>Ga0209482_1000008_pt1 | contig 234974 bp, 233 predicted proteins | sample CoawatmetaG10DNA_FD_187512 | JGI IMG/M metagenome (GOLD analysis project Ga0209482, IMG submission 187512) | Marine microbial communities from the West Antarctic Peninsula - Coastal water metaG104-DNA (SPAdes) (version 2) | ecosystem: Environmental > Aquatic > Marine > Coastal ...
GAATTTATTAGATTATTTATTTCTGTATTAAACATTAATGATTTTAAAAATGAATTGGAATGCTTTCCTGAAAATTTATTATTCAAAGCACAATTTGATTCAATATAAATTTTTTTTTTAGTATGATCAATAATCGGATTATCATTATAATTCCTTTGAAATGATACTCCCAATTTCATCAATTTGTTTGTATTTATATTATCAATAACCGCAACACATAAATCATCAATATTTGTGATTAAATCTTCTATTCTACAATCGCAATGACAGTCTTGAATCCAATTAATAATTAAATTTCTATTCAGTTCTTTACATATACTATATGCCGACGCTATTGTCCTCAAACGATTACTTAAACCAAATATTGGTTGTATAATAAAAAAATTATCTAATTTATTAAAATATTCTACTAAATCTACATCTTTATGCTTTAAAAAGTTCTTATTTTTATCAAATTTCAAAGTTCGTCCTTCTTTAATACCATGGCGTAATGCGTGGTTGAATAAACTAGATGAATCATAACGCAAATCTTTGTTTTCTTTACCATAGGATTCCCAATCCCAATGTTTGAGATTTTGGATTAAATACTCTTTATTCATATATATATATAGACATATGAATAATATAATCGCAAAAATTATAATTTTATTTTATTAAATTCATTTTGTATAAAATCTCCTTTTTCGTATATTACTGCGTCACTATTAAATTCCTTACTAAATGTATCTAAATTGGAAGGTTTACCCATATTCCAAATTCCATCAGCATTGTTTAATTTACTTCCACTATATCTATTAATCCAATCTAGTGGCACAAAACCATAATATTTCTTTACCGTAGTACATGTTTGATATAATTGTTCAGTTCTATTGTTTCCTGTAATATTAATATCTGTAAAATTGTATTTCGATAAATTATGATCTATATATTTGAATTGAACATGTTGAAACGCTAGTTTTATCCATAATTCATAATCAAAAACCATATTTTCTTCTAAATTAAATAAACACTTTTCTATTTTTTCTTCATTCGATTTCATATACACTGATGGTTGACAAATACCTACGTGCGTTAATAAAGTATCAATCGGATTTTTTTCATGCTCTTTACATACATTCACATTTTTCGTTTCATTTTCTTTCACATAGATTCCTTTTCCATATAGTAATTCAGGATGATTCATCTTACATATATATTCCTTTACAATATGTAATGTATGTTCATCATATAATTCATCGTCTGAATTTAACCAAGACCAATAATGTACTGAATTACATATCAATTTATAACCAATTTGTATAGCATCGACTATTTTACTTTTTTTTTGTACAAATAACGATTGAGGATGGTTGTTTTCAAAGAATTTATATAATAAATTGGGTTTTGAAAATGAATCAATTGTTATATGAATATAATTTTGATCACGTTGTTTTTTTATTGATGATAAATGAATGTTATATATATCTTCATTTTGATTAAACATAGGAGTTATAATACCTATATTGTTCATATTTTTAAACCATAGTGGTAAAGTATCAAATCCGAATGCGTTTATCGTCTTAAATGTATTATACACGTCGTCTGTAAAAGGTATTTCTGTAATATTTCCAATTATTTTACATTTAAATAAATCTTTATTAATTAAAACAACTGTTAATGATTGTGGAGTGTATATAATAGCATCATGGTCATTAAAAATTTCATTAGATTCATTATAATTTAAGAATAAAATATGTTCTCCGTGAAAAGGGTTATGTTTTATTAAACGAAGATTTTTTGGAGTCATAATATTTGAACGAAACAATTTGTAATTATTGCCTTTATTGTTTCGATTGCGCGTATTTTCTTCATGTGATAAGTGGAAAAAATCATTATAAATATGAATTAATTTATTTTCATTTTTTAATATACGGGACGCAATATCTGTTTCTTCGAAACCCCAATTTTCAAAATCTTCATTAAAGTAATTAATTTGATTTATAATATGTTTGTTGTAAATCCATACATAACTATAAGGTTGCATTTTTTTTTTATTATTCATTGCCTCACTTTCATATAACGAGCAACGAAATATGAGATTATTATGATGAAAATAATAAGACAATGTTTTCATTAGTGATGATATATTATATGTTAAAAAATCACAATCATACATAGCAACATATTTGGTAGTTGCGTACTTTATCCCAATATTCAATAAATGACTACGATTAAATATATTTTTATCATATTCACTAACTTGAATGTGTTTCAAACTTGTATGTTGAAATGTATTAAATTTATCAATAAATAAATCATGTCCTTTTTCTTCTACTAAAATAATATCTACTTGTTTATCAAACTCTTTACAAACCTGTACTAAATTGACTAAACAAATATTTGTTCTAATATTTCTATTTTTAATACATATGATAAATGTTAAAATTTTTTCATCGACAACATTATTATATTGACTTATATTACATTCATTTCTTGTTTTATTTGCATTATGTAAAATATGATCTTCAACGTGACGATAATTAGGTGAAAGAGATGATTCGTAATGTATATTGATAAATTGTTTTTTTTCTACTAATTCATTACAATAAAAAGAACAATGGGAAACATAGTCATACACATTTTTTTTTGCATTAAACAAGTGTTCTTCAATAGAAAAAAAAATGCTTCCATTTGAAAATGTTTTGAAATGTACAACAATATTTGGAAGTGAACTAATATTTTTCCACATAGTTAAATGATTTTTAGTTCGCGGAACAGAATATTCGGTATGTTCATCGTAATAATTCGGTAAAAAATGATTTGGATCGATTGAACCAGGTCTAGGTTTTAATACAATTCTTCGCGCTGGATCATTTTCGTTATATTCAACATTTACATTTAATTGATCACAATCCTCAACATAACTACAATCACAACCATATACATTGAACTGTTTTATATTCAAGTTTTTATATAAATAATAAATCATGTAAGTAGAAACATCACCAAAATATTTTTCATTATCATTATTCTTATGTACTAAAACCACCTTTTCATGTGATACTAATTCAGCCGTTTCATCACAATGTAATAATATAAACTGTTTTATAGGACTATCAAAAAATTGTTTAATATGTGGTAAACAGTTCAATAATACGGCTTTATCGATACAGAAATAATAATTTGGATAATAATCATATTTTTCATAAATTATATAAGCGCGGTTGGACGATGCGCTATCTTCATTATTGTTAAACACATCCTTATGATCCAATTCATTCACGGATGGTCCGTTCCCAATTATTTTCATTTATGTATATTATATAAATACAAAAATGTTTAATGAATATTATTACCTTCTAAAACATCATGTAATACTTTATCAACCATCACATTTGGTTTATTTTTTATAAATGTTTGAAAATAAGAAATTTGTTTTTCTTGATCATGCCAACCAGATTTTTTCATTCTGTTGTTTGCTAAAATATGATTATTGTTTTCACATTGAATATCATCAATGACATCGCGAACACCTAATGCGTAATTTGTTTTAAAAAAACTAAACCCTTTGATATATAATCTATAACTTGAATAAAATTTATTAATCATCATATAATTCATTAAAAAACCTGTGTTTGGTCGACTATCTAATTCCTTTTCGAGTTGTAAATATGTATCTTTATTAATCATCCACATTTTTAATGTTTTAAAATTAATATTTCCTAAATTAATATAATCCTTTAATAAACCAATGTTATTAAATGTTGTTTTTTCATCTATTTTTAACATTGGATATACAAAGACAATATGTTGACAACCATATTTTATAAGTTTATTTACATTAATTGTACCTCCACTATCTCCACACATAGAAACACAATGAAAATATATATCTACCTTCTTTATCTTTTTTCCTAATAAATTAATACTTGTGTTGCATATACAAACTAAAGAATTACTTAGATTATTCAGATTTTTAATATGATCGGCAGGTCCAATAACTTGAATTCCATCATTGTATAGTCTATTTAAATAAAAATGATCAAAATTAGAAATGTGTAAAGAATTAAATATATCATCTTCTTTACCCAACAGTGTTATATTATTTTCGATATTATTAGGTTGTATGATTTTATTCGATAAATCTAAATACATATGTTTATGATAAATTACAATTTGGTTTTCACTAATTATGGTGTAATCCCAGAAAAAATCACGTTCTGATGAATAAACAATTTCATTATTTTTAATAATCATTTTATTTCTATGTAAATCATAGACACAGAGTTTGCTCTTGTTATTTATAAATAACTGGTATACATTGTTTCCACAACGAACAATATCATAATTCATATATACATAAGAAGATAGTAATGTATAGTTATCATTAAAACAATCGAGTTCGAGTTTTGCATTCAATGTTTTAAAATATATCTCTCTATTGTTGCCTCCGCCATCACCTCTTAACTTAGAATTGTGACTAGTATGAGTAACAAACCGTATTTGTGATGTTTTTATTGGACCTATATTGTATGTTTGTTTAATTCTTGCTTCCAGTTCTCTTTCTTCAAAACCATGCCCGATCATTTGTGTATTAAATCCTTTGACATTGTTTAATACACCAACATTATAAATCCACATATACCCATACGGAACACACGGAAAACCTTCATTTTTGGAGATGTCAGAAAAAAAAGATTCTAACGATGATATACCAATGATATTCAGTGGTTTATATATTCTAATAAACTTATCAATATCACGTGTTATTCTATTATCAAAAATAAAATCTGCGTCCCAACCAACTATATATGGAGTATTTGCTCGTTTTATTCCATAATTAAGTGTTCCTGAACGAGTCCAAATTAATTCAGTATCAATAAGATAATGTTTTATAAAATGTTTATATTGAAAATTGGATAAATCCAAGCAATGGTTACTCACATCTTCAATAATAATAAAATCACAATATTTGTATGTTTCGGGGTTTACAAGTGATTTGATAGATGCCATAGCACGATCGGCACGATTTTTAACAATTAAAATATAAGTAAAAAGTTTTTGATCTAATTTTAAATTTTTATCCATAGTGATTTCATTGACATTATTAGATTGATAATAATATTTAACTAGACCCTTTGAAATATTTTTATTTAACATTAATTTATAATTTGTATTCAATAGAAAATCACAACAATTATAAAAATCGGCATTTACACTTTTTTCATTGTGAAAATGGTTTGTAAATTCAGTTGAGCATATTAAATCATTGTATTCATGGATATTTGATAGGTCTAATTGTTTTTTTATTTTATATAAATAATAATCTTTTATAGTTCCATCAAACAATAATAGTTCATTTATATAATTATATTTTTTACTTATAAGTGTCTCATAATGATACATGGTAGAAACATAGGGAATATTGCCAAGATTTTTAATCATTTCTTTTGAAGAATTTGTAAAATTCCAATTTTTATGAATTTTATCACTATTTAAAATAGATTCCCATTGTTTATAAAAATTATATTTTGTCTTTATTTTATGTTGAATATATTTAATAAAAGGAAGTTGTTTTTGTGGAAACTTCAAAAAGTTTTTTGATTTTTGAAAATAAACTTTTGGATCTTCAGAACAAATGTCTTCTAGTTCTATTCCAAATAAATCAATCATACCCATATTATCGCATATACCAAAACGTCCGGATAAAAATACCGTGTAAAATCTATCTTGTATACCATATTCTGCCTGCCATGATGGTGCGTGAATAATTGGACATAATTTGGATGATTGTAACAATTCTACCATTTCATCATCACTTACCATTTTATTACCAATTCCGCCATATTGTTGGAATTTATAGTCAGTTTTTTGTAATGGTTCAATATATTTTTCCCATGCGTCAATATTACCGCGTCCAATAGCACCCCATTTACTTCCTACAAAAGTAATATCGCTAGTAAGATTATCCATTATTGGTTTTGCGTTTTTTATCTGTTCCCAATTAAAAGGAGTACCTCCCCATGAAATCCAAAAAATTCGGTCTTTTAATTTTTCGCAAATACGTTTTTTTTCAGGAAATTCATCATAACGAGTTTTACAACCGAAACCGTAAATATTGATTCCACAATCATATAAATATTCGAATGTTCTGTAAATGGGCCAATTCCATGTTTTACACCATTCTTTAGGTTCACTTGTCCAATTTTCTTTCTCCATACCTTTTCCTAAACTAGTTAATTTCTGAAAAATAATATCATTGGAATGAACTTTACCACTTTGAACCAACTCTAAACTTGTCGGTTCGTTCCATGTAATAAATACACGTTTCTCATCTTTTCGTTGAAGTTTATTTAAACTTGTCCATTCGCATTTATATCCAATAGTTTCATATACATCTTTGAAGCGATTCCATGGAAACCAATTTGTATGACGCTTTCCGTCTGATTTAACAGAGTTATAACCTAATAACGTAATTATATAATCATTTAATTCAGAATTCATGTTTAATTCTTCATATTCAATATTTTCATCAATATCAATTAATTCGATCATCATGGATTCACGTTTATTAAACACATTCCATTTTTCTAGTCTTTTCGTAAAATATGGATCATCTATTATTTTCATACAAAAATTATGATATTCATCAAACAATGTTGATCGTAGTTTATTATATTTTTCACATAGACATGTATTTAATGATATTTTAATATATTTTATCTCATTTTTTTTCAAAACATCAAATGTTCGAATATAGTAATCATATAACGCTACTTCTTCTTTTAATATATCTAAAAAACCGATTTTTTTTATAGCCATTTTTGACCACATGGTATTACATAATCCTTGGTAATTTTGTATTAAATCTTCTTTGTCTTTGTATTCTTTTGATTCAATCAGATGGTCTCTATGTTTATGATAATTTCCATAAGTAAAATCACATTTTCCATCTAAAATATATTTTATAAAATTTGGATAATATTTATCATGGTCATTTATGAAAATCAAATGACTGAAATATTCTTCATCCAAGAAATATTCTAACATATTATTGAAAGCATTCGCAATATGATGGTCACTATTTTTTTGCCATATTATATTTTTATGTTCTTCATATTCATTTTGAATATTTTTAATTTGTAAGTCATTTCTATATATTAGTACCAGTTTCCAATGTGGATATGACTGATTAAATAATCGTTCAATGGAAGATTGAACTAATGATACATTTTCAATATTCATTACTAAAAGAACATATGCATCAGATTCCATTTCTAATTATATATATATATAATGACAAAAATTTCAATATTCATTAATAAAAGAACATATCTGACAAATTCCATTTCTAATTATTTATATATATATAATGAAAAAAATTTTAATTTTCACAGATAGTCGCGGAGAACATAAAGCAACATTTAAAGATGACCACATATTTACAGAAAAAGTAACTTTAATGTTGCAAGACAAGGGTTTTGTCGTAGACAAAATGTGCTGCCCATTTTCTTGGACATCTACACTGGAATTTATCGAAATTATAGAGAAAAAAATTATTGATGTTGATTTCTACGATAAAATAATATTATTTACAGGTGTAGTAGAATTTTCCCCTCGTCCATTATCAAATTTCAAAAACTGTTTTCAACCGGAAAAAAATTCAGAAATCATATTTGAACGTTTAATTGATGTAAAACGAACAAAAGGAAGAATCATTAACAATAAACAAGATTTTATGACACAATTTATTCCATCTGAATTATTACAAAAACATTTAGATACTTCTCATAACGTATATTATGACGGTGAAGATACGCGAAGTTTAATTTCTTTAGATATAAATCAACATGTTATTATACCTTATTTAAAAAAATTTGATTCGAAATTAATATATATTAATTCAAATTCTATTGTACCAAATTGGGAAGGCAACTATTTATTAAAAAATAAACTAGGAAGACCAAAAAATATTCATATTATTCACAAATATGCAAAACAAATGCAAAACCAGTTTACACATATGATAGATTTATTAGAATGGACTGATGAAGAAGTACAAAAATATACAGTTGATAATATGCACTTGTCATATGAGGGTTCAGAATGGATTTTGAATAAATTAAATGAAAAACTACAATTATAATTATTTGGTTTAAAATAATATAATTATATATTTTATAATTCAAATATATAATTATATGAATTATAAAACTCTATTCATATTAGGAAGTCAATCGAAAAAAGATTTAAAAAATAAAACTACATGTAAGATTCTTCGCGATAATGATAGTTTTGTATTAAATGGGTTTTATAAAATTATGGAAAAATATGATTTTAATCCAACTTATTATGGTTGTTTTAATTATCAATGTAATATTAGACATAAAGATTCATTACAAAAATTAGTTCTTGAAAATAAAAATATACGTAAGTTTTTTCTAATTGGTAATAAAGAACAAAAACAAAATTTTTTTGATGAAAATGTAAAAACCAGTGAAAATTTCCAAAACATTGTTTTTAAAGAAATGGATATATACAACTTTAATATGTTGTCCACAAATTTTGAAAAGTTTTATAATATTGGAACAAGTGAAGTTAACGCAGTTCAAGTAGGTATAATGCTTGGTTATACACGAATAGTATTATTAGGTTGTAGTATTGATATTGATATTGATATTGATATACATAATTATATTACAACTTCATGGCATAATTTATATAAATATTGTCCTCATCATATTGATATTATTAATTGCTCTTTTGATTCAAATATTACATTTTTTGATAAAAATCATATTTCAAGAATAAATACAAGTTATAATAAAGAAATTGAAAAGTGTTTCCACTTTTTGAAACGCAAAAACATTAAAACATTCTATTTCAATTATAATGATATATATGATGTATTACAAATATGGGAAACTGAAGTAAATAAATACTTTAAAATGAGAATTAAAAATCAAAATATTCAGGTAAATGATTTTTTTACAACTATAAAAAACAATTTAGTTTCGATCGATACAGAAAATTACTTAAATAACGAAATGACTAATTATCATACGGATAAAATAATGTCCATTATTTTAATAATAAAAAACAAGCCATTTAGAACAAGAATTTATTTAGAATATTTAAACAAAATTAAAAATTTTAATAAATATGCTCAATTGATTATAGTGGAAGACAAATCAGATAATAATATTGACATTGAACAATTGACTATAGAATTAAATTTACAAATAGATATTAAACATTATTTAATCAATAGTAATACAACATGGAATCGTTCACTCCTTATTAATTATGGATTGCAACAAAACCCATACAAATTATCTTTGATTTCAGATGTAGATTTTATATTTGACCCAAATTATTTTGATTATTTTATAGAAAATTTTAATCATTTCGATTTTGATAAATATCACTTGGCATTTCCGTGTGTAGAAACGAACACTGTACATAAAACAAACAATGGGACTGTTTTACGAAATGAACATACGTGTTATGGACATTATTATATTTTTAATACACAAAAATTGATAAATATTGGCGGATATGATCATAACATAGTCGGGCATGGATTTGAAGAAAGAGAATTATTATTAAGATTATTATATAATAATATAAATATTTTGTTTTTTAACACTAATTCTTGTAAACATTTATTTGGTTTACATTTATCGCATTCTGACACACTTCGTGGTGGAAAAAGAAGTGGAATTTCGAGATCCGAAATAATATTAAATCTGATTAAAAACCCACATTTTTGATTTTTCGACGAATAATTTGTAATTTATATAATATACAAATAATATATTATGACTATTGACACATCAAAAACATTATTCATTATGGGAAATGGTCCATCGTTAGGTCAAATAATGAACGATCCAAAAAAATTACAAGTATTGCGCGACAACCATACATTTGGATTAAATGCGGCATATCGTGCTTATGAAAAATATAACTTTTATCCTACTTATTTTGGTTGTTTTGATTATGTAGTCAATGAGAGTCACAAAGAAGCATTTGAAAACCTTGTATTAGAAGACACCGCAATCCAACATTTTTTTTTCATCGGCAATGGACCAAAAAAACAAAAATTGTATAAAAAGGCAGTATACAATCATTCAAAATTCAAACAGTTTAATTTTATTCATATTAATGTAAATGACTATAAACAAATTTCTACATCATTCGATAAATATTATAATCCTGGATCATCGGGTGCAAACGCACTTCAAATCGGTATTATGTTAGGATATAAAAAAATAGTGCTACTAGGTTGTGATTGTGATTATGTTGAAGAAGTTGATGGTGTAAAACATTATGATAAAAATAAACAAAATCGTATTATGTTGACCAAAGATTTAAACCATAATCCTAATTATTGGTTTAGTGAGTATCAACAAAAGGGCGACAAGTTTAATTTACCGAATACTGATACATTTCAAATGGGATCATGGGAAAATATCCATACATATTGTCCGGAAGATGTAACGATTCGCAACGGGTCATCTGTATCTAAAATTCCCTATTTTACAAAAATTGATTTTGATACATTGTTATAATTAATACATAATTTTATTATATAATGAATAAAACTATTGATAAATATCCAAACTTGAAAAAAATTACTACTATTCCTATCCATAAACGATTTCCTTATATTATTCGAACTAATTTAGAAGAAAAAGAACAATTTGTAAAAGAAATGAATGCTTTAACTATGACAAATTATGAATCTATTTTTTCAGGAAAAAAAGTTGCGATTATTGGTCCATCTCCGTCAATATATAATGAGAAAAATGGATGCGAAATAGAAGACGAATATGATATTATTGTTCGTATTAATAAGCAATGGCACCACGATTCTTCATTAGATACCTATATTGGGAAACGTACGGATATATTGTATAATTGTATGAATTGTAGCGAAGAATGTGGTGGTGTAATTGATATAAATTATGCGAAAGAACATAATTTAAAATTAATAGTTGACCCAATTATGTTCGGTTATAATATGCAAAATACACGGGATCATATATTTCGTAACACAAAACGGTTGGATTGGTATGTGATGTTTCATTTAAACAATCAAACCACTATTCCTTTTGGTATGATAAATATGGATAAATATATGGAATGGGACAAACAAGCAGATACTCGTATTAATACGGGACTCGTAGCTATTTTAGATGTACTGTCTAGTGACGCAGAAGAAGTGTATATTAAAGGATTTACTTTTTTCAAAGATGGTTATATTAGTCATTATCGAAATAAGATTGGCGGAAAAGAAACATCTCAAGAAAATAGCAGTCAAGTAGTTCTTTCTTATATGGATAAATATAAAATTCATGATCAAGAAAAACAATGGAACTTCTTCAAAATGTTTATTCAACATGATACTATAAAAAGCAAACTAAAAATGGACAAGGCACTAACAGATATTATGAGTTTATCTAGTTATTGTTAAACCGCAGAGGTTTTAATGTATAATACACTTCATATAATACAAATGAAATAAATATAAATGATTTATATTATATTTATTTATAATGACTCCTAATACAAAATGTGCAGTGCTCTATATTTCCGTTAATAAAGACAATGATGAATTGTTAGAAAAGTATAAAGGTCTTTCCGAAAAACACAATACACATATTAGTAATGATCATTATCCTAACGCAGGAGTTGATCTATTTTTTCCAGAAGAAACTATGTTCACCACATTAAACTCTATCTTTGTATCTATGAATATTCAATGTGAAATGCGCATTTACGATAAAGAAACGCATGACTGGAATCCTAGTAGTTATTATTTGTATCCTAGGTCTAGCATGTCTAAAACACCATTAATGTTGGCAAATCAAACCGGTATTATTGATAGTGGATACAGAGGTAATATTATCGGTGCGTTTCGAAATATATCAAGTGGTAATGAACCGTTTCCAGTAGAAAAACATACGCGTTTGCTTCAAATTTGTGCCCCCGATTTGCGCCCTATTTTGATTGAACTAGTGGATTCATCCTTTTTTGAAACTACCTCACGAAACACCGGTGGGTTCGGTTCGACGGGGAAATAATAACATTAGTTTATATTGTTGACTCTAATGGGTTTGTGGTTTTTTTCTTTCTTCGTTTTTTTGATATTTTAATTATAATGGACGAAGATGGTTCTTTCACTTCTACATTAGAGACAATATCATTTTTTATAATTTCTTCAACCGTTTCATCCACCTTTTTGTTTACAATTTCTTCACGTTGGTCCGTACTTTTCTCTATTTGTATGTCATTTTCCGAAATATAACAGATTTCGTCGTATTTATTCAATTTATTGACATAATATTGTAGCAGACTATTCCTAACTAAGAACAAATCGGTTGTTCTAATATAGTGGTCCTTGTAATGCTGTAACATTTCTCTATAATGTTCGTTTTCAATATCAACCAGTACTACCTTTTTATTATGGATCATATCTTGATAAGGAGGAGTTTCTTTCACTTTATTAAAAATAACGTCCTTAATATTTTGTTTGGAATCTTTGTGGTAAAATGACGTAGGGTACAAGAGTGAATTTTCACGATTGTAAATCATCAACGTTTCTGTGATTTTCTTATGACGACCTTTACACATTTCTAAACATGGGTAACTTTCTACCATATCCGTCGTACATATAATAAATTCATTGTCATTCATAATAAAATCAAGTGGACTTATCTGTTTTAAATATTTTGCTTTCATTACACGCAAATGCATAGCACGCCATATGTCTTTTCTATATAATTTATTGTCTATGGTCTCTTGTGAATAATCATCTGGAATCCATGTTACATTATCTACTTTTCCTTTTAAATATTGCGCACATGTTCCATATGTCATATCTAAATCATAATGTTGAATGAAGATATTTAGGTAAGACAATACATATTTGCCAACCAACCAATCATCGCCATCTAACATAATACAATATTCATCATCTTCACACATATTATACGCAGTATAACGATTAAATGCTTGACCATATTTTACATCATTTTTAATATATGTCACCTTCTCTTTATAATTTTCAGTCAATTCATGGAATTTATCTTCGGTTGAATCAGTTGAACAATCATTCACATAAATCATTCTCCAATTCGAATAGGTCTGATCTAATACCGATAATACATTTTTGTTTATCCACATTTCATTATTAAAACTTGGTACTATAAATACAAATTTTTTCTCTTCTCTTAATGGTTTCCAATAATTCATTATATCTACTTTACGTTTTGTATAAAAAATGTCCTTATCTGTACGTATTCCATTAATTGCTTCAGTATCATCAATCCTGGGATATACTAATTGCTCACCTGTTACAACCCCCGATTGAATTTCTTTTTCCCATGTTATAATATTAAAACCGTAATCGATTGTTGCGTTGTTATTAATAAACCATTTGATTCCTTTTTCAATAATATTTTTTCTGAATTTGGAATTACATATATATCCATATGTGCCATAAAATGGTTGAAATGAACGATCACTTGGTATAGGTAATGTTAAATGAGTGTGATTATCCTTTATTAAATGATTAATATCTTCGCTGTAATTGTTATATCCAATATACAATAAATCATAATTGAACATGGTCGATTTTACTGCTTTTAACATATATTGAAATGATTTATGAAAACATACGTCATCTTCACAAATAATCGCATAATCGATTCCCATTGTTTCAATCTCTTTGAATAATTCTATTGTTGATTTAATTAATCCAATCGCACCAATCGCGGTAATTACTTTACACCTTGTTTTACTATTATAAAAAGTTGTGTTATTCTTTCCACGAACAAATTGCCGATGATATCTCTCAAACTCACTTTTAACTTCATGATCATTCTTGTCAAAACCTCGATATATGTGATATTTTTGAGAATCTATTTTTTGTAATTGATGTTTCATTTCCATCTTTTTATCAATGCGTTCACTTAAATTAATAATAAACATGGGCATATTTTTTATTTTCTCATTTGTTATTTTTGTGGTGTTTTCATCTATATTTTCATTTTCTTCTTGTACCTTTTTTTCCACTACTTTTTTTAAATTAGTGGAAGATTCAATGAATGGTTTCTTTAACAACCGAGGTTTATTTCCGCTGCGTCCTTCATGTATACCATAACACAACCAGTGAATAACTGTTTCATGTTGTGTTCTAATTCCATTTTCTACTAAATCACTGTATTTCGTTAAATAATTTTTCCATACTAATTCTTCTAGCAACGTTTTTAATAATTTCAACCATTCTTCATTTTTTTCGGGTTTTTTAAAAATATCGACATTCTCTTTTACTGAAATCTTTTCTACCGTGTTGCTTATATTTTCGATATCTTCCACTTTGGTTACTTGACGATTCTCCAATATACCATGTTTCATCCAATGGTTGTACAATTCTATTTCATTCAAATCTTTTAGATCAGGATTTAACTTAGCATATGATTTATAATCAAAACGCTCAAATGGTTCTTGTGAGAATTTTTTACCAGCACAACGATTCTCCTTTAACCCAAGTTCAATCCAATGTTTGTATGCGTTCAATTCATTATGTTGTCCCTGAATGTCAGGATATGTTACATAGTATTTTTCCCAGTCAAATTGATTCATATAAACAATACTTATATCCAATGATTCTTGAATATTTTCTAAAAACGTTAAATCATTATTTTTTTGTTCTTTGTTCCAAAATTCGAGTAACGACATTGACGTATTTTCATGGTTTGTCATTATATATATAATCCCTAAATATTTTGGTTGTTCTAACAAAAAAGATATATATTCAATATATAACACATATTTATGTCAAAAGAAGATTATAATGTATACAACTCATTTGACATTAATTTTGTCAATTATGGTGAATTATATAAAACTCCACGAGATATGGAAGCGAATAGTTCTGAATTAATTGGAGATTATGCGGATGCTCTTGTCAAGGGACCATCTGATGTATATGTAAATTCACCAGAACTTCTTGGGAATCGATATTTTATGGATACACAAACACAATGTTTAGACAAGAATGATAATAGTCAAGTTCACAAACGTTCTGTTTTAGTAGATAATGTTCACGCAAGTGCGATGGCAAAGGCAAAGGACGGGAATAAAGGTATCATTTACTCGTTATTAGCATCTATGAAATCGATTGATAATGATACTATGTTTCCAATGGATGATGGTGAACCCACCTCTTTTCAAAAACACTCCGGAACTGGTTATTTAAGCAATGTCGAACAAAAACCAATGCCATTGTGTACTAGTGTCAGCGTTTATACTGACGATAAGAAAGACCGTGATATTACAGGATGGGTTATTGAAGAAGACCGTGGAAATATCGATCCATTGGCAATACGTGAGGGCATGACTTCGAGGACAATTGAAGGGATGGGTCCTCCTATGACAATAGGAGGGGATATGACAGGAGATCAATTTATGGACGGTGCAAAAAAACAGAAGGCAGTCATGGAAGAACACGCAAAAGCAACCGCAGATTCAGTAAACACAGAAGCACAAAAAGCAAAAGATTCTGCACAAAACGCTGTTGAAAAAAGTAAAGAAAGTGCAAATAACCATTCGAAAAATTCTAAATCACAAGCTTCTGATATGAACAAAAAAAATATAGCTGAACAAAAGAAACGTTCTGAATCCGCGAAAAATGCCGGTGCTAAAGTAGCACTTAAACGTGAAACCAAGAAATATTTGTCTGAAAATTCGAAAACCAGTATTTACGATTTATTCAAAACATTATTAAATACTACATACCAATGTGGTAAAAATGAGGAAAATTATCGCCGCGTTCCTTATTTATGTGTGGAAGAAATATGGAACGGACATAAAATACCCGATCAAGAAAGCAGTGACGCAAAACGCGGTGATTTATGTGATAATGAACGTAAAAAATTTAATAAACCTATCTCACCGGATAAATTTTTTGATGGTTTTATCGAAACATTAAAAACAAACCAAAATAATACCGACACTTTAAATACTTTACCCAGTTTACCTCCTAAACAAATTTGTATTATGGCCCCAGGTAAAAATATCGGGTTATTTGCGTTATTCAGTAAACCGCCTGATGTTCGAACTATGATTGATGGTAAAGATTACAAAACCATGGAAGGTTTATTAAACAATACATATCGCTATAAAGTTGCTGAAACAATAGTTCGTTATGGAAATCTCTTTGGATATGGTCAATGTAAAGCAGTACAAGATCTGGAAAATGATGGTGGTTCTACAGAAGATTGTTGTAGTTGTGAAGGATTTTCGGATACATTTTTACAATGTCCTAAACAAGGAGTTGCCGTTTCTTGGTTAGATATGGGCGCAATGTTCTATATTTTTATTCTATTTCTTGTTCTCTTTTTTATTATATACAAAATGATAGCAAAATCTTTTTCTTTGGATAAAATAATCAAAAAGGTTCGTTTTTCGTAAAATATTCAATGTTATAACTATTGAATATTTTTTTAACGCATTTATATATTGACGCGTTTGTAAATTTCTAAGGCAGTTAAAGCACCCAGAACTTGGAACACACATAATGGAATAATTTCACTTGGTGCTATTTTGCCTGCTGCGGCTAAACTGATGGTGATTGCCGGGTTTACCGTAACCACGTTAAAACGGAAACTGAGTAAATATATTAATGCCAAAGACGCACCAATTGCTAGAGGATTTCCTGTAGAAATTACCACGTAGGCAAAAAATAAAGTTCCTATAAATTCAGCTAAATACAATTCCATTTATTATACATTATAATAGGAAATAATTATTGGAATGGACCTCGTTTTGCCACCTTATTCGGCACTCCTCCATTATTACGAGTTCTTTGGACGGACCTTCTTACTAAATTTGTATCATTACCATTCGTAAAAGACATGGGTAAACCAACTGCGTTTAAAGTGCGACTTGTTTCGTTTATTGCGCGTTGACGCACTATTACTGAAGCATCTTTGTCTCCATATATTTCTTTCTTCTCTGGTTGAACCGAAGTGTATGTTCTTCTAAATGAGTTTCTTAATATGGAAAAACTATTTCCACTTGATGATGTACTATCTTTTGCTGGAGAGGCACCTACAGTCTCTAATATTGCGTTGTTAAATGGAGAAGGTTGTAATTTATCACTAGACATTATACTATTGTATGAGATATTTCATCAAATATTTCACATTGAATTCTAACTTTTACGAATGACATCAGTAATCATTTTAACAACTAGGATTTTTATTTGTCCACCATGTTGTCCATTTATCTATGGAATCCGATCCAGCATTATCAAATATTACATTATTTTTAAACATTGCTTTAAAATTTTGTACATTACGAACATTCCAACTACCAATATCTTCGTTGAAATTACTACCTTCGAACATAGATTCCATTGTTTTTACTTTACATGTGTCCCAATATTCTATATCAGGATGATTATCTTCCACCTTGCCTTTAAATAAACCTGACATATCTGTTATTAAACTTACATTCCATGTATTTGGATTACCAATATAATTATTTGCATGTTCTAATGGAGAACTATAACCTCCATTATTTGACCCATTTGCTAATTTATACCATGTATTTATAGCATTTTGTAACTCGATTTTTCTTTCAGGGGTAAATACTTTGTATACTGATACAGTTTGACTAATCGAATTTGTATTTCCATTTTGATCAGTTGCTATAATAATGTAACTATACGATTCTTTTGTTTCGTAATTTGCGGGTTCTTTCAAATAAACGTTTCCATCTGTATCAACTTTAATATCATTATTGTTTACAGACCATCTAACTCCTTCATTTGCCGAAACCAAACCTAGATTGGTTTGACTTTTATTTATTTCAGTTCTCAAATTATTAGTAATAACAGGTGCGGTTGTATCTACCTCTTTGTTAAATTCATCAAATGTTGGTGTTGGTACTGTAAAACCATATATATTTCCAGTTTTTATAGGCATATTATCAAACATGTAGTTTAATGCCGTTAATGTTGTTCCATCTTGTTTATATTGATTTACTTTCCATATGTTGATGTTTTGATCGAATGACATTACATTACTTGGTGTATCATTGTTAATGCTTAGACCATTAATTGTTACAGGAACATCTTGTGTTACTACATATAACATTACATTATTAAATTCATTTGTTCCTTGGGTTGGAATAGTAATGGAGTAATTTGTTTGACCAGGAATAATGGTTATTTCCGATGTTTCATAAAAATCGGTTGTTTGTTTTGGATCTTCAGTGCTTGAAACATATACGTCTTTTTCCAAACGGAATTTAATATTTGCGTCTGTACTTGTATATGCGTTGAAAGTGATGGTTCCATTATTTGTAAATTTCAAGGGAAGATTTAATTCTCTGTTTGATACACCAAAACCCCCCCATGATTCTGCGGTTGATGGAAGTTTATATGTTGTTTGTCCTTGTTCGGGAGTATCAAAAACTCTAGTAGCACTTCCAAAAGCGGTTTGAAATGTGACAGAACCAGAAAACATTTCTTTCATATCTTCCACCTTGGAAACATTCCAACTACTAATATCTTGGTTAAAACTGGATGCGTTCATGAAGATACTCCCCATATTAATAACGTTCGATGTATCCCAATTTCCGATATCTTGGTTAAAACTAGTAGCAGTTTCAAACATGTAACTCATGTTAGTAACACTACTGGTGTCCCATTTTCCAATATCTTGATTAAATGCTATCGCATTAACGAACATATTACTTATATTAGTAACACTACTGGTGTCCCATTTTCCAATATCTTGATTAAATGCTATCGCATTTTGGAACATGCCATTCATAGTTGTTACTTTATTATTAGGAAATATTAGTGTTAGTTGTTTATTGAATATAGTACAATTATTAAACATGTTTCTTACACTGACATTTGCTGATTTGTGAACATCGTAGGTCACTGTTACTGGAACATTTAATTTAGAACAACCACTGAATATTCTATTATCCCAATCGGAACTCGATAAATACCAAGAAGAACTATCATCGGCTTCTTTAATATGAATATTTAGATCTACACCACCATTATTAAATTCGGATGCGTTTTGAAACACGTTCGCAGCATAACGATGACCTCTCACATCTATACTTGGTTGTATTAAATTATTAACATTTTGATTAAATAATGTAGCATCAGCAAATGTATAGTACCATATATCATTTTTACTACAAACAAAATCTAGCGGTTGATTAAACGATGTAGCATTATAGAAAGACTGATAACCAAATCCCCTCATTCCACTAGTTTCGTAACCTACAAAAGTTAAGGGGCTTGTTGATTTACCAGGTTCTTCGCCGTTATTGAACGAAGTAGCATTATAGAATAGATGCGTGCATCCCCAGCCAGATGTAGGCAAATTACTAACATTTAAATGATTAACATTTTGATTGAAGTTTGTTGCATTTCCGAAAATATAAGACATATTTTCGACACTACTGGTGTCCCAATCTCCGATAGGTTGATTGAATGCTATCGCATTTCTGAACATATAAGACATATTTGTCACTTTACTGGTGTCCCAATCTCCGATAGGTTGATTGAATGCTGACGTATATTGGAACATATTACTCATATTAGTAACACTACTGGTGTCCCAATCTCCGATAGGTTGATTGAATGCTGACGCATTATTGAACATATAAGACATATTTGTCACACTAGTGGTGTCCCAATTTCCAATAGGTTGATTAAATGCGGTCGCCCCAGAGAACATATTATTCATATTTATAACATTTAATGTATTCCAACTATTAATTTCAGGATGAACAGTATAAGTACCTATATTTGAAATTCCATAAAATAACTGGGACATATCTGTTATTCTTGTTACATCCCATGTATCGGGGTTTCCAAAATAATCAGATCCTGTCCCTGTTCCTGTATAATTGTTTGCTGTATCTAGTGCGTTTTCTGATCCATCATTTGCCTTTGTGTACCAAGTGCTAAGAGCAGATTGTAAATCGCCCTTAGTTGTTGGTGTGTATGGTCGTTCTTGGTTAAATTGATCATATGTTGGTGTAGGAACTGATAATCCGTAATCACCATCTGCTATTCCTGATTTATCGAACATAATGTTTAGTTCTGTATCCTCTAATACAGTCCAGTAACTGATATTTTGATTAAATGCGGTCGCGTCAAGGAACATCCTACGCATGTCCGTCACTTTACTGGTGTCCCAATCTCCAATATTTTGGTTAAATACTCTCGCATATTCGAACATACTACGCATGTCCGTCACTTTACTGGTGTCCCAATCTCCAATATTTTGGTTAAATACTCTCGCAGATTCGAACATACCAACCATATGTGTGACACTACTTGTGTCCCAATCGCCGATAGGTTGATTAAATGCGGTCGCCTTAGAGAACATATAACCCATACTTGTCACCTTACTGGTGTCCCAACTATTAATTTCAGGATGAACAGTATAAGTATCTATATTCGTAATATCCTTAAATAACGAGGACATATTTGTTACTGCTGTTACATCCCATGTATTTGGGTTTACTTGATATTCATCACCATTGTAACTGTTTGCGTTCTCTAGTGCGTTTTCCGACCCATCATTTGCCTTTGTATACCAAAGAGAAAGAGCTGCTTGTAAATCATCTTTATTTGCTGGTTCGTATGGTGGTATTTGATTAAATTCATCATATGTTGGTGTAGGAACTGATAATCCGTATTTATTATCGTTTGTTATTCCTGATTCGCCTAACATATTGCCTAGGTTTGTCCCCTCTAATACAGTCCAGTAATTGATATTTTGATTGAATGCTGTCGCATAATAGAACATATAAGACATATTTGTAACATTTAATGTATTCCAATTATCATTTTTTGCCTTTATTGTGTTTACGTATATGTCGACATCCAATAGTTTTTTATTCTCTAGATTTTCTGCGTTAGTTCCCGAAATTTCTTTTACAAATGGAATTTTTGGGTCTGTTGTTTTTAATATTATTCCTATATCGTTGTACGCTGCATCTCCGGTGGTTATATATATACCCGATTTAGATAGATCTGTCACCTGAAATGTTATTGTCTTTTTGTCATATGGTCCAGTTGATCCATTTCTATGTCCGTTTTCTAATTTAATATCACTAATAGGATTTCCTTCTGTATCAAGTAATACTTCACCTTTGTCATCTTTAAGAGTTACACCTGTTAATACGTCTTCAGAAAGGGAGGTTTGTTCTTGCCAACCATATCCAATCTTTAGATCGACTAATTCTAAAGTGAATTCAATATTAGATAGTTCTACATCATCCTCTGGATTATATTTTGCCTTCAATGGTTGATTGAAGTTTGTTGCAAAATAGAACATATTAACCATATCTGTGACATTTGATGTATTCCAATTGTTAATAGGTTGATTGAAGTTTGTCGCACTTTGGAACATAGAACTCATATTTGTCACATTACTGGTATTCCAATTGTTAATAGGTTGATTAAATACTGTTGCAGTACGGAACATATTAGACATATTTGTCACACTAGTGGTGTCCCAATTTCCAATATCTTGGTTGAATACTGATGCATATAGGAACATATAGAACATGGTAGTAACATTTGATGTATTCCAATCTCCGATAGGTTGATTAAATGCTGACGTAGAACGGAACATATTAGACATATTTGTGACACTACTGGTATTCCATGCCTTATATGTTACATCATTAACAGTAACTTCTTTTGTATTAATATCTTGGTTAAAGTTTGTCGCACTTTGGAACATACCATACATATTTGTGACACTACTGGTGTCCCAATCTCCGATAGGTTGATTGAATGCTGTCGCATTAATGAACATATAAGTCATATATGTCACACTACTTGTGTTCCAATTTCCTATAGGTTGATTGAATGCTGACGTATCTTGGAACATATTACTCATACTAGTAACATTACTGGTGTCCCAATCTCCGATAGGTTGATTGAATGCTGGCGCACTTTGGAACATACTAGTCATATCATTAACACTACTGGTGTCCCATTCTCCGATATGTTGATTAAAGTTGGTCAGATTATAGAACATATAATTCATATCCAAGACATTTGATGTATTCCAATCTCCGATAGGTTGATTAAAGTTTCTTGCCCCAAAGAACATCCGACTCATGTTTGTGACACTACTGGTATTCCACGCATTATATGTTACACCATTAACCGTAACTTCTTTTGTATTAATAGGTTGGTTGAATGCTGGCGCACTTTGGAACATACCATACATATTTGTCACTTTACTGGTGTTCCAATTTCCTATATCTTGATTAAATGCTGTCGCACTAGAGAACATATATCTCATATTAATAACACTACTGGTGTCCCAATCTCCGATAGGTTGATTAAATGCTGTCGCATTAGAGAACATACTAGTCATATCATTAACACTACTGGTGTCCCAATTTCCAATATCTTGGTTAAATGCTGTCACACGCTCGAACATACCATACATATATATCACACTACTGGTGTCCCAATTTCCAATATCTTGATTAAAGTTTGTCGCACCATAGAACATATAGAACATGGTAGTAACATTCGATGTATTCCAACTATTAATTTCAGGATGAACAGTATAAGTACCTATATTCGCAATATTCCTAAATAAATTGGTCATATTTGTTACTGCTGTTACATCCCATGTATCGGGGTTTCCAAAATATTTTCCATAATAAGGCGATGAACTGTCGTTATATTGACTTTCTGTAACACTGTTTGCTGTAGTAGAATTATCAGTATAACCACCACTTCCATCACTCTGATTTGCGGTTGTATACCAACTTGTAAGTGCTGTTTGTAGTTCGGTTTGAGTTGTTGAATTAAAAACCATTATAATAATTAAAAATATAATTATTATATCAAATATTATCACTAAAATATGTATAGAGTTAAAATACACACGTATTTAAATACGCACGTGTTTTAATGGTACATATGAACCGTTATGGTCATCGCCGCCATTTTTCAAATCATTGTAATTACTATTGATCGCCTGTTGTCTTCTAAAGGTTACAAAGTCAGATGAATCATATACATATTTCACATTTGTTGCCGACGCAGGAACACCTGTATTATCGCAGTTGTTAATTTGTGAACCCAAGTAAATTTTGCTTCCTGACCATCCAATGGAACTTTTACTCATACCCGTGGGACCACCACACTTGTAATTTTGACGAGATAAGAAATCACCCGCATTGTTTATTGCTCGAAAAGGACCAATCTTACGTTTATGTCCATTATATGTTCCTTTTGCGTAAGATGTGTTCCACGCATTACGTAAAATAGAACGCGTAGAGGTTTGTGCACCATCTTTGTAATTCAATACTGTTTGTTGAGGAGAGAATCCCGTAAAAGGACCACCTAGAATATTGCTCATTGAAACCATAATATATTATAGTATTACGTGATATTATTTTCTATGCTAAAAAGGATGACTAAATATCTTTCTATAATATATATAATTTTTTAGTAATTATGGAAAAAATACAAACATTTGAATCTGATGGTGTTCGTAAAAAAAGCAATTGGACCAAAGCAACCCCACAATATAAATTTGATTCGGATAAATTTGACCCCGAATTGTTAAAAGAAGTTTCCGAAACAAATTCTCCCAAACTCATTGCTCTCTTAAACAATATTCGTAACTTGGACAAAAAAGACAAGGAAAAAGATGGACATTTTTATAAACACTTCATTTTTTGCGATGTGAAATCGTCGAATCAAGGTGCTCGCATGTTGGCATCGGCATTTGTTGCCAATGGATTCCATTTAGCATATGACGCCCATAATAAAAATGATCCAAAATCACCTAAAACTCCTAGTCCGGCAAAAAAAGTGAGAGAAGATACTCCACGCCCATCGTCAGTATTGACAAATTATAAACAATCTCGCAAATTGAAATCCATGGACAACATCGAGGAAAGCGACGAGGAAGAATCGCCTAAAACCGGGGGTGCTACTAAAAAACGATTCGATAAAATTGTCTTGGATAGTGATTCAAAATTAAAGAAAACCAAACATAATAATTTCTATTTACTTTCTTCGGTCAATGTGTATGATCAACCCATTAATGTATCAACCAAAAAAACAATGCTCGCCAAATTCAATAACCGCGATTCCAATGTTCATGGCGAAGAAGTCCGTTTTATTATTATGGACAGCGGATTTAAAGAAGGGATTGATCTATTTGACATCAAATACGTCCATATTTTTGAACCTGCAGTAAATAGTGCCGATCAAAAGCAAGTTATTGGTCGCGGAACACGTACATGTGGTCAAAAGGGATTGGATTTTCATCCAAGTCGCGGATGGCCATTACATGTGTTTGTTTATGACATTTCTATTCCCGATTCTGTACAACGGCATTTCTTGGACTCCAAGACCACATTTGAATTGTATTTGAAATCGTTGAATTTAGACATGAAATTATTGTCTTTCTTGGAGCATATGGAAAAAACCTCTATTTATGGTTCGGTGGATTACGAATTAAACAAAGCAGTTCATGAATTTTCTGTAATGAGTGGTGGAGGTTTAAAGAGTATTTCGTTGCCTACTTCTATTCATGGTGCCTCCAAATCCGAACGATTTACTCAATTCCGTAATTACGTCAAAGAATTGTCCGACGTCAAATGGGAAAACGTGAAAATGGAAAATATGTGTGTGGACAAAACCGGTGGTGGCAATATTATTCAATATACTCCTACTCAACGCTTTGTGAAAACCTATTTTACTCCTCAATGCCCAGTTAAAGGTATGTTGCTATGGCACAGCACCGGCACTGGTAAAACATGTTCCGCAATTGCTGCTGCCACATCCACGTTTGCACCACAAGGTTATACTGTTCTATGGGTGACACGTACTACATTGAAAAATGATATTTGGAAAAATATGTTTGATCAAGTATGTAACGAACAAATACGCACCATGATTGCCGATGGAATTCAAATTCCCGAAGAACACAATAAACGCATGAAATTGTTGTCGGATGCTTGGAAAATACGTCCTATTTCGTATAAACAATTTTCCAATTTAGTATCCAAAGAAAACAATTATTATAAACGGTTGGTTGATATTAATGGTTCTACTGATCCATTGCGCAAAACACTACTTATTATTGATGAAGCACACAAATTATATGGCGGTGGCGATTTATCTTCCATTGAACGTCCTGATATGAAAGCACTCCATAAATCACTTATGGATTCTTATCAATTATCAGGTCCCGATTCGGTTCGTTTGTTGCTCATGACTGCTACACCTATTACTGAAAATCCCATGGAACTAGTAAAATTAATGAATTTATGTAAAGAAAGTCACGAACAAATGCCCGAAGAATTTCCTGTATTCTCTGAACAATATTTACATGAAGATGGCAGTTTTACCAAAGATGGCAAAACACATTATTTGGACAATGTTGCCGGACACATTAGTTATTTAAATCGTGAAAAAGATGCTCGTCAATTTGCTCAACCCATTATTAAACATATTCATGTTCCTATGATGAAAGACGCCAAAATTGTCCAAGAAATGGATAAAAGGGTAGTTCGCGACGATACTTCCAAAGAAATTGAACAATTATATCAACAAATGGAGAAAGAAAGCCAAGAAATCGACGCAGAATTTAAAGATCTAGAAGCAACTCGGTTTTATGCGCTGCGCGATTTATGTAATGAATATGAAGGTACGGTAAAAAAAGGGTGTTTAAAAATGGCGAATCAAAATATCAAGGAATTAGTTTCCGAAGCCAAAGATTATACCAAATTAGTGAAAAACAAAATCAATCAATTAAAAGATGTTATTGGTGGGAAAAAGAAATTCAAACAAGATATTTTGAAGAAATTGAGCAATTTGAAGAAAACGGATCCAACAAAAGTCAAGGAATTTGAAGATAGTTTGTATTATGTTTTGAAATATGATTGTGGAAAAGTAATTACTAAGAAAGGTCCGATTGAAAATACTCTTTCACAACACCCACAAGTCCAAGAAATACAACATAAATTAGATGCGTTTAAAACTCGTATTTCGGATCTAGACGACCAACTCAATGTTATGGTCTCAAACCATAAAAAGAAATTAAGAGAACTCAAAACTATGTTGCGAAACGGAGAACTCAGTAAACTAGAAACGTTTGTTGTGAAACATGCCATCAAAATAGAACAATCAAATCACAAGAAAACAATGAAACTACGCAAAAAACAGGTTGGTGTAGAGTCTAAAGATTTATTGTTCGAACAGAAAATAATAAAAAAAGATTTGTCCAAGAAAATGACAACACTGAAAAAAGAGATGAAAAATGAAGTAAAAGAAAAGTTAAAAGAAGAAAAGGAGAAAAAGAAAACGGAAAATAAATTACGTAAAACACTACGTAAACAAGGCGATCTACGCGAAGAATTTAAAGAGGGTTTAATGAATGATCTCGTTTCCAAATATATAGATAAAACGAAAAAAGACTTTCGCGATGTAAAACATCAACTTGTCCAAGAGAAAGAAACCAAAGAGCGCGAAAAAGAAGAAAAGGCAGAAGAAAAAGAACGTGTAAAGGAAGAAAAAAAGCGCTTGAAACAACAAGATCAGGAATATAAACGCCAAGAAAAGGAACGGGCAAAAGAAGAAAAACGCAAACAAAAAGAAGACACGCGCAAAAAGAAGGCAGAGTCCAAGAACGAAACGCGTAAGAAGAGATAGTTGATTTTTGAAAAACTAAAAGGGTATTTAGACATTTAACCAATCCCCCCAAAAAGATATAAATGCGTTCATTCATAATATAATCTACATATTCTATATAATGGCTACTCGTAGATATAAAAGCAAAAAACAATTGTCCAAGAAACATGGGAAAAAATCAAAAAATCATAAAAAACGTGTGAAAAAAACGCGCAAATATAGAAAAAGACGTGGTGGGGATGGTACATGTGATACTACAGTAACGGAAAAATATCAAGCATTACAGAATAACACAGAGGTACCTCATTATAAAGATACAATGGATTTATTAAAAGATATAGAAAATGCTATTAAAGAAAATACCTTAGATGAACCAAATCCCGAATACTTTGATCGTACGAAAATTGGCATGCTGGAATCGCAGGTTAATTCTAAAATTGTTGAAAAAACTGGTGTTAGTTGTAATACTTTCATGAGCGGTCGAAAAGAAGGATGTGATCGTGCCAAAGCAGACATTTATAAAAATATTATGGACAAGATTGATTGTATATCAGGAAAATTGGAAGGCACAAACAAGGAAACCATGAACAAAATTAAAAACACTTTTGAACAAAAATACACAACACATCTACAAAAAGCAGATGAGTTAGACAAAAAATAATCGCTATTTACAACAACAAAAATATCATTTTACATATATATAATGGAAAATGATATACCTATTAGTGAATCACCAAATGACAAATTCATCGACGAAATCACCATGAAATTACTCAGTAATCAAACATCTTATAGCAAATATTTACACAAAACGGATGATTCGCGATATAAAGAAGAACAACAATTTATTGAAGATTGTAAAACATTTAAGCAAGATATTCAAGAAGTCACGACTGAATTATGTAAATGTAAACAACACAATTATGGGTCCGATGTAAACGAAGCGTTTAACAATTATTCCCGCACTTTGATACGATATTTAGAAGTTAAAAAACGATCCGATGAAATACAAAAAGAATATGACCAAGATGATTCTTATGGAGATGATCTTTTCCCTTTTCAAGCAGAAAGTGAAGAATCAGACGATAAACCCCCTTCTTATTCTACTGGAACAATGGATAAATATTTAATGAGAAAAAAATAACCTATTATACTATAATGGGTAAACCAAAATATAGTAAAAAAAACAAGAAAATATATAATAAAACGGTGAAAATGAATTGTCATCCGCGCAATAAAGGCAAGCAAGTAGATAGAAATACTTGTTATACCAAGGACGCATTGTTGTCAATTCGCGATGCGTATAATAAAAATCATGACAAAAAAATAAGAACGTCTCATCCCAGGAAAATTTGGTCAATATTACGTTCAAAAATGGATCATTGTGAAAAAGAAGATTGTTGGTTAAACGAAATCAAAGATTCAAAACAAAAACAAGAATTGGATAATTTACTCTTTTCGCCCGATAAACCGAATTCGTGGAAAACACAACCAAATGCGTGGTTGTCTAATTACGACATTCAATCCGTTTTAAAACAATATGAGGTTTCACATCCTGAATTCAAATTACTAGGTCCATCCGCAATTGATTATGACGCAAAACCGTATGGAGATGATAAATGCGTATGGAACGATTTGTGTCGTTTGTCTTTACAGGACTTGAAAAATCGCGGAAAAACAAAACTAGGTGTTATATTTAATTTAGACAAACACGATGAACCAGGTTCTCACTGGGTTTCGATGTTTATTGATATGGACCAAAGTTTGATTTTCTATTATGATAGTGCGGTGAATTCGGTCCCTCGACAAATCAATAAATTGAAGAAAGAAATTATCAAACAAGGAAAACAGTTAGATGAACCGATTTTATTCAAATATATTCAAAACGATTATAGTCATCAAAAAACAAATACTGAATGCGGCATGTTTTCACTTTTCTTTATTGTGACATTTGTAACGCATAATTTAGATGATCATTTCCAAACCATTATGAAAGGAGGGAAAAAACAACTCGAAACAAAAGATATTGTTCACATTTTTACCAAACCAGGATTAACAGACGAATTAATGACATCGTATCGTAAGGTGTATTTCAATGAAAAATAATTAGTAAACTCTTTTTCTCATGTTATTATAAGATGAAAAAAAATAATTCAAAACGAACATATAAGAAAAGAAAGACCAATACTAAAAAGCGTCATCATGGTGGTAAAAAACGCACGGAAAAGGTGCGTGTTGTTTTTGCTCGACAACACACGAACCCTGATATATTTAGTATGATCCGTGTCGAAAAAGGACCTCAAGCATCCGAAGTCGACTCGCATGGCGAATATTTAGTCAATTTTATATCCGAGGTTGCCAAAGATTTTGAAGAGGAATTAGCAGTTACATTAAAAGGTCCCCCTGACGCAAAAGAAAAGGAGAAAGTATACGAATTCGTTTTTAAAGACAGTGATGTGGCGTTAGAACCTGGTGCTGATACTCCGATTAAATGCCGGAAACCACCAAAGAAGAGTAATGAGAAAAAGGGTGGAGGAATTTTTAGTTTTTTATCAGGTGTCCAAAACATACGTGGTAAAAACTACGAGCATTGGTTAGAAGAACGTCTTATATTAGCACATAAAGACATGGATTTTGTGAATGAAGTACGTCAGAAATTCGGTTATGATAAGACCAATCTTATTGGACGTGGACAATTTACAGAAGAGATGATCCGAAAAGATGTATGTGGAAGAAAACCAGAAGACAAGGCACTTATTGATCCCAATTTAAAATGTCCGATGAAAGATTAATTTTTACATATATATTGCGAATAATAATATAAATATTATTATTTTCATTTAGTATATGAGTTTGTATATTCTACCTGAAAATCAAACATTAATATGGAATACTATATCGAAAATGTCCCATTTTCAGAAAAAAGAAGAGAAACAGAAATGGTTTCAAAGTATCATTCAACAATTTTATGATAAGTCCAATCCCAAACTAAATGTTCCAGAACTCAGGTCACTAAATAAGGAAACCATTCAATATATGATTCATGAATTGAAGACAAAAAAAGACTTTTCTTCTCATTCATACGACGGAATTTCTTCTACTCCTTTTCAAAACGATTCTTTAGAATCAAATTCGATGGAATCGCGCGATTATTTAATCGAACAAAAGCAAACCAAAATAAATAACCAATTTGAAAATCGCCAACAAGAATATGGTTCCATGTTACAACGACCCACTGTTGAAGAAATAGATTTCAGTGAGAAAAAACAAGACGATACTCCTTTGGATAATATAGATAGTTTGTTACAAAAGCAAATGAAGGAGCGAGAATATGATATACAACCGCTTCAATCAAAAGTGCCTAAATCAGAATCGATAAAACCAATCGAAAATGACAAACCGATTTCATTGGAAATTCAATCTTTGGATGAAAACGAAAAAACACCTAAACAAGTATCATGGGCTCAAGATGTCGAAAAACAATATGTTTCGAAGGAACAATTTTTAGAATTGGAAAAACAAGTTCAAGATTTAACAAAATTTGTGAAGGACGAAATAATTTTATTAAAGGAGGATATTTTGGAATTAAAACAACAAATTCAAAGAAAACATATAGAAGAAGAAAGTACGGAAAAGATGAAACATGTTATGTCAAAATTGAAGGGTTTAGACCGGAGTTCTAAATATATTTCATCATTGGGTCAAAATGTTGCACTATCTTAGTTGATGAATGGCATTAGTTACTTTATAAAATTGATTCTTTTGAAAATTTACTTAAATAATAATATAGTAAATACTAAATATGTTGAAACAGTTGAAATTAAATTACAGTTTATCGTCTCTTCCCGAGGAATACGGGAATTTTCACACACAGAAATATGGCGTATTATCATTGGAAACCAAAGCATCTTCTCCTTCTTCTACTAGTATGTTATTTTCCTTTATGATTGATGTTTCGGGGTCTATGTCGGATATTGTAAGTAAAGGTCGCAGCAAAATTCAATTGCTTCGACATACTCTTCAAAATATGGTGCTTCATTTTGCTCATAAAAGAGAAAATGTGTATATTGAAATCAATGGATTTGACAACCATATTCATCATTATGTGGAGCGCATATGTGTTTCCAAAGAAAACGTGAATGATATTATTTCCAAAATTCACGGTATTCATCCAATGAATAGCACGGATATTGGATTAGCATTAAATACTATGAATGAAAACCTGGATATTAAACATGAATCCATTGAATGTTATAATAAAGTAGGCATTTTGATTACCGATGGAGAACCTACTTGTGGAATTACAAATGTGGCAGAATTAGTCAATTTCGCAAGTCCAAAATACATTAATCATTTTATTGCGTTAGGGAAAGATCATAACTCTCGCCTTATGAGTTCATTGGGGAAAAAATATACTACTTGTTGTGATTGGTTTATTGATGATATTGAATTTACTGGAAATGTATATGGTGAAATTTTGTTTAATGAAACAAATAGAGTTTTAGATAAATGTGTCATCACTGTGAATAATGGAACTATTTATGATTTTAAAAAAGGATGTTTTGAAAGTTCATTAGAAATTGGAAATTTGTCATCTGAGGCAAAAAAGGAATATCATATCTTGGCTGAAAATATGGAAAATGTATCTATAGTATTGAATGGAACGAATGTTGTTACACGAGAAACATATACTATGAATAGTTCAAAAGAAACACCTGAAATTGATAATAATATTTCCTTGCTAAAACAATATTATCGTCTTTGTGTTCAGAAATTCCTTTATGATATACGAAGTAATTTAGACAACAAAAATGAAAGATTAGTATTTCGCCGTGATTGTTTTACATTCGGACTTCCACCGCCACTCCATGAATTTGACAATAATCAAATAGATTGTGCCGATGATTTGAAGAATAATCTACAAAAATTCATGGAACAACATCATATAGAAAATGACGAAATGTTACAAGGTTTAGTAAACGATTTAACATTAGTGAAAGAAATGAACAACAATATAATGGATCCATTCACGTATTTGTGTGCTCGCGAAAATACGCAGGGTCGTCAACTAGCGTTTGATAGTGGCAGTCAAACAATTGATTTAGATGATGCTGTTATAGGACCACCACTATTAACTCGCACACGTACAAGTGCGTATACTTCTCCTGGTCGAACTCAATTGATGCGTGAAATGAGTTCCGATGTAAATGATGATATATCAACTTTACCCTATCCTTAAAAATATAATATAATTATATTGTATATTATGGCAACTAGTCTTTGTAAAGGAAAACGCACCTCTAAACCCAACCGTTGTAAAAAACTTACCGGATGTAAAGTAGCAAAGGGACCTAAGCGGACTTTTTGCCGCAAGAAGCACAACAAGAATCGCAAAACTGTGAAAAAGAGAAAGACAAGTAAGAGACGCACTGAATCTGAACGTCTTCGTGGTATTAGTCTCAAGACCGCCAGAGCTCTTCGTAAATTAAAGTAATTTTCTTAAACAAAATAACAAAATAAACACTTTGTTATTTTTAATCGAACATATTATAAAATTGATTATTTCAATTGAATATTGATTATACAAAAAAATAAATATAAACATGGGATCGAAAATGAGTAATCACGTTATACCAAAAAGGGATATTATCGAAGAAGATGAAGTGGATGTATGCCCCATATGTTATGATCCTTTAACTGAAAATAATTCGGAATGTGTACAAAAATGGAATTGTTCACATAGGTTTCATACAAAATGTATTCAGAATTGGAATAATGGATGTCCGTTATGTAGAACAACACAATTGCGTACACAATATAATACAAGACGAAATAGTTGTTGTTCCAATACAAGTAAAATCAATCCTGTGAATATTCTCGATGTAGATAAAATGAAAACGATGTATAATTACGTTCCAGAAGAACATAAACATATATATTTGAATACCTGGAAAGACAGATGTTGTATTCGCGAAAATCATAATATATTGTTTGTTCAACCGTATGGAGTATTAGGTATATGCGAAGATTGTAATACTATACAAAGTTACAATGTAAAACATCGAACGCGTTAAGGAGGTTTGTTTTGGAGCAATAAAAAAGACGACAAAACGGATTGGTTCTTCTCGATGTTTTTTTCCAGTTCCAATTTCGATTTATATTCTTTTTCCATCATTTGATGACGCATTGCACGTTCTTGCTCTTGGAGTAATTTATCGGCGTGTTGTTTTTCAATGGGATCATATGAATATTGACTACGTTCTCGGTTGAATTCTTCTACATTATTAAATGTTTTCATATTGTGTATATCGTGCTCACTTACGGCCAATACACTTTGATCACGATGAACTTTACGTAAATCATCGAATTTCAATTTTCCAAATGGATCACTAGCAACATAACCGCCATCATCGTCACCATATAACATATTTGTCCCCGATCCTCCCTGATTTAATGTTTGAACCCCATTATATTTCACTAGATTGCTAGTTTGTTGTTTTATATGTTGAAATTTATCATCCATGGTTTGTTTTGAGACTTTGCCTTGTGGTAAATCAAAATCAGATTCTTCATTTTTGAACCATTCATTTTTACTAGGATCTTGATGATTTCCCATATTATTATTTTCAAAGAGTTCATTGAACTTCTCATTAAATGACCCGTCTTCCATTGTAGTGACAGTTTTGCTAATTTTATCGGATGTACTTTTGTTTTGCTGAGTCATATTTGGATCGTATGCTAAAGACGTTTTATCGATTTCTTTGTCTTGACGATGCTGATTATCATAAAACTGAATGATTACATCAAATCCTTTCTTATAAAAGAGAAAGTACTTGGCATCCAATTTCGATTTATCGGGATGTAACATCAAAACCTTTTTCTTGGCACGCTTTAGATCATCTATACTAATATCGTAACTATGAAGATCAAAAAGTCCAAGAACTTCGTCTAAAGAATATTCTTGGATGTTTAGATTATGAATATGACATGACATGACTGATATATTATATAACATAAATGATTTTTTTTGTTTAAACTCGAATAACGTAATATTTATGTAAAAAATATAATCCTATTATTATAATAATGAGTGATCCATCACATCATTCTTTAGGAGGTCAAAAAAAACGTGGTAAGCGAGGGAGAAAAGTCAACGAGAAAGAACTGCTAAAAGAGTACAATAGTGAAGTTCAATCAACTCTACAAGAACAGAGAAACATGTACGAAAATATGCAGCATTTATCGCAGAATGAAAAAGATCTTTTTGAACAAAAGTTTGCCCGTCCCAAAACAAGAGGTCAAGAGATCTATGCTTCTACTTTACGGTCCAAAACAAAGAAAATTATTATTGCTACTGGACCTGCCGGAACAGGTAAAACCATGTTTGCTACTGAATATGGTGTGCGACATTTTTTAATGGGTAGATGTGAGAAATTGATTTTCACTCGCCCTTCCGTTTCGGTAGATGAAGACCTGGGTTATTTACCGGGTACATTAGAAGAGAAAATGGCACCCTGGGTACGACCTATTTATGATATTTTATACCAATTTATTCATCCAAAAGAAGTGACTGAATTATTAGAAGATAAAACAATTGAGATCGCACCTCTTGGATATATGCGTGGAAGAACTTTTAAAAATGCTTGGATTGTTGCGGATGAAATGCAAAATTCAACAATATCTCAAATGAAAATGTTATTAACACGTTTAGGAGAAAATAGTCGAATTGTTATTACCGGTGATTTAGATCAATGTGATAAAATAGAAAATATGAATGGTTTAGACGATTTTTTGGACAAATTTCGTGGAACAAGGTCGTCAAGTATAGGAAGTTTTGAATTTGAAAAAACCGACATACAGCGAGAAGATGTAGTAAAGGAAGTATTAGACATTTATGAAGGAGAAAGTATTCCATCCCATTATATCCAAGATCATGTAGAGGAATCTGTTGTAGAGGAATCTGTTGTGGAAGAATCTGTTGTGGAAGAATCTGTTGTAGAGGAATCTGATGTAGAGGAATCTGATGTAGAAGAAGTGACAACGAATGATAATAAGGACGATTAATTTATTATAAGACTATAATTGTTTTATATGGAGTATTTATATAAATGGTATTTAACAAAATAGGAAATTGGATGTCCAAAACATCCCAAGGATTAATTGAAAGTAAATCAGTATTATATTTTTTGGTACTTTTAGTGATTGTAAACTTATATAATTATACCATGATTGGCGATGAAATGTATGCGGGGGTTATGATTATTATTGGATTCTTAACGTCTTTTTTTAGTAAAAACATGATTGTCATATTATTTACAGCAATTGCCGTTACTAATTTGATCCGATTTGGAACGGAATTATCGGGTAAAGAAGGTTTTGCTGGTATTGATATTGACACATTAACAGATCATGTAACTTCCCCTTCTACAGATGACGTTGACGACCCGACAGAAGAGGATGTAGAAGCCCAATTAAAGAATATTGACATGGGTGAGATTAATAAAAAGGTGCAAGATGAGATCACAAATATGGATTTATCTGAAACCGAATTGAACAAAGATCCGGAGAAGCGAGATCAAACACTAGACAAATTAGTAAAAGGTGTCTCTTCTTCTAGTATGCTGTCACAACTGGACAAGTCCATTAATACATCCCAATTAGAACTGGCCAGAGATAAACTTACTTTAGCAATGAAACATTCCAATCGTATTGTAAATGAAGAACAACGGAAAGAAGTTGAAAGCATTTTTTCAATTCAAATGAAATTAATCGATCAATTAATGAACATTTCTCCATTAGTCAACGAATTTAAGGATATTTTAAAGACAGCAAATCACTAATTACATTAATTACGAGAAATATATATATTATGGAATAGTAATATATATATTTTATTTAACATATGAAAGAAGGTTTTACATTTAATAACGATTTTCCATTTAATAACGATTTTCCATTTAATAACGATAAAGAAGGTTTTATGGATGTGATCGATCCGGCAATGAACGCAATACAGAGTCTTGCGGGAGGTTTAAATATAGGATTAAGTATTGTTGGAATGATTCAAAGTATATTTTCGGCAATTGCGAATATTCTATTAACTGGATTACAAATTGCCGCATCTATATTGCAAGCATTTGCGATTGGTATAACAATGTTTTCTACTATTATGCAAGCTATATTTTTTGCGTTAGGACTAGCAATGGCAATTTCTCTTATAATTATGCTTGTTGTTGGTGGAAAATCATGGATGAAAGGTTTTGGAGCACATATGGATTGTGCTGGTTTAGAATTTGCTACAGGTTTTCAAAACACCGGTACTGTATTGGATGTAATGGCATCTTGTACTTGGTATAAGTTCAAGAATTTCTTGAACGGAAGTTGTACACGCTATTATATTGTCGATATGGTATTTGGTATTTTATATGGTGTTTTCATTGAACTCCCTCTTATATTGATAAACGCCATTTTCGGTATTGATTTAACACCATTAGTCACGATGATATGGAATATATTCATGTTGCCATTGGACGCATTATTTTTTGCTCTTTCTGGATTTCATTTAATAAAATGGCCGGAATCGGTAATACGTAAATGTTACAGATGTGAAGGTAAATGGACCATGAAGAATGGGCATACTGTTACTATATACAAAACGTTTGCCGAGTGGGGTGAATTATTGAATTGCTCGGGTGATCAAATATTATCAGGAATTAATCATATATTCACAACTCTAATGCCAAGTGAAAGATGGGGAGCATGGTTTAATAAACGTCATTTACCTGGATATGATTGGGAACCTGGATTTTGGGGGTCATCACCACCGCCGCCCAAAAAAGCATCGGTTCCTTTTAAGACTGCTTTTGATGGTGTAGATGATAGTAAGAAGGAAGATGATAAAAAATAAGAAAATTGACAAATAAGTATTGTATATAACTAATATATACAATGCCACGCGTTTCGACAAAAAAATGTATTCCAGGTTTATTTTGTATGGAAAATATGACCATGTTTTTATTGTTTGTTTTAATTATTACAGTTATTTACATGTATTATATGAATATTGTAAAACCAGGTCTTCGTTATAACAATACCAGTTTTAGTCAACCAGTTATTTTAATGGCACCGCCAGTCCAAGATGTTGCCCCTGATACTTTAGCACCTGTGTCTAGTAGAACTCATCCTTTAGTAAATTTACATAGTCCTCCATTGAAACAAGAAGGAGGTGCTGCTATTAATATACAAACGCGCGGTCCCGAATTGAATTATAGTCAAACTGGTATTTTAACACGTGAAAATAGCGGCGATGATTTAATTTTACCCCTAATGGGAAGACGTAGTTCAAATGGTCGAGATAAATACCAATATTATACAATGACAAATAATGCCGGAAATATTCATACTAAATTGCCTATAAGTGTAAAAGGTAGAAGTTGTACATCTGATTTAGGGTGTGACGAAATTTTTAATGGAGATGTTGTTTACGTAGAAGGATACAAAGATACATTCCGCGCAACCATTTATGAAAATATGCTTTATAAATACATTCCTTATTAATAAAATCGTCATGTAATATAAATGAGTTTTTCTGGAAGAGAATCTGAAAATATACCTAAGAAAGGTGGTATGTTTGGGTTTAGGAAGAGAAATAAAATTAAAAAAACCAAAAATATACCACAACTGATTGCTCACATTTTAAACATACCGAATGATAAAATTGTTGTATTGGATAAAAAAGAAGCAGAAAAAAGAGACAAAGAAAAAAGAGACAAAGAATCGACCGACAAATTTAATCAATCTTTGAAAGAAACGAATGAATCATCTGATAAAAATCAAATAGATGGTTCTAGCACAGATACATCAGGTGGTCCTTCTAATACACAAGAAACAAGTAATAGTTCAGAAACTTCAGGGGAGGGAAATAATGATAGTCAAAAAACATCATCAAAGGGATCTCCAATAATATCTTCTTATAATTTTGACCCATCTGTTGGTCAAGAAGAACAAATCAAGATTAAAGGTGTTATGGGCAGTTTAAATAATATGTTACGCCTTCCCGAACTTGGACTGTTTGGCGATGATGAGATAGAAGGAAAAACGGACAGTGTTGTTATGATTGAAAAAATAATCGACGACGATGGTGAAAAACAAAACCCCCCGAAAGAAATTTATATGGAACCATTGATTCAGATTATAGAATAATGATATTTTTCATTGATTAATTTGTGACATCTTATTATACAAATAAAAAGATGTCAGGATTTGATTTAAGTAAAACAGTTGATACTAGTCGATCTGTAGTAATTAATTATTTACCTTTGGGCATTACATCTATATTTAGAGATGAAGTGAATCAATATATTACTGCGGATTGTGCTATTTCATCTTCTTCCAATATTACGTATACGGATGGTGGAAATACAACCGAATATAAAGCAAGCAAACTTTGGATTATAAGCAATTCCAATGATACAAAAATGAATGAACTGAATGGAGTTCAATCAAATGCCCAATTAATTATTCGCAATATTAACGCAAACGGCGACAAAACACTTTTTATGTGTTTTCCATTGAATATTGTGAATCCTGGTCCTCAACGTGGTGCGATTGATAGTATTATTCGCGCAACAGCCGATAATGTTACACAAATGACAGTAAATTTAAATAACGATATTTTCCGTGAAACTGTTCCGGATACGAAATACATTGAATATACCAGCAATTTAGGAAACAACGCAACTGTCATTACTTTTGGACGCGCTTTAGAAATTATTTCCATGAGCGCAATGAATTTACAAAATAATCTGGATTTGTTTAATTTACAACCGGATGAGTATAATATTCTTGGAGCACCTGTTCCAGGTGAATGGATGGAATGTGACTATGTGCCGATCGATTCTGATGAAGTTGCTGCTTACAGTCTACCAGTAAGTAGTGGGTTAGTCCAAGACAGCGCAGCAACAAATTCCTTAAAAACAATGATGATGTTTATTGTGTTTATTTTTATGGCCGTGGTATGTTTTAATATTATTCCATTAGGTTATGTATTCATATTACAGTTTGTTTTTTCATTTAGTGAAGTTGTCAATCCTATAGAACAGCGAGGAACAATGATACGTGTAAATCAATCTATTGTTGTGATTCTTGGACTTATAGCCGGGTATTGCTTATATATTGGTGTTGTGGGTGATCCAAATGTATATCCTAATTATGCCAATTACTTATTATATGGTATAATCATGTGTGTCATTTTGGTAGTTTCTTATTTAATTATTGAGTCCAAGAAATCGTTTTCTAAAGACTGGCCTATTGATGAAATTCAAAAAGGTCAAAAATCGTAAATTAAACCAAAATATAGGGGTTTTCTTCGCTTTCTTGGAAATATAAAGAAAACATATCTAAACATTGTTCCATATGAAGATGGGGTTTATCTTCCCATTCACTATAGGTCAATGCTTTTGTAGTGGGTCTTTCAAGAGACAATAACCGTTGAAGTGCCATAAGTCGTCTTTCAACGGGTTTTAATGTCTTGGACAATGTGCGAGATATTTGTTTCCATCGCCATTCAAATTGTAATGCTGCTTTCCAGTCGGGGAATCCTGAAATATGACAAACGCGACACCATGAATGTCCGGCAGCAACTTTGATGCCTGTTGCATGAGCACCACCTTTAATTTTTTTGTTATGTTGTCTCAGTCGCCTATCTAAATCTACAGTAGCGCCAATATAAGTTGAACCATCCGTACAAAGTAAAAAATAAACAAACATGATTATATGTTACAGCATATAATAATATGAAAAAATGACCAAAATACTTAGTGAATCAAAGACTCTTCTAATTCCAAAATAAGGTTCTTGGACTCTCCTTCTTTTGATTCTTTGTGATGTAGTAATTCTTTACAACCATCCTCAAAATCGATTGATACATCCCATCCTAAATCTTTCAATTTCTGATTACTAATATAATACCGCTGGTCATTGAATGGTCGGTCTTGGATATAAGTAATGTATTTTCCATATTGGGTAGTATTTTTGATATTTTTAATCAAAAATTTGGCAATTTCAAACACACTATATTCCATATGTTCGTCACACCCAATATTGTAAATTTCCCCTATTTTTCCCTTTTCCAATATTGTTTCAAATGCGCGTGCGGCGTCATAGGAATGTAGAAACGCACGAACGCAACTTCCATCCCCTTGGATAGTGACATTTTGGTTGTTTTCTAACATTTTAATGAATTTCGGTATTAATTTTTCCGGATATTGATTCGGTCCATACACATTATTTCCACGTGTAATGATAATAGGCATTTTGAAGGAATGAAAATAAGATTGTGCGATCAATTCGGCACCTGCTTTGGTTGCCGCATATGGATTCGTTGGACACAAAATAGATTGTTCCGTCTTTTTCTCTTCATTCATGTCCAAGAAAGATTCGCCATATACTTCGTCAGTAGATACGTGGATAAACTTTTCAATATTTCCATATTTTCGGCAACATTCTAACAAAATATGTGTGCCTAAAATATTGTCTTGACTATATTGTAGTGAATCTTCAAATGAATTTTCAACATGGGATTGGGCCGCAAAATGAATGACTTCTTGGACTTGATATGTTTCCAAAATGTGTTCCATGAAATCTTTGTTTGTAAGATTCCCTTTTATAAATTTATAATAGTCCGAATTTCGGATTTCTGGCAAAATATTCTCTTTATTCGCGCAATAATAAAGAGCATCAACGTTAATGATGTTGTATTTTTCTTGCTTGAAAACATAATTAATGAAATTCGACCCAATGAATCCACAACCGCCAGTTACCAACAAATTTTTCATTATAAAGTAATAACATATAGAAAAGTTATTATTTTACCTTATGTCTAAAAACTAGCGATTCCATTTACATTAGTAGAAACTGGTTTGTAAGAACTATGGAGGAAATTAACCGGTTCACTGCGTCCAATTGGTGCGCGTTCTTGGACAACCTCTTCTTCTAAAGTTGGTTCATCCTTGATCTGAATGTCAACAGTGCGAGGAGTTTCTGTAGGAGGGGTTGCTTTCTCAACTTGCTTCTGAACATCTCTATTCTTTGCTCCAGTTTCCTTTGTATTTTGAACATAATGACTCTTATTGCGAACAGTGGCACTACGTCTTAATAAAGTATAAGCAACAAATACAAAAAGAACGCCTAAAACTGGACTACTATGAACAAACATGGCAATCATAGCACAAAATAATACCAAGAGTCCAAGAGGGGACTCAATATAAGGAGAAAGTGTACTAGGTGTAGTTACAGGGAAAACTAGATATAAGGCAAATACAATAAAGACTAGAATTTCGACAGGTTTTACCTTTTTCAACATGGAATTGATTTTCATTATATAGAATACGTGGATATTTTCTTAAAAAAATTGTTGTTACTAAATGTTTATACGTTGAAAATATTTATAAAATCAGTGGATTTATGATTTTATAAAATTTATGCGCGTTTTCTAGAACCACGTTTTTTACTTGTCTTGGATTTCTTACCACTGCGTTTTTTACTTGTCTTGGATTTCTTACCACTGCGTTTTTTGTTTGTCTTCGATTTCTTACCACTGCGTTTTTGTTTGCGGGTGCGTCTCTTGCCACCGACAATAGAAGGGTCAAAACTCGTATCACGAGCACGACGTTTTTTTCCAGCAGGACTCACAGTAATCCCAGGACTTCCTGTAGGACTTCCTGTAGGACTTCCTGTAGGACTTCCTGTAGGACTTCCTGTAGGACTTCTTTCACGAACATATTCTCTTGCGTCATATACATTGTGAGAACCTTGAATGCGTGTATCTATTATGTCTCGCTCGTTTTGAACATCTTGTGGTGGCGGTGGCATATTCATATTTATATATTATATAAGTAAAATAATGAAACGCATAAAAACAAAATTGAAAAATGTATAAACACAAAGTAATATATACAATTAACGAAATGTCGTCACAATGGAAAAGAAAAATGATGTTCAAAAAAAACAAGGCGAATATAAAGACAAAATATGAACCTTCGGAATCTTATAAAGAAATGGTACGCAACGGAGCATATTTGGGAAAAAAAGGATATACAATTCCGAAAAGTCTATTGGAACCGAAAGATTTAGAATCATTATACGAAGATTTAAACGTAAAGCCCATCACTCCAGGTGTTACATATGGTGCGCCTACAGACGAAGGATCTTTTCCAGTATATCGAGAAAATGATAAAAAAATATATATACCCAGATTCTTCGGAATTGAACGTTATGGACTTCCCAATAGATCGGAAATAACAAAAGGAGATAATATTTCATTGGAATTCCCTAAATCATTGCGCGACTACCAAGACAAAATTATTGATGTTTACATGAAACATGTAGACAACCCTATATGCTGTGGTTCTGAACAAAACGGCAATGGTGGTATACTCGAGGTTCCATGTGGACGAGGCAAAACGGTAATGGCACTCAAAATCATATCCGACATACAAAAGAAAACGTTAATTATTGTTCATAAAGAATTCTTAATGAATCAATGGATTGACCGCATTGACGAATTCTTGCCTGGTGCTAAAGTCGGGAAAATCCAAGGACCGGTTTTCGATGTAGAAGGAAAAGATATTGTTATTGGTATGTTACAAACATTGTATGATCGCGCACTTCCGGAGAATGCGTTTGATTGTTTTGGTTTGACCATTATAGACGAGGTTCATCGTATAGGAAGTGAGCAATTTTCCAAAACATTATTACGCGTTGCCAGTCCAAATATGTTAGGTATATCAGCAACGGTAGATCGTAAAGATAAATTAACAACTGTGTTATATATGTTCATTGGACCAAAAATTTACACCGAGCAACGCAAAGATGAAGACCCTGTTTGTGTGCGTTCGATGGAATATATTAGTTCGGATCCGGAATTTAATGAAACAGAATATGATTTTAAAGGACAAACAAAATACAGCACAATGATCTCAAAATTGGGTAATTTTGGTCCACGAAGTGATTTTATCGTCAAAGCAATTCAGGATTTGATAGACGAAAGTCGTGAAAAAGGCGAAGAAGCACAAATCATGGTTCTAGCACACACACGTTCATTATTAAAATACTTTTATGAATCGATTTCACATAAAGGATTTGCGAGTGTGGGATATTATGTGGGAGGTATGAAACAATGCGATTTACAAGAAACGGAAGGAAAACAAATTGTATTGGCAACATATGCTATGGCAGCTGAAGCACTGGATATTAAATCATTGTCAATTTTGGTGATGGCAACCCCAAAAACGGATATTACACAATCAGTAGGACGTATTTTGCGTACGCGACACGACAATCCAATCGTAGTGGATATTGTGGATCATCATGATGTATTTCAGAAACAATGGAAACAGCGTAAAACATTTTACCGAAAATGTAATTATCGAATTATTGGAATTGATTCTATTCGATATAAAACCATGACTTTGGATTGGGAAAATGATAAAACATGGACCAAACTGTTTGATCCAAAGAAGTGGAATAAAAAAGACGATGATGAATGTACGGGTGGTAATCCGGTATTGAAAAAGAAATGCTTAATTTCGATTTCGGATTTGGATTTAAATGAGGATTCGTAACTTTAGTTACAAAATTGAAATCTCATAATAATGTATATTTTTTTCAATGCCTACAAAAAAAAATAGAATAAGTCAACATATACGAAAAACGAAACAAAAACTAGGAGGTTCGCCTGTTAAATCTACGTCTACAAGTCCAATTATGACATCACCAACTATTGCTAGTGATGTAAGTAAAATGACTACCAAAAGTGAAGCAGATGAAGTTGCGGAAACATTTGCCGAGAAAGCAGAAATAAGTGTTGAAGATACGAAACAAGAGAGTCCTAAGAAATGTCGCAAGGATGTAGAAAATAATGGATTTGAACTCATATTTGCTTTGTGCGCTTGCGATTCCTCTATTGAAAATAAAAGTGATATAATGGATGCTAGTTTTGAAAAATACAATGGTAAGTTAATGGGATGTTCTGAACCCGATTTTGAAAAATACAAGAAGGATGTGGAGTCACGAAAACCAAAAGTAGTAGATCAATATATTCGTAATTTCAAATCCGCATTTTCAGATGTAGTAAATGATGAAGTAAAACATGTATATTTAGAAGGAAAAACGCTTACTACCCAAAAATTAAAGGATTTGAACAGAGGTTTTGACACAAAACAAGCCAAATCAGATGTCTATATAGAAACTGATAAAGAAATCATTGGTTTCAGTATTAAACAAGACAAATCATGTACAAAAACCAATTTCTCTGTTGAAAAAATGTTAGGTGAACTTATTAGTGATAAAATATTAAAGAAAAATTTCAAGAAAGAAATTGGTGATAAACGGAAAGAAGTGTTAAAATCAATTGGTATTAACAACAAAAATTTGAAGGAGAATCGCGATAAAGCAAATGAAATATTTTATGATAGTTTGGAGCGTACAAATTTGTACTGGAACGCATTAAAGGAGCATTTAGATAATAATAGCGACGCTATTAAAGATGAACTGATAAAAAATTTGTTCCCTACAAATTTGCCATACAAACTATATGAGTTTGACGGATCTACACTTGAAAAATTGGATGTGTCAAGTGGTGATAAAACCGAATTTTATGAACACTCGCAATATTATTATGATGATAAAAACAGACGTCGTAAGGCAGCAAAGATGTTTTATAAATTAGTTGTGAACGATAAAAAATATCGTATAGAAATTCGTTTCAAAGGAAACGCATGGTCTGGAGCACCGCAATTCCAAACACACTATGATCCCAATATTACACCACCCGTAAGAATCGAAAAATGATGAGTATATGTTTAGCGATACTTATATAATGGTTTATGAATATTCATTTATCTATATTATATAAATGAGTAAAATGTCGTCATCCTCCGAAAATAAAAAGGTATCGCCTGAATTATTAGAATCTCCAAATTTAGTAAAGTATAAGGTAGATGAGTTAAAATCCGTACTTAGAGAAAGCAAAAATAATGTTTCTGGAAAAAAAGCAGATTTAATACAAAGAATCAAAAATAGTAATATTAGTAAGGAAGATATATATAAATCGATCGAAATAACACCTCGTAAAACCAAAACACCATCGGTTAAACAAGTCACTAGAAAAAAAGTCCCTACTAAAACGACATTCGAATCTATAGTAGAGGCAGTTGCAGAAGAAGAAGCGGATCAAATGTTGGATGAAATAGAAGGGTATATTGAACCAGAATCATGTTCTCCTAGTACAAGACGCAATACCGATTACAATTTTTTTGAATTAGTGTTTGCGTTATGTGCGTTAGATACGGACCATAAAATTAAGACTAAAGACGATATAAAGAAGGTAAAGTTTGAAGATGTAAATAATCAACTTATTGGTTGTAATGAAGTATGTTTTGGTAACTATATGAAAGATGGAAAAAAAAAAGATGCAACAATTACTCGTGTAAATAATCATATTACAAATATGCGTAAAAATTTTGGTCATTACGTTCCAGGTGGATTTGACGCAGTAAAATGTGTATATTTAGAGGGGAAAACATTGACAACCCAAAGATTAAAGAAATTAAACGAGGGAGTTGACACAAAAAAAGCAAAGTCCGATGTGTATATTGAAACAAATGATGGTACTATAGTAGGATTTAGTCTTAAGCAAGACGACAAATGTACTATGACAAATTATTCTACCGAAAAAATGTTGGGTGACTTATTTGATGAAAATGTTGGAAAAACTATCCAAGAAAATTTAAAACAAGCGCGACTGAAAATATTAAGTGAAAATGATATAACTAAAACCAATTATAAACAAGTACGAGATGAACTCGATCCGGCAACAGGAAAAAAGTTTATACATAACAAAATTAATTCATTATTTTACGATAGTTTAGAAGGTCAAAATGCTTATTGGAGTGCATTAAAACATTACATTGATGAAAATAGTCAACGTATTTCAAGAGAAATAGTTGATAATATGTTTCCGGTTGATTTACAATATAATTTGTATCAATTTAATGGAAAGGAATATATGAAATTGAATGTTCCAACTAATATCGGAGATTTTAAGGATCATGTTCGATTTTATTATGAGAAACCTACACAAGCAAATATAAAAAAAGGTGATTTACAAGTTAAACGAAGAGGTGCTGCAAAAATGTTTTATAAAATAGTAGTAAATGGAATGCATTTTCGAATTGAAATACGTTTTAAGAATCCCATTATATCTTCGTCACCTCAATTTCAAGTGCATAAAGATCATGAACGCACCCCATCACCCGAAAGTGGTGAAAAAATAAGTTCTGGAGGGAAGTCAAGGGGACATAAAAGAACAAGAAAATCAAGAAAATAATAGATTGTATAATATTATCAAAATGTTTTGTAACAGTTTAATGTTCTTGACATCACAAAATGTACCACATCAACATTGACCGCATTACCAAATTGTTTGTATGCGATTTGATCGCTTTCGTGTAACTGAAAACTATCTGGAAAGGATTGAAGACGCGCACATTCGCGTGGTGTAATATGTCGTCTCTCTTTGGCATAAATCGGTGTTTGGACAATAGCGACCAATGTGGGAAAATATTTGCTCTTTTTCACGCGAATACCTGATTGTCGCAATTGGATAAAATGATTGAAAATCGAATCATTTTCTTGTTTTGGTCCTGCTTGCCATTCCAACTTGGCATATATTTCACGTTTGGATAATTTGGTTTTGTATTTTTCGTACCATTTATCCCATGACGATTTGTATTTTTGATAAAGAGGTTTATTTTTGGTAATATAATCTTGTTTCCATTGTGGCAATTTCGCAAATTCTTCTACACTATAATTACTATTGAATTCATTACATAAAATAGTAGGACTCATGGATTGTCCAACTTCAAATTCTTTGACCATTTCATCCCAAATAGTCAAAATCTCTTCATGTTCAGCACTGATCTTATATTTATTGGTTTTTTCCTTGTCTGTTTCGATAATTTTATTAACATCAATTGGACATTCTGGTGGGGTCATATCCAATTCTTTGGTTTCGTCGTATAAATCATTACGAATACATACGAAAATAACCCTTTCTCGTTGTTGCGGAACGCCTAATTGGTGAGGACTTAATTCAAATGTTTCTACATGATACCCCGTATTTTGAATACATCCGATAATATGTTTGAATACTTCACCATTGTCGATTTTTTTAATATGCTTGACATTTTCTAGAAACATATAGGACGGTTTCTTTTCAGCAGCAATTTCCAAAATATTTTCGTATAATTGTCCACGTTTATCACCAAATCCACCTTTCTTGCCCGAATTGGAGAAACTTTGGCATGGAAATCCTCCTGTTAAAATATCAAAATCCGGTATTGATTTCGGATCCACCTTGGTAATATCACCATGTGGTTTTAATCCATAATTTTTCTCATAAGTATTTCTACAATGTTGATCAATATCACTCGCAAATACGCAATGTCCGCCCAATCTATTGAGTGCTTGATGAAATCCACCAATACCACAAAACAAATCAATGAATTTAAATTTTGCGTTTTCTGGCATTGGTGGAACAATCGCAGGTGTTTCGGGTTCTGCAACAATGAAATTGGATAACAATTCGATTAATTGTGGTTTGTTTTTAGAAGAACATTTTTGAATATTGTGTTCCTTACACTTTTCCAACAACTCCTTTTTGGTAAATTTATTAATATCAGTCATGATTATATTGAATACATATGTAGTATTTATATGTATTCAATTTTGTTTTTACTAAACATTTGTTTATCGTTTAGCGCGATGATTTTTGGTTTTGCGTTTTTTACGTCCGTATTTACAATGTTGTTTTTGAGAAAAACCGCGAGGTCTTCTACAATTTATAGTACGTTTACGTTTTGTGCTCCATTTCTTACGACGAATTGTCCGTTTTTTCCCTCCATATACACTAGGGAATAATGTTGGATTATTTGTACCACTGGCAAGTGCGGATTGATTAGGATTTAGATCCGGATTTGTATAAGGTGGTAAGATTTTTTGTGTAGATTGAAAGTCTGTCATATATAAAGGAGTAAGATTATAATTGTCGGATATGGATAATTTGACCGCGTCCATTTATTTGTCGAATGGGACACCAACGTCTGAATTTGTGTAAATATGTACATTCAAACGCATACGTTTTATCCAAATCTACATATTTATTAATACGACTATCTTCGAAATCTTCTTCATCATCACTTTCTTCAAGTGCGTCTAAATTACGATTTTCTTTAATATTTCGAAATACAGAGTTCATCATTTTACTGGTTTTATAATTTTGAATATACGCAATACCACAATAAACACGGTCAGAACCTTTTCCAAACGCATATAAATGATAAATATCGTTTTGTAGATCTGCTTTGATTTCAAAGATTGTTTGTTCTTTGTATTGAGGTTTCGAATAATTAAAACGGGGAACTTGTGGCGGAATGAAGAGTAAACTAGGAGGAATTTCCGGATCTTGTTTCGAAAAATTCGGCAATATATTTTTTGACCAAGGAAAATTCACATAAGGAACAATGCGATCATTTGAGCGATGTTGTAAATGATGAATATTATAAGGAATAATGGTTTTGTAATGTTCAGGAATGGTATTGTTTTCCTCACACAAGTTCCAAAATACGGGCATAATTATAGGAAACCTTTCATTTTTGTGAAACCACTGCTCATTGTTTTGTAGTAAATCCATTAAAAATCCATATTTTTCTTGAAATGGTTGTTTATGCGTAGGAATGCCTTGATAATACAACAATTCTTCAATAACAAAAAATTCGCGCACATTGGGAATTTCACACAAACACCCATATAAAAGTGTTCCGTATGCGAATTGCTGGGGAATATTTTCATGAATCATTTTAACGGAAGTAATCTTTTTATTTTTCCCAATTTCAAGCAATAAACAGACATCTTTGTTTTTAAAAAATGTATACCATAACATTACCTTTTTGCCATAAGGAATGGCAAAAGTAACGTCATATTGGTTGGAAACTTTCTTATGTGAAATAGTTTCATAGGAAAGTTCAAATGGAGGGAGTCGAGAAATAATATCATTGGTTTGTTGAAAAGTAAGCGAGGTAAAGTTCATTGTGTATATAATGTATTGACCAATCTTTAAATCTATTTTAAATATATTTTAACCTGTTATTGGTTTACATCATATCTTCCGTGATCATAGAATTGAGTTCTTCGTTCATAGCAATTAAATCCGAATTCGTTAATTTTATAGATGTATCTTCCGGTTTTTGTTCTTGGACTATAGTTTGATGTTGATTATGAAAATCGTCCATCAAATGTTGGTATTTTTTTATTTGATGACCAACAATATCTTTCGTTTTCTTCGTCGTATAACTATCGCGTAAATACTTAATTAATTGATCTACTAAATATATAATCAAAAAACATATAATTATGGTGAATAAATAGGACATTATATAAGAAAAACAGAATACTATTTTCTTATATAAACTTATTATTTAAAACTAACATGTTTGTTTCTTTTACGTTTTGTTTTGCGATTTTTCTTTCTACGTCTTTTTGTGCCACCTAGATTTTCATCCATTTGCGATTGATCCGGTGATATATCCATTCCCGAACTTGACCCGGGTGAATTGTCCATCGTTACAACATTAGGGTCGGATTGACCAAATTCCTCTGGACTGCCTGTTTCCATTGATGTTTGGTCTTGCGATATATCCATTTCTGAACTTGACTCGGGTGATTGTTCCGTCGTTACAACATTAGGACCGGATTGACTAAATTCTCCTGGACTGCCAGTTTCCATTGATTGGTCTTGAGATTCTGGTGATATATTCATTTCAGAACTTGACTCGGGGGATTGTTCCATTGTTACAACATTAGGATCGGGTTGACTAAATTCTCCTGGACTATCCATTTCCATATTATTTTCGCTTAATGAATTTTGCTGTATGGGACTTGGTGAAAATGATCCATCTTCACTATCTGATAATTGACCAGATTCCAATCTGTTTACCTCTTTTTTAAGTAATTCCTTAATTTCTTCTTGGAGTTGATCCACCTTTTCATGTAACAGTTTATTTTCGGCTAAAAGTTCGTCACATGGAACTTGAATATTTACAGAAGAAGATTCCATTAATGATTCATTGTCAGAATCATCTACTGAAGTTGAAGATTGGCTCATATAATCTTTGATTTCACCTGTAGTGTCACTTATTGATTGACCTACCGTTTTTCCAATACCTTGTAATAAACCATCGGGTTTTTTTTCATCAGGTGTTTCATCAGGTGTTTCATCAGGTGTTTCATCAGGTGTTTCATCAGGTGTTTCATCAGGTGTTTCATCAGGTGTTTTATCAGGTGTTTCATCCGATTCTTTTTCATCTGATTCTTCTGGTGTTTCGTCGGGCGTTTCATCTGGTGTAAGAGTTGACATCTGAGATTCATCATTTGTATTATTCTCAATATCTACAACATTTCCATCTCCGTCTACTTCAGGAGAACCAGGTATTTCACCACCTTTAAAAAATGATCCAATAGCGCTCATAATTCCACCACCCTTTTGACCATGACCTTTGGGTGGTAATTTATATAACCTTTTCTGTGAAATATTTCGTCCTTTTTTTGGAGTATAAATAGACTTCTTTTTTTCTGGCATTATATATTATTGTAACAAAATTATTATAACTATTATAGAAAAGATATATAAACACAACTCCTAAATAAAACAATAAGTATGGTACAAGTAGTCGTCATTGAGAAAACCGGGTCATTAAAAGAACTAAATATCAAGCAATATGACAATGAATATTTATGTAAAAAAGCAGGTTTCAAAAGTTCAAAAGATTTCAAAGCACAAACATGTTGGAAACAAGAAAACATAGAAGTATATTTGTATGGAAAAACAGAAGGTCGCGCAGGACAAGAAAATAAGTATGACATGCCTCCGCCAGTTGATAATACCCTCTTTTTTGGTTCATGTCTATTAATTATGAAAGAAAAAAATAAGGAGGTCGACTTATCTGTCAAGACATGGAAAGAAATATATGAGAATTTATTTGGTGGATTTGAAGATATTGGAAATGAAGACAGTGAAGAGGAAAAGGACGAAGACGACGAAGATGCCGATTTACCTCAGACAAAAGAGGGTTACGCAAAGGACGGTTTTGTAGTAGCAGATGACGAAGATGCTGATGCTGAAGATGAAGATGATGTTGATGATGTTGATGATGTTGATGATGATGTTGATGATGATGTTGATGTTGATGATGTTGAAGATGAAGATGAAGATGAAGATGAAGATACAAATGATGAAGATGAACCTAGTCCTGTGAAACGTGTTCAACCGAAACGTCGAGCAAAAAAATCTGAGAACAATGTATTTATTTCGATTCAAAATGCGTTGGAAGATGAATTTTTAAATTGTGAAAGTGAATTAAGTGAAGAAGAATATGTGTAATATACAAAATTGATTTAAACAATAAATATGTTTATTCATTATAAAATCAAGTTTATTATGAATAAAATAACAAATTCAACTGCGTTTCGCGAAAATATTCGCAAAAAGTTTCATCCAATTTTAAATTTGGAGGAAAATGATGCAATAAATTTGGAAAAGGGGGTATATAATTACGCAATTCAAGAAGGTACGAGAAAAAAAATAGTAAAGAAATGGGAAAACCCACAGTTTGTATCCTTGTATATGGATCGTCTTCGTTCTATTTATATGAATTTGAAAAACGAAGAATTGATGAATCAGGTTCAAAATGGTGAAATTGATCCGAAGAAGTTGGCGTTTATGACCCATCATGAATACAAACCCGAAAAATGGCAAAAAATGATTGAGAAAAAAATGATCCGCGATGCTTCCAAATACGAGGATAAAAATCAAGCGTCCACAAATATGTATACGTGTCGTAAATGCAAATCCAGTCGTTGTACGTATTATGAGATGCAGACGCGAAGTGCGGATGAACCATCAACGATATTTGTAACGTGTTTGGATTGTGGAAAACACTGGCGATGTTAAATGATTGAATATTTAAGGAGATGTCATCAATAATTTGAATATTGAATTTTTTCTATACAATATATATAGTATGAGTTGTTCAAAATGCAAAAATTGTTCTTCGGGAAAATGTTCTTGTAGTAAATCTTCCCAAGTATCCAAAAATGGCGATAAATGGCGTTACACGCTTTACACAACTTTTGTTTTTCTTTTGGTTGTAAATCCTCTAACCTACAAATTAACCAATCAATTATTTAGTAAACTTTTTGGAAAAATTGCTTCGTCCAATGGATGTCCTACTATGGGAGGAATTTTATTACATGCGATAGTATTCACTTTAGTACTTCGTTATATGATGGATTTTGATCTATAAATCGACGAAAAAAATAAAAACAACACAACTTAACTGTATTGTCTTGTTTACACCTTTGTACATTAAAAATACCGGTTTTAATGAAGCAATTTTTCAGTTTCCAAGTCGTATGGTGAAATTGATTTCATTTTTTACTTATCAAATAAAATTGATTTATAGATTTTTTATAAATCAATCTGTAAAAGTAAAATAATGGCTACTAACAGTTATAATTATCAAGAAATTACGTATATTTGCACGCAAACATGTGTGAATACGTTTAATTTCAGTTTCGAATTGATTGGATTGCTACTTATGATGACTTCAACACTATTTATGGGTGCTTCATATTTGTTTATTCATCTATCTAATTATACAAAACGTATACGGATAAATTTAAATTATACGGAGTTGCAAGCACTGGTTCGCGACTCAGATATTATGTATTATACAGATAATATTCAAAATTATATTGATAACAATGATATCATGATTATGTTACACGATTATATTAATGATATGAAAAATGGAGGAATGTACAGCGATTATATTAATGATATGAAAAACAGAGGAATATACAGTGAAGATGAAGAGGAAGAGGAAGAGGAAGAGGAAGAGGAAGAGGAAGAGGAAGAGGAAGAGGAAGAGGAAGAGGAAGAGGAAGAGGAAGAGGAAGAGGAAGAGGAAGAGGAAGAGGAAGAGGAAGATGATAGATTTGTTCTTTGTGAAGAATGTGTTTTACAAATTGATTGTAACAAGGATAATATTCACATTATCTATAAAGGCGAACAATATAACTCATCTGAAGAAATTGTTTTATGTACTACGTGTTTTCAAGACAATGAAGACGATTTAAGACAACAAGATTATAAATGCGATGAATGGGAGGAAGAGGAAGATGAAGATGAAGCAACTGAGGATGGTGATAGTGGTGATATCACTATCGATGGTGTCATTGGAGTAAACAGTATTTCCCCTTCAAAAACTGCTTCTGCTTCTGGGTCTATGATCAAAGATAGGAGAGAGAGAGCGGAAGCGAAAGAGCGCGTACGCGTGATGTTTCTAGAAGAAGATGGGAGAGAGGGAGAGAGAGAGAATGAATAGGGGGTGGATAAAGGGGATGGGAATGATGACTATTCTTCTCCATAGATTATATATAATTGATAAAATATAAAATTGATTAGAGATAGAAATGGTGAAACAAGAATACATCATATTCAATATTTACGATTACAACATGTGGGAAGACAAATTATTGCTCCCCCGTCGAACCAAACGAGCGAAGGCGCTGCGCACAAAACAACTTTACGGGAAATATACCCAAAAACACATTCGTATATTGGAAACGGTTTCCAATAATCAACAGCGGAATGTGCAGCGAACAAAACACGAATAAAAAGAAGAAGAGGAATAGTCATAATTAAAACAGTATGTCTCTAAGTTTGGGTCGAGTATTCTGTGAAAAATAATTGTTATAAAATTGAATATTTTTTCTTGATAAATTAATTATATCAACATTAATAAATAATAATATGGAACAAGAACGACGATTGTACACCTTCCCTGACGACCAAGATAATCGTATTCAAAAATTGTATTATGATGCAAATATTGAAACCATTTTCAATAAAACGAAATTGCGAAATCTTAAAAACAAATTTTGTAGATATGAGAATTATATAACAAAAAAACATATAACAGTTATACAACCCAAATTATTAGAATTACAAAAAATACGAGACGATGTAGATAGACAAGATCAACGATTAACATTCTTCTACCGACATAATCCTACTCTTGAAAATATAGAAAAACGAAAAGCATTAATTCCAATATTTCGTAAAGCAGAGGAAGAATATGAAGATTTGAAAGCGATTGCGTGCGAGTATAAAGTTTCTATCGAGTCTATGTATACTATAATAAATGAAATCAAAAAACAAGTAAAGAATATTTACAAACATTATAGAAAATGTTCTCATTGTGAAAAAATGGATATGGTCGCCATATCCGGTTGTAAATCAAAACATAAATTATGTTCTGATTGTAGTGATGATATAACAGAGTGTCCTGTATGTGAAGAAGATTTGGGTTTACAACATTGTTATATTTGTTATGAATATAAAAAGGAAATAGTAGAAACAGGTTGCGAAAATAAACACCAAACCTGTAAAGAATGTTTGGATAAAATAATAAGAAAGAACAATGCTTTCGAGCAAGTCGTGTGTCCGTTTTGTCGTGGTTATTGTAGTTATGGTAGTAAAGAACCCGTAGATCCACATCCAGCTTCATATTATATCACGGAAACTGGAGAAGATATAAGAGACGTGTGGCAAGATAGGGCAGACGATATGAGGGAGAGGTAGGGATTGGTAGGGTAGGGGGTCGTTTATACCACCATATTTGTCATAAAATTGAACGTTTTTTTACGAATATCTCTATTATATCATACAATTAAACGTCTTATATTAGCAAAATGGAGTCATCACAAGCATTATTGAAATATAAAGCAAAACTACAATCAAAAAAACAATCAAAAAAAATATCAAAACCACAAACAACAATGCCAATTACGCATCTAACACAACGAGAAATTGAATGGTTAAAAAAATTATGTCCAACTTTTCATCGGAATATTAATACTGTAATGTATTTTAAAAAACGTTAATACGTAAAACACAAGAAAAAGAAGCATACCCAATCATTTTACGGAAAAAAATAAAACAAAACAACTTAAACTGTATTTTTGTTTTTATAACAATGAAACATATTTTGTTTCCTAATATGTTAGGGCAACTCAAACATGGTGTTGAACATAGTCCTGTTTTATTGAAAGAATTTATGAAATTAAAGAATACAACTACCGTAAATTGTAATGGTAGTTTAGAATCGAATTTACATCGTCTATATCAAAAAAATCAAAAAATATTTGGACAACGTACTAATATTGGCGGAGATCATTCCATGTCTTTAGCAACAGTGGCCTATACTTTGAACAAATATCCAGATTCAAAAGTTATTTGGTTTGATGCGCATCCGGATATAAATACAAGTTATAGTTCAGAGACACAAAATGTTCATGGAATGCCTTTAGGTTTTTTAACAGGATTGGACGAATATGAAGGGTTTTCTTTTATAAAAAACACATTGCCTTTTCAAAATTTGCTTTATGTTGGATTGCGCGACATTGACCATTATGAGAAAAATATATTGAATACATGTAATATTGAACAAATTACCAGTGAAGAGGTGAATAAGAATCCGACAAAAGTCATACAAACTATACAAGATTTTATTGACAATGAAACATTCCATTTATCTTTTGACGTTGATTGTATGGATCCGTCTATTATGTCGGCAACCGGAACACCTGTAGAAAATGGAATATTATTGAAACCCATAAAAAAGGTCTTGCGTAATATTATGAATAGCAATAAAATGGTCAATATGGATATTACCGAATTGAATTTAGAATTAGGGGACAATCGTAGTTCGTTACATAATTTTTTACATATATTTAAGTAAGTATACTATATGGATAATTCACATATTTTTATATACAGTTGTTCAAAGTGTAGATATAAATTTCATATTAGTAATTTAAAAACAGACTGGTTTGATGTAAATAAATTACTATGTCATGATTGTAACACAATGCGCAGTTGTGATTTATGTTCCAAAATACTACCATTGTCGTGGTTTCATAAAGATGATTGTGATTCCATATTATGTAAAGATTGTTACAAATATGACATACATGAATGTGAACGATGTAATAAATATTCTTATAGCAAACAGTTAAATTATTGTAAAAATGTAAAACAGAATCTTTGTGGACGATGTTATTATTACAATTTTATTTTGTTCACCCATGGTCGTATAGACGATCTACATCAATAAAATTGATTTTATAATATAAATATTGATATTTATATAAAGAAAAATATCAAGGACTGGCATTGGCACTGGCACTGGCATAGAAAATATATCAATATGATAAAACATACAAATACCGACGCAAAGTACATATCTTTGGCTGTTTCCGAAGCCGAAAAATCACATTTGCGTGCAAGACTTGGATGTGTTGCGGTAGTGTCCGGAAAAGCAGTTGCGCGTGGTTATAATAATTACCGAACATATTCTAAAGATGGTATGATTGAAAAAAGTTGTTCTTGCCATGCTGAAATGGATGTACTTCGCAAATGTTTAAAGCAAAATATAACAAAGAAAATATCTTTATATATAGCAAGAGTCACTATAAATGGTGAATTGGCGTGCTCCGCACCATGTATAGATTGCTTTATGAAAATGAAGGACTTTAATATAAGAACTCTCATATACATAAATCACGACGGAGAAATAATAAAGCGAAATTTCGATGATTTCCATACAACACATATATCAAGTGGAAAACGGGCGCTACTTCTCAAACGGGTCAAATGTATATGATATTTATCCAGTACTATGTGTCAAATTATAGGTTCGTAATTTATAATAAAGATCATCATATGACATTAAAATTTGATAAAACCCCAAAGGAAAAAAAATATGCCACATAACATGACCAAATACAGTATATTCGTTACAATATGCTTCCGAAATAATCCAACAAGATGCCCCGAAAGATGACACTGCCAAATAACGTATATAAGGTAATTTATGTCGAAGAGCAATTTCTCGAATATAATAAATCGTAGGTCCCAGGTAAATAGCAAATAGAATCGCAAAATATTGATCAAATCGAATGACACTATTTATTGTGAAAAATCCGTACATATAAAGTAAATTCCAAACGTGGTATTTTTTTCGTTTCCCTTTATGATAATACAATTGAATAAGTCCATATAAGGCAAAATAATTAGCCAATATCATGGGTATTTCGTCCGCTTGTTTTCCTAACCATGTTAAATAATAATGATAATAGAAACTTCCGAATCCATTCAATATGAGATAATACGCAACATTTGTAAAGGGTTGGTAATTTGGGAATCCGACAATAAATGGAACCGTACTTATTACTAATGAAGTAAACGCATTATATATTTCAGGTGGGTCATTGTTTTGTAATCTTGATTCGCAAAAATTATGATGAAATCGAATCGGATCATTTGTATGATCGTTATAATTACTTATAGAAAATGACCCCACAAACAACGCAAATAATAATCCATATTGTAACCACATTTACATATTATTAATATCCATATTTATATAGTTATTAATCTAAAAAACTTATAATTGATAAAAAGGGTTTAAATTCGTTAATCTAAATATTATCATAAATTATTATGGTTGAAGAGAATCAGAGCCCCAAGTTTAGTGATGAATTTCGTACTTCGATTGTTGATTTTACCAATGATTTGAGTCCAACTTTTCCGGAATATTCCCATTTATGGAAAAAGTGGAGTGACTCAAATACAAATGAGGATGAGTTTCAACAATTATTTGATCATTGTCTGAAAGTGTATCCTGAGCGTTTTTTTGATATTTTGAATCAAAAGACCCATATATTTGAGGAAAGTGGATCTATCAATGTGGAATTTCTACCTGGTGTAGATTTTAAGATGCTATATAATGGTGAAGGCGTTAGTGATAAAATTCGCGAATCGATTTGGAAATATTTACAGATAGTGTTGCTTATTGTGGTGAAATCACTTCAAGATAAATTAAATTTCGGAGATGCTATGAAAATGTTCGATGATTTGAATGTAGACGATTTACAAAACCAATTGGAAGGTGTTTTAGGAAATATTACTAATTTTTTCGAGGAAAACCTCAAGGAAAAACAAACGGAAGGACAAGATGGTAATGAACCAAGTGAACCCAAAATGCCCAATATTCCTAAGATGGATGAATTAAATGACCATTTACAGTCATTATTTAATGGTAAAATTGGACAATTGGCAAAAGAATTAGCTGATGATATGGGAAATGATTTAGCAGAATCGTTAGGTAAAGATATGGAAGGCGTAACTTCGACAAAAGACGTCTTATCTAAACTTATGCAAAACCCTGACCAAATGGGTAATATTATTAATTCTGTTAAAAACAAATTAACGAGTAAAATGGAATCTGGTGAAATTTCCAAGGAAGATCTAATGAATGAAGCAAATGAGATGATGAGTAAAATGAAGGACATGGGAGGTGCATTTGGCGGCATGGAAGGATTAGGGGGATTAGCCGGATTGGGAGGCATGGGTGGATTGGAAGGTATGGGTGGATTGGGAGGTATGGGTGGATTGGGAGGTATGGGCGATATGTTTAAATCAATGATGGGAAAGATGAATATGCCAAAGGATACTCGAGTTGATGCGAATAAAATGAGTCAGGCACAAAAGCACGCAACATTGAAAGAGCGTTTGAAGGCGCGCGCCTTAGCAAAGAAACAAGATGAAGTTGTGAAACAATTGGAAGAAAAAGCGCTTCGTATACGTAAAGAGCGCGAATACAATGAATATATGGCTGCAAACCCGAAATTAATGGAAGAATTAATGAATGAACCTAATGAAAAAGATCCAAATGTATTAAGTGCGAGTCAGAAAAAACGTGCCAAGAAAAAGGCGAAGAAACAATCGCAAAAGGAACAGGTCCAAGAATCAGCATAAGTAATAATATCATTTTATATTTAGTCAATATATAAGATGGTTGTTTTAGAAAATCCAGAATCTGAAAAACAGGATTCAACTACATCAAAATTTAAAATAAAACATCTTACCTTAGAATCAAACTGTAATAATGAAATAAAATCCTTTCAATTTGATCCCATGCCAAGTTGTGTTACAGATAAATGTAATACACTTTTGTGTAAACCATTAAACGAAGTTGGCATAGACGTTGAAAAAATTAACACATCAAGTGTTGAACTATTAGGAGAAGGTCAATTTAATAAAGTCTATGATATTACTTATGATGAAAATAACCCTATTGTATTACGTTTATTAAGGAAAGACCGCACTGACTATAAAACGGTCAAACAAGAACAAAACGGTCTCGTTTATCAAACGCGCGTTTCCAAATCCAATAAGGACGGAGGCTATGATTGTCCCTATATTGCCAAAGTATATGATTTTGGTATTTATGACGATGAACAAAGTTACAATAGAAGTGTATACGCAATTTTAGAAAAATGTAAAATGGATTTGTTTGATAAAATGAGTGAATTGGATGGTGCTCAAAAATCAATTACCGAACAACAATTGAAAAATATCACCAAACAAACATTGGAAGCACTCCATTGTTTACATGAACACAAAATTTATCACTTGGATTTAAAACCTGAAAACATCATGTACAATGATGTAGAAAATGTAAGTGATATAAAATTAATTGATTTTGGAGCAGCATTACAATCTCAAGGTCCTGAAAAAGATCTATTATCGTCTAAGTATTTTGGAACACCTGGATATATATCACCAGCAAAACTTCATAGAGTTCGTTTAGAAAAAACACATAAATTAAATAGTCCAAACGCAATGGATGATTTATGGAGTTTAGGAATAACACTAATGAAACTTATTTTTATAACATACGAAATGACTACAGAAAGGGATTATTTGTTTTCCAAGTTTCCGCATAATCCAAATGTAGTTCCAAGAAATTATTATGATTATAATGCCGATGTTTTAGTACCTACCGAAAAAGCATATGAAGAAATATTAGAAACTACACTGCCCGATTTCACAACCGGATTTTCCCCAGAATGTGTTGCTTTCTTGAGACGTATTTTTGAGACTGTTTCCATTGAAAATAATAAAGTGATACTAAGAGATTCCTATTTGACATTAAGTGCCAAGGATTTATTAGAAGATTCATGGTTGAAAAGTAAGGGAGGGAAAAGAAGAACCAAACGAAAAAATAAGAAAACTGCCAAACATAAAAGAAGAAAGTCCAAGAACAAAAGAAAGCGTTCTTCGAAAAAACATTAATTTCCATAAATAAATAGTATGCTACTTATTTATAGAATGGTAAAATTAACGAAATATATTAGTATCCGTATTTTTATGATTAGTTTAGCAATTGGTATATTCGTTGTATATCTGACTACAGATACAACTCGTACCATTTATATTTATCCCACACCTGAAAATGTGGAACTCATGTTATACAGAGACAAAGCAGACCAATGTTTTGCTTTTGAACAGGAAGAAGTCTCATGTCCAAGAAATCCTATGAATATTGAAAAAATACCAATTCAAGGATAATTTTTTTGATTGATCATAAAATAGTGGGTTTATATATATGAACTTTAAACGATTACTAAATACATCTTCCGGTAAAATTATTATTTCTATCATGTTAGGGTTTGGATTAGCAACTATTTTTCGTAAAACATGTAAAGATAAGAATTGTTTAACATTCAAGGGACCTATTTTAGGAGATATTGACGGAAAAATTTACAAACACGGTGAAAAATGTTTCAAATATAGTCCGAACTCAATGCCATGTGATAAAAATAAAAAGATCGTTGATATCGAATAATGCGATTATAATAGTAACATTAAATGTGTACTATTATATAGTTTTTTTATGGAAAAATCCACTACAAGTATTGCTGAATTACCTCAATCATCCGGAATACAGAATTTACGTCCATCAGTACAAATACCTCAAGTACCTCAAGTATCTCATGTCCAAGAACCAAACCAAAATTTACCCGTTTCTACACAGCAAATTTCAAACGAATTTTATGGACAGGTTTCAGGACAAGCGCAATATACACAGCAACAACAGTCACAAATGGGCGAGGATCAAATAAATTACCAACCCATAAATTTACATCCAAATCCATATGGAACACCTCAAGTAACACCTGAGGGACTACCCTTGCCCGAATCTTCGCCACAACGCACTCAAAATGCTGTACCGGAAGAAAATTATAATGTTGAAAATATGCCCCAACAAGGTTTGCCGTCACGTGATATACCCATGGATACTCTTGGATACCAACAAGACAGTGAAATTAAACCAAACCACATACCAAGTGTGAAATTAACTTCTGATTATATTCGAGATTATGAAAATGCGAATGAAGAAGAATTGAAATTACATAAACAGAAAAAATATAGGCAGGAAACCGCACATGAAGCTATTAACGATTTTCAAGTACCTATTTTAGTTGCGGTATTGTATTTCTTATTTTCGATGCCGATTGTCTCTACATTTATGCGAAAACATTTGACTTTTTTGAAAATATACAATGAAGATGGAAATTTTAATATGATGGGACTCATTTTTAAAAGTATTTCGTTTGGAAGTTTGTTTTATTCAATGAACACTATTTCAAACAAATTAAGTAATTTGTAAATCAACTTAAAATAATTAGACTATTATAGTTGTAATGGCAGGAGAAATATTTTTGATAGTCGGAGTTGTAATTATTATAACATGCGCATGTTTTATACTTTTTGAGTGCGAGTGTTGTCAATTGGGCGAAAATGAAAAGCAACCTATGTCAGAAAATGAAAATATAGAACTTTGACCGTTTATAATGTATTGAATAAGTATTTTTATCATCATAGGTTATATGAAAAATTATAAGAGAAATATTCCTTTTTATATTGGTATTTTAATTATTTTACATCACTACAAAAAACACAAAAATAATAAGGATTTCAGTACTTTGGACAAATTTGTACAAATATCGGATATTGATAATCATGAAACTTGGGCCTTATTTTTTTTTGGAATTGGTATAGGAATGATATTAAAATAGAATCATTTAAAATGCGAATCGAGATAAACATTAAACAATTTTAAATGTATCGAATAAGTATTTTTATCATCATAGTTTATATGATGATAAATGCCGAAGATTTAGAAATTAATCAGATATGTTTATTGAAAAACAAACAACAGGGAAAATTAGTAAAAAAAGTGAAATTTTCACAGGGCGACGATGAAGAAAATGTATATTACGCATTACATTTTGAAATTGATAATAAAATTCAAACAGCTATTTGCTGTTGGGATGATAAAATAACATTACGATGAAGAAATGCTTTTATACATTTTAATATAATTTTTTTCATCAATCGTTAATTCATACCCAAATTCGTATGAAGTATCAACCTTCTCAATATTGTAATCTTGAATATTCATTTTTTTCATAATAGTTTCAAGTTGATCTTTAATATAGGTGTTTTTTACTACTTCCCCGTTACAATTTACACGGTGTGCCAGTTTAAACGTCCGTTTATCACTGTTAGTAATTTTCGCATCATGGGATGATTCAATAGCACTGCGAAGTAATGATTCCATTTTAAGTTGTCTTTTATTACGATTTTGAATTACATAATAATAAAAATCAATTTTATATACTTTTACATGTATGAAAATAATAAAAAATACAATATCCGCGAATATACTATTTATGATATGTCATTGGGTCTTACACAATGAGAGAATTTCTTCACAATACCTATAAATACAGCATCTTTAAATAGACTAGGTCCGTTATCACGTTTTATTTCCGTGACTTCTACTTCATCATCTTTATCATTTATATAGAATATTCTGTCGCCCTTTTTCTTTGGTGAATCACAATCCCGACATTTATTTTTGTATTGCGTTTTAGAGTACCACCCGTATAATAATTCCATTTTATCTTGGGTTATGTTATATATCTATATAATAATATAACAAAATCAATTTTATATATTGTTCATATAAAATTGAACAAACTATGTTCATGTTATGAATAGCAATAATAACACGAATAAAATGGGTAATATACATTCCAATAACATTGTTAATGAAAACCAAAACTGTCTAATTTGCTGGGATGAAGTCGATCATATTGAATTAGTTCAATGTATGCGTTGTAATATTCATTTACACGCATATTGCGAAGAAACGTATAGAGGAGGGAATGGATATTGTAAATGCCCTCATTGTCAACGAATAGGGACTTTGGGTGTATCCGAAATTGTAAGGAAATCTAAAGATAAAGAAGTGCCTGTTTGATAAAATATTTAAAATCCTCTTAATAAATTGCGAAAACTAAGACGTCGTTTTTTTGCTGTTTTGTTTGAAGATTTGCCTTTTATTTCTTTCTTGGACTCTTCTTTTACGGATTTTTCTTTTATTTCTTTCTTGGACTCTTCTTTTACGGATTTATCTGGTTTTTCTTTTTTCAACTCCCCTGGACTATATTTGAGGAAATATTTTTCATATTCTTTAGATCCTCTTTTCTTTTGAAGTTCAAGGAACCTTGTTGTTTTCTTTGCACGAATATTTTCCATAGTTTCTTGTTTCCCAATACATTTTGGTCCGAACCGTTTCAACAATCCGCGCTGTGACAAACGATTACGCTGTTCCAATTCAAATAAATACTTGGACATACATAGAATACGATCCACGTAATAATAGTCTGTTTTTGCATAAGTAAACGCCAAATAAAAACTCATAATTGTATCAATTGTGCCAACATTTATTTCCTTTTCTTGGACTTTCAAAACATTATAATTGTGACAAGCAATAGGTTTATAAATAAATCCCAAAATTTCGTTCTTGTATCTAATTTCAATATGTTCGGGAATGATTTCGCCAATAGGATCATGTTCAATAACCTTTACGTTTTTATATCCTGCGTCTTCTAGACGTTCCACAATAATGGTCGAACATTCCTTAGGATTTTCAGCAAGTACATCAAAATCGGGTATTTTATCTATAAATTGTTTATCTTTCTTGGACATGTGTCGAGAGTATAGACTTGCGGCATAACCACCAAAGAAAACTACTCCTAAATCAATAAACGTATCGCGCATAATAAAATAGATTTTTTCAGAATCATTTTTGGTTTCATCCATTTTTCGTAAAAAATCCACCTTTTCACAGTCATATTGGATTTTCATAGGATGATGTTTATTTAATAAATTCAGGCGTTTCAAAACTTTTTCCCAACGACTAATGTCGCCTGCTGGACGAGATAATTCTAAATACATACCCATGCGTAAAAAGTTCGGTGGCACATATTTAATTCCCCCCACTGAAATACATTCTTTGGATAATGAATCAAATAATTCTTTATGAAGACTCGTAATATCGGCCATCGGAATAAAATTGACAAAAACTTTATATGTACCATCATGAACACCCGATTTGGCTTCTACTTGTTCATACCCTTCCTTATAATAAATATCAGCTAGTTCTTTGGCATGGTCTAACGCGTTGTCAGAATAAAAATCATAATCGGGTATTTCATAGTCTTTATTATAAAATTGTGCGTGTTTGGGCAAAATATTATTAATTGCCGTTCCACCGTAACACAAAAGTTTCTTCGTTTTCAAGAAGTTTTCCACAATTTCAATCATTTTCTTGATTTCATCACTGGACGCGAGTTTTTGACCCGAAATTTTTTCATTGCTGTCTACTGCTTGACGCAATATTGCTAATTCGCAATCATCAAAAGACATATTATTTGCACATTCAGTCGGAATGAATTTTGTCTTGGATGTATTTTTCATAAATGTCTTTTTTTTTGTTTTATTTTTTCCCATTTATATAATAACCATAAAAAAGTATTATATAAAATTATTCGTATACGTTTACTACATTTTCGATCCGCAAAAATGCGCTCTTCTTTTTGGCAAAGATCTCTTCATACACGCGTAAATTCGAATCGTTTACGTAAAATGCTTGGGCAACTACTTGAACACCATACTGTCGTATTAAATAATCAGTATCTGAATTTTTACTTGCCCCCCAAAAAGATGTGTTTGGAAAAACAATTCTAAATAAGTATACTCCCGGATCTGGCGGATTAATCGGTTGGTATGTGAGATCACTTTGACTGTATGTTCTAACCGTTTGAGAATTACTGACTAAATTAATGACATTTGTTAAACTATAGCAGTCGGTATTATCAGGAGCACATGTGGCATAATTTTGAAATCCAGGGGAAGAATGTTGGTCAACTATGACTACGATTTTGCCAAGAAAATCAGTCACTTGACTATCTAAATTTACAGGAACGGCACTTCCGTCGCTTTCGGTATATAATTTGGGTCCAAGACCCCCCTTTATAATTTGAGCAATCTTAGAGTAAGCAGTTGAATCATATGTCTTGATGCGTAAATGTAAAAACAGAGGGTCTTCTGAATTAGGAGATATTTCGGAAAAAGCATTTGATAAAATAGTAGAGCAAACGCCCGAAAACGAAACGGCTGGTGCTTCAGACGTAAATGTTTCTAAAGATTGTTTGTTAGTACTATATGCAACAATAGGAATATTGTCTTTCATATATATCTCGAAGTCCAAGAACCGACAACCCTTTGATAATACGTATTTTATCATATTCAAATTCATAAATCCATTTGTGTAAGCACTATTGGACGATGACTTAATCACAAAATTACGTAACGCATTATCATCTGAAGCACTAAAACTGGCATTTTTAATAGCAGATGTATTTGTGGTCCCTTCTATTTTACTTAATTGCGCACGCTGTGTGGAATTGGGAGTATCTTCATACGGGAGGGGTTTAGACGTAGGATCATTGTCTTTATTTTTTGTAATCATGGAATACATGAAATACACGACTAATATTAATGCTCCTATAATTAAAGTATAATCAATCATATTTTGTAGAAGGTTTGACATTCTATTATATAAAACGTAGATAAAGTAATTAAAAAATATAGACATTTACTATATATTAAAATGCCCGGGGGTCTATTAAATATAATTTCTGTAGGGAATGCTAATTTGTTTTTAACAGGAAACCCATCGAAAACATTTTTCAAAGTGACTTATTCTAAATATACGAATTTTGGACTTCAAAAATTTCGTTTGGACTTTGATGGACAACGTGAATTACGATTAACTGAATCTTCTAAATTCACGTTTAAAATGAAACGTTATGGTGATTTATTAATGGACACTTATTTGGTTTTGAATTTGCCTGATATTTGGAGTCCGATATGGGAAGCAAATTCAGATACAACTAGTCCTTATTACACAAATAATCAATATTCACCCTATGATTTTAAATGGATTGAAAATTTAGGTGCTCAATTGATTGAAGAAATTGAAATTATTGGTGGTTCACAACTTATTCAAAAATATTCGGGACAATATTTGCGAGCAATGGTAAGTCGTGATTTTACAAAAGAGAAAAAGGAATTGTTTGACGCCATGACCGGAAATGTACCTGAACTAAACGATCCCGGAAACAATCCACATCGCACATTTACATCACCTTATAAAACAAACACATATCCATCAGCAAAACATACTACTAACGCAAGTGGTGCCGAACCGTCTATTCGTGGAAGACAGTTATATATTCCATTAAATACATGGTTTACTTTAGATAATCGATGCGCATTTCCTTTAATCGCACTTCAATATCAGGAATTAACGATCAATGTGACATTAAGACCCATGTATCATCTTTTTCAAGTAAGAGATGTATTTAATAGTGCTGATGGGTTCCCATATATTCAAATTAATCCGGGTGCTGATCAATTCCAAATGTATCGTTTTTTACAAACCCCACCTTCAACTGATCTAACAAGTGGAAATTATTCGAATAAATTGAATACATGGAATGCCGATGTTCATCTGATGTCCACATACTGTTTTTTGTCAGAAGAAGAGCAGAAAAAATTTGCCGCGCAAGATCAAATCTATTTAGTAAAAGAAATACACGAATATGATTTTTTGAATGTAGTTGGTTCGAATCGTGTAAAATTACAATCTACAACGGGTATGGTTGCCGATTGGATGTGGTATTTTCAAAGAAACGACGCTTTTATGCGAAATGAATGGTCGAATTATACAAATTGGCCTTACAAAAACCATATTCCATCGAATATACAATTAGATAATACAAGTAATTTGTATATTACAGGCGATTATAGTTCGGAAAACAATCGTCCTATTTTAGAAACATTTGGACTATTATTTGGACCAGATTATCGCGAAATTTCTATGCCTCGTGGAATTTACGATTATGTTGAAAAATATACTCGCACCCGAGGTTTTGCTGAAGAAGGGTTATATTGCTATAACTTTTGTTTAAATACAAGTCCATTTGAATATCAACCCTCTGGAGCAGTAAATACTGGGCGATTTAAAGACATTGAGTTCGAGTTTAATACATATAGTCCGCCGATTGATGTTGATGGAGCAACAGTAAGTATAGACTGTGACGATAGTGGTGTTCCCCTAACTGTATCGTCTAAACCGTCATGGGCGCTTTATGTATATAATTATAACTTACATGTATTTGAAGAGCGTCTTAATATATTATCATTTGTAAGTGGAAGTTGCGGATTGACATATGCACGTTAAGAGTGTGTTCGAATAATTGGGTTATTTATCATATTCTATTATATACCAAATATACAATAGAATATGTCATCGTGGAAAAAATCATGGGATCATAAAAATAAGGAAGAAGTTGTATCAAATGACGATATAATGGTTTCGGCAATGAAAAAAAAAATGAAAAAAATTATTAAGAAACGCGAAAATCCAAAAAATATTCCTGAATTTGAAGATTTATATGATCGACCACAAATGTCGAATGTAGTAGAAGGATTTCATGTAAATGAATATTTAGAAGATGTGAAAAGAAAAGTAGATAAGAAAAAAACACCTGAAATGTTGGACCAAGAAAAAACAAAGGATCAGGAAAGCGGTGTAAAAAAGGAATTAGATCGACTATCAACTCGCGCAGGAAGTGCTTATAATAAAGATGGTATTGATAATTCAATTGATTCATTAACAAACCAACTAGGTAGTTCCGTGGATAGTTTATCAATGTTACAAGATCCTAGTGGCATGGCGTCGAGTATGGCTAGTGCATCTTCAAGTAAGACAAGTGGAGCAAAAGATGCTGCTGCGAATGTTAGTAGTTCTGTAAAAGAAAACACAGGTGGATTACAGAAAACAATTGACGCGGCAAGTGAATCTGTAACTTCAGTCGTAAAAATATTTGCTAATTTTCTTATCATAATTGGTAAAAAACTACAAATAATACGAATAAAAATAAAACTTTTTATGTTAAAAGCAAACAAATATGTAACACAATGTGTTGATCGAATGGCAAACGCATTAACACAAAATACTGCCACTCAAAAAGAAATAGATATTTTTCAAGACCAAACCCAGAAATTTGTTACACTGTTATTGGTTTGGTATTTTGTATATAACTGGTATTATATCATTTTCTTTTTAGAAGAGGATGACGATGTTCGTTATAAATTAGAATTTGGAGAATTACGAAAGGTAAGTAAATATTTTTATGGATTCTTCGGACCTGCGTTAAAACCACTTGAATTATTCAACAAAGGTCTTTTATCTTTATCCATTATAAAAACGCATGAACGATTTGGACTTTATACAAGTGTGATTATGATTCTTATGTTTTTAATATTTTATGTATTGGTGGAATATAATTTTCAAACAGTGTTGTTACAAGATTTTTTCTCTGCGATGAATGGAACCACAACTATGTCAATATTATCCTTATTTAATATTATTGTAATTATGTATTTTTCATCATCGTGGTTTTTTGGCGGTATGGATGATGGAAATTTGGAAATGACAAAATTAATAGTTGACGCTATGCAGGGAGGAGTATGGACATTGTTCTTTTCCATTGTTTTGTTTATATTAGCATTTATTGGTTATTATATGTGGATCTTTGCTGTAAATATACCTATGAGCATGGTATTGCTTACCGGTTATTTGGTTACATATACATTTTGTGGAGTATTATTTTATGAAGGGTTTGGTATGTTTGAAATATACGCAGGTATTTCCGATTCATTAGACTCAATATCTCCAGATTTAACTCCAGAACCATGTAAACCTAACTCACCCTTTATGTCATTAATGTGGTTCAAAGAAACGTTTCAATGGATTATTGATATATTAGGAAAAGGTGTGAATTTCTTTTCCACAAATATGTTTGAAGTAATTATTCTTCTAACACTTCTTGGTGGAATTGGTATATATAGAAAAGAATGGACAAGTGCGACTGAAGGAAAAGTGGGAACAAGTGTTTTTCAAGCAACGAACCTAAGTTCTGTGTTTAAAAATTTATTTGCTTGGTTAATACTGATTAATATTTTACTGATTATCTTATTGAGTATGTTTTTGTATAATAAATGGAAATTATTAAATAACATGGAAACATCCATGAAAACAGATAGTTCTATGTTAAATCAAACTGCTCGATCACGTATGGCAAGTGCGCGGGGAGATACTAGTGCTCCAGTTATATCGAAAACGAAAACAAAGGCGTTGAAACGAAAAATAGAAAAACAAGAATCCAAATCAGCAGAAGACGCGACCGAAAAAGAAGAAGACGCGACCGAAAAAGAAGAAGACGCGACAGAAGAAGAATCCAAGACGGAAGAAGAATCCAAGACAGAAGAAGAATCCAAGACAGAAGACGCGACAGAAAAAGAAGAAGAAAAACCTAATACAGAAGAAAAACCCAAACCAGAAGAAACCAAGACGGAAGAAACCAAGACAGAAGAATGAATAAGAAAACCATTCATATAATATATTATTTCAAATAATTAATATATTATAAAATTGAATTGGTCTATTTAAATAGACAATGTTCATAATTATTACAAATATGGATGAAGAATCAATACTTACATTTTACCAACTATGTTGTGATGGTAATCTAGATGAATTAATCGCAACATTTGGAAACTCATTAGATACAAGCAATATTGAAATGAGTTATGTATATTGGAAAACTCATAAGAATAACAAAGAAACATTAAAGGAATGGTTAATCGAGTTAGACTCTGAAATAGACGTAGATATGATAAAATATGAGTATAAAGCAGACGAAATTACGTCTAATGATGCCTTCTTGATGGCGTGTGAAAACGGACATTTGAAAGTGGTGGAGTGGTTATTTGCGGAAGAACCATTCTTAACAAGTTTTAAAAATAGATGCGTCATATGTGATATGTTCGTATTAAGTTGTTATACTGGTAATTTAGATCTTGTTAAATTTATATTCAATCAATTATCCGATTATATTAGCGAACGTATTACTATTATTAATGAAGCATATTGTAATGCTAGTGAAAATAATAATGAGAATATTAAAAAATGGTTATTGGAGATCAATTCAAATCAAAAATTAAAATCATCATAAGAAACATTGCCATTGATCTGATTTTCATCCATGGTTACAGAACACCCCCCTCCTTCTACACATGAAACATCGAAATTATAAATCATATTTTCTCGACAATAAAAAATTAATTTTTGTGTTTCCCCGGGAACAACATGTTTATGTAAATGAAGAGACAATTTTGACATTGGTATTTGTTCTCTTCTCATGAATGGGATCAACTGTTTCAATACAGGATCAAACCGTTCTTTTGTTAATGTGCCACATGTATCTGATATACAGACCTCGTCTACTGGCATAACAAGATATTCCATAAGTTCTTTTACAATGTCTTTATTTTCCATAATGCCCGAAATGGGACATTCATTAATACAAGAAACATATAGTTTCGAAGTTCCCGGACAATTTTCAAACATGAACGCCAGTTGTTTTTTCGTTTGGAATAAATCCATTTTGGTATTTTTCTTTTGAAAACTTTCGGACACAGAACTAATGAAACTCATGTTATGTATTTTATGGTCTAGTGCGATTTGTTGCATTTTTAGACTAGGAATTAAAACAAACGGAGAAATAGTTGGATAAGTTTTTTTACAATAGTGATATAATTCTACACTATCTTCAAACTGTGCTAACACCTTTTTTGATACAATTGATCCCACTTCTATTTTTTGACTGGAAGTGCTTTTCACAATATTGTGTAATATGTTTTTTTTCTCTTGTGTTGTAGGAATACGTTTCCATGTTTGAAGACCATCGCGCAGAGACACATCAAAAAATTGATAATGTTTGGGTAAATAGCGATGACATTTCATAATATTAATACTACTCGAATTAGGTTTAAATAATTTAAAAAACAATATTGTAATATATAGATTAATAAAAACGACATAAACCTAATTGTACAAAAAATACAAAATATGAGTGAAGAACAACCATTCGTTTCTATATGTACCCCAACTTACAATAGACGCCCTTTCATAGAATCAATGTTTGAATGTTTTCGTCATCAAACATATCCAAGGGATAAAATGGAATGGATTATAGTGGATGATGGAACAGATAAAATAGAAGATTTAATTAAACAATCCAATCTTCCGCAAATTCGTTATTTCAAAGTTAAAAAGAAAATGAAATTGGGTGAAAAGAGAAATTTTATGCATAAATATGTAAATGGATCCATTGTCGTATACATGGACGACGACGATTATTACCCACCTCAACGAGTAGAACATTGTGTCGAAACATTATTGGCAAATCCGACTGCTCTGTGTGCCGGATCAAGTGAATTATATGTTTATTTTAAGCACATCGATAAGATGTATCAAAGCGGACCATTTGGAGATACTCACGCAACTGCTGGAACATTTGCGTTTAAAAAAATATTATTAGAACATACAAAATATGATGATAATGCTGCTCTTGCGGAAGAGCGTTCTTTTTTGAAAGATTATACAATTCCATTTGTTCAATTGGATCCGATGAAAACCATTTTAGTATTTTCCCATCATCATAACAGTTTTGATAAAAAAAACATGTTACAAAATTCGGATCCGAAATATTTCAAAGAATCGAGTAAACAAGTGCGTGATTTTATTAGACAAGAAAATGAAGAACCCATATACAATTTTTTCATGAAAGAAATAGATGAATTGTTAGAAAATTATTTACCCGGAACGCCTGAAAACAAACCGGATGTTATACAACAATTGAATGAAATTCGTGATAAACGCGAGAAAATGATGCAACAACAATCCACAAATAAGAGTGCGTCGATTATGATAGAAGTTCCTGGTCAAGGGAAACGTCCATTGACACCGCAAGAAATTGTCCAAATGCTGACACAACAACAGAACCAAATTAAATTCTTAGTAAACAAAGTAAAAGAATTAGAAAGTGCGGCATTACAAAAACAAATGAACGACGCAATGAATGGACAAAATTTTTCTTATAGCACTTGATAAGGTTTCTCACGCAACCAAACATTTGCAATATATTTTTCGCCACTTTTTACTGGTGTTCCGGAATGTAATGATAAAGGATGACATAGATTTCCATTTTTTTCCAAAGAATAAAACAGTAGCGCACCTCCATTGTTAAGTTTATATTTTTTATTTAAATTCGGAAATTCGGTCTCTCCTCCTTCATAGTCATCATTTAAATAAATGATAAGTGTAACGATCCGTTGACCCCCATTTTTCTCAAATTCGACACATTCTTTTTTATCGTCACAAGAAGCATCATAATGTGCGTTATAAAATCCACCTGGTTGGTATTTAACTACTTGTAATTTTTCGGCATGCTCGAATGGAATATTTGTAATAGCACATGTTTTGCGAATAATTTTTTCAACTACAGGATCATCTTTAGGTAACCATGCTGTTTGACTTTTCCTTATATTTTCGGTTCCTCCGCTTACTAGTTGACTTTCACTAAATAGGGGTGTAGCAGTTTTTATAATATTCTGGCAATCATCATAATCGATAAAATTAGAATATTGTTCAGGATAAATATATTCGTTATTTATATTACAATAACCCCGACCCTTGTATTGTTGGTGTTTCCATAAATACAATAAATAGATAATGAAAGCAATAATAAAAAAATATATAAATAGAACCAAAGGATTTTTTCTATAAAATACCATTATACATATAATACATACTATTTCTTTTGATTTTTTTCGAGAGGAACATGAATTTTTTGGATATTTTTATCACTTTGACGCATAGCATATGTTGCACATGTACCACAATGGTCTTCGTTTGCTAATTCAGATCTACGATAAGCCTTTCGACTATCGTCAACTAACGACCAACGACCTAGAGGTCTTTGTATATCTCCATTTGAAAATATACGTTTAAATAGGGTGAGTTGTTTCAATAACGAAAGCATAGTTTATTATAATAGTATGATATACAAAATATTATTATAATTATTTCAATTTTATACTTCTCTGATTGTCGGACAGACAAAATATTCAATTTTGAATGGTCAACTCTCTATAATGCTTCTTTGCCGGTGATTAATTTGGTTATTTTTTCAAGAACCATAAAAGAGATAATAGAATGAGGAAAACTTTTCATAATACTAGGAAGTAGTCCTTTATAAAATCCAGAAATGCCTTCATGTTGAAATGTTTGTTTTATCATTTGGTTTGCTCCGATTGTTCCATCTTTTTGTAAACGCGCTTTCATTACATCTATTGGATTACTAACAACAATTGCGATTATTGTACTAAATGACCCTGAAAGAAAATGTAAAGAACTTGTTCCGGATAAATCTGGGAATACATTTTGAAAATAGTTTTTACTTTCCGAATAAAGAGACATACGCATACTATTATATACGGCTGATCTTAGAATTGCTGCTTTGTATCCATTTAAAAAATGACCATAACCATATTGCTGAATAATTTCTTTAGACGAGGAAAAAATAGTTTGGTTGGTTTTATCCTGTAATTTTTTTACAAATAATACTTCGGATGGATTTCCTCCAAGACCGCCTAATCCACCTGAAATAGCACCAAATATAAATTTATATTTGTATTCTGCTTCCGATCCATATATTTCCTTATATTTGTTTAATAATCCACCATATATAACCATATTCGGACTAGAATATGTTGCTTGTCGTAATAATCCAATCGAATATCCTTTATATAAATGTGAAATCGTATAAGACATAGGATAATTTAATTGTTTGGATACTTTCATTATATCTAATGGATGAACTACACTTGTAGCAACCATAGATGAAAACATAGAACACCCAGTCTTTGTGTATATATTATCATTGCTCATAATATATATATAGTTATGTAAAATTTTTTACCAAGTTTATTACCATTACTCGTCTACAATAGTTGTTTTGAATAACATTCCTGTAACTAGATATGGATCACAATTGGAACTAGGACGGCGATCTTCAAAATAACCTTTTCCATCTTTCACTGTTTGATTTCCGCGGCGAATAGAAGCACCACGATTAGCAGTCCCATGAGAAAAAATATCATAAGAAGCAGTTTCATGTTTTCCTGTCATACGTTCTTCATTACCAGTTCCATATTTTTCCATGTGCTCCATATGTTTATGTGAAAGTTTTTTAATTGCTTCGTCGATATATTCTAAACCAGTTGTCCCGTTAGTTCCTTCGCGCATATTTTTGGTACTGTAGTTTGCGTGACAACCAGACCCATTCCAATCACCAGCTAAAGGTTTTGGTTCGTAATCAATTGTGATTCCATAATTTTCGGCAATACGGTCTAACAAAAATCGTGCCATCCACATATGGTCACCTTCTTCAATGCCGGTACAAGGACCAATTTGAAATTCCCATTGTCCAGGAGCAACTTCGGCATTAATACCACTAATTTTAATACCAGCATCCACACAAGCGCGCATATGGTCTTCGGCAAGTTCACGTCCAAATGCGTTGGCTGCTCCAACACTACAATAATATTGACCTTGTTCTTTCGCATTTTCTAAACCCAGAGGTTTACCAGTTTTCATATCAATCATAAAATACTCTTGTTCTAATCCGAACCATGGTTCTTCGTATTTTGCTTGTTCAAACAGTTCGTTGGCCCAATGACGATGACTATTTTTCAAAAAAGTACCATCAGGTCTAGTTGTTTCGCATAAAACAATTATGTGTGGGCGCCCACGAATTGGATCATTAAAAATCGCACGTGGAACTAATAATACTTCAGAGTCAGTTCCTTCGGCTTGGTCTGTTGAGCTTCCGTCGAAATTCCAAATAGGAAGTTCATTGACATAATTAATTTCATTATCTAAAACGCGAACTTTAGATCGTAGTTCATTATTTCCACCTATCCATACATATTCGGCAAATACTTTATTGAATCCCATTTCTATATGTTGTATATATTTTTTTATATTCTTCCAATAAAATACCTCACATAAATTATTCTTCTTCTAAAATTGCGTCCTTTTTCACATTTTTGTCTAAAAATCGATACATACGCTTAATATCTAATTTCGATATTTCATATCCTTCAAATAATTGTTCAATATATTTTATATTTTCATTGTCATTTAAAACATCTCCATCACATTGTTTTTCCATTTTTATGCGTAATTCTTGGAAAAAGGCAACAAGATCTTTTGTATCCATATTTAATTCTAAAGATAAATTTGTTAAAAATAATTGGTTGTTGTATTCGGTAGAATATTTGGTTAAAACCTTAGTAAAACGTATATCTTCATGATGTATAGTTTTTTTTTCAAACGGAGCATCGTGGTATAATTTATTAGTATGAAATGTTTTAATTAACGAACTGATTTCATTAAATATCCAAATTTGATTTTGAAATGTAATGCGATCAATATGATCGGCAAAACAAATATTATGAAGTAATTTCATATAAAATGAAAATTGATAAGGTTGATCAATATGGTCTATTAAATCTACTATATTTTCATGCCATAATAAAGCAATAATTGTACGGTCATTGTCATTCATACGAATATTATGTTCATGAAATGGAATATATGTATTTAACAGTGTAGATGTCAATCGTTTCGAATCTTCATTATATGTTTTCGTATGAAAAATATTTTGTATAATCTGATGATCCAGTAAATGCGATTTATTTTTATATAATTGTTCGATAAAATTTAATTTACGTATATCTCCTTGAATATAATGAATCATCTCGTCTTTATAACGAGTTAAATGATTCATTGGAATCATTTTATACAATAATTGTCCGATTTGTTCATTTGTTGGTGTTTTTAATTCGAAACAATTACATACTTTCATTAATTCGCGTATTTTTTTATCCATGTAATAATTTCCAATACAAATAATAGGATTTAATGTCATATTTTCTAATTTTTGCTTTTGAGTCTTTTTTTGACGAATAAGTTTAATAAGAGCATTAATTCCACCTTTATCTCCATTATTCATACCATCTATTTCATCCATAACAATTGCTATTTTTTTAGTTTTCCCACGCATCATATCCAATACGTTTTTGTTTGAAATATTATTACTTGTAATATTATCAATTAACGATTTGTTACGTACATCTCCCGCGTCGTATTTTATTACATCATACCCAATCTCTTTTAATAATTTAACCGCAAATTCACTTTTTCCGCTTCCCGGGGACCCGTATATATAAATTCCCTTCTTATATTGTAAATTGCTATATTTTGTATCAAATGCGTGTAAAATAGACGTAATTTCTTGTTTTATTGAATCGCGTTGTAATATATGTGAATAATCAATATAATTACTTTTGGTTTGTTGAATTGTTTCTATTTGATTATCCATTCTATTAATCAACACTTACTATTTTAAGTAATTTTTTTAATACTAATAATTGAACGAATTATTATTATTTTTTATAATATGTATTTATGTAAATTGCGAAAAATCGTTGGTAATTGGCATAAAATTTGATGAACATGCTCGAGGATAACTATATCCTTGTCCAGGTTGAGGACAGTAATTACACTGTTGTGGTTGTCCATAATTATACCCCCCTTGTCCTTGCTGATCATTACCATAACCCATTTGCCCTTGTCCTTGCTGATCATTACCATAACTCATTTGCCCTTGTCCTTGTCCTTGTCCTTGTTGCTGTCCTTGTTGCTGTCCTTGTTGTAGTGTATTTTGTTTCATTTCTTGGGACTTCAAATCTTGACGACCTTCAGCAAGATCTTTTATACCACTACCTGCGCCGCTAATTAAATCACCGGTTTCTCCTACAACGTCTTTTGCTAATCCAGTTACATCAGAACTCACACCTGTTACAACATCGGCAGCACCTTTTCCGAGTGATCCTAATCCAGAACCAACCTGCCCGACAATGTTTTCAGCACCGCCGATCGCACTATCTAACGCTCCTCCGGCAGTGTCTAAACCCTTCTCTAAAACATCACCAGCAGTATTTACAGTGTTTTCTAAAGCGGGAGCAGCAACTTGTAATCCGGTTTGTAATGTATCACCCACTTCTTTCAATCCAGTTTGAGCAGTCTCACCAACCTGCTGTAAACCGGTTTGAGCAGTATCACCTAATGCAGTTGCGGTTTCGCCAATTGCTCCTCCGTAAGTTGCTGGCGACGAACTATAACCACTTGCACCCTGAAGTCCGCCAACATCTCCTAAATCTAACTTCTTTCCTGTACAATCTACAATTTCACCCTGTTCATTTACTGAAATAGGGCAATTGGTTGTAGGACATGCGGGACAAACCGGTGGTACTACCTGTGTTTTGCGAATATACTCCGGATCATTTTCCTTTGATTTAGAAGACTTAGATGAGCATTTAGGTTTCACATCTTCGTTTGCCTTTGACAAACTATTTGTTTCTTCTTTGGAACAACTATCATTTCCACTTGATCCATTATTTCCACTTGATCCATTATTTCCACTTGATCCATTATTTCCACTTGATCCATCAGTTCCACTTGATCCATTTCCTGATCCTTTTGTGGTTGTACCATTATCACCACTAGTATTTAATGTTATAGAAAAAGAGTCATCTGACCCACTATTACTGGTTTCGGTAAGTGATTGAGAAATAATATTAGAAGACGCTACTTGATATTTATCATCCACTTTCACTATAATTGCAACTAATACATGGGTAGTGTCAATCATGAGTGACAATACTAATATAGTAGAAGGATCACTAGTTGTCCCATTATTTTGTTTAGACACGCCTTTTTTATAATCATTTGATACACTTTGATCATTAAAATCTCCACTTTTTCCTACAATAACGCCCTTTTCGCTGGAAAAATAAACACTATCTTGAATTTTTTGAACATTAATATTGGCACCACTCATTGTAATTGTATCTTTTGTTGGAACACCTAGACGCGAATAAAGACTTAAATCTGCGTTTGTATCAATACCAACTTGCGCACCGCCTTGTAAATCAGTAGTACCTAAAATATAAGAACTACCTTCAACATTTTTAAAGACAGTTAATATATTTCCAGTTCCGTTGTCAATTAACGCAACAAAGGTGTTTGTTTGATAAGGACAGTATACTAAAGATGTATTACTTGAATTGTAAGTCCATGGAGTTGCCATGGATGTAATAGTATTCGATCCCGGATCCGTGCCAGGACTAGTGTTTTTCGAAGTATACTCACTTGTAACGATTGTAGGCGTTCCCCCCGAATCTCTAGTGATCAAAGTAAAGGATGGATTTTCTACATTGTTGGTAATAATAATATTGGCAGTCTTAGGATCAAAATAATAACCGGGAATATCACTACTACTAGATGCTATGATAGTATTCAATGCTGTCCCAGAATCATATGTAGCAACTGATGCGTTTTGTGTAACACTCCACATACCTTGGTCTGATTGCATATTTTCTAAAACATCATTCGAACGATAACCAAAAATCATTGCGATGACTAAAACAACTAATAATATCACAAATAGTAAAAAAGGGGTTAATCTTATTCCTTTCATAAATTTAATATATTCTATAGTTCGAAAATATTAGTCAAAAGTTAAATAGTATTTTTATGTTTAGTAACTACAAAATTGATATAAATCAAATATGTGTGTTATAATGAAACTATGTTGAATCAACAATTTACAACAGATTATAAATATGAATTGGGTATGGATGAAGCAGGACGTGGACCTCTATTTGGACGTTTGTATGTAGCGGGCACAATTTTACCTAAAGGTAATGATTTTCGCCATGATCTTATGAAGGATTCAAAAAGGTTTCATTCTAAGAAAAAAATAAAAGAAATGTCTGATTATATTAAAGAAAATGCTATAGCATGGTCAGTTCAATATATAGATTGTGATGTTATTGATAATATTAATATTCGAGAATCTGTTCATAAAGGTATGCATAATGTAGTAAAAGATATATTAGAACAATCGTCACAAATCAACAAAGAAAACGTATTCTTGTTGATTGATGGAAACCATTTTAAACCGTATTCCTATTATAACGAAGAAACTGAAGAATTTCGCAGTGTACCCCATCAAACAGTCGAAGGTGGTGATAATAAATATACGCACATTGCTGCTGCATCCATATTGGCAAAAGTTGCGCGAGACGAGTATATTAAAGAATTATGTGAACAATATCCTCAATTAAGTCAACGTTATGGAATTGAAAAAAACCAAGGATATGGAACTAAACAGCATTTAGAAGGCATTTTGGAGCACGGTATTAGTCAATGGCATCGAAAAAGTTATGGTCGATGTAAGGAATCTTATTTAAACGCACTATAATGAGTGTTTAGAACGGTTTATTGTATATTTTTAATGTATCCACAATATATAAATGTCGTTTACTCGATTTCATGATGACGAAATAAGAATAAAAAAGCAATTGGAGCAACAAACATTTTCAGGAAGATATCAATTGGATGTTCCTGGTCAAGGATCGTCTATGCCCTTTCAACAAGATGCTCATTTAAATTTACAAAAATTTGGAGCAAATATACGGACAAATACCATTAATTTAGAAAGTGATTTATTGGGACTAACCCGCCCTCTTGGTCGTGATGATATACGTGAACAAGATTATAAAATACAGGAGGTTCCAAGCGAGCAAATTACATATAATACAGAAAAACCTTTTACTGAAGAAAGTCGTGCGAGTCATCCGGCATGGATGTACCGAGATTTAGAACATCCAGTATGGGAACAACCTATTGTAGATCCTCAGGCACATTTGGAAAAGACGTTTCATGATAATATCCAAACGCGCATTTTAGAAAAGGATTTTTATAAACCGAAGGTTGTTCCCCAATTGCCATGTGGAACAAAGGATCCCTTTTCGGTTGATTATTATTTATCAAAGAATTAATTGAAATATTCGATAATTTATTATGTCTATTGTATATATTATCTTACATACAATGGAATTAGCAATACCGTTAATAGCATTAGGCGGTTTATATATTGTGTCAAAGCAGAAAAAAGACGAAGATGAAGGAGAATATGAAGAAGGATTTATAGGTGGTCAAAAACTTCCCAATGTAGATGTTCCAAATAAAAACTTTCCAAATGAATATCCTATTCAAACACCTGAATACTCTCGAACGGAAAAACTAACGGTGGATAATAAATTACATGATAGTACTTCTTATACTGATAAATATTTCAAACCTACTCCAAGAACTCATTTAGATGGTTCTACAAATTCTCTAGAAAATAAAAACGTTACATCTGTAAGCGAAATTGAAAAAATGCACTTACAAAATCAGGGTCAAGAATTTACATCAATGACTGGTTCCAAAGTTGACAATGATTATTTTAGACATAATAACATGGTTCCATTTTTTGGCAGAAATAACACTGCTCGTAGCGTAGATAATGATCAATCCGATTCTGTCATGGATAATTATTTAGGAAAAGGAACTCAACAAATTGAAAAAAAGGAACAATCGCCATTATTTGCACCTAGTGATAATTATCAATGGGCATATGGAGCACCCAATCAAACGGATTTTATTCAATCACGTGTAAATGCTTCAACCAAAATATCCAATGTTCTTCCTTTTGAACAAGAAAAAGTGGGTCCAGGTATAGATAAGGGTTATGGGACAGAAGGGTCTGGTGGATTTAACTCCGGAATGGCAAATCGAGATTCATGGATGCCAAAAACAGTGGATGAAATGCGTGTAAAAACAAACGCAAAATCATCCGGTGTTGGTTTGTTTGGTCATGAAGGTCCTGCGGTAAGTTCGATTAAAGAACTGGGTTCTATTGGCAAATTAGAAAAAAATCGTCCCGAACGATCTTTTGAAATGGGACATGACAGAGTAATGACAACCACTGGTTTAGAAAAGGGCGTTACTTTACGTCCGATCCAAGAAGACCGTTATACAAATAGACCCGAAACAACAACCTCTTATACGGGTGCTGCCGGATCAAACAACGAAGGAGTCTTTGTGGACGGTGAATATATGCCTTCCAAACACATTGATTTAGGAAGTGTTCCTCTTTCGACTGTCAATGCCGTTGGTCATGGTGGAGCAACCGATGGTGATTATGGTATTAAATCACAAATGAAATACAATAATAATCGTAGTGCGAATCATCAAACCGATTATTTCGGCGCTTTTAGTGGGGCAATTGGTTCTGTTATATCTCCATTACTAGATGTTTTACGTCCTTCTCGCAAGGAAAATACGATTGGTACATTACGTCCTTATCAAAACGCCTCTACACGTGTTACACAATCCTATATTTTTAATCCTGCTGATCGTCCATCGACCACAATTCGTGAGACAACTGAAAATGCCAAATTCCATATGAATGCCGGTAATTCTACGTTAAATAAAGGTGGTTATAGTGTGGCAAGTGTTCAACCGATTGACAATAATCGTATGAATCAGTCTGATTATTATTATGCTGGAAATGCGTCTGCTGGTTCGGGAACAAAGGAAGCGCGCCCTTATGATGCCGAATATAGGCAGCACAATAATGATATCAAATCATCCACTATTAAAGGACGCATGGTTCCAGGAAACATGTCTATGATGAATAATGAAGTAAATTACCAAACAAAGGATATGACGAATCAATTATCTAACGGTAGAGCCCCTTTACCTGGTCAACGTCAGGGACCACCAAGTTTAGATACTATGGGTCATTTACAAGGGAAACTTGATTTACCCTCTGAAATTCCCAATAATCGTAATGGAAACGAATTATTATCATCCTTAAAAAATAATCCATATTCATTAAGTATTACGCGATAAAATATTTTATAATGATTATATAGTTTTTATATATAATCATGCCAATTTTCAAAAAAGATAAAATATTTCTTATTCATATTCCAAAAACAGGTGGTACAAGTATTGAAAAGTATCTCGCAAAACGCAACAATATTGACTTGAATCTAGATATTATATATCATCGATATTATGAAGCGTCGATTAATAAAGAGTTCGAACAACTAAAAAAAAAATGGAAGCAAATAATGAACGAAAAAACAATACATTTAGAAAACTCGGAATTTCAATCACTTAAATTTCGCAAAAATAGTATAGGAAATGACGATTCTAGTAACGACGGTGACCAATTACAAATGATAAAAGATAGTTTACCTGAGTATAAAGCATTCAAGAAAATAAGATTGTGTAAAGAATTAAAACATTCATTTCAGCATATGACATGGATTGAATTATGTAAGCATAAACAAATTTTACTCGACAACTCGTTTCATCATATATTATCGTCAAGTCCATATGAACGAAATGATTTTGAAATTATTACAGTTATTAGAAATCCATATGATCGTGTTATATCAGAACTGTTATTTCGTGGAATTATTGACAATAATACTATTCGAAATCCGGAAATAGTGTGTAATAAACTAAAGAAATATTTTCAAAGTATGGATTTATTTGATAATCATAAATTACCTCAATATTTGTTTTTAATAGACGAGTCGGGCGATTTAATTAAGAATCTAATTATTTTGCGAACAGAATCATTGACACAAGATATGCAACGATTGGGTTATATTGATTTTAATCATAATTTTCAAGTTTCGAATTGTAAATTCCCGCATGGAAAAACGAAATATGATAATGCGTTAAATTCCGTGTCAATAAAAATGATTAATGAATATTACAAAAGAGATTTTGAACTGTTTGATTACAATTATTTATGAAAACAATTTGTTCATAATGAGCGCTTCTTTATTTTCACTGGGTTTTTGAAACAATTGATACAATACGTTATTATCACGGAATCGTATTGTGTATTGCTGTTGGGTTTGGTTGCGTCCAATACGTCCCATTGCTTGAATCGTTTTTTGCTGCGTCATTTTGGTGAGATCTTTTCCAATATATCCATGACAAAACTGATAGTTCGTGCCATAAATGTAGTCAGATGACGCCAATATGATATACAAGTTCTGTTCGTATGCGAGTTTTTTCATAATTTCCATATATTTATGATTAGCTGTATTTTCGTCAGTGAACATACCAATACCGAGTAGTAATAACATTTTCATTTGATCGGGAACATCCGTTGCCATGATCTGACAAACATCGTCATCCGAAATATTCGGTTTAAACGCGTCCTTTTTAAACGACGATTGCCATAACGATTGATGTTCCTTAGAATTGGGAATATATATTTCTTCAAGATTAATAACGTTAATTCTCGACTGTAGATTGCTAATAGTATTGTGTAATTTGGCAATTTCAGGATTTAATTCTGTATCTCGATTGGCAATTTTACTAGTTCCTTTCCCTTTACCCTTCTTCTTGTCGTCATCGCCTTTATTCATCATTTTTTCCTTTTTCAATTGAATCTCTTCTAGTTTCATTTCGGCATTTGTAAGATGCTCCTGAATTTGACTATTACTCGCAATTTTTTGACTAATAGATTGAAATACGCGTTCCGGCAAATTCGTTTGTTTAATATAATAGTTCGCAATATTTTCAATATTATTGGCAAGATAAATGGTTGGACCATCTGTCAATGTTTGTGCGTCACTGGTTGTAATGTGTAGTCCAGTAATAGTGGTTGGCGCATGTAATTTTCCACCCGCACTAGGATCTACTTTTGGTTGTTCTACACTACGAAATTTCTTTGATGATTTATCTGGATACAATTTGCTTTTTTGATTATCAGATAATTGTTGGAAAATAGAATCCCATTTTTCTGGATCCACGTGTTTTAGCACATGTAAATAATACAATTTCAAGTTGTTCATTGTAACTTCTGAAATATCGTGTTGAAAATACTCTTCCATTTTAAATTCGTCCGGAATCGCATGTTCTTTATGACACATTTCAATAAAACGTATGACTTCGATTAAATCAAAATACCGTAACATGGTCTTGTTTCTATTACAATGCGTCACGCTTGTCTGAAGTTTGTCATAATCTTCATAAAGCAAATGTGGAACTACTGACTTACAATCTTGATTCAACAGAGCAATGGATTTTCGGCAATCAAAACTAGAAATCGTTTCAATTTGCGCATTATCAAATCTTTGGCGAAATGAAACCAATGTGTCTTCAATTTCTTCTTGATGCGGCAATGTAGCACACGACAAAACTACCTTCGATATTTTGTTTTCACTCCATACTTTTTCAATCAATTCATGAAGTGGGTGATCATCATAGTCCATTGAAATCGTTGGTTCATCCCAATATGTAATCAAATCATAATCTCGAGATGTTTTTTCCAGTCCTTTGAAATGATCCTTCTTTTCTTGTAGTTCACCTACTTTCATTTTACAATTTTCCATTTGTATTTCATTATTCTGCTGTTTTGCGTGTTTAAACAGATCTTTATGTTCTTCGATCGATTCTTCAATATCGCAAATAGTATCCTCGATTTCAGCTTCACGGTCACTTTTTTCTGTGAATGACATCATGTAATGCATCGCAACTAAATAAGATTTAATATCGCAAATCATAATCTGTACCTTATTTCCAACGCTATTATCTACTTTTCCAATACCACCCGATCTTCTATTAATTGAATATTCTGACGCGGCAAAATAATGAAGACGAATATCATCCGCGGTTTCACAACCAAACGCAATTCCGATTTTCTTGTTCATACATACTGCGGATTTTGCCAATGCTAAACCAACGTGTCTTGCCGCACAAATAAATATAATACGATGTCCCTCAGATAATCCAAGAGGTGTCAGTGTTTTACCTGTACCGGTAGGAGCAGTATATAAAACTAGTTTTGCCGGCATGGATGACATTTTCTGAATTTTATCGTCTTTAGATACATCTTTTGGAAGATTATTATGAAATACGTTATAAATATTCTTTTGGTGATCAAATAATTGAAAATCAGCATATTGAAGTAATGCCGGGTTTTGTTCAATAAACTCATATGCTTGTGATAATACGTCTTTCATGTGTAGTTTTTCATTACTTTGTTGAATAATATAATCCACAAATTGCAATACGTAACTATTCACATAGTTAATAGACGCCTTTTTTACCTGAATCAACGTGTACAAGTGAAAAGCATACTTGTCTGAACGACTGTCCAAATATTTTAGAATTTGTTCGCAGTATTTCAATAGTTCATGTTCAAATGCGGTTTGATTTGTTGACTCTTGTTTTTGATTGATTAAATTAATACGCATAAGGTCGCCCTTTTTTAGTTTTACCTTTTTTTCTTTAGGAGCAACATTTACATTAAAGTTGCCACATAGTGATTCATATTTTTTCATATACTTTTTCACAATTACATCAAAATTCTCATTATATAAATAATAATGAATACCTGAAATAGTAGGATCAATTTTCATGAGTCCCAAAAGCGATAAGCTATTGTTACGTTTCATATGAACGTCATGATAACCATCAATAATAAGTTGTAAAATATTCTTTTCATCAAGAGGTAATGGAATTTCAATGTTATTCCATTCCGTTCTTGATAATTTTCTTTGAGTAAGGTCCATATTTGATTACTAGATTTGTTTTTATGTTACTACAATAATATATAGTAATATAAATTCAATTTTATGTTACATTCAATCGCGATTTATAACAATGTTTTTAATAGCACTCGTTTTATCAATTACACCATTGATTTCTTCATTGTTTTTTCCTTGTACAGTAATAATATATTGTCCGGGAACATCAATATTAAATGGTTTTGACTTATAATCTGTCCATTCACCCACTTCAGGTGTAAGCGTATCAAATATTTTGTCATTTATCATTAAATCTAATTCATTCGAAATACCCGATTTATCACAACAATCGCGCCCACTTACGTAGAATTTTAAATAGTAATTTCCTTCGTATAATTGGACGATTGTAGAAATACTGGCAGTATTCTGTAAGGCGATTGCTTGCGAACCTTCTGGATATGGCGTTTTAAATCCCCATGGAACAGAATTATTTAACAATGCAGCACGATTTAAAGACCAACCAGGTACAAGTGTTTTGGATGTATAATAATTATACGAATTTGGTTCGATTGCCGGTTTGGAAAAATCAAAATTGGGTAATTCCATTGTACATATGAATTTTGATTTCTTTGCGTCGAATTTGTAGTCAGTTAATTCTTTTTTCATATCATTTAATTGTTGTTTCACATTGTTGGCAAGCGTTTGAGTCTCACCACTAATTTCTTTTTTTACGCGATTGACAGTGTCTTGTGTTTTTTGAGCAACTTTTACTTCCTCACTTTGGTCTGATGGTGCTGACATGCCTGCTTCAGTTTGAACATCATAATTGGCACGTGTATCAAATAAATTATTTAAATCGCTAAAATTGACAGTATATGTAGTATTACCTTCAATTATTTTCCTTTCCATTAAAGCATATGATATATACACCATAAGCGAAAATAATATTCCGTGTAATATGATATTTTTTGCGTTATTTTTTTTCATAATGGAGAAAAATATGCCAGGTGTGAATATGACAAATAAACATATGACATACAATACAAATATTAAATTCATTATATAATATATAAATACAATTATTCGTATATATTTAAATATAATTAGTATATATATGAAATTATTTTCATCTCTATTTCATTATGTATTAAAAACTGTGTCTAAATATAATATTGATGAGTCTCATTCGGTTGGACATGCCATGAATTGCTTGTATTATTCCAACCAAATATTTGAAGCAGAGGTAAAAGAAAATCCTGAAATAATGGAATATGAAAATATAATTTATATTTCGGCTGCTCTTCATGACATGTGCGATCAAAAATATATGAACAAAGAAGAAGGATTACGCAACATTACTAAATTCATTGAAGGATTAAGTGATCAACATGTACCGATATTAAGAAATGAGGATAAGTATGTTGTTAAAAATATCATTTCAACAATGTCTTATTCGCACGTAAAAACTTATGGATTTCCCAATTTGGGAAAATATCAAAGTGCGTATAACATTGTTCGTGAAGCCGATTTATTATGTGCATATGACTTTGATCGTTGTATGTTATACAATATGTATCAACTAAATGGTAATATGGAAGAATCATTTCATGAAGCCGACAAATTGTTTGAAAAACGTATGTTTAAACATAACGACGATGGGTTATATTTTACACAATATTCTAAACTGAATTATCAGAGGTTAGAGTTACAAAGTAGACAGCGAATAGAAAATTGGAGAAAGATGTTACACAAATAATCAAGTGATAAATAAATTATAAAACGTAATATAGGCAATTCCTATTTCAAATAGTACGTCGTATCCTAGTATGAAAAATGCATCTACGCAATTCTGTTCTTTTATTTTGTTATTTTCCTTTATACATACCTCAACTTGTCTGAATTCTTTACAATAAGATACATATGTCCAAATGCTAGTGATATAAATCATAGACATGAACATATTAAATGCGCGCGTTATATGGTGCGGATGATTATATAATATCACGCCATTCCACAACGTTGCTGAAGACATTAATATTAATGACAATGGAGTATTGATTTGGCGTTTGGATAATACTTTTTTATTAGGGGTTTTTGACACCATATTTGTAACCATATACGCAATTAATAAATGATACAATGTTTGATAATATACGGAGTAAAAACGATCTCCAAAATATAATCCTATAATTGTCACTACACCGCCTTCTTGTATTCCTTGTAATGTTATGCCAATATATTTATTTAAGGGATATGTTATACCGTTTATATTTAACTTCATTGGTTTAATAATACGTATTTGTTGTTGATTTAAAAATAATTCTATCAATGTCCAAATAAAACTTGATCCGAACATTACATAATAATATTCCATGGTGTGATTGACATTATAATCGTGAAAACATAGTCCTAAACCTAATGTTATATAAATAATTTTTTTATTTGCGTTTGTCGCAAAATCACCTGTTCTTATTATATAATATTTATTATATAGCAGGTTCGTAATATTCATTTATATTCTTGAATGATATAAATGAAACGATTTAAGTTGTTTTATTTTTCTTATTTATGTGTTTCCTAATCGCGGAATATGTAATAATGGACTTGATTTGTATAATAATATGTCATTTATTTTGGTTGTAGTAGGAAATTCATTATTCGAGTAAATATCTTGTAATAATAACCATTCAAACATTCCTCCTGCGTAAATATAAACTTCGCTAAATCCAAGTTCACATAATTGTTTGTATTTTTTGTCGCATAAATTATCTGTTGAGTTTTTCCCGTATAAAATGATTTTGGTTTGAAATTTATTTTGATCCATTAATTTATTTATAGTTTGTTCTTCGATATTGATTAATAATGTGTTTTGAATTAAACAGTTTTGTAAATCATGTGGCATGGTATTCATTAAAATACATTCATTATTATGATGAATTCCATATAAAACATCTTCAAAACCTAATTTTATTATTTTTTCTTGTTGAAACCATCGAGAAAACATTTTGGTTATACTAAAATGTTTTCATCTTTTTATATGTTTGATTTAACAAATAACGTTATTAATCTACTGATAAATCTCCTTCTATAGGATCTGAATCGTTATTTGATACATCAATGGTTGTAGTATTATTTTCAGTAGGTTGTGATGCATCACTAAATGTATAAGAACCAGTTAAAGGAATTGTATTTATGCTAATATCATAAGTTGAACCTAATCCGGAAATTGTTGTGTCTAAAAATCCTTGCATTAAATTATACAGTTCTTGTTCTAAAATTTGGTTTGGATTTGATTGGGTATTTGTCTGTTGTCCATTATTTGGATCAGTATTTTGAGTATTTTGTTGTTGCTGATTTATATTACTTGTAACATTATATCTACATATTGGACATTGATGACTACGTCGGAACCAATTAAGTAAATTCGCGCGCATAAATGCGTGACCACAACCAATAATTTGACACAATGTATCACCATTTTGAAAATTCTCTAAACTAATTGGACAACGTGTTTCGCGAAGAGTTTCTTGTGATTGATTACTGTATGTAAAAGTGTTTGTATATTGTTGAATTTGTGCAGATGTTAAAATCTGCTGACCAGGTTGATTAAATATAGGTTGAGTCCATTGTGAAAACAAAAAAGAATTGTTTCTATTTTGAGATGGATTCGTTGCGTTTGTATAGTGTCTAAAATTATTACGTGCTTGTTGTGGTTGAGTTTCATTTATGCGCATTTGATAGTTCGTATTATTCATATTAATAAGGCGCAACATATCTCTTATATTTCCTTGATATTGTAACATGTTTGTATTATAATTTATCATCGTTTCATAAATTGTATCTAATTGACGATTTACATGTCGCATAGAAGGTGTACTATTAACATTTTGTGATTGACTAGTATTATTGGTTGGTGTAGTATTATTGGTTGGTGTAGTATTATTGGTTGGTGTAGTATTATTGGTTGGTATATTAGAATATTGTGAAAAAAAACTCTCAGACAAGTTGTTTAATATATCATCTATATTGTCTTCCATAAATAATTAATATAAAGATATTTATCTATATATCTTTAATACCAAATATTAATAATGAATAATATTGATCCAAATAAGGGTTTTACAGGGTTGACCAATTTAGGGAATACTTGTTTTTTAAATTCTTGTGTACAAGCACTTAGTCACACACATGAATTGACCGACCTCCTGTCTTCCGAAAAATACAAACATCATATTAATGAAACTTTGCCTGAAAATATTATTATACAAGAATGGACTGATTTACATAAAACAATGTGGTCACAAAACGGAGTTGTTTCCCCTAAGCGATTTGTACATCATATTCAACAATTAGCAGGTGTGAAGAATCGTGAATTATTTACTGGATGGGCACAAAATGATTTACCCGAATTTTTATTGTTTATGGTAGAATGTATGCATAATTCTATTTCCAGACCAGTAAAAATGAATATTAGTGGAAATGCGAAAGGAAATTTAGATAAATTAGCAGTTTCGTGTTATTCAATGTTAAAGGATGTTTATTCCAAAGAATATTCTGAATTTATGGAAATGTTTTATGGTATTTATGTTTCAGAATTGACTTCCGATGATAATAAAATAATACATTCCTTAAGACCCGAAAGTTATTTTATATTAGATTTAGAATTGCCAAAACATAATCCTTCTTTGTATGATTGTTTTGATTCTTTTACACAATATGAATATTTAGAAGGTGAAAATGCGTGGTATAATGAAAAAACCAAACAAAAGGAGTCTGTTAAAAAGCGTATTACATTTTGGTCACTTCCAAAAGTGCTTATTATTACATTAAAGAGATTTTCATTTGATGGTAGTAAAAAAAGACAGGATGTAGTCGATTTTCCATTAAATAATTTGGATTTATCAAAATATGTAACTGGTTATAATTCAAAACAATACAAATATGATTTGTATGCAATATGTAATCATAGTGGAGGTCCAATGGGGGGTCATTATACTTCTTATGTAAAAAGTGTTAGTAATGAATGGGTCCACTATAACGACACAAATGTAAGTCGTCATTTAAGTGAGAGTAAATTAGTGACACCGAAAGCGTATTGTTTATTCTATAGAAAACAATAATAATATTTAGGGATATATTTATCGATATGTGTGCATATAAATATATCTAATTCCTATATACAAATATAATTTATCATGGGAAATTTTTTATCAAATTTATTTGGCGATGCACCATTACCCCAAAGTGCTCCTTCGGCAAGTTATACGATAAGTCCATCTACAACTACAACTACAACTCCATCTACAACTACAACTACAACTACAACACCATCTACAACTACAACTCCATCTACGTCCCAAACATCTTCTAGTCCATCGAACGGACAATGTCCAGCAGGGAGTGTTTCAACCACAACGACTAGTACAACAAATGGAACCACGAGTAGTCCTCCTCCCGCGGCTGTTCCGTTTCAGGGTAAAAGTGATAATGAATTTATGGAATTTTTAAATGATGTCTTTAACGCAACAACATATAGCATTTTATTTTGGATTTTTGCCATGTATTTAGTATACCGTTTCGGGAAGGCCATTTTTTCGAATCGAGGAACATCAAATGAAACAAGTGGCGTTTCTTCTTATAGTCGCACTATAGATATTGTTTTAGCAATGATGTTAGGTATTTATTTTTTCCAAGGTTATTATTATTTGGACCAGAGCGATAAAGACAATATATTAGGATACTCATTACAATGGAGTGAAACCTGGTTAAACGATCCGTGGTCTTTATTTGGTATAATTTGGTTTACAATTATATTCTTTTTAATGGTCTATCTTTTGAGCGTTCCTATGGACAAAGATGTAAAACCGGTTTTAGTTCATTTTGTAGAACACAAAATATGGATTCTTTACGCAACATTTGCTGTCATATTTTTCTTTAAATATGTTCTTCAAATCCCTATTATCACGTTATTATTTAATAATGGTCTAGTTAATTATTTCAAAAATGTACCTCCATTTAGTTCCGACTCACCTGGTATATTTGAAGATATTGAACAAGATATTTATGGAACATCAAGTTCTCCGGGAACTACAACATCAAGTACAGATACAGTACTTACAACTGCTCCCTCACCCGCAACATGCGAACCAATTGACCAAGTATTTAACGTTTCAAACAATGTCTATACATATGAAGAAGCACAACAAGTTTGCACAGCATTTGACGCCTCTCTGGCAACATATGATCAAATCGAAAGTTCTTATCAAAAAGGCGGGGAATGGTGTAATTATGGTTGGTCTGAAGGACAGATGGCATATTTTCCTACACAAAAGAATACATGGGATAAACTCCAAAACAATCCAAATACAAAGCACGCTTGTGGTCGCCCGGGTATTAATGGAGGATTTATTGATAATCCTTATATTAAATTTGGTGCGAATTGTTATGGAAAGAAACCTCCAAAACCTAATGGTTGGGAACCATCTAATTATTATGAACAATGTGACACTACAAATCCCGAAGAAGAAGAAATGGAAAAATTGCGAAATCAAGCAAAATTAAATAGTTTCAATAATAAGAAATGGTCGCGTCACTAAGAATTTGATAAAATAATATAAATACTGAATCTATATTATTTCCAAACAATCATGGGGAAAATAAAAGGGCGGAATTTACAAACGTTAATTTTATGGTTAAATCAACGGAATATGTTACAACGGGACATACAAAAATATATTCATTCTGAAAAGAGAAAAAGAGCATTAACTATATATAAACCGTTATGTTATGATATTGTATCGTATCACAAAAAATAGATTATTTTCTGAATAATATTATATTTCATCATATTACATGGAAAACATTACTTTAGATGAATTTCAGCAAGCAATTTCAGAATTAGCACCATTTGTAAAATCAACCCCAATGGATCATTTTAAAGATAATATTTATTTGAAAAGGGAATCTCAACAAACAACTGGTTCTTTCAAATGGAGAGGGGTTTTGTATTGTATTATGAATGCTTTTAAAGAACTCGAAAAACAAACAATTAATGAAACAGAACCCTATTATTTAGTAACACAATCAACCGGTAATCATGGTATTGCTTTAATACATGGTATAAAAGTGATGAAAGAACATTACAGTAAATTACACCCACATCAAAAAAAATGGAAACAGATATTTCCATGTGTATTTGGTAATGTTCATATTCAACCTAGTAAATTTGAAAAAATGCAAAAAGAAATTATGAACTATGGTAAAGATCATCATTGTTTATTTGACTGTAGTTCTAACAATTACGGTGAAGCACTGGAAAAGCGCGAACAATTTTTAAGAACACATCATGGAAAATACATGAGTCATGGTGGAAAAGATATTATGACCGGATATGGGTCATTGGCCCAAGAAGTGTTGGATCAAATACCTGAAGAAAAAACCATTACCATGGTGTGTGCTATTGGTGCCGGTGGTCCAATCGGTTTGGCAGCATATTTTCAATATTTTCCACGTTGTAAACTAGTGGTTGCTCAAAGCAGTGAATTTGATGCTTTTGTACGTTCTATAGAAAGTGGAGAAATAGAATATAATAATTCCATTTGTGCTCCAGGATTATCAGATGGTATTGCTGTAGATAAACCCGAAGAACATGCTCTATACTTAGCAACACAATTAGGTGTCCAAGGAATTTCAGTAAACAGTTCATATGTAAAAGAAATTCACAAACGAACAAAATTGGGTGGTTCTAGTTGTATTTCACTGGCGTCCTTGAAAAAGTTTCAAATTGAAACAGATGTGGTGGTTATTTTAGATTGTGAAGGTAATTATTAAGGTTTCTTTTTCGTATCTTTACGCTTTTTCTTGGTTTTTGTCGACGATTTCGATTGTTTACTAGATTTTTTCTCTACTTTTGAAAATAGTTCGTCGAATAGGTCATCCGAAATCGCCTCATTTTTAACATGTCTCGGCATTTCTTGGACAATAGGATTAGAATAGTTTTCAGTTTGTACAACGAAAATAGGAATACCCAAATTTTCTAGTCTTCTGCGTGAATCATTTTTTCCATACACATCTTGATATATATCCGATTTTTCAGTATTTACCGATGTATTTTTAGACATATAGATACATTTACCATCAATACAATGAATTGGATGTTCTTGGACACTAATCATATATTATAGACGTTGAAAATCCTCTATAACATATACGTTAATTGTTTATTTCCTTGTAGTTTCGTTTTATATCACTCGTTGTTTTAATCTCACGTTGTTCTTTTAAATATTGGATGACAAACTCAACTTGTTGTGGGTCAGTCATAATTTTCCCTAAATGTTGCTCCAAGAAAGAGAAAGTAAGAGGTGAATAATCCTTTTTTTCATACATTTTAAGATTCCCATCGTGAATCATAATTTTTCGATGAGCATTTCCCGATTTTTCTAAATGCGAACATATTTTGGTTCCTAGTGTATTCTTTTCTTCCCGCATAGTTTTCACCTTTTCATGGACCATTTTTAATTGCGTATCTAAAAGTACCCATTTTTTAACTTGTTCTGTAAAATCTTCTTTCAAAGAAATTTGATTCATTTGTAATAAAAATACAAATGAATTTGCTTATTTTTATGGTAAAGTCGAATAAATATAGAAACTACCTAAATGATTTAAAACGCCGACTTAATCTAAAATTACTCTTCTATATAAAACCATATCATCTGAATATAAATTAGAAATTCTTTTTTTAGTGGCTTCATTAAATTTACCTCTAGTTTTCTTTGAAACATTTATGTGTTGAAATTCTGTTATATTGATTTTATATCCAAAAAATGATAAGAATTCTTCTAATTTGTCAATTGTGATAAAAATATCAATATTTTCAGACCAAAAACATAAACTTCTATATGGTGTAAAACCTAAAATTTCACTATCAGTCATTTTTCCTACTATTTCATTTAGACTTATAGATGTATCTTTATACGCATAGTGTAGTGATTTTGGAAAGTCACATCTAGGTTTAGATTCAGTTAATCTATAATTTATTAAACTTTCAAATCTTTCAATAGGATTTCTTATAACTGTAAAAGTAATTCCATCATTTTTTGGGTCTGCCAGAGTGTGGCCTTTACTTTTAATATTTAGTGTACTTAAAATACTTGTCACAAAAGATCCACCACATTTAGGTGTATGAATAAAAGTTAAAGGGTGTTTTTTTATTCCAGTTATTTTATTCCAGTAATTTTTATTATTTGTATTGTTCATTATATATATAGTATATATAATATTTTAAAATTACCAACATTTTAAAATAATGATGTTTTAAAATAATGATGTTTTATATATTTCAACCGGCGTTTTAAATGTTCAAAGGTGTAAAGAAATTTGATTCATTTGTAATAAAAATACAAATGAATTTTCTTATTTTTCTTGTAAAGTCGAATAAATATAGAAACTACCTAAATGATTTATATCTTTTTTAATTATCTACTCCCTTTAATTTTATAATACATTGTGAATGATTCACTTCTTTATAAATTACTCGATTCTCTATATAATTAAATATTTTATTAAAGTCTAAATGAGAATAATCTTCACCTACAAAACATTTATTTTTATACCCTTTTAGTGTTTTTGGATCTATCTTATCAAAATCATCAATATATAAAACACATTCTTGTCTAAAATTATTATATATTTGATATATTTCTTCTTCTAGTGGTACTTGATTAATCCCTGGTACTAATCCATTAATTTTTTCACCGACATACCCGGTATTTATATGATATCCACCCCACTTAGAGTTTTTCCAATCGACTGAATCATCACCACTCCAATGTGCGTCTAACCAAAATAGTATTTTTTCATTTTTAACTGTTATATCATGAGATAAATTTGAAATAACTTCTTTACTATCTCCATGTAAAAACATTATGTTTTTATTATCTTTTAACCTTTCTCTTGTTTCATTAAATAAAATTTCATTTATTTCAATCGTATAAACTTTGTCAAAATATTCTGATAATTTAATACTACCTTCACCTCGAAATGTTCCACTTTCAATGGCAATTTTATAACTATTATCAATTAAGTTTTTAATTTTATTGTAAGAGAATCCTCCCATATATATCTAGTAATATATACTGATAAATTATGAATTTGTTTATTTTTCTTGTAAAGTCGAATAAATATAGAAACTACCTAAATGATTTAAAACGCGAACTAATAAAACCAAATTGGCTAAAATAATAAACGTTAAAATAACCATGTAAATACAAATGAACCATAAATATGGGTAAAGTTCGTTATATAAATTATTATAAACAGGTTGAATAACACTATATATATTTTTTTTCAAATCTTCACTATGAATAAAATCGACCATACTTTCTCGCAATGACTTCATTTATACTATAATGATAATAAGGTTATAAAAATATAACGAACACAATTTACGCGTAAATATGCGTTGATTATTGTGTAACAATTATCATATATTATGACCAACAATATTTACAATATTAATGAAAAATTTTCATTTGACGATTTAACAGTGAATCCGCCTGTTGTAACTAGTGGTGGAAATTATTTCCTTAAATATTCAATGGCAGGTAAACCGTTATATATTCAACCGCCTGATTGTAAATCAAAAAGTGCTATTTCCAAAAATAGTAAAAAACCATATTGCGATTTGATGTTCACAAACGAACATATTCAATTAATCAAGTGGATGGAAGATTTAGAGAATCGCACGTGTCAATTAATTTTCGAAAATCGATCCGAATGGTTCGAAGGTGATATGGATTTAAGCGATATAGAGAACTATTTTGCTTCTCCTATGAAAATCTACAAAGGTGGTAAATTTTATTTAGTACGCGCTAATATTCCAAGTCGTTTAGGACAAATCCATTTGAAAGTATATAATGAACGCAAAGAGGAAGTAACCATAGAGTCTATTATTGAAAATACGAATATAATCACCGTGTTAGAAATTCAGGGTATTAAATGTTCAGCTCGTAGTTTTCAAATTGAAATGGAAATTAAACAATTGATGACCTTGGAACCAGTTAATTTATTTGAGAATTGTTTAATCAATGTTCACCATCCAGTAACCAAACAAATAACCGTCCCCGATGAAATTGAACCAATGGAAGAAATATCCGAACAACATTTAGAAGAAACCGAATTAAATGACATTCCCAATGAAGAAACTATTCAATTACACGAAGACAAAACCGAATCTTTAGAAGAAACGGATGTGAAACAATCAATTGAAGAGATTCCTTTAGAAGTAGACACGAATTCGACAAATGAATTAGATAATTTAGAATTCACAGTTGATTTAGAGAAATTGGACCAAAAATCTGTTATATTGAAACCTCATAACGATATTTATTATGAACGCTACAAAGAAGCAAGAAAACGCGCGCTAATCGCAAAAAATATTGCGCTTCAGGCATTTTTAGACGCAAAAGAAATAAAACATAAATATGATTTAGATGATATTGATGATGAAAGTGATGAAGAATTTTTCAATAATAAAATGGAGAAAATGAATGATCAAGAATATTATGAAGAATCCTAATTATTTAGTAATGTTTTTCAAATACTTTAGTGGAAACTTTACACAATCCAATAAAAATTTTATCCAATGTTTATATAAAGTAAATGTTCAAGACTTTGACAAATTTTGTAAAATCCGATAATTCCAAATGGATCTTTGTTGCCATTGTTGTTGCCATTGTTGTTTACTCTATGACAAACTATTCTAAAAGTAAGGGGATGGTGTTAGACAGCATGACCACAGCAGGTCCCGTTAAACCTAGCAAGTCTACTGGTAATGATGTTTTCTATGAAAGTTCCAAACCTGCGTCTTATGACCAATCTGAATCTATTGTTAGTACCAATTCTGAATATAAGTCTGTCGATACTGCTTCTCCTCAGGATTTACTTCCTGTGGATAAGAACAGTGAATTTGCCAAATTGAACCCTATCAGTTCCGGAAAACAGGATCTTCCTGATCTTCTTCAGGCAGGAAGTCTAATTGGCATTGATACTATTGGTCAAACTTTGAAGAATGCCAACCTTCAGTTGCGTTCTGATCCCACCATTCAGAAAAAGAACATTGGTCCATGGAACAACAGTACATTTGAACCCGACTTAGCTCGTGTCCCTCTTGAACTTGGTTGCTCAAGTGCTTAAATAGTAGATACTTTAGGGTAAAATAAATATTCTTGTTGAGAATATTTGTTTATGGTTAATTAATATATATGGATTCCTTGGATTTATACATTTATGTCATTGTATTTGGTATATTAGGACTTTGTGCATATATTTATTTATCTTCCGATGAGTTTCAATTGAAATGTATTGTGTCTACTGTAGACGGAAATAAATATTGTGTACGCGAACGAGACAAACTCCAAGATGCGGCCGATATGTTGGCAACAGTAAACGATAAATGTAAAAAAATAGTAGATTATTCCAATGAAAAATATGGATCCAAAGATTGTGTAAAACGCTTGGTAAAAGGTTACAATCCCAAAAAAATCATGGAAACTTTGCCAACGAGCGAATATACCGCGTATAGTGAAAATAAAGGAGAGAAATTAGCGTTCTGTTTGAATAAAGAGCGTCAAGGAGAAACCAATATGATTGATGAACACACGTTGATGTTTGTAGCAATTCATGAATTGTCGCATATTGCTACGAAGTCAGTTGGTCATAAGCAGGAATTTTGGGATAATTTCAAATTTTTATTGGAAAACGCAAAAGAATGTGGCGTTCATAGTCCAACTGATTATAAACAGAAACCGGTTCAATATTGCGGGATGGATATTAAAGACAATCCTTACTATGACAAATAATTTAGCAGTAATATATATATTATTTGATAAAATGAGTCAAAAACTACAACTATCACCAAGCAATGTAGAGTTAATCGAAAGCATTGTTACCAATATTGAAAAAGGAACAAAATTATTAAAGACCATCCTTCCAAAATTAGCAAAGGTCAAAGGATCTCGTATTCCTCCAGGTATGAGCAATGAAGATATACTAAGTGCATGGGAGGTTTTAAATATACCTGAAAAAAAGGTTTTCGATAGATTTCTTTCAATGTTAAGCAAAAAAAATAAAATGGAGATGATTAAATCTATTGCGAAGACAGATTTAAGTTTTAAAGAAGGGTTTAAGTTAGGGGGGGATGGCGATGGTAAAATGGTTCCATATAATAATGATGACATAGAAGAAGTTCCACAAGGAAACAAAAAATTATTTTTTTATGCTAATTTTATTGGTAGTTTGATGTCATTAATATTGGGTATTGTTATATTGCATCTAGTATCAGAGAATATACAAGCATTTAATGTTGAATATGAATTGAATATAACGTTAAAAGAGTTAATTACAAATTTTAAAGGAACGGTCGAGTATATGCCTATAGCAGTTTTAGGTGCTGTAACACGAGAGGCGACTAATGTAATGCGTTTCAAAATTCTGAACGGATGTGGTGCACTCTCCGGTAATACAGCAACTTCATTATTATACAGTTTTTTTGGATCGTCCGAATCATCTACTTGTATAGCAGGTCAAACAGTTGATGCAATTACTGAAGTTGCTAAAATGAATACTGCAAAAGTAACTACAATGTTAAACATGTCATGGACTTTAAGTAGTGCGGGAATAACATTGATAACCGGTGCCACAACTAATCTAGGTCGTTTATTATTAAATAAAGAAACACCATTACAAATAACAAACGGTGATGAACTAAACGTTGACGAACAATTAGCAATAGAAGGCGGAAAAAGAAAATCAAAAAGAACCAGAAAGTCCAAGAAATCAAGAAAAAGTAAAAAGGGAAGAAAGGGGAGAAAATCTAGAAAATCAAGAAGAAATAAATAATTTTCTTGGACAACGAGTATAAATTTTTATACGATTCATATTGTATAAAAACATCATTTCATTATATATAAATGGAAGAGATAGAACAAAAGGATGAAAAACTATTTATTCCAAACGAAAATATTTATAAAGCGCACATATTGGATGAAAATGGCGAAGTAAGTCAGATATTTATATTTTGCGCAGGTCTTCGCTCTTCGGAATATATGACAGACATCTTTAGCAAAATAGAAATTCAATATTATCAGGAAAAGGAAGTTCAACTTATTTTTTCAGATCAATTAATTCACAAAGATGATACTATTCGTTCAATTAAATTTAAATTGATGAATGAATTTTTGGAACTATCGAAGAAAAACAAACATTCTCATCAAGTTTCTATTGAAGAAATGTACATGTTTGGACATCAAGAAAAATATTTAGACATGATTCAATTATATCAAGAAATTATTGATAATGATAAGAAAAAATTAACAAAAGAACGGTTCTTTCAATATGCTACAAATATTTCAACAAATCCATACGATTTAGATGATGGTACTCCCGAAAAAGGAGGATTAAATAATGATGTATTTACTTATGAACAATGGATGAATTTATGCGAATCGGGTCCAAGAGAAATGTTCGTACCGATTGGTATGGAATTTCGCGAATATTACGATTTTTTGTTTCCAAGTAATCCTTACAAAAATCAATTATGGACCGAACCCATCCGATATGAACTTTCAGAAAAAAACCCGCTACTCTCTTTTGAAAAGTCGTTACTTTTAGACTATAGTCCTAAAAATAATATAATGGTGTGTTTAGCAAAAAACGTCTTTGATTATGGAGAAAAAAATAATATGAAAAGCGAATATTTATGTGAATTATACTTTCCCTTTTTGTATAAATTAGGTGTAGTATCCAAGAGTTTATTAGACCAACAAAAACTAGAATTGGCAAACGATAGTGAAAAAAAGAATACAAAACAAATGAAGAGAAGTTTTGAAGTATCTCAAATATATCGTGAGGCATTTTGGAGTATCAAAGACAAACAGTCTATGAAATATAACGAACGCGGAATTAGAGAATTTTCGTTTGAATTACAAACCATTCACAATATGAATTTTCCATTAGACTATGTATTTCGTAATTTACATTCGACCAAAGAAATCCCTTTTATAAAATATAATCCTGGGTCTAGAAAAGAAAATATGTATCGTATTTATTCCAATAATATTTCGGTAGATGGTAAAAAAATACCTGTTTTGGAAGAATCTGTAATTATGCGTTTAGTGCGCGAAATTGGAAAAGGGCGACAAATATCGTTATATGTTCAAGATAAAATAAATATAATCGTGAATATTCAACCCGACGGGAACATTCGAATCAATGGATCATTAAAAGAATTGTATGATTTGGAATTGCTGAATGAAACATTGAAAACAATGATTCAACCAATCATTACAGAATTGAATAATGTATTACAGCCACTTGGATATAGTTTAAAGAATTTTGAACATATGAAACATGATAATGTAAAAAATGTTCGACTTTCCCATGAATATATTTTACCAATTGAAGTGAAGATGAATTTACAAAAGCAAATGGATTCTATTACGCCCATTTTTGATGTGATTTCAACAGATATATCGAAAGGTGCAAAAATGCGTTTCAAACGTGTGCGAAATTACAAAGAAATGGACGCAAAAGCAGCAATTATACGTGAAATTTATGACCGTAGTGGTAATTCAGACGATGTTATTCAAGGTCTAATGGATAATTTTGATATGACCGAAGAAGAATCTATAATAACGTTTGGTGAATTTCGTTCACAATTTCAGTTATTGAAAAAACAAATTATTGAGAATCCAGGGTTTGAAACAACAATGAAAATGAAACCTTTGAAAAATGAATTAGTTGTTTCGATTAAAGATATTAATTCTACCAAATATATTTCAGAATTATCATTGTACATTGATGTTATTTTACGAATGAGTCAAAAACCTAAAAGTATTTTGTTACAATCCGCAAAACTAAAGAAAATGAAAATCAAATCATCGGATCTGAAAATACAAGATGATGTAGATACAGTTGTTGTTCCAACCGGGAATTTAACAGAATTATATAAACCAACCGAAGAAGTCAAAGAAGAAGAAGAAGAAGAAGAAGAACATGATGGACAACAGGGAATAGAATTAGATGATGCGGATTATTATCAAGATTTTGATGAAGAAGATTATGCCGTAGATGAAAATGCGGAAGACAATGAAGAAGAAGATGAATATTATGGTGGTGAAAATAGTCCCGAAGAAGAGGAAGAGGAAAAATATAGAGCAAATATTGATGGAATGCCCATTAAAAATCCAAGTCCTTTTTTCCGTCGTATGAGGGATTTAGATCCGACCTTATATGTTACAGAGGAATCCAGTAAATTTCCTTTATATTCGAAAGCATGCCCTTCTGGCGATAGACGCCAACCTGTTATATTAACAAATGAAGAGAAGAAACGTATTGACGAAACGAATCCTGGTTCATATGGACACGCGTTAAATCATGGTTCATCTGATGACAAAAAACATTGGTATATATGTCCAAGATATTGGTGTTTGAAAACCAATTCAAGTATTAGCGAAGAAGACGTGCGTGCTGGAAAATGTGGTTCAGTCATTCCACGTGGTGCGGATCGTGTTCCCAAAGGAGCATACGTATATGAATTTAACAATCCAAAGAATCATATGAAAGATGGAAAATATGTTCAACATGTTCCTGGATTTTTAAAGAAGGATAAGCATCCAGATGGTTTATGTATTCCTTGTTGTTTCGGAAAGGCATGGGATTCAACGGATCAAGTAAAACGCCGAGATGTATGCGAATATGATCCATCTAAAGAAAAAGAGGATAAAAAAGAGGATGAAAAGGAGAATAAACCAGAAGGAAAAAAGAAAGCGTCTAAGAAAAGTGAAACAGAAATGGTTTTACCAAAAACAACGTCTTATATTATTAGCGCGGTGTCTTATCCATTGCCACAAAATAGATGGGGTTTTTTACCATTATCTTTACAATTATTTTTGAAAAGTGATTCTAGTTTATCGGTTGAAATCAAAAACAGTGCGTTAATTCGCGGTGGAGAAAAGTGTTTGCTGAGGTATGGTATTGAAAAATCAGAGAATCAATCCTTTTTAGGGTGTTTGGCATATTTTTATAGTTATAAACAAAATCTGGATTATGTTCCTTCTATTGAAGAAATGCGTTCATTAATAGTTAAGGCAATTGATTTGGACATGTTTGTTCAATATCATAACGGAAATTTAGTGTCTATTTTTAGACCTCAAACCATGTCTGATTTTTCCATTAATATAGAAGATTATGAAGAAATGAATTTTTATAAAACGATTGATTTAAAAGATGATATACAAACGCGTTATTTGGAAGAGACAATCGCATCTTTCATGAATTTCTCCAAATTTCTAAAAAGTGATTCGTCGTCAATTGATCATACCTATTTATGGGATTTCTTTTGTCATCGTAATAAGAATTTACTACAAGATGGAATGAATTTGATTATATTACAAATTAGTGACGATGATATTACAGAACGTGTTCAATTTATATGTCCATCTAACGCGTATTCGTCAATTGAATATGATGAACGTAAAGAGACCGCGCTCATTGTAAAACAGGGTTCATTTTATGAGCCAGTTCATTTGTATGAACATAATGAATCAATTGTGGTGTCCAAGACAAACAACATGGTTTATTCATTTGAAAAGGGGGATTATTTATCGGTAAACAAGGTATTTGATAAAAACGCACAAATAGTGTACAAATTAAAATCCGGAGAGGCGAAGAAGAATGATATTGTATATAAAAAGGCATTTTTACAATATACTGCCATTCATGAAATTCGGGAAATGTTGAAATTGATTGAATTGAGTCGAAAAAAATATTGTGGACCGTTGTCTTCTATACCACGTAAATATAATTTCAAACGTGGATTGGACGTATTAGAATTAATTCGTATATTGAAACTTCATCATTACCAAGTCCAAGAACAGGTATTGAATTACCGTAATAAAGTGATCGGAATACGAATATTAAAAGAAGAGGGACAATCATTATTATACGTCCCGTGTTTTCCATCCTCTATTCTAAAAGATTATAAAAGTGTCTATATGGATGATTCCAGTATTTGGTTAGATTATCGACAAACGCGTAACCGATTACATGTTATTTCGAACGACACAAATGGAAAAGTCCCATCTAGTCCAGAAATAAAAGTCATTGAAGATGGTTTAATTATTGGCATTATTACAGAAACAAACCAATTTGTACAAATTAATCCTCCCACACAATCAATTGATAATGATGGACTCAAAGAAATAAATCATAGAGGATATTCTTATAGTAAAACAAAATATGAGAGTGCTGAAAAAACATTAACTACTGATACAGAACCAAATATGCGAACAAATGTAATAAAGAAGGTAGACTTAGAAAGTCAGTTTTATTCTATATTCCGAAGTTTGGTTCGTATTCAATTAAATAATTATGAAAATCGTCAATTGCGGAAAACTATCTTGGATATTATGGAAGACGCATATTTATCATACAGATATAAATGGAAGAAAGTCCAAGAATCCTTAAAAAAATTGGTCGGAAATCACATTGATTTTAAAGATATGGGTGAAAATGAATTACGAAATGTAGAAAAAATATTCATGTGTAACGAAAACAATTGTAAAGACGATTCTAAACCTATATATTGCTTAACCACAGATCAAGGAAAATGTATGTCATTATTTCCCAAAAAACATTTACTGAGTAATCTGGACAACGAACCTATTTATTATGGACGTATGGCAGACGAATTAATTCGATATAATCGAACACGATTGTTTATGCTATATCCAAAGACATATATGAATATTACAAATGTAGATTATCATATTGAGGATGAAGAACTATTTTTATTGGAAAATAAATTGAATCGTGAATATTTTCGCGGGTTGATTCCGTACGGTTCGGGAGATTTTAAGCAAAACATTACATATGACAATGCTCAACCGGATGATCATGTAAAATCAACACAAACTTACTCAAATAAGATCTCTTTGTTGGAACAAGACGGTTTATTAGAAAATAAGGTTGACAAAAAAATCGAAAAAAAACTCCAAGATTTCATTATCGATTGTATTGAACGTACAAAACCCAGTGTAGTGGGAAATACAAAAGTTGGTTCATGGAAACGCGTATTTCCAAATACAGCAAAAGAGGTATTTTTTAATAAATCGGTCAATTGTTCTTATATTCCGATGATTTATATTTTTCAAGAAATTTATTTCACCACCATTTCGGTGAAAAACATCAAAACCACCTTGTGGAAAGGTTATAGTGATATTTTCAATAAAGTAGGTATATCCGAAGAAAAGGTAATTTCCATATTAAAAATGCAAGGAAAGCATCAACTTATGAAATCAATATTAACAAAACAATCCAGTTTTGAAAGTATCATTATGAGCGATGATTATTATATAACTGATCTAGATTGGTGGGTGTTTTGTACAACTGCGCAAATGCCTGTAATACTATTTTCTTCCACTACCATGAAATCATTGAGTCCAACATTAACATGGTTGCGTTTAGGTGGACGAGGACGCAAAGGAGAAAAGTTTTTTTACGTGCGAACTCCGCCGGTAGAATCAAATATACCACCTGGGTATCATGTGATTCAGAATAGTTATTCATTTAGTGAATTACAAGAAGATATATTTGTACAAGCAGAACGCGGTGAAGACAAATATAAACCAAATATGGTTACTATTCAAGAATATTTGTCTAAGACGCAAACAAAAGTAATTAATCGCGTCAGGTAAATACACTGTCGAAAATTTGATGTTATATATTATAATGAACTTGTTTATAATATATGTATTTTTACTATTTTTATTATTTATTCCCAATTTTGTTATAACATTACCGTATTTTAAAGATGAAATGATACAATTGATTGTTCTTGGACTAGTGTTTAGTATATTGGTTGGTCAAGGATATAATTTTTTGATGAACCAAAAAGAACCCCTTACTTTAGATATAGAATCGAAAGACGGGGGAAACCCTTTAGCCAAGTTGGCATCCTCTTTCATTAATTCGAAACCCACTCCAAAAATAAGGGAAACGAATTATAAAATAAATAATAAGGTCGATTTAAGTGATCCTAGTTTAACAGAAGACGATAGTCAATTACAAGCAATGAAATCTGAATTAGTTACGCAGCAAAATGAAACTCCTGTTAATATAGCACAAGCAAACCAAGGTGGAAAGGAAAATATTGGATGGGTATTAAGTCCTATTGTAAAAGACCGAAAATATGAACGAACAAAGCAAAAGGGGTTATATTGCGGTGCGGATTTTGATACAACCACATCATGTTGTGGACAACCGCCAGCAAATATACCGGAAGATTATGTATGTCCTGAAGTAAGTCCCTATTGTAATGGATATGTTGCTTTTGAAAAATGGGGCGTCTGTTCTAACGGTAAAATGCCGGTTTCAAAATTGCCATAAACAAGAAAGATTTTTATCAATACATATTATAATGGATTTTTTACTTATAATATATATTTGTGTGTTATTTGTGATATTTTCACCCAATTTTTTGTTTAAATCTCATTTTCAAACACATATAATACAATCCTTTGTTCATGCCATCATATTTTCCATCATTTTTTATTTAACATATGTAAAAATCGAATTGAAAGAAAAAGAGGGAGCAACAATTGGAACATACGAAACAAATGTTCATGATAGAACTTATGATATTGAAATATCGGATCAATCTTTAGCCAATTTAACTCCGCCTTCTAAACAAATTGCTCCGAAAACGGTTTCTTATAAAAATGAGGTAATATCCTCTTCTCCAATAAGTAGTCAATCGGACGAACTAACTAAAATGCCTCCTTACGATTATAGTAAATTTCGTAATTACGATTATGATTCAATGAAAAAAAAAATTGCATTATTAGAAACCCATCAACATAGTAATAAATATTTTGATTTAGTTCCCAATTTTAAGAGTACGAATCCTGAAATAATGTGCGCGGCAAATTATGGAGAAAATAGAACATGTTGTCGACAACCGGATAATTATGTTCCGGACGAAAATGTATGTGGACCATTAAAACCGTATTGTACAGATTATAAACACAATGTTCAATGGGGCAAATGTGTTGCTAATAATCCACATCCAAAACCGAATTTAGGTGGAACTAATATGGATGAAATTCTTAACAACAATATTATAATACCAGGACAAGGCAATGATAATGTGGAAATACGGAAAGATGTAAATAATAATATTATAGTAACTCCTTGTCCAGCATACGTAACCGATTAAATTTTATATAAATACATATTATAATGGATCCTCAATTTATAATATATATATTTTTACTATTTTTGTTATTTAATAAGAACCCCTATTTTTCCTTACATATTTCTCACAAACAACCATTGTTTAGTGCTCTAATGAATGCGTTTTTATTTACCTCGGTATTTTTTATTATCCATGGTTATGTTCAACCTATAATAGAGTCAATGATTATGTTTAATGAACCACAGGGGAACAATGATTTAGTTAAAAGTTTACATGAAAAGGAAAGTAATGATTGGGTGCTCATTCCTCCTCCAATAGAAGAAGCGCCAATAAAACCTCCGCCCAGTTTTCCCACTTTACCTTTACAATGTGGTGCCGATTATGGAAATAATGTGGCGTGTTGTGGACAATTGCCGGCAATAGTTCCTTATGAAAACACATGTAAATCAGAAACGCCGTATTGTAATGGATATATTGCCAACGAAACATGGGGCACATGTCAAAAAGAAAGACCAGTTATACCAGCAAAACCGAAATTAGTATCACCTCCACCTGAAAAACCAAAAGTTGTTCCCCCTGATCCTATTCCTGAAATTGATGTGGACCCACAAGTATTCACGTGTAGAGAAGTAAGCGAACTACACGATGGTGATGAATATAGCATTATTGGTCGTTTTGGAAAATATGTATTATGGAACGCTCATAGTAAAGACAACACCTTAGCACAAGAAAAGATAAAAATAGACAACGCGGGATACTTATTACTTCCAATTGAGTCTGTTCCATCAGCAGGTGCTACAGAATTTGATGGTTATAATATTGGAACATGTATTCAAAACATAGCAAATAATTATAAAACCAACATTATGCCTCATTACCAAAATACGGGTCCAACTGCTGTATTTTTCCCAGCAGAAAACAATTATAGTAATACATATGACAGCAATTCAATTACGAATGTTAATGGTCAACAATTAATGGTTACTTATGGTTCTGAATCAGAACTAGCGGGTTTCAATAAATTTATGGTCCTTATTGATCCCAAATTATAAACTCAATAATTTATACATACATATTATAATGGATTTGTTACTTATAATATATATTTTTGTTTTATTTGTAATTTTTTCACCAAATTTTATATTCCAATCCTCTTTTAAAAATCATATGGTCCAAACATTAGTCCATGGATTATTGTTTTCCGTAATATTTTATGTAACCTATTCACAAATTGGAATGACCGAAAAAGAAGGAGCAACAATTGGAACGTATGAATCAAAACCGAGCAATGTGAAATATGATATCGAAACGCAAAATTCATCTTTAGGAAGTTTGGTGCCCATTGAAAACGAAAGTTTAGATAAAACGAAAACCCTTAACAATCAAGTGATTATAGATGATAAAAATGATCGATCATTAGATAAATTGACCAAATCTCCTCCATATGATTATATTAATTTTCGCAATTACGATTATGAAAATATGAAAAAACGGGTTCAATTGTTAGATTCTCACAAACATAGCAATCAATATTATGATTTAGTCCCTACTTTGGGAAAAAAACAAGATGAAATATTGTGTGCGGCAGATCATGGGACAAATACTTCCTGTTGTAGGCAACCGCACGCTTATATACCCGATGAAAATGTATGTGGAGCATTAAAACCTCATTGTGTAGATTATATAAACGGACAGCAATGGGGGAAATGCGTGGAAAACGATCCTCATCCTAAACCGAATATAGAAACTGATAAAAAATTCATGGAAAAAATAGTAATAAAGGAAGTAGACAATACAACAACAACGCCTGGAACAGATGTAGTTCCAGGAATGGATAGTGTTGTGGTAAGAAAATGTGACCAACCATAGAGATCCATATAAATAATGAATATTTTGTCCTCTTATAATATAATGAAACTATTGACTATATTATATATTTTTGCTTTATTTGTGTTATTTAGTCCAAATATAATGATAAAAGCGCACAAACAATATTTTCTTTATAGTATATGTTTTTCTTTGATGCTTTATTTCACATTTGATTTCATTCAATATAAAGAATTTGAAGGAGCAATATTTAACGCATATGACGTACAAGGAACTAAATATGACATAGAAGCAACTAATGTGAATTTAGGAGATGTTCAATTAGATAATGGAATGTCTTCATTAGATCCACAGTCACGTATTATTTATACAGAACCTCCGAAAACGACCGAAAATATATTCACAGATGTTCCTCCCTTATTTAGTAAATATAAACTTGAAAATGATTTGGAAAAAGTAATGGAACATGGTCATGAAGAAAAAGAGCGTTTAACAAATGTATATTGTGCGGCAAATTATGGAACTGGATCAACATGTTGTGGACAACCCGCAGCAGATGTTCCAACCGAAAACCAGTGTCCCAAATATAAACCTATTTGTAGCGGTTATGTTGCGGATAAAAATTGGGGTCAATGCGTTTCGAATGATGATACACTACCAAATATACAATATAAAGGAACGAAAGACAAAGAACTATGTTTGAACAATAACACGAATTGTCCAGCGTGGAAACAATGCTGTCCCGGTGGAAAAGGAAGTACGAAAGAAACAAAATGTGGAACAGATGACTGTCCATTAAATGGAAAACCGTGCCTAGGTACTTGGATGAAAGAAAATTGTCCAAGAACATGTGATTTATGTGAAGATGGAACCCAATGGGATGGAGATATTGGAGGAAAATATATAGTTGATAAAAAAGTAGAAATCGGAAATGATAATTTAAATCATTACGCAACTATTCAAAAGTCGAAAGATAATGATACTTATGTTTGGAAAAATGACAATGGTGTCACGTATATATTACAAAGAATCAGCAATACTAATGAATTTCGCGTAGTAGGGGATGAAATGAATGACTGGACAATTGCAAAAGTTCATTTAGATTATAATGACCATGTGAAATATATTATTGGACCAAACAAAGAGATTTTTGTAAAGCAATCGTAAATAACATTATAATATAGTTATATTATAACTATGAAGAAAGGAGGAGGTATTGGTACAAGTAAACCAAAAAAAGAATCGCCAAAAACAGAATCGCCAAAAACAAAAAAGAAAAGGAAGAATGTATCGTTTCCGGATGATCCTGTAACACAAATACACAATCTAAGTCCTCAAGAGAAATTAGAATTTCATAAGAAAAATAAAACGAACATTCACGAACCAAAAACGAGAAAAGAGAAATTGGCAGCAAAACGCGTTAGACAAAAAATACTTGTTGATTTAGAAAATCGAAAATACGAAGAAGAACGAAGACAATATTTGATTGATTTTGCGAATGGAAAAGTGAAAGGTGGTAAAACAAGAAAAAAGAGAAAAAAGAGAAAAAAGCAATAATATTCACAATTTATTATAACAAAATATTATAATAAATGAAATATAAAACATTACTGTATATATTTTGCCTATTTTTATTGTGCATACCTAATTTTTTATATAAAATAACAAATAAAGTGACATTAAGTCACGTAATATTATATGGATTTGTATTTAGCACAATTTTGTACGCATCATATGATTTAGTAAATAATGAAAAAGAATCAATGGAAACGAAAGTTGATTTCCAAATAGAAGATTCTAGTAAATTAGTGGGTGCATTAGGATCGTTGTTTGGTTATAACGAAGAACCTCAAATACAAATTAATAACGATTATGGTGAAGGAATTATCTTAGAAGATACGGTACAAGCCCCCGCACCATTCGGACCTATAGGACCGATTGATAATGTGGACACTTCCATTTTATCACCAAAACCGAGTGAAGAAGTAATACAACAAACAACCAATGATTACGAAGCTGCCTATAAAAAAATGATGGAACCGCAAACAGAACCTAATTTCAAATTTAAGGCTGACGGGTGTATGGCAAATTATTCTGAACAGACCCCTTGCTGCGGACAACCCGGTGAGACAGTATCATTAAATCGCACTTGTTCAAAATCAGATCCAATTTGTGCGGATTATGTTGCGGAAGATGAATCATGGGGAAAATGTACAAACAATGGCGGAGGAACTGGAAATGGTGCAATTGTATTAGGAAATTATAACATGAAACCATGGTCATTAAATGATACTTGGAAAGACCAAACCTCCAAATGGATTTGGTTCACAAAAAATGCGAACCTGGGAACAAGTTCGAATAGTTGTGCCACATTTCAATATGTATATTATGCGTTTCAACCAGTTGAGATTACTTTGTATATGGCATGTGGACAACATTGTTATTTGATAATTGAAAATAGTAATACACGTAAAACAACAAAAGCAACACAATTGCCAACTACAAATAATGTAGGAATTGCGCATAAACTAACTTTAGAACAAGGTGCGAATAAATTACAATTTCATTGCTACAATACAGGATTTGAAAACAGTCCTTGTGGACTCAATGTTTCGGTATATGATAATAAGGAAGAAATAATGTTTCATAGTGATGATTCTTGGACATGGTTTCAAAGTGCTCCATTAATGGATGCGGTTATATTCGATAGTTCTGTAAGTTATACTCCCGTGGTTGCGTTATGGAATAGAAAACACAAGGGTTTTTTAAAAATGAACTCGAATGGTGAAATGGATGTATTAGATTCTCCAAATAAAAATTTAAATAATAGTTTGGAATGTAGAGGAACTGTATTTTTATATCAAAAGCAACCTGTAAATAAGACAATCGGAAATTATACAATTTCGTTATATAATTGCGGACATAATAAATATGTATCAATGAATGAAAACAATGAAATGATCGGTGTTAGTAATTTTTCACAAACGCCCGATGAAGACATCGAAACATGGATGCCGATAAAAGTAACATCTACATCATGTGCCTTTTACAACGCAAAACATTATCCAAATAAATTTTATTTGGGAATTAATAAAAACAATATTATAGGATCAAAAGATGCCGATTTATCTTCGCAATGGGAAATAGTGTATTTGGATGTAATAAAAATAGGTTCAACTCGTCAATTAAATAGTGTCCCTAGTTTTGTAGAACATGTATACAGTTCTCCATTAAATTCTCAAGTCAATTTAAATGATACGTTTACAACAAATTTGAATAATGAGTATTTATACAACAATATCTATAAACAACTACAAATTACACGTACCGATAGTGCGTTTTATGCGCAATGGAAACAAAGTTTATTATTGCCTGGTATAAATAAATTATATTACGAAAAAAAAACTCCTGAATTTGAAATGGTATTGAAGCGCGCAAATATAAATATAAAACAATTATTAATATATAAAAATACGTATTTTGCGTGTTCGGATAAAGGAGAATTATATATATCGAATGGAACGCAGTGGGTATTAGTTCAGAATCCGACTATAACCACCTATGGTACAACGGGTGGAATCGGAGGTAATATGGTAATTGGATCAATGAATAAGCAGGACGTATTATTTTGTGTGGGTCCATTAATTGAAGTAACCACAGACAAAACTACCAAATATGGTGCTATTTATTATCGTTCATTAACAAATATAGCAACGCGAGGAAGCGAATGGAAATTATATTCAGCACAAACAGATGGTTCCCCCGTTACATCCTTTCAGCACATAGTATTTTGTGAAAAGAATAAAACATTATATTCTAATATAAATAGCGATTTCTGCGAACTAACACACAATGGAAAATACATGACTATAAAAAAAAATAGTAGGAGTCGTCCTACAATAACGTTTACCATGGTTTCTTTGAATTACGATGGGACATATATTGTTGGAATCGATAAAAACTTACATATTTATAAAGAAGGAATTGATTTAAATACAAATGGTTTAGGACCATATGAAATGCTGGCAAATAATACGGAACTCACCAAATTAGTAGTTGTACATAATATTATTTTTGCTCTTCATAAAACTGACGGAAAGGTATACTATGTACCATTATATGGAGGAATAATCAAAGAATTAAACCGCAAGTTAAGTGGAAATTTAATAGATATTGTAGGTTACAATGATGTATTATATTTGGTAGACAATCAAAGTAATATAGTAAAAACGCAGATTATATTTGATTAACGTTGATTTTTTCAATGATAAAATGATGTCATATTTTATATAAATAAAATATGAGTATAGTTCTATTCATTTACGTTTTTTCGTTATATGTATTATTTACACCTGGAGTAATATTAAACAAAAGGAATAATCATGGTTTAATTAATGCCATTTTATTTTCGATTGTTTGGTATATTACATTTGATTTTGTCGAACGAAATCAGGAATATATGACTCAAGGAGATGAAGTAGATGTTAATGGGTTAAATGATTTAGTGAATTCTTTAAATGAAGAGGTTCACGAAAAAATAATTAATGTTCGTGTAAATAATGAATATGTTGTCAGTCCAGCAAGTGATAATAGTGGAATAATTGAATTATGTGAGCAAAAAATACAAGAAATTGCGGAGTATAAACAACAAATTGAAAATTTAACCGCAAAATTAGCGTCATATGCTGGAACAAGAGAACTTATTGCTTCTTTAAAAAACACTGTATCGCAATTAGAAGAAAAGAAAGCAGAATTGATGAAGCAACTGGATCTAGCAAACGAAATAATTAATAATCAAAAAACGACAATAGATGGAAAAGATGATCAACTTGAAGTATTGGATCAAAGTATTCAACAAAAAGATGGTACTATTCAAACACAAACTGAAACGATTGATTCGAAAAACGTAAATATTGTTGATTTAAATGGTACAATAAATGGAAAAAATAATACAATCAATGGAAACAATAATACAATACGTGGACAAACTAATACAATAAATGGAAAAAATAATACAATCAATAGTTTAAGCGGAACTATAAATGGACAAACTAATACAATAAATGGAAAAAATAATACAATCAATAGTTTAAATAGTACAATACGTGGAAAAAATAATACAATAAATAGTTTAAATAATCAAATAAATCAAAAAAATAATCAAATAAATCGTTGTTATTCATGGGAACCATGCCCATCACCGAACTGCCCATCACCGAACTGCCCCTCACGGAACTACTGTACTATTATGTAAATATTCAAAATGTTTAACTGATTGGTTTAAATCTGTAGTGGTATATATACGAACTATGTCAATACTCTTATTTATATATATATTCGCAATATTTGTTTTGCTAAGTCCATCCATATTATTTAAAACTCACTTACTCATTCATTCATTATGCTTTGCTTTGATTATTTATTTCACACATAATTTAGTATTATTATCAGGTAAAGAAAATATGAAAGCATTAAAAACAGAACAATCTGATATAAATGATCACGAATTAAACGTAAGTTTTAGCAATAATACTAGACGTTCTGAGAAAAGTAATATTCTTGGACAAATGATGATTGAGGCGTTTGAACGTGTTGCTGAATTGAAAACAAATATACAAAAATTAAAGACAATGATAAAAGCATATAGTGGAACAACCGAAGAACTTGCCGAGTTAAAAAAACTGTTTTATGAAACTACAGGTAAATTGACCCAATTAGAGGAAAAGTTGATTAAATTCAATGATATGGAGAAAGAATTCAAAGATTTAAATAATAATATAAATAGTTTGGAAGTGGAAAAGAAAGATTTACAGAACCAAGTAAATAAATGTAAAACAGAATTCGCAAATAGTGAAATTATTATTAGTGACAATAATACCAAAAATAGTAACTTACAAGAAGATATTTCTTCAAGTGTTACAAAAACTGCTGAACTAAATACAACTATAAATTCTTATAATTCCAAAATACCGAGTAAAACCGATGAAATGCGAAATAAAATTTCAACTTGCGCACTACAATATTTGAAAAATAGTGTTTCGTGGATTCAAGAATATATTTAGATATAATCTTTTTTCATCATTATGTATATATAATAATGAAATTGTTTACATTTATAAAATCTTTTCATAATACTCATATGATAATTATAAGTTTACTTATTTTAATTGCACTATTATATTTTAATAAAACGCATTTGAAAGAAAATATACAAAATATAGACAATCTCCCAAATAATTCGCAACAAAGTAATATTTCAATAGCATCGACCGGTGTAAATAATGTGGTAGACTTAATTAATTCTACAAAACAAAAAAATGTAACGAATGTTGATTACAATAATCGGATTGAACAAAAGGAAATAAATTATGATGACGGAAATACATTGATGAATACTTACTCTAAAATATATCCATTACGTAAAGATGAAATACAATTAGATAATACATTATCTGAATATAAGGAAGAAAATGCTGAAGTAGATGGATTAAAACTACAAATTAATCAAATGGACAAACGGATGAGTGAAATTCAAACTGAAATAAAAACGTATAAACAAGTGGAATTAGATTTACAACAAGAAATTGCTAAAAAAGCAGCACTAGATAATGATATTTCTAATTTACAATCTGAATTGACAGATTGTAACGCAAGTGATGAAATCGCTATAACAAAAATACAATCTCAAGAAACCGAAATAAGTATATTAGACTCAAAATTAAAAGGAAAACAAGAAACATTTAATCAAACATTAACTAAGGAAAGAACATTGGCAAGTCAATTTAATACATTACAAAGTAGAATGGATTATTTGAATCAACAACCATGTGATGGAAAAATATATATATCAAAATTAAATAGATCGGATGGGAGTAGATGTTATGGTGTATGTTCAAATGTTCCTGTTACTATTTATTGGATAAATCCTACGAATACAAATCCTGGTGGGAACGGCACAACGGAACAGGATATATATAATTTTTTGGGAACAATAAAACAATCCGATTTATCTGGAAAATTACAAAAAAACTATGATATGTGGAACACTGGGAATATATGGACAGCAAATGCGAATTGGACCCAGAGGTTTTTTTATTGGGTAGTTGCTATTCGGAATGATAATTTACAACCAATTGCGGTTGGAAATTGGGATAGTGCGAATAACAATGGATATATTGAAGATATTGGTTGTAATTAATTATTTTCATAAATAAATATATAATGAAAATAATATTATTAATTTATGTATTTGCGTTATTTGTTATATTAGCACCAAATGTATTTATTTCCTATGATAAACAATTTGGTAGTCTATTACATTCAACATTATTTATCATAATATTTTATTTTACATATGATGGAGTATTGAAAGAAGGATTTTACGAGCGTGAAATTAACGTAAATGGAATGGGTCATTTAGCAGATCTATTTGGTGAAAATCGCGAAGAACGTGAATCAAATACAGTGATTATTAATAATGAAGTTCGAAAACCAAAACGTGAAATTTCAGGAGAAACAAACGCAGATAAATTGTTACAAAATTCACTTAAGAAAATAAATAAACTGGGAGATGATAATAAATATTTAAAAAATACACTTGATGCCTATAAAGGAGAGGACGGAGTTGTTGATAAACTACAAGAAACACATAAAGAAAACAAAGAAAGAATCAAACAATTACAGACACAGGTCAACTCATTAGAAGGAAATGAAGGTTCAGTAATAAAATTAAATGGTATTATTAAAGATTTACAATTGAAGAATAGTCAATTAAATTTACAATTGATAAAGAAAGATTCCATATAAAATTTTTTCATATTTAAATATATATCAATTATGAAAATTATTACATACATATATGTGTTTGCCCTATATATTTTATGTAGTCCTGGATTTTTCATGAAGAGTAAAATGAATATAACCACCTATATATTTCATGGAATTTGTTTTACAATAGCATTGTATTTTACTTTTGGTTTAGTAAATGGTACAATAGAACCATTTGAACAAGCTACATTATCAATGAACGGCATTGGAAATTTAGTAGATTTAATGGATACACATAAGCAACAACAACAAACCAACATTGATATTCAAAATGAGATTACAGGTGCGGAAGACACAAGTGCAAAATGCTGGACTGCTTTAGGTGAAACTCAAACAGACCTTGAAACATTACGAGTTCAAATGGATAGTTATGATGGAACAACACAAACATTAGACAAATTGAATGCAACTGTTATTGATTATAAAGATAAAATATTAACAATACAGCGTCAATTGGAGGCGTATAATGGTGATAAAAACTCGTTAGATAATTTAACCAAACAATTTAATACGTATAAAGACCAATTAGAAGGACTACAGAGACAAATGTTGGCATTCGATGGTACCGACGAATCATTAGAAAATTTAAACAAACAATTGTCAACTATGAAATCAAAAGAAGAGCAACTAACCACGGACTTAGGAACGTGTAAAGCAAAAACACCAACATTAACATCGCAAACAATAACGATACAAGGAAATTATAATACCAATCAAGAACGAATTAATACATTACGTGAAGAAGTCAATCCATTACAAAGTACATATAATAATAATAAAAGTACTGTTAATTCATTAAATAATGATATTGAACCATTACAAAGAACATATGACAGCAATGCTTCCACTATATCGTCATTACAACAACAAATTAATAACAGATCATATTGTTAATAATATATCAACTTTTTTTTTCATGTTTTAATATATATTAAAACATGAATCTCACATCTTACTTATATATTTTTGCCTTGGCAGTTTTATGTAATCCAGGATTGTTTATAAAAGATAAATCCCCTCATTACATATTATATTCTCTTATTTTCACTTTGGTGTTATATATAACATTCGATTTTGTAAATACCAATACTGAAAATTACGAACAATATAACGTAGATGTAAAAGGAGTAGATAGTTTAGTAGATTTAATAAAAATGCAAGGAGGGACAAATGAACCGAAAAAAATAGACATCACGAATCAATTATTTCAGGAAACTGGAGCAGAGGAGGCAAACTGCTGGAACGCATTGGGGAAAAATCAGAAGGAATTAGAAATTATAAAAGTTCAATTGGATTCATATGCCGGATCAAAAGAGTCAGTTGACAAGTTAAATAACCAATTAGACTCACAAAAAAAGGAATTTGAAAAATTACAAGAAGAATTAAAAGGATTTGAAGGGACTACAACTGAAATTGATCAAATCAATATTCAAATTAAAAAATACCAAACTGAAATTGATAAATTAAAGCAACAATTATCATTATATAATCAAACGGAAAAAACTGTAGGAAATGTTAATAATCAAATTTCAAAAGTACAAACAGTAATTACAGATCTAAATACAAAAATATCAACTTGTAATACTTTAAATACTGGAAAAGAAGAAAATATTACTAATTTGACGGGAAATATTTCGGAACAAGCAAGTACTATAACTTCCTTAGAATCTAGAAAAACTACGTTAACGAATGATATTACGTCACAAGGAAATACAATTCGTTCATTGGAATCAAGGAAAGAAAATTTAACAAATGATATTCCAAATCAAAACGCGACAATTTCTTCATCAGAATCAAAAATAACGAACAAAGACGGTTGCGTTAGAATGACTGAAGGTTGTCCTTTTACTGGTTGGAGTAAATTTTATCGTGAAGGAGATTATTCGAGAGCTCCTGGAGGCATTTCATCTATTCAAATACCAGGAGGTGTGGAACTCACTGTTTATAATGGTTATAATTATGGTGCTTCCTCACAAAGATGGCAAGGACCTAAAACAATAAATTGCTTGACTAATGAAACATTTAGGATTAAATATAACAGATCTTGGTGGGATGGCGGAGGGAGTTATTATAAAACATATCAATGGAACGATAGAATCGGATCATTTAAAATTAGACGCACTTAATAAAAAATAATAAGAATATTTTATTCTCATTATTCAGGAATATTCATTAATTATTAACAACAATTAATTATGATTCAATCATTTAAAATCCAACATTATATCCATCATCGCATACATTTCCAGTTTTGTCTTTGGCAATATTGGCAATATTGTTTTGAATGGCAATATCCGATTTACTACAGTCACCCGTAGTTCCGCGTTTTTCGAAACCCTTTTCAATTGACTCTTGAACACTAGTTACGTTGACATCGAACGCGTCAAGTTTCTCCATTTCCTTCATGTCAAGTACAACTTGGAATGCTCCTGTTCCATAATTTCCAAATTGACCACACATAACATTTGCTGAAACACCACGCATATGATCGAACTCTCCATGTCTAGAAGCGTTCAATAATACTTCTGTATGAACCTCAAACGTTGCTTTGGCAATAGGTCCTACATCATCGCTCAATAATCCGGAACGGAAAATAGGAACAAGATTATGATTACACGTCATACGATCACATAGTAATCCCAAATGATGGTAATTGATATACACACCACTGAATTCCATGACCTCCATCATTTCCGAGTAGATCATTTGGCGAGCAGCTTCAATGCCTAAAACTTTGAATACTTCGCGAATATCATTACTCATAGTGCGAGTAGGATCCACATAATCGAGTGCCAATGCTTGTAGTAAATTCGTTCCGGTTGTATCAAGCACCCAAATATCATTCTTAACATATTTTCCATCGTCTTTCTTCACGGGCATGTCTTTATCACTAATGACATCATATATGCCCTTCTTAATAACGGGCATTGACTCTACCTTTTTTACCGAATTTTGAATCTTGCGAGCAATCACATTTTTGATATTGCTTATACCACGCAAAACAATGTTATTTAATAGGGCTTCTTGAAAATTATTCAACAAATAAATATCATCAGATTGATCAAGTGTTTCGGCAACACCCTTCTTCTTATTTTTACTCAAAATTGTGCTATTTAGACGAATACGGAAAACGAGTTTATCGCTATTGTAATCGGAGAATACACATTGAATGTCATTTCCATAACTACTATTCGAAATAGCAAAATGAACGTCATCGCATGTAATATTCTTGTCTAACATGGTTTCTTGATCGAGTTCCAAACGAACCAACCATTTGGATTGAAGTAGTTCATTTGTGCTCGATACATCGACTGGATCCATACAATCATTCACCATTTTCTCAAATTCATAATACTGATCCATAAGAAGTTGATCGTCTTCAATGGTAGAAGTATGCTTATTTGGTTCAAAATGGATCTGAACAGATTTTGTAATATCTACTAATTTGGTATGCTCCATCATAGTAGCATATGTAGTTGCTTTATCTTGATCGGATTCGTCGTTTGGTTTCAAATGAACGGTAAGAGAAGGATGCTTGGGATTCTTTGTTAATCTCAATATCTCTTCAATGCGTGGTACACCACGGGTTACATTTGATTTACTTGATACACCCGACAAGTGGAAAGTATTCAAAGTCAACTGTGTAGTAGGTTCACCAATAGATTGACCCGCAATTACACCCACCATTTCACCGGGATGGACAAGTGCTTCACGGTGTTTCAAACCGATCGTTTCCAAAAGAATATTTAGACCTTTGCGATGGAATCGCTTCTTAACAATCAAGTCCTTTGGTGAAAGATAATAATAATACATTACTTCAAACAACTTTGTCAAGGGGGCATATGACAATTGATTCATCTTCTTGAAGTTTTCTTCAATGAGTTCGAACGCTTCCAATGGGGTAATATCTACAATAGAATTGGAATTTAATCCGAGTTGTCCTTGAATATTTGTAATAATGTTTTGGAAAGCAACCGGCATAGAGATCGAATTTTCATTCTTATATTTGAAAACATGCTCTACAATAGACTCTCTATATTCCAACATTTTACCAATATAATCTTTACATTTCTCTATAGTCTGTTGACGTTGTTTGCGAATTCGTGAAATAGCACCACGAGTGTAGACAGACAATAATTCACTTTGTTGATCATTCACACCGATAATATCATAGTGCATATACACATCTTCCACGCTCATACCAACAAGGGGGATCACCTGGTTTTCAATACGTGTTGTATCGAACCCATCATCGCCGTATGTGAATTGAATAATTTTGCCTTTATTGTTACGAACGGTCATATCATATTCCACTTTTAGATCTTCCAATCCTTTGATCAATCGTCTCTGAATATAACCAGTTTGAGATGTTTTAACAGCAGTATCAATCAAACCAACACGCCCACCCATAGCATGAAAGAACAATTCGGGTGCGGTCAATCCTGAAATGTAAGAATTCTCAATGAACCCGCGAGCACCCGGACTATCGTCGAATTTATGAAAATGGGGTAAAGTACGTCCTTCGTATCCATATGGGATACGCTTACCGTCGACATTAGTTTGTCCTAAGCAAGAAATCATCTGAGAAATGTTAATAGGAGATCCCTTGGAACCAGAATTGACAATAATCAAGAACCTATTGTTCGGATCCAAACTTTCGCGACCGATCTTGCCAGCTTCCTCTGTTGCTTTATTTAGAATATTGTTGACAGAAGTTTCAAATTCAGCACTATTTGAGTTTGCTGTATTATTTTCAAATGCTCCCAAATGTAGACGATCGATCAACTCATATACTTCTGCCTTTTGCTTGGCAATTGCGGTGAGAATTTGGGTTTGAGTTGCTTTATTCGCAACCAAATCACTAATACCCACACTATATGCGCTTGTTTTCAAATATTCGGTCACAATATTTTGTAAATTGTCATTGAAATTGACACATGCCATATTGCCAAAATCATTATTTACACGATGAAGAAGACCTTTTGTTGTGGAACCAATAACAGATTTGTCTAGTTGACCACGTATCAATTTACCATTGCGTAATTCCAATACGTTATTTGAGGTGGCATAATCGTCAACGCCTTCTTTATATGTCTTGTCATTTTTGTAAACCATAGTCATTGGAGGCATAATCTGACTAAGAACCTCAAATGAACTCACCATTTTTTTGTCTTTAAATTCATCTGGTTTTACATCATTACACATCATGAGTAAATTCATCGCCTGTCGAGGCGTGAAATTAATGTTCTCACGTGTTAAACGATAAGATCCCAATAGTGAATCTTGATAAATACCGATAATAGGGGAATTACTTGCCGGACTAATAGTTTGATAAGGAATTGCTGCGAGTTCGCGAAGTTCGGTTTCGGCCAACACGTTTTGTGGCATATGCATATTCATTTCATCACCATCAAAATCAGCATTATATGGTTTTGTGTCACCAACATTCATGCGAAATGTGTCACCCACCATCATCACTTTCACAATATGGCACATCATCGACATTCTATGAAGAGAAGGTTGTCTATTAAACAATACAGCATCTCCATCCATCATATGACGATGAACAACATCACCATTTTTCAACTCGATGGTTTCCAAATCAACATTACGTAATGAAATATTTTGACCATTTGCCTTCTCCAAAATTTTGGCACCAGGATAATTTTCAGGACCATTTTGAACCAATTTGGTAAGATAATCGCGATTTCTATCATTCACTAAGACGGGTTTGGTAATATTCATGGCAATTTTGAGAGGAACTCCCAATTGTTTTACAGATAAATTCGGATCACCAGTAATGACAGAACGCGCACTAAAATCCACACGTTTTCCCATAAGATTACCTCGAATGCGACCATATTTAGAATTCAAACGTCCCGAAATACACTGAAGAGGGCGTCCTGAACGCTGTGCCATGGGAGCAACACCCTTAATTTTATTGTTCGCAATCATAGCAACAGAGTGTTGAAGAATGGTATACCAACCTTCTGTTACATTTGGATGTGTATCGGGATTTGACAATTTCTCTCGTAAAATTCCATTTGTCTTAATGATGTTACGATAAATATGTGTCAAATCATCTTCACTGCGCTGTTGTGCGTCATGTTTGACCGATGGGCGTACTGCTGGAGGTGGAACAGGGAGCGCTTCAATAATCATCCAACTAGGACGCGACCAAATAGGACTGAATCCCATAAAGGAAATATCATCATCTGAAATACGTTTGAAAATTTTCAACACAATCTCGGGTGTTAATTTCATAACAACTTTTTGATCGCCACCTTCTTCATTTGTATCAATATTATCCCAGGAAGCACAAATAGTTGCCATACCTTCCAACTTTATTTTGTCGGGTTGTCTACATCCACACCCATCATCCGTATGTTCACCACAGCGTTTAATGGGTTTAGAAGTAATTGATGTAACATAATCCCATCGCGCTCCATTAGAACGAGTTAATATATGGTTATGTTGATTTTTATTAATAAGGAGTTTACTACATTTAAAACAAATGGAACGTAGAATTTTCAGTACGTCTTTTATATGTTGAATGGAAAACACTGGGCGCGCCAATTCCATGTGTCCGAAATAACCAGGTGTATCAATATAGGTAAGACCATCAGTTGGACAAATGAGTCCGGGTTCCAAAACACCCATTCGGGGGTCAAATAGTCCGCCAACTACTGGTTTATTATTGTTATATGTATCACCTGATGTAATTTCCACTACAGAATTCTTACGAATTTCCTCAGGGGACAACATACTAAACTGAATACCAATAATTCGTGAAGACGATTCATTATTCTTGGTTGAATATTGTGACATGTTTACTATAATATAATAGAGTATATTTTATATTGTTTCATTTACTTTAATTGAAAATCAATTTTGTATTAATATAAAATTGATAGTAAAAAGGTAATAAACAAATTATTACAACAATAGATAATTTCTAAGCATGCCCAGAAAATCCAGTGATAAACACAATACTCGTTCTCATAAAATGAGAAAAACCAAAGATTCTGATTCGGAAAGCGAAGAAGATGAGGAGAATGTTTGGTTGGACTATTGCGATAGTAATGATTCTGAAGATGATTCTGAAGATGATTCTGAAGATGATTCTGAATATAAACCTAAGAAGCGAACCAAAAAGTCGGCTAAAAAAGAGTCTTCCGACGAAGAAGAATCAGAATCTGACGAAGACAGTGAATATGATGATGATGATGGTTCGAATATTGATCCCCGTGAATTGCGTAAAACAATTGCGACGTTATTCCCGTCAAGTTATATTAATAAGAAGGTGAAAAAGGATGAAAAGGATAAGAAGGTGAAAAAGGATAAGAAGGTGAAAAATGATAAGAAGAAGAATATGAAGAAGAAGAAGAATAAAGTTAAAGAATATTCATCGAGTGAAGAATCCGAAGAAGATTTGGATAGTGATGATTCAGAAGATGATTCAGAAGATGATGAAGATTATTATGATAATGAAGAGGAGTCTGAAGAATTTGACGAAGACGAAATTCAAAAACTTTCAGCAAATCTAATATTCTCTGCGCTCGGTGGAGGTGGTCAGAATCCAGAAGAGTTAAAAGATCAAAAGGCAATTGAATATGATCCCAACGAGGATTGTAATAGTGATGACGAAAAGACATTTATGCGCGAAAATTATGAAACTATTCCCGTTCCAATTGCTGTTCAAAATAAGCGCAGTAAGGAGAAAAATAAGAAAAAGAAACGTAATAAGAGTGATAAAAGTGATAAGTCCGAAATGGTTGATGTTGAGACTGACTATAACGACCTAGTTGAATTGCGCAAGCATTTGTCAAAAAAACTAGAAAAGCAACCTAAAAATAAGATTTTATTGAATGCGGTTGAAGATTGTCGCAATTCCATCCGTAAGTTGGTAAAAAAGACACGAATGAAAAATGCGAAAAAATATTACAAAATGATCAATGGTGAAGATGAAGAAAAAACGGGTGAAATTGATTATTTTAAGAAGGAATTGTCAAACAAGGAACAATTACGAGTAATCAAAGAACTCCAGGAAATTAATGATCATATTAGCATTAAGAAACCATATCGCCTGACTTTGTTGGACAGTAATATCCCACCCAAATTCAAAGCAACTGTCATGCAAAAGGTTAATATGTTGCGTTCTATGGAAGTTGGTGATCCTGAATATTTTAAATTGAAAACATGGGTTGACGGGTTTATGCGAATCCCATTTGGCGTTTATAAAAATCTGGATGTTTCCATTGATGATGGTATTGAGAAATGTAGCGATTTCATGGAAAATGCGAAAAAACAATTGGATGAATGTGTATACGGACTCGATAGTGCGAAAATGCAGATTATGCAAATGATTGGACAATGGATTACAAATCCGGATGCGCTTGGTACTGCAATTGCGATTAAAGGACCTCCCGGTACAGGTAAGACTTCTTTAGTAAAAGAAGGTATTAGTAAGATTCTAGGTCGTGAATTTTCGTTCATTGCGCTCGGTGGTACAGGTGATTCTAGTTTTCTGGAGGGTCATGGATATACATATGAAGGAAGTTTGTGGGGACGCATTGCTCAGATCTTGATGGACAGCAAGTGTATGAATCCGGTGATTTACTTTGATGAGTTAGATAAAGTGAGCGACACACCTCGTGGTGAAGAAATCATTGGTATTTTGACTCATTTGACAGATACATCACAAAATAGTGAATTTCATGACAAATATTTCTCAGAAATTCATTTCGATTTGAGCAAGTGTCTATTCATATTCAGTTATAACGATGAGTCTGCGGTAAACCCTATTTTGCGAGATCGTATGTATCGTATTATGACAAATGGATATGAGAATAAGGAAAAGATGGTTATTTCCAGAGATTTCTTGCTTCCTAAGATTCGTCAACAAGTCGCATTCAAAGATGATGACATTACTATTCCAGACGAAACATTAGAGGAGATTATTGGCAATGACTCGATTATGAAAGGCGAAAAGGGAGTTCGTAACCTAAAACGATGTCTAGAAATCATTCATACCAAACTCAATTTGTTCCGTTTGATGAAACCCGAAAAGAATATCTTCGGAAAAGAGTTGGATTTGGAAATTACATTCCCGCTCATTGTAACAATGAAACATATTGAAAAATTGATTGAATTTGAAGCGCCGAATCAGAGTATATTGGCAATGTATGTTTAAAAATTTATATAAAGTCTATTGAATATATTTATATAAATGGAAGATGCTCATATGGAAACAATGATCGCTATTCGTAATTTACTAGAACAAGAATTGGATATAAAACAACAAAAAGAATGTTCTTTTTTTATGAATATAGTTGAAAAGGTTCAACAATATGTTAAAATATATTGCCAACATCAGATTGCCGAAGATTTGATTGATATTGATCCCGATAGATCAAAAACAATTTATTATTGTATCAAATGCGAAACAACATTTGACAACATGTAAATCAATGAATTTAGCAAGGGGTCTGATTTCCACCGCGTGTTTTTAATAAACTAATCTGTTGTTGATCTAAGCATAAATAACCTTGAGAATTGCTCATACCATTTGAATTTAACATACATTGTTCAGTTAAATCTCCCTTTGAATCTAAGAAACTATCCAATTTTTGGTTCATATCCTGAGGACCAAACAAACCGGTCATATTTTTAACGCGTTGTGCGCTAGGAGTACTTGCGTTACTTTCAATTAAATTACGATCTTTAATATCAATAGCACCACCGTTAGGATATGTGCCATAGTTAAGAGAAGTAAATCCCTCCTGATCTAAACGAGTGTAATTGGAATCGGCATTGTACGCAACCACACTTCTACAAGATAAACATGTGGATAAAATGACAATAATTGCTAAACCAATCATAACAACTAATAATGTGGTTGAGAATTTACTGGGTTTCATATCAATATATATAGTTGATGAGAAAATCGGTTTCAATATTAAGAGTTTTCGTTTTGCGGATGTTTCACATATGGTAATGTGGTTTCGTCAATAATCGTTAAAGAACGGTATAATTTATCTAGGGGAGCAGTATATTTTTTAAACGCTGGTGTAACAATTGTTTTTTTGATGTCATTTTTCAATTTTCCCAATTCTAACGAAAGTAATTGTAGATTATCCAAAACATATTGCGGGGAATTTTTAACATCTGACAATATTTCTTGGATATTTCCTAAATATTTGGTCGTAATTAAATTTGATATAGATGTGATTTTTTTAATTTCATCTATGGTTGTTTTTCCGAATTGTTCATTACTTTCTAAATTATCTTCAATAATTTCTTCGCCCTCTTTTACATTTTCCTTGTTTTCTTCTGTATTTTCTCGTACTCCTTTATAACTATGTGTTTTTTCGTCATATTTTGAGACTAAATCGTAATATTTCTTTTTGAATTCCAAGAAATTATCGTTAAATAAAAGAATATTCGAATATTCATTGTTACATGGACGACCATAATAAAACATTGGATCGCAATATTCTTGGCGATTATAAAATTCAAATTTAAATGCTAAATATAATATGATGTAAAATATGGAAAACATTAATAAAATAAGGGCTGCTCCAAAATATTCGGGGCGATTATATGTAAAGTAATCGATAGGAATATAGGATTGTAAAGTCATTATATAATATAGTAACGTTTTTACGTTTTATAGCGAATGTATAAAATGTAAACTGCTGCGTGATATTATTTATTCGTTATTTACCTATTTCACAGTGTTAATGGCGCCATCTTTTATGTAATTTCCTAATACGAATGATCCGGCTAATTTAGAAATTGTATCGCGCAACTGGGAAATATTTTTCTGTATGGAAATTCCTAAACTATTGGTTTCGGCATATTTCTCAGGAACTTCTGTTTGAACTTTATTACTTAAGCGAGATGCCGTACTATCAAGACGCGCATTGACCGTTTCTAAATTGGTACTAGACGTTTGAATATCATTCATCACTGTGGAAATCAACTGCCCTTGTGTGTTCTTCATATATCGTCTAAACTCTAATTCCGGATCTTTTCCGAATATATATGCGTTGCTAATAACACTAATGCGAGTTTGAAAATCAGTAAAATTCGCATAAATATACGCAAATAAAATACCGACTAACATTAGACCAAATAACAATATAATCATGAAAGATTGACCCCATTTCATATAATTTACTGTTTGAGGAGGAATAAAATATTTTTTCATAATTGATTCTAAATTTTCATTCGGTGGTTCATTTAATGTTTTATTAACATCTATTTGTTTCGATTCCATTATATATTAGTATTTTACTATATATTATAAAATTAACAAAATACATAAAAACAACGATTGATAGTGAGTTATAAAATGGCATCTTTAACGAACGATGAACGTCTAAACCTGAAAAACCTCATGAACGAAATGGATTATGTGGACAACACTGAAACGATTCAGCGTTTGAAACATAGTTCTAAAATCCGTGAGAATATTAAAGTTCTAGAGCGTTTGAAAGAAGAGCATTCCGAACTTAGGTCACGTTCCCCCGAGAAATTTTTCAATATTGTTCAAGTTGAATGTCAATTTTTATATGATAATTACACGGATATTTTTCGTAGATTAATGAAAGACGAGGTGAATATCACCATTATGTCCAAATTATTGATTGTATTGAAATTGATTGAGGACGGACAAATGGATCAACAAGAGGGTTCGGTTCGTGTTGGAAATATTCTAAAAGATTTGTATTTAGATTCAGCAGTAAAACGTGCCGATTCTTTAGATAAAGAGCACGATGAAGAAAAAGAACCAATTAATGATGGAAAATCAATTAATTGGTCAAAATATAAATTAACTAGTATGCCTGTCACTCATTAAACATATGTTTAATTTCGATTATGTCCATGTAATGTTTGGATTGTATTTTGTTTGTTTGTTTTTTCATCCAGTAACATAACACCCATGGCAGCATAATTATGTAAATCCATCAATGTATCCTTTAAGGATTCATCGTTGACTAATCGAACACCATTTTTTGTAATAGACAAAGATCGTTGTATTTTATCTTCAATACGCATTAATATTCCAATGACACCAAATTTGGCAAACGCATCGCCATAGTCTTGGTTTTTCTTACGAAATAGTTCCAAACATTCATGTTGAGTTTTTTCGAGTTGTTGAACGCGGTCCATTATAATTCATATACAATATGTAGTTTTATATGAATTATCGCTTATAATTATTGGAAAAATATTAATATCAAATTATTATAGGCAATGTCGAAAGAACATGTTAACATTTACAAGGGGAAAGGGTTGAAATTGAATAAAAATGAAACAAATAATACAAAAATATTCGTATTTGATTTGGATGAAACAATCGGACATTTTTCGAAAATTTATATTTTATTTCAATTCATTCAACAATTACATTCTTCTTTTTCATGTACCTTGTTCGAAAACGATAAACAATGTTTATTTTTTCTACTTGATTTATTTCCCCAAGTATTTCGATATGGAATTGAAATCATTTTTCAATATTTACATAAAAAAAAGACGAAAAATGGCAAAACCATGGTGTATATGTATACGAACAATAGTTGTATTCCAATAACATGGACCACTTATATATCCGAATATATTGAACAAAAATGGAATGTAGACGGTTTATTTACCAATATAGTACGAGCATTTAAAATAAATGGAAAAATTGTCGAACATAAACGAACGACAGGGAGTAAAACATATAATGAATTTTTACGATGTGTTCAATTGCCTAAAAACACTGAATTGTGTTTCTTGGACAATACTGATCATGTATTCATGAAACATAGATATGTATATTATGTACAACCCAAACCATACTATATTGATTTAAGTCGTAATGAAATAATAGGAACATTTATAGACGCACTTGTAGAAAAATGTGAAAAATCAGAAAATATCAGAGAAGAGTTGCTGTCTTATTATAAAAGAAACGATTTCATAGTAAACGATAATAAAAAAATGGGCGAAGATATATTGATTGATATGAAAGTATCCAAAAAAATGTTACAATGTATACAGAAGTTCTATAAATATAAAATGGTGAAAATATATACTCGCAAAAAACGTTCTACTGTTAGAAACAAAACAATGAAAAAAAAATCATAAATTATCTTTTATTTGTAAAATTAACAATTCTTGTTGCGTTAATTTTTGGAATGTTTTACAATCATCAAATTTATATTGAATAAATCGATGATGATTTTTACATAATATGTGAGTGCCATTATTTAAAAATTTAATGTCTACGACTATACCGCCATTTGTTAATTTTCCGTTTCGAATCCATCGAATATGTTTTCCTTTGTGAATATGATGAACATATTCAATGTATTTATATTGAAGAAGACTTTGGCAATATTTGTGAATATTATCGCGTTCTATATTTATTTCTTGTAAACAGTCAAATATTTCTTCGGAAATAGTTTTCAAGGAATGGTGTTCAATATATTCGCGATCTACATGCTGTGCTGCTTCCAATATTTCATCAATGTTTAATGTGTTTTGTAAATCGCTATTATTTTTTTCATTTTGTATTAATTGGTTCATGGAAAGTTAAGTAGAAATCTTTTTAGATGTTTTATTATAACGTTTATATAATGGAACCCATCTTACAATGTCCACATTGCCAAAATCCGTTTATTATGGAAAAAATGAATTGTGGTATTTTTCGACATGGAATATACAAAGATTCTGGAAAGCAAATGAAACCACATAGTTCTGAAGAAATATGTAATCAGGTAGTAGAAGAAGATTTAATTTACGGATGCGGAAAACCATTTCAAATAGTCCAAGAAAATGATTGTTTGGTTGTTAAAAAATGTGGTTATATTTGAATAATTAGAAGAATGTTTTTAATCGATCAATACGATCTCGAAAAAATGTTCGCATATAATCTGTAAATTCATCATTCACCAATAAAAAGAAACAACTTGCTAAAATGAATATACGATCATTGCGATTACATGTTATACGTTTTTGAAATGGGTTAAATCGAATAAATAAAACAAACGCAATAAAAAATTGAATAATCATATTTAATGTTTTTACATATTTTGGATCAATATAGGCTAAACCAACAATTGTTACGAAATAAACTATATACCAAATTCCGATGAGAATAAAATACACTTGAGGAGACACTTTTTCCACAAAATCATTTAATGTTTTGTTTATCATCATGTTCTTATAATACGATGATAAAATATATAAAACGACATATGTGCGATCAAACCCTAATTGCGTTTCTCAGAACGACTCATCCAAACAATAGGGCGCCAAGCAACATAGGAACGCGACAATTGGTCTGTTGGCAATCCTGGCACAATAATTTGTAATATATAATAGACCATATCACGCAATTTATTCATATGTATTTGGTCCATGGGTGATTTTTTTTTCCACGCTTCAAATTGATCAATCGCATATTGTGTTGGACGATTTTCATTGGGTCCAGAACTAATAAAATAATTATAAATAAATTCGTTAATTTCATCGTTCAATTTGGACGAGTCACTTGTTTGCTTTTCATCTGTAATAACGTATCCGTCTAGTTTTGCCGAACCAATCATTAAAACATTTGCGCCTCCTGGCAATAATGTGGTATTACCCGCATTATTTTGGTTGCCGTCAGTATTATTAGAACTATCATCTTTATACGAATCATTCAAATTCGTATTATTTCCATTACTTGAACTTGAACCATCGTCATCTTCATCGCCTTGTGCATTAGCAGCAGCAGCAAACGCACCGCTTAAACAACTATCGGGACAACCTATGCCACATTTACTTTGTTCAGAATCACCGCATTTATCGTCACCATCTCCTCCGTCATCGCCTCCTCCGTCATCGCTTTTACTACTTCCAAAGAAATTGGAAGTATCTAAATTACCAAACAGTGAATTAATATTTCCTCCGCCACCATTATTGGAAGCATTAAAATTCGAAACATAGGAATCTAAATAATTTTGCCCTCTAAATTCTTTATATGTGGATGTAGGTTGTTTCCAAACATCGAATATTTTGTGATTTGACCATTCAATTGGTGGCCAGTATTCTTTTGGTTCATTATTTTTCGTACTAGGTAAATTAGGAATAACAATATTCAAAACATAATACCCAATGTCAGTTAATTTGCGTTTATTTTCATCGCTCACATTTCCTTGATTTACGCAATATGCTGCGTATTTTTGAATAGTCTTTTCTAAAGGTAGTCCATCTTTATCAAAATAAGTGTTGGCTTGTTTATCTATAAACTGATTCATTGTTTCTCCAGGGAGGAAGACAATATCTTTGACAGTTTTCTCGTATATTTTATAAGGAGGATTAATTACAGGTCTAGGTAATGTACGTGCACCTTCACGTAATGGAAAACATTTGTTTGAAAGAGAATGTCCAACAATATAACCAAATATGAGTATTATGAATAAATATATAATAAAACTTACAATGTCGTTCATAAATTATTGCTTTCGTATAAACTATATATACATAATTTCATAATTTGAATTATGATTCAAAACAAATATGAAATAATAAGACAAATTGGGAACGGACAATTTGGAACAATTTATGAAGGATTAACTAAAAAGAAGGAAAAAGTTGCTATTAAAACTGAGCAAGAAGATTGCCCGATTTCATTATTGAAACAAGAAACCACTATATTACATTATTTATATGAAAAAGGATGTCGCAATGTTCCTCCTATTTATTGGTATGGTCCATATAACAACCAACTTGCTTTAATCATGCCATTTTATGATTGTACATTAGATCAATATGTACGAAATAATACTGTTGATGTCCAAGAAATTAACCAAATTACGATTCAAATGATAAAAATATTGATTCATATACACCAATATGGAGTTATTCATCGAGACATTAAACCACAAAATTTTATGATGAAAGATAATTCTGTTTATTTAATCGATTTTGGTTTAGCAACTATATATTTAGATGAAAATAATGAACATATGAAAGAAAAAACGAAAGATAGTTTTATTATGGGAACTCCTAAATTCATCAGTTTGTTTATCCATTATGGTATGGATCCGTGTAGACGTGATGATCTAATTTCGGTTTTGTATATTTATTTGTATTTTTTATATGAAAAATTGCCTTGGGAAAATATCAATGTGAAAGAAGACACTGAATATAGTCCTTATCATATTTTACATCCAAATAATCAAATGCGAAAAAGTGCAAAAGAAGATTTTCATAATGAAAATAAATGGAAAAAAAAGATGTTCGATTATGTCTATCAAATACAATATGATGAAGCACCTCATTATCAAAAAGTCATTTCCATAATTGAAGAAGATATGAAAATTTAAAATATGATTTATGATATAATTCATATTTTATTCCGATAATCTATCCATCATGTATCCACCGTCATTTTTTGTTAATTTTTTACTTGTTTTATGGGCAATAAATAAAGATATTGCCCAATATTTCTATCCATATGTGTATGCTACAAGTGTTTTAGGAATAATGTATTCGACACTGTTCCTATGTTTTGAGAAAGCACAAGATTTTCATTCTTATTTCTTTTTAAATAGTTCAGTTAATAATATTCAAGATGAATGGAAAACATGGTTCTTACTTTCTGTTATGTTATACAAAACTCTACTGCTTTATAGTTTCCCCTATAATATGAATAAAACAGCAATGTTGTATTCAATTAATTTTGCCTTGTTTTATGTATCATGTATGCTAATTTATATTTATAGACTTTAAATATTAAATGGTTTAATTTCCACTTGAACGTTGAAACTTTTCAACACATTCCCAAATCTTTGCGGATTCCTTCAGATTAAAAGCACCGCGCTTTTGTGCCAAATTAACAAAAGTTACTAGAATATTCAGAGCAACGTTCTCATTTGCTACTGGAACATCCAATACATTGACTTCTTGTGTTGCTTGTTGCTTATCAACATTTTCGGTTTCGCATTCAGGGACTTTTTCGACAGACTCTTGTACAGATTCCATTATACATAATGGAACGTGTAGTATTTAAGTATTTTACTTATAACACTTTTTTTTCAATTTTCTCAAAGAAATCTGGATTATAAATTAACGTACCGGTTGGTTTATATTCTTCGGTGGATGAGTAAACCTTTTTTGCTTTTTCATTCAGTTCTTGACCAGTATTTAATATTTTCGAATTGGGATCGTCGCTATTTTCGTATAAAACGTCTTCTTTACGACTTACGATACGTCCTAATTCGTTCACAACCACACCCGTTTTTTTTTTATATTCACTTCGAACATAAGATGGAACCCAATTTGACCATGATACAAACAACGTATTTGGATGAACATAGCGAATATGAAACTTATTCGATTCTAATTTTGCGATTACATACGCAATACATTCTGCTTTATCATAACACGGTTCACCAAATATATATTCGGGGATAGTAAACCAAATAAATTGATCCTTTACTTTACTTCGTCCAGTAACTTTAATACGCTTGTGTATGCGATTCAAAATTTTATTAAATATTGAAATTTGTTTCATATCACGTCTCTGTTGTTTTTCATATAGTTCATCAATATCGATTTTTCCTACATTATCATCATCGTCGGTGAATAAAAAACAGGACATTCTCTTATAAAAACTGATGAAAAAAAATATATATAAATACGTTATTTTATAATGAATAAATGGATAAAGAAGAAACTGACGAAACAGACTATATTATTAAACATTTGGTTGTATCGGGTGGTGGTACATATGGTTTAGCAGCATATGGTGCCTTGCGCGAATTAAATCAATGTGGTAAATGGGATATAAAAAATATTAAAAGTTGCCACGGAACATCAATAGGAACAGGCGTATTGTTTATGTTGTTACTTGAGTATGATTGGGAAACACTCGATACATTTTTAATTGATCGACCATGGAAACATGTATTTAAATTTGATTGGAGTCATTTTCTAAATATTTACGATAATTGTGGTGTTTTCACAATAGAAAACTTTAAAGATGCGTGGAGACCACTACTTTTGGGAGCAAATTTTTCAATCGATGTAACATTAAAAGAATTTTATGAAAAAACACAAGTTGATTTTTTTATTTATGCCGTTGAAATTGATGCTTTTGAATTAACATGTTTTTCGCATAAAACACATCCTCATGTGAAATTAGTAGACGCGTGTTACGCCTCGTGTAGCATACCTGTAGTATTTAAACCAATTTCTATCGAAGGAAAATATTATATTGATGGTGGTATTCTCCTAAATTATCCAGTTCACCAATGTTTAGAACAAGACGGAACACATAAAAATGAAATTTTAGGTATTCGAAAACGAACAGTCGTAGTAGGATGCGAGGGTAATAACAAAATGAAAATGCATCAGGATATAAATTTAGCCGAATATATAACTTTGCTAATACGAAATGCTATAAGAAACATGAAACATTTTGATAAAGATGTTGATTTGAGTAACGAAATATGTATTGAAATGGGAAAAATGGATTTTGAAGCGTTAATGTATTTTATCGACTCTCCTGAAAATCGCAAAACTATTATTCAAAATGGTGTTCAATGTGCCCAAACATTAATAGATGCGATCTAACTTATTTTTTACATTCACTATCAGCAAATTGTTGTATGTTTTCCTCGGTAATGCGCCCACTAAAATTAACTCGTTTTCCATCTTTAATCATAATAACAGTAGGATATCCGTCAATACTATATTCTTGAATTAAACGGTTTTCACCATCCGTACAATCAACGGATTCAGGCATTACTTTATAATTACCTATTTCCTTGTTCGCATATTCAGATGAAAATTTATCCCATTCCGGTTTTGCTTTTTTACAATGAGGGCACCAATCGGCAGAGAAAAACATTAGTTTTGCTTCACTTATGCGACGATTGTTATTTGCCATATTTTCATCACTTAAATTTTCCACAGTAGATTTACCAAACCAACAATACCCGTAATACCCAGCAACAGCAAATATAATAAACACGAAAAATGTAACTAGTTGTTTTTCAAGAGGTTTACCAAAGTCTTTATATAAAACTGAAAAAATTCCAGGAGCCATATAAATTAGTTTCATATAAAAATTATATGAAAATCATTATTTAGAAATTTTGACGTTCTCTTTTTTATCTTTATAATATAACTATGTCTAAAACGTATAAGACAAAACCGAATAGTTCTAAAAAGAAAAAAACGAAGCGCGTTTATAAAAAAAAGGATTATAATTCAAATGACGGCATGTTGACAAGTGTATGGGGACCAAGTGCGTGGCATTATATTCACACGACAAGTTTTAACTATCCAGTACAACCGTCATGTGATGATAAACGTAATTATCGCAGTTTTATTTTAAATTTGCGTAATGTATTACCGTGTGGAAAATGTAGAATAAATTTATGCAAAAATTTTAAAAAACATCCATTAAAATGGTACCATATGAAAAATCGCGAAACCTTTTCTAAATATGTTTACCAACTACACGAAACCATTAATAAAATGTTGGGGAAAAAATCGGGATTGTCATATATTGATGTACGCGAACGATATGAACATTTTCGTTCTCGTTGTTCAAAAACAAATCAAAATAATGACATTGAAAAAGGGTGTACTGAACCATTGTTAGGAGAAAAATCCAAATGTGTTTTACAAATTGTTCCGGATAAAAAAAAATGTGATACTTTTCAAATTGATGAAAAGTGTGTGAAAAAATGAGATTAGCATAATTATATATATTTTTATAACAAAGAATATATATAAAAGACATATGAACCCAACTATATTTGATAATGATTTAGAACATTCTATTCAACATGAAAAATGGATTGAACCAAAGGAAGAAGTAGAACCACCTATCGAAATTAAGAAAATACCTATCGAAGTTGTAAAGAAAAAGGTTAAAATTTCTTTTTGGACAGAAAATCCGAATATATTGTTACAATCGAATTATGCTTTGGAATTTTTTCCAATTGATACAATGACTTTTAATCAAAAACTAAACGCATTGACACGTTTAGTCATTGTTATGACTTTTGTTGCTTATATTTTTACAGGAAAACAAAGAGTTTTAGTAGTTTCTGGAATTAGTTTATTGTGTATATTCCTTCTCCATTATTCAACTAAACAAAATGAAGGTTTCTTTGAAAGGGATCCCTCGTATGAAAAGGCATATAGTCGCCATGGACCTTTAATTGACATTCATACAAATGAAAATCAATATCAAGAAAGTGAACCGTCAAATCCTTTAAGCAATGTATTACTTAGCGATTATGATTATAATCCCGATAAAAAACCAGCTCCTCCTTCTTTTACAGAAAATGACCGGGAAACTATTTTAGACGAAACTAAAAAACAAGTTCAATTATTAAATCCAGGACAACCAAATATTGATAAAAAACTATTTCAAAGTACCACAGATAATTTAGAGTTAGAACAGTCAATGCGACAATTTTATAGTACTGCCAACACAACCATACCTAACGATCAAGGTGGTTTTGCTGAATTTTGTTACGGTGATATGATTTCAGCAAAAGAAGGTAATATGTTTGCAAGTGTTCGAAACAATCCTCGACATAATTTGTATTAATAAATTATTTGCTGACAAAATATATAGCAAATATATATTATAATGTCCAGCGAAAGCAATTTTTCTTTTTATAATATGGCCCGCATTGAAAACGACAATACCACGAAAACACAAGAAACGCTTCAGAATGACCGCTTTTCTTCCTACAATACCACCAATCATTTTAGCCAAAATCCGGTTGATTCTCAAATTCATTTTGCCACGCAACAACCTGCTGTGGTTCCTACCGGAGTAACCGGTGTAGGTATTAGTGGTGATAAAGTTCAAAATGAATCTGAATTATTACTTGATGGTGAAAAGGAGCGTGCTTTAGGACGTTTGAATTTGATGCAACGTCCATTTTTAACCGTTCCTTATTTAGGAAGAGGTTCGGTTGATCCTACTTTGGAACTTCAAATGAAAGAAGGTGAATCTATGGGCGAGAAGAAAAGTGTTTCCACCGTAATGTCTCAGAGTTTTATGGGATATACTCTTTATCCTACTGACAACAATATGGAAGATCGCGTTTCGAATACTAAGAATACTGTAGAAGAAAGTGCCATGAACGGTTGGGTGCGTGGTGGTGCGGATACTCGCTATAGTGAAAATGAGATGGCGAAAGGTCGACCTAATAGTAATGTATAATTTCCTAGAAGAAACATTATATAGTGTTATTATATAATGTCCGGTTTAAAAGAACTAGCACAAAGCACAGGTTTGAACCACGTGGGGGGAGCAGGTTGCGGTGCCAAATATGGAGGTAAGAAAGGAAAGCGTTCTACCAAGAAAGCAAGAAAATCAAAAAAGTCAACGAAAGCAAGAAAATCAAAAAAGTCAAGGAAATCTGGAAAGAGAAAGACATCTAAGAAAACCTTTCTTGCTCGTTTGTTTAAAGTATAAAAACTATATTTAACAATATTTCTTTGTTATATTATATACATGTCAAAGAAAACGGGTGGAAATCCCCCTCGCTTACATAGTTGTAAACATGTTGGGGGGAATCATTTTCATAGTAATTATCAATATAAACATGTTGGTGGAAAACGAAAAACATTGAAAAGGTCCAAACCAAATACAAGGAAGTCCAAGAAAACAAAAAAACGAAAAACATTGAAAAAGGGATATTCTCGCGTTTATTCAAACTTTAGGAAAATAATATAAATATGTCGTGTATCATATCTATATTATGGAACAGACTTTACATAATATCGCAAATAAACAATCTAATTATGATGATAGTGCTTCTTATCGTCAATGTTTGCGAAATATGTTCGAAATGAATGAAAAAATACCACATACGGAAATAGATGATATTACAAACGACGAAAATAATTATGACGAAGAATCTATGAGCAAGGCAATGGATATTGTTTACGAGAAAACACGGGATAATGTCTTATTTCAAAAATTATATCAACATGGAGCAGAGAAAATGTTTTCAGTAGAAAAAGAAATAGGAATGGCAGTCTTATGTTCTTATGATTATTTCCATTTATTTCATATGTGTTTACAAGATTTCTTTCTTCAATCTAGTCAGTTCAACGAGGAAAACGAATCATATAAACGTTTAATACACAAAATAGCGTAAGTGTTGTTATTTAGTAATTCCATTCAAAAATCTTTATTGTCTTACTATATTATAATGGCATCATCGTCGAATAAAAATACACCTGGAAATTATCAAGTCGAACAACGCGCTTTTGAACAACAAATACAATATAGCACAAATAAAGAATATGCTTTTGCAAGTTCTACTTATAAATCGGGACTTGGATTAAATCCGGGTCAATTACCTGATACTGAATTGGCAAAAAACCCGAATGATATTGAATCATGGTTGTTTGGTATTGGATCCACGAATCTAGTAAAACCAGAATGTCCATTAAATGCTGAAGTTCGCAATATTCCTGAACTTTCTATGATTGATCGTCAAGTTCCTTTAATTATGCCTACGAACTTTAATTTAGAACCCAACCAACGTCCTTTTCCTATTCCAAAATAAAGATTAAAAAAGGTGTGAATAAACTATAAAATTGATTCTAATTGATACAAAGTTATGTTTTGTATCAATCTATATAATAGAAAACATGTTCAGATTTGCTCCTAAAAACGTTACTACCCGCGGACAGTGTAAGACTGCCAATCTTATCATTAAAAATGACGATTGCGACGATGACGACGATGACGAAGGTGGTCGTAAAATTACACGCGAGGGAAATCATATTTATTTCCACGCAGAAGTCGATAGAGATTCCGTCTTTGAAATGATTGAATTTCTACGCAAGTGTGAATTGGATAATATTATCAACGCACATAAATTGTGTATTGATGAGATTCCAATTTATCTTCACATCAATTCTTTTGGAGGATCGGTATTTGATGCCATGACCGCAATTGATGCGATTCAATCATGCAAAGTTCCCGTTCATACTGTCATTGAGGGTGCTACTGCCTCAGCAGGAACACTTATTAGTGTAGTAGGTAAGAAGCGTTATATGCGTCCAAACGCATATATGCTGATTCATCAATTGTCTGCTGGATCATGGGGAAAAATGGCAGAACTGGAGGACGAGTTTGAGAATAACAAGGAACTCATGACTAAGATCATATCGATTTATAAGAGTTGCGCAAATATTCCTAAGAAGCAATTAGGAGAGATATTGAAGCACGATCTGTGGTGGGATATTGAGAAGTGTAAGTCGTATGGTTTAATCGACGAAACATGGAACAAGACCGCATAAAAACAAAAAAAAACAAAAAAATTAAAATTTCGTAATAAACATATCTTCTACTACTTCAGCAAACGTATTTTCAGAAATCTCGATAAATTCGAATGTTTCTTCCCCCTTTTTTTTCTCTTTTTCCGTTTCTTCTTTATTCTCTTCTTCTTTTTCTTGGACTTCTTCTTTTTCGTGTTCTGTTTTGTCCAATGAATCTTTTGAGGACTTCGATTCGTCTTTACAAAACATATTCATATTTAAAAGGGAAGAAAAATATTCGCCAAATGATTTCATTATACATTATGAAACCATTACATTATTTCCAAAAATTATTATTTTATATAATCAGATACATCCATGTAATTTAATTAAATGACACAATAATTTTCACATTTTCCTTCTTAATACATTTACATGCCGACACAGATAGTTCCTCACGTTTTTTGCGCGTTTTACTATTATCACCACTATTTAAGGTAATAGATGCTGTTTCCAAATTATCGTCTTTCTTTTTCTTGGAAATTGAATTGCGATCATTCATATCTTTCTCAATTGCGTCGTAATGTTCTTTAATATAATCGATAATTTTGTTTTCAATTGCCCATTTAAAAAAATTCAATTGTCCAATGGTGGTTTCCATACAATTGTTTTCATTATACGGAATGGTAATACGCTCCCATCTACAAAACGGGTCAAATCGCTTTTTAGAATATGCCTTTAGTTTCAATTTATAATCATTGTATACCTTAAAACGTGTTTGAACAGTTTTCGAATTTCTTATTATTGGAAGATCATAAATTGTATAGTCTTTTTTCGCATAATTTGTAACAAACCAATCTACAATACGAAGTGAAATATTCGATTCACCATTAATAATTTTCATCATTTGATCCAACTTGGTTTTGTCTTCATAAAAATCTAACAAACATTTCATGAGTAAATCATTTTGTGTATGTAATTGATTTGATTGATGTGTACGAAGTGACATTGCTTATAATAAGACTTTACTACTATTATTTATATAGCTTTTTACACTAAATAAAAAAATACTACTTATAAAATTACGTATAAAATTAGACTGACATGGCAACTTTTTTCTTCTTGATGATGACCACCTTTTTTGGTTCAAATTCGTTATTTTCAAACAACAATCTATATTCGTCTAGGGTCTTATTAAATTCGACCGAGTTTTCAGCAAACACCCGTTTTTCATTGATAGTCGATCGCGTAGCCCCTGTGGTATTATCATTGTCATAGAAGAACGATATGACTCCTAGGAGCATAGTCCGAATACATAGTGCAGGATTCCATGACTCCGGATGATAATGCGTAAAACTCAAACATAGCGTACCGTTTGTACGAAACCGTCCATTTGGGGTGATCATTTGAATTTTTGGAGGTTTCCATGGATATTCTTTTGGCAAACTGATCTTCCCCATATATACACCATCTTTATAGGGAGTATCTGACTCCCCTTTGAAAATGAACCGCCATTCAAGGATATTTTCTTCCAGTGGTTTTGCTATGCAATTGACCATGGGATCCTTTAAAAGGTCTCTATATTCTTTGTGTAATCGTTTTACTCCTGCCATATTTTTTATGGAAGTTACTTACTTCCAACAAAACGAATCAATTTTCTTGTTGAAATTATTAAGCAATCATCAAAGAGTCATGTAACAGTTCTACAGTTTGTGAATTATAGGATACAATAATGCCAACAATGGCAGTATATACGGATAATATGACAATTCCTCCAAAAGTAATCATGTATAACATAGGATATTATTTATTTTATCGAATATTAGTTTGAATATTATTCGAAATATATTTTTATACTATACAAATGGAATCAGTTGAAATACAAAAAGTAGAGTCATGGTTACAACAAAACACTTTCCATTGTTTCGATTATAAAGATTTAGAAATGCTTTATAACAATAAAAATGGGCGAACCATTTCTCTAGTTATGCCTACACTTAACGAAGAAGACAGTGTAGGAGCAATTATTGAAACCATTTTTCGCGATTTGAATAATAAATTCCAATTAATTGACGAACTTGTATTAATCGATGGTGGTTCCACCGATAATACTTTAGACATTGTCTATAACTTGGAAACTAAATATGAATTATTAAATGTAGTAAAAGAATGCGATATTTTACCCGATTATCAATGTAAAAAAGGAAAGGGAAATCAGTTATGGAAAGGATTATATTGTTCAAAAGGGACAATTGTTTTATATTGCGACAGTGATTTAAAAAATTTCGATGTACGTATGATTTATGGACTTATTGGTCCACTATTAACAACACCCATTAAATTTGTTAAAGGTTTTTATGAAAGACCTTTGGTCATTAGTGATACAGTACAAAAATCAAATGAAGGAGGACGGGTTACTGAATTATGCGCACGTCCTATGTTAAATTTATTGTATCCAGAATTATCGGGTTTTATCCAACCTCTTGGAGGCGAATATGGTGGTTATAGAGAGGTTTTGGAAAACGTGGAATATATGACAGGTTATGGCGTAGAAGTAAATATGTTGATAGATATTTTGGAGAAATTCGGATTAAAGAAAATGGGACAGGTAGATTTATTAAAACGTGAACATCGTCATCAAAATACAAACGCACTTTCCAAGATGAGTTTTATTATTATGAATACTATTTTACGTAGAAATATGAAAAAACAAATGAGTTCAAATTTACTGATGAAAAATTTTACACAAGTTGTTGATAGTAATTTTAAAAATAATGTTACTAGCAACATACAAATCGGAGAACATTTCAAATTAATTGACAACGCACATGATGAACCATTACCACCATTGACACAATTAAATGCGCAAACATTTCAGCAAGTTATGAGTACTTTATAATTTTTTGTATGATATTGCCTTTTATTTTGAAATTTAATTCACTATGATGAGAATGGACCAATATTTGTAGGTCTACCACACAGCAATTTGGGAAAGAAACTAAAAAATCCGTAGGTTTTAAATGTAAGGGAGAATCAGTAATGTATTTATAGAGAGCATATAAAAAACCCGAATGTGTGACCACTAATATCCTTTTATTATTGTATCCTATACATTTCGCAATAAACTTTTCGATACGATATATTACCTCTTCAATTGGTTCAATATTATCTCCTTTCACATTTTCATTGATTATCCATTCGTGATAATAAGAAGGATATTGTTCTTCAATTTCCGATGGTGTTAATCCTTCGAAAATTCCATATCCGCGTTCGGTGACACAAGAGGATTCAACAATATGTTTTTTGTCTGGTATAGTACCATATTTTTCCAAAATACTGTATAAAGTATCTTTGGAACGCATTAAAGGACTATGAAAATATAGATCATAATTACAATGAGTTAAAACAACTTTTTCAATGTCCTCATATCCTTTCTTGGACAATGGAATATCAGAACTACCTTGAACTCGATTCTGTTCGTTGTATTCCGTAGTTCCATGACGAACAAATGTAATATTAATTTCGTTTAATATTTCATTCGGATCCATATATAATAATCATTTATATTATTATATATTGTTACGCACTAGGGATTAATTTGCTATATATTAAATATTTCACTTCATCAATGGATAATGGATCATACGATAAAACAATGGTTTCGAAAAAACCATATTGAAAACTGATAATACAAACCGCAAATAAGAAATAATGACCAATTTTCTTGGTAGTTTCATAACATTTATTGGGACTTTGTTCTTCTAAAGTTTCTTGAATTTCTGAATTTTTTCTATACCGTGTGTATTCGGGCATTTCAATATCATAATCATGCGAACGAACGGTGACAATAGAATTATACACCTCATTTAAACGGATAAGTTCTATATATTTTGAATGTAACATATATAATAAAACTGTCAAGAATGTAAATGCCATCCAATATTCAATTGTTTCCACAAATAATTCCTCATTTTTTTTCTCTCGCCGTTTTATTGCCGAATCTTTATTTTCTTTCAGTTCTTCCATATTTTGTTCGATAGTTTGATTTGTATATAATTGAATACTTTCACGAATCGATTTATAAGAAATCGGAATTGAACTATTATTTATTTGTAAATCATAGTTATTTGGTACAAATTGTTCATATTGTATCGTTTCTTGTTCGGGAATACTATTTTCTATCATAAATAATGGTTCATCTACTAATTTTTTTACTACATTTCGAAAATGTTTGGTTTCCATAGGTCCAATATAATAGAAGAAAAAACATACTTCTAATAATGCTATTCCGGAAATATGAAAAAAAATATAATACATCTTATTCTTCATGTAGAAAAAAATGTATTGTATTTGGTATTGTCGTTTTTAAATAAAGAATGTTACTCATATGTTGACATATGATCATCCACGCGTTGACAAACACTATTATTAATAACTGCTTTTCTACCTCCACTACATAACCATTTTATCGACCATTTAAATTCAAATGTGATAGGCCATAATTCGGTTGATGTATCAAAATAACCCGTTTCTAAAATTTTGTCCACTTTGTCTATACCTGGACTCAATGAAAATAGAGGCCAATGATCCCTATGTTCTGCCCAATTCAATTTAAAATCACTACAATTCCCAAAAGGTTTCAATTGTTCATCTATAGAATCATTTATTTTTAGAATTTCAGTATATTTTTTCCCATTTTTTGTTATTTTTACTTCTTTTCGTTCATTGTGAGTATCATGCCATCGATCAATCAATTGTAATTGATCTATATTATCATCTTCCATAATTTCAATTGAATCATCTAAAAAGGGGGTATTTAAAATCCAACTGTCTTCCCAATGTAACCAATAATCATAATTTCCTTCCCGTAAAATGTCAATAATTAAATTAATTGATCTCGCTTGACCTTTATCTTTTTCAGATTTGTTTATAAATTCAATTTCAGGATACATATTTTTTAGTTCTTCGATGGAATCTTCTGTATTTTCGTCATATTCATTTATTACAATCATTCTATCAATAGTTTCAGTTGGTGTATAACGAATAAAACTATCTAATGTCTGTTTTAACGAATCTAGTTTATTTGGTTTTGATACAAAACTTGTACATGTGAACAATATTTTCGGATGAGTCGTCATCGGTTCGCATATATTATTTGTAACTTGTATGAAATAGGCGATACAGCAAAATATTACAAAAATTATTATTAAAATTGAGATTCTAGAAAATTTCATTATATAAAATAATTATATAAAATAATTATAGTTAAACAGTTGGGAAAAATTCCCAATCCAAATCTTCACAAACTTTTTTCCAAATCATATCTTGTTCCAACTGTTTCTCGCGATCTTTCATCATAGGTATGAACGGCAAATATTGCGTTTGGTCTAATAACATGCACAATTGATATAATGTATATGTATAATTGAAAAAATTGGTTCGATTTGCTGGACAATGGACAGCCCAAGGTTTTTGAATTTCAATAAATAATACACACAACGTCTCATGTAATTCTTCATTCATAATGGGCGGTTTTACACCAAATATAGAATTAATATATTGAATATGTTCAAAATATTTATTTAATCCTAATTTGCGTAATATTTCGCGCATTTTGTCATAATTGATTTGTTTCATGTCTGTGATACGTTCTTTCTTAATGCGCGCCCGAATTTTGTCAATGACTTCTTCGGGAATTTGCGTAGTTTCCTTTGCTTGGAATTGCGACAAAATTTCCTTGAAATGATTCAGTCGAATATATGCTGTATAAGATACTTCATTTGGTGGATCTTTGTTATTGGGTTTCGAACTATCAACAATGTATGTGATAAATTGTCCACATTGAACATTGTTACAAATCATAATTCCTTCTTCATCTTGTGGGACCATTTCTCCTCTCTCACATATGTTACATAAATCGCAAGACATAATATAATCTTGTGGATTGGTAAATTCATTATTGACATTACGCCAATATTCTTGGTATAATTTTTTGGATTGACTATAATTATTTGGATTTTCTCGGTCTGAATTAGTACTTTTGACCTTAAAAAAGGAGTTTAATACCTTGACATTTTGGTTTTGATCTCCATTTGATATTTGTTTCTTGGACTCAAAATAATCAAAAATATATTTCGAATTATCTAGTAAATATTGTTTCTTTTCTCTCTTTAACATTTTGATTTCTTGTTTGAACTCCTTAATTTGGTCATCGATGTCCAATATTTTATCGATTTGATTACGTTGATAATTTGATTTTTCTTTTTCTAGCATTACTATTTCATTCTTTAATTTAGGAACTGTTTTGTATTCATTATTGTGAAATTTATTCAACATTTCTTGATGTTTTTCGTCCAATGAAGTCATTTGTTTCATTGTTGTCGTCTTTTTGTTCATTTTCAATATAATTAAAAACGAATATTATTTATGTGTTTTGTTATGTAATTATGTTTTTCATTCTTTTTGTTTTATTTTTACCACCTATCGGTTTTTTTACTTGTTTTCCGCTTCTAAGTTTCATATATTTTGATAAATCCTTTTCTGTGTTATCTTTTACTTTTCTTGAATGAGATAATGCTAATTCTAATCTCTTCGGTTTTCTATTTATGTATGGACTATTATAAAGTAATCCATATTTTAATGCACCGTTCAATCTCTTGAATTTTCTAGTTACTGAATTATCTCCTCCTCGTTTTGAACGTAACTTTCTAAATATTCTTTTTGTTTTTCTAGTTTTCATTAGTATATAGTGATATTTTTTCCTAGATTTTCGATATTTTTTTGTTATATAATAATATATTAATGTCATCTGAAAAAAAAATAGTATTAGATTTAAATCCATATTGTCCACCAGATAGTGAATTATATAAAGTAGATAGTCTAGGTCTTGAAAGAAAATATCAAAAATTATGTCGCATCGCAAAAATGGATGCTTGGCATGATCATCATAATATTCCACAATTAGACAAAACAGAAATCGATAAATTTGTTGTAGAACATATTCCTGATGGGTTAAATTGCTATAAATTAAATGATGTCGCAGGAAGTGGTTCTTTAGATACTGATAGTTTATTGAAAAATGAAGACGGGCAACCAAGTAGCGAAGATATATTTTTATTTCGAATGTTATTAAACGTACATACATGGGATAATAATAAAGATTTACAACCAAAACTTATAAAGATGTGTAGACCTAATTGTGATGGATATATTAAGGATTATGGGGTAATTGGTGATGATAACAAACAAGTATTCAACGCAAATATTGTAACAAATCGTTATGTTGTCGGTCATATTCCATTGGGTAGTGATTCGGAAAAAGAAAAGAATGTTTGTGATCCTCCAATTGTGTACGATAAAAACAATTCACAAATACAAAGGTTTTTTGAAGATCACGGCATCAACGAAGATATTTTTATTATACGAGATGTTGCGTATGGAAATTGGGCAGATGATATAAAAAAGTGGAAACAAACGGAAGGGAAAAAAGAAACAAAAATTGTTACACTTCAAAGTGCGGCCGGCATTTTTGATCCTGGTCCTTCGACGCATTATTATTCAAGTGCTGGTGTCAGACAGGGGTTTTCCGATAAAACGTCTCGCTCTTATTATGGATTATTTGATGCTTATAATGATGTTGGGTTTAATAATGACGAAACCGCAATTTTGTATCCTAAGATTGTTAAAGATAATGACGATGACGATGACGATGACGATGACGATGACGATGACGATGACAATGACGATGACAATGACGATGACGATGACGCTGACGATGACGAACACAAAGACAGCACTATTCTTCGTAATCAATTACTATTTACCCGATTTGATTGTACATTATATGCTAAAACATTAAAATTACCCTCTAGGGAAAATAACTTATATACAAAAGGTGAAACCGAGGATTTTATTGAATCCGCAAACGTAAATTTTATGGTAAATGATAATAATAAAATATATATCAGCACCAAAAAAAACTCGAATAAGGCGCAAAAAATAACTGAACTACCTAAACAAGATATAATTATTAATTTAAGTGCTTCGAAAGACCGCGGTACATTTGATTCTCGTGTATTTCTAAGTTATTCTTATAGTGAATTGATTAAAGAAAGTGGTAAATTAAAAATTATGACAAAAAAATTTGGTGATCATGGTCAAGCAGTTACAGCGTGCCGATCTAATTTATCTTATAAATTATTTACTCCAACAGATACGCCGCAAGGTGTACAAATTACTTCTGAACAAAGTAACGGTATTCATGCGTTTTTATCATATGATCGTGTAGCTGTTGCGTCAGCAATATATTATGGAGCACCAATAGTGATTTTTGTAAATCAATCTGGGGCCCTCATATTTTTAAGTAAACAATTGAGAGATGCTGTTAATACACCCTCAGAAAAATTGAAATCTATACAATTATCTATTCAACGGAAAAAAGACGCATACACTTATTTGTCAGTCGGAATTGGAAAATTAGAAAAGGAAAAATCTTTAAATGACACAATCAAAGAAAAAATTGATAAAATAAAATCTTATTTGGGCATTATTCAGGATTATATTCAAAAAATTTATAGTTATTTATTTCATGACAGTGCGTATGAACTCGCAAATGTTGCCAAAAGTGATATTGTGTATCAATCACTATTGATGATATTATTTGTTACTCGTTCGTTTATCAATATGTATGTTACTAATATTGGTGAAAATTTATTTTCATTTATTACCACATTAATAGCAGCAGATACTAGTTATAGTGTTTGGGAAACTGCATATAAACCACTCGAGTTTGATGCTTCTAAAATTGATGATATTATACAAAGTGAAACGGAAAACTTGAATAAAGTTAGTAATATTGTCAATACTTTACAAAATAACATAACTAATTATGGTATTATTGAAAATGTTGAAATCGGTCTTGAAAACATTTCAACCATCATTTCTGATAATGATAGTGAGGATTTATACAAAAATATATATAATGTGATGTCCAAGTTGAAATTAAAGAGTTCTACGAAGGACCGATTAAACTCATGTAATCCATATAGTGGAACTCAAAATGAAAGATTGTGGCGTAGTAAACTTACAAAGATGTCGTCACAAACAATGATAGGCGTTGTTCTATGCTTACCCGATTTTGTAACTATTTCTGAAAATATAAGCGATTATGTTTTTAAAGATTTTAAATTAAATGAAACTATTACCAAAAATATAACATTCACTTCAATTTTTTCCATTATTTTAAAGAAATTATATGATAAATGTAATCCACGATTAAGCTCTTATTTATATGTATCGCTAGGTTTAAATAGTAATAATACCTTTGATAATGATAGTCGTTCATCTTATAATGTTCAATTATTAACTCATGACAATTTCCTAACTACTGTAGATTATACTACTTTTGATACAATAGAATCACACACTATTGATTATACGATTCCAGCAATTCATACGATAGAAAAAGACACAGACGAAGACAAAGAAGAATATAAAGAAGAATTAACGGTAGAAAAACTCAAACAAAAAGAAGGCAAAGGTTTTATTTCTAAAGGAAATTTACGTTCTCACGCAAAAGAATTACGTATTGGAAAGAAGTACGGTGGTATAAAAAATCGAAAAAGACGTATTAAACGAACAAGGCGTAGAAAAACGATGAAAAAGCGTAAAACAAAGAAAAAACGAAAGGTAGTTGGTGGTTCGGATATACTAACTGAAACACAAACCCAAACATATGAAGAAAAAATAAAAAACCTCCCGGAAAATAAATTGGTAGAACAAGCAAAGATTATTAGTAGTGAATTAAATAAATACCAAGGAAATATTTCAGATATAAATAAAATAAAGTTACAAAAAGAATTAAGGATGATTAATGAGACACTTTTAACAAGAGGAACACAACCAAACGCTTCAAATACACCATTTACTGGTCCCGGAAACAAATTAGGAAGTGACCCTAAATACACTATTTCCGCTATTGTAAGAAATATAATTACAATTATGAAACAAAATAAGGTTGTACGTGAAGCAAATTCACGAGATAAATTATTCAAAATGGAATTAGATACATATGTTAGAAAAACACATATTTTAAAACAATGTGAAATAGCACTAACAATAATTGGTTATTCTATTTTGATGAAAGATTCATCGATAAATGTACCACAAGAGGGTGGCGAATTAAATGATACAATTCAATTTATTTTATCAAAAATCAAAGAATTAAAAATCAAAGAATCAGAGACAACAGAGTATGAGTCTGACGATTTTGATGATTTTGATGATACACATCCATTTACTGTGTTGGAAACAATAATTAATAATAAAAATTTACTGGAACAATTAAATGTTTTTTTCGTAGAGGAATATGATAAAGAAATATTAGAAGAAGTTACGGAAACTATAGATCAAACCGAAAATATAAAAGAAGTTATAGGAACTATAATATCAGCAATAAAACAAATTACAAGTCAATTAAACGCTTCTTATAAAATACAAGAGGACCTTTTGGGTATTACAGAAGATGATGATGAATTATTAAAATTGAAATCCATTGTCGAAAAACCTAATGTGACCTTAAAAGAAATTTATGAATATATTAATTCACTAGAAGAAGAAAGTGATAAATCAATGGACACAGAAGAAAAAACTGATAAATCAATGGACACAGAAGAAAAAACTGATAAATCAATGAACGCAGAAGAAGAAACTGATAAATCAATGGACACAGAAGAAGAAACTGATGACTCAATGGACGCAGAAGAAGAAACTGATGGTAAATCTAATAAACGAGAACGTGACGACGATCCCAAATATACTAGCACATCTAATAAAATGGGGAAAAATAAAGATAATTAAGTATAATGTAACAATATAACCATGAATAACGATATACATGTAAATTATCAACCCGAAAATATAAATTCAAAACAATTGAAAATTATGGTGTTTGTAATGAATGCTTTAGAAAAGGGTTGGAAAGTACAAAAAGACGATGATAATTATACTTTTGTAAAAAAACATGAAAATAAAAAAGAAGTATTTAAAGAGGAATATTTAGAACAATTTTTAGTGTCTAACTTCGATATTGAGACCTTAAAATAATTTTTACAAAATATTATGGTTGTATATCAACTCATTATCGTTACATATTTTTGAATTATTATTTTGGTCATTGTATTTTAACACTGCTATGGTGTGGTTTTGAATTAACCAATTGTCCAAAAGTATTTAGCAAAACATTTTTTATCCATTTTTTATATTTTAAATGAATAATTAAGTTTTTAACGAAAAACAACTTAAATCTAGTAACAAAGTTATTATTTTGGTAAAACTGTAGGTTTATAATAATTAATTTAATTTGATTTAATTTAATTAAAATCCGAAATTATTTTCTATTAGAAGAGTATATAAGAAAAGATGGCTGGAGCACTCATGCAACTCGTCGCCTATGGCGCCCAAGACGTATTCCTTACTGGAACCCCCGAAATTACCTTCTGGAAGGTGTCTTACAGACGCCATACCAACTTTGCTATGGAATCTATTGAGCAGACTTTCTCTGGTCAAGCCGATTTCGGTCGCCGTGTCACCTGTACTATCAGCAGAAACGGTGATCTTTGCTACCGCACTTACCTTCAGGTCACTCTTCCTGAGATCAACCAGTCCATGAACTCCGAAGGTGGTGTTTATGCTCGCTGGTTAGATTTCCCCGGAGAGCAACTTATTGCCCAGGTTGAGGTAGAGATTGGTGGTCAGCGTATTGACCGTCAATATGGTGACTGGATGCACATCTGGAACCAACTTACCATGTCTGCCGAACAACAACGCGGATATTTCAAGATGATCGGTAATACCACCCAACTTACCTACATCACCGATCCTTCTTTTGCTGACATCAGTGGTCCCTGTGCTGCTGCTGGTGGACCTTCCCAGGTCTGTGCCCCTCGCAAGGCCCTTCCTGAGACCACTCTTTACATCCCCCTTCTTTTCTGGTTTTGCCGCAATCCCGGACTTGCTCTTCCTTTGATTGCCCTTCAATACCACGAGGTCAAGATCAACATTGATTTCCGTCCTATTGGTGAGTGTCTATGGGCCGTCAAGACCCTTGAAGGTACTTCCGGAACTCTTTCTTCTTCCACTGCTTACCAACAATCCCTTGTTGCTGCTTCCCTTTACATCGACTATGTCTTCCTTGACACTGACGAGCGTAGAAAGATGGCACAGAATCCTCACGAGTACCTCATCGAGCAACTTCAGTTCACCGGTGACGAATCTGTCGGTTCCTCTTCCAACAAGATCAAGTTGAATTTCAACCACCCTTGTAAGGAACTCATCTGGGTTGTCCAACCTGATGCCAATGTCGATTACTGTTCCTCCCTTGAGGGTGGTCAGACCCTTTACAAGACTCTTGGTGCCCAACCTTTCAACTATACCGATGCCGTCGATGCTCTTCCTAATGCCGTCCACGCTTTCGGTGGTCCTGCTGAGACTTCCGGTGCTAATGCTTTCATCACTTCCGGTGGTCTTTTCCAGGATCCCGGTGCTATGGGATCTGAGGGTGTGACTGGTGATCCTACTCAGTGGGGTGCTTCTCCTAATGTCTTCGGTGCTGCCTCTGGTGATGCCGGTCTTGGTGAGGTTATTGATGGTTCATTCGTCTCTGATGCCGGAACATTCGTTCTTTCTGAGACTGCCCTTGACATGCATTGTTGGGGTGAGAACCCTGTTGTCACTGCTAAGCTTCAACTTAACGGTCAGGATCGTTTCTCCGAGCGTGAGGGTTCTTACTTCGACGTTGTCCAACCTTTCCAACACCATACCCGCGCCCCTGATGCCGGTATTAACGTGTACTCCTTCGCCCTTCGCCCTGAAGAGCACCAACCTTCCGGAAGTTGTAACTTCTCCCGTATTGACAATGCCACCCTTCAGCTTGTTCTTTCCAGTGCCACTGTTGGTGGAACTGCCACTGCTAAGGTCCGTGTTTACGCCACAAGTTACAATGTGCTCCGTGTCATGAGTGGCATGGCGGGTGTTGCTTACTCCAATTAAGCGTGTTCTTAAATTGTATATTTTATTGAATATTGAATGTTAATTAATGTGTAGTTATATTACACATTATTTGAAAAAAGAATTATATTACGTTAATATAACACGCAATGAATGCGGAATTTATTGAATTAATTATAACCCGATTATATCCATTGATTCTTGGACAATGTACTGAACAAAATGTACTAGGAACTATGAATTCATTACTATATAATCCAATACCATTTGAAACGTGGAATATTGTTTATGATATATTGTTAAAAAAACGTAATTTTGTAGAACATGAAAATGGCAAACGGTTTTTGCGCTGGAAACCAACAAATATTGAAGAATATCATTATCGTATAAGTCAATGTACATATTATGCGTGGATCATTGATGAAAAACATATCTCTCATTATAGAGATAAAGAAATTGATGATTACTTTTCTGAATGATAATATTTTGAAATCATATTATGTAAAACTAATTCAATATGACCAAAATTAAAATATTATCAAGAATCAAACCAAATTTGACAAGAAATAATAGCGATAGTTGTGTAAAAACATATGAAAATCAAATTATGGTTCAAAAACCGCAAAAAAGTTATGCGGGAATTTATAATATGACACATAAATATGGATTTGATAAAGTATTTGATGACAAATGCATTAATATGGATATATATAATGAACTCGGTATTGATATGCTAATGAATGTATTAAAATACAAGAAAAATGTTACGTTTTACGTGTATGGACAAACCGGTTCGGGTAAAACGCACACGATATTGGGTTCACCAAAAGAACGAGGTTTTTTACATACTTTATTGTCCGATATGTTGGAAATGAAATTAGACGCGAAGATTTCGTTTATTGAGATTTATAATAACAAATGTTACGATATTTTGAACGAAAAGAAACAAGTATTTCAACGTGAAGATTCTAAGAATCAATTTATTGTACAAAATTTGAAACAAAAGGATTTGAAACAAGAATCAGATATTCAAGAAATCCAAACTATCATTTCCGAAAATAGAAAAGTGGGTGTTTCGAGTGAAAATTCTACTTCATCACGCTCTCACTTACAAATAACTATTGATTTAGGAGATCGATTTTTACGTATATTAGATTTAGCAGGTTGTGAAAAAGCAAAACAATCTATCTGTAATGATCGCAAACAATTTAGAGAAAATGGTGATATTAATCAAAGTCTATTTGCGTTAAAAGAATGTATACGTTCTTTAGTTGAAAAAAAATCGCATATTCCTTATCGCCGATGTGAATTAACCAAAATGTTGCGTCATTCATTTAGTGCTAATAGTTCTACGTATATTTTATGTACTATACCACAAGATGCTGTTCATTCACATACAACAGTTGATGTTTTGAATTATGTAAGTGACATGAAGAATTTAAAAAAGGAGTGTGTTCGACAAAATAAGATGCCATTATGTAATCATTTTGTACAAGGTAGTCCAAGATTTAAGCATGTTTTTGCACATAAAGACACATTTTTAAAATATCAAAAACAAGAGAATGAACTGTTTGAAAAAATGTTACAAAAACAAAGTTCAAAAGTGTTATTGGACGATTGTTTGAGTATTATGCATAAGAAAATGAAATTATTAGAAGTGAAAAAATAATATAATAGAAATATCCCATATTATTATTATATACCATCAAAAAAGCAAAAAAACGTATATAATATATAATGGATGAATATTTGATGAAATATATAATGGATTATTTGAAACTATGTGTTAGTTGTAGAAAATATCAAATATACGATTCAAATCGAACTTGCGCAACATGTGCCATATATTACTGTCCTAATTGTGATGTTAATTTGTATCGTTTCGACGCACAGCATAAGTATTGTTATCCTTGTAATGAATACTATCAAGTCAATTATAACTTATGATTCATTCGTATGATAAAAAACAATACAATTACCATTTTTTACGTTTTGATTTAGAAATACTTACAAATACCAAAGTTAAACCAAGCATAATAACTATAAACAATCCAAAACTTACTATTATCATTATAGTAAGTTTTTATATTAATAATTACAAACGTTTTGATGTTTCTACTATAAAAATAAAAAATCCAAAGAATAAAATACCAAAAAAGATAGAGGCAGCAAGAACGAGTTCCATTTATAATTACACCACATAATGTTCAATACAAAAAAAATAATAAATCACATGTAACGATTATTTCGTTTTAATGTAGAAATACTTACAAACGCCAATGTCCAAACCAACATGATAATAATCAAAAGTCCAAAACTTAATATTTCCATTATAATAAGTTTTGATATTAAGATTTACAAATTTTTTTTTCTCGATTCCCTTGACAAAATAAAGAGACCAAATAATAATAATGAAAAAAATATATAAGCGCTAATTGGTTCCATCTATATTTACATGATATAAGACTCAATACAGAAAAAATAATTAATTGTATTACATGTAACCAGTGCGCTTGTATTATTGGAAAATATGGAATATAAACATTAAAATTCCAATGATTCAAATTATATAATTCACTATAAAAATAGCGAATTATGTTACAAAACTATGTTATTTATAGACCCCCGGGAAATCCGACCAGATTGGCACCAATACCGAATCCGGCACCACCACGTGCAGAGGAAGCCATGGTAGGAACGAATACGTCCAATACAGCAAATGTTGCTGCTGCTGTGAGAGCAATGATCATCACCTCTTCCATCTTAAGAGATTGCTTAGGAATGGCGTAGGCTGCGATGGCAACCATGAAACCTTCGATTAGGTATTTGAGTGCGCGTTTAATGAGTTCGCTAAAGTCAAAGATTCCGTCCATGAATTATATAATATAGACCCCGAAAAAAATGTTTTCATAATTATAGATAATATGAAAAATAACTTAAACAACTAAATCATATATTAATTATATAATTGCTAAATGAGTGAGTCAGTAGCATTTGAACGAAAAACCCTTTCCAATGGAAACCCTAATCCTAAGTATGTAGATGTGTTGGATGAAGATGCCGGAATTGCTGGTCAAAAATTCACATGTATTTCTTTTTTGTCACCTGATAGTATTTTGGAAAAACGTGAGACCTTCCTTTTTAATAAATTCGTAGAACAATGGGATTTTACTAAATCAATGAACAAATTTGGCGATTTCATTAATTTTATTTCTTATAAATATAATTTGAATGTGGAAACAGTGTTCAAAGATTATAATGAATTTTGTAAAGAAGAGCAAGATACTCTTCAGAAAAACGGTGTATCTGATGATTTCCAAAATTTTTTGGATAATAATGAGGATAAACTTACGGAGCAGTTCCAGCGTGATCATGCGTTCCAGACTTCTGTAAGGGGTCTAAAGAGTCGTGGTAATTTCCCCTCTCAAGAAGAGGCTGAGCAATTTTGTAAGAAGTTGCGCGAGAAAGATCCAAATCACGATATTTTCGTTGCTCCTGTTGGCGTGTGGTTGCCTTGGGATCCTAATGCTTACAAGACTGGTCGCGTCGAGTTCATGGAGGAGGAGTTGAATAAACTTCACCAGGAAAAGATGCTCAACGAGAAGAAGGCAAAAGAAGAATTCGACAAGCGTGTCAAAGAGACTAAGCAAAAGGCGATTGAGGAGAATATTGCTAAAGCAGAGAAATCCGGAAATAAACTAACTCAAACCATTACAGAAGACGGTGATCTTATTGGTGTAAAGGAAACTGTTGATTTTGAGAGTCGCGATGTTGCCGATGAAGAAGGTCGCAAGAAACATGAAGAAGCGGTTGTCGAAAATGCTAAAGAAGCGGTTGCTGCCAGTATTAGTGATGAATTTTCAAATGAATCTCAAAAAGAGGATTAATATAGTATAATTTTCGTATAATCATAATTTGTATATTATGATTATTTATTTACCATTTACTGGTTGTTTTTTTAACGGTGACTTGTTGACCCGAATTGCGTTTCTTTGCCTTAGACGGATCATATGCTTCATCTTCATCATCAGAACCCATATTTTTCGAAATATCCCAAAATTCTTTTGACCCTAATTTGAAATCTGGACGACCTTCGGCTTTGTACCAGAAGATTTGATCATATAATTTATTGGATTTTGCGTTGTTATTGATCACTAGACATTCATAATTTTCAGTTGTTTGATCCATCACAGAAGAGAAAGATTCCAATGTTGGAAACATAGAAGCATAATTTTCCCAAATGCGCTTTCGATTGGTCATGTATGGTTCTCGTAAAATAAATACGTAATCAATGTTAGTACGCAAATTTGGGGGTATGCCTAAAGGATATTGCATAGTAATAATTAGCATTACTTTCCAATGACGACCATTCATAAATAGCAATCGCATCATTTTATCGCGAGTCCACGATTGATCATACAAACAATCATCTAATATAACAAATGTTCTTGGATCAATAGTTGATTTACGATACAATTCAACATCTTTGTTCATTTGTTTTAACACTGCTTTTTGTCTTCGCAATACATTTTCAATCAAAACAGTGTTATATTCTTCATGAATGAACAATTTAGGCACATGCGCAGCATAAAAACCATTACCAGCTTCTGTTCCAGATATAACCGTTCCAATAGGAATATCTTGATGATGATATAATAAATCGCGAACCAAGAAAGATTTACCCGTATCTCTTCGACCTATCATAACAATGACTGGACCTTTATTCTCATCGGGTTTAAATGTAATCCATCTCATGTCAAACTTTTTTAGTTCTAATGTCATTGTTTCTGTTATAAATAAACTATGACATTAAATTTGTGAAATAAATACGACGTTTTCACGTTTATTTTTCTTGAAAATTGTATTAATACACCTTATATGTCTAAATTCAAACTTCACTATAATAAAAATCCATCATTAGATTTATCTATTTTAGGAAAACAATATAGTGAAAATAATGATATAGTTCATGATTATAATCCATATAGCATAAAACAATTACAACAATATCAACCTTTACATAAATTATTTTTTGAAATGAATCAAAACAATTTCGAGACAATATCATTTAACCAAAAATTTCATATCATGGATTTAACACATGTCCAAGAAAATGAAAATATATCAGTAGAAAAAGCAGTTTTTATGAAATTTTCACCTCTCTTGGACCCTTATCGATATATGATTGGAAAATATGATGTGGACGATGTTAGAATTACAACACTCCCTTCTTTAGAAAGTGATATAAATCAATGTCATCCTAAATTACTAAATCATCATAATGCTTCTTATATTGATGGATTTTTCTGTTTTTTAACAAGTATTGTTTTAAATCATCATAATATGCCCCATGGAATAGATTACTATGGTTCCTATTTAGGAATCCAAGAAAAATTTAGGGTCGATATAGCCGATGATTTGGAATATATGCAAAATTCTTCTTTTTTTAATAACAATATTGGTAAATTATTTTACATTGGAGACGATAATACGAATACACAATTCAAATTGTTTCCTCTTCTTGGAAATTCACGTAAGAATAAAGAAAAATTGGACATTGGCAATGAATCATTAGATATTGAAGTTGATGACCTGTCTGTATTAGATGAACAAAATGTCCAAGACAATGATGATGATATTGAAACAATTTACAGCAAATCATCTAAAAATTCTTCCATGACAAGTATGTCGTCCGATTCTAATAGTGAATTGAATTATAGTTCAGAAGAGGGAAGTGAGACAAATAGTGTATCTTCAACAGATGATGATGATGAAGAAGATGAAGATGATGAAGATGATGAAGATGAAGATGATGAGGAATTGTTTGCGTATATTCATAATTACCCAGTACAAATGATCTGTATGGAGAAATGCGATGGAACATTAGATGATTTGTTTGCGAATGAAAAGGTAGATGAAAAAATAGGTGCTAGTATTTTATTTCAAATAGTAATGATTTTAATGATTTATCAAAAAATGTTTTCTTTTACACACAATGATTTACATACAAACAATATTATGTATGTCGAAACAAACGAAGAATTTTTATATTATACTTATGATAAAAAGCATTATAAAGTGCCAACATATGGTAAAGTATTCAAAATCATTGATTTTGGACGAGCAATTTTTAAATTCCAAGGAAAAACATTCTGTAGTGATAGTTTTGCCAAAGATGGGGATGCGTCAACGCAATATAATTGCGAACCATTTATGAATTCAAAACGTCCAAGATTAGAACCAAACAATAGTTTTGATTTATGCCGTTTAGGATCTTCCCTGTTCGATTTTGTCATGGATATTGACGACAAGGATGAAGAGTTAGATCAACTACAACAAACTATAAAACGATGGTGTTTAGATGATAATGGTAAAAATATATTATATAAACGTGATGGTGAAGAACGATATCCTAATTTTAAATTGTATAAAATGATTGCTCGCAGTGTTCATCAACATACTCCAGAAGCACAATTAACATATGATTATTTTAATCAATTCTTAGTAGAAGAAATGTCGGAAAAAAATATAATTATAGACGATTTACCGTGTTATATTCATAAATAATTTTATTTGATATACAATCAAACAAAATTGAAAAGATTCGACGTTTATAATTATTGGAAATATACAATTAATTTACTAATATAACCATGCTTTCTGGAAACACATACACATTCTTGTATATAGAAAAGTATAATATCGCGCATTCTAAACCGAAACCGAAACCTATTAACTATACAAAACCTGTCCTATCAAGATCGAAAAGTCGTTCATATCGTCTTGATAAAAAAAATGAAGAAAATAAAAATAATGAAAATCAAGAAGATGTAATTTCGGAAGAGTACTTAAAAAATTACTTTAATTCAGACAACTCCTGGGATTCGGAATGGTAAATTTATATTATGGTTTAAAAACTGGGAGTATCCGTAAATACTTCTGTAGTCGCATTATTTAATACCTTTGTTTCTGTAACTACATTGAAAAAATCCCGAATGTACGTTTGAAAATTAAAATATAAAAAAGAACCGCCTAACGAACTCATCAATACCAAGACACAATCGCGAACAACATCTTTCAAGGGTTTCATTTCATCATGGAAATATTTTACCTCTATGAATTTTGCCAAACAAAAGGCAACAGTAATAAATATAGCAACAATAAACATATCGTCCATCTTCCTAAATATATGTGTATGATGATTTTGTTACCTTTTTTTTCAACGAATTGATTTTTTAAATAAGGTTAAAGATTTTACAACATAATAAATATGTACTCATTTTTATTATGGATTTCTATATTTATAGCACTTTATGGTAAATGGATTTCAAATAATATTGTTCATTCGTATAATGATACTAAAATTACAATTAAAGAAAATATTATAGATTCTATGAATATACCAAGGAGATTTTTAATTGCTCCACATGAATTAGACCCACATGAAGTAGTTCATTTTTTCATGATCTGGAATATTTAAGGGAGTTCTTCAGCCTCTAAAAATATATCAGCACTTTCAATATTCTGTCGAGGTTCGTCTAACACATCAAATCCTGTCAAATCCATGGTGTCTGTATGGATTTGAATACGATCATCATCATCTGAATCGGATTCTTCTTCCATTCTTCGTTCGAGTGCTCTTGATACACTAATATCTTCTAATCGTTCTAGTGTTTTCGGCGCTTCTATTTTTTCTTCTTCATTATTTGATGTCAACGCAGAATCTATATCGTTAAATGTAAGTGTAGTAACAACCTTTTCGTCATCTATATTCTTAATCGTTGGTGTTACCGGAATAACTTCCTTTTCTTCTTCAAAATCTTTGGATTCACTTTCCATATTTTCGTCTTCATTTGACCCAGGTTTGACAAGTTCGGGTTCTTTCATATTTTCAATAAAGACTTCCTCTTCTTGCTCCACGCTTTCATCCATATAAGCGCGAATAATGGCTTCGGTAGGAATACTTTCGCGAATCGTAGTTAAAATTGCTTCTTGAATTATCATTTCTAATTCGCGCGCGTTCTTTTGGATTTGAAGAGGACTAATATTTTTCTCAAACAAGTATACGTTACTATATACACGACGCGCAGTATTAATATAGATTTTATGAACAAAAGGGTCTAATTTTGGTATATCAATATCAATTTTTTTCTGTTTATTTCCTACACGAATACAAGTAAGAACTTTAAGTTGAATGATATGGACACATGTGATCAAATCTTCTAAATAATTACATCCTGAACGCTCAATAATTCGTTTTCGCTCGTCTTCAATAATAGTAGCATTCCATTTTGGAATGCGGGACATCAAATTCTGAAAAGTCATTAAATACTTTCCCATTTCGTCAGTATCGGCACAAATTTTCCACGATTCATCAAAGATAGACTTCAATCCTTCTTCTACCAAAGGTGTGAAAATACTTACTAAACGACTACACCATTCATTACGCGATTCTTGTAAATTGGAAATTACAAAATCATCCATTTTTACATAATATTTATATTTGTTTTTCTACTTTGAAACGAAGGTGTCTAAATAGAAAAATATAGTAAACATAAGCAATTTTTCATTTCTATATTCTGCCTTAATTTTATGAAAATACATAATTACATCGTATTTTTGAACTTCAGATAATAAATGGGTTTGTTTTATCCAATTAATCGTCTCTATACAGGAATATCCATTTTCATAAATTGTATTCACAATTTGAACCCATTGATAAGGTGTTTTGTCTAATTTGTTAATTATTTGCGAAACCCATTCGAAAGAATCAGGTTTTATACCATATATAGATTGTAAATGATGTTGATGTAAATTAAGCGACTTTCCATTTTCTTGAATATTGTCAGGAACATATATCTCACAAAATCGAGATAAAATTGGATTTAATAATTTATGTTTATTCTCTACGATAATAAAAAAACGCGTATTGTGACTGAACGATTCAATACAACGTCGCATTGCCGATTGAGCATCAATGGTTAAACTATCGGCATTAAATAATACAATTGTTTTGAACTGAATGCCTTTATTTGATTGTACATTTGTTTTGGCAAAAAATTTTAACTCTTCTCGTATAAATTTGATTCCTTTTCCGTGCGCACAATTTACATACATAACATTCGTCTTTAATTTGTATTTATCATTGTCATATATTTTGTGAATAAATTCATATACAATTGTTTTCTTTCCTGTACCACATGAACCATGAAACAATAAATGCGGTATTTTTCTATTTTTCAGAAACCCATCTAATTTTGTTTGTATATTTTCATGTACAGGCAAATAATTTACACAACTACTATTCATTTATAGAATAAAACATATATGATTTTATATATGTTTTATGGTAATTATTGTTTCTCGATAATTTCACTCAAAACTTTATTGAATTTATCGTTTTCTAAGTTTAATAATTTGTCTATTTTATCCTGGTCCATGGAATTATATATTTTTTCTAAAGCATCTTGATGTTTTTGGGAAAGGGAATCGATAAATTTAATCTTCTCAGGAGTTGCGTTGTTTAATAGATATTCCATGTTTCCATCGTCGCCAATTTCAAAGTTTTCTCTAAAATATTTTTCATATTTTGTTTGAAACGTCTGAATATCATCTTCTGACCAATTACTAAATAAATTGTCGAAAATTTCTTGCGTTTTTTCACCTTGTTCTTGAATAGATAATTTGTCTTTCTCTATTTTTTTCAACTCCTTAAACAATTTCTCTTTTACTTCATCAAATTTATCTGTAGTTTCTGTTTCTAATCCTTCAATTAAAGTAGACATGTGATTATACATAATTATATATAAAACAGTAAATATTATACCATGTAATAGTAAGGCGATAGTTTTACATTTATATGGTTCTAATATGACTCCTGGGCAACAGATAATAAATAATAATACCGTCCATCCGAATAAAAACAATTGCTTCATTATATAATGGACTTATATAAAATTGAAACAACTAAATTATTCATTAAAAACTAAATAAAAATAAATTAACATACATAATATGAAGAAAACTATCATCAAACGTGTTGGAAAATCGTTTCGCCTGGTCGATTTTCACATATTTAACAGGAAAGGTGAGTTGTTTAAAAATGACGACTCTATGAGTGAAGATAGTGACGATCAAGCAAAATGGAATGAGCAAGAAAATTTCATCATTCAAATGTTCGGAATTAATGAAAAAGGAGAAACTTGCTGTGTGTATTTAAATGATTACAAACCCTTCTTTTATATTAAAGTTGGCGACGATTGGGATGAAAATGATGTACAGGAATTGAAGAGAGATATTCAACAAAAGGTCGGTAAATATCATAGCAAAAGTATTCGATCAATTGAATTAGTAGATCGTCATAAATTATATGGGTTCAGTGGTGGTAATAGTCATCAATTTGCTAAATTGACTTTAGAAAATACCACTACATTGAACAGAGTTCGTAATTTATGGTACACATATTTGGATGAAGCCGAAAAGAAATTAACTGGAAATTATAGAAAAAGGAAAGATTATGTATTTAACGACACCTATTTGGAATTATACGAGAGCACAATTCCGCCTTTGCTACGATATTTTCATATTCATAATGTGAGTCCTTCGGGGTGGATATTTGTAAACACAAAACTCTGTTCTACTCCACCCGTAAAAACAACCACATGTAAGTATGAATATGTTTGTAAATGTAATGATATTAAATCAATGCCTCAAAAAGAAACCATTGTTCCTTACAAAATATGTAGTTTTGATATTGAGGCGAGTAGTAGTCACGGCGATTTTCCACTGCCAATTAAAACATATAAAAGATTGGCCATGAATATTGTCGATGTCTTTATGCGTCGCGCAAATTCATCACAAAAAATTACCAGTGAAAATGGGAACAAATTATTGGAAAGGTGTATTTTAACTGCTTTTGGATATGACAGTTTTGAAAATGTGGATATAGTTTATCCAAAATCTCCTATGTCAAAAAAACAAGTGTTGTCGTCTACTAAAATATTATTGGAAAAATGTATTACCGAAATTATGCACTTTAAAACAGCAGAAGGACTGGATATAGAAGAATCGTTTGAAACAATTAAAGAACATCTGGAGTCAGTAAGTGAAACATGTGGCGACAATGGAGCACAAAATCAAGAAATGGATTCTGTTCCGATTTGGAATAAAATGAAACCGAAGAAAACCGTTTTGAAAAAGTCCGATATTAAGTATAAACTAATTGATATTTTGCTAAGTTCTAAATATGAACGTGAAGACAAGATCAAGGTGGTGAATATCATGATTCAACCCGACGATGACGACAGTGTCCCAATGGGACATCCTTTGAGACTTTTCCCCAATTTGGAAGGTGATAAAGTGACATTTATAGGTTCAACCTTCTTGAAATATGGAGAAAAGGAACCCTATTTGAATCATTGTTTGGTATTAGGCGGATGTACTGATGTTCCAGGGGCACAAATCGAATGTGTCAAAACAGAAGAGGATGTTTTGATAAACTGGCAAAAATTAATTCAAAAGGAGGATCCCGATGTCATCATAGGTTATAATATATTTGGGTTTGATTACGAGTTCCTCTTTCGTAGAGCACAAGAGAACAATTGTGCGTCGGAATTCTTGAAACTATCGAGAGTGAAGAATGAAATGTGTGCTAAAGTCGATTCTCAGAACAAAATGTCGATTGAAAATACCAAAATTGTTTTGGCAACCGGTGAATATGATTTGCGATTTTATAAAACAACTGGTCGATTACAAATTGATATGTATACTTACTTTCGACGCGATTTCAATTTAACATCGTATAAATTAGATGATGTTGCCGGTCAATATATTAGCGATAGTGTAAAGCATGTGGATCATCGCTCAGATGATGTTCACGGTGAAGTTACTGATTTATATAGCAATAATTTGGCGGGGTTACATGTTGGCGATTATCTTCATATTGAATTGAGCAGTTTCACTAGCGATTATTATAAAAATGGGAAGAAATTCCAAGTGTTGGATATTATTGAAAATAAAGAGCACAATGGCAAAAACTTCAATGTGATTGTTATTGGTGGAACGCAATTAGACGAATCGACAAAGAAAAATATTAAATGGGGCATGGCAAAAGACGATGTAACACCACAAGATATTTTCCGTCTGGCAAATGGTTCAGATTCTGACCGCGCTATTGTTGCGAAATATTGTATTCAAGATTGTAACTTGGTCCATCATTTGATGTCGAAAATTGACGTATTAACTGGATATGTTGAGATGTCGAGTATTTGTAGTGTTCCTATTTCATTCCTGGTGTTTCGAGGTCAAGGTATTAAATTGACAAGTTATGTGGCAAAGAAATGTAGAGAGAAGGATACATTGATGCCCGATTTGGAAAAAACATCAAATGGGGATGGATACGAAGGAGCAATTGTGTTGCCACCCAAATGCTCAATGTATATGGATAATCCAGTTGCTTGTGTAGATTATGCGTCGCTTTATCCCTCTTCCATGATTAGTCAAAATTATAGTCATGATTCCAAGGTATGGTCAAAAGAATATGATTTATCAGGAATCTTGATCAAAGAAACCGGTGAAAAAGACAAAAAGGGTAATTATATTTACGACAATTTGCCCGGTTATGAATATATTGACATTGAATTTGACACATACAAATACAGTCGCAAAACGCCTACTTCTCGCGCCGAAAAAGTAATTAGTGGTAAAAAGATGTGTCGATGGGCACAATTACCAGATGATCAAAAATCTATTATGCCATCTATTTTGGAGGAATTGTTGAAAGCGCGAAAAGCAACACGTAAAAAAATTAAGACAGAACCCGATCCATTTATGCAGAACATTTTGGACAAGCGACAACTCGGTTACAAGGTGACAGCAAACTCTCTTTATGGACAATGTGGTGCTAGAACATCCACATTTTATGAACAAGATGTTGCGGCATCAACTACTGCCACTGGTCGTATGATGATTATATATGCGAAACGTATGGTTGAAGAGGTATATGGCGACCGTGTATGCAAAACAAAAGATTACGGTTTGGTGAAATGTAGAGCTGAATATATTTATGGCGATACAGATTCCGTATTCTTCACATTTAATTTGGAAGACCCTGAAACCGGTGAGAAAATACGGGGTCAAAAAGCACTCGAAATAACTATTGAATTAGCACAAGAAGCCGCCAACTTATGTACACAATTCTTGAAAGCACCTCAATGCTTAGAATATGAAAAAACGCTCATGCCATTTATCTTGCTTTCAAAGAAGCGCTATGTGGGTATGTTGTATGAAGAAGACCCCCATAAAGGCGATATGAAATATATGGGTTTATCGTTAAAACGTCGCGATTCATGTGATTATTTAAAAGATACGTACGGTGGTATTTTGAACATATTAATGAAAAGCGATAATATTCAAGACGCGATTGAATATTTATATCAATCGTTGAACAATTTAATTGAAGGCACTGTTCCAATGGAAAAATTAGCCATTACGAAGGCACTTCGTAGTGATTATAAAAATCCCATGCAGATTGGTCATTGGGTTCTTGCTGAAAAAATAGGAAAACGAGATCCAGGAAATCGTCCCAAACCAGGCGATCGTATGAAATTTGTCTTCGTTGTCAACAAGGATAAAAAAGCATTAATGGGCAATAAGATCGAAACACCGGAATATATTGTACAAAATGATTTGACCATTGATTATAGTCATTATATTACAAATCAATTGATGAAACCATTACAACAATTGTTTGGACTAGCGTTAGAACATATTTGGTCTTATCAGAAAAAAACGGGGGCAATAAAAACATTCAAAAAAGACATGGTCAATCTTGAAAACACAATAAGTGACATGGAATTGTTTATGAAAAGGAAGGAAAAATATTGTTCAGCAAAAGTAAAAACTTTGCTATTCGATAAGTTCTTGACAAAGATTCAACATTCTCAAACGGGAATGCAAACAATTACAAAATTCTTTGCTTAATAACTTAACATAATTGTGTATATTTCTTCATTGCGCATATTATTTAATTCGTTTTGTTGTTGCTCTTTTTCTTGTTTTTGAAATTCTCGTTCTATAATTAAAAATTCATACATTTCTTCGTCATTGTACCATAACAAGTGTTTCAGATCTTCATATTCTTTTGCTTCCGGGATAAGTATGACGTTTACACTAGTATCAAATGATATAGATCTTTTTATTTTTATAGGTTTTGATATATTTGGGATATGTTTCCATTTTTGTTTATCTGACAATACCATTTCTATTTTTATAATTTTTATATTTATGTATATTTGTCTATTCATTTTTATCTCGTAGTATTATATAAATGAGTACTTGGTTGGATACTGTTAAAAAAACATTTAAGGATGGTCGCAAAAAAAGTGCTTCTTATAAATTTAAGGATGCACTAACTGACGCAAAGAAAGTATACAATAAAGGGAGTAATGTCGCAGTAGGTGTTGCTAAAACTGCACGTAAAACCATGAAGCGTGGTATGAAAAAAATGACAAAGAGAACCCGTCGTCGTTCAAAAGGAACTCGCAAAAATAGAAGGTAATTAAATTAAATAAAATTGAATTGAAGAACTCCGTTATATAATTATAATAAAAATCGTTATTTATTATAATATGGGAAATCCTATTTTAATTTCACTTGAAGGAAATATTGGGGCCGGAAAATCAACTTTGATTGAACATTTAGAGAATGTTTTACAAAAAGAAGCTGGATGGATATTCTTGAAAGAACCTGTTCATATTTGGGACACAATTGTAGATGAAAATGGAAAAACAGTATTGGCAAACTTTTATGAAGACCCAAAAAAATATGCGTTTGCTTTTCAGATAATGGCATTTACAACCCGATATCAAGAATTAAAGCGTATTGTAAGAGAAAATCCAAATTGTAAGGGTATTATTTGTGAACGTTCTTTAGAAGCAGACAAACATATATTTGCTAAGATGTTACATCGTGATGGATTAATGGATCAATTGATGTACACTATTTACGATAAATATTTTCAAGAATATGAAGGAAATTTCAAATTAGACGGAATTATTCATATTGACGCACTTCCAGAAACTTGCTTTGAACGTGTAAAAGAACGTTCTCGAAATGGGGAATCGACAATTACTTTAGAATATTTACAAACATGTCATGATTTTCATAAAAATTGGTTTGAAAATACCGACACACCTGTTTTACAATTGAATGTAAACGAAAACGTGGATGTTTCGAATTATAATAATCAAACTTCTATAAAATGGTTACAAGAAGTTTTAACGTTTATTCAACAATTTCAAGAAAAACAAACTAATATTGAAACATGGACCAAACAGTTATAAGTAACATAACATTTTGTAAACTTATTTGCTTTTGAATAATTCTCTATTTAATAATGTAGCATTTATTGTTTTTTTACCTTTTTTATCGTTTTGTGTTTCTGTGGTTTCGGTTGTTGTTGATGTTCCTGTTCCGGTGGTTCCTGTTCCGGTGGTTCCTCTTCCGGTTGTTCCCGTTGTTGATGCTGTGGCGGTTGATGCTCCCTGACCTATATTTTGTCCAACATTACTAGATGCTTGTGGTTGAGCACCACTTTCACCAGTTGCTTCTCCACTAGAGGAGACGTTATAACTACCATCTTGATATTGAATTTGGAATACCTTTGAATCTATTACTAAACTACAGGTTTGAATATTTCCACTGGAATATTGTATATTATTTGCCTGAATACTCATTTATAATAAAAACATATAAAAACTTTCTATGTTTTCAATATAAAATGAAAGAGATCACATTATGGATGATTGTTCAATCAAATAACTCTAAACATATTGATAATTTTAACACTATTAATCAGAAAATTCATTTACAGTATTTTCCAGGGATCCAAAGTTGTGAACATTATCAAATATTTTCAGATTTTTCTGTTCACAAAAATTACTTTCATACAAATTATGTAAACTTGTTACAAGACAATCCAAGTGTTTTGGGTGAAAATTTATCGCATATGTTGCTTTTTAATAAAATTTTAGAGAAAAGTAATCATGATTGGAATCTTGTATTGGATGGTTCTATTTTATTGAATATAGATAAATTCCTAGCAAATTATGAAGATATTATAAAAAATGCCGAAGAAAAGGGATCTGAATGTATTCAATTGTATATGCCTCCCAAGTTTTTTGTTATGAATAATAAATCCATTAGTAATCATACAGAATTGTATGATCTATCGTTACAAATAGACAATAAAGCATATTTAATTCATAAAAAAGGGATTTCTAAATTTATAGAACAATACCCGTTACAGAAAAACATTACGGAACAATTTGGAGAAATGATTCCTAGTTGGAAATCTTTATATTGGAAAAATGATTGTTTTCATGTCATGTAATACATATATTACTTATTCGAATTATATGTATTTATTTTTTGCTAGAACGTCTACGTGATGATTTACGCTTCTTCATTGTGCGTTTAGGTTTATGTTTACGTGTACCCTTCTTTTTATGTCTTCTGCGTTTTGATTTACCACCACCAAGATTAGGAGTATCAGTAGGAGTATCAGTAGGAGTAGCAGTAGGAGTAGGAGTAGCAGTAGGAGTAGCAGTAGCAGCAGTAGTAGCAGGTTTTTCGGGTTCTGGCCCGATAATCTCTTTTTTCAATCCAAGAATTTTCTTCAATAAAGTAGTAATCATAGGAGCACTGTCCTTACCGGCAGAAATTATATATTTATCACCCTCTAGAATCATGTTAAAGTCACCTGTTTGGACATCACCGGTTGTTCCTGAACCGACAGACTGAATGCGACCAATTACACTCTTCACTTCTCTGTCTTCTCCGTCTTCTCCGTCTTCTCTGTCTTCTAATTTAAAACCAAATACAAGTTGTGTACAAGCATTCGTTCCAGCAGCAAATTTTAAATCTAGTTTTGAAAGCGTTTGTAATTCGGATTCTAACGCAACAATATCAGTACGTTTAGACGAACGAACTTTTCCAGTGCTTATATCAGTATCACTAGAAATCGCCTTTTTAATTAAAGCAAATAATTTCGCAGAATTCAGTTTATCTGGTGATTCGGTTAGATTACGATTCTCCCCGGAGTCTAATACATGACATTTTACAGCGTCACTTAGACCACCATTGTTTGTATTTAAGTTTATAACATCCTCTGCTTTTGCACCAACAATTTTTACAGATGTATATGACTTCAAATCCTTTTTAAAATTGTTTAACGCACTTGTTGATAGTTTGCTCATCTTGTGTTGACACGCAATAGCAACCATGTGTTCAGTTAAACCGCCTAGATTGGCGTTCAGGTCCATACCTTTAACACGTGTATCTATAGTAGTGGCAATGCTCTCTTTTTCATCATTAGCAGCATCCGCATTTGGCGGAGTATTATTAACAATCGGATCAGCCATTTTAATATATAATATAGGAACAAATTATTTGTCACTTTATGTTAGATAATGAAAATTTCCCGTAGTCGTTTTTACAAACCGTGGATATTATTTGCAACTATTTTGGCTATTTTTGCGATTTTAACTATATTTTACATTGTAGTTACTAAATATTTAATGTGGAAATCTAAGGAAATCCAAGAAAACTTCTTGGACTCAACGCCTAAATATTCTTCAGATGTAGGAATTGTATCAATGATCAAAGACCCAAAAAACATAGATACGTGGTTAGAAAAACACCGCACCTTGGGTATTAAGCATTTTTATATTCGTTTAGAAGAAACCCCTGATTTAGAAGAGTATTTAGAATCACAACCAGATGTTACAGTAAAGGTTGGAAAATCAACAGGAGTGAATGAGTATGATGAAATCCAAACACGACAAAACAAATGGGTAAACCAAGCGTTCGAATTAGCAAAATTGGATGGTAATAATGTTCAATGGTTGATACATATTGATTCTGATGAAATTTTAAAAGGAGATTTAAAGAAAGTCCAAGACTTACCCGAAGATGTTCGCACCTTTTGGATACAAAATATTGAGGCCAAATTCGATAAAATTCCTGGAAAAGAGGACAATTGTTTCAATGCGTCGAAATTTGCTAAATGTGGAACGAAGGATTCGGGGTGTGTGAGTTACGCAAATGGAAAAAGCGGGGGTCGCGTATCATCGGATGTATCTTGCTTTGGTCCTCATCGTATGAAGAGTGAAATAGAAACAAATGAATCGGTAAAGTTAGATGATTTAGAAGTAGAACATTATGAGAGTTGCGATTTCAATATTTATAAACAAAAGTTTAAAAACCTTTCAGTCCAAGACAAGGAAACTAAAATACCATTTTCTTATTATAATGAGTCGATTAAAGCAGCAAAAGATGATGATGATGATAAACTCCAAGAAATATATAAAAAATATCGCGTAAACGCATAAAATTGATATAAGTTCATATTTTGTTGTGAATAGCAAAATACGAAAATGAATCAAAGTAGAAACATCAAACGTGTCCTGGTATTTGACGTGGAGACAACGGGTCTCTTACCAAAAAAGGGGGAAGAAGTTCCCATTGAAGAATTACCCCATGTAATTCAATTAAGTTATGTAATCTTTGAAACGAGTAATTGGAGAGTATCCAAAGAATACAATCAATACATAAATATTCCACAACATGTAGAAATTTCTTCGATAATTACAGACATCACTGGAATTACACGAGAAATGTGTAACACTGGAATATCTATGGATGCAGCGTTAAAAGAGTTTTGCGAAGACTATATGATTTGTGATACAATTGTAGCGCACAATATATATTTTGATCGACGTATGATTCAATTGGAATTGAAACGTCATGCCGAATCATTGGAACCATTTCATGTAGAAAATGTGTTCTTGCCATCTTATGAAAAAGAGGAAAACAAACAAAATTATTGTACTATGTACAAAAGCAAAAATATATGTAAAATCGAACGTAAAAGTGCTAAGGGAGAAACTTATTACAAAAGTCCCAAATTGTCGGAATTATACGAATATTTGTTTGAAACAAAGGCGCCGCTGAATTTACACGATTCGCTCATCGATACGTATGTTTGTTTGAGGTGTTTTGTGAAAATGCGTTTCAAGTTTGATATTAGTACGCGTGGGTATAAATCGGAAATATTTAATAATTAAACCCTTGGTAACAAAGGATTTTGTATATATTGTTATTCATATTTTTGTTATAATAGTACAGATGATTGTTATGGATTGTCCGACAACATTATGACGATTTTGTCTTCAAATAAAAATTGAGTATATTTTGTGTTGATTTATTTAGTTCTATCGAACTGTCACCATTCATCGTTTTTTTTACATTTTGTGCCAATTCCTTTCCCAATTCAACACCCCATTGGTCAAAAGAATTAATATCAAAATAAAATCCTTGGACTGCTACATAATGTTCGTATATTGCTAATAAAAATCCAAGATTATAAGAACTAAGGTCATCCATCAATAATAATGTGGATGGACGCCCACCTTGAAATACTTTATGAGGTATTAATGTTTCATCGCATCCTTCAGTACGAAGAACTTTTTCATTTTTACCGTAAAATAATGCGTCTGGTTGAGCAAAAAAATTACACATTAATTCATCATGATTACTAATAGAAGACCCATGTTTTGTATATACACCTTTTTTTTGCTTACAAAATCCTATGAATTCACATGGTATTATTTGGGTTCCTTGATGGAGGTATTGATAAAAAGAATGTTGTCCATTCGTTCCAGGTTCCCCAAATACCACTTGACCACTTTTTTCGACTTTATTTCCATGGAAATCAATATGTTTTCCGTTACTTTCCATTTCAACTTGCTGAATATGTGCCGGGAAACGTTCAAGTGCTTGCGAATAAGGTAAAATAGCACGACAAGAAAATCCACGTTGAATATGATCAATTGTAATCAATCCCATATGAATCGGAATATTATTTTCAATAGGTTCATTAAAGAAATGAATATCGGCATCTCTCGCCCCATTTAGAATTTGATTTACTACATCAAAACCAAAGGTTAGTCCGATTGGCAGCATACCTACCGCACTCCATACTGAATATCTACCCCCAACCCAATCCCAAAAACCAAATGTTTTTGAAATGCCAAATGATGTAACCTTTTCTAAATTTGTACTAACCGCAATCATATGTTTTTGAACAATGACTTCAGAATCGACACCATGTATGTTTGATACTAACCAATCTTTTACACATTCAGCATTAATTATAGTTTCTTGAGTAGTGAATGTTTTGGATATAATAATAACCATAGTTTCTTCAGGGTCAATATCTTCCAAACAGTCTATTAAATTTCGTGGGTCAATATTTGATAATAATCGTAAATTCATTTTTTTTTCATTTTCTATTGATTTATAAAAATATTCTAGACCTAAATAACTTCCACCGATTCCAATCGAAATAATATTTTTAAATTTTTTTCCGGTTGATGATAATAGATTTCCGGAATGTACTTCTTGAACAAAAGATTCTATATCATCCATAACTTCTTGAACCTCTTTTTTATACCAAGAATCGGTTGCGTTTGCTCGTAACGATATATGTTCTACAGATCGGTTTTCTGTAAAATTTATTTTATCCCCGTTCTTCATATTCTCCATTTTTGGCAACACTTTTTCGGTTAGTTCCTCTAATAATGTAGAATATTCATTTTCATTGAATAGTTGACGATGAAAGTCAAAATAAACACTGTTTTTATAATTAAGAACGGATTTCATTCTATATTATTAGTATAATATAAGGGTTTAAGTATTTTTTAGTATATTTAGCAATTTTTTATCTCTTTATAGTTAAAATGTACATTCCATTTTTAACATCTTTACTTTTTTGTTCGGCACTTGTATTTACAAGTGCTAAAGACATATTATTGGACACAAATAATACATTATTGCTTCGCGGAGAAATAAATGATAAATTAGCAACCGATTTTGTATTTGATCTAAATCGTCGCACAACGAAGACCGAGTTGTATGTTTTCTTGGACACGAATGGGGGATCTGTTGACGCAGGAAATAAAATTGTGAATGAAATCCAAAAACACAATCTTACTTGTATTGCGCAAAAAGCAATCAGTATGGGATTCGTTATTTTACAATCATGTGAAAAAAGATACGTGACACCCCTTTCGACTTTGATGCAACATCAAATCAGTTACGGGGTTAGTGATGAAAAGGCGAAAATAGAAAGTTATGTAGAATTTATTAAACAAATTGGCGAAGAACTTACGGAAATGCAGGCGAACAAAATAGGTATTACCACAAGAGATTTTAAATTGAATACTTATAATGACTGGTGGTTGTTTGGTAAAAAAACAATCCAAGAAAATTGTGCTGATGAAATGGTGGATGTATATTGTACACCTAAATTAACAAATCAAACGTATGTCTTGGACCAGGGAAGTTATAGTTATGTTTATTCCAAATGTCCTTTAGTGACAAATTATATTGAAAAGTCCAAGAACAAAAAAGACGAAGACGATTTTTTCTATTTTCTATAAACGATTGAATCAATTATACAAACTTTTGGCAAGTATTACAATCTTCGCATATTCCAATAATTTCCCCTTTATTTGTTGGATTCATTTGATAATAACACATATTGTGTTGATTTGTAATACAATCTTGGTCTTTCCATAAAGAATGATACAATGGAATTTTGCTTTCTAAAACAGTATGTGCCAAAGATTGAATTTGATTCATCCATAATGGGCATTCTGGATTGTGGGAAAGGGTCCAAGTAATTTCCGGAAGAATAATGTTCGTATTTCTACAAAGAGGACAATCATGATCCCAATGTTCAATACAACTTTCGTGAAATAAATGAGGACACTCCCATTTCTTGATGAGAGTAGTAGAATCTACGTTTTCAAAACAAATGACGCAATTACTTTTCATATTTTTTGTTATAAAACTATGAAAATACAGGAAAAATAGTTCAATTTTATGAAAAAAACAAACTTAGTTAAATTATTAAAATAATACAAAATCAATCTACTTGGGCAAATACCTCTCTTTTTCTATTTTGTTGTACTCGATTAGAACGACGAACGGGTTCCTGAACCTTCCTATCGCGAATCGTTTTCGCCCTCTTTTCCTTACCCACTTTCTGTTTCTCTTCTTTAACCGTTGTTTCGCGTAATCGTAAAAGTGCCTTGGCTGCGTTCAGTTGTGCCAATTTATCGTACATGAATTCGAGGCGCTCGTTCTCCAAAACCGATAGTTTATGGAAGAACTCTTCAATCTTGTCACTCGACGACCCGTAAATTGGTTCTTCGTCATGTCGTCTGATCGGACCACATTTTGTTTTCCACAGTTGGTAATATGCCGCACGAACTTCGACCTCATACAATTTGTCGAACATTTGTTTTGCGTTATAAATTTGCTCTCTTCTCATATTCACCATGCGCTTTTCTATGTCATAGTAACTATCCATATTGTTCGGATAATAATTTCGTCTGACAGCACCACTAGCAAAGAGTGCCATTCTTTTGGACCATTCGGTCCAAAGGTCGCGTTCGTAAAAGTTGTTGAGTTGCATGGTTGGTTGTTTACTTCTTTAAGTTTTGTATTTACCTTCCAGTAAAATACAAAAAAGATCTTCAATTTTATCTAGGCGGAGCACATTTCACACACTTCTTCTTCTTGTGAAACAAAATCGGGCGTTTCTTCGTCTTTCTCCGGTTCAATGGTGAATTGTTGTGCTTGGTGTTTTCCGCGACGCCGCAAATAATAAATTCCCGTTTTCAAACCTTTTGTCCAAGCATAAAAATGCATAGACGTTAATGTATTATAAGTTGGATCTTCCAACCACAAATTCAAGGATTGACTTTGGCAAATAAAAGCACCACGGTCGGCAGCCATATCGATGAGTGACTTCATGGGTAGTTCCCAGACTGTTTTATATTTGTTGCGTATTTGTTCCGGTATTACATCGATTTGCTGAATCGAACCATTGTTGGCAATAATAGAATTTTTCACTCTTTCATTCCATAAGTTCAAATCAATGAGTTCTTTCATCAAATATTTATTGGCTAATATAAACTCACCCGCAATCGTGCGGCGACTATAAATGTTCGATGTAATTGGTTCAATACATTCGTTATATCCTAATATTTGCGATGTAGATGCGGTTGGCATAGGTGCCAATAACAATGAATTTCGTAATCCATAATATATAATGTTTTGCTTTAAACTATCCCAGTCATATTTATCAGACGGTTTTACATTCCACATATCAAATTGTAATATTCCTTTGCTTGCGGGTGAACCATCAAAACTACTATAAGGACCATCTAGTTTTGATATTGTACATGATTCTACTAAAGCAGCGTGATAAATGGTTTCAAAAATATCCTTATTGAGTTGTCTAGCGTCAAGAGAATCAAATACATAATTCATTTGAATAAATGTATCAGCAAGTCCTTGAACACCAATTCCAATTGGTCGATGTAAAAGATTACTATTGCGTGTTTTATCCGTTGGATAAAAATTTACATCAATTACTTTATTCAAATTATGTGTTACAATCCGTGCAACCTCGTGAAGTTTATCAAAGTCATAGGAAGGCGGTTCTGTACTATAATCAATACATGAAGGTAAAGCAATACTTGCTAAATTACACACAGCACTTTGTTCTTTATTCGATACTTCCATGATTTCAGTACATAAATTGGAAGACTTAATAATGCCAATATTCTGTTGATTGGTTTTTCGATTGGCCGCATCTTTATAACATAAATAAGGTGTTCCAGTTTCCATTTGGGCATCCAATATTTGGAACCACAATTTGCGCGCTTTCATCGTAACACGTCCCCTATGTTCAGTTTCATAGAATTCGTAAAGTGCTTTGAACGCATCCCCATATACCTCAGACAAACCCGGACATTCATCGGGACACATGAGTGTCCAATTTCCATCTGTCTTTACGCGTTCCATAAATAGATCCGGAATCCAAAGTCCGTAAAATAAATCACGCGCTTTTAATTCTTCATCGCCGTGATTTTTACGCATTTGTAAAAATATTTCAATATCTGCATGCCATGGTTCTAAATAAATAGCAAAACTTCCGTTACGCTTTCCACCTCCTTGGTCAACATATTTGGCTGTATTGTTAAATACTCGTAACATGGGAACAATACCATTTGACGTGCCATTTGTTCCTCTAATATGACTTCCGGTCGCACGAACATTGTGAATATGAAGACCAATGCCTCCCGCCCATTTGGAAATGTTGGCACAATCACGCAAAGTGTTATAAATGCCATCAATCGAATCGTTTTCCATTGCCAATAAAAAACAGGACGATAATTGGGGTCTAGGTGTTCCAGAATTAAACAATGTAGGAGTCGCGTGTGTAAAATATTTATTTGACATATAAAAATATGTCTCTTTAATTTTATCCATACTTTCTTCGTGAATACCAATGGAGACACGTAACCACATATGTTGAGGTCTTTCTACAATCACATTGTTTATCTTCATTAGATATGCTCGTTCCAATGTTTTGAAACCGAAATAGTCAATCAAATAGTCGCGATTATAATCACATAGTTCGTCTAATTCTTCCGGGTGTTTCATAACAAAATCATACAATTTTTCAGATACTAGCGATGACTTTTTTCCATGTTTATCTTTAAAATGATATAATTGTTTAACAACCTCACTGAAAGAAGATGATGTATTTTTTTGATGATTTGATACTATAATTCTTCCAGCCAGACTGTTATAATCCGGATGTGTGGATGCTAGCGAAGCACATTGATCGGACGTTACTTCATCAATTTGGGTGGTAGTAATATTATTATATAGTTGATCAATTACTTTCATGGTAAGTGATGTAAAATTCAATTGAATATTTGCTTCGGTTGCGGTATTTTTAATACGCTGCAATATTTTATCAAACGATACAATTTCTTTTTCACCATTGCGTTTGATTACATACATTTCATCGTCATCAAATGGCATATTATAAATAGAATACTCATATACTATTTATGTTCTTTTGAAAAATTTTTTCCTTTACTACAATCAACCATTAAAAGAATAAAATTATAATAGAATTTTTCGAAAAAAAAACAACAAAACCATGTTTATTATTTTTTAACCTTTTAAAATAGGTGTGTATTTTTTTGTCCTAACGATATTTCGTTAGTAATATCCATTGGTCAGATAATGATATTGACCATCATGTGTCGAATAAAATGGTCATTTTTTTGTATTTTTAGAGGATTGAAGATGCTTTGCCAAAATCTTCTTGAACTCTTTTGGATCCATGTCCCGGAAATGACTATATTGTGAATTTGATATAGGCATCCCTTTGTAGATCTTGACCGTGCAAGATGGAAAATAGTGAATATGGTTCTTTGGCATGTTTAAATAATATTGTTTATGATAAAAACATTATTTTGAAAAAGACCTTCAATTTTGTATATATATTATTCATTATCTAATTTTACCAAACAAACCCCCGTTCCTATATTTAGATTCTTAATAATTTTACTATCTTCATTTCCTTGAACCACTTCCAACGCGAGCGGTTTTGGAATACGTTTTTTTGCTGCTCGATGTTCATATCCGGATACTCGTTCTTCCAAAATAGTGTTCCATGCTTTTGCTATAATGGGAACTGCGTTTTGAAACCATTTTTTGTTCCGTTCAACAAATACACACGAATATTGGTCCAATCTCCAATAGTCCACACTATATAGACTCCAACTACGTCTTATTTTTAAACGTTGTTCCTCGATCCATTTTTCAACGGATTCTTTTGTCAAATCAATATCAAGTGGCATATAAATATATTTTGGTCCACCCGATTGCTGTTGCGCAAGCATGTATCCACCTGTATTATCTGTAGAATCTCCCATACTACATCCAATACTAAGTCTTTCCACAAAATGTAAAATAATTCCCTTTGTATGCGTTTCGTCTTGATAAAACTTTTCCTCATTTTCGTACTCTTTGAAACGGGTTTCTAGAAAATCACATTCATCTAGATCACACGTTTCCATTTGTAATTGCATTTGAATCCAATATGCTTTCGATGGAATCCCGTTAATTTCGCGATTTACAATATTCTTAATTTCCAACATGCGTCCATAACGATCATTTTTCGGATCTACATTAATTCCATCGGGCGAAGCACCAATAAAGGAATAATTTACGTGTTGTATACATCCAAAATCTTCGATTTTCGTATTGTTTTTATTTTCATATAACATAACAGACAATGGTTCGTATTTTTGTCCCCAATGCATAGGAGATAAAATATTTACATAACCACTTGATTCTCCGCTATGATCTCTTAGAGGGCAACACTTTTCATAAATTAAACTATTATATTGCGAGTCGGTGCCAAATAGTTTCCATAAATTAGAGGCAGTCATTAATTGATGTCGAAATGAATACCATTCTCGCGTACGCTGTTCAGGTTGTGGCATTGACCGTAAATAGTCGATTTGATTATGTAATTGTGTCAAATCCAAAGATGTGGATGTATATTCTAATTGTGAACGTTTTGGGTAATCACACTTCATAATTTCAAAATATTCGTTTATCACTTTGTAAATAAATTCACCAGTCTCATCGTCGTCATTACTATTGTATATTTGTGCGTCTTCCCATAGTTCTACAAAATAGCACATTATTTCGTTATTAATAATGTCATAATAGTTTGGTTCACACATATGTAGAATATTTTGTTCTACATATTCGTCAATAACCTCATAACAGGTTGTCGTTAAATCGATTAATTCGTCATCATCTAGTGATTCGAAAAACGACATACAAGCAGACTCTTGCGTGTCATCACTTGATGTACTTATATTATCGTCGATGTCTTCCATTATATATTTATATATGTGTATGTGTTTATATATAGATTAACGGACTTAATCAATTTTATGTCAGTTAATATTTGTAAATTATAAATTATTCTTTATTGAAGTGTTTTTCTTAGGGGTTAAAGATTTTAATGTCGACACGCGCTTGGTGTCCACGATCCGTAACGTGAAATGCTTTTTTTCACTATTAAAATAAAGTGATGGGATAGATAAAACCTTTCGGTTATCTTTATCATAACTAATATCTTTATTTTTCTGTAACTTTCCTCGGTTTAAACTTTCTGAAAAAAATACTTTTAAATTCTTTATTTCTTTAATAGGCAACTGATGTTCATGTCCGTATGTTTCAGCAAAAGAATGTAATAATTGAGTTTTCACTGTTTTATCAATCTTGTTCCATGGTTCCGTTTTATTATGTTGCTTTTCCTTTTCCAAAAGAGAATCAAGTGTATTGAAATTAATAGAATTCGATATAACTTGATTACTATACTTGTTTATATACGGAACAGTCTCTTTTTTCTCGGTACTTTTCTCATTTTTATCTTCAGTTGCTTCATTTGTATGTGATTGAGAAAACATTATATTGTGTATTCTCCTTTATATATATTATAAAGGAGAATGTTTATCTCATTTGATAAACTATATTTGTTTTATATTCAACTTCATTATTACATTATATTGCGTAATTGTTGTGTTTCATCATCAATAGTTGATTGATTCTGTTGATATTTATTATTTATAGTTTCAATAATATTATCAAAATTCATATGATCAATAACATCCAACATAATTTTCTCGAATCTTTCATGTAATACAGTAATTTCTGATTCATTGGTTGTACCAATCGGAATAATATATTCATCATTAATGCTCACCAAATGGTTACGGAAAGAATCCATATTAGTTTCATAACTATTAGTAATATCATCGGAGACATTGTACATCCACCATGTTTTTTTCATCGGAATTATTTCAAATTCAATATTCATATTTTCGTAATAATCTAAAGTTCGTTTATAAATAAAATATGTGATTTGCTTTCCATAAAAGTCTTCTTCTTCCATATTCATATCAAACACCTTAATTTTATTTTGTTTCAAAGCATTTCGCAATTTGAGCGTCAGTTTTTTCCTAATATTATCGTTATACTTAATACGTGGACTCCATCCGTTCATAATCTTCATCAATTCAGGTTGGATTTTAGGCATCAATGTGTTCAATTTATTTAAAATACCATCGCATAATGAGATTGCCGCAGTACTATGTTTAAAACATAGCATAAAACAAAATTGTAAACCGCACATTTTCAAGTCTATATTAATATACTTTTTATATAAAATTCATATTTTATATCAATTTTATAATAGCAATAATAATTAAACCGTAATATTTAGAATTTGGGGGGGTACACCATTAATGAGATTCAACTATTAAAAGTTAAAATATTCTATTTAAAATCAGTGGTTTATATAATGGATAATAAAAAGGTTATTTTGATTCCATCAACCGAAAAAAATAAAAGAGTTAAACTAGAAAAACCGAAGAAAAAACGAAATATTACACAACATAGTTCTTGGACAAACGCGGTTGAAGAATTTGACAATATAACGGATCAAAATATAGATGCTATATTACAAAACGATGAATCTACGTTACAAAAAATTATTTTACAACAGTTAAAATACAAAATTGGAGGGTATATGAATCAAGATAAGTTAAAAAAAAAACTCTGTTTAGAAAAATTTGTTACATTACAAGTTGTAATCGAATTACTAAAAACATCAGACCGTAAATGCTATTATTGTAAGGAAGAAACGGAATTATTATACGAAAATGTTCGTGAACCCAAACAATGGACATTGGAACGATTAAATAATGATTTTGGACATAACAGCGACAACGTTGTTATATCATGTTTAAGTTGTAATTTGCGACGACGGACCATGGCATCAGAACGTTATATACAAACCAAGGCAATGGCAAAAATAGTGAAATTAGATTAACATTTTTGTGTCACCCATTTGTACATTTCACTTGCGTTTCGTGGACCACTATAATATTCTATTTTTTTTCGACATATTTTGAAAATAGTTGGAAATCCGTCACTCGAAACGCGTTTGTCTCCATTAGGAAAATGCTTTTTGTTAAATTCTTCAACCAACTGATCAACACTAATATTATTCAGTTGATTTTCTTCCGTATCACCCATTTCAGAAAATTCAAATTCTACATTCTTTAAAGAACGTCCCATGTTGGTTTTGATAATATTTTTCATATTCTCCCATTGGGGTTTTAATGTTTTACAATGTCCACACCAATCCGCATATATTTTACCAACAATTACTTTTTTTTTTGGTATTTTGCGAAATCGTTTTGTTTTTCTACCCCCGCACTTTTTGTTTCGGGTTTGTTTATTGCCCATTTACATTATACTTAGAAATAATATCAAACTTTTTTTCTATCATTTTAAATATATATATAGAATGAAAACATCGTGGTTAAATGAAAATATGTGGATTATATTTTTCGTCTTTGTTTTTAGTTTAGGTTTTGTATTTATTGCTTGGATGGGTAATACGAGATTAGATCAAAATTCACCTTCTTTAGCTAAAGAAATGGTTGAACGCGAAATTACTCAGAGTATGCCATCACCTGGAATTTCATCAGAAAATCGAACACCATCAACAAACAAATTGCTAGTTCCTGTATCAAATATCGATATTTCTCCAAACAATGATCAAAATTCCCCCGCATCGGACGAAGATGAACTAACAACTAACGAATCGAGTGATTTATGTCCGACACTATTGATAAAACGCGGAGGGAAATATATGTTGTTTAACAAAAATATGCCCGAAGAAGTTGGTGAAAATCCTATATTTTTTGAAAGTTTGGACCAATATAAAGATTACATTGAAACACAGCGTAAATTATACAATCAAAATTGTCCCGTATTGTTTTTACAAGAAGAAAGTAACGCACAAGGTGAAAATGTATATAAAATGCGTGAAACAGGCGGATATGGTAATGGTAATGTGGATCCATTGTTATTAGGTTCTGTTCAGGACTATTTCGTAAACAATACGAATGTTACTCCTAAATTTAGTCCTCCCATGGGACCTCAAGCATTTAACAAACCACCTACAAATAATGGGATAAGTTTAGGAAACTATGGTGTGTCGGTAGATCAACTCGAACAAACCACAATATCGAACCATACCCCTTTAGTCGAATATGATGACGCCAATCGTGATAATAAACAATATAATCAAGGTTATTATGGATTCGATCCGACGAGTCAGTATGTTGGTAAATATACAGTTCTAGATCAAATTCATAATTCTACTCAAACTGAAAATAAGGACGGATTAAGTAATAATCCAATGGACCCCAATTGGGGTGGCGCAATGTTTACTGCTGAAAAGGTTGCTTCTGGACGATATGAAGGAAATACTGTTCAACCACCTACAGTTCCAACTGTATTACAAGAATAATTATACTCAAACTGAAAAATAAAAACGTATTATATAATATAAATATGAAACTGCCAATATTTACACTAAATCATAAACATCATTCAAGTGCTTTTTTCTTTAATGCCTTATATAGTGCGGTAATTTTTGCGGTTGTATTGGTTGTTAATGATCATATTGACGAATATATAGATAAAAACGATTTTAAAACGCATCATCACAAATATATTAAATTGCTTGTTCATTTTACCACAACATTTATACTCACCTTTTTAGTAATTTATGTATTTTGGATTCTATTTGGTTGGGGGGATACATTTTTAGGGTAAACTTATACAAAAGTGCGTTCAATCTCGCCCTGTACCAAATATAACATGTTTAAGTCAAATAGGCAACAATGTTTTGAATAACATTTTTACCTAATTTCCTCTGTTTTCCTTTTGTTTCACATATAATCCCATTTAAACAGAATGGATCCTCTTTTACTTTATCTATCAAATTCGAAATGGTTTTGAATTCTTTCATAATCGTAATCGCGGAAACGGAACTAATCCCGGGTATTTGACATAAAATAATTTCTCCAATGTTTTCGGGTGTAACATTGTCCTTTTTCGTTTTTTTCACAACTGAACAATAATTCGACGGGACTTGTTCTATAATCGCACTTTCGGGACTCCATAGTTCGTGTCCTTTTTTTACCATTGAACTTAATTTATTCGCACTATATATAATCCATTCAGCAGTTTCAATCATAGATGTAGTCTTCATTATGCTAAATCCTTTATAAAGTTGTAAAGTAAGCATGGACGAATAAATCATTTTTTTTTCAATAGGATTCAATATTTGTGACATTCCACCTTCAATTAAATAAATAATGTGATGACGATATAATCCAGACGAATGTATTAAACGATATGACTGTTCTTCATATCGACCATCTTTTATGCTCGCCACTAAATCACTCAATGATTTGCGTTCAACTATAACAATTTCTTTTTCATTATCGTCTACGAAAACAATGTCGCCCAATGGCAATGTTTTTTTTTCTATAGTTAATTTTAAATCAAGAGAATCGTTTTTTTCGTTTACTAGATGATATAATTGTTGCTCACGATCGTCCAAGATAATTTTCATAAAATGATGTATTACACTACATTATTTTAATTATATTGTTTTCATAACAATTAAATTTACTTAGAAAGGAGGACTGCTTCCTTTCTGACCTTGTCCGGGGATGGAGAAGTAAGAGTTGGGGGTCTTGGTACTCCAGATAGGGCGCTGGGCGCGATGAGGGTGGAATGTGAAACGAAGACCACGTACAACTTGACCAGTAGTAGGGTTGGTCACATCATATAGAGTGTTACGTGTTCCGGCTACACGTAGGGCAATAGGGAAGTGATAGTCGCGACCAACTGATCCCGGAAGACCTGCTTTCTTGTTTCCACCACCTTGGTTGTTAAATTGACCAGGGAAAGTAATATTTCTAGATTGGACAGAACCTCTAAATGTGCGTGTACTGAGAACCATTTATACTATATATAAATAAAAAAAAATGGATAAGCATAAAATTTATTCTAAAATGGTATAGATATGAATTTATAAAAATATTATTGACATCATTTTATTTAATGAATAACATGAAATCGAACGAAGAAAATGTGCGCATTAACGACGAAGACATCCGTATAGAAAAGAATGAATTTGGACAAGATGTCTTTGTATTTGATCCATATAATCCCCTAAACAAACCTATATCCACGGAAAGTATTCAATCCATTTTAAAAAAATATGGTATTGATGCTCCTATACATAACGCAGAACTCTATAAACGTGCGTTTATTAACAAATCCCATTTGAAGCGTACGCAATTAGAAAATAAACAAAATAACGTGATCATTGTTCCTAAACCTCATGGTTGTTTGCCATTGAATTCAAAATCGAATGAACGTTTGGAATTTATTGGAGATGGTATATTGGAATGTGTGACAAAATATGTTCTTTATAATCGTTTTCCAAAAGAGAATGAGGGATTTATGACCGAAAAGAAAATTGCTCTTGTAAAGAACGAATCTATTGGTCGCATGGCATATGAAATGGGGCTCCATGAATGGTTGGTTATTTCCAAAAATGCCGAGCAGAAGCAAACTCGAACGAATCTAAAAAAGTTGGGTTGTTTATTTGAGGCATTCTTAGGTGCTATATTTCTCGATTTTAATAAAATTAACGTGAACGATGAGCACGGATGGTTTTCCAATGTATTTATTACGGGACCCGGATTTCAAATGGCACAAATATTCATTGAAAATGTATTTGAAAAACATGTGGATTGGATTAATTTGATTCGTAATGATGACAATTACAAGAATATTCTACAAGTGCGTATTCAAAAGGAGTTTAAGATAACTCCCGATTATTTGGAAGTGGAAGAACACAATACTGAAACCGGGTATCATATGGGCGTATATTTATGTTTGGGACAACCAATCCACTCGGTTCATGTAAATAACGCAACTGCCATTAGTAGTTTTCAAGGATTTCAACAGATTCATCAATCTATGTGTGAACATAGTAAAATTTTCGTAAATTTAGGCAAAGGTGTTCATAAAATTAAAAAGAAAGCAGAACAAATTGCCTGTGAAGAAGCACTTCGATCACTACAGTCTTTCGTATAAATATTACTTAAATGAGTGGGATATTTTGCTTGTCTAATTGTCTATAAAATTGAATAGTTTATTTTGTTTTTTATGGTAAGTAACAAAATAAATCAAAATATGGAAAGATATTACGCACTGGAAAAATATTACGCACAAGATCGCCACAGTTACGGTTTGCGTGGACTACCAATTGAACTACATCGTAAAATATATAGTTATTTACACGTAGATGTTATGGTTCACGAATGGATGTATCAATGTGATATAAATGATATTATTCATATCATTTGTGACTGTAACGGTGTTTCGGTAATGTTACTTGCCGAATTGTATAAATTGTATGATAAGGATGCTGCCAAGTTATTTCTTTGGCGCCACGCAATTCCGGAAAAGGAAAAAAAAATGGGATATTGGTATAATGATGAACTGACAGACTATTATAAAGCCGGAAATGATTTTACAAAGATGATCACCGTTGAATATGGTAAACTCCTTGTAACCAAAGATCAAGGACAAATGGAAAAATTATACAAGGTGTTGAGTGTGTTAATTTATATGTATAAAAATCCAGATAAAACTTTTCTAGAACGGAATACTAAGTCAAGTTAGAAATAAAATTGTGATTGTATAATATAATACAATCAATATACAAATGAATATTTATTTAGCCAAATTAAAAGAAAAACCGGTTCCAAATGTTCAATATAAAAATGGTGCCTCTATTTTTCTTGGACAACATAAGAAAGAGATTGATGAAATCGATAATGAATCATCTGATGAATCCGAAGATAAAGATCCTAATGATGATGAATTGACAGAAGAAGTCCAAGAAGACAATCCTAAAGTAATATGTAAAATACGAGATAATAGGTCAAAAGAAGGATTTGATTACAATAAATTTATGGAATCATTGCGAAAACAAAACGTTTTTCCTGTGAAAAAACAGTTAAAACCATCGCAAATGCCTGATTCAAGGGATGTTGAAGAACCAATTGACGATATAAGCGTGGAATTAGAACAACCTATTCCCGACGAAAGTGTCCAAGAAAAAGAAGAAGATGAAGAGGATGAAGAAAAAGAAGAGGATGAAGAAAAAGAAGAGGATGAAGAAAAAGAAGAGGATGAAGAAAAAGAAGAGGATGAACAAGAAAAACCTGTATTAAAACCAACAAAAGAACGCATTGTAATTAAACGAAAACCAAAGAAACCAAAGGATATAGCACTAGAACAATTTGATGGAACCCAGATTTTGGAAGGAAGTTCTTTAAGTAAACGATTGCCAAAATACGATGATTTTCGCATGCGAGCATCTAGTTATTATATGAATAATCGCAAAAAGTTTATTAGTCATTTATCATCATTATTCAATAAATACAAGCAAGAAATACAAGATCAAGCAACGATTGAAACATGTGATACAAAGGCAAAAGATACAAAACAAGGAGAATTTAATTTAATGATTCATCAACGCGTAGTAAGCGATTATTTGAATTTATATACACCTTATCGTGGTCTACTATTATACCACGGTCTTGGTTCAGGTAAAACATGTACATCAATTTCTATTGCCGAAGGAATGAAATCTCAAAAGAAAATTTTCGTATTAACCCTCGCATCTTTGAAGGCAAATTTCATGGATCAAATGAAGGTATGTGGCGATCCAATTTATCGTTTGGACCAATATTGGGAATTCATTTCCATTGAAGGAAAACCCGATTATATTTCCTTATTGTCTAATGTTCTTTCTTTGCCACGCTCTTCTATTGAAAAAAGAAAGGGGGCTTGGATGGTCAATGTGTCCAAGAAATCCAATTATCACGATTTAAATGATGAAGATCGAAAAGTATTGACGGAACAAATTGATGAGATGATCCGTTCAAAATATATTGATGTCAATTATAACGGATTAACTGAAAATAACTATAATGAAAAATTTCAGATTAACGACGAAAAAACAACTATGAATAAGAAAATCAATCCTTTTGATAATAGTGTCGTTATTATTGATGAAGCACATAACTTTGTAAGTATGATTGTGAATAAAATGAACAAACAAGACGCAATGTCATTTATTTTATATAAACATTTAATGAACGCAACAAACGCAAAAATAGTCTTATTATCAGGAACACCCATTATTAATTATCCGAATGAAATTGGTATTATGTTCAATATTTTGCGCGGAACCATTAAAACCTGGAATTTCCCCCTTCGAATTACAGAAGGTGGGAAATCGTTTACCAAAAATGATATTATTCAATGGTTTGATGAAGAAGGATTAAATCAATATGATTATCTTGATTATTCGGGTGAAAATTTAACGATTACACGTAATCCATTTGGTTTTGTAAATATTCATAGAATACAACGAATATTACAGTCCAATAAAAGATATGGTGGTAAAAAAAAGACGAAATCTAAGGAAAAACCCAAAAAAAGGACAACACGTAAAAAAGAAATCAAGGAAGAACATGAAAATATATTAGCAAAGGAAAATGGATTAGTAGTCATTAAAGATCCAATTGGAACCACAATTCAAGATGATGAAACACGAATTGAAACTATACAAGCACAAATGGACATACAGCAAGGCGGTTCTTTAGAAAGTTACAATGGCGTGAAATTAGACGATAGTGGAAATTTAAACGATACTGATTTTAAGAAAGTAGTTGTAAAAATCTTACAAAAACATGGGTTAGATACAAAACCTATTGCTCAAATTAAGTCTACCAACCATAATGCTCTTCCTGATAATTCCAAAGATTTCTTGGAGAAATTTGTAGAACTAGATTCTTCTGAAATGAAAAGTAAAAACGTATTCCAAAAACGTATTCTTGGACTGACTTCTTATTTCAAAGGTGCGAATGATGGATTATATCCCCGATTCATACCATCCGAACATGATCCTGTTTATCATATTGAACATGTACCAATGAGTCAATATCAGTTTGGTATTTACGAAAAAATCCGTGACGATGAGAGCAAACAAGAAAAGCAAAGTCGAAAAAAGCGCGCCAAACAACAGAATATGAACGCACAAGAATTGTTTAGTACTCCATCAACATATCGTATTGCGTCAAGGCAATGTTGTAATTTTGCGTTCCCTGATCCTCCTGGTCGTCCAAGAAAAAATGAAGATGAATTAATTGGTTATGAAGTGGAAGAAAAAGAACAAGACGAAAATCCAAGAAAACGAAAATTAAAAGGCGGGGGAGATGATGATGACGAAGATGTTGAAGATGAAGAAAAAGACGAAGATGTTGAAGATGAAGAAAAAGACGAAGATGTTGAAGAAAAAGACGAAGATGTTGAAGAAAAAGATGAAGATGTGGAAGAAAAAGAAGATGAAGACGAAGATAAAATACAGATCTTGGACAATATTGTTTTGCATGATATAGAAAATCTAGATGAAATAGAAACCCCAAAAGAAGAGGGTGAAGAACCAAAAGTACAAAAACGCACTGAACCTAAAAAAGATAATATGAAACGCATTTCGGAAGTATTGGGTGAACTGCGAGCACGTAAAGAAGAAATATTTAGTCCATCTGGATTAAAAATGTACAGCCCCAAATTTTTACGTTTATTACAAAATATCCAAGACGAGGAAAATAAAGGATTACATTTGATTTATAGTCAATTTCGTACATTAGAAGGTATTGCGTTAATAAAAGAGACGTTACAAGCAAATGGTTATGCTGAATTTCGAATTCAAAAAATATCCGGTTCGAATGATTGGGAAGTAGTCGAACAACCAGAAGACAAAGGAAAACCTAAATTTGCGCTACATACAGGTACTGAAAGTGACGAAGAAAAGAAGATATTGTTAAATGTATATAACTCCAAATGGGATCAATCACCGTCATCCATTGTTTCCAAATTCAGAGAAGAAAATATAGAAAATAACCACATGGGACAAGCAATTAAATTACTCATGATTACATCATCGGGTGCCGAAGGTATTAACTTAAAGAACACACGCTTTGTACATATAGTAGAACCATATTGGAATATGGTGCGTCCCCAACAAGTCATTGGACGCGCACGTCGTATATGTAGTCATCAAGATCTACCCGAAGAATTACGAACGGTGAAAGTTTATTTATATATGTCAGTTATTCCTGACGAAATTAAGGAATCTGATAAACATAAAAATTTGCGATTACGCGATGTGAGTCGTTTGTCCAATAAAATGTCGGATACAATCGACGATACTACTATGTTAGGTCGTTATTTGCGACAATTAGACAACGCAGTGGGTGTAGTAACAACAGATCAACAATTGTTTGAACGCGCTTTACAAAAAGATCAGGTTAATTCCCAAATTTTAAATGCGGTAAAAGAAAGTGCTATGGATTGTAGTCTATATGAAAATAAAGACGAAAATCTGGCATGTTATTCATTTGGACAAGTTCGTACTAATGCGTTTAGTACTCATCCTGAAATACAGAAAGATATTGACGAAAAGGATGTGAAAGAAGTACAAGAAAGGAAGGCAGATTATCGTGAATTTACTTATGAAGGAAAGACATATGTTCAAAATAAGGAAACCAAGCAATTATATAATAAATACGATTTTACAGAAGCACAAAAACATGGTACGACAATGTATCCTATCGGAAAAGAATTTCCTGATAAAAAGAAAGTTATTTTCTATTGATAATATAGATGGACTTATTAAATGTTCCAAAAAGATATATTCCGAAAGGTTTATCGGGAAAAGATACGAAAAAACAGAAAAAATACTTGCGTAAATCACGTAAAATGTATAAAAAAGGGAAATATTATGAACGTCCGAAAGTGAAAACATTCAAATCACGCAAATCAAATCATTTACAACGCGCTGAAAAATTATACAATATTGACAAAATAACCCCGTCGAAAGAATTGGCAAGAAAAACAAAATGTAAACGTAGTGCTTTGGAGAAAATAGTAAATAAAGGACGAGGCGCTTATTTTTCTAGTGGTTCAAGACCAAATCAAACGGGTGAAAGTTGGGGTATAGCACGTTTAGCCAGCGCGATTAGTGGAGGAAACGCATCTATTAGCGATTATCACGTTTTAAAATCTGGATGTAAACCATCTAGCAAAGCATTAAAATTGGCACGTAAAACTTGTAAGAAGCAAAATCGAAACTGTAAATGATGACGTCGGAAACTGTATAATTTACAAATAATTCTATTTTATATGTGTAATATATATATAAAATCCAAATAAACATATATATCCATATGGAAGATGAAAATAAACGATTATCGGAAAGAAGAGGAGCTATAAAGACAATAAAAAAAAGAACAACAATGTACCATTGTTCATATTGTTGTAATTCAATTTATACAAATAACTCATGTCGAAAATGTCAATATTGTAACAGTATTTTCTGTCCAAAGTGTAAAGATGATAAAAATTGCCCCGTTTGCGATAAAAATTGGAATTATATTCCATTTAATAAAAAATATTTCGGTTGTTTTAATTATTTGTGTAAAAATACTTAATAATAGCTTATTAGATTATTAGATAATAAGGTATGTTGTCTTTACGTAAAACCCTTTTTCAACGCGTCAAAAAAATGATTCCAAGAATCAGTGACACTGAAATGATTGCTCTTCAATGTGGTACTACTTCTATTGATCGCGATTTATTTGAAGGAAAAGTTAAAAAACAAAATTTTCAACCCATGAAACAACAAATGTTCGAAAAAGAACTATTAGACGAACTTATTGTCAAATATCCTAGTCAACATATTTACCCAAATAGTGACCATGAATCGCTGTTTAATTTTATGGGAACGAATAAGTTTTTTTCGTTTTTAATTCCTGAACAATATGGTGGAAAGAAAACATCTGTAGAAGAAATGTCGAATATTCTAACGTATATTACTTCAGCAAATCCAACATTAGGTGTAATTACCATGGTTCCTAATTCTCTTGGTCCTTCTGAATTATTACTCCATTATGGCACAGACGAACAAAAAAATAAATATTTACCACAATTAGCAAATGGGTCCAAAATACCTTGTTTTGGTTTAACTGGACCCAACAATGGTTCTGATGCTACAGGACAAATTGACACTGGAAAGATTATAAACGGTGACAATGGCAAACTACAAATTGAGGTCACTATTGAAAAGCGTTATATTACGCTTGCGCCTGTTTCGAATTTAATTGGGTTGGCATTTCGTGTTGAAGATCCAGATCAACTTTTGAATTCCAAAAAATCAGGTGTTACTGTTGCTCTTTTAGAAAAGGGACATCCTGGTTTAAAACAAGACTATTATCATAATCCTTTGGATACTGGATTTCCAAATGGAATGTTAGAAGGTACAATGCGCATTGATTTGGATGAAGTCATTGGCGGAGAAGAGAAAATAGGCGAAGGTTGGAAGATGTTGATGGAATGTTTAGCAGCAGGTCGTGGTATTTGTTTGCCAGCAACAGCAAACGCATCCTCAAAGTTGGCAACTGCGTCTATGTTTTTGTATGCGAAACATCGCACACAGTTCAAAATGCCGATTATTCAAATGGAAGCAATTCAAAATAAGTTGGCATCTATGATGTATAATACTTGGGCAATTCAGTCTAGTGTATATGTGACAAACAAAATTTTGGATCAAGGTGAAAAACCATCTGTATTGAGCGCCATTATGAAAGAACAAACCACGGAACGTGGACGTAAGGTTTTGAACGATGGTATGGACATTCACGCTGGTTCAGCAATATGTAAGGGTGAAAACAATTTGCTGGCAAAATTTTATCAAAATGTTCCTATTGGTATTACAGTAGAAGGAAGTAACACTTTAACAAAGAACTTGATCATATTTGGTCAGGGATTGAACAAAAGTCATCCTCATATTTACCCTTTATTACAAGCAGTTCAAAAGGATGATTTGGACGATTTCAACGAAAAGTTTAGGAATATTGTGAAACATTCTGTTGGATTGTATTTTGAATCTTTGAAATCTAGTTTCTTTTCCAAAAATGTATTGGAGAAACAGACTATCTATTTTGCGTGTTTGTCTAATTTCGTTGCGTTGAAAGGAGGCGCGATTAAAAAGGAACAGGGATTGTCGGCAGACATGGCATCGATTATGTCTAATTTGTATTTAGCACATTGCGTTGAACAATATGAACGTGATCATAATGTAAGTCCTGTTTTACGAGATATTACGATTGAGAAATTGACCAATGAAAACAACGAAGTATTTAGACGTGTTCTTCATAATCTTCCAATGGGATTTTTGATGAAATTCATGAATTCAAATAATAAAGAGTCGTATAGTTTGAATTTAGCATTAATTGAAGAAATGAAGAAAAATCCGATTATTATGGAACATTTATTGGAAAACGTGTATGTGGATAAAGGGTTAAAAAAATTGATTGAAATTGATCAAATGGAAAAGGGAACACTCAAATATCAAGAAATGTATGACGACTTAGTGGAAGTGGGCGCTTACAGAATTCTTCCGAATATTTCTCCCAAAATAGAAATTTTGAAATATAAAAATATGGATAGTAAATAAATGAAACGAATTACAAGTTGGAATACAAGTAAATTATTAACAGCATCCTCTTTTTTATTTACTATTCCCGGAATTTATTCGTATATTCACTATAATATGATTTATTCACCATTATTGTTATTATCGACATCGTTAATATCCGCAAACTTTTGGAGAAATCCTTTATACGATTGGCGCCGACAACTAGATCTATATTTTTCTAAAATAACCTTTTTCTATTTCGTATATAACACATTTCTATATGTCCCCGAACAAACCATAATGATGGTTTGTTTGCCGAATTTATATGGAACAGGTTATTGTTTTTATAAATCATGTGAATATTACACTCCATACGCAAAAAAATGGAGGTATTACCATGTAGGATTTCATACTTTAGGTTCGATTCAAATATTCATTACAATGAGTTATATGGGGAAACATTATATTAAACAATTAAAGAATTAAATAAATTTATTAATTTAGGAAAAACAAAATATAAAAACAAATGCGTTTGTTTTTATATAAAAGGTTTCATTATGAACGAGGCAAATAATGTTATGACTATAAAAACTGTACAAATTCAACCGATTCGTAACATGATTACCGCAATTAAGGATGTACTAACTGACGCAACTATTACCTATACAAGCAGTGGGTTGAAAATTATCAATTTTGATAAAACACATACAATTTTGGTGAATGTAATTCTTCATTCGGAAAAGTTCGAATTATATGATTGTAAACCGGAGAAAATTATCATTTGTGCGAATACAATGCACTTATTTAAGGTGATTTCAACTATGTCAAACGACGATACTCTTTCTATGTATATTGATAACGATGATTATCATGATGGTATTGTATCTCATTTGGGACTTCAATATGATAATGGTGATATTAAACAATGTTATAGTCAAAAGTTACGTCTGATTGAACCAGATTCAGAAGAATTAGTGGTTCCTGACGTTGAGTATTCAACGGTGATTAATTTACCGACATCTGATTTCCAAAAAATTATTCGCGATATGAATGGTATATCCGATCGTATTGAAATAAAGTCAGTTGGAAATGATTTGATTTTCTCATGCGAAGGAAATTTTGCCAGCTCGCGAATTTTCCGTTCTGAATCTGATGGTTATATGGAATTCATCCAAAAACCAGATGCTTCTGTCATCATTCAAGGAGAATTTTCATTAAAAAGTTTGTCACATTTTATCAAATGTACTCCTTTATGTAGTCATTTGGAAATGTTTCTTGGAAATGATTTGCCTCTTATTGTGAAATATGATGTAGCATCATTGGGTGAAATTAAATTATGTTTGGCACCATTACCACCTAGTTAATTTTGTAAAAAATATAATAAAATGGTTTATTATATTATGATACTTTCATGTTTGTATATTATATTGCTACTTCCATTAGTAGGGGTGTGTTGTTTTGCTAAGAAGAATCATGAACCAAATTCCGCTTCTTTCTTCGATTAATGACGATATTTTTCGGTATTTTTTTTCCTCTTTTTTTCTGTTGTTTTAACAATTCCCTTTGATTTTTGATATATTCCTTTTCGCGTATTTTTGAGCGTTTATTATATTGAACCCACTTTTTTCGTAATTCTTTAAACATATATCTTTTCATGTGTTTTTTAATACGTATATAATCGCGCAAACAACGCGCCTTTTCATATTCCGGTTTTGCTTTTCGAATTAACGCAATTAAATAAAATAACAAGGTTTTTTTCAATATATATTGTAATTTTTTATATCCACCCTCTATTGTCGTAAACATATTATATGTTCTATTTACAGCATTATTTAAATATTCACGTTGTTTATGTTCTAAATTATTCGGGATCCCCCTCTCACGCCGTCGTGGTATATATTTTAACGAAACTATATCCACTATTTTTTTCTCAATCTCATGAGTCACAGATACGGTTCTCACGTCATTTATATTTTGTTTATATCGAATATTGGGTAATAATTTGGATATACTACGTTTAAATTTAAAATCATCATAAGTGGTTTTTGGTACTCGTAATAAAAGAGTATTTCGAACATAAAGGGTGTATAATTTAATACAATCATCAACATCTAAGCAATAATTATAACTATGAAGCAAAGTAACTGGATATTTGGCTGTAATAAGTTTCAATCGAATATCTATGGGTATAAAAGCATATATAATGAACACTAGTTCCCTTGGTAATTTTTTGATATATTCCATTTTTTTAATATGTAAAAATGGAATTTTACGATAATTCAAAATCAATTTTGTGGGATTATCGATTTATTAGAATAATATAAACATGAATATTATGGTTATATTCATGTTTTGAAATAAAAATGAATTAGAATTCAGGAGCATGTTTTTTAAACAAACATCCTTGCGTGGATAAATTTTCGATTTCACTTAATATCGTAGGATCTTGAATAGAACAATCCTTCAACCATACTTTAATAATACAAAAATTCTTTTTGGGACTTATAGTAATACCATTTAACAATTCGGAATGTTCCATTTTTTTACATAATGTTTCACCACACAACATATACAACAATTTTTTCCATACAGGATGTACAAATTTATTGACTACTTTAAATGAAAAACAACCGCCGCCGCGATTTTGTTTATCTTCCCACATAGGGGTAATATTTTTACGCATAATAAATAACATACAATGTTTTACAATTTTTTCAGGCATTTTTTCATTAATGGCGATCAAAGTTGACAATGAATTGATTGAACTAATATTTTTATAGCTTTTTAAATCCCAATTTTTGTCATCGGGTAAATGATAATACATATTCCAATTATCATTTAACATATGTTCTTCTTTCATTTCTTCTTGCTCAATCTTTTGCATAATGTATGATATATTACTTACATGATTTATCTTTAAATCTTTATTTTTAAATACATTATTGTACTTCCTTATCTAACGGCACTAAAGACTGGACTTTCAATTCCTCTTTATATACGTGTAAATATTGATCATATACAATTATTTTTATGTCTACATTAGAATCCATAATTTCGATCCTGTATTGTTTATCGAATACATAAGGTTTGTCTTGGTATTGTAAACAATGATATACAAACGCAAAATTAAATAATTGGTTGTGACAATATAAAATAGTATCGGGCAAAGAAATATCAATCTTTTCTTCCATAGACGGATGACTATATGTAACACTCAAAATAGATATTTCCGATTTTTCGAAAATATCATTATTTTTCAAATATACCGGAGTATGTTGCACACAATACATGTTATTGAACTTCGATATTAAACAAACACTATTTTTATTTTTATTATCATATAATGAACTATAAAAACCACGCATTTGTTTCATAAAACTCTGTTCATTATTTACCTTCTCAATTTTACTGTAATGTTCATGATATTCGAACTTTTCGGACAAATCAATGATATTTATTATATTATGCCAATCATGGTCGGGATATACTTTAATATCATATACATAATTAATAAAATCTCGTTTATAACGAAATATTCGGTCAATACCAAATTTAAACCAACTATATTTGTTGTAAGAATATGTATACTTATCTTCTAGTAATACAAGCGTGCTACTATAGTAATCCAGTAATACTGTAACGGTAGTATATAATATATTTTGAATATATGGAAAAGTAGAATTATATTTCATTTTCATTCTATTCAATAATAGGAGGCGTTGTTTTTATATATTTTGAAATAAAATTGAATGTTTTTTCATGTTTTAGTATACACTAAAAAATAATATGCCAAAACTAGTATTAAGTTGTTGTAAAGCAAAACTCTATAATCAGGAATTATGTCGTTGTAAATATGTATATATTATACAGAAGTCGTTTTCATCATTGTCCTATAAGTTACGTAACCTGCCTGTATTCCAAAATAATAAAAGTGAATTGTCGTATCATTCTATCAATAGTTTTGATCTCTCATCGAAAGCAGATAATGATTCACAAAACAAACTGCGCGAATCTATTGTTGACGCAATTGTAAATAATTCTATTCCCGAAACTTATTATAAATATTCAAGAAGATGGAAAACACTTTATCATTGTGTCCAAGATTATATCAAAATATTACATCCAGTCCCCATTCAAAGAATTTCATGTATTTCAAAAGCAGGTCGAAGATACAACTATGACTTTGAATTTATTATGAATGATATTCCATATAAAGTCGAATTGAAGTTTAACGCCGAAAAAATCGATGATACTCCCCAATATAATTCGCCAATGAAACCGTCACAATATATGTCGAAGAGTTACGAAGATTACTTTTATGACCATCATTTGCCTATTATCGCGAAGTCACAAAATTTGTCTATTCCTGACAAAATCACTTATATGAAGGAGATTCATAGCAATGACCCATTGTGTATGAAACCTTACAAGAGTCTTTACAAAATGTCAAATGATTTTCATGAAATATGTAAAAGTGAGTCCAAGAAATCAATTGAAATGTTCATGTCGAACGTTGAATTGGATACTCGATTATTGAGCACATATTTATTGGAATCACAGAAAAACAAACATTATATGATGTATTCGAAGAATAAATTCCATTATCAAATACCCAATATGGACGACTATTCTATTCAATCCTATATTGTTGATCCAAAAAACAAAAATCGATTTATTTGTGAAACAAAGTCGGGTAAACAAATGTATGTGCTACTTCGTTGGAAAAATGGAAATGGAGTCGCGTTTCCTGCTTTTCAAATATCCTAATTATCAAAATAAATAGGTAAAATAGTGTTGAGTTCCGTACTGTTAATAGCACTATTTCCAAAATAATGCTGTACAAAATCTTGCGTCTTAGGATTTTCGAAAGATCGAATGATTTTTTGATATAATTCGATGAGTTCTTTGGGTCGGTGGTCTTTTTCATAATGAATACACATAAGATGATTTTCTATCAAATAATCAAAATTTGGATTTAATAAACAATATTCGAAATTATATGTACCCGTTCCATATCCTCTATTTATAACAAGCATTGGACCTCGAACGCCTGGTTTATCAATAAAGTTTTTTTTAGCATCATTCGCGTATTTTTTTGAAACGAATTGTTTATTCTCAATATTACTACTATAAATTAAACGCGTTTTTGTTTCATCGTCTGTTAAAAGTGATTTCACTTGATTCCATACAACATTTCCTATAGAAACGCGAAATCCGAGTTCTTTTAATGTAGTCGAGTTTTGAAGTAATTGTGAAAATTTTTCAATATTGATTGCTGTACCAAACACTGTTTGGTTTTTAATTTCAAACATATATTTAGATATTTTTTCGGGTGGACATTTCCGAACAATTAATACAACAGTTTCTTGTTTTGTTTCGATATAATTGTCATTACAATCTATCAAATTAAGTATTTGGAAATATTTAGCAATATATTTACGTGTTTTGTCATAATAAAACGAATTCACAAAACATTTTGGCAGGACAAAACATAAAATACCATTGTATTTTAAGAAGGATAAACTATGAATAATGAATAAAATAAATATATTGGGTCTTCCATCGAAATAGGATAAATATTGTTCATCGACGTCTTGTTTACCTAAGACAAAATAGGGTGGATTACCAATAATTAAATCAAACTCTGTGTTTGATGTATATTTTAAGAAATCTCCGTGTAATAATGTAACCTGTTCATTCGAATAAGGTTTAATCGATTTATAAATATCATTGTTTTGTTCGATTCCTAATATTTTCTTATTTGGATAATCCCTTTGAATTGCGTTAATAAATTCGCACGATCCACAAGATGGTTCCAATATATTTTCGATTGAACTCATATGTGGTGATAAAATATCTAATATATGACAAATCGTTTTTTGGGGTGTAAAATAAATACCTTGTTGTTTCTTGTCATCTTTTTCAAGTTGTTTTGTTAAACTATATGATAATTCGCTATAATTCATTGTTTGTTTGTATATTCGTTTTATTTATACTAATAATCAATTTTTTCTTTAGACTCTTTGTACTTATTTAACGAAAATATTTATATTGAATTCATAAAATTGAAAATGACTTAATAAAACATGGTGTTATTATATAAAATATGACAAACGGGTTATTTGTATTTCATAGGGATTTCCGAATTGTGGATAATAATGGACTTATTCAAATGTCTAAAAAATGCGACAAGTTATATACTTGTTTTATTTTCACAACCGAACAAGTAACTCGAAATTCATATAAATCAACAAATGCGATTCAGTTTATGATTGAAAGTTTGGTTGATTTAGAAAAGGAAATTACAAAAGCAGGAGGAAAATTAATTGTTTGTCACGGATCAACCATATCTTGTTTATCGAACTTAATTAACGATTTGAATATAGAAATTCTTGGATTTAATGAAGATTATACCCCTTACGCAAAAGAACGGATTGTAAAAATAGAAAAAATGTGTAAAAAAGAAGTAGTCGATTGTGAAATGTTTCATGATTATTATATCAATGATCCCGGTACGATTTTATCAGGTTCAAATAAAGCATATCAAAAGTTTACACCATATTATGAAAAATCAATCATAGAAGGAGATTTTAAAAGACCATCTAGAGTTGATGTAAACAACTTGGCAAAAACAACCAAATTACTTGAAAAGACTATGACTTTAGAAAAAGCAATGAATAAATATGTAGAAACCCAAAATGAACAACTCGTAGTTCACGGTGGGCGGAAATTAGGACTTATTCAATTGAGAAACGCATTAATAAGTACCAAAGATTATAAGGATAATCGAGATGATATGTCAAAAGAAACATCTATTTTGTCGGCATATATTAAATTTGGATGCGTATCAATTCGCGAAGTAACGACCAAATTCAGTGTTAAATATGGAAAACATAGTGAATTTATTCGTCAACTTATATGGCGCGACTTTTACATGGATTTATTAAACGCATATCCTGAATCATTGGGGAAATTACATATTAAAGACATGGATAAAAACTGGACAAAAAATGAAACTTGGTTGAATAAATGGAAAAAAGGAGAAACGGGATTTCCATTGGTGGACGCAGGAATGCGTCAAATGAATGAAACGGGTTATATGCATAATCGTGCACGTATGATTGTTGCGTCTTTCTTAACAAAGATTCTCAACATTGATTGGAGAGAAGGAGAAAAATATTTTGCCCAAACATTGGTTGATTATGATACATCATCAAATTCTGGTAATTGGCAAGCAGTCATTGGTGGCGGGTTATATGCGATGCCATGGTTCAGAATTTTGAGTCCGTGGGCACAATCTGAAAAAAACGATACAGATTCGAAATATGTGAAAAAATGGATTCCCGAATTAAAAGATGTTTTACCAAAACATATTCATAAATGGGATAAATATTACAAAAAAAACGATGTAAAATATCCAAAACCGATGATTACTTATGACAAACGCGTAGAAACTTACATGAATAAAATGCAAAATAGATAAATTTGTAAAAGAAATAGTATCAAAGTAGTTTATATTATGGCATTAAATACTACATGTTTATTGCCAGTATTTAAAAATTCGCACGTGTATTCTAAGTTTCAGCACCCACAATCGGTATGTATGTCATATTTAGATCATTGTATGTTTTCATTGAAATTGGCGCGTTATTTTGCGGTCGGTTCCATGAAAGCAGTTGTTCATGCTTTTTTTCCCAGTTTGTATATTACATCGTCTACTGATTTATTAGTTACTATGAAAGAAGACATGTCAAAAATTGGATGTCATCAACAGGAAGAAATTAAAGAAGATGAAGAGGTTGCCGAAGAAGTAAAAAGTTGGACTAATCGAGGAACATTTACGAGTGAAAAATAGGATAATTCTTACTCAGTATGTTTTTTCTAAAATTCTAAATAATTGAATTATACGCAAAATTCAATTATTCAACAATTTAAACCTTAAATATCGATTGAAACAATATTCTTGTCTGAACGCTGTTTGCGTTTTGTCGATTTAGGCATATTTGTGTTTTGATTGTCACGGAGTGAAGAAATGCTTACCATAGACTCATTTTCATCATTACGCGTTTGTGGATTTACATCACGAGTAGATTTTAATCCGGATAGAAGATTGTCTAGATCAACGTTTTGTGGACCGCGCATTTCAGGACGTTTTGATCCTTCATTTGGATTACTATATTGTTGATTAATATCTACACCTTCCTCGCGGAACATTGTTCCACGTCCCATAGAAATATCGGGTCTATTTGGTTGTTGATTTGTGAATTGCATAGAAGGGCGAGGTGGAGGTGCCTGCTCTTGTGTTTTCACTGGTTCAGGTGGAGGACCAAATGAAGTATTTACCTTTTCATCTGGATGTAATACACTATTTACAAATTCAAAACCGGGATTTTGTTGTCCCATGGTTTGAGCTGTAGCCGCAGAGAACATTTTCATTAATTCAGGACTTTGTTTAATAATATCATTGAACCCGGGAGTAGATGTAGAAAGTGCCTTGTTGGTAATGTTTAATACTGCGCCACTGAAAGCAACACGCAGCAATAGTGAGACTTCGGGTGCCATTTTCCCACCTTTGTATTTGTCATGTAATTCAGAAAAGATTTCTTCGTAACTATCGATGTCTTCGTTAATTTGTTCACCCCAACCATCTAGATTTATTCCAAATGGATCAAATACTGCGTTTCCATACTCAATTGAATTGATTAATGTAGTAAACCACCAACCTTGAAGTTTAATACTGTCTTTTTTACGTTTATCGTCCATTGCGGTTTCATATTCATCTTCAATTTCATCATAATCTGAGTCTAATGTAAAACGGGAACTGTGTTTAATAAAACCCTTGTCGTGCCATTCTTCTAGTTTCTTAATCATTGCACGTTTCTTTCTGCGTTTTTCACGATCGCTCATTTTACTACTAGATGATTGGTTTGGGACCTCATTTGTTTTGGTAAAACCATCCCATGTTTTAGTATGACCAATGCTGTCAACTGTAGCTGAACCAATTCCAGATGATGTTTCATGTAACTTTTTAATTTCCTCTTTTTCTTTTGGCGGTTCACTTGATTTCGAAAAATTAAATAAATTTCCTAAACTGCCTAAACTAGATTCTTGTACATTGACTGGTTCTCCAAATTCAACATTTTTAGATAAATCATTAAGTTCACTTTCTAAATTATCTAAGTCTGAAACATCTACTTTGGTAGAAGAGGAAGAATTTATTTTTTTATCATTCATCAATAGTTCAAGACCGGGACCAAAATTCACAGAAGGTGGTTCCATTGATTTATCTTCCTGAAGATTGAAAGAAACGGGTTCTAAATCACTTAATCCAATGTCAATGACTTCCATTGTTTAATTATGATAAAGTTACACAATTAATATTTAAGTTCTCCGCATAACTAATTATATTTCGGTGTTTCATATACCAAATTCCTTGTAAAAATGCGTCCGCTAAATCATCCTTCTTTTTTGTTTCAAATAAGGGTGTCCAAGAAGTTAGTTGAATATTTTCTTGGAGAAACTTTTCACATATATAAATTCCATCTTTCTTGTGTTTTTTATAACTATTTTCTTGGACAGTATTAATAATTAAATCCTTCAATTTATTCGATGATGAAACATATTCAATATGCGGAATAGTATCTTGCATAATAAAATATTGTGACAACATGCCTTGAAGTGTTTTCATACGTGTAGCAATCGTGGATATTTGATTTTCTATAATTACATGTGTGACTTCTTGGACCCATGATTTTTCATTCAATTGTTCCTTTAAATTTCTACCAATGGATATTAAATCAATATCATTTGCTGTCTTTTTCTTCTTTTTTACAATGGGTTCTAGCATAATTTCTTGGACTTTGATTAAAATTCGGTTAATCATACCCTTTTTTGTTTTAGGAATTTCTAAAAACAAGTTATGTTCTTTGATTAATAATTCTAAATCTTCTTTCGATTTTTTTTGAAGAACTGAATTTTTGAAAATCGGATTAGGTAAAGTCCAAGAAAATTGTTTACATGCCATTTTTGCGTGAGTTTCGCAGAAATAACGAGTAGTTTTGGTATATTTTGCTTTTTTTCCGCATTTTTTAGGAGTTTTCCCTTTAATATCGAAATCACAACATGGCAATTTCGGAGTTTCATTCATTAAATTCAATATTCCCCAGTCTTGGACTTGAAATTGATTATGTTCCATTGTTAAAACACAATATGCCATGTTCTTTATTCCTACATCGAAACTAACGACTTTCATTTTATACATACAAAATTTTTGCGTTTATATTTATAATCAATAAATGTATAAAATGAATATTTTGGAGATACGAGAAGATGAAAAAGAGAGATTGACAATATTAGCCAATAGTTTTAAAAATATTTCGCCATCTAATAAAGTGGAGGAATTTATTTCACATGCTAAATATATTTCAATGCGACTACCATCACGTATAAAAGGCGAATTGGAAAAATTTAAAAAATGCGGTCATGAATACGGAGCATTACTTATTCGTAATTTACCAAACGACACTTTTGTAATAACTCCAAAAGACAATACGCAACATTTTGGAGAAACCACTATTTTGGCGCGCATCCAAGCATTATTTAATGAATATATGGGACATATGGTAAGTTATGAGGCAGAAGGAGATGGATATTTATTTCAAGATATGGTCCCAAATAAAGAATTGAGAAAAACGCAAACCAGTTTAGGTTCAACTGTGGAATTAGAATTACATACTGAACAAGCGTTTTCTGATTATAGACCGGATTATTTAAGTTTGGCGTGTATAAAAGGTGATAAACATGCTTATACATTTTTTTTACATGTAAACCAAATTTTAGAACAACTGACCAAAAAAGAAATACATTATTTGGAAAAAGAGAAATGGAAAATTGGCGTAGATATGTCATTTGCTTTAAATGGGTGTGACTTTGTTGCTCGTGGACCATTATCAATTTTAAAAAAACACGGAAACCATTATGATTTAGTTTTTGATCAAGATTTATTAATAGGTCAAACGAAAAATTCTTCAAAAATGATTGATGAAATAGTAGATATTTATTACAAATGTCGCAATGCGTATATTTTACAGCCTGGTGAAATTTTATTATTAGACAATCACAAAGTAGTCCATGGACGGTCAGTATATCAACCAAAATTTGATGGAAATGATCGTTTTATTATTCGTTCGTTCATTATGAACGATCTACAAAAAATTGCGGAAAAAACTCATGGAGAACGTACTGTAAAATGTAGATGGAGTTAAATAATTAATAATTGAAACGTTCCCAAAACATATTCTATATCCTCCTTTGTAATATTACGATGTAAAACAATACGAATTAAATTTGTATCCCAACCTGATATTAAAATACTATGTTCTTTGAAAAAATCGACTACTGTTTTTTCGTTGTGACTAGGATGATCAATAACCACAAACAATATATTTGTTTCCACTTTTTCTTGAGGAATAAATCCAGGTATTTTCGCAAGTTCATGAGCAATAAGTTTGGTATATAAATGATCATTTTTGAGCAATCCGTTTTGGAAATCTCGAAATCCGATTAATCCAGCATTTGCTAATATACCACTTTGCCGCATACCTCCACCGAGTGCCTTACGCATACGGTTCGCCTTTTTAATAAAATCATTTGATCCTATTAAAACAGAACCGACAGGAGCACCCAATCCTTTTGATAAACATACACTCATGGAATCAACATAAGATCCTATTTCAAGAGGAGAAATAGTACTTTCTTGTAATGCGTTCCAAATTCGCGCACCGTCTAAATGAATAGGAATATCATGTTGTTTAGATAAAATGCGAAGTTCTTTTAAAAAAGACTCTTTCAAAACCTTCCCACCGCAAGCATTTTGTGTATTCTCAATACAAATCAATGATGTAGACGGTTCATGAATATCATCATCGCGAATTGCTTTTTCAATTTTTGCGATGTCCATGGTTCCATCCTCCTTATTGGGTAAAGTGCGCATACATATTCCACCAAATTGTGACGCACCTCCTTGCTCAAATAGAAAGATATGACTTTGGTCTCCAACAATAATTTCAGAACCACGTTTATCATTCCAACATAATAGAGCACATAAATTACACATCGTTCCTGTGGGAAAAAATAGAGCAGATTCTTTACCAAAATATTCGACCAATGTTGTTTGTAATTGTTTAACACTCATGTCTTCTTCGTAAACATCATCTCCTATGTCAGCAGAAAACATGGCATTATACATTTCTTCACTAGGTTTTGTTACAGTATCACTACGAAGATCTATTTTATGCGTCATGTTTATAAATAATACACATAAAATATATAATAAATAAAGTTAAAGACGATTCGATATTAAATTGTATAATGAGCACTTGTATCGGCATTGATTTGGGAACAACTTATAGTTGTGTTGGTGTTTGGCAAAATAATAATGTGGAAATTATTGCGAATGACCAAGGAAATCGTACAACACCTTCATATGTAGCTTTCAATAATAACGAACGTCTTGTTGGAGATGCGGCAAAATCACAAGGTTCACAGAATCCAACAAATACCGTATTTGATGCGAAACGTTTGATTGGTCGAAACTTTTCAGATAGTACTGTTCAATCTGACATAAAACGTCTTCATTACGACGTCGTTAGAAATAAAGATGGAAAACCTGAAATCAAGGTCATGTATAAAGGAGAAGAACGTATATTTCAACCAGAAGAGATTTCATCTATGGTATTGGTGAAAATGAAGGAAATTGCCGAAAGTTTTATTGGCAGCGAAGTGAAAGATGCCGTGATTACAGTGCCCGCATATTTCAATGACTCACAACGTCAGGCAACAAAAGATGCCGGTTTAATTGCTGGATTAAATGTATTGCGTATTATCAATGAACCAACTGCTGCTGCGATTGCGTATGGTTTGGATAAAAAGGGTCAAGGAGAAAAGAATATTTTGATTTATGATTTGGGTGGTGGCACATTTGATGTAACAATTATGACGATCGAAGATGGAATATTTGAGGTGAAATCAACTGCCGGAGATACACATTTGGGTGGAGAGGATTTTGATCATCGATTAATGGATTTTTTTGTTCAAGATTTTCAACGCAAACATAAACAAGATATTACCGGTAATAAGAAATCAATGCGTCGCCTTCAAACTGCTTGTGAAAACGCAAAAAAGACATTGTCATCTTCCACCTCCGCATCTATTGAAATTGATTCTCTTTATGAGGGTATAGATTATAGTGGTGCGATTACGCGCGCGCGATTTGAGGATATATGTAGTGATTTGTTCAGAAATACATTCGATCCAGTGGAGAAAGTAATGACCGACGCAAAAATGAGTAAAAGTATGATCCACGAGATCGTATTAGTTGGTGGGTCAACCCGTATTCCTAAAATTCAGACACAATTAAGTGAATTTTTCAATGGAAAGGAACTATGTAAAAGTATTAATCCTGACGAAGCAGTTGCGTATGGTGCTGCTGTTCAAGGAGCAATTTTGACAGGTGTAAAAGATGAAAAGGTACAAGATTTACTTCTACTAGATGTGCTGCCACTATCATTGGGTCTAGAAACTGCTGGTGGAATTATGACCAATTTGATTCCACGAAATAGTACTATTCCTACAAAGAAATCACAAGTGTTCAGCACATATGCGGATAATCAACCGGGATGTACAGTTCAGGTATTTGAAGGAGAGCGCCAATTTACCAAAGACAATAACAAATTAGGAGAATTTCAATTAAACGGTATTCCACCGATGCCTCGAGGTATGCCACAAATTGAAATTACATATGATGTAGACGCAAATGGTATTTTGAATGTAAATGCCGTTGAAAAATCAAGTGGTAAGGCAGAGAAAATTACGGTAAATAATGAAAAAGGTCGTTTGAGTGCCGAGGATATTGAAAAAATGGTAAATGAGGCCGAGAAGTTCAAAGACGAAGATTCGAAACAACGTGAACGTATAGAACAACGCAACGCATTAGATGGTTATATGTTTTCTGTGAAACAATCATTGAATGATGAGAACTTGAAAGACAAGTGGTCGTCAGAAGATAAGGAACTAATACAGACTAAAGTAAATGAAGTTCAAGAATGGTATGATTCGAACAACGAAGCATCAAAAGAGGATTATGAACAAAAACAGAAAGAATTGGAAAATATTTTCACCCCGATTATGACAAAAATGTCTCAACCGGATCAACAACCAGATGTTCCGCAAAGTGATGAACCAGAGTCACAAGAACCTGAAATGGATGAACCGAAAATTGAAGAAATTGATTAATTCTACCAGAATTAAATATATTCCGGTATATAAAAAATAAAATTGATTGTATTACAAAAAATAAAACTGATAATATTAAAAAATATTAATACTATCAATAAATATGAATTACGAACATGAATGTAACTATATGGAAACAATGAGTGAGGTTTCAATAGAATGTCAAAATTGTATTGAAAAATTTAGATATGCGACCACATCAGGTGGTCATCTCACATATTTTACAGATTGTATTTGCGAAGATATAATTATTACTAAATCAACATGTATTCAATGTGAAAAAATACAGAATCGAATAAATACATTAAAATGTGAAATTGATAATCTTTTATTTTCATTATCTTATGAAATTAAACAATATTGCGATTGTGATGATGATATAAATCATATTCATGACATATCAAAAGAACTACGTACACTTAATCGAATTTTATTAGTAAAGGAAAGTCAATGTAAAGGAGATGTAGCTAATAAATCGGCGTGACGATTTCCAACGGAATGAACATCGTCGTTAGTTGTATGAGCCTGAATATATTGAAAATATAAGTTTGTGTAAGTAGAAACAAATTCAAACAATATTTTCACCAATTCCTTGTTTGGAATATCTTTTTTCCAATTTAGTAATGCGTTTTTTTTCCCATAACTAGTAGCACATAAAATGGAATAATTGGAATCAGATACTATGGTAATGATTTTCTTATTTTCAAGATCGTCTTTAATAATTTCACACGCTTCTAATATTGCGCTCAATTCGGCAACATTATTTGTCGATTTTCCAAATATTTGTTTGGAAACATTTCTTGGATCTTTATTACCAAAATAAACACCAATTCCGGCAATTGCTTTTTTATTACCGTTATTGGAACAAGCACCGTCGGTATATACATAATAATCGGATTTGCAAGATTCTATTATTCCAACTTCCAGTTGAAGGTTATTATGTTCTTGAATAAAACATTTGGCCTCGTGTTCGTTGGTAAATTTCTTAAACTTGGCACCTTTGAAACCTTTTATTTGTTGTTGACATTCTTTCCAGGAATAATATATTCCAATATGTTCACCTTTGGCAACCGCATAATAACTCATAATATTATAAAGTATTAATTAATTTATAATATGTTTTACACCATTAAATATTTAAAACGCCGATTTTAACTATAATCTTTATATAGATTATTGAACTTGAACTTGAACTTGAACTTGAACTTGAACTTGCTCTTGAAATTGCTCTTGCTCTTGAAATTGCTCTTGAACTTGCTCTTGAACTTGCTCTTGCTCTTGAACTTGCTCTTGAACTTGCTCTTGAACTTGCTCTTGCTCTTGCTCTACTTGATCAGTTTCAATATCATTTGGACTTAATACAAAATTCATATTTTGAATACGCGTTAATTCATTGTTACGTAATTGTTCATCTTCAGGATACATTTTATTTAAAAATTCTTGTTGAATATCTTTAACGTCAATTGCATGTTTATCAAAACGAAGAAGTAATTCCATATCTTCAACCTTTTTTAATAAAAATTTACGATTATCATTATTATAATAATTATAATATAATTCATCATCGTTAATGCCAGATGTATTATGTGAATATAATAGTTTATCACAACATATTTTATTATTTTTCCATATCTTTTTGGTTACTACAATTAGACGTTTATTCATATTAAATCCTGTTCGATAACTACATAACTCAGCACCTTGATAATAATTTGAACTCCAATTTCCAGAAATGCATAAAAGCGAACAACAAAGCAGTTGTATTGGTGGTCCAATTGCATAACCAATAGGCAATCCAATAAAAGTTTTACACATCCTTTGCGCCTTTTGCGTATAGGTTAATTCTGTCATATCAATATCATTCGTTATTTTTGTTAATAGTTCTTCAACTTGATTTTCATCACAAAATAAATGTATCTTGCAAATGCTATTTTCCACGTTTCCAACAATCTTTACAATTTCATATTCTTTTTCAAATAACTCATCTATATTATTAATATTGGGCATTGTATAACAAATAACCGGTTCTTTATAAGGTACATTATCTTGTGCATCAACTTCGTGATAACTTACTGTATCATTGCCACCACCTCGTTTAATTGTATAATCACTATGTGACATAAACCATTGTGTATATATTTTAGTATATCCATCACATTGTAGAAAAGCACTTTTGGTATTAACACTAAAATCACATGCTCTTATTTTAATATTTAGATCTGGAGATACATTTCCACATATATATCTAAATTGATCAATATTAGAAAGTCGTGTAATTGGCATTATATATAAACATAAAAAACATCTTTATATTTATATATTTTATTAATTATTTAGTTGTACCCACAACACCTTGATCTTTTTTTTCATCAATATTAAAAAATTTTGTATTAAGACCAAAATAATTACGTATTTTACTAATACGCATTTCAATATATCCAGATGTCAGTAATATAAAACTGGTGATAGTAGTAATGTCAGTTAATTCGGGCAATGTATGATGTTCAAATCCTGCAATTAAATCAAATGGCGATGGAATTTGTCTAATAATACGTCTACCAAAATACGACAATGTCACTAATAGCGCAATCATCATACATAGTAATACAAAATCAGTAATAATATTGTCATGTTCATCTAATTTTTCTTGTTGTGGCAACAAGAATTTATCTAATCCAACATTAATAAATATCGCAAATACGAATTGTATAACTGCCAAATACGCAATATCTAATCCTTTTACTGTTTTATAACTCAAATCTTTTCCTAAATAAGATTCTATTTTTTTTATCATATAGTATATCATAAGAATTATTTGGTAAGTTTGGAAAATAATTGGTCTTGTGTGAGTGTTATAGGGTCTATTCTTTGTTGTAATTCATCGCGACTTAAATAAAGTTCTTTTAAATCACTTTGTTCTTGTAACATAGTGGATCGTTCCTTATATTGCGTTTGACTAGGTGTTTTATGCGTTTCGCTTTGGAAACCTCTTTCATCAGGAGTAAAACGTTGAAAATATCCAGCATCATTACATGCTTCTCTAAAATTATCTTGAGCAATTTGCTGGGAATTTTCAGTGAGATATTTGCGATATTCCCAATTAGATTTAATTCCATTTTGCTTTAATATATTATTATTTAATACTGCTTCGGGTTGATAAGCAGCAATTAAAGAACGACTATCGGTCATACGAGGTGGCATATTTTGATATATATTATTTGTGCCATAACCCATTTTTGAATTGGTAGAACACTCAAGAGTATATGCGGTTTTTAATGGTTCAGATTGTGGATAAGAAAACATTATATATTTCTTATACATAATGTTTTCTAACAAATGAAATTATTGATGTTCTTGGATCAAAGATAGAATTTGCGCCTTCTTCATTTTGGAAGCATCGTCGACCCACCCTTGCTGAATAATATAAGTTTTCAAAGCTCCTAAATTCATTTTACTAAAATCTTGCGGTTCAGTTTCTCCTACAATGTCAACTTCTTGGGAATTAGATGTATCCAATGATTCGGGTTCTTGGGTATTTGTTTGAATATTTTCTAAAATATCTATAACTAATTCTTCGGCACTGTTTTCAATATTTTCACTTGGACGGATTTCTTCAACACTAATATTATCGTCTTGGTCCTCTTCGTCGGATACAATAATTTTTTCATCTTCATCATCACTATCTTCATCGTCACTATCTTCATCGTCACTATCTTCATCATCACTATCTTCATCATCACTATCTTCGTTTACTAATTTTTCCATTTGTTCGAAAACATTTATATCTCCATTAGATATGTTTTCACCGACAATGTTATGTGGATATGGTGTTGAAGGACGATTCATTAAAGATAATCCCATTTTCATATTATTGAGTTCTTGGGCTAAATTGTTGATAATCTCGAACATAGTATCTTGTTTACTTTCGGTAACGGATAAACGCTGTTTAAAATGATAAATCAGTAACAAGAGAAGCACAAAAGTTATTCCTAAACTAATTACAAATGATGTTTCCATGAAACTAAATGTCATTTACAATATAGAAATATAAATACTCGATTATCTAAACGAACAAAATATTATATGTAATTAGTGTATAATGGAAAATACAGATCAGGTAAATAATGAAAACAATGATAATATGTCTAAAATAGAATTAGGGGCAAATAACAATTCACGAACTATAATTATAATCCTAGGAGTTTTGCTTATTTTATCCCTTTTAGGAGTAAATTTTTTTCTTATGATAGGAACAGTTTTAGATAAATTTTTTAGTGGATTACAATATTATTTATTACAATTAATGACATCAATGGGATTTTATGGAGGTGCTGTTATTAACACAACTGCTGATATTGTAGGAGATACAGCTAAAACCGGAATAGATATAGCAGAAGGAACAGTCCAATCGGTTGGTAATTTACTACAAAATCGTCCAAATATGGGTGGCACTACATTGGAACAACAACAGTGGAATACGAATGTGTTTGGGTTAAATCCAACCCCTATGGGAGAAGATAATCAAGAATATTCTTCCTTACAACATCAAATAAATACCATTAATCAGAAGATGGACACCCCTCCTTCTTCAAATGTTGACCATACCAATAAACTACAAAATATAAATGAGAAAGTAACCCAGTTTGCGAATAAAATAGAAGATAAGAAGGGATTATTATTAGAATTAGATAATGAAATTAATGTCCGTCAAAAATCATTAAATACATTACCAACAAATAATTCTGATGTACAGTGGTGTCCCATAGGGAATGATAAGACACAAGGATTATGTATGCAAATTGGTAAAAATGATAAATGTATGTATGGGAAAACATTTAATTCAAAAGAACAATGTGAAGAAACAATTTCTACCGATTCTTCGAATTCTATAAAAAAATATGATAATAGTCATTTTTCTAATTGGGGACCGTCAATGAGACCACCTCCACCAGGTGCTTTAGCACCTCCCAATCAACCTCTTCCTGGTATGTGTCTTCAGCAAAAACCTATGTGTGGTCAAATGAAACAGATGCCATTACAATCAATGCCATCTCGTGGTCAAATACAGCAGGGGTTACCACCAGTTTCTCAACAACAACAACAACAGCAACAACAACCACAACAGCAACCACAACAGCAACCAATGCCAATACCGCAAGCAAATTCTCCCCCAGCATCAAACACTACTCCTTCAATAAATACGCAAAATAGTCCAAGTCCTTCGGACCAATATAATCCAAACATGAATAATGTAAATTACCAATCATTTTCTCCGGCACCAAGTTCAGCACCCGTTGATTATAGTGGAATGATTGTCCCACCCGCCGCATCTCCTAGCACAATTCCCCAGACTTCTACACAATATTCTCCCTCTTATACGAATGGGTCAACGCCTTCAACTGATATAAAAATACAGCTGTCCGACAATGGAATTTTCATACCCGAAAAGGCATTAGACAAATTTGGCAAATATATGGGACAAGGTGAGAATGTAGTACCAAATACACATAGTCCACGTTCGCATGTTTCTAGTCCTGGTTCCATGATTGATGGTCATTTAAATGCGAGTATATCTAACTTAACAACCGCAATTAATAAAAATACGTTGTCTCGAGATGAAATGGACAAAATAACTGTAGCTACACCTGCTATTTCAAATGTGTCATCCCTAGTAACAACACCTCCTTCAATGACAACACCTCCTTCAATGACAACACCTCCTTCAATGACAACACCTCCTTCAATGACAACACCTCCTTCAATGACAACACCTCCTTCAATGACAACACCTCCTTCAATGACAACACCTCCTTCAATGACAACACCTCCTTCAATGACAACACCTCCTTCAATGACAACACCTCCTTCAATGACAACACCTCCAACCAAATCAAACTGTTTAGATAGAGCAAAAGAAGAATATGGCGATAAAGTTACTGCTAAAAGATCAAAACTGGTCACTAATAAAAAAGGGTGGGGTCATGTTCCTCAAGGTTGTTCTGTACAAAGCGGAGGTGATTGGGCAGCTCATTGGAATGAAAAAAACGGTAAAAATGATGGTGGTTATACAAAAATCGGAGATATAGCAGGATAAGTACTAACAGATCCATCACCTCCAAACTACAACAAGTGACGATCAGAATGAGAATATATAGCGACAACGATGTGAGGAGATGGTAAAAAAACATAAAAAAAAATTTAGTCGGTATTAAGAATAAACTACATTTAAAAATAATACATTTTCATATTTTTAGAAGGTGTTATTAAATATTGATTTAACTTTTCTTTTCCTTGTGAAACTAACGTTTCCCATGGACAATTTGTTTCTACATTATATCGCGGTTCTCCGCCTACATTTTTCAAATAGCATTTTAAAATATAAAAATGTTTTGGATAATACACTTTTGTGATCCAATCATCACAAAACCAATTTTTGATTTGTTCGGGGAAAAATGTACCAAAAATTTCCATATGTTTTCGCGACACAAATGCTTGTGTATGAATAAATCGCGCTCCGCCTGGCATAAAAACAGGGTTTCCATTTACAAATCTTCCATTATCAATAGGACCGGTTAATCCAACATTATTATGTTTTTTAAGCGCCTCTACCGATTGATGAACCCAGTCTTTTGTTTCAAACATAATATCATCCCCACATTGAAAAAAATATTGACATCCATCTTTGTATGCTTGTAAAAAAGCGCGGTTCCACATTTTGGTAACCCAACCTTTTAGAATACCATTGGTTGATATGAATTTCAATGACAAATTTTTATTTTGTTTGACATATTTGATTATTTCGGTTTGAATTATGGAATCTGAAAATACTTTATCGTCGTCATCCACAATTAAATAAAAAACATAGGAATAATTAGAACAATACGTTTTTAGGAAAGATTGTAAATAAATTTGATAAAATATAGTATCTTTAAAAGTGGTCCATTTTCGTTTAAAACTAGTTGTAGGTATTAATATTCCAATCAGTTCGCACATAGTATAAATATAGTATGACTATTAAATTTATATTATGTTCACGATATAATATAAATGAACCACGAGTATATTGAAGTATAATGGATACAAACAACAGAAGTCGAAGTGAAAGTGAAAGTGAAAGTGAAAGTGAAAGTGAAAGTGAAAGTGAAAGTGAAAGTGAAAGTGAAGTAAAAACTATTCAAAATTCAGTTGAGAATATCATGGAAAATGACATTATTGCGAATCAGTCATATGTAGAAGAGAATCGCAGAATTGACGACGACAGTGATGAAGATGACGACATAAATAAGTTATTAAATCTTGATGCTGGACAAGAATATGAAATGACACTTGATTTAGACAATCAGTTTAGTTATAATTGGGAAGATGAATTCTTTAAAAAATTTGAATGGTTGGAAAATCCGGCAAAACAAGACGTAAACGAAGACGCATTACATGCGAAATATAAATTGTTTTTAGATGCGTGTACGATGTTACAGGGAAATTTTGATATGATAAAAGAAAGGGATTTAGGAGAAGATCCACACTATAACAAATTATATATATATTATATTTCGCTGGAGGACGATCATTTATTTTTACATACGGATTTTAAAAAGGATTATGAAAAAGTAATGGATGAATGTTTAGCAAAATACGAGTACGTTACGTTACACAAACCCCAAAAGGTAATATTTGTCATGGAAATTAGCGATTTTTACGATGTAGATAAATACGTGAAGATGTTTATGCACATGTTTGGTATAGAAAATACCCGAGGAGGTTCATATACGGATATAGTATTAAAAGCCGCATTCTTAGAAACAATTGAACATGAACGAGGAATTACACAATTGGAATATTACACGAATAGCGATAATTAATCAATAAACATTCTTATTATAGTTTATAATAAAAATGTCAATAAAAATATTTACTATGGTAAAAGATGAAGTAGATATTATTGAATATTGGATTAAATATCATGGTGAATTATTTGGATATGAAAATTTGTATATAGTTGATAATATGAGCACCGATGGTACATATGAATCAATCGAATTTTATAAAAATTACGGTGTTCAACTGTTTAGAGAAGAAGATTATAAACAAAAAGGTGAAATAATGACACGTCTTATAAAAGAAACCGATTCTTATGATATTGCGTTTCCAATAGATATTGATGAGTTTATTGTCTATTATAATGAAGATAAAAATAAAATAAATCCTGAGCGTTCCGTTAAATATTTACATCAGTTAATAAAAACACCATTGTTCAATGAAAATACAATATTTAAAGCAAATTATATTTTAACAATGATCGATGATGATAGTGGATATGGATATAAAAACGCAATGATCGAAGCACAATATGGAATGTACCAAGATTATAAGGGTCATGCGAAAACATTTTTAAATAACAAAACATGGGACGGTGTTTTGGATCATGGAAATCATTATCCGACTGAAAATTACATTAAGTCCAAACTATGTTTAGTACATTATCATTGGCGAAATAAAGAACAAATGATAAAGAAAATAGAAAATAATGTATCTGGTCTTGGACATTCAATAAAGAATTTAGATTATTTAAAATCATTATCATACGATTGTCCTGGTTCACATCATATAAAACATATGATAGACATTTTAGAAAACAATTTTAATATTCCAAATAATAAAGGTTCGATTGAGTCAGGATCTATATCTTTAAAACCAATTATTAATTTTGTAAAAGATCTCAATATTGTTCCATAATAATTGTATTATAATCCATATAAACAGTAAATTGATTATATGGATAAGATGTTGTCTACATCACCTGTTATGCGTTTTCCTGGCACCTCCGATTTGATTACTATCGGTACTTCTTCTATATTAACTAAATACAACAGTTGGTATGAAACTTTATCGCAGAATAATTTTGAAACGAAAACCGAATTTTTTCAATTCTTTGAGAAAACCGAATCTTGGGATTTAGAACTGGAATCTTATGATTTCATGCAATATGTACATCCTAATAAAGAAATTCGTGACGCAGCAGTTGAATGTTCTAAACAAGTTGCCGATTTTGAGAATAAATGGTCTATGAATGTGGATATTTATAAGAATGTTCAAAGTGCGTTTGATAAATTTCAAGACGAGTTAAAAGGAGAAGAGATATTGTATTTTGATCGTATGTTGAAATCTTACAAACATCGTGGTATTCATTTAGAGCAAGAGAAACGTGATGAATTAGAAGCATTAAATAAAGAACTAACCGACATGTCCATTAAATATAGCACGAATTTGAACGAAGTTGACGATTCTGTTTATTTTACCAAGGACCAATTGAAAGGTGTAGCCGACGATTTTGTAGATTCATTAGATCAAAAAGACGGTAAATATAAAGTTACTACAAAATATGATCATATTAATATGATTATGCCGTATTGTGAAGTAGAAGATACTCGTAAAACATTGAGCACATTATTTGGACATCGTGGAAAAGAGCCTTTTAAAAACAACGAACTACTTCAAAAATCACTAGAACTTCGTAGAAAGAAGGCGAATCTATTGGGTTATGATTGTTATTCAGATTATGTTTTGGGTCATAATCGAATGGCGCGATCTTCAAGTGAAGTAAATGAGTTTCTAGAAACTCTAACTAAAAAAATGATTCCCATTTCACAAAAAGATATTTTAAAAATTAAAGAATATATTAACAAAGATACAATAGAATCATGGAATTTGAGTTATTATACAAATTTGTATAAAAAGGAGATGTTACAGTACGACCAAAAGAAGGTACAAGAATATTTCCCTCTCGAAAAACTTTTGCCAAACCTGTTAGGAACTTTCGAAGAGATATTCCATTTATGTATTGAAGAAGTCGAGTTGGAAGACGATAAAACATGGCACGAATCTGTAAAATGTTACGGTGTATATGACAACAAAACTGGTGAAAAGGGTGATTTAATTGGACATTTTTATGTCGATTTGTATCCTAGAGAAGGGAAATATGGGCACGCTGCTGCGTTTACATTAAAGCAGGCATACATTCCATATAGTGACGACATGTGTAATGAACGAAGTACACCTATTTCGACAATGGTATGTAATTTTACGCGTCCTACGAAAGACAAACCTAGTTTGTTGACATTTGGAGAAGTAGAAACTTTTTTCCATGAATTAGGACATATTTTCCATCAATTGTTAAGCAAGAACCAATTTGCGATGTTTAGTGGCACTGCGGTAGAGCGCGATTTTGTGGAATGTCCAAGTCAGGCACTAGAGAATTGGTGTTATGAGAAGGATTTCTTAAAACGTATTAGTAGTCATTATATTACAAATGAATCGATTCCCGATGAAATCATTGAAAAAATAAAGGAAAACAAGTATTTGTTCAACGGTCTTCATTATATTCGTCAATTAACCTTGGCAAAATATGATATGAAACTCCATTCTAGCGATGAAGATGTAGATGTAGAAGAAGATTATAATAAACTACAGGAGCAACTAAGTCCATTAATACATAATTCTGCGTGTTTGGCAGCAAATTTTGGACATCTAATGGGAGGATATGAGAGTGGTTATTATGGATATTTGTGGAGTGAGGTGTATGCTGCCGAAGTCTTCCAACTATTTAAGCAAAGTGGTAATATTTTTAATAGAGATATTGGTCTTCATTATAGACAAAGCATTTTAGAAAAAGGTGGAACGAAAACTGGATTTGAAATGATGGAAACATTGTTACAGCGTCCTGCGTCGAATGATGCGTTTTTGGAACAGTTTTCATAAAGAATTTACATGAAGATATTTTAATGATGTGCTTTTCATATTTATATCGGTATGGTAGTGAAAATACCAAAATAGTTTATGTATTAATTTATTTTGTAAGTATTTTGAAATATATTTACTTGAAAACAATGATCGTGTAATATAATTATACCCGGTTATTTCGGATAATAATTTTTTTTTGTCAACTTTAATGGGTATTGTAATATATAATATCATCCCTGATTGATTGGCGGTTTCATATTTTTCATATAAATAAGGAAATTTTTGGTTTATTGGATGAATAATAGAAATATAATCTTGTTTTAATGTTGATAAAAGTTCGTTATATATTATTGATTGAACCTTTTTTTCATGACTTTTACAAATATATAATTTTATAGATATAGTCATATATTTATAAGACATTTATATTGAACATAGATTTCGTTCAATACAAATTAAATATATTATTACGTGGTTATTGTTAATGGTACAAATGGTAAATTCGTTATAGTTGGATTGACTGGCGATGGTAGTTTATTTGTATACATTGTAATTTCGCAATTATCAATAGTATCGAAATTGGTATTATCTTCACTATCAACATTAATAAACGGATTGAATTGAACATTTTTCACATTTACTTCTCCAGAAGTTCCCATGTCATTCCCTTCAGTATTATTTCGCGTCAATTCAGTTTCATTATATTCACCATAACTTAAACTAATTTTTAATTTACATGTATATACATGTTGAGATACACTTGCCAACACAATATTTGGAAATATAATATTTCCGACATAACGATTAATAGAAATAGTTCCATCCTCACTTTCTTTTAAATCTGCTGATATAGTAACTGTACTTTGTGCAATATCTTCGGGTAGTTCCTCTCCATCCGGATTTCTATAATTGGCATTCACCGTTTTAATCAACGTATTGCTATAAAATATATCTAATGAAGCACTATAAATGCCTATGTTTACATTACTTATACCAGCAGGAGAAGGGTCGGTAGTAAAATCTGCTTTATAATTAATACATATCGGAAATGAAAAATTAAAGTCAAGTTCAGTTGTTCGAGGTCTCAAAATAACAATCGTATTTACTACACTATAGTTATTATTAACAGCATCATTATTATAAACCGGAAATAAATCATAGAACCGTTTGAATTCATCATATTTAATATCTTGAAATTTAAATTGTTGAAGATCAGAAAAATATTTGTACAAAGGAACATCTGGGTCTTCTTTTAAGTTTATCACTGTTCCAGGGACATCAGACGATGACGTAGGAACACTTATGTTACTATTACATGTTATACGATTCATTTGTTTATTAGATTGACGCGCCAAAAGAGAATATTTATTTTTAGAAACATTACTTTCTGACGGTTTAATATATTTTAATATTTCTGCTTTTCGTCGCATATCTAATTCTGCTGGTGTATATAATAATTTCCCATTACTATCGGAAACATAGGGGGATGTAACACTAAAACGAATATTATTTTTACCTTCATAGAAAAAGAATTGTGAACGTTGTAATCGTTGATTATTACATGTAAGTAGAAACGCCATATAAAATAATATGTCATATTATTTTATCTATAATTGCGCTAATAATCGTTTTAATAATTTGATGAATACCAAAGATTCGATAAATAATAGGGGAATCCACTTGCGTCACCAGAAGCATTTTCATTGGCAGCACTTGTATTTCGTCCCCATGATACAATATTATTAATTTGAAAGATACTAATAGCTTTATCGAAATAGTGTAGATCGCTTAAATTTCCATTAAAACCGCCATTTTTACAAATATTAATATTTTGATAATTTTGTTTGGGAACATCTTGTAACACTGATCTCGAAACAATAGCGCCATTTATATATACATCAAGAGCAGTATTTTCAATACGAATTGCGCAGTGAAACCATTTACGTAAAGGTATATCTTTAATGGAAATAATTTCTTCATAATCATTCACATCCACAGTGTTCATGACGATGACTAAATCTTGGTTTTCATTGTCAATATATAATCCTGGTCCGTTATTGACAGAAGCAATTCCATCATCTCTATATGACGCATTGCCTTTGTTAAAAATATTCGAATAACGTGGTGTTTTGGAAACATCGTTAATATACATCCATAATGACCAAGTAAATTCAATACCTTTATTTTGATTGTTTGATCTCAAAATGGGTATTGCTTCTGAATGTTTAGGATCTTGTGAAATAATAACTTCGTTTGCACCATTCATTGTGCCATTAATAAGTTTCGGACTACCGTTCGGTTTCATGAAATATCCAATAATACGTATTCCTAAATTTAATAGAACCATAAATCCGATTAATACCAATAATAAAAAAGAAAATTTGGCAATTAAACTGTTGGATTGTAAAAATTCTCCACTAGAACCAACTAAGTCCGAATCTTCGAAACTAGATATAGAATCTTTCATATATGAGGAAGCATTATTCACATTGTCACTCATATTTGTTGCTAAAGAGGAAGCACCTTCTGATGCTTGATTTACAGCGCTAGAAACGTTATTTGATATTTTACTTTCATTTGATACAGGTTCAGCTTGTGGCAAATTCATAATAAATATATACTAATATATATTTACTATATGTTTTTTAGTGAATAAAATTACATTCCTACAGAATAAGAAGATTGCTGAACATTATCTTTATTTACCGCAAAAGTAAAACTATAACTACCAAAGAATCGTGAAGCAGCGTTAGAATTTCCAGACATGTAATTATCCCAAACTTCTTGAGGACCAATTGGTTTTTTCCAATTTTGTAATCCAGCAACATAACAATCCCATCCTTCACCATATGAAATTGGTGCGTTTTTTGCTACATCCGGCGAATTTGGACTAGTTGCTAATTTTGTAGAATTCACTAATTTACCGTCAATATAGGCGTCAATAATTGTATTGTCCGAACTAATGACAACATACACCCATTTTTGTATGGCAAAATTATCAGTAATAAGAATATTTTGCTCAGTTAAAGATGATCCGTCTTTGGAAGCACAAGTAATAGAACAATATAATGATGGTTCATTCTCGGCTAAATAAAGTCGAAGATTGTTTTTTCGCGAGAATATCGTTTTTTGTCGCGTTGAATCCCATGTGTTTATATACACCCAAACGCCATATGTATATCGTGTTGATTGACCACTATTTATGGATGTAATTGGATCATTATTTCCTTCTTTCAAACTTGCCGACTTGCTAATAACAGAGGAAGATTGGATAAAAACTGTATATAATAAATATATCAATAATATTACAATTATACCTAAAACAATGACTGTCCAATTCATTTCGTATTCTTATATTATATTATAGTATAAAAAGTTGGTTGAATTATCTTTTTCTTGGAATGGGCAGGTTTGATAATGATGTTGAATTGTATGATAAAGCAATTTGTTCAGGAGTTAATGGATGTCTATAATAAGTTATATTACATATTGCGCCATCTAGACCATTTTCCTCTCCTATAGTAATTTGATCAAGATCATTATATTGTGGCATATCCTTTGTCATAACAAATGTTCTTTCTAAAGTTCCGTTTATGAATAATTCCACCTTATTTCTATTATAGTTTAATATAATTTGATTCCACTTTTGGTTTTCTAGTGTGACGTCATAAAATGTATGTTTACTTGTAGCATATTGTTCAGTTGGAGGATATTTGGAAAAATAAAACACATATTTATTTCTCTCAATAAGTTGATCCTTACCACCACCACCTCCATAATATCGTATCATTGGTTTCACATGTTGAACACCATGTTCGTCGGTATAACCATATGTCAATATATTACTTTCTTTGTTATAAGCTAAATGGGAAGGTGGATGAGGATTTATAAATACCCACATTGAAATACAATAATTTGTTAAATAATGCTCCGTTGAATTTGGTTCATGTATGCTTTTGGGAATTTTTAATACATCGCTTGCTGCCAGAATCTGTTTTCCATCATCTAAATAGCGAATGTCATTTAATAGTTGAATACTATTATCCTGACCTGTAATCTTATATGTTATGTCAGGTAAATAGGCATATATAAGTATTAATATAAATTCAATAAAAATCAAAACATATGTGGTGTAAGAAGTCATTCGAAATTGATCTAAAAAGTAGTCTACCACATCAGAGAAAATACAAGGAATATAAAATAAAAGTTGAGCAACGAACCCAGGAATACCTCGTAACTTCGATAAATATTCAACAATTAATTGATATAACACTGCTAAACCTAACATTATGATTAACACAAAAACGAAATAATTGCTTGTAGATGACAAATTCATTGTATCATTTGTAGTTGCGTAATAATATACCGCAAAAATAAGCATAGAAAAAACACCTAACAATTTTAAAAACAACTTTGCTCCTTGAATGTTATTTAATAAATTTAATACTATTGCTAATACAAAAATAAATGGTAATGTGTATAGAAAGAAGTATTTTTGACTATTATATTCAGCAGTTCCACTATTTGAAAATATATTAAATATAATAGACCCGCAAACCGCAACGACAATTGTCGCAACTGAAAATTTGATCATTGTTTTTCGATTTTCATTTCCCTCAGAACCCGGTTTTAATAAATTATATAAAAATGGAAATGATGGATCATTTTTTCGTTTGTTCATTTTTTATAATATATATATAAAAAATGACATTTTAATCTTCGTCACTATCTTCTATTAATTGTAATCGTCTAAAATGCGTAAAAGCATCGTACATACATGTTTTAATGGAACCGATTAAAACAGAGTTGTCTCGTAAATGATAAGATGCCGAAATTAAATTATCCATTTCGCCTTTAAAATGTTCTTCTACTTTTTCGTTAATTAAATAACAACCGTCATATACACTCACCGATTTGAAATGTGTTTTGTTTGAAATATTTGCTCGACAAATGGGACATTTATTTTTTTTATTCAAATGTTTTTCTAAGCAATCGTAACAAAAACTATGTCCACAAGGGGTGGTAGTCAAATTTGACTGGGGTTTGGATTCACTATTATTATATTGTAACACTTTTATGTCTTCATAGCATATTGGGCAATTTCCAAAGTCTAATTTCTCCAAATTTTGTTGTAATGAACATTGAATCAAATCGTCTTCTATTGCTTTATCTATTTTATCTATATTATCTATCATTATAATGATTAATCATTATAAAAAATACAAATTAAATAATTATGTGTTGTGTAATACAGTCATAGATTTTAGTTAATGTACGTTTCTTTTCAATATTATAATGTCGAATACATGAAATACATTCTTCATAACTTTTCCATTCCATTTTACTGACCTCGGTGCGCTCAAATTTGTTTTCACACATACTGTTCGTATGACTCATATACATTACAAAATATTTATGCTTGTATGATTTATAGTTTGAACCAGTAAAGATTTCTTCGTACGGTATAATATTTTGTATATTTTCCAATAATTTCGGATTATACCCGGTTTCTTCACTGAACTCGCGAATTGCGCAATCATAATCAGTTTCTTTATGATTACGTCGCCCTTTTGGAAAACCCCATTCGCTTTCTAACCATTGTGAAGAAACATTGCTTTCTTCGATTAAATCTGTAAGTGTATATATTTTATCATTAAATTGGACTCCTCCTTTTAGATGGTTATATTTTTCACGCGATATAGTTTCTTCATTTTTATACTGATTTGATAATGATTTATTATCACCCCAAATATTTTTCCATAATGTTTCAAAATCATACGTTTTAATATTTTCCTTTTCTTGTATAGTCATTTGATTTAGCATGTTCAATATATATTCTTTGTTATTTATAGAATATTTCCCTCTCATAAAATCAACATGTCCTAATGTATCTTTTCGTCGTATCATTAAAAACTCCGGTTTATTATTATAAATTCGAAACGAGACTATTCCGATACTAGTAATCGGTAGTTTACATTGATGATATAAATGTCCGTTTTTCCCGCAATTATTACAATAGGTTTCATTTTGCATAATAAGTAAGCACTATATTATTATATTATGTCATGTTTATATACTTTCTATAGGTAAATGGATGAACAATATGTTGAACATATGAATAATACGTCACTTCCTAGTAGTTTTACCTTAATTGAGCATGAAAAGTTTGATCCAACCGTTTGGGGACCTCATTATTGGTTTTTTCTTCATACGATTTCCCATACTTATCCATTATATCCAAATGAAGTAACAAAAAAAAAATATTATGATTTAATCCAAAATATGCCGTTGTTTATTCCCAATGAGAAAATTGGAAATGATTTTAGCAAATTATTAGATAATTATCCGATTTCTCCGTATTTAGATAATCGAGATTCATTCATTCGATGGATTCATTTTATTCATAATAGAATGAATCGGTTATTAGATAAAGAAGAATTGTCGTTATATGAAGCATTGGATCATTACATGAGTAAATATAAACCAAAACAAGTTAAAATTTCCGAAACTTTCCGCATTAAAAAAGAATATATTATTGCGTTTTTCACCATTATTTGCCTATGTTTAATTATTTATTTATATAAGTAAATTTTTTGTCTTCATAATATAACTATGCGTCTTGAATTATGGATGTTTTTAATTACAGGAATTGTTTTGTTTCATATGTATACAGAAGGTAAATATGTAAAAAACATTATGTCATATAAAAAGCAAATGAAAATGGTAGGAGTTGTATTTGGTGCTTTTGTATTGTATATTTTGCTGAAAAAAAATCCAGCAAACGCAGAAAATATATTGCGCACTTCCAATGAATATTTGAAATATATGCCCATTGACAAAAATACTAGTTCCGTAATATCACCTATTTTAGATTTCACATCAAAACGTAATTATAGTGGAACGGATAGTCATCCCATCGTCCAAGTTCCAAATCCGCAATCACGGTCTCAGGACATTTTAATGAATTCGGGAAAGAAGGGGACCAAGCGTTCCGTAAGTGAAACGAAAAAGAAATTCGTTGCTTCACGTCAAAATTGGAAATGTGATGGGTGTAAAGACCAATTAAACGCATGGTTTGAGGTAGATCATGTTATTCGTTTAGAACATGGCGGAAGTAATCATGTAGATAATTTAGTAGCGTTGTGTCGAGAATGTCACGGAGAAAAAACCGCGATTGAAAATCTTTAGATATATTGTTCAAATAAGTAAATTGAAATATACGTGTATAATATACTTATATTTCAACATGGAAACAGGAAAACCTGAAATTAAAATAAAATCTTCCATTGAACAAACCGAAACACCTAGTTCCCAAAATTCTGTTTTGGATAATCCTGAAGAAAAAATAAAGGCAGTAAAACCGATTATTATTAAAAAGAAAATTTCCCATATGTCCGAATTGTTATCAAATGTTACCAAAAACTCGAATGAATTTTTACGAAAAAAGGAATATCTCGAATACCAAGAAGAAGAAAAGGCAGAACCTCGTTTTTTATATCCGACTTTAAACGATCCCCTATTTTCTGAAAAAATCTCGAGTCATAAAGAATTTTTTGACACACAATATGACGGTGAAATACGAGATGTAAAGGAATATGCGAAAAAAATGTGTGACGCATCTTTTGAATTGTTGCCCCATCAGTTATTTGTCAAGAATTTCTTGTCTTTTCAGACCCCATACAATAGTTTGCTCTTATATCATGGTTTAGGGACAGGTAAAACATGTAGTTCAATTGGTATTGCCGAAGAAATGCGTTCTTATATGAGACAAACTGGTATTAAACAACGTATCATTGTTGTAGCCGCACCAAATGTTCAAGCAAATTATAAATTACAATTATTTGATGAACGTCGATTATATCAAAAAGATGGGTTATGGCACGTAGATTCATGTAATGGTAATACATTCATTAAAGAAGTAAATCCTACAAATTTAAAAGATGTTTCGCGTGAAAAATTAATCTCGCAAATTAAAACCATTATTAATCAATATTATGTTTTTATGGGATATGTAGAACTTGCCAATTATATTCGAAAAAAGGTGGTGGTCGAAACAACTGGTTTTACAATTGAAGAAAAAAAGAAATTAGAATTACAAAACATGCGTCGATTTTTTAATAATCGTTTAATTATTATTGATGAAGTTCATAATATTCGTTTATCTGATGATAATAAAGATGATAAAACGGGAAAATTATTGATGAAACTTGCCAAACATTGTAATAATATGCGATTGTTATTATTATCCGCAACTCCTATGTATAATTCCTATAGCGAAATTATTTGGTTGGCAAATTTAATGAATGCGAATGATAAACGCGGTTTAATACAAACAAATGAAATTTTCGATCAAGACGGTATTTTTATAACAGAACAGAAAAATGACGACGGAGAACTGATCCAAGAAGGCGGTGAAGATTTATTACGTCGTAAATTAATAGGATATGTCTCTTATATTCGAGGAGAAAATCCGTATACGTTCCCTTATCGCATTTATCCGAATATTTTTGCTTCAAATAAAACATTTCACGAACCAAGTGGTGCAATGGGAAATTTATTGAAAGCAGGACAAGCGTTAATCGGAAGCGATACAAAACAATTTAAACTGCCTACTATTCAATTGAATGGTAAAAATATAGAACAACCATTACAAAATATGCCTTTATATGTAACAAAATTAGGTTCTTACCAAAATGACGCTTATAATTTGGTAATTCGTTCAATGAAAAAGGAAATAGAAGGGCAAAAATTTGACGAAATGGACCGATTCGGATTTCGCAGATTACAAACACCATTAGAAGTATTAAATATTGTTTATCCGAGTGAATTATTAGATGAACAGGTTAAAAAGGGTCAATTGGAATCGTCAAGCGACGCTGTTTTGGAAAATGATGAAAATAAAGATCCACGCGCAACTATGGTAGGAAAGCGCGGAATGAACAGTGTCATGAATTATTTGGACGAATCATTTAAAAAAATTCCAAGAAAATACAATTTCAGTTATAAACCCGAAGTTCAAAAAAAATATGGTCGCATATTTAGTCCAAATGAATTATCAAAATATAGTGCGAAAATACATGAAATTTGCGAAACAATCAAGAAATCAGAAGGAATTATTTTAATTTATTCACAATATATTGATGGAGGCGTTGTTCCGATTGCGTTGGCATTAGAAGAAATGGGATTTTCCCGTTTTGGTACATCCGAATATACAAAATCATTATTTGAGACCCCACCCGTTGAACCATTGGATTCTATAACAATGAAACCCAAAAGTGAAGTGTCGGGCGAATTTAATCAAGCCAAATATGTTATGATTACAGGTGATAAATCGTATTCGCCACAAAACGCACAAGATATTAAACATGTTACTAATTCGAACAATAAAAATGGAGAAAAAATTAAAGTGATTTTAATTTCAAAAGCCGGATCGGAAGGGTTGGATTTCAAGTGTATTCGACAAGTTCATATTTTAGAACCATGGTATAATACGAATCGTATTGAACAAATTATAGGCCGAGGTGTTCGTAATTTAAGTCATTGTTTACTTCCTTTCGAAAAACGAAATGTGGAAATTTATATGTACGCAACTTGTTTAGAAAATGAAACAGAAGAAGCAACGGATGTATATATTTATCGCTTAGCAAAAAAAAAGGCAAAGCAAATTGGTAAAGTTACTCGTTTATTGAAAGAAACTTCAGTGGATTGCTTATTGAATATTGGTCAAAGTAACTTTACAGAAACTAAATTGCGCACATTAGCATCGAATCAAAGTATGAAAATAATTCTTTCTAATGGGAAACAAGAGATCGATTTTGTCATTGGCGATAGTCCTCATAGTCATATATGTGATTATATGGAAAGTTGCGATTATAAATGTAACAAAAAAACGAATAAAATAACGGATAAACCGCGTGAAGAAATGTACAACAATGAATATTTACAAACGAATAATGATAAATTAATGAAACGTATACGCGATATTTACCGCGACGAAAAAAAAGGCGAACATTTTTATGAATTATCCGAATTAATAGATATGATTAATGTCACCAAACAATATCCAATTGAACAAATTTATAGTGCTTTACATAATTTTCTAAAAAATAAAACTGAATATGTTATCGATAAATGGGGTCGAAGAGGTAATCTAATTAATAAAGGTAATATTTACGCATTTCAACCAGTTGAAATTACAGACGAACAACTATCTGTATTTGAGCGTAAAGTTCCGATCGATTATAAACGAACGAAGTTAATTATGGAAATACCCAAAGATTTCGAAACAGATGTCCAAGAAGAAGAAGAAACACAAAATTATGAATCTATTTTACGTACAATTCAAAGACATTTAGATAATGCCACAAAAACACAAGACATTCCACATGGAGAACAAGATTGGTATAAACATGCGAGTCAGATATTAAATCATATTCAATTAGTACATAATATTAGTTATGCGGATTTTATAAAATATATCGTTCAGCATAATATAGATTCACTTATGCCAGAAGATAAGATCACGTTATTGTCTCATTTTTATTCAAAAATAGACGATAAATTAGACGAAACAGAGGAAATAATGAAAATGTATTTGGATAAAAACATAATTAGTTATAAGAACAAATCCGGGTATGTTTTGGTAAATACGAAATCTTGGACTCTTTATATTCAATCTTCTGAAGATTCGAGTAAATGGAAAGAAGCTGAACCTGAAGATATACGTAATTTTAAACAATCAGGGGAAATGAATACAATTTTAGGAAAAAGTCCTGAGCAATATCCACGTATCGTGGGGTTTATAGACATGTTTAGAAATAATAAAGAAATGGTGTTTCGTATTAAAGATTTAAATCAATTACAAAATAATACAGGGACACGTATTAATGGTCAAACTCCCGGAAAAGGTGATATTATTAAACGTTTAAATCAAATTGTTCATGATGGTGAAGATATCAATGACACCATGTATAGTTTAACAAAGTCAAAGGAAATTATGCAACAAGGATTGTGTATTATTGTAGAAATAATATTACGACATAGAACACATAATGAATATCAAAATAAGGTCTGGTATTTGAATCCAGAACAAGCAAGTTATAATAATATTGCCAAATTCAGAAGAACATAATTTATAAATATATGATGCTATTTATATATGAATAAAGTAAAACCAAAAGTAATCGGTCAAGGTACATATGGCTGCGTTCACTATCCGCCATTGTTATGCAATGGAAGCAAGGAACGCGATTTAGACCAAATTTCAAAATTAATGGAAACATCTGAGGCAAATAGTGAAATGAAAGAATATGCTTTAGTATCGAATGTAGATCGCAACAAAGATTTTTATCTTGGACAACCTAGTTTATGTAAAGTAGGAAATCAGAAATCAAATGTAAGGTCTATTCGTTCATGTAATATGAGTGGGGCTGTATTTGAGAATTATGACGATTATATGCTTATGCTAATGAGAAATGGTGGTGACAGTTTGAAAATATTTTCTGAAAATATGAAAAATGAAGTAGTAAATGATTCAAATAAAAAAAAAATTCAGGATTTTTGGGTCTCTTGTCAGAATTTGTTTCTTGGACTCAACGCATTTCAAAAAGGTAATATTATACACCATGATGTGAAACACCAAAATATCGTTTATAATAGTGAACGAAACGAAGTTAAATTTATTGATTTTGGATTAATGACACAAACAAAGAATGTTCTTAATAAAATAAAAGAGGATGGATTTTGGTTGGCTATGTTTCATTGGTCGTTTCCAATAGAATTAGGATATTTAAATAAAGGAAATTTTAAAAAAATAAGTAAGAAAACAGATAGTGAAAAATTACATCATATTGGAAATATAATAGATGATATTAAAAAATATGTAAAATCTTCTAATAAAGACACTTCTAATGTATCAAAAGAATCGATGGCATTCATTACTCTTTTAAATGAAGTTCATTGTAAAGACACCGCACATTACTGTACAAAAACGTTTGAGAACATTATGGAAGATTATTTACTTACATTAAAATCGCTCAATACAAAACATTATAAAAGTATTGTAGAAAAATCATATAATACAGTTGATTCATACGGTCTTGGACTCTCTTTAATGTATGTTTTAAATCGCGTGAATAAATTTATGGACAATGACTTTTCCAAGGAACTAGGTGAACTCTTTTATAATATGTACCATCCAAATATTCATGTTCGCTATGACATAGGAACCGCGCTTATGAAATATGAACATTTAATAAACAAATATATTTTAAATAAGAAAACTAAGGAATTTTCAAATCACAGCATTAATACTTCAACAAAGTCCAAGAAAAGTATTATGAGTGAAATTAAAACAACGTCTTTGAAAGATATTTCTTTGTCTTCAAAAAAAACATTAGATATTTTAACTGTAGATCCGGTTCGTCCATGTCCAGAAGGAAAGGAAATGAACCCAATTACAAATAAATGTATAAAAAAATGCAAGTCGGGATATAAACGCAATTCATCTTTTAAATGTAAAAAGGTAATAGGAGAATGTCCAGATGGGAAAATTTACAATCCTTTGACCAGACGTTGTGTGAATAAATGTAAAGATGGTTATAAACACGATTCGTCTTTTAAATGTAAAAAAGTAATTGGAGAATGTCCGAATGGGAAAATCCGAAATCCTTTAACTGGGTATTGTGTGAAAAAATGTAAAGATGGGTATAGTAGAAATAATAAATTTCGATGTGTGAAAACACGTAAGATAAGAGCACGTACTGCCAGTTTATCGAATTCAACAAAATTGAATTTATAGTATATCATATAAATAATATAAACTCTATATATTATATTATTATTAACATGTCAACAGTTGTCATTAAAAAAAACAGAAGAAATGGAGAGAAGCGCGAAGGTGATTCGAAAATTTTTGGAGTTTATATGAAGTCTATTTTGGACCGAAAAATTAGTTTGTCTATCACCGAAATTGGTAAAAATGTGAAATCTAATTTAGAAACAAAATTAAATTCTACCATGGGGGGAAAATGTGTAAACGAAGGGTTTATTCGTCCAAACTCGTTGCGCATATTGAATTATTCCAGTGGATTAGTAAACAATAATGTGGTTGAATTCCACGTTGTATTTGAAACGATGGTTTGTTTGCCTACTGAAAATATGTTAATTGAGTGTATTTGTAAGACAATGACCAAAGCAGGTATTCACGCCTATGTAATTGACGACGAGAAAAATATGCCAATTACGATGTTTATTGCGCGCGATCATCATCATTTAGATGACCGGTTTAGTCAAATCAAGGAAGGGGATAAACTAAAATCAAAGGTTATTGGTATACGTTATGAATTAGATGATGAATATATTAGTGTTTTGGGTAAACTAATGTAAGACCACTTGATTATATTTTAGAATATTTGTTTTTTTATTATATATATATTTGTTATATATATAAAATGTCTTTGTTTAATAGTGCTAATTATATAACCTTGGGTCCAACGGGTAAAAATGGTCCATCTGGTCCACAAGGTGCACAAGGTGGAACTGGTTTTACTGGTCGACCTGGTCCGGCAGGTCCGATTGGTCCAAAAGGTCCAGGAGGTCAGATCCAGATATTTGACACACTTACACTGCCACCTGATGCTAACGGGAATTCCGTAGACGCATCTGTAAACAATAGTAGTAATAGTGCTAATATTGCCAAATTAACATTTAGTATTCCCCAAGGTTCTGTAGGTCCTCAAGGCGAAAAAGGCGATACAGGAACGTTAGTTATTGCTTCAACTGATACTGGTAGTCCTGGTACGAATGCTTCAGTTGTAAATATAGGTAGTGATACTAGTGCTAATTTAGAATTTACTATTCCAAGAGGTGATATAGGTGCTACACCAATTTTTACAGTGTATAATGTGTCAACAGGTGGTCCTGGTAGTGATGCAAGTGTTAATATTAATCCAAATAATCCAGTTGATGCTTCCATAAATCCTACTTTTGGTTTTATTATTCCTCGTGGTGATGTAGGTGCTACACCTATATTTACAGTGCTTGATGTATCGACCGGGGTTGCCGGTAGTGATGCTAGTGTCAATACCAATACGGATATCGTGACAAATACAGATAGTTCAACGAATCCAACATTGTCTTTCATTATTCCTCGTGGCGATAAAGGTAATACCGGAACGATTTTTATATCAGATGTTTCAACAGGAGGTCCTGGTACTGATGCTTCTGTTGTAAATATAGGTACTGATAGTAGTGCTGAATTAGAATTTACTATTCCCCGCGGTGATGTAGGTGCTACACCTATATTTAGTATTCTATCGACTGAAACGGGTGATCCTGGAAGTGATGTTAGTGTCAATATCAATACGGACAGTTCAACGAATCCAACCTTGTCTTTTACTATTCCAAGAGGTGATGTAGGTCAAACACCTATTATATCTATTGTGGATGTTTCAACTGGTGGTCCAGGAACAGATGCAAGTGCTTCTACAAATGGTGATGTTTCAAATCCTGATTTTTCTTTCATTATTCCAAGAGGTGATATAGGTCTAACACCTATTATATCTATTGTGGATGTTTCAACTGGTTTGCCAGGAACAGATGCAAGTGCTTCTACAAATGGTGATGTTTCAAATCCTTATTTTTCTTTCATTATTCCAAGAGGTGATGTAGGTCAAACACCTATTATATCTATTGTGGATGTTTCAACTGGCGGTCCAGGAACAAATGCAAGTGCGTCTACAAATGGTGATGTTTCAAATCCTGATTTTTCTTTCATTATTCCAAGAGGTGATAAAGGTGATACGGGGTCAATTTTAGCCAATTATTATGATAATGGTACTGTTGGTGGTACTCCAACTTTTACGGTAGATGAGACAAACGGAAATACGTATATTGGTGGTACATTGAGTGTTTCGGGCGATGTAAGTGCTAGTAACATAATATCGGATGATATATCAGGTGGTGTTATAAGAGGTACATCATTAGTTACTAGTGGTGATATATCAGGAAGTACAATAAACGCAACAACTAAATTTGTTGGAGATATATCAAGTAATAATATATATGGTAAAGACATATCAGGTGGTGTTATAAGAGGTACATCATTAGTTACTAGTGGTGATATATCAGGAAGTACAATAAATGCAACAACTAAATTTGTTGGAGATATATCAAGTAATAATATATATGGTAAAGACATATCAGGTGGTGTTATAAGAGGTACATCATTAGTTACTAGTGGTGATATATCAGGAAGTACAATAAACGCAACTACTAAATTTGTTGGAAAATTAGACGGAAATATCGAAAAAACTTCCGGATACTTAGATATAAGTGCTGCTGATATTTCACTCAACGCAACCAATTATATTAATCTGAATGGAAATATTACACTAGGTTCTGCTGGTACAACAAAGACTATTACATTTGACGGTAGTGTTAATAGTCATATTATACCTGACATAGATGCTACATATAGTTTGGGAACGAGTGATCTTGGATATAAAGGTCTTCAATTAGGTAGTGATGGGTATATTGATTTCAGTAATGGGGACATATCTTTGGTTCATGTTCCGAATCAAGGTTTAATGATTAAAAATGGTGTCGATAGTTCTTATCAATTACAATTTGAAAATTCATATGCGTCTATTGGAAAGGTAAACGGAATCACCGATCATCGTCTTATATTAACATCAAGTGGAGAAGATTATATATTACCCGGTACAGATGGAACAAGTACAGAGGTATTAACGACAAATGGAGATGGCGAATTGAGTTGGAGTGCTCCGGGAGGTGCTTCTAGTGTAAATATTAGTCACAAGAGTGATGCCATAGATTATAATTTAGTATTTACAACAGGATCGGGAAAAAAACCTTTGAATATAGATACGAATAATAACATTTTATATAATCCCTCCACGAATCTTTTAACGGTAAGTGGGTTATATGCCACTGGTGATATTTCAGGTAATAATATAAGAGCAAATGATATTTCAGGTGGTGTTATAATAGGAACATCATTAACTTCAGGAGGTGATATATCAGGTGTTAATTTATATGGAACTACACTAACAACAAGTGCTGATATATCAGGTGTTAATTTATATGGATCTTCATTAACATCAACCGGAAATATAAAAGGAACTTCATTAACTTCAGGAGGTGATATATCAGGTATTAATTTATATGGAACTTCATTAACAACAAGTGCTGATATATCAGGCGTTAATTTATATGGAACCACACTAACAACAAGTGGTGATATTTCAGGTGTTAATATAACAGCAACTGGTGATATTTCAGGTGCTAATATAATAGGAAGTTCATTAACAACAAGTGGTGACATATCAGGTGCTAATATAAGAGGAAGTTCATTAACAACAAGTGGCGATATTTCAGGTGTTAATATAACAGCAACTGGTGATATTTCAGGTGCTAATATAATAGGAACTTCATTAACAACAAGTGCTGATATATCAGGCGTTAATTTATATGGAACCACACTAACAACAACAGAAAATATAAATGGAGGTTCATTAACTTCAGGAGGTGATATATCAGGTGGTAATATAAGAGGAACATCACTAACAACAAGTGGTGACATATCAGGTGCTAATATAAGAGGAAGTTCATTAACAACAAGTGGTGATATTTCAGGTGTTAATATAACAGCAACTGGTGATATTTCAGGTGCTAATATAATAGGAAGTTC
>Ga0209482_1000009_pt1 | contig 199575 bp, 202 predicted proteins | sample CoawatmetaG10DNA_FD_187512 | JGI IMG/M metagenome (GOLD analysis project Ga0209482, IMG submission 187512) | Marine microbial communities from the West Antarctic Peninsula - Coastal water metaG104-DNA (SPAdes) (version 2) | ecosystem: Environmental > Aquatic > Marine > Coastal ...
CCACCAAAGCCCTTCGAAAGGGCTTCCGTTTGGGGCTGTCGGCTCCGGGCTACGCCCTACGCCGACAGCCCCAAACGGAGTCTCATCTTGATTGACGCTGCTGTCTCACCTTCATCGCCGCGCAGCAGTGCCCTGTTTCCCTCCGGCGTGCGAACCGGTCGAGAGACCTCGACCCCGAGATGCGCGATGCGGGAAGGCCGGTGTCGAAAACCGACCCCGGCACCATGGATCAAGGAATCGAGCGTCGCTTGCGAGTTTGCCAGAATGCCATCCGCGAAAGCATCGATCGTTTGCAGTCGGCGGGTGTGACGACCATGGCCGTTTGGCCGGGCATATTCGGGGTGTGTGATTGGGATCACATCGTGGACCAGGCACACGAAGCGGGCGCGCTCGCGCTGCAGCTTCCGCGCAACGGTCGATGGGCGGTCGAGATGATGCGGTGAAACTTGCAGGAGCACACGCGGGCCAGTTGTTCGAGCAACCGTGCCCGGTCGCAGCGCCCAGCATTGCTCCAAGCCGAACCGGCGGGAGGTGGCCGTCGTCTCCCAATGTCCAACGCTCTCCCAACGCCGTTCGGTCTGGTCCAGGAATCGCTCTACGCTCGGGCCGTTCAGACGGCCGTAGACTCCACTCGGATGGAGCGCAGCATAGCGGAGTTGGTTCGGAACCAGCCGCTCAAGCGTGCGCGCATAAGCAAGCTCCACCCGGTCAACGCCAGTCGGCGAAGGATGGAGCACACGCGAGAGCAACCTCGACAGATCAAGGACAATCTCGATGGCAGACCGATGGGTTGGCAGGCGGGTTGAACCCATCGGGCGATCTTGAAAGGGCTTTGCAGCCTCATATGCCGGTTGGACGATCGTCATGCCGGAACCTTGATCACGACCATAGGCTCGTCGGTGGCAGCCGCTACGCTGGCTGCGCTCAACCGCGCCACGGCGGATGGAACCAGATGCGCGCGGCCGGCATGGCTGCTGAACCCGCCGCGGAGCAGACACTGTGCCACGAGGACTCGGCGGAACGCGTCATAGATTTCAAGCTGCGGCGTTCCGGGATGCTCCCAAAAGTCGTCCAGGGACGCTTGATGGGTAACGCCGGGAAGGTCGTACACCGCAGTCCCGAGGACGGCGACGGGCTTGCCGGCGGCAAGCGCCAGCGTTCCGGTCGTGCTGTTGACGGTGACCACGCCTCGCGCGGTCCTGATGAGGTCGTGCGTGTCACCGTGCTCGATAAACACAACGCGATCCGGGGCACCGTGGCGTGCGGCGCTCTCGCGTACGATCGGCCGCCACGCTTTGAGGCCGTTGTCGAGCGGATGTTCCTTGACGACCAGGACATGCGGAGTCCGGGAATATCTCGCAAAGGATGCGATGATTGCCTCAATGGCGTCTGGCATGCCGGCGAACGGCGAATGGACCCGGATTTGATGATCCGAGTCCAATTGCAGCGGCAGCACAAAATATGGTCGCGCGCCTATCCTTTTCCTGGCCAGATAGGAGCGAAAGCGGGCCTGCGGCCTCCGGAGCATTCGGCCGACCCAGCCGATCATCTCCGCGAAGGAACCATGCGGACGGTGCGACCGGTACCTCCAGAAGACCGGTGCCAAAGCCCAATTGGCGAAATAGTAAAGCGACGCTTCACGCGCGCGCACGCGAAAGCTGGCCGGAATGGGCGGATAATCGGGGACCGGCGGCAAGCTCTCGGCAAGCTGCAGATAGACCTGCGGATCCTTGGGCAGGCTCGAATTGCCATTCACGCCCCCGCGCTCGAGCGTCACCCAATCGGGCCGGATATACCCCTCTTCGAAGACATGCACCGTCGTCGCGCGCTCGTCTGCGATCCGCCGGGCCACTACGTGCACTGGGCGGCAATCGCCAAACAGAACAATATCGGTGACCTGTTCACGCTCCAGCAGATCCGAGAGAATTGCGGGCCACGCCTCGATCGTGCCGCGATAGTTGAACGCAGGGCCGCGCCAGTTCATCCAGTCGCCGCCGTTGAAATTTACCCGATAGCAGCGGTGGCCCGCTCGCCGTAGCCCGTCGGCGAGCATCGCGTAGAACGGACCCGGCGGCCCCTGCAGGAGCAGAAAGCTGCGGGCGAGGACCGTCCTCATGCCAGCGCTCCGCTAAGCCGCCGACCCGCAACCAACGCCCGACCTTGCAGCGAACGAAGGCGGTTCAGCAGGTGTGGTCGCGCCTTTGGGGCATCGGCGTGCCGATCGACCAGCACTTCGGGCGGGCAGGGCAGGCGGGTGACGGGGTCGAGGTAGCGCGGATAGAGGATCAGCGCGCCCGCTGCGAGTTCGGGCACCGTGAGGCACCGGTGCCTGCGCGGGATATGCGGTGCTAGGTCCGTCGTCAGCCCCCAGCCCGCGTAGAAGGGCTGGCCATGGGTTACGACCTCCCTACCGCGCAGCAGAGCTTCGAAGCCAGCGAGGGAGGTGAGAACATGGACGCAGTCGACCCGCTCGAGCAGCCCGGCCATCGAACCTTCGATCAGGATCGCGTCTGCATAGCTAAGCGCCTCCGCCGTGGAGACATGACCCTTGCGCAACCCTGCCGTCACGTCCGGATGGGGGCGATAGGCAATCCAGGCATCGGGCTCGGCCCTGCGCACGCGGCGGAGCAAATCGAGATTGCTGCAGACTCCGGCACCGCCGAGGCGAACCGAGAGATCGTCTTCGACTTGCCCGGGCACGAGCACGCGGCGACCGCGCGCCGGTATTGCCGATGACGCGGTATCGCCTGCTGCATATTTGGTGACGCCGCCGCGGACCAGCCGCTCGATCAGGGCGATCGAGCGCTCGATGAGGCGGTCCGTAAATATCGTTTCGGCCAGGATATGCTCCAGGTCGCTCGGACGTGCGGGGTCGTAGTATATCCCCCTGGTGTCGAACACGATCGACGACGGCTGATGAAGATGCGCGCCGAGGCCGATCGAGCGGACAAAACCGTCCTCGACCCGGATCACGGGGAGGCCTCTATCGGTCACCCGCTTCAGCATGTGCTTCGACACCCGCGACGGCCACAGGGCGATCGCGCTGCCGTACGGCAGGGACCTCGGGACCGAGTTTCGCAGCGCTTGGGTCGGTCTGTTCGACCAGAGGAAGTGCTTGAGCGTTCGCCGCTTCCACGCGGTGATGCCAGCAACCGCGCCAATCGAACGGTTGATATCGATCGCAGCCCGCCAGGTGCCGAGCACCTCGATCCACTCAAGAATATCGATCCGGCGTCCCGAAAAGGGGTCGAAATAGGTGAAGTTCTTGAGCGTGCCGGCGAGGTGCTCTCGCATTTCCGCTGGATCTATCGGTTGTGCGGTGGCGAGATCGGTAACGGTACGGCCCGCCGCGACCGCCAAGAGCGCCACTTCGTCCTGCGGCGCGGCGACGATGTGCTGCGCTTGGTCGAGAAGCGACCAGGGATCCACCGGCCCGACCAGCAAGGCGGTTTTTTCGTCGATCTTCTTCAGGTGCCGTGATCGAGGCCCTGGTACGGACAGGAGTATTTGCCCGTCTAACCGATCGCGCCACTGGCCAAGACGATGGCGGGCTTCCGGTGCGCTGGATGCTCTGAGCACCGTCTCGAACATTTCTTCCGTCGGAAGCGGCGACCAGAACGCCCCGCCGACGCGCGCGCTGGTGATTGCCCGCGCTACAACATCCAAGGCGTCGCCTGACCACTGCCCCGCCTCGTGCGAAGACACCCGTATGGGAGCCCCAGCCGGTTTGGCTCCGGGAAAGGGCGGCGCACGCAGCAGCACCTGGCTCGCACGGTCGAGGCGAGTGGTCTCAAATGATGAAGCGAACGTGTCGGCCATGCCTCGTCGATGTATCTGCGATGTCGAAAGCAAGAGCCTCTTCGCAGGCATTGGACCGACTTCGGCTGGGGATTTCCCCAGTCCTGACCAGAAATTGACAAAAAATCGGACGAACCAAAATCAGCGAGAAAATGCGCTGCAGAACCGGCTGCACCGGCGTCTTGGGTAAGATCGGCGCTTGGAGGTCTTTTGTGCAAGCGCGGACGGCGCGGCACCGCACCAAGTCGCGGATTTTGTCGGAAATTGACCCCGTCGAATCCCTAGCAACGACGCGGGAGCACCCACCTATTGAACCCGCGTCCCAGTTTGGCAGTCTCCCTGTGTCCGTGCGGTTGGCCTGTGACCTTGCCGATCGGGTGCCATCGGATGGCGGCCGAGTGGCGAGTGCGTGGTTTTATGATTGGAAGGCGATGACAAACGAACCGACGTTGACCGCGCAGCATCCGCTAGCCGCCGACGCGCTGTCACCCTTATCGGTCGACCGCCATCGGACGTGGCGGCTTAGGCCCGGCGATTTCGGCTTCGCCATCGATGCCCCATCCATTCCTATTCTCGCGGAAGAATTTGCCCCGATCGCGCGCAGCTATCCGATCGTGTTCGCGGCCAAAGACCTGTCACCGATGGCAATCTTGGGCCTTGGCGGAACCAATCTCTTCGTGACGGCCTGGGGTGGAAGTACAACGGTCGCAGCCGACGATCCGGTGGCGAAGCCAGCGTCCGATGTCGCATTGGCCTCCCACTATATTCCAGCCTTTGTTCGACGGTACCCGTTTGGCTTCCTCCAGGCTCCAGACGGCCGTCTGGTGCTCGGGATCCACGAAGACTGTGCGCGGGTTCGCAAGAACGGGGACGACGGCGAAGCGCTCTTCGTGGACGGAAAGCCTGCCGAACTGGTCCAGCGCGCGCTTGCGTTTTGCGAAGCATTTCACACTAGCGCTGCGACCACGATGGCCTTCGTCGCCGCGCTTGAGGAGCGGGGGCTTCTGGTCGACCGCCAAGCGGATATCGTGCTCGCCGATGGCCGAAAGCTTGGTCTGACAGGATTCCGAATTGTCGATCAGGACAGATTTCAAGCACTCGATGGCCCCACCGTGGTCGAGTGGCATGGAAAGGGGTGGCTCGCACTGGTGCACCATCACCTTGCCTCGCTGGACCAATGGCGCGCGCTGTTACGCTGGCAGTCCAATCACGACGCAACCTCGCCGATAACGGCCGCGAAAGCCGAAGATCCCGTCACTCCCGAGCTCGTTCCAACAGAAGGATGATCATGATGCGCAACGTTCTATTGGTTGCTCTTGCCGCCACCCTGGCGAGCCCGAGCCAGGCTCAAACGGCACCCGCGCCGTCGGCTTCCGGCCATGCCGCGAATGCGCTGGGCGGGCCGGCCATCGCAGGCGTGTGCCTGTTGTCGCGGCAGGACGTCCTCAACACCTCCATGGTCGGTAAGGCCGCGACCGCTCGGCTGCGCGTGCTTACGGAACAGGCGAAGGCCGAGATTGACGCCGACCGTGCATCGCTCGAGCCGGACGTCCAGAAGTTCAACGCCGAGCAAGCAAAAATGACGGACGCGCAGCGGCAAGAGCGTCGGACAGCGCTGGCGGCGCGGGTGAAGCCGGTCCAGGACAAGGCCGAGCTTCGCGAACGCGAGATCGAAGCCACGCGCGTCAAGGTTACCACCCGCCTGGCGGGGGAGCTCGAGACGCTGATCGCCCAAGCCTATAAGCAGCGCAACTGCGGGTTGCTGGTCGATCGCAACGCGGTCCTCGGCGGCAACCTCGCCAACGACTTGACGGGGTCGGTGGTCAGCGCGCTCGACGCGAAAATGCAGACAATCGCCTTTGATCGGGAGAATTTGGCCGCAGCTTCGACCACTGGGCGCACCGCCGGTTCGAATTGACGGGCGTGAAGTTCGTCAAACGGGCGGAAAAGCGCAGAATAGTCACGATTTTCGCTTGAAAATGGTGACCCCTACGGGAATCGAACCCGTGCTTCAGCCGTGAAAGGGCCGCGTCCTAACCGCTAGACGAAGGGGCCGTGCCCGAATGCTCGGGAGCGAAGGGCCGGTTAGGCAAAGCGGACGGGTTGGTCAACCCATTGTGTCGCATTTGTTGAAATCAATCGGCCCAGGCGGCGTCATCGATGTGCAGTTCGGCGGCGGGGCGGGTGCCCCAATCGTCGATGCGTGCGCGGCCCGCCAGCCACAGGCGGCGGTGCGGGGCGGCCCCCAGCAAGGCCTGGCCAAGCGCGGTCTCGGCCTGGCGGAAGGCGACCGCCTTCAGCGTGCCGCCGCCGCCGCCGGGGCAATCGCCGCTGACGATCGCGCGGACATGGCCGTTGCCGACCACATCGGCTTTGAGGATGCGCACTGGCCCGGCAACCACGCGCGGTTGTGGCCAGCCCATGCCATAGGGGCCGCCCGCCTCCATCGTCGTCACCAGATCGGGTGTCACGCCGCGCGCGCTCAGCACGGCGTCGAGCAGCAAGGCGCGGTCGCCCATCGCGCGGGTGACGGTGGCGTCGAGGCGCTCGCTCAGAAAGTCACCAAAGGCGTCGATGCGGTCCTCGGCAATCGTCAGGCCCGCCGCCATCGCATGGCCGCCGCCTGCCACCAGCAAATCGGCCTCTTTCGCCGCGAGCACGGCGGCCCCCAGATCGACGCCGGGGATCGACCGTCCAGAGCCCTTGCCGACGCCCGCATCGTCAAGCGCGATGACGAGCGCGGGGCGGCCGAACTTCTCCTTCAGGCGTCCAGCCACGATGCCGATCACGCCGGGGTGCCAGCCATGCCCGGCAACGACGATCACCGCGCGGTTGCTCTTGTGCGCGGCGAGCGTTTCGGCGGCTTCCTGCACGATGCCCTCTATCGCACGGCGTTCTTCATTGAGCTGGTCCAGCTCGGTCGCGATTCGCTCGGCTTCGCCGGGGTCGCGCGTGGTCAGCAGACGGACACCGAGATCGGACTTGCCGACGCGCCCACCGGCATTGATGCGCGGCCCGAGCGCGAAACCAAGGTCGGTGCTGGTCGGCGCGCGGGTGAGCCGCGAGGCGGTGAGCAGCGCGTCGATCCCGATATTGCCGCGCTTCGCCATCACCTTCAACCCTTGTGCGACGAAGGCGCGGTTGAGGCCTTTGAGCGAGGCGACATCGGCGACGGTGCCGAGCGCCACCAGATCGAGCAGATCCAGCAATTTCGGCTCAGGACGATCGGTGAAAAAACCGCGTGTGCGCAGTGTGCGGATGAGCGCGGCACCGAGCAGAAAGGCGACGCCGACCGCAGCGAGATGGCCGTGCGCCGCCCCCTCGGTCTCGTCGAGCCGATTGGGGTTCACCAAGGCAAGCGCATGGGGCAGGGCGCTCGCGCATTTGTGATGATCGACCACCACCACGTCGACACCCGCGACCCGCGCCATTTCCAGCGCTTCGAACGCCTGCGCACCGCAATCGACGGTGATGATGAGGCTCGCGCCCTCGTCCTTCAGGCGCACCAGCGCCGGGCCGGACGGGCCATAGCCCTCCATCAGCCGATCCGGGATATAAGGGCGCGCCTCGAGCCCAAGCTCGCGCAGCAGCAGGATCATCAATGCCGCCGAGGTGGCACCATCGACGTCATAATCGCCGAACACCGCGACCTGCTCGCCTGCTTCCACCGCGTCGGCAAGGCGGTCGGCGGCGCGGTCCATGTCGCGGAAGATCGACGGATCGGGCATGAAGGCGCGGATACTCGGGGCCTTGTGCGCCGCCAGCGCCTCGCGCGGGCAGCCGCGCGCCAGCAGCAATTGCGTGACCAGATCGTCGGGCGCGAAGCCGGGGTCGCGTGCGTCGGTCTCCAGCATGCGCCAGCGCCAGGGCTGGCCAAGAATCGAACGGGTGATGTTGAGGACGGTGTTCATTGCCGCCCTCCTACGCCGATGTCGCCTTCGCGCAAATCATCGGGCCGCTGGACCGGGCGAACGCGCTGTGCGACGAGTATTTGAAAATAGGGGAGGACGGACGATGCGGTATCTGGCGAGCACGGCATTGGGAGTGGCGCTGTTGGCGACGACGCCCGTGACGGCGGCCCCGGCCCCGGCGCATTACGCCGCAACGATCACCCGCACGACCTTTGGCATTCCGCATATCCGCGCGACCACCTGGGGTGGCATCGGCTACGGCGTCGCTTATGCTTATGCGCAGGACAATCTGTGCATGTTGGCCGAGGAGTTCGCCACCGTCGCGGGCGAGCGATCCCGCTGGTTCGGGCCGAAGGAGAGCGCAGTGCTCGGCTTCGACAAGATCGACAATCTGTCGTCGGATGTCTTCTTCCGCTCGGTGATCGATGTGCCGACGCTCCGGGCGGGTATGGCGCGCGGCAATCCCACCACGCGTGCGCTCGTGCGCGGCTATGTCGCCGGGTATAACAAGCTGTTGCGCGACATCGGTCCAGCGGGTGTACCGAGCGACTGCCGGGGCAAGGGCTGGGTTCGCCCGATCACGCTTGATGACATGCTGCGGCTGAACGAAAAGCAGATGTTGCTGGCAAGCTCGCTGGCGTTGGCACCATTGGTTGTCCACGCGGTGCCGCCCGGCGCGGCGCAGGCTGCGCTGGTTCCGGGTGAAGACCCGCTGCGGCCGCGCGACATTGGTTTTGGCAGCAATGGTTGGGCGTTCGGCAAAGACGTCACCGCCAATGGGCGCGGCCTCGTTGTCGGAAACCCGCATTTTCCGTGGAACGGGCCGTCGCGCTTCTATGAAATGCACCTGACCTTGCCCGGCCAGTATGATGCGATGGGGGTAGGGATCGCCGGCGCGCCGGTGGTCACGCTTGGCTTCAACAAGGATGTCGCCTGGACGCATACGGTTACGGCGGCGCAGCATTTCACGGTGTTCCAGCTCAAGCTCGATCCCGCTGACCCGACCAAATATCTGGTCGATGGCAAGAGCGAGGCGATGCGGCGACAGGTGATCTCGGTGCCCATGCCGGATGGCGCTCCGCCGGTAGAACGCACCACCTATGCGACGCGTTACGGGCCGATTGTCTACAATCCGCTGGCCGGGTTCGGCTGGACCAAGACGCAGGCGTATGCGCTGCGCGATGCCAACCACAACAACCAGCGCGCGCTGGAAACGTGGGTGGCGATCGGGCAAGCGCGCAGCGTGGGCGAGGTGCGCGCGGCGGTCGAGCGGACGCTGGGCATTCCGTGGGTCAACACCATCGCCGCCGACCGCGCCGGAAATGCCCTCCATGCCGATGTGACGGCCGTGCCCAACGTATCGGCAGACAAAGTGCGCGCGTGCGGGATGCCGCTATCGGCAGTGCTGAAGGGCAAGCTCATTTTGCTGGATGGCAGTCGCTCGGCCTGCGATTGGGATCGCGCTACGGGCACGCCGGTCGCCGGGCTAATGCCCGCGCGCGACCAGGCAGTGCTGGAACGCCAGGACTATGTCGCCAACAGCAACGACAGTTATTGGCTGAGCAACCCCAAGGTGCCTGCCTTGATCCGCTCGCCCATCCTCGGCACGACCGAGAGCGAGCGGACGCTGCGGACGCGTTCAGGCCTGATCGAGATCGATCGGCGGTTGAGCGGCAGCGATGGATTGCCGGGCACCAAGGTTGATCCCGCCGCCGCCGAAGCGATGGCCTTTGCCAATAAGAGTCTGGCGGCTGAACTCGCGGTGGACCCGCTGCTGGCTTTGTGTCCCGGGCAGGAGGATGTGGCGGCGGCGTGCGCGGCGCTGAGCGGATGGGACCGTCGTTTCAATCTCGATAGCCGCGGCGCGTATCTGTTCGCGACCTTCTGGGAGGGCGTGCGGTCCCTGCCGGGGCTGTGGGCGGTGCCGTTCGACAAGGCCGATCCGCTCCACACGCCGCGCGATTTCGTGACGAACGGCGCGCAAGGGACGAAACTGCTTGCCGCGCTGAAGGCAGCGGCGGCTACGCTGGCAAAGCAGGGCATCGCGCTCGACGCGCGCTGGGGCGACGTCCAGTTCGCAGTGCGCGGGCAGGACCATATCCCGATCCACGGCGCGTCCGGGCAATTGGGCGTGCTCAACGTCCAGCAATCCGACGCCGTTCCAGGCGGGATCGTGCCGAAGCATGGGTCAAGCTACGTTCAGATTGTCACCTTCGACACGGTAGGGCCGGTGGCGGACGCGCTGCTCAGCTATTCGCAGTCGACCGATCCGGCATCGCCCTATTTCGGCGACCAGACCCGCGAATTTTCGGCGAAGCGGTTCCACCATTTGCCCTTTACCGAGGCACAGATCCTGGCGGACGGGGGGCGTAAGAGCGTGCGGATCAGCGAATAGGCGGATCGATCACGCCTTGATCCAATTGCCCTCGCGAAACCATTTGGTGACGATGTATTTGGTCCCCTGAACGACCGGCATGCCTTCGTGCAGCGTGGCGGTGTTGCGGTCGCCATCGGGCTTCATGTTGTTCCAGGTGAGCAGCAAACCCTTTTTCGGGGCGACGCGGATGCCGATGGTGGGAAACCATGTCGCGCCCCCTTCCTCGACATCGTTGAGGTAGATCATCGCCGTCCAGGTGCGCTGGCCGCCGGTTTCCACCATCTTGGGCCAATAGGCCTGGGCTTCGTTGAAATAGTCGAAATGTGCGCGGAAATGCTGGCCGACCGCATAACGCTGCCCTTGCATCGTTTCTCCGTGAACGGGATCGATGCCAAGCAGATCGGCAATCGCTTCATCGGTTGGGCGGACGTCGGGCGACCAGCGATCCATGTCGCAACTGTCGCTGGTGCGAAAATCCTGCACCGATTCCTCGGCCAAGACGGTCGAGCGGCGGCGATTGGCGTCGATCAGCGCCACCAGCCGGTCACAGGTCGCGGCATCGAGGAAATCGGGGTGATAGAAAATCTGCGCTTCGTCGACCTTGGCGCGCTTCACGGCCGGATTGGCATCGAGCCGACGGGAAACGGATTCGCCGACCAGGCGGCGCACAGGCGAGGGGCCGCCGGGTTTCTTTGCAAACAGAGCCATGGCGCGGGACTTTGCCGCGCGCGCTCGAAAAAACAACTCGAAAAAAGAGGGGCCGCAAACCCTAGTTTGCGGCCCCTGATCGGGTGGTTACCAGAAAATGTCGTACACCGTATCGACGACATAGCCGGTGCGGATATCGACGAGCAGCGCGTCATTGTAATAGCGCACCCAGCGATAGGGCCCGTAGGCCGGCGGCAGCCGATAATAATCGGCGTCGTCGATCCAATAATCCTGGTCGTACAGGAACGAGTTTAACGTAAAGCCGATCGAGAAACGGCGATAGCCATAGCCCCAGCCCGGGGGAGCGTAATAACGGGGCAGGTGGTAAATGTTGCGGTTCTGGATCCGGTAATAGTTGTAATTATACCGGTTGTCCCGCCGCCAGTCGCGATTCCAGCCGCGATTGCCGTTGGTGTTCCAGCCGTTATTGTAGCCAGGACCGCCATCGTGCCGGTCGCCGCGCCAATCGCCGCCGCGACCATCATTGCCGCGATGGTCCCACCGCCCGGGTTGCACACCGCCACCGTCGCGTGGGTCGCGGCCAGGCTGCGGTCCGTCAAAGGCCGGTCGACCACCATTTGCTCCCCCGTTGAAGCCAGGGCGACCGTCAAATGGCGGGCGATCGGGTTGCCGTGGCGGCTGGCCCTGAGGCCGGTCGCCGCGATCATTGCCAAAGCCTGGACGGAAACCCGGTCGACCAAATTGGCCATCGGGACGTCCACCCCGATCACCGCGGCCATCCCACCGTGGGGGCTGAGACGGTTGCGGTTGCGGTTGTGCTTGCGGTTGGGGCTGCGCTTGCGGCTGGGGTGCAGGCGGACGGGCAACCGGCGCTTGCCCGGCCGGCTGGCCCTCCGGACGCCGCCATTGCGGGCGACCTTCGTCTCCGATCATCGCCGGGCGTTGCGGGCGACCTTCGCGTTGGCCCTGACCCTCGCCGCGATGCGGCCGGTCGGCACCTTCCTGCGCCATCGCCGCCGCCGGGATCAGCGCCGAGGCCGCCATGATTGCGGCGAGCAAAGACTTGCGCATCAAAACATCCTTCTCTTCGTCCAGACGCCATGTCCGGTCGTTGAACCCTATATGGTCCAGTGTCGATGAGCCGTCGCTGAATTGGGCTGACAGCTTTGCGAAAGGTATTATTTACTTCGCGGGATCAGCGCCGGAACTTCGCGCGCCGCGTCGGTTGGGGAAATGCCGGGCGATGGCGGGGCGTCGATCGTCTCGTCGCCGCGCTGTACGCTTGCTGCCAGCAACACCGTTTCGACCAGGCGCGGATAGATGCCGCAGCGGCACAGGTTGGTGATGCTGGCGCGGATGTCATCCTCGCTTGGGTTGCGGTTTTTCTTGAGCAGCGCCGCCGTCGCCATGATCATGCCCGGAATGCAAAAGCCGCATTGCGGTACGTTCTTGGCGAGGAACGCCATTTGCGCCGGATGCGTGCGATCGCGCGACAGGCCCTCGATCGTGGTGACAAAACTCCCCTCGATCGCGCCAATCGTGCGTTGGCACGAGCGCACGGCTTCGCCATCGATGTCGACGGTGCACGCCCCGCACTCGCCATTGCCACAGCCATATTTCGTGCCGGTGAGGTTGGAGGCGTCGCGCAGCGCCCATAATAATGGCGTGTTCGGGTCCATCTTATATTGAACGGGCTGATTGTTGACGGTGAAGCGGGTCATGTCGGCACGATAGGCCAAGATCTGTCGGTACGAAACGGGTCGTTTCCCGTCCTGCGATTGTCGGGCGCGGACGGTCGGACGATATAACCCTTATGACGCTTCCCACCCTGTTCATCCCGCATGGCGGCGGCCCCTGTTTCTTCATGGATCCCGCAGGCGGACCGCCCGACCCGATGTGGCGGCCGATGCAGGCCTATCTGGCCGTGGTGATCGCATCACTACCCGAGCGACCGCGCGCCATCCTGATGATATCGGGGCATTGGGAGGAGCCGGAACTGACCATCAATGGCGGCGACGGGCATCCCATGCTGTTCGATTATTACGGCTTTCCAGAGCATACCTATCGGCTCGACTGGCCGTCGCACGGCAGCCCCGCCGTGGCGCGGCGCGCGGTGGCGCTGCTTGAGAACGCTGGGTTTGCGACAAAGGAAGATTCGGCGCGCGGCTGGGATCACGGCGTGTTTATCCCGATGATGGTGGCGGTGCCGGAGGCGGATATCCCGCTGGTGCAGCTTTCACTGCGCGCCGATCTCGATCCTGCCGCGCACATTGCGATCGGCCGTGCGCTGGCACCGCTGCGTGACGAAGGCGTGCTGATTGTCGGCTCTGGCATGAGCTTCCACAATTTGCGTGCGCGCGGCCCGCAAGTGACGGCGGTCGCGGACGCATGGGATGCAGCTCTCACGGCCGCTGTGACCGATCCTGATCCAGCCACGCGGGCGGCCAAAGTAGCGGCGTGGGAAGCGCTGCCCCACGCCCGCTTTGCGCATCCGGAGGCCGACCATCTGCTGCCGCTGATGGTCGCGCTCGGCGCGGGCGGCGATGGCCCGGCCGTGCGCGATTATGCCGATCATGTGCTCGGCTGGGCGGTCTCGGGCTATCGCTTCGGCTGACGCCTCAGGCGCGCCAGCCGGTATCGATCTTGTCGACCAGACGCACCATCGCGTCGAAATCGGCCTTGCCAGGCCCGCCTGGCACCTGCGCCATGTGCAAATCGCGCTGATGCACCGCGATCACTTCGGGCGACACCTCGATTGGCGTGCCCATCGACATCGTCGCGATCTGGATTTCGCAGGCGCGCTGCAGCGACCAATGTTTGATGAACGCCTCGGGCAGGGTGCGGCCCATGACGAGGATGCCGTGGTTCTTGAGCAGCATGACGCGCTTGTCGCCGAGATGTTCGAGCAGGCGGGAGCCTTCCTCGTCGCGGACCGTCACGCCTTCGAAATCGTGATAGGCGATTTGCCCGGCAAAATTGCAGGCGTAGAAATTGGTGGCGCGCAAGCCGCCCTCAAGCGAGCTCACCGCCATGCCCGCCGTGGTGTGGGTGTGCATGATGCAATGCGCGTCGGGCAGATGGCGGTGGAACAGCGCGTGCTGCACGAAGCCGGCGCGATTGACCGGATAGGGGCTGTCGTCGAGCTTGTTGCCGTCAATATCGATCTTGACCAGGCTGGAGGCGGTGACCTCGCTGAAATGCAGGCCGAATGGGTTGATCAAAAACGCACCCTCTTCTTCGGGCACTTTCAGCGTGATGTGGTTATAGATCATTTCCGACCAGCCGAGCATCGCGAACACGCGGTAGCAGGCGGCGAGTTCCTGTCGCGTCGCCCATTCGGCTTCGGACATCTCCGCGGTGCGAAGGATTGCGGTGGCCATGGCGGACTCTCCTAATCCGGGTCTTTTTTTCTAGCGTCGGTATCGCATGAGATTTACCGGATTGCCAGAGCCCGGGGGATTGCCAGACCCGGCTTGGTCCGGGCATGGGGGCGGCGAGCAGGAAACGGCGCGTTAGCGGCCGGGAGAGGATCGCATGCACATCAACGCCGCCAACACACCGCAGGATGCCGACAACATCGCCAACAAGGGCGTGAATGCGCCCGATCTGCAGGTGTTCGTGTTCGCCTTGTTCTTCATCTTCGGCGGCATCACCAGCTTGAACGATGTCATCATCCCCAAGCTGAAGGAGTTGTTCACGCTCACCTACACGCAGGCGATGCTCGTTCAGTTCTGCTTCTTCACCGCTTATCTTTTGATCGGCATTCCGGGGGCGGCGCTGGTCAAGCGGATCGGCTATATGCGCGGCGCGGTCGCCGGGCTGGTGACGATGTTGGTTGGCTGCCTGCTGTTCATTCCGGCGTCTAGCACAGCGACGTATGCGCTTTTCCTGTTCGCCCTCTTCATCCTGGCGGCGGGCGTGGTGCTGGTCCAGATCGTGGCCAATCCGCTGATCAGCCTGCTCGGCAAAGCCGAAACCGCATCCAGCCGTCTGACCTTCGCCCAGGCGTTCAATTCGCTCGGCACGACGATCTTTCCGTATGCAGGCGCCATCATCATTTTGGGGAGCCTTTCCAAGATTTCGGCGTCGGACCTGACCGGCGCGGCGCTGGATGCGTATCGCACGGCGGAAAGCGGCGCGATCGTTCGTGGCTATCTCGGTCTGGCGGTTGCGCTGGCTGTCGTCGCGGCCGCAGTCTGGCTGTTTCGCAATCGGCTGCCGCACGATGCCCATGCTGCGAAAGACAAGCCCCTTGTCGGTGCCACGCGCTACGGCGCGGGCCTGGCTCTGGCCGCGCTCGGTGCGGTCGTCGCCGTGGAGGTGCAGGCTTGGATCGGGTTGGTCCTCATCTTGCTGGCACCGGTAATCTGGTTGTACGGTAACGACCTGATGCAACGTCCGCGCTTCGCGCTCGGCGCGCTTTGTATCTTCCTTTATGTCGGTGCGGAAGTGTCGATCGGCTCGCTGATCGTGAACTACCTCAAACAGCCTGGCGTCATGAACCTCGACATCACCAGCGCTGGCAAGATGATCCCGTTTTACTGGGGCGGGGCGATGATCGGCCGGTTTGTCGGGTCTGCGGTGTTGCGTGTCGTTAACCCGGGCAAGGTCCTGGCGGGCGTCGCCGTCGGTGCGGTCGCGCTCATCCTGATCTCGAGCTACACAACGGGGGCGGTCGCGGGGTACAGCCTGCTGGCGGTCGGGCTGATGAACGCCATCATGTTCCCGACGATCTTCAGTCTTGCCTGTGAAGGGCTCGGCGCACGTGCGGCAGATGGATCGGGAATCATCAACGTTGCGATCTTCGGGGGTGCCGTGCTGCCCCTGGCGACCGGAACGTTGGCGGACGCGAGCGGAAGCCTGACGCTTGCGCTGCTTATTCCGGTGGCGTGCTATGTGGTGATCTGCGCGTTCGGCGTTTACGCCGCGCGGCCCGCACCCCAATATGCCGACGCCTGAGTTCAAAAGCGCAGCGCTGCGATCTCGGCTGGGGTGAAGCCTGCCTCGGCCAGGATCGCGGCCCCGTCGGGTGCGCCCGCCATGCGCGGGGGCACTGTCGCGCTGACCGAATAACGCGGCGCTGGAGCGGGCTGAGTCACGCCGTCGGTAGTGACAAACGCGCCGCGCGCGACGTTGTGCGGATGGGCCACCGCCTCGTCGAAGCCGAGCACCGGGGCGATACAGGCTTCGTGCCCCGCGAACGCGGCGATCCAGGCATCGCGGGTGCGGTGTTTGAAGCGTTCGGCGAGGTCTGCCTTCAATTTCCGCCACAGGGCGGGCGCGAATTGCGCATCCCACTTGGCTCCGTCCAGTGCCATCACCCGGCGCAACGCCGCGTAAAATTGCGGTTCGATCGCCCCGACTGCGATCCATTTGCCATCGGCGGTTTCATAGGTGTCATAGAAATGCGCGCCGCCATCGAGCAGGTTGGTGCCGCGCTCTCCGCTCCAGCGGCCCATGGCGCGGAAGCCCCAGATCATGCTGGTCAACACCGCCGAGCCCTCGGTCATCGCGCAATCGACGACTTGTCCCTGGCCCGTCGCTTGCGCACTCAGAATCGCGGCGAGCATGCCGAAGGCCAGCATCATCCCGCCTCCGCCGAAATCGCCGACCAGATTCATCGGCGCGACCGGTTTACGCCCGGCTTCGCCCAGCGCGTGCAGCGTGCCCGAAATCGCGATGTAGTCGATGTCGTGGCCCGGCTCGTCGGCCAGCGGTCCGGTCTGGCCCCAGCCGGTCATGCGGCCATAAACGAGCTTGGGATTATCGGCGAGCAGCGCCTCCGGCCCGAGCCCGAGGCGCTCCATCACGCCCGGCCGAAAGCCCTCGATCAGTCCGTCGCAGGTTGCGGCGATGCGCCGGACGGCGGCGATCGCCTCGGGCTTCTTCAGATCGAGCGTGATCGTCCGGCGCGAGCGTAACAATGGGTCGCGTGCGGCCTCGGTCAAACCGCTGGCACCAGGGCGTTCGACCCGGATCACTTCCGCGCCGTGATCGGCGAGCATCATACCGCAAAACGGCCCCGGCCCGATCCCCGCCATTTCGAGGATGCGAAGTCCGGCGAGGGGCGGGGATGCCATAGAGTCTCTCCTGTATGACCTTAGAATGCGGCGATCCCGGTGATCGCGCGGCCGAGGATGAGCGCGTGGACGTCATGCGCGCCTTCATAAGTGTTGACCGTTTCCAGGTTCATCAAATGGCGCATCACTTGATATTCGCCGGAAATGCCATTGCCGCCGTGCATGTCGCGGGCGTTGCGGGCGATATCGAGCGCCTTGCCGACATTGTTGCGCTTGACGATCGAGATCATTTCCGGCGCGAACTTGCCCGCATCCATCAGGCGGCCGACGCGCAGGGAAGCCTGCAAGCCGAGCGCGATTTCGGTCTCCATGTCGGCCAGCTTCTTCTGGTATAACTGACGCCCGGCGAGCGGGGTGCCGAACTGGTTGCGATCGAGCCCATATTGGCGCGCGGCGTGGAAGCAGAACTCGGCCGCACCGAGGGCACCCCAGCTGATCCCGTACCGCGCGCGGTTGAGGCAGCCAAACGGTCCCTTCAAGCCCTGCACATTGGGCAGCAACGCGTCTTCGCTGAGTTCGATCTCGTCCATCAGGATCATGCCGGTGATCGAGGCGCGAAGCGACAATTTGCCCTCGATCTTTGGCGTCGCGAGGCCCTTGGCACCCTTTTCGACGATGAAGCCGCGAATGCCATCGCCATGCGCTTCCGATTTGGCCCAGATGACGAACACGTCGGCGATCGGCGAATTGGATATCCACGTTTTCGCGCCCGACAGCAGATAACCGCCATCGACCTTCTTCGCGCGCGTTGTCATGCTGCCGGGGTCGGAGCCTGCATCGGGCTCGGTCAGGCCGAAGCAGCCGATCCATTCGCCGGTGGCGAGCTTGGGTAGATATTTGCGCTTCTGCTCTTCTGATCCGTAAGCGAGGATCGGGTACATGACGAGGCTCGACTGGACCGACATCATCGAGCGGTAGCCCGAATCGATCCGTTCGACCTCGCGCGCGACGAGGCCGTAGGCGACATAGGAGGCACCCACACCGCCATATTCCTCGGGCACCGTCGGCCCGAGCAGGCCAAGCGCGCCCATCTCGCGGAAGATGTCGGGATCGGTGATTTCGTGCTGAAAAGCGTCGATGATGCGGGGTGCGAGCTTGTCCTGCGCATAAGCGCGCGCGGAGTCGCGGATCATGCGTTCATCGTCCTCAAGCTGGTCGTCGAGGAAGAAGGGGTCGGCCCAATCAAAACGCGCCATTTCGGCCATGTGATGCTCCAGCATTGATCAATCTGAGTGCTTCCCCGGCGAGGGCCGGGGCCCGGTATCGAAACGACCGGGAGCGAGGGCAATGCCGCTACCTCCGCCATTTCAACTGGGCCCCGGCGTGTGCCGGGGAAGGGTAGAAGGAACTTACGTGTCCAAAATCCGGTCGTCGAACAAGCCGAACGCCAGCGTCGAGGCATAATAGCCGATCGCGCGCTCGCGGGACATCGTGTGTGCCCATTTGCGCATATCGAAGGCGGCGTTCTGCATCGCCATCAGCGCTTGCGCGGCGATCAGCGGGTCGACCGGACGGATCGAACCCTCCGCAATGCCATCGCTCATCGTGCCGGCGAAGCGGCGCGCGATCCGGTTCGAACGATCGACCATCGCAAGTCGCGCCTGCGAGGGCAGGCCGGAGAGCGCGGTGGTGCGAAGCAAGGGGCCACGTTCGGAGAACTGGACGTCGAGCAAGGTTGCGATCGTGCCGGAAAGGCGATCCCAATGGCTGCCGCCGCGCTCATCGGCGAGGCGCTGCGCATCGGCGACGGTGTCGAGGCTGCGCTTATAGCAGGCCAGTACCAGATCGTCCTTGGCATCGAGATGGTGATAGAAACTGCCCTTGGTCACGTTCAGTTCGGACGCGATTTTCTGGACCGAGGCACCGCGATAACCCAGCTGATTGATCAGCCGCGTCGCCGCGAGCAGGAAGGCCTCGCGGCCTGGCTCTGGCTCGTCATGGGCTAGGTCGATCAATTCGGGCGACCATCGTTCGTTCGGGCCGGCAATGCCGTGCGCGAACACGTCCATCAGACGCTCCTCGACGCGCGGATATTGATCCAGGTCATAGCGGTTGAGCCACACCGGCAGCCAGAAGGTGTTTTCCAGCAGCACATGCGCCCGCCCGCCGTGCAGATCGGTCTGCGCGCGATTGGTAGTCGGGCCCCACAGGCTGCGGGTCTTGCGGAACACTTCGCGCCAGCCCGCCATCAGCCGACCGAGCACGGGCTCCTCCATCGCGCGCAGATCCGACAGAATCGCGAAGGATGTCTCCTCGCCCCGCTGAATCCGGGCCAGCCGCGCCATATTGAGCGACAGATATTTCGCGACTCGGGCGCGGGGCGTCGGCTCGGCGAGCGACTCCTCAAGCATGCCCAGCAGGCGGTCGAGTGTATGCTCGAAACACGCCGCCGCCAGATCTTCCTTGCGCTTGAAATAATAGGTGACGCTGGTGGTATTGAGGCCGACGCGGCGCGCGACATCGGCGAAGGTCATGCCCTTCGCGCTCTGTTCGTTGATCGCTTCGGCCGCGGCCGCCAGAATCGCGTCGCGCTTGGCGCGAAAGCGCTTGGTGCTGGTGTCTTCCTCGGGCGGAATCGTGTCGGGGGCCTCCATGCCGGAAACTGTAACATCATCTTTTAGAAGAAACAGTCATTTTTGTTGGCTGCGGCATTCCCCGCATTTTGAGCGCCAAAGACGCTTTACCGAATACGCGGTACGGTCTAACCAACGATCCGATAGCAAGATCGGAGAGCGCAGATGGACTTCAGCTTCAGCGAACGCGAAACCTATTTTCGGGACCGCGTGAAGGGGTTCATCGACCAGCAAATCCGCCCGCGCCAAGCCGAATTTGACGCGCAACACGACGCGGGCGAGCGCTGGAAGGTCATTCCCGTGATCGAAGAGATGAAGGAAAAGGCCAAGGCGGCGGGCCTGTGGAATTTCTTCATGCCACCGCATTCGGGGCAAAGCCATGTCGATGACAGCTTCGTGTTCGAAGGCACCCAACTGACCAATCTCGAATATGCGTTATGCGCCGAGGAGATGGGCAAGGTCGGCTGGGCGAGCGAATGTTTCAACTGCTCGGCCCCCGATACCGGCAATATGGAGGTGCTGCATCGCTACGGCACGCGCGAACAAAAGGAGCGGTGGTTGCGGCCGCTGATGAACGGCGAGATCCGCTCTGCGTTCCTGATGACCGAGCCGGCGGTTGCCTCTTCGGACGCGACCAATATCGAGACCTCGATCGTGCGCGATGGCGACGAATATGTCATCAACGGCACCAAATGGTGGTCGTCCGGCGTGGGCGATCCGCGCTGCAAGATCGCCATCACCATGGGCAAGACCAACCCCGACGCATCGCGCCACAGCCAGCAGAGCCAGGTGCTGGTCCCGATGGATGCGCCGGGCGTGACGATCAAGCGGATGCTGTCGGTCTACGGCTATGACCACGCGCCGCATGGCCATGGCGAAGTGGTGTTGAAAGATGTGCGCGTGCCGGTGGAGAACGTGCTGCTGGGCGAGGGGCGCGGCTTCGAGATTGCGCAGGGGCGGCTCGGGCCCGGGCGCATTCACCATTGCATGCGCACGATCGGGACGGCGGAAACCGCGATCGAGGCGATGGCCAAGCGCCTGTTGTCGCGCGTCGCCTTCGGCAAGCGGATCGCCGACCATAGCGTGTGGGAGGAACGCATCGCGCGCGCGCGCATCGACATTGAGATGACGCGGCTGCTCTGCCTGAAGGCTGCCGACATGATGGACAAAGCGGGCAACAAATCCGCCCAGCTCGAAATCGCGATGATCAAGGTGCAGGCCCCCAATATGGCGCTGCAGATCCTCGACGACGCCATTCAGGCGCATGGCGGTGCCGGTGTTTCCAGCGATTTCCACTTGGCGCACGATTGGGCCGCGATGCGCACGCTGCGCTTCGCGGATGGCCCGGATGAAGTCCACAACCGCGCGATCGCGCGCAACGAGTTCGGCAAATACGCTGAATTCAAGGCGGATCGGCCATCGAGCGGCGATCTGGCGGTTTCCCGGTGAAAGCCGCCGTCCTTTACACGCCCAAGGCGGACTTGGTGATCGAGGACATTGCCGTCTCCGATCCGGGCCCACGCGAAGTGCTGATCCGCACCGTTGCCTGCGGCGTCTGTCGGTCCGACCTGCATTTCGTCGACGGGGCGTTTCCGCACCCGATGCCGACGGTGCCGGGGCATGAAGCGGCCGGTATCGTCGAGGCGGTTGGCTCCGACGTTGCGCATCTGAAGGTCGGCGATCATGTCATCACCTTCTTCACCGTCTTCTGCGGTGCCTGCGAATTTTGCGTCAGCGGACGACCGTCGTTGTGCATTGACCCTTCGACCCGACGGGCAAAGGGCGCGCCGCCACGGCTGAGCCTGCAAGACGGCACGCCCTTGGCACCCTTCCTAAACCTCTCGGCCTTTGCCGAGATGATGCTGGTGCATGAAAATGCCTGTGTCGCGATCAGCAAGGAGATGCCGCTGGATCGCGCGGCCTTGCTCGGTTGCGCGGTGATTACCGGGGCGGGGGCGATCTTCAATGACAGTCGGGTGCGGCCTGGCGAAAGCGTGGCGGTGATCGGCTGTGGCGGGATCGGGCTTGCCGCCATCAACGCCGCCAAGATTGCGGGTGCTGGGCACATCATCGCGATCGACCCCGTCGCCGATAAGCGCGCGCTGGCGGAGAAGCTTGGCGCTACGCACACGCTCGATTCGAACGATTCCGATCTGGCGAAGAAGGTCGCCGGGATGACCGGGGGCGGGGTGGATTATGCGATCGAGGCGGTCGGGAGGCCCAACACTGCCGAACTCGCCTGGACGATCCTGCGGCGGGGCGGCACCGCGACGATCCTCGGCATGATCGCGCCGGGCGGCGAAGTGAAGATCGCCGGGCCGACCTTCCTGACGGGCAAGAAATTGCAAGGGTCGCTGCTGGGGTCGACCCGCTTCCCGATCGACATGCCGCGGCTGGTGCAACTGTACCTCGACGGCAAGCTGGATCTCGACACCATGGTGGCGGAGCGGATCCTGCTCGGCGACGTCAATCAGGCGCTGGCGAAGTTGCGCACCGGGGACACGGTGCGCTCCGTGATCGAGTTCGCCTGATGGTCGATAGCGCGGATCTCACGATGGTTGGCACGATCCCGCTGCCGGCGGACGACACGATCGATGCGGGCGCGGTGGCGGCGTGGATGAAGGGGCATATGCCCGAAATCGATGGTCCGGTCAGGCTGTCGAAGTTCAAAGGTGGTCAATCAAACCCGACATACCGCGTTGATGTGTCTGGAAAAAGCTATGTCCTGCGGCGCCAGCCGTTCGGCAAGCTATTGCCCTCCGCGCATGCCGTGGACCGTGAATATCGGCTGATCGCGGGGCTCCATCCGACGGGTTTTCCAGTCCCGACGCCGTTCGGCTTGTGCGAGGATCCGAGCGTTATCGGATCGATGTTCTATGTGATGGAACTGGTTGAGGGGCGCAGCCTGTGGGACGGCGCGTTGCCGGGCATGACCCCGGTCGAGCGGCGCGCGCATTACGATGCGATGGTCGATACGTTGGCGGCTCTGCACAACACTGACTATGTCGCTGCAGGACTTGGAGATTATGGTCGCCCGGGAAATTATTTCGAGCGCCAGGTCGCGCGCTGGACCAAACAATATCGCGCGTCGGAAACCGAGCATATGCCAGCGGTCGAGGCGTTGATCGAATGGCTGCCCGCGACCCTGCCCGAGCAGACTCGCACGTCGATCGTGCATGGAGATTTCCGCATCGACAATATGATCTTTGCACCCGATGCGCCGCGCGTTGCGGCGGTGCTCGACTGGGAATTGTCGACGCTGGGCGATCCGCTGGCCGACATCGCCTATTTCCTGATGAATTGGGTGACCGAGCCCGAGGGGCGCTCTGGCGTGAAGGGACTGGACGGGCCCGACACCGGCATCCCGACGGTGGACGAGGTGGTCGCGCGCTATTGCGCGGCGACCGGGCGCGATGGGTTGCCCAACCTCAATTGGTATTTCGCCTATAGCCTGTTCCGCCTGACCGGCATCGTCCAGGGGATCAAGAAACGCATCGTCGATGGCACCGCCTCCAGCGCGCAGGCCGCGCGCACGGCCGAGCGCGTTGGGCCGCTGGCTGAGGCTGCATGGGATTTCGCCAAGAAGGCAGGGGCGTAGGCGCGAGGCGCGAGAGGCAAAAGCATGAGCCAATTCGATCTGACCGATAAGGTCGCCATCATCACCGGCTCCTCGCGCGGCATTGGCAAAGCGAGCGCGTTCGAGCTGGCAGAGCATGGCGCCAAGGTGGTGATCTCCAGCCGCAAGCAAGAGGCGTGCGACAGCGTCGCCGCCGAGATCAACGCGCGCTATGGCGAAGGTCGCGCGATCGCGGTGGCCGCCAACATTTCCGACAAGGCCGGGCTGCAGCATCTGGTCGACGCGACGCGCGCTGCCTTTGGGCAGATCGACGTGCTGGTGTGCAACGCCGCCTCCAACCCTTATTACGGCCCGCAGGACGGCATTGCCGATGAGCAGTTCCGCAAGATCCTCGACAACAATATCGTGTCCAACCACTGGTTGATCGCGATGGTCGCGCCCGAGATGCGCGCGCGCAAGTCCGGCAGCATCATCATCGTCTCCTCGATCGGGGGCTTGCGCGGCTCGACGCTGATCGGCGCTTATTGCATTTCCAAGGCGGCCGACATGCAATTGGCGCGCAACCTGGCGCATGAGTTCGGGCCCGACAATGTGCGGGTCAATTGCATCGCGCCCGGCCTGATCAAGACCGATTTCGCGCGCGCGCTGTGGGAAGATCCCGAGCGGATCGAGGCCGCCAACAAGACCGTGCCGCTGCGCCGGATCGGCGAGCCCGAGGAAATCGCCGGCGCCGTCGTGTTCCTCGCCGCGCAAGCGAGCAGCTTCATGACCGGCCAGACGATTGTGCTCGATGGCGGCGTGACGATCTAGGAGAAGCAGCTATGGCGCGTTTTACGGGCAAATCGATCATCGTCACGGGCGCAGGTTCGGGCATCGGGCGGGCGACGGCCTTGCTGTTCGCGCGCGAGGGCGGATCGGTGATCGTGGCCGACCAGGCCGAGACGGTCGAGGAAACCGCGGATCTGATCGATCGCGCGGGCGGCACCGCGCATGCGATCCGGATCGACGCGGGGAGCGAGGATGATGTCGTCCGCGCGGTGACCGTGGCGTGCGAATATTATGGCGGTCTTGACGTCATGTTCGCCAATGCCGGGATTTCCGGCGGGATGGCGAACATCTTCGATACCGATGTCGCGCTGATCACCGAGGTGCTGCGCGTCAATCTGATCGGGCCGTTCCTGGCGATCAAGCACGCTGCACCGAAGATCGCCGAGCGCGGCGGCGGAGCGATCGTGCTGACCGCGAGCGTCGCCGGTATCCGGTCAGGGGCTGGATCACCCGCTTATTCCGCGTCCAAGGCCGGGGTGATCAATCTGGCGATGGTGTCCGCGCAGCAGCTTGCGGGATCGAATGTCCGCGTCAATGCAATCTGCCCGGGCCTCACCGAAACCGGCATGACCAAGCCGACCTTCGATTACGCACGCGATGCGGGTAAGATGGACCGGCTTGGCCGCCTGAACCCGTTGCGGCGCGGTGCGCAGCCCGAGGAACTGGCCGAGGTCGCGGCGTTCCTGGCATCGGACGCGGCAAGCTATGTCAACGGACAGGCGATTGCGGTCGATGGGGGGCTGTCGAGCAGTCACCCGGTCACCCGGCAGGACTATGGCAAGACGGCGGTGTAACCCATTCTTTTTTAGGAAGAACGTCGCTCGCAAACCCCGTTCTGGCTGAGCTTGTCGAAGCCCTCCTCACCCAGGCACCGCCCTAGCGTAGGGGAGGGCCCTTCGACAGGCTCAGGGCGAACGGCAGCCCGTTCATTCGCGCAGGCGGATCAGTCCTTCCTGCGTAACGCTGGCGACCAGACGACCCTCGCGGGTGAAGATTTTGCCGCGGTTGAAGCCGCGGGCGTGGCCGGCCCAGGGGCTGTCGCAGGCATAGAGCAACCAGTCGTCGGCGCGAAAATCCTCATGCAGCCATAGCGCATGGTCGAGACTGGCGCTTTGCAGCTTGTGCGTCAGCCAATTGACGCCATGCGGCAAGGTCGCCGTGCCGAGCAACGACATGTCCGACGCATAAGCGAGCACGGCGCGGTGCAGCGCGGGATCGTCCGGGATGGGGGCGACGACGCGGAACCAGCTATTCTGGAAGGGGGCTTGCTTGACCGGATCGAGCCAGCTGCGCGGCGACACCGGCCGGATCTCGACCATGCGTGGGCGCAGGAAGTTGGCGCGGAACCGTTCCGGGATGCGATCGATCATCGCCAGGCGCAAATCGCGATCGTTGGTCAGGCCTTCGGGCGGCGGCACCTCCGGCATCGGATCCTGGTGCATCAGGCCGCCCTCGGGGATTTGCAGCGAGCACGCCAGATTCAAGATCGGCACGCCGCGCTGCGTTGCGATCACGCGCCGGGTCGAGAAGCTCTTGCCGTCGAAATCGCGCACGACGCGGTAGAGGATGGGATGATCCTCGGCACCCGGGCGCATGAAATAGGCATGGAGCGAATGCGCGGCGCGCGGAGCCTCGGTCGAGCGCTGCGCGGCTTGCAGCGCCTGGGCGATCACCTGGCCGCCGAATACCCGGCCGAAGCCGTCTTGCCCGCGGATGCCGCGATACAGATCGGTATCGATTTCCTCGATATTCAGGAGATCGACGAGGTTCTGCGCGAGCTGGGCTGGGGTGGGGTCGGTCATGCGTTCCTTCTTCTCCCTCTCCCCTCCGGGGAGAGGGCGGGGAGAGGGGCTGTCCTAAAAACATCGGGCGTTCGCGTGACTGCCCTCTCCCGACCTTCGCTACGCTCGGCCACCCTCTCCCGCAAGCGGGAGAGGGAGAAGGGTTAATACCCCGCCGCCCGCGCGACCTTGTCCGCGTGGAAATTGGCGTCACCGAACATCTCGGCCAGCACGCGCGCGCGCTTCATGTAGAAGCCGATATCATAGGCATCGGTCATGCCGATGCCGCCATGCATCTGCACGCCTTCCTGCACCGACAAAGTGGTTGCCATTGCGGTCATCGCCTTGGCGACCGAGACTGCGGTGTCGGCGGCATCCGACCCGGCATCGAGCAGTTGCTGCGCCTTGAGCACGGCGGCGCGCGCCACCTCCATTTCGGAATAGAGATGCGCGGCGCGGTGTTGCAGCGCCTGGAAGCTGCCGATCAGCGTGCCGAATTGCTTGCGTTGCTTGAGATAGTCGACCGTCATGTCCATCGCGCCGCCGCCGACGCCGAGCAGTTCGGCAGCCGCCCCGGTGCGCCCGGCGCGGAGCAAGCGGTCGAGCGGGGAACGGCCATGATCGACCTCGCCAATCACCGCATCGGCATCGACTTCGACCCCGTCAAACTCAAGCCGCGCGGCAAGGCTGGCATCGGCGAGCCGTTCGGGCGTTGCGGTCAGCCCGGCGGCACCCTTGGGGATGGCGAAGAGCGTGACGCCATCGGCATCGTCGGCATTGCCCGCCGTGCGCGCGGCCACAATCAGCAGGTCTGCGACATGGCCGTGGGTGACGAACTGCTTCTTGCCCGACAGCTTGAAGCCATTGCCCGAGCGCTCGGCCTTCAGCGCGATCGTGTCGCGATGCTTGGCGGCTTCATCGATCGCAAGCGCGGCGACGGTATCGCCCGCCAGAATGCCGGGAAACCAGCGATCGGCATGGGCGGTGCCGTTGAGCGCTGCGACGGCTGCCACTGCGGTGGTGAGGAAGGGCGAGGGCGAGAGGTTGCGGCCGATTTCTTCGAGTACGACACCGGCTTCGACATGGCCGAGGCCAAGGCCGCCTGCGGCCTCTTCGATCAACAGGCCGGTAAAGCCCATTTCGGCGAAGCTCTTCCACAGCGCTCGGCTGAAGCCGGTGGCGTCGTTAGCGTCGCGGAGCGCGCGCATGTGGCTGACCGGCGCTTGCTCGGCGACGAAATCGCGGATCGTGTCCTGCAGGGCGGTTTGGTCGTCGCTCAGATAGAGTGGCATCATCATCTCCCTCTCCCCGTTTGCGGGGAGAGGGCCGGGGAGAGGGGCAGTCTCTCGCGCCGGCCCAGTGTGTTTGTGTATCGACTGCCCCTCTCCCGACCTCGCTTTGCTCGGCCACCCTCTCCCCGCAGGCGGGGAGAGGGAATTTACGCCGGCAGCTCCAAAATCCGCTTGGCGATGATGTTGAGCTGCACTTCGCTCGTGCCGCCCTCGATCGAATTGGCCTTGGTGCGCAGCCAGGCGCGCGCCTCGCGGCCGCCGCCAGACGCCTCGCTTTCCCATTCCAGCGCATCGGAGCCGCCCGCCGCCATCTGCAGTTCGTGGCGGGTCTTGTTCAGCTCGGTGCCGTAATATTTCATCATCGACGGCTGGGCGGGGTGGGCACGTCCTGCTTTCAGTTCATCGATAAAGCGTTCGGACATCGCGCCAAAGGCCTGCGACCGGATTTCGAATGCGGCGATTGCGGCGCGCAGCAGCGGGTCCGCCAAGCGTCCGTCCTGATCGAGGCCGATCGTCGCAATCGCGCCTTCTATCAGCGGGTTGCCACCGGTACTTGCCAGCCCCATGCCGGAGATCATCTCGCGTTCGTGGCCGAGCAGATATTTGGCGACGTCCCAGCCCTTATTCTCCTCATGCACGCGCTGCGACTTGGGCACCTTCACATTGTCGAAGAAGGTTTCGCAAAAGGGCGAATAGCCGGAGATCAGCAGGATCGGGCGGGTGGACACGCCTTCGCTTGCCATGTCGAACAGCAGGAAGCTGATGCCACCCTGCTTCGAGTCCTTCGAGGTGCGGACGAGACAGAAGATCCAGTCGGCCTTGTCGGCATAAGAGGTCCACACCTTCTGGCCGTTGACGATATAATGATCGCCCGCATCCTCGGCCGAGGTGGCGAGGCTGGCGAGATCGGAACCGGCATTGGGCTCGCTATAGCCCTGGCACCAGCGGATTTCGCCGCGCGCGATCTTGGGCAGATAGTCCAGCTTCTGCTCTTCGGTGCCATATTTCAGCAGCGCCGGTCCGAGCATGGAAATGCCGAAGGAGTTGAGGGGATTGCGCGCCTTTATTGCCGCCATCTCTTCACGCAAAATCTTCGCTTCGGGGGGTGACAGGCCACCGCCGCCATAGGCCGTGGGCCAATCGGGCACGGTCCAGCCGCGCGACGCCATGGCGTCCATCCATTCCTTCTGGCCCGGCTGGAAATCCGGGTTGCGCCCACCCCAGCAGGCGTCCTTTTCGGAGCGGACGGGTTGGCGCATTTCGGGCGGGCAGTGCGCCTCTAGCCAGGCGCGGGTTTCGTGGCGGAAGGTGTCGAGCGTGTCGGTCATCGGATCAGCTCCTCATCAAATCATGCGCCGCGCGCGCGACGGCGATCGCGGCGAAATCGCGGTTATAATCGGCGATCACCTGCACCCCGATCGGCAGGCCATCGGGATCGGTGCCGATCGGCACGCTGGTCGCGGGCAGCATCGGGAAGGTGGCGAGGCCGGGATAGGCCATTTGCAGCGCCATCAGCGTCTGCGTGCCGTCGATGTCGATCATCCGCGTCGCCAGCGGGGTGTCGTCGTGGCGGTAGGCGGTGGTGCCCCAGATCGGCGCGATGACCGCGTCATAGCTGCCGAACAAGCGTGCCCAGTCACGGCGGCATTTGGCTTGCGCGTCGATCAGCGTGAACCAGTCGGGCAGGGCGAGTGGCGTGCCACCCTCCAGCGCCGCGCCGCGTGCCATCGCCACCAGCAGCATGTGGATATAGGCGCCGTGCTGCGCGACCAGATCGGGCAGCAGCGCGCTGCTGTGGTCCACCTGCGCGCCCTTGGCGGCGAAGGCGGCGCCGAGCGTGGTGATCGCGCCTTGGATCGCGGCTTGCGAGCGGGCGAGCGGGTGTTGGGGCAGCAGCAGGATCTTCCAGTCGCCAGGGCCGCGTGGCGCAGGCCGCACCAGCGCGTCGCCGCCCATGACGCCGAACAGCGTTTCGAGATCGTCAGGATCGCGCGCGAGCGGGCCGACGACGTTGAGTGCGACGCCACAACTCTGTGTTCTCGGGAAGTTATGCCCGAAAGAGGAGAGTGTGTTGTAAGTTGGTTTGTGGCCCCACACCCCGCAAAAGGCGGCGGGCAGGCGGATCGAGCCACCGATATCCGAGCCGATTTCTACGGGCACGAACCCAGCCGCCAGCGCGGCCGCCGCGCCGCCCGAGGAGCCGCCGGAGACGCGCGACAGATCGTGCGGGTTGCGGGTGCGGCCATAGACCGGGTTGTTGGTCTGGAGATCGGCGAGCGCGACCGGGATGTTGGTCTTGCCGAGGATGACCGCGCCCGCGCGTTTGAGGCGCGCGACCTGGACGGCGTCTTCGGTGGCGATGAAATCGGCGTGTTCGGCGAAACCCCAGCAAGTGACGAGACCCGCGACATCGAAGCTTTCCTTGACCGTCATGGGCACGCCGAGCAGCGGACGGCTGTCCTTCGGCCCGGCGTCGATCGCACGGGCGGCGTCGCGCGCACGGTCGAAATCCCGCACGACGACGGCGTTGATCTCGGCATCGCCCGCTTCGATGCGGGCGATAGCGGCTTCGCATTCTGCGAGCGCGGTGGTGTCACCGCTGCGGATTGCGGCGGCGGTTTGGAGGGCTGATCTCATATCTCCCTCTCCCCGCTGGCGGGGAGAGGGTCGGGGAGAGGGGTAGTCCAGCAGAACCGCCGCGCGATACTGCCCCTCTCCCGCGCTTCGGCTTCGCCTCGCTTGCCCTCTCCCCGGAGGGGAGAGGGAGATGATGGGGCGTTATCCATTGAAGCGGCCACCGCTTTCCGCCTTCGACTTCAGCAGTTCGGCGACCGCGAACCCGTGCTTCTCAAGCCCCGCGACGATCTTCTTTAACCCCTCGGTATCGGCCCAGAACATCGGCCCGCCACGATAGACCGGCCAGCCATAGCCATAGATCCACACCACATCGATGTCCGACGCGCGCTGCGCCATTTTCTCTTCGAGGATCAGCGCGCCTTCGTTGACCATGGTGTAGAGCGTCTTTTCGACGATCTCCTCGTCGCTGATCTCGCGCTTCTGCAGGTTCGATTTCGAGCGGAAATCCTCGATGATCTCGGCCACGCGCGGGGAAGGCGTCGGGTTGCGCTTCTCGTCATAGTCGTAAAAGCCCTTGCCGGTCTTCTGGCCCCAGCGGCCCTCGGCAGCGAGCGCGTCGCGGATGTTTTCAATGCGCGTCGGGTCGCGGTGCCAGCCAATGTCGACACCGGCGAGATCGCTCATCTGGAACGGCCCCATCGGCATGCCGAAGGCGACGTGCACCTTGTCGATTTGCTCGGGCGTGGCACCTTCCATCAGCAGCTTCATTGCTTCGACCTGGCGGGGTTTCAGCATGCGGTTGCCGATGAATCCGTCGCACACGCCCGCGACCACCGCGACCTTACGGATCGTCTTGGACAGCGCCATGACGGTTGCGAGCACATCGTCCTCGGTCTGGGCACCGCGCACGACCTCCAGCAATTTCATGACGTTGGCGGGCGAGAAGAAGTGCATGCCGAGCACGTCGGCGGGCCGCTTGGTGACCGAGGCGATCTCGTCGATGTTGAGGTAGGAGGTGTTGGAGGCGAGGATCGCACCCGGCTTGGCGATGGCGTCGAGCTTGGTGAAGATGTCCTTCTTCACCTCCATATTTTCATACACCGCCTCAATGATGAGGTCGCAGTCGGCGAGCGCGCCGAAATCGAGCGTCGGGGTGAGCGCGCCCATCGCAGCCTCGACCTGCTCGGGCTTCAAGCGGCCCTTGGCGGCAGACGCCTCGTAATTCTTGCGGATCACGCCGGTGCCGCGGTCGAGCGCGTCCTGCGCCATTTCGACGATCGTCACCGGGATGCCCGCCGACAGGAAATTCATCGAAATGCCGCCGCCCATCGTGCCTGCACCGATCACACCGACGCGCTTGATCTCGCGCAGCGCGATCTTGGGGTCGATGCCGTCGATCTTGGCGGCCTGGCGCTCGGCGAAGAAGATGTGGCGCTGCGCGGCGGATTGTACGCCGAACATAAGCTTCATGAACTCCTGCCGCTCAAAGGCGATGCCCTCGTCGAAGCTGGAGCCGTCGGTCGCTTTCTCGACACAGGCAATGTTGGCGGCTGGCGCGTCGAAGCCGCGGAAGCGCTTGGCATTCTCCTTTTTGAACGCCGCCACGGCTTCGGGATCGGCCTGCGCCACCTTGTCGCGGGCGCGGGGCAGGGGCTTGGCGTCGGCCACTTCGCGCGCGAAGGCAATCGCGTCGGCTGCGAGGCTGTCTTCGCCTGCGATCCGGTCGATTAACCCAGCGGACAAAGCGAGCTTGGCGGGGATCGGATCGCCCTTGGCGGTGAGTTCGAGCGCGAGCTTGACGCCTGCGATGCGCGGCAGGCGCTGCGTGCCGCCTGCGCCGGGAAGCAGGCCGAGCTTGACCTCGGGCGTGCCGATCTTGGCCGAGGGCACGGCGATGCGGTAATGACAGCCGAGCGTCACCTCGCACCCGCCGCCGAGCGCCGTGCCGTGGATCGCGGCGACGACCGGCTTGTCCGACGCTTCGATCATGTCGACCACGGTTGGCAGGCCCGGCTCCTGCATCGGACGGCCGAACTCGGTGATGTCGGCCCCTGCGAAGAAGGTGCGGCCATCGCAGCGGATGACCATGGCTTTCACCTGCGGGTTGGCGAGCCCTTCCTTGATGCCGGCCTCCAACCCCTGCCGCACCGCCGCGCCGAGCGCGTTGACGGGCGGATTGTTGGAGATGATGAAGAGGACGTCATCGTGCAGTTCGGTGGTGATCGGGCTGGTCATGTGTCTCTCCTGTTTCCTTCCCCGGCGAAGGCCGGGGCCCAGTTACTGGACGGGTTTTGCCGGGCGTTGCGCTCTCCCATCCAGGTTCGCGCAACTGGGCCCCGGCCTTTGCCGGGGAAGTAAAAAATAGCCTATGTCAGCGCACTGTAGATCAAGGTCTTCAGCTCGCGCCGGATCGGGTAGACGTTACTCGGGCTCATTTGCGTCATGAACACCATGTGCACGTGCTCCACGGGATCGACGAAGAAGGCGGTCGAGAACATCCCGCCCCAATAATATTCGCCGACCGAACCCGGAATCATCGAGCGCGCGACATCGATATTGACCGCGAAACCCAGACCAAAGCCGGTGCCGGCATTGGCGGTTTCGCTGAACAGCGACTTGGACATTGTCGACAGGTCGGAGCCACCGGGCAAATGGTTCATCGTCATCAGCTCGATCGTCTTGCGCCCGACGATGCGCGCGTCGTCCAGTTCCCCGCCGTTCAGCAGCATCGAACAGAAACGATGATAATCGAGCGCGGTCGAGACCAGGCCGCCGCCGCCCGAGACCAGTTTGGGCGGGCGGCTCCACGCGCTCGCTTCGCCGCGATCATACAGGAAGCGGCCCTTTTCCGGGGCGAAGGTGTAGCAATCGGTCAGCCGGTCGATCTTGTCTTCGGGCACCGCGAAGAAGGTGTCGTCCATCTTGAGCGGGGCGAAGATCTGCGTGCGGAAGAAGTCGGCCAGCGACTGACCCGAAACCTTCTCGACCACCGCGCCCAACACGTCGGTCGAGACCGAATAATTCCACGCCTCGCCGGGGGAAAATTCGAGCGGCACGTTGGCGACCGCTTCGATGAAGCCGTCCAGATTGAGATTGCCGTGCCAATTCTCGATTTTGCCCTCGCGGTACGCCGCATCGACATAGGACCGGTTCTGGAAACTGTAGGTCAGGCCCGATGTGTGGCGGAGCAAGTCGAGCATGCGCATCGGCTCTGTCGTCGGGCGCGTCTGGAACGGCACGCCGCCACCGCCGCCATTGTAGACGCCAATGCCCTTGAATGCGGGCAGCACGTGGTGGACGGGCGTATCGAGCGCGACCTTGCCCTGTTCGACCAGCATCATGAAGGCAATCGAGGTGATCGGCTTGGTCATCGAGGCGATGCGGAACAGCGATCCTTCGTTGATGCTCTTGCCGCCTTCGCGCGCGGGCCCTTGTGACGAGAAATGCGCGATTTCACCGTCCCGGGCGATTAGAATCTGCGCATTGGCGAGCCGCCCGGAATCGAGATAGCGCTCCTTCAGGAAGGCATCGATCCGCCCCAGCCGTGCCGCGTCGAATCGCCCGATTCCTGGCATCGTCTCGCTCATGTCGATTTCCATACCCTCACTTCGAAAGTTGTATCCCCCTATTGCCTTGAGTCACGCACGAATCAACACTAACCTTGTGATGAGCGCTGGTTTCGACAAACCCGAGTTTCAACTTGGGTGGCCCGGCAGGCTTTGGAAGAGGATGCATCGTGGATACAGAACCGCTTGTCGTGCTCGATCCGGCATGGCCGAAAACGACGTTGGCGCAGGCGACCGCCGCGCTGACCGCAGCGGGCACCAAGTTCGAGATGGAGACGGTGACGATCGGTGGTATTCCCACCCGCGTCTGGAAACATGCGCCGCCGTCGCTCGCCTGGCTGATCGCCGCGTCGCGGATGCACGGCGAGCGCGTGTTCACAATCTATGAGGACGAACGCGTCAGCTATGCGGCGAATTTCCGCGCGGTGGCGACGCTGGCGCATGCCCTGGTCGCGATGGGCATCGGCAAGGGCGATCGGGTCGGGCTGGCGATGCGCAATTTGCCGGAATGGCCGGTGATCTTCTTCGCCGCCGCCAGTATCGGCGCGATCGTGGTGCCGCTCAATGCGTGGTGGACGGCGGGCGAGCTGGAATATGGCATCGCCGATTCGGGCTGCCGCGTGCTGTTCGTCGACGACGAACGCTATCAGCGGCTGGTGGCGCACGCCCCCGATGTGCCTGCGTTGGAGACGATGATCGTGGCGCGCGCATCGGGACCCCTTGGCGACGGGGCGCGGCGGCTGGAGGATCTGATCGGCACACCGCATGGCTATGCGAGTTTGCCCGATACCGAACTGCCCGGGGTCGAAATCGCGACCGACGACGATGCGACGATCTTTTATACCAGCGGCACCACCGGCCATCCGAAGGGGGCGCTGGGCACGCATCGCAATTTGATGACCAATATCCTCAGCTCCGCCTTCTCCGGCGCGCGCGGCTTTGTGCGGCGTGGCGAGGCGGTGCCCGATCCCCAGCCCAAGACCTATCTCACCGTCATCCCGATGTTCCATGTGACCGCGTGCAGCGCGACCATGATGGGGTCGATCGCGGCGGGCAACACGCTGGTGTTCCTGCGCAAATGGGATCCGGTGCGCGCGATGGAAATTATCGAGGCGGAGAAGGTCCATGCGACGGGCGGCGTGCCGACGATTGCCTGGCAGATTTTGGAGCACCCAGACCGCGCCAAATACGATCTCTCGTCGCTGGAGATGATCGCTTATGGCGGTGCGCCGTCCGCGCCCGAGCTGGTGCGACGGATCTACACCGAATTTGGCGCGCTGCCGTCGAACGGATGGGGGATGACCGAAACGATGGCGACGGTGACGGGCCACGGTGCCGAGGATTATCTCGCCCGGCCGACCAGCGCCGGGCCGCCAGTGCCCGTTGCCGACCTCAAGATCATGGACGAGGACGGTAGCACCGAGTTGCCGATCGGCGAAGTCGGCGAATTGTGGGCACGCGGGCCGATGGTGGTGAAGGGCTATTGGAACAAGCCCGAGGCGACCGCCGCCACCTTCGTCGATGGTTGGGTGCGCACGGGCGATCTCGCGCGGCTCGATGACGAAGGGTTCGTCTACATTGTCGACCGCGCCAAGGACATGATCATCCGCGGCGGCGAGAACATCTATTCATCGGAGGTCGAAAACGTCCTCTACGCGCACCCGGCGGTGACCGATTGCGCGCTGATCGGCTTGCCCCATCGCACGCTGGGCGAGGAACCCGCGGCGGTCGTCCATCTTGCCCCCGGCACGAGTGCGAGCGAGGCGGAATTGCAGGCGTGGGTGCGCGCGCGGCTGGCGGTGTTCAAGACGCCGGTGGCGATCCGCTTCGTTGCCGAAACACTGCCGCGCAATGCCAATGGCAAGATCCTGAAGAAGGAGCTGAAAGGCCTGTTCGAGGATCGCGCCGCCGCCTGAGCGATCAGGCGTCGAACGCGGTCGCGCGGCGCGGCAGCGTGCGGTGGATGATGAACACCGTCAGCAACAGCGTTGGAACGACGAGAATGCTCCCCTCCGGCCCGGTGTCGCCACCCGAAAGCAAGGCGGCCCCCGCCGGGTGCGAGGCCAGCAAATGCCCCTCCATCGCCAGCCCGGAATCGCGCACGCCGTAGAGAAAGGACTGCGCCCAGTCCCACGTCGCGTGAAAGCCGATCGCCCACCATAGCGAGCCGGTGCGATACAGCACATAGACGAAGGTGAGCCCGGCGAGCGCGACGCTGACCAGGCCCATCGCCGTTTCGCCCTTATTGGCGAGGTGCCCGCCCGCGAACACCCCGACCGAGAAGACCAGCGCCGCCACCCAAAAGCCGATCGTGCGGGCGTTTTTGTTGTCGGGAGCAACCGCCTGCACGATTCCGGCGACACCGCGCGCCAGCGTATATTGCAGGAAGCCGCGGGTCAGAAATTCCTCGAACAGGCCAACCAGGCAGAAAGCGAAAAACCATGCAGCGCCGTATTCCAGCGCTGTGCTGCCGCTCATCGCAAAGCCATCGAACACCAGCGCGCCGGACAACGTCAGCATCCCCACCAGCAGCGATAGCATCGCGATGCCCCAGGCCATGCCGGCGATCAGATCGGGCACAGCGCGCGCCCGGCGCAGGCCATAGGTGGCAAAGGGCCGCCGCTCGATCAACGACATCAGCCACGAGGTTACCAGCAACACGACGAAGGTGAGCGCTTCGCCCTTGATCGATGGGATGACGCCTTGCTCCGACCCTGCGGGGGCGTGGGGCAGCTTTCCGTTGATGAAGGTTCCCGCCACCACCGCGCCAATCGTGAGCACGGTCAGGATCAGGCAGAACAGCAGGAGACTCCAGCCCGCACGCAAGCCGTCGCTGCCGATGAAGATATGGCGAAGCCCCCGGCTGCGGGGCTGGATGGTCGCGGTGTCGGTCATCAATATCCCCCGGCGATTGTCCGTGTCGGCGATGCGTGTTCGTTCAGTCGTGCGCGATAACCCGCTGTACTGCGCTGCGCCACCCGTCGAGCCGGGCGGTGCGCGTGGTTTCGGCAATGTGCGGGGTGAAGGTTTCAACATGCCCGCGCATTGCACTGGCCTCCGCCAGATTGGCGAAAAGACCACGGCCAACCCCTGCCAGCATCGCCGCGCCGAGCGCGGTGGTCTCGGCAAATTTGGGGCGTTCGACATTCACGCCGAGAATGTCGGCCATGTCCTGCGCCATCCAGTCATTGGCGACCATGCCGCCATCGATTCGCACGCTCGCCCAATCGACTCCGTCGGCGGCAAAGGCGGTTTTCAAGTCATGCGCCTGATGCGCCATCGCCTCCAGCGCGGCGCGGACGATGTGCGCCTTGCCGGTCGAAAAGCTCAAGCCGGAAATGGCGGCGCGCGCCTCCGGTTCCCACCATGGCGCGCCCAAGCCGGAGAGGGCGGGGACGAGGAAGGTTCCGCCATTGTCGGGAACGCTGCGCGCCAAAGCCTCGGTTTCGGCAGCGGTGCCGATCAACCCGACCGCGTCGCGCAGCCATTTGATCAGGCTGCCCGCGACGAACACCGATCCTTCCAGCGCGTAGGCGCGCCGCCCGTCAATTTGCCACGCGATCGTGGAGAGCAAACGGTTGCGCGAAGTCGGGGGGATCGGCCCGGCCTGGCTCAGGACGAACGCGCCGGTGCCAAGGGTCGCCTTGGTCTCGCCGATCTGCAGACAGGATTGCCCGATCGTTGCCGCTTGTTGATCCCCGGCGATGCCACAAATCGGGATTGGCGCGCCGAACAGCCGCGTTTCGCCGAAACGCCCGGCGCAATCGACGATTTCGGGCAAGGCCGAGCGCGGTGCGCCGAACAGTTCGATCAAGCCGTCATCCCAATGGCCGCTGCCGATCGCCATCAGCGCGGTGCGGCTGGCATTGGTCGCATCGGTGATGTGCAGGCCGCCCGTCAGGTTCCAGATCAGCCAGCTTTCGACCGTGCCGACGGCAAGCCGTGATCCGGCGGTTTTCACCGCATCCCAATGCGCCATCGCCCAGCCGATCTTGCTCCCCGAGAAATACGGGTCGAGCAACAGGCCGGTCTTGGCCTGCACCATCGGCTCATTGCCCGCCTCCTTCAGCGCGCGGCAGGTCGTGGCGGTGCGCCGGTCCTGCCAGACGATGGCGGGGGCGAGCGGCTGGCCCGTTTCGCGATCCCAGAACACGATCGTCTCGCGCTGATTGGTGATGCCGATCGCAGCGATCTTTTCAGCACCGCCCACTTGGTCGATCACCGCGCGCGTGACCGCGAGCGTTTTCGTCCAGATTTCGGCCGCGTCATGCTCGACTCGGCCGGGTTCGGGATAATGCTGGGTCAGTTCCGCGCCTGCGGTCGCGACACAGCCGCCGTCGCGCTGAAACACCATCGCACGCGTCGAGGTCGTGCCTTCATCGATCACAAGAATAAAGTCTGACATGCGACAAGGGCTAGCGCGGTTTGCGCGGCGATGGAATGCCGCTAGGAACGGGATATGGCAGATCGGGATGACAGCAAGAGCGACGCGTTCGGCCTGGCCGCGACGCGGGCCCACGATACGGAGGAGGAGCGCCGCGTCGGAATGCGGCGCGACCGCCTGCTGGCGGCGCTGACCCTGATCGCGGGGGTGGGATTGGCGCTGGCGCTCCCGTTCGCGTTGAAGGCCGGGGCGGAATTCTTTTTGCCAACCACCGCCGCCTTGGTGATCGCGATCGCCTTGGTCCCGATCCTGGAATGGTTTGAGCGGCGTGGCGTCCCGTCCGCGCTCGCCGCGTTGATTTGTGTGCTGCTGTTTCTGGTGGCGGCGAATGTGGCGCTGGCCGCGATCGTCGTTCCCGCCACCGAATTTTTCCGCCGCTTGCCCGAGCGGATCGACCGGATCCAGATGAACATCGCGCCGTTGATCGATTTCTATTCGAGCTTCGAGCGCTATCTCAATCGCACGGTGCAGCATCTCGCTGCGTCGGGGCCGGTTCGCGCGCCCGCCACCACTGCGGTTGCGCCGCCGAGCTCGATCCTGGAGCTCGCCGCGAGTTTCGCGCCCTCGGTGATCGTGCAGGTCTTCTTCGGCATCCTGGTGGTGTTCTTCTTCCTCTCGGGCTGGACCGGTCTGCGCAAGAAAACGATCACCAGCCGCGCCAGTTTCGGCGGGGCGATGGCAACGGCGCGCGTCATTCAGGATGTCGTGGACGATACCTCGGCCTATCTGGGTACGATCACGATCATCAATCTGTCCTTTGGCCTGATCATCGCGGGCGTCTTGTGGGTGATGGGGATGCCCTATCCGTTGATGTGGGGCGGGATCGTCGCCTTGCTCAACTATGTCCCGTATTTCGGCCCGATCACGGCGGCGTTGTTGTTGGCACTGGGCGGGTTGATGACGTTTCATGACATCTGGGTGGCGTTGGTGCCGGCCTTTGTGATGATCGGCTGCCATTTGATCGAGGCTAATGCGGTGACGCCGTTGATCGTCGGCCATCGCCTGACGATCAACCCGATCATGATTCTGGTCTCGATCAGTTTCTGGAGCTGGGTGTGGGGCACGGCGGGCACGCTGCTGGCGGTGCCGTTGCTGATCATCATCCAGACCGTGCTGGGGGCGGCCGGCAAGCCCGATATTGCGGGTTTCCTGTTCGAACACGGTACCTTGACGAGGCCTGGCCGCACGCGCGCCGATGCTTCTTTTGAAGAAAGTGAAACGGAACGTTGACAGGCCAAGGGGCGTCGCTTAGGAGCCGCGCCTCACGCTTCTCAAGCGGGTGTAGCTCAGTTGGTTAGAGCGCCGGCCTGTCACGCCGGAGGTCGCGGGTTCGAGCCCCGTCACTCGCGCCATTCCCCGCAAAGCGCCGGGAAGAGGCAGCGATATACCCCCCGATTTTTCAACGTACCGAGCCTTGGCGGAGACCTTTGCGTTCTCGGTTCGATGGTCAATCGTATCGTCTTCGCCGGAGGTCATTGACAGGGTAGGGGGCGTCGCTTAGGAGCCGCGCCTCTCGCTTCTCAAGCGGGTGTAGCTCAGTTGGTTAGAGCGCCGGCCTGTCACGCCGGAGGTCGCGGGTTCGAGCCCCGTCACTCGCGCCATTCCCCTTCATGCCAAGGGGAATTCAGCGAAATTTCCCGGTTTCCATCCACGCCAGCATCCGGCGCATCGGCAAGATCCAGATCCAGGCGATACCAGCGATGAGATAGAAGGCCGCCTGCAGCAGCGGATGCCAGCCGCCGACATACCGCGACAGACTGGCGACGAGGATGCACCACACACCGATCAGGACGAGGATCGCCAGCATCCCGATGGGTTTACGCCAAGTTGGGGTCATGGTCGGGGAATCCATCCACATTCGGTGATGACGGCATGGAGCGGCATGTCCCACGCGTCGGTCGGCAAGGTCTCGACCTGTTGCACGCTCCACGCAACCCCGATGCGCCACGCATTGGGGAAGGTCGCAAAGGCGCGGTCATAATAGCCCGCACCTTGCCCCAGCCGATCGAGCTTGGCGTCGAACGCCAGCAACGGCGTGAGGATGATGTCGGGCTCAACGTCCGGTGCGTCACTGGGGGGCTGGGAGAGCCCGTACCGGCCCTCGACAAGCGCCGAGTGCCCATCCCAGCCCAGAAAGCGCATGGGCGCTTCCCGCGTGGTTACATGGGGCAAAGCCAGACGGCAGCCTGCGGCCAGTGCTGCGGCCGCGAGGTGTTGCGGATCGGCTTCACTGCCGATGGGGATGTAGGAGGTAACGATCCGCCCCGCTTCCAGCAGTGCAAGCAAGGCCGGCGGTGCCGCGATCGGTGCGGGGGAGTGGGCGAAAAAGCGGTCGCGCTTGGCGCGAATCCGCGCGCGCAACGCCCGCTTGTCGATCGTGGTCTGCATCACGGTCTCTCGTCCGGCGATGGCCAATGCGTGGCCCGAGCGCCACGGGAAAGCGGGGTGGCGGGACCGCCGTGGCCGTGTGCCGGGTTATCCTCTGACGCACGGTACGTCAGGTGGGGACCATGTGCGTCGGGCCAGGGCCCGGGCAGGGACAGCCCCCTTGGATGATGAATAGCCTCAGGGATAATAAAGGCTCGTACCGGGCAGTGCCCGCCGCCGACCAATATAGGCGCTTGTGCGCTATTGCTCAAGGGATGTGGCGAGCGCTTCGAGCCGTTCGGCGATGCGCGTGAGCAGAACCTCGTCCTGGATCTTGGCCGGGCGACGTTCCGCCTCATCCAGCGCGTCTGCCAGCATCAGGGCGACGAACAGCATGGTGCGCTCGCCATTCATTCCGCCCGAGGCGCGCGCTGCGGTGGCCCATTTCGCGTCCAGCAACGCGCCGAGACGAAGCAATTGATCTTCCTGCCCGTCGGGACAGGCCACGGTATGGCGACGGTCCCCGATTGTCAGCGTAACGTCGCCCATCACTCGCCCTCGCGCTGCAGGATGGCGTCGAGCGCGGCGATGGCTTCCGCCATGCGGGTGCGCAGCGTTTCATGGCGGCGTGCCAATACTTGGCTGTGGGTTATCCGCGCTTGGGCTGCGGCGTCGATACGAGCGAGGGCACGGTCGATCCGGTCGAGCGCGGCAGGATAAGGGACGTCTGCCATCCTCACGAGATAGCATGGCGCGAGGCGGGGACAAGGCGCATTTGTGACGAGTTCGTGTCATCCGTTCGGATTGCACGATGAAGGGCGATGAAGAGGGCGGGCGGTTGACGCGCCCGTCTGTCGCCCGCAAAGACGCGCGCATTCGAAGGACTCGGTGGCGCGCTGCTACAGGGTCAGCCGCTTGAAGGAGCCAGCATTATGACGATCAAGGTAGCGATCAACGGTTTCGGGCGCATCGGCCGCCTGGTCGCGCGCGCGATTCTCGAGCGGGGCGATAGCGGGCTTGAGCTCGTCACGATCAACGATCTGGCTGACGCAAAGTCCAACGCCTGGCTGTTCAGCCGCGACTCGGTCCATGGCAAATATCCGGGCGAAGTGTCGGCCGAGGGCAATGATCTGGTCGTCGACGGCAAGCGCATTCGCGTCACCGCCGAGCGCGACCCCGCCAATCTGCCGCATGCCGAGCAGGGCATCGACATTGTGCTGGAATGCACCGGCTTCTTCACCGATCGCGCGAGCTGCCAGAAGCATCTCGATGCCGGTGCCAAGAAGGTGCTGATCTCGGCCCCCGGCAAGGGCGTCGATCTCACGGTCGTTTACGGCGTCAACCACGACAAGCTGACCGCCGAGCATACGATCGTGTCGAACGCGTCGTGCACCACCAACTGCCTGGCCCCCGTCGCCAAGGTGCTGAACGATGCGCTGGGCATCGAGCGCGGTCTGATGACGACCGTCCACGCCTACACCAACGACCAGAAGATCCTCGACCAGATCCACCCCGATCTGCGCCGCGCGCGCGCCGCCGCGATGTCGATGATCCCGACCACCACCGGTGCCGCCCGCGCGGTCGGCGAAGTGCTGCCGGAGCTGAAGGGCAAGCTGGACGGGTCGGCGATCCGCGTTCCGGTTCCCGATGGCAGCCTGATCGACCTGACCTTCATGCCGTCGCGCGAGACGACCAAGGATGAGGTCAACGCGATCCTGAAGGCCGCGTCGGAAGACGGCCCGCTGAAGGGCGTGCTGGTCTTCTCGGACGAGCCGCTGGTCTCGGCCGACATCGTTCACACGCCTGCTTCGTCGACGGTCGACAGCCTGGAGACCGCCGTGATGGACGGCAAGCTGGTGCGCGTCGTCAGCTGGTATGACAATGAATGGGGCTTCTCCAACCGCATGGTCGACACTGCGGCGGCAATGGGCAAGTTCCTCTAATGGGGGTTCTGGCGGGCATCGCCCGCCATGGCCGCCCGAAAGGTCCGATGGAGACGCTCGCCCAGGTCGACGTGACACTGGAGGGCGGGCTCCACGGCGATTTTCGCGGGGTGATCAAACCCGGTGGCAGGGGAAGGCGGCAAGTCACGCTGCTGGAGCGCGGTGATTGGGAGGCGGCGATGGCCGAGGTCGGCCACAGTCTGCCCTGGTTCGAACGCCGTGCGAACTTGCTGGTCGAAGGGCTTGATCTGCCGCAAATTGCGGGCACGCGGCTGCTGATCGGCGAGACGGTGACCTTGATGATCACGCGCGAAACCGATCCGTGCGAGCGGATGGAAGCCCTGGCGCCGGGATTGAAGGCAGCGTTGCTGCCCTATTGGCGCGGCGGAGCGTGCGCGCGGGTTCAGGTCGGCGGGACGATCCGCGTCGGCGATACGATTATGGTTCTTGAGGAGTGATAGCGATGACCCGGGCCTTCAAGACGTTAGACGATATGGGCGACGTGCACGGCAAGCGTGTGCTGGTGCGCGAAGATCTGAACGTGCCGATGCACGATGGCGCGGTGAGCGACGATACGCGGTTGCGCGCCACGGTCCCGACCGTCACGGAACTCGCCGACATGGGCGCAATCGTGCTGATCCTGGCGCATTTCGGGCGGCCAAAGGGCGTTCCCTCCGCTGAGCTTTCGCTGAAGCAACTGGTTGGCCCTTATGCGGTCGTGCTGGGGCGGCCGGTGACCTATGTCGACTGGGAAGGCGATGCGGCGGCAGTGGCGGCGTTGCAGCCCGGCGACATCGCCGTGCTGGAAAATACGCGCTTCTTTGGCGGCGAGGAAAAGAACGATCCGGCGGTGGTCGAGCGCTTTGCGGCGCTGGGCGACCTGTATGTGAACGATGCCTTTTCGGCGGCGCACCGCGCCCACGCCTCGACCGAGGGGCTGGCGCACACGCTGCCGGCTTTTGCGGGCCGGGCGATGGAGGCCGAACTCGACGCGCTCGACAAGGCGCTGGGCAATCCTGAGCATCCGGTGGCCGCCGTCGTCGGCGGGGCCAAGGTTTCGACCAAGCTCGATGTGCTGAAGCATCTGGTCACCAAGGTCGATCACCTCATCATCGGTGGCGGGATGGCCAACACCTTCCTTGCGGCGCGCGGGGTCGATGTCGGCAAGTCGCTGTGCGAGCATGACTTGACCGGAACCGCCGAGGAAATCTTCGAAGCCGCAGACAGCGCCAACTGCACGATCCATTTGCCCTATGATGTGGTGGTGGCGAAGGAATTCCGCGCCAACCCGCCGGTCCGCACCGTTAATGTGCATGAAGTCGCCGCGGACGAGATGATCCTCGACATCGGGCCGGCGGCGACCGAGGCACTGGCCGATGTGCTCAAGAATTGCCGGACTTTGGTGTGGAACGGTCCGCTTGGCGCGTTTGAGACGCCGCCGTTCGACACGGCCACGGTGGCGCTGGCAAAGACCGCTGCTGCATTGACCAAGAGCGGATCGCTCGTGTCGGTGGCGGGCGGTGGCGACACCGTTGCTGCGCTTAATCAGGCGGGCGTGGCCGACGACTTCACCTTCGTGTCGACCGCCGGTGGCGCGTTTCTGGAATGGATGGAAGGCAAGGACCTTCCCGGTGTCGCCGCGCTCTCGCGCGGGTGATCAGCTTTGCGGGGCCGGCGGTGCCGGTTCCCGCAACAGCGGGACGAGTTCGGCGTTGAGCGAATCGAGATCGAACGCCGCCGCCTTGGCGTACCGGACATGGCCCGATCGATCGATGATGTAGTTGGTGGGAACCCCGCTCAAGATCGGGTAATTGCCCTTGATCCGGCGTGCCGAGGGCATGTGCATCACCGCAAACAGCTTCTTCAACTGGAAGAGCGGCAGCGAATCCTCGGTGGCGATGGTGAAAACCTTGAGGCCGTGGACCTTTTGCATCTCGTAATAGGTGTCGAGCGTGGGCAGTTCGCGTTTGCACGGCCCGCACCATGTCGCCCAGAAATTGAGCACGACCACCTGGCCGCGCAAAGCCTCCGACGAGACCTTTGTACCATCGATCAGCGTCAGTTCGAATGGCGGTGCGATGTCGCCGACTTTGGGCGGCCCGCTGCCCCCGAGCAAAGCGATTGCGGCAAGCCCCAGTGCAAGGCGCTGCGATATCTTGGACAAAGGCAGCATCGGATTCCCCCCCGGACAGGAGCGCGAAGGTGACGCGTCGATAACGGTGCGTCAAGCGTTGCCCCAAATGCCGCGCAGGGCTAACAGCCGCTGCAACAATCATAGGTAATGGGAGCTTCCGATGACGCCACAGGTCAAGGCCATTCTCGACAAATATGAGTCGGACAACCCTGCAACCAAGGCCAATCTCGCCCGCATCCTGATGCAGGGGAAGCTCGGCGGCACCGGCAAGCTGGTGATCCTGCCGGTCGACCAGGGTTTCGAACACGGGCCCGCGCGCAGCTTCGCGGTCAACCCGCCCGCATATGACCCCCATTATCACTATCAGCTCGCGATCGATGCCGGCCTGTCGGCTTATGCCGCGCCGCTCGGCATGCTGGAGGCGGGGGCGGAGACCTTTGCCGGACAGATCCCGACGATCCTCAAGGTCAACAGCTCGAACAGTTGGGCGCAGGGTGCCAATCAGGCGCTAACCGGCAGCGTCGAGGATGCGGTGCGGCTGGGCTGCGCGGCGATCGGCTTCACCATCTATCCGGGGTCGGACAACCTGTTCGACATGATCGGGCAGATCCGCGAGCTCTCGGCCGAGGCCAAGTCGGTCGGCATCGCCACCGTGATCTGGTCCTATCCGCGCGGCGGCATCCTGCCCAAGTCGGGCGAACTGGCGCTCGATGTCGGCGCTTATGCCGCGCACATGGCGGCGTTGCTGGGCGCACACATCATCAAGGTGAAGCTGCCGAGCGACCATATCGAGCAGAAAGAAGCCAAGCCGATGTATGAGGGCACCGACTGGTCGAAGCAGTCGGACCGCGTCCGCCATGTCGTGCAAGCGAGCTTTGCCGGACGGCGGATCGTGGTGTTCTCGGGCGGCGCGGCCAAGGGCGCTGATGCGGTCTATCAGGACGCGCGCGACATTCGCGATGGTGGCGGCAACGGCTCGATCATCGGCCGCAACACCTTCCAGCGCCCGCGCGCCGAGGCGCTTGAGATGCTCGCCAAGATCATCGCGATTTACAAAAACGAGGAGTAAGCCGGATGTCGGGGGCGGCGTGGGATGCGGTCGACGGCTATATCGTCGACCATTTGCTGGGTGACGATGCCGCGCTGGACGCAGCCCTCGCCGCCAACGCCGCCGCCGGACTGCCGCAGATCGATGTGTCGCCCGCACAGGGCAAGATGCTGCATCTCTTCGCGCGGATGGTAGGCGCACGCCGCGTTCTGGAGATTGGCACGCTGGGCGGCTATTCGACGATCTGGCTGGCGCGCGCGTTACTCGAAGGCGGTCGCGTGGTGACGCTGGAGATCGATCCGCACCATGCGGCGGTCGCTCGCGACAACATTGCGCGGGCTGGCCTTGGCGACCGGGTCGAAATCCGCGTTGGCGCGGCGCTGCAATCGCTGGAGGCGATGATCGCGCAGGACGAGGGGCCTTTCGACCTGGTGTTTGTCGATGCCGACAAGGAAAATTGTGTTCCCTATGTCCGCACGGCGATGGCGCTTGCGCGACCGGGCACGACGATTGTCGTCGATAATGTGGTGCGCGAGGGCGAGGTGCTCGATCCGGCAAGCACCGATTCGCGCGTTCACGGCGTCCGCGCGCTGTTCGACATGATCGCAAGCGAGCCACGCTTGAGCGCGACCGCCGTGCAGACCGTTGGCGTGAAGAAATGGGATGGCTTCGTGCTGGCCGTGGTGGAAACGGTCTGAGCGCGATGCGCCAAGAGTTCGCCTATCATCGCAGCCTCGGCCCGATGATCGGCGTCCTTCTCGGGATTGCCATTGTCGAGATGTGCGTGGTCCATCTGGTGGTGGGCACCCTGTTCGGCTGGACGGTTGCGCTCGGTGTCGGCGTGCTTGACCTGTCACTGGTGCTTGGCCTGTTCCTGTTGCTGCGCTCGCTCCGGCGGTTGCCGGTGACGCTGACTGGGGGCGTGCTGACGATGCGGGCTGGCGTGCTGAAGTCGGTCACCGTTCCAACGCGCCAGATCGTGGGTTTGCGCGCGACGTGGGACGCCGCGGCGCTCAAAGAGCGCGGCGTGCTGAACCTTGCTTTGGCGAGTTGGCCCAGCGTCGTGGTCGATCTTCACCCGCCTGTTCTTACGCGGCGTGGCAAACCGATCCACGCGATCGCGCACAAGCTTGACGATCCCGCCGCTTTCCATGCCGCGATCGCCGCGCTATCGCGCGACAATGGACATTGAAGACCCTCTCGGCCCGCTCGACCCCGATTTCGCGGTGCAATTCCAGCGCGACGACCGTCGCCCGCGCTGCCAGCTCTATCTGGTGTCGCCGCTCGACGTGGGCGGCGGCTTTCCCGATCGCCTGAAGCGCGCGCTGGACGCTGGCCCGGTCGCGGCCTTTCAGTTTCGCGTGAAAGACATCGACCAGCATAGCGCCGCGGCCCTTGCCGAACCGTTGCAGCGCATTTGCGCCGATGCCGACGTCGCCTTCATCGTCAATGACAGCATATCGCTCGCCAAGCGGTTGGGGGCTGATGGCGTCCATCTGGGGCAGGGCGATGGCGACGCGCGCGAGGCGCGCGCGCAGCTTGGACCGGCGGCGCAAATCGGCGTGACCTGCCACGACAGCCGCCATCTCGCGATGGAAGCGGGCGAGGCGGGGGCCGACTATGTCGCGTTCGGCGCGTTTTATCCGACCACCACCAAGACGACCGAGCATGTCGCCGATCGCGTACTGCTGAGCTGGTGGTCGACGGTGTTCGAAATTCCCTGTGTGGCGATCGGCGGGATCACGCCGGTCAACGCGCCGCCGCTGATCCGCGCCGGGGCCGATTTCCTCGCGGTGTCGGGCGCAGTGTGGGGTGGAGACGAGGCGGCCGCCGTGCGCGCGTTCGAGGCGGTTCTCGCCGCCTGACCGAGTTTCAGTAGGTATTCCGCCCGGCGCGGATTTCGGCCTTGGCGGTGAACAGCTTGCGCGCGGCGGTGCCGGCATCGCGGACGAGGACCATCACTTCGTCCTCGACCTGGATTTTCTCGTCCGGCGAGGGCCGCAGGATTGTGGCACCGCCGCGCTTGATCTGGACGATGAAGAAGGCTCCGGCCGCCTGACGTTCCGCCTCGCCGACGGTCAGCGCGCACATTGCCGAACCCGCCCGCGCCGATACGATTTCCAGATCCAGCCCCATTTCGCCAAGTTCGCCGCGCGCCCGCTTGAGCGCCGCGTCCGACCCGAGATCGGCGCTTTTCGGGAACAGCACCATGCGTGCGATGCGTTCGGCTCCGATATGCGTCGGTAGCACGACATGGTCCGCCCCGGCCCGGCGCAACTTGCGTTCGGTCGTCGGAGCCTCGCCGCGCGCGATGATTTCGAGCCTCGGGTTGAGATTGCGCGCGCTGAGCGTGATGAACACGTTCGCCGCATCGTCGGGCAGAACCGTTGCCAGCACGTGCGCTCGGTCGATCCCGGCGGCGAACAGGATCTCTTCCTCGGTCGCGTCGCCGCCGATGCACAAATGTCCTGCCGCTTCGATTTCGGCCAGACGATCGGCGCTGCGCTCGATCACGACCAGCGGCATGTTCGCCTCGGCAAGGTCGCGCGCCAGCATCGTTCCGATGCGCCCGAAGCCGCAAATCACGACATGGCTGGACAATTTGTCGATTCGCGCGCGCATACGGTTGGCTCCCAGGATCTGGCGCAGTTGCAGGACGGTGAAAAACTGGACGAGCGCGCCGGTCAACAGGATCATGCCGGTGCAGCCGAACACGATCGTCGCGATCGTGATGGTGTGCAAATAGCCGGTGTCGATCGGCCTGACTTCGTCATACCCGACCGAGAAGACCGTCAGCAGCACCATGTACGACGCGTCGACGAAGCTCCACCCCGCCGCCATATAGCCGAGCGTCGCCAGGACGATGACGAGCCCGACATAGCCGAGAATCGTGATCAGATTTCGGGCGGGGGAGCCGAGGACGGCTTCAGCGTCGGCTAGGATCTTGCGCACGGACCGGGACTGTTGCCCAGCGCGACAGGCAAGTCCAGTGGGCGATTAACGGCTCACGGTTACCAGTGCCGCACGCGCCCGGTATCGACATGGACGAAGCCGTCGCGCGGATAATAGCCGACCCCGCCGCCGCCCAGGGCAAGGGCCGCGCCATGCAGCCGGTCGAGCGTCACGCCGGGCACCATGATGTCGGTCGCCTTGCCCAGCATGTGCTGGCTCTGGCTGGCGACGCCGGTATGTTCGCCGCCCTTGGCGCGGAGCGCGGCGTTGGTCGCGGGCGAGCGATAGCCCGAGATCAGATTGATCTTGCTGCTGCCGCTCAGCTCCAATTTGTCGCGCAACTGCACCAGCAAGGCGAGCAAGCGGCGGTCCATCATCGTCGCTTCGCCCGTGCGCCAGTCGCGCAAGCCATGGTTCAGCTCGGCCAACCCCTCGGGAAGGAAAGTCCCGTTCCGCGCGAACAGCGCATCGACGGTTTCGTTATTGTGGACGTTGCGAATGGCGAGGCGCCATTCCGTGCCGACCGCCATCGCCGGAAAAGGAAGCGCAAGCGCCGCACCGCCGACCAGCGCGCCGCCCAGCATCGCGCGTCGGGACATTATCATCGCTTCAGGCATCGCGCTGGACACAAGCCGCCATTCCAATCGTTCGTCTGGTTAGCTTACTATGTAGGAGATTGAAGCGATGCGAAAAACCTTGGCCGGATCGGCTTGTCTGGCAATAGCATCGCTTGGCCTTGTTGCGGCCGCGCCCGTGGGAACCATCAGCGAAGCGGCCACTCCTGCGCTCGATCTTTCGACGTTACATGTGCAGGTCATCCTCGATCATCTTGGTTTCTCGCCCGGCGTGCTGGATGGTCGTGCCGGGAAATCGCTGGTTGCGGCGCTCAAGGGCTTTCAGGAAACGCGCGGGCTGCCGCAAACAGGCGAGATGGATCTGACGACGCTGCGCGCGCTGCATCCCTATGCGCAGTGGCGGCCGACCCAGACGATCGCGTTGACCGCCGCCATGCTCGCCGGGCCGTTCGTCAATCCGCTGCCCAAGAACCCGCAGCTGCAAGCGAAACTGACCACGCTCGGATACCGATCGCCGATGGAGAAACTCGGCGAGATGTTTCACACCAAGCCGTCGGTCTTGCTCGAGTTGAACAGTCCGCAAACCCGGCTGGTGCCCGGCAGCAAGATCGTGGTGCCCAACGCGATCGCCCCCGACCATGCTTATGATCCCAAGCTCCCTGAGACATGGCGGCAGACGCTAAGCGACCTCAACGCAGACTCGACCCAGCCGACGGGGGCCAAGGTGGTGGTCGACAAGTCCGAGGAGGTGCTGCGCGTTCTGGACAAGGACGGCAAGCTGGTCGCGCAGTTCATGGCGACGATGGGAAGCGAGCATGATCCCTTGCCGATCGGCACCTGGAAGATCCTGGGGCCATCCTACAACCCGCCCTTCCACTACAACCCAAAGCTGTTCTGGGATTCAAAGAAGGGGGCAAAGGCGGCGTTGTTGCCGCCCGGGCCGAATGGGCCGGTGGGCGTGGTGTGGCTTGATCTGTCCAAGCCGCATTACGGCATCCACGGTACGCCCTCGCCTGAGACGATCGGCCGGGCGGAAAGCCATGGCTGCATCCGCCTGACGAATTGGGATGCGGCGCGGCTGGCCCTGATGGTGAAGCCGGGCACGCCCGCGGTCTTTCAGGAGTAAGTGATGGGTCGTCTCGGTCGGATCGTCTTATGTGTCCTGGCTTTGATGGCAGCGGGGTGGATCGGGCTGCTCGTGGTGCTGCCAAAGGTGCCATCGCGCTCGGCGGAGGCGATCTCTTCCGTGCCCGCCACGGCCGTGGCGGAGCGGGGCACGCAAGCCCAAGGCGTGTTGCGCGTGCCGGTTGACGGGATTGCGCGCCGCGACCTGCGCGACACTTGGGACGATCCGCGTGACAATGGCCAGCGCGCGCATCACGGCACCGATATCGCAGCCCCTGCCAACACGCCGGTGCGCGCCGCAGCGCCGGGAACGGTCGAGAAGCTGTTCTTCAGTGCGGCTGGCGGCACTACGCTCTATGTCCGCTCGCCCGACAAAGCCTGGACATATTATTATGCCCATCTGGCGTCCTATGCGCCGGGCCTGCGCGAAGGGCAGGTCGTGCAAGCGGGCGCGCTTCTCGGCTATGTCGGAGACACCGGGAATGCGGGCGCCGGCAATTTTCATCTGCATTTTGGCCTGGCGCGCACCACGCCCGATCAACATTGGTATGAAGGGGTGGATATCGACCCTTACCCCTATCTTGCCGGAAGGCGCTTGCCCGGCTAAAGGCCGCGCCTCGCTCTTTCCAACTACAGGCTCCCCCATGAAGATCAACGCGGTCGAAATCCGTCCCGGCAACATTCTGGAATATGAAGGCGGCATCTGGAAAACCGTCAAGATCCAGCACACCCAGCCGGGCAAGGGCGGGGCCTATATGCAGGTCGAGATGAAGAACCTCATCGACGGCCGCAAGACCAACGTCCGCTTCCGGTCGGCCGAAAGCGTCGAGAAGGTCCGGCTCGACACGGTCGATTTCCAGTTCCTGTTCCGCGAAGGCGACACGCTGACCTTCATGGACAAGATCAATTACGAGCAGATCACGCTCGACGCCGACATCCTCGGCGATGCCGCCGCTTTCCTGCAGGACGGCATGGATGTGGTGATGGAGCTGTGGGAAGAACGCCCGATTTCGGTGCAATTGCCCGACACGATCGAAGCCCTGATCGTCGAAGCGGACGCGGTGGTGAAGGGGCAGACCGCCTCATCGAGCTACAAGCCCGCGATCCTAGAAAACGGCGTGCGCGTGATGGTGCCGCCGCACATTGGTGCTGGCACGCGCATCGTCGTCGATGTGTATGAGCAGAGCTACGTCCGCCGCGCGGATTAATTCATCTCCCTCTCCCCGCTGGCGGGGAGAGGGCAAGCGAGCGAAGCGAAGCGCGGGAGAGGGGCAGTTTCGGACGGTAATGTTCGGCGCTGCCCCTCTCCCCGACCCTCTCCCCTAAAGGGGAGAGGGAGAAAGAAAGTAAGATTATGGCATCCCATTCCGGTCTGATGACCATCATGGACCGCGCCGCGCGCAAGGCGGGGCCGCGCTTGCGTCGCGATTTCAACGAGGTTCAGCAGTTGCAGGTCAGCCGCAAGGGGCCCGCCGACTTCGTATCGATGGCCGACCAGCGTGCCGAGCAAACGCTGTATGAGGAATTGTCGCGCGCGCGCCCCGATTGGGGCTTTCTGATGGAAGAACGCGGCGAAGTTGCGGGTGACCCCAACAAGCCGCGCTTCATCGTCGATCCGCTCGATGGCACCACCAACTTCCTCCACGGCATTCCGCATTTCGCGATCTCGATCGCGGTCGAGGAGCCAATGCCCAATGGCAAGCGCGAGATCACCTCGGGGCTGATCTATCAGCCGATCACTGACGAAGCGTTCTGGGCCGAAAAGGGGCGCGGCGCGTGGGTGCAGGAGCAGCGGCTGCGCGTGTCGGCGCGGCGCGACCTGGCCGATTCGCTGATCGCGACCGGCATCCCGTTCCTGGGCCATGGCAATTTCGTCGAATGGAGCCGCATTTTCGGTGCGATTGCGCCGGAAGTTGCGGGCATCCGCCGGATGGGATCGGCCGCGCTCGATCTCGCCTGGGTCGCGGCGGGGCGGTATGACGGCTATTGGGAATCGTCGCTGAAGCCGTGGGACGTTGCGGCGGGCCTGTTGCTGGTCAAGGAAGCGGGCGGATTCGTCACCGATTTCCGAGGCGGCGACCGTATGATGGAGCGCAGCGAGTTCCTGGCCGCCAATGATGCCTTGCAATCGCGCTTGCACAAGTTGCTGGCGGGCGCGCTCCGCTAACACTCGTTCGGTCCCCGTTTGGGAGCCTAGCCCGGCGTAAAGGCGACTGTTTTGTGGCTTTGTGCCCGCGTGCGAGAAACCGTCTCTGCTCGCACCAGGGCCCAAAGCCACAAAGGGCACAACCGTTTGTGATCGGTTGCGCTAACAGCGCGAGACCGTCTTCCCTAGTGGAGGGTGTTCAGTTGCGATTCATTCTCACTCCCGCGACCCTTGCCCCTCAAAGTGCATCGTCCTAAAGCCCACGAACACCTGTTCGCACATGCGAGAAACCCATTGGTTGACCTGTCCCATTATCTGCCGATCCTGCTGTTCCTCGGCGTGGCACTCGCGCTCTCCAGCGCGTTCGTGTTCCTGCCGATGATTGTTGCCCGCCTGACCGGCGCGCACAAGCCGACCCCTGAAAAGCTGAGCGAATATGAGTGCGGTTTCCCCGCCTTCGAGGATCCGCGCAGCCAGTTCGACGTGCGCTTCTACCTCGTCGCGATCCTGTTCATCATCTTCGATCTGGAAGCGGCGTTTCTGTATCCCTGGGCCGTATCGGTGTTCAAACTCGGCTGGGTCGCCTGGGGTTCGATGATGCTGTTCATCGTCGAACTGGCGCTTGGCCTGGTCTATGCGTGGAAGAAGGGAGCGCTCGAATGGGAGTAGAACTCATCCGTCCGTCCGGTCAGGATATCGTCCAGCCCGACGCGTCGTTCTTCAACGATCTCAATGGCGAACTCGGCGACAAGGGTTTCCTGGTCACCTCGACCGAAGAGCTGTTCCAGTGGGCGCGCACCGGTTCGCTGTGGTGGATGACCTTCGGTCTCGCTTGCTGCGCAGTCGAGATGATCCATGTGAACATGCCGCGTTATGATCTCGAGCGCTTCGGCGCCGCCCCGCGCGCGTCGCCGCGTCAGTCCGACGTGATGATCGTGGCGGGCACGCTGTGCAACAAGATGGCCCCGGCGCTGCGCAAGGTCTATGACCAGATGTCGGAGCCGAAATATGTGATTTCGATGGGCAGCTGCGCCAATGGCGGCGGCTATTACCATTACAGCTATTCTGTGGTGCGCGGTTGCGACCGGATCGTGCCGGTCGACATTTATGTGCCCGGTTGTCCGCCAACTGCCGAAGCCTTGCTCTATGGCATCATGCAGCTGCAGCGGAAGATCCGCCGTGTCGGGACGATCGAACGGTGAGGGCCCCCGCACCAGCCTATGTCGCCAATGATGGCGTGATCGACACCGCGCGCGCGGCGCTGGGCGACAAGTTGCTCGCGCCGGTCGAGGCGGTGGGTGAAGTCGCGCTGCATGTCGATCGTGCCTCGCTGGTCGAGACGATGGTCGCGTTGCGCGACACGCCGGGCCTCGAATATCAGCAGCTGATGGAAATCGCGGGCGTCGATTATCCCGATCGCGGTGTCGATCGGTTCGAGGTCGTCTATTGCCTGCTATCGCTGACGCGCAATCACCGCATCCGCGTGCATGTGCAGACCGATGACGAAAAGCCGGTGCCGTCGGTAACCGGCATTTGGCCGGTTGCCGGATGGCTCGAGCGCGAAGTGTACGACATGTATGGCGTGCTGTTCTCGGGCAATGGCGATCTCCGCCGCATCCTGACCGATTACGGATTCCGGGGGCATCCGCAGCGCAAGGACTTCCCGCTCAGCGGCTATGTCGAACTGCGCTATTCCGAAGAGGCCAAGCGCGTTGTGTATGAACCCGTCGCGCTTGCGCAGGATTTCCGCACCTTCGATTTCATGAGTCCCTGGGAAGGCGCGGAATACGTCCTGCCCGGCGATGAAAAGGCCAAGCTGCCTGAGGAAAAGGGCGCGCCGACGCCGCTCAAGGCCGACGAGGTCGTCAAGGCGGATGCGGCTGCCTCGCCCAAACAGGCATCGAGCCAGCCCAAGACGACCGACAGCACTGCGCAGTCCGGTGCCGGTAAGGCGGGGCCCGATGCGGGCGATAAGCCGGCCAATCTTGATGTCGTCGCTTTGAAGGGCGCCGGCACTGGGGGAGGACAGAACCAGTGAGCACTGTTCTTCCGTTCGTTTCGAGCGAAGTCGAGAAACCGACACGCGCGCCCGCCTCCTGTTTCTCGACGTCGCTCGAAACGAACGGGGCGGGGGTGGCTGTACACTCAGAGGTGGTCGCATGACCGAATATCTCGACCAGATCGAACATCGCCTTGACGGGGAAGATCCCGAAGTCGGCGATGTCGAGATCCAGAATTACACGATCAATTTCGGCCCGCAGCATCCTGCCGCGCACGGCGTTTTGCGTCTGGTGATGGAGCTGGACGGTGAAATCGTCGAGCGGGTCGACCCGCATGTCGGCTTGCTGCACCGCGGCACCGAGAAGCTGATCGAGTACAAGACCTACACCCAGGCTTTGCCGTATTTCGACCGGCTCGATTACTGTTCGCCTTTGTGCATGGAGCATAGCTATGTGCTGGCGGTCGAGAAATTGCTCGATCTCGAAGTGCCGCTGCGCGCGCAATATCTGCGCGTGTTGTTCGCCGAACTGACGCGCATTTCGAACCACATGCTGAACCTCGGTTCGCACGTCATGGACGTCGGCGCGATGACGCCGAACCTGTGGCTGTTCGAAATCCGCGAAGATTGCATGAACTTCTTCGAGCGCGTCTCGGGCGCGCGGATGCACAGCGCCTATTTCCGGCCGGGCGGCGTCCATCAGGATGCGCCGCTCAAGCTGCTGACGGATATCGCCGACTGGCTCGACACGCGCCTGCCGCGTTTGTTCGAGGATGCGATCTCGCTCGTTGCCGACAACCGCATCTTCAAGCAGCGCAACGTCGATATCGCCACCGTCAGCCGCGACGACGCGATCAAATGGGGCTTTTCGGGCCCGATGATCCGCGGTTCGGGCATCGCTTGGGATCTGCGCAAGGCGCAGCCTTATGACGTTTACGCCAAGATGGACTTTGAGGTGCCGGTCGGCACGCGCGGCGATTGCTACGACCGGTTCATGGTGCGCGTCGAGGAAGTCCGTCAGTCGGCGCGGATCATGAAGCAGTGCCTGCGCGACATGCCCGAGGGGCCGATCGCCTCGCTCGACCGCAAGGTGGTGCCGCCCAAGCGCGCCGAGATGAAGCGCTCGATGGAAGCGCTGATCCATCACTTCAAGCTCTACACCGAAGGCTATCACGTGCCTGCGGGCGACGTGTATGTCGCGACCGAAAGCCCCAAGGGCGAGTTCGGCGTGTATCTGGTCGCCGACGGCACCAACAAGCCGTATCGCTGCAAGATCCGTCCGACGGCGTTCTCGCATCTGCAGGCGATGGACTTCATGGCCAAGGGCCATATGCTGGCGGACACAACGGCCATTCTGGGCGCGATGGATATCGTGTTCGGGGAGTGTGACCGGTGAGCAGCGCCCGTCTCGCTACCGCGCATCGCATGATCGCGCGCTACAATGCGCAGGATGCCGATGGCTATGTCGCGGAGATGGCCGGCGATGCGTGCGAGGCGACCTATCGCGGGGCGGTCATCCGCGACGGGCAGGAGGGCGTTCGCGCGGGCTTGAAGGCGATGTTCGCGCAATATCCCGAGAACCGGGCCGAAGTGCTGTCGTCCTATGTCCTCGGCGACACGGTCGTGTTGCACGAGAACGTCTCGCGCGGCCCCGGTGCCGAACAGTTCGAAGTCATGTCCATTTATTCGTTTGAGGGCGACAAGGTCGCCCGCGTGGAGTTCATCCGCTAATGGCCGACGCGCCCAAAATTCCTGACGAAGCCGAAACCCGCGCGCGCTGGGGCGCGTTTGCGTGGACTGAGGAAAACCAGAAGAAAGCGAACGAGATTCTCGGTCGCTATCCCAAGGGCCGCGAGCAATCGGCGTCGATCCCGTTCCTCGACCTTGCCCAGCGCCAGGTTGGGGCGGAGACGCAGACGCAAGGCTGGCTGCCGGTGCCGGTGATCGAGTTCGTCGCGAGGGCGATCGGCGTGCCGTATATGCGCGTGTATGAGGTCGCGACCTTCTATACGATGTTCAACATGGCGCCGGTCGGCCGCTATCACGTTCAGGTGTGCGGCACGACGCCGTGCCTGTTGGGCGGCAGCGACGATGTTTTGTCGGCGTGCAAGAATAAGGGCTTGTCCAAGGGGCATACCACCCCGGACGGCCTGTTCACGCTGACCGAGGTCGAGTGCCTGGGGGCATGCGCCAATGCGCCGATGGTGCAGATCAACGACGATAATTTCGAGGATCTGGATTACGACAAGACGATCGCGCTGCTTGAGGCGCTGGCCGAGGGCAAGCCGGTGACGCCGGGTTCGCAGACCGGGCGCCGCGACAGCTGCCCGGCAGGCGGGCCGACCTCGCTCAAGGACATGGTTGCCGAGAACCACGATTATCGCGGGGAATGGGCATGAACAAAAACACCATCGTACTGATCCTGGCGATCATCGGCGGCATCGTGGTCGCGGGTTGGGTGTTGCGGCTGACGCTGTCGCTGCTCGGGCCGTTGATCGTGATCGGTCTTGGCGTGGTGATTTATCTCGCGCTCACCGGCAACAAGCGGATCGGGGGGGGCAAGTAACGTGCTCGCGGACAAAGATCGCATTTTCACCAACGTTTACGGTTTTCAGCCGTGGACGCTCGACGCCGCGATCATGCGTGGCGATTGGGACGACACCAAGGGCCTGATGGCGCGCGGGCAGGATGCCCTGATCGACGCGGTCAAGGCATCGGGGCTGCGTGGCCGTGGCGGCGCGGGTTTCCCGACCGGCACCAAATGGTCGTTCATGCCCAAGGAGCCGAAGGCAGATCGCCCGAACTTCCTGGTGATCAACGCCGACGAATCCGAGCCGGGTTCGTGCAAGGACCGCGAGATCATCCGACATGATCCGCACAAGCTGATCGAAGGCGCGCTGATCGCGGGCTATGCGATGCGCGCGCGGGCGGCCTATATCTACATTCGCGGCGAATATATCCGTGAAGCCGAAGTGCTGTTTGCGGCGGTCGCCGAGGCTTATGCCAAGGGGCTGATCGGCAGGAATGCGAGCGGATCGGGCTATGATTTCGACGTTTTCGTGCATCGCGGCGCGGGTGCGTATATCTGCGGTGAAGAAACCGCGATGCTCGAAAGCCTGGAGGGCAAGAAGGGCCAGCCGCGGCTGAAGCCGCCCTTCCCGGCGGGGGCGGGCCTCTATGGCTGCCCGACCACGGTGAACAACGTCGAGTCGATCGCGGTGGTGCCGACGATCCTGCGGCGCTCGCCGGAATGGTTCGCCAGCTTTGGTGCGGAGAACAATCGCGGCACCAAGCTGTTCCAGATCAGCGGACATGTGAACAAGCCGTGCGTGGTCGAGGAGGCGATGAGCATCACCTTCCGCGAACTGATCGAAACGCATTGCGGCGGGATCCGCGGCGGGTGGGACAATCTGCTCGCGGTCATCCCGGGCGGGTCGTCGGTGCCCTTGGTGCCGGCTGCCGAGATCATGGACTGCCCGATGGACTTCGACGGCCTCAAGAAGGTCGGCTCGGGTCTGGGCACGGCAGCGGTCATCGTCATGGACAAGTCGACCGACATCGTCCGCGCGATCAGCCGTCTCTCCTACTTCTACAAGCATGAGAGCTGCGGCCAGTGCACGCCGTGCCGCGAAGGCACCGGCTGGATGTGGCGCGTGATGGAGCGGATGCGCACCGGCGATGCGGACATCTCCGAGATCGATACGCTGTATCAGGTGACCAAGCAGGTCGAAGGCCACACGATCTGCGCGCTCGGCGATGCGGCGGCCTGGCCGATCCAGGGCCTGATCAAGCACTTCCGCCCCGAGATGGAGCGGCGCATCACCGAAAAGCGTGGCGGCGGGTTGAGCCCGATGATGGAAGCGGCCGAATAATGCCTATTGTCAAAGTCGATGGTGTCGAGATTGAAGTTCCCGCCGGGGCCACTGTGCTCCAGGCGTGCGAGCTCGCCGGCAAGGAAATCCCGCGCTTCTGCTATCATGAGCGGCTGAGCATTGCGGGCAATTGCCGCATGTGCCTGGTCGAGGTGAAGCCGGGGCCGCCCAAGCCGCAGGCATCCTGCGCGCTGCCGGCGGCTGACAAGCAGGAGATCTTTACCAATTCGCCGATGGTGAAGAACGCGCGCGAAGGGGTGATGGAGTTCCTGCTCATCAACCATCCGCTCGATTGCCCGATTTGCGATCAGGGCGGCGAATGCGATCTGCAGGACCAGTCGGTCGCTTATGGCCGTGGCACGTCGCGCTATGACGAGAATAAGCGCGCGGTCACCGAGAAATATATGGGGCCGATCGTCAAGACGGTGATGACGCGCTGTATCCAGTGCACGCGCTGCATCCGCTTTGCCGAGGAAGTCGCCGGCGTCGAGGAAATCGGTGCGATCGGGCGTGGCGAGAACATGCAGATCGTGTCGTATCTCGAACATGCCGTGACGAGCGAACTGTCGGGCAATGTCGTCGACCTGTGCCCGGTCGGTGCGCTGACCGCCAAGCCTTATGCGTTCGAGGCTCGCCCGTGGGAGCTGAAGAAGACGCTGACGATCGACGTGATGGATGCGGTCGGCACCAATATCCGGCTCGACTCGCGCGGTCGCCAGGTGCTGCGTGCGCTGCCGCGCATCAATGAGGACGTGAACGAGGAATGGGCGAGCGACAAGACGCGCCACGCGGTTGATGGCCTCGTCCGCCGTCGCCTCGACAAGCCGTATATCCGTAAAGATGGCCGCCTGACCGAAGCATCGTGGGATGCGGCGTTCCTGGCGATTTCGCAGGTCGATGCGGGCGCGAGCGTGGCTGCGGTCGCGGGTGATCTGGTCGATTGCGAGACGATGTATGCCACCAAGGCGTTGCTCGGCAGCTTCGGCTCGACCCTGCTCGAAGGCCGCCAGACCGGCATGCATTATGACACGTCGAGCCTGGCTGCGGTCAATTTCAACACGACGATCGCGGGCACCGAAAAGGCCGATGTGATCCTGATCGTGGGCAGCAATGTGCGCTGGGAAGCGCCGCTGGTGAACACGCGCATCCGCAAGGCGATCAAGAAGGGCGCAAAGGTCTTCGCGATCGGGCCGGAAACCGATCTGACCTATAAGGTCGAGTGGCTGGGGGCCGATCTCGGCGTGCTCGGCAATCTGCCCGAAGCGGTGACCGAGGCGTTCGCCAAGGCCGAGCGTCCGATGGTGATCGTCGGCGGGGCTGGCCTCAAGGTGTTGGGCGCGGCGCTGGCGCTGGTGCCGTCGCTGGGTCTGATCAAAGACGGCTGGAACGGCTTCAACGTGCTGCACATGGCGGCGAGCCGCATGGGCGGGCTGATGCTGGGCTATGCGCAGAAGGGCGGCATTGCCGATCTGGTTGCGGCCAAGCCGAAGCTGGCTTTCTTCCTGGGTGCGGACGAGGTCGATTTCGGCGCGTTTGCGGACACGTTCAAAGTCTATATCGGCCATCACGGCGACAAGGGGGCTGCGGCTGCGGACGTGGTTCTGCCGGCGGCGAGTTATGCCGAGAAATCCGGCACCTATGTCAATCTCGAAGGCCGGGTGCAGCGCGGCGAGCGCGCGGTGTTCCCGCCGGGCGATGCGCGTGAGGATTGGACGATCCTGCGCGCCCTGTCGGGCGTGATGGGCAAGACGCTGCCGTTCGACACGATCGAGGAACTGCGCGCAGCGCTGGCGGTCGATACGCCTGCGCTGGGGACGCTGGGGCTGGCGACGTTCGATTGGGCACCGCCTGCGCTCGACGCGGCTGCTGCGGGTGAGATCGCCGGCTATCCGATCAAGGATTTCTATCTGACGAACGCCATCTGTCGCGCGTCGCCGACGATGCAGCGCTGCTCGGCTGAACTTGTCCACGGCCAGGAATTCGCGGAGGCGGCGGAATGACCAGTTTCTTCACCTACCGTTTCGGCCTGCCGTTTGGTTGGGCGTGGTTCCTTGCCACGCTGATGGACATCTTGCTGATCGCGCTGCCGGTGATGCTGGCAGTGGCGATGCTCATCTATGCCGATCGCAAGATCTGGGCGTCGATGGCGTTGCGCCGGGGGCCGAACGTGGTTGGCCCGCTCGGATTGCTGCAGTCCTTTGCCGACGGCCTCAAGGTGTTCCTGCAGGAAACGATCGTTCCTGCCGCCGCCAACAAGGCGCTGTTCCTGATCGCGCCGATCATCACCTTTACGGTTGCGTTGATCGTGTGGGCGGTGGTGCCGTTCGATGCGCGCGCCGCACTCGCCGATATCAATGTCGGCTTGCTCTATGTGCTCGCGGCCTCGTCGCTTGGCGTTTACGGCATCATTCTCGCCGGTTGGGCGTCGAACTCGAAATATCCGTTCTTCTCGGCGATCCGCGCGGCGGCGCAGATGGTGTCGTATGAAGTCGCGATCGGCTTCGTGCTGATTTCGATCGTGATGTGGGCGGGCAGCTTCAACCTGACCACGATTGTGGAGGCGCAGAAGAGCGTGATGGGGACGCCGGTCAACGGCTTCTTCCTCAACCCCTTGCTGTTCCCGATGGCGGTGGTGTTCTTCATCTCGTCGCTCGCCGAGACGCAGCGCGCACCGTTCGATCTGGCCGAGGCCGAGAGTGAATTGGTCGCGGGCTATCAGACCGAATATTCGTCGATGGCGTTCGCACTCTACTGGCTTGGCGAATATGCGAACGTCATCCTGATGTGCGCGCTGAACGCGACGTTGTTCTGGGGCGGATATCTGCCGCCGCTGGATCTGCCGATCCTGTATGCGGTGCCGGGGATCCTCTGGCTGTTCATCAAGATCCTGCTGTTTTTCTTCGTGTTCAGCTGGGTGAAGGCGACCGTCCCGCGTTATCGCTATGACCAGCTGATGCGGCTGGGGTGGAAGATCTTCCTGCCGCTGTCGCTGTTCTGGGTGTTCCTGGTGTCCGGCTTCCTCATGCTGACCCGCGTTGGAGTTCCGTCATGAGCCTTGCTCAGATCATCAAATCCTACACGCTTTGGGAGTTCCTCAAGGCGCACACGCTCACCCTGAAGTACTTCTTCAAGGCCAAGGCGACGATCAACTATCCGTTCGAGAAGAACCCGCTCAGCCCCCGCTTCCGCGGCGAGCATGTGCTGCGGCGCTACCCGAATGGCGAGGAACGCTGCATCGCGTGCAAGCTGTGCGAGGCGGTGTGCCCGGCACAGGCGATCACGATCGAGGCCGAACCGCGCGACGACGGCAGCCGCCGCACCACGCGCTACGACATCGACATGACCAAGTGCATCTTCTGTGGCCTGTGCCAGGAAGCCTGCCCGGTCGACGCCGTGGTCGAGGGACCGAATTTCGAATATGCGACCGAAACGCGCGAGGAACTGATTTACGACAAGGCGAAATTGCTCGCCAACGGGGATCGCTGGGAAAGCGCCATCGCGGCGAACCTTGCCGCCGATGCGCCGTACCGTTAATCGCCAGCCGACTGTAAGGGGCCCACTGATTCCGTGATACAGGCACTCGCCTTTTATCTCTTCGCGACGATCGTTATCGTGTCGGCTGCGTTGACGATTACCGCCCGCAACCCGGTCCATGCCGTGCTGTGGCTGATCCTCGCTTTCTTCAACGCCGCCGGCCTGATGGTGCTGGTGGGGGCGGAGTTCATCGCGATGCTGCTCGTCATCGTTTACGTGGGGGCGGTCGCCGTGCTGTTCCTGTTCGTGGTGATGATGCTCAACATCGATTTCGCCGAGCTACGCGCCGGTTTCGTGCGCTATGCGGCGCTTGGTGCGGTGCTCGCGATCGGGCTGGCGGCGGAGATCATGGTCGCCTTCGGCGCGTGGAGCGCGGGCAAGATCGAACTCGCCCGCCGCGCCGCGCCGACGCCGGAAACGGTGCCGAATATCGAGGCGATCGGGATGTTGCTCTACACGCGCTATCTGTTCGTGTTCGAAGGGGCGGGGCTGGTGCTGCTGGTCGCGATGATCGGCGCGATCGTGCTGACGCACCGTGACCGCACGGGTTCGCGCAAGCAGAACATCGCACGCCAGAATGCGCGGCGTCCGCAGGATGCGACGCGCAATACGCAGCCGACTGTCGGCGGAGGGATAGACCTGTGATTGGGCTCGGCCATTATCTCGTCGTCGGGGCGATCCTGTTCGCGCTCGGCGTGTTCGGCATCATCGCCAATCGCAAGAACCTGATCGTCATGCTGATGGCGATCGAGTTGATCCTGCTGGCGGTGAACCTCAATTTCGTGGCCTTTTCGGGCTATCTGCATGACCTGGTGGGCCAGGTGTTCGCGATGTTCGTGCTGACGGTGGCGGCTGGCGAGGCCGCGATCGGCCTGGCCATTCTCGTTATCTATTTCCGCAGCCGCGGGACGATCTCGGTTGACGACGTCAACCGGATGAAGGGGTGATCGCGACGTGACTTCGATCCTTTTCATCGTTTTCCTGCCGCTGCTGGCGGCGATCGTCGCGGGCTTCTCGAACAAGACGTTCGGGGCGGTGCTGCCGAAGATCGTGACGACGGGCGCGCTGTTCGTTTCGGCCGTGCTGAGCTGGACGGTGTTCCTTCCGTATCTGAGCGGCGGCGAAGCCACGGTGACGCCGGTGCTCGACTGGATTCATTCGGGCGACATGCGCATCGACTGGGCGCTGCGCGTCGATGCGCTGACGGCCGTGATGCTCGTCGTCATCACCAGCGTTTCGGCGCTCGTCCATCTGTATAGCTGGGGCTATATGGATGAGGATCCGGACCAGCCGCGCTTCTTCGCCTATCTGTCGCTGTTCACCTTCGCCATGCTGATGCTGGTGACCGCTGATAATTTGGTGCAGATGTTCTTCGGCTGGGAAGGCGTGGGTCTCGCGTCCTACCTGCTGATCGGCTTCTGGTTCCGCAAGCCCAGCGCCAATGCCGCCGCGATCAAGGCGTTCGTCGTCAACCGTGTCGGCGATTTGGGCTTCATGCTCGGCATTTTCGGCACCTATCTGGTGTTCCACACCATCTCGATCCCCGAAATCCTGCGGCTCGCGCCGGGGATGGCGGGGTCGACGATCGGGTTTGTCGGCTATCGCATCGATACGATGACGCTGCTGTGCCTGTTGCTGTTCGTCGGTGCGATGGGCAAGTCAGCGCAGCTCGGCCTGCACACCTGGTTGCCCGACGCGATGGAAGGCCCGACCCCGGTGTCGGCGCTGATCCACGCGGCGACGATGGTCACCGCCGGTGTGTTCATGGTGTGCCGCCTGTCGCCGATGTTCGAGACCTCGCCCTTCGCGCTGCATGTCGTGATGACGATCGGTGCGGCGACCTGCCTGTTCGCGGCGACGGTCGGGCTGGTGCAGACCGACATCAAGCGCGTGATCGCCTATTCGACCTGTTCGCAGCTCGGGTATATGTTCTTTGCCGCTGGCTGCGGCGCTTATGGCGCGGCGATGTTCCACCTGTTCACGCACGCTTTCTTCAAAGCGCTGCTGTTCCTGGGTGCGGGTTCGGTGATCCATGCGATGCATCACGAGCAGGACATGCGCTATTATGGCGGCCTGCGAAAACACATCCCGCTGACCTTCTGGGGCATGATGATGGGAACGCTGGCGATTACCGGCGTTGGCCTTCCGGCCGTGTTCGGCAATCCGGTCGCCTTTGGTTTCGCGGGCTTCCATTCGAAGGACGCGATCATCGAGGGCGCCTGGGCTGCCGGTCAGCATGGCGCGTCGATCGTCGGCATCATCGTTGCCTTGCTGACCAGCTTCTATTCGTGGCGCCTGATGTTCCTGACCTTCTGGGGCAAGCCCCGCTGGGAGCAGTCCGAGCATATCCAGCACGCGCTGCACGATGCGCGCGGCCACGGCCATGACGATCATGGTCACGACCATGCGCACGCCCATGCCGATCATGGCCATGGTCCTGCGGCGCATAGCGACGGGACAGGTGGCTATCATCCGCATGAGAGCCCGTTCCCGATGTTGATCCCGCTGATCCTGTTGTCGGTTGGTGCGGTGCTCGCGGGCTTCGTGTTCCACGGCTATTTCATCGAGCCGAGTGCTGGGGAAGCCTATTGGCACGGCGCGATCGCCTTCAACGAGCATCTGATGCATGCGATGCACGAGGTGCCGCTGGGCGTGAAGCTGTCGGCCTCGGTGGCGATGCTTCTCGGTCTGCTGGGTGCCTACATCTTCTACATCCGTTCGCCGGAAGCACCGGGCAGGCTGGCCGCCACCTATCGTCCGATCTACCTGTTCCTTTTGAACAAATGGTATTTCGACGAGCTCTACAATCTGCTGTTCGTGAAGCCTGCCTTCGCGCTCGGCCGCTTCTTCTGGCACCGTGGTGACGAGAAGACGATCAACCGCCTTGGCCCCGATGGTGCCGCGTGGGTGGTCGAGCGGAGCGCGCGCGTCGCGGGCAGGGTCCAATCGGGATATGTATACACGTATGCGTTCGTCATGCTGCTGGGGCTAACCGGGGCCGTGACCTGGGCGATCAACATTTGGGCGACGAGCAAGTGAGCGGCCTTCCCATGCTATCGATCATGCTCGCGATCCCCGCGATCGCAGCCATTGCCTGTCTCTTTGCCAGTGCGCAGGGCGCGCGCTGGATCGCGTTGATCGCGACCCTGGTCGATCTCGTGCTCGGGATCGGGCTGTGGGCCAATTTCGATATTGGCGGGCCGCAGTGGCAGTTCGTCGAAAATGCCGGCAGCCTGGGCGTGTTCAGCTGGAAGCTCGGCATTGACGGCTTCGCGCTGATGCTGGTGATGCTGAGCGTGTTCCTGATGCCGATCTGCATCGGCGCGAGCTGGGTGGCGATCACCGAGCGCGTGCAGGAATATATGGCGGCGTTCCTCATCACCGAAATGCTGATGATCGGCACGTTCACGGCGCAGGACATGTTTCTGTTCTACATCTTCTTCGAAGCCGGCCTGATCCCGATGTACCTGATCATCGGCATCTGGGGCGGCGCGAACCGGATCTACGCGTCGTACAAATTCTTCCTCTATACGTTGCTCGGCTCGGTGCTGATGCTGGTGGCGATGCTGTGGATGGTCAGCTTCTCGGGTACGAGCGACATTCCGACGCTGCTCAATACTGATTTCCCGGTGCGCGTGCAGCCGTGGCTGTGGCTTGCTTTCTTCGCCTCGTTTGCGGTGAAGATGCCAATGTGGCCGTTCCACACCTGGTTGCCCGATGCCCACGTGCAGGCACCGACGGCAGGCTCGGTGATCCTGGCGGGCGTGTTGCTGAAGCTCGGTGGATACGGCTTCCTGCGCTTCTCGCTGCCGATGTTCCCGGAAGCCTCGGCGCAGTTCGGCTGGCTGATCCTGTCGCTGTCGGCGATTGCGGTGATCTACACCTCGCTGGTCGCGTTGGTGCAGTCCGACATGAAGAAGCTGATCGCCTATTCGTCGGTTGCGCATATGGCGATCGTGACGATCGGCCTGTTCGCCTTCAACCGTCAGGGTCTGGAAGGCGCGATGATCGTCATGCTCAGCCACGGTCTAGTGTCGGCGGCGTTGTTCCTGTGCGTCGGCGTGATCTATGACCGGCTGCACACCCGCGAGATCAGCCGTTATGGTGGCCTTGCGATCAACATGCCGCGTTACGCGTTGCTGTTCATGCTGTTCACTATGGCATCGGTCGGCCTGCCGGGCACGAGCGGGTTCGTGGGCGAATTCCTGTCGCTGGCCGGGACCTATCGCGTTTCGACGCTGGCGACGTTGCTGTGCACCACCGGGATCATCCTGGGGGCTGCCTATATGCTGTATCTGTATCGCCGCGTGGTGTTTGGCGAGATCGTCCATGACGATGTCCGCGCCATGCCGGATTTGAGCCTGCGGGAGATTGCGTTGCTGGCCCCGATTGCCGCCGTTGTGTTGTGGATGGGGGTATACCCTGAGAGCTTCCTTGCTCCGATGCGGAGCGATGTCGCGACGTTGCAGGCGCGCATTGCGCGCGCCGCTCCCGCCGGGGACTCGCTGCCAACCGCTGGCAAGGCGCTGGCGACACCCGTCGCGCATGCGGAGGTACGGCCATGAACGCGTCGCTGTTGATGACCTTGCCGGAGCTGGTGCTGGCAGCGGGCGCGATCGCGCTGATGCTGGTATCGGCCTGGGGTGGGCAAGCCTCCACGCGGTTGGTGTCCTGGGCGGCGGTTGCCGTGCTGATCGGCGCAGGGATTGCGCTGAACGGCCCGGCATCGACGGGCGGGGCGGCCTTTGGTGGCCTGTACCGCGCTGATGCCTTTGCCGCTTTTGCCAAGGTGCTGATCTATGGAGCGTCGGCGATTGCGATCATCCTTGCCCCGCGCTTCTTCGCGATTGGCCGCGGTGACGATCTGCGGCCCGAATATCCGGTGCTGATCCTGCTGTCGGCAGCGGGCATGGGCATGATGGTGTCGGCGGGCGATTTGCTGACGCTCTATGTCGGGCTCGAACTGCAGAGCCTGGCGGCCTATGTGCTGGCGAGCTTCATGCGGCGCGATGCGCGCTCGGCGGAAGCGGGTCTGAAGTATTTCGTGCTGGGCGCGCTGGCGAGCGGCATCCTGCTCTACGGCATTACGCTGATTTACGGCTTTAGCGGCAGCACGCTGTTTTCCGAGATCGCGACGGCTTATGGCGCTGGGCGTTCGCTCGGCCTCACCTTCGGTCTGGTGTTCGTGTTCGCAGGGCTTGCCTTCAAGATGAGCGCGGTGCCGTTCCACATGTGGACGCCCGACGTTTATGAAGGTGCGCCGACGCCGGTCACGGCCTTCTTCGCCTCGGCGCCGAAGGTTGCGGCGATTGCACTGGCGGTGCGCGTCGCGGTCGAAGCGATGGGATCGGCGACCGACCAATGGCGGCAGATCGTGATCTTCGCGGCGCTCGCCTCGATCATCCTCGGTGCGGTCGCGGCGATCGGGCAGACCAACGTCAAGCGCCTGCTGGCCTATTCGTCGATCAACAATGTCGGCTTCGTGCTGATCGGGTTGGTTGCCGGGACGCAGGAAGGCATCGCTTCGGTGCTGTTCTACCTGACGGTGTATCTGGTGATGACGCTCGGCAGCTTCATCGTGGTGCTGCAGATGAAGGACGCTGAGGGGCAGCCGGTCGAGACGCTGGCCAGCCTGGCGGGCCTGTCGCGCACGCGGCCGGCGCTCGCGCTGGCGATGGCGACGTTCATGTTCTCACTCGCCGGCATTCCGCCGCTGCTCGGGTTCAATGCCAAGCTGGCGGTGTTCAGCGCGGTCAGCCATGCGGGCTTCTATCCGCTGGCAGTGGCAGGCTTCGTCGCCTCGGTGATCGGCGCCTATTACTATCTGCGCGTGGTCAAGGTGATGTACTTCGACACGCCGAGTCAGGCCTATAGCGGCCGTGCGACGGCGGTTGAGAGTGTGCTGGTGACGCTGATGGCGCTGTTCGTCTCGCCGGTCGGCTGGCTTGCGCTGGGGACCTTGGGCGTGTGGACCAACACTGCGGCAAAGGCGCTGTTCTGACCCACACCGTCCGCACCGTCGCCGAGACGGGGTCGACCAACGCCGACATGCTGGAACTCGCGCGGGCGGGGCTGGGCGAAGGCGTCTGGCTCCGCGCCGAGCGCCAGCAAGGCGGGCGCGGGCGGCAAGGGCGGGCCTGGGTGTCGCCGGTCGGCAATTTCTACGGATCGACGCTGGTGCGCTTGCGCGATAGCGACCCGGCCCCCGCTACGCTGGCGCTGGTTGCGGCCGTGGCGCTGGAAGAAGTGGTCCGCGCCTATCTGCCGGAGGCCACGCCTGCGCTGGCGATCAAATGGCCGAACGACGTGCTGCTCGGTGGTGCCAAGCTGTCGGGCATCTTGCTGGAGCGCACCGGCGATGCGGTGGTGATTGGCATTGGCGTCAATCTGGCGCAGCACCCGACCGACACCGATCGCCTGGCCACCAGCCTTGCCGCGCATGGCGCGCAACCGGACCCGGCGGATTTCGCCGAGACGCTCGCGGCAGCCTTCGCGCGGTGGCTTGGCGTGTGGCGCGGGCAGGGGATTGCGCCGGTGCGCGCGCGCTGGATCGAGCGCGCGCATCCGATTGGCACCGCGCTGACCGCACGGCTCGCCGATGGCAGCGCGCTTGATGGCTTGTTCGACGGGCTGGATCCAGACGGTGCCCTTATCCTGCGCTTGGCGGACGGCACGACCCGTGCCATTCACGCGGGCGACGTGTTTTTGCTCTGAGAGGCGGTCCAACGATGCTGCTCGCGATTGATGCCGGGAACACCAACGTCGTCTTTGCGCTGGTCGAGCGGCGCACGATCACGGCGCGCTGGCGGATCGCCACCGACCCACGCCGGACGGCCGATGAATATGCGGTGTGGCTGAGCCAGTTGCTGGCGCTGGAGGGCTATGATCGCAGTCAGGTGACCGGTGTCATCATCGCCACCGTCGTGCCGCGGGCGCTGCACAATCTGCAGACGCTGGCGCGCAAGTATTTTGGCGGCGAACCGCTGATTGCGGGCGAACCGCCGGTCGAATGGGGCATGGCGCTGGATGTCGACGAGCCGCGCAGCGTCGGTGCGGACCGCGCGGTTACTATGATCGCGGCCCATGCGCTGTTTCCGGGCGACCTGATCGTGATCGATTTCGGCACCGCGACGACGCTCGATCTGGTCGATTATAGCGGGGCCTATAAAGGCGGGATCATCGCGCCGGGCATCAACCTGTCGCTCGACGCGCTCGTTACCGCAGCCGCCAAGCTGCCGCGGATTGCGATCGAGGCGCCAGCGTCGAAGAGCGTGATCGGGCGCGACACCGTCAGCCAGATGCAGATCGGCATCTTTTGGGGCTATGTCGCGATGATCGAGGGGCTGGTCGCGCGGATGAAGGCCGAGGTGGGACGGCCCGTGCGGGTGATCGCAACCGGAGGCCTCGCGATCCTGTTTGAACAGCATACCGCTATGTTCGATGTGGTCGAACCCGACCTGACAATTCAGGGGCTGGCGATTCTGTGGGATCGCGCCCATATAGCATCCTAGAGACAGCGTGCGTGCGCCTCCGCCAGAACCCTGTGGTTGTGCGGTGCCCCGCTTCCCCGATCTCTACGAAATTCCGCGCCTGACCGCGCACATCCCCCGGTTCGCGTTCGCGCGGCCATCTTTGAAAGAACAGACACCTCCGTGACGACACCAAAGAAAGAACTCCTGTTCCTGGCCCTTGGCGGGTCGGGCGAAATCGGCATGAACGTCAATCTCTACGGCTGCAACGGCAAGTGGTTGATGGTCGATTGCGGCATCACCTTTGCCGATCCGCAATATCCCGGCATCGACGTGATCCTGCCCGATCTCCAGTTTATCGAAGAACGGCTCGACGATCTGGTCGGGATCGTGCTGACGCATGGTCATGAGGACCATATCGGCGCTTTGCCGTATCTGGCCGAAGATTTGGGCGTGCCGCTTTATGCGACGGCGTTCACCGCCGGGCTGATCCGCGGCAAGCTCGAGGAAGAGGGCAATGCCAACCGCGTCAAGCTGAAGGTCATCAAGCCCGACACGAAATTCGATCTTGGGCCGTTTGGCGTGACCTTCGTGCCGCTGTCGCACTCGATTCCCGAGGCGAGCGCGTTGCTGATCGATACGCCATATGGCCGCGTGTTCCACACTGGCGACTGGAAGCTCGATGCGGCCCCGGTGATCGGCCATCCGACCTCGCCGGAAGCGCTCGAGGCGATCGGGAACGAAGGCATTCTCGCGCTGGTGTGCGATTCGACCAATGTTTTCAACGCCGAGGCGTCTGGTTCTGAGAGCGATGTGCTGTCGGGCCTGATGGGCGTGATCAGCCAGGCCAAGGGTCGCGTGATGGTGACCTCGTTTGCGTCGAATGCGGCGCGGTTGCACACGCTTGGCGTGGTCGCGCGCGAGACCGGACGGCAGCTCAGCGTGCAGGGGCGCTCGCTCGATCGCATCCTGAAGGTCGCGCGCGCGACCGGCTATCTCAAGGACTTCCCCGACACGATCGATGCCGAGGCGGCGATGCGGCTGCCGCGCGACAAGGTGCTGGTGGTGGCGACCGGCGGGCAGGGCGAGGATCGCGCCGCTTTGGCGCGCGTTGCCAATGGCCAGCACCCGATTTCGCTCGATAGCGGGGACACAGTCGTGTTCTCGTCCAAGCAGATCCCCGGCAATGAAGTCGCGATCGGCCGCATCCAGAATCAGCTGGCCGCCAAGGGCGTGATCATGATCACCGATCGCCAGGCGCATGTGCACGTGTCGGGCCATCCGGGCCGACCCGAGCTGCTCCAGATGTACCGCTGGATGAAGCCGGAGCTGCTGATGCCGGTGCATGGCGAAATGCGCCATTTGATGGAGCAGGCACGCTTCGGCCTGTCCGAAGGCGTGCCGCGTGCGTTGGTGCAGACCAATGGCGACATCGTGCGGCTCGCACCTGGCGCGCCGACCAAGATCGGCAATGCCCCGGTCGGGCGTCTGGTGCTGGACGGCGATGTCATTTTGCCGGGCGATGGGCAGACGCTCAACGAGCGCCGCAAACTGGCGATCAACGGGCAGATCTCGGTTGCGGTGGCGATCGGCTCGCGCGGGCTGATCGGCACGCCGCAAGTGCGCATTCAGGGCATTCCAGTCGAGGAAGACCGTGAGCCGTTCCTTGAGGAGACGGTCGACGCCGTGATCGCCGCCGCCAAGCAGAATGGTCGCGATCGCGAGAAACTGCGCGAGAGCATCCGGCTGGCCGCGCGGAAAGTCGCGACGCGCTGGACTGGCAAGAAGCCCAATGTCGATGTGCTGCTGATCGAGGCCTGAGCGACATGCGGTGGACCTCGGCGCTGGCGATTTATTTCCTGTTCTGGGCGTTCTCGGTGTTCTTCGTCTTGCCCTTCGGGGTCAAGACCAGCGACGAGGCCGGGGTCGAACGCGTCCCCGGTCAGGCCGAGAGCGCGCCGCACGAGTTCCACCCGCGCAAGATCGCGATCCGCGTGACGATCGTAGCGACCATTTTGTGGTCGCTTTACATGTTGAACTATCACTTTGGCTGGCTCACGCCGCAGATGATCGACGTGCTTGGCACGTGGAACGGCGTAGAGTGATGAGAAACCCCTCCCCAACGGGGAGGGGTTTTCGGGGGCTCAGCCCTCGTCGTCGGCGGGCTTGCTCTGCAGCTGCACGTAATTTTCGATGCCCATGCGCGCGATCATCTCGAACTGGCGTTCGAGTGTGTCGACATGCTCTTCCTCGCTATCGAGGATGCGGCGGAACAGGTCGCGGCTGACATAGTCGCGGACCTTTTCGCAATGCTCGATCGCGTCGCGCAACATCGGCAGCGCGTCCATTTCGAGCGCGAGATCGGCCTTGAGCACTTCCTCGACCGTCTCGCCGATGCGGAGCCGACCGAGCATCTGGAAATTGGGCAGGCCATCGAGGAACAGGATGCGCTCCGACAGCCAGTCGGCATGCTTCATCTCATCGATTGACTCATGGCGCTCGAACGCAGCAAGCTTGCGCACGCCCCAATGGTCGAACAGCCGATAGTGCAGCCAATATTGGTTGATCGCGGTCAGTTCGTTCTTGAGCGCCTCATTGAGATACTCGATGACCTTGATATCGCCTTGCATGCGTTCGCCCTTTTTGCGGTTCGCAGATCACCTTAGGCGACGGCGCGCTCTTCGTCGATAATGGCACGGGCGACGGGCACACATTGCCCACATTTCGCCTGACAGCCCATCGCACGATAGGCTTGGCACGCGGTGCGCGACCCGTTGCGGGCCGCCGCGCGGACATCGCGTTCACGGATGGCATTGCAAATGCAGACGACCATGGATTCTCCCTTCGGAGCCCATGATGTATCGCTAATGAGAATGGATCGCAAGCCCTGTTGCGATCCATTCTCATAAGGAGCTTTCGACGGGAGCGACTTCGCCCATCAGCGCCGGGAAGAATCCCTCATGTGCCGCGCGCAGATCGGTGAGCGGCACCACATAATCATTGTCGGGCAGTTCGAAGATCAGTCGATTGGCGATGGTGCGGCCAATGCGTTCGATCTCGACGCCAGCGGCATCGGCGGCCGTGAGTGTCTCAAGCAGGAGATGATCCGCGATGGTCGCCACGTACAGGCCCTGGTCTTCCCCGAACAAGGCGCAGGCAACACCGCAGGGCAGCGGTGCGTGCAGCATGGCACCGACATTCCCAGCCAGCGCCATCTCGGCGACCGTCACCGCGATGCCGCCGTCGGATACGTCATGCACCGCGGTCAGCGCGCCATTGGCGATATGCGCGCGGACGAATTCGCTGTTGCGGCGCTCGGCCTCGAGGTCGACCGGGGGCGGGGTGCCTTCTTCGCGGCCATGGACTTCACGCAGCCACAGCGACTGACCGAGATGGCCCGAGCGCTCGCCGATCAGCACGATCACGTCGCCCGTGCCCTTGAACGCGATGGTCGCGGATTTGGACCAATCGGCGAGCAGCCCGATCGCGCCGATGGCGGGGGTGGGGAGAATCGCCGAGCCGCCGCCGGTCGCCTTGCTTTCATTGTAGAGCGAGACGTTGCCCGACACGATCGGGAAGTCGAGTGCGCGGCAGGCATCGCCCATGCCATCAAGGCAGCCGACGAATTGCGCCATGATCTCCGGGCGTTGCGGGTTGGCGAAGTTGAGGCAGTTGGTGACGGCGAGCGGGGCGGCACCGACTGCCGACAGGTTGCGATAGCATTCCGCGATCGCTTGCTTGCCGCCTTCATAAGGGTCGGCATAGCAATAGCGCGGGGTGCAATCGGTGCTCATCGCCAGCCCCTTTTGCGTGCCGTGGACGCGCACGACCGCAGCGTCGCCACCGGGGCGCTGGATCGTGTCGGCGCCGACCTGCGTGTCATATTGCTCGTAAATCCAGCGGCGCGAGGCGATGTCGGGCGAGCCCATCAGCTTCAGCAGATCCGCGGCGATGTCGGTCGATTCGGGGATGTCGCCGAGCGGCTTGACCTTGGCCCAGGCCTGATACTCCTCCTTCGACGCGGCGGGGCGGTCGTAGAGCGGGGCTTCGTCTGCAAGCGGCGCGAGCGGAATGTCGGCGACGGTTTCGCCGTTGAATTTCAAGACCATATGGCCGGTATCGGTGACGTGGCCGATCACCGCGAAATCCAGTTCCCATTTGCGGAAGATGGCTTCGGCGAAATCCTCGCGACCGGGCTTCAGCACCATGAGCATCCGCTCCTGGCTTTCGCTCAGCATCATTTCATAGGGCGTCATGCCGGTTTCGCGCTGCGGCACGGCGTTCATGTCGAGCTCGATACCGACGCCGCCCTTGGACGCCATTTCGACCGAGGAGGAGGTGAGGCCGGCCGCGCCCATGTCCTGGATCGCGACGATCGCGTCCGAGGCCATCAGTTCGAGGCACGCCTCGATCAGCAATTTCTCGGTAAAGGGATCGCCGACCTGCACCGTCGGGCGCTTGTCGCCGGTTTCTTCAGAGAAATCAGCCGAGGCCATCGTCGCGCCGTGAATGCCGTCGCGACCGGTCTTGGAACCGACATAGACGATCGAATTGCCGATACCCGAAGCGGCGGAATAGAAGATCTTGTTGGTTTCGGCGACGCCGACCGTCATCGCGTTGACGAGGATATTTCCGTCATAGGCCGGGTGGAAGTTCACTTCGCCGCCGACGGTCGGCACGCCGACGCAATTCCCATATCCGCCAATGCCATGGACGACGCCGGAGATGAGGTGACGCATCTTGGGATGATCGGGCCGACCGAAGCGCAGCGCGTTCAAATTGGCGATCGGGCGGGCGCCCATGGTGAAAACGTCACGCAGGATGCCGCCGACGCCGGTCGCCGCCCCTTGATAAGGCTCGATATAAGACGGGTGGTTGTGGCTCTCCATCTTGAAGATCGCCGCCTGGCCATCGCCGATATCGACCACGCCGGCATTCTCGCCGGGGCCGCAAATCACTTGCGGGCCAGTAGTCGGCAGCTTTTTCAAATGGATACGGCTGGATTTGTAGGAGCAATGCTCGGACCACATGACCGAGAAAATGCCAAGCTCGGTCAGATTGGGCTCGCGCCCCATGGCGTGCAGGACGCGCTCATATTCTTCAGCGGAAAGCCCGTGCTGGGCGACGATCTCTGGGGTGATGTCGGTCATGCGAGAGCCTTTAGCGAGGTGCTTCGTGTCCGTCACCCTCCTCGCGTAACGGGCGAGGCCGCGCGGACGCACTTTTCCGCGCGCGTTTGCGCCACTAGCGCGCCAGCCCTTGCACGAATCGGTCGAGATCGCGCGCGCTTTGGTCGGCATGTTCTTCCATCGGCACATGGCCAACGCCCGGATAGGTGATCAACACGCTGCCCGGAATGTGCGTCTGGAGCCATTTGGCCGAGGATAAGGGGATCAAGCGATCCCGCTCGCCCCACAGGATCAGCACCGGCAGTTTGAGGCTGGCGAATTGCTGGGGCGTGCCGCTGTCGGGCGGCAAGGCGAAGCGGTCGAGCGTGGCCTGGCGATTGCCGGGATAGCGCAGCAGCTCCCAATAGCGGTCGACCATCGCCGCGTCGGCATAACGCGGATCGCCAAAGGCACCGGGCAAGCTTTCCGCGATCAAGCTGCGCGGGGTGATCGCACCGGCAATATTCCGCAGCACCGGCGTGCGCGCGATGCGGAAGGCGAGCGGGGCGGTTGCGCCGCCGGGGTCAGGCTGGCCGACCGAATCGACCAGCACCAGCGCGCGCAGATGGTCGGGATGCGCGAGCGCATAATGCCAGGCGACGCCGCCACCCATGGAATTGCCGACCAGCACGATGTGATCGACGCCGAATTTGACACGGAGGCGTTCGACGACGTCGGCAAAGGCGGTGGCGCGATACTCCCCGGTCGGGCTTGGCCCGGTCAGGCCGTGGCCGGGCAAGTCCATGCGGATGACGCGGTAGCGGCGGTCGAGGCGGTCGGCCCAGGGCTGCCAGGTGTGGAGCGAGGCATTGGAGCCGTGGATGAGCATCAGGACGGGCGCGTCGCGCGGGCCGGTGTCGCGGACATGCACGGTGAGGCCGCCGCCGAGATCGACGAAGCGCGAGGGCGGCGCCCCATATTTGGCGCGCATCGCGGCGGGATCGGTGTCGGGGGTGCGGAAATAGAGGAAGGCGAGCAGCGCCGCCGCTGCGACACCCAGAACGATATAGCCCAAAACGCGCCAGCGCATTGCATCCCCCGGGTTGGCCGTCCTGTGTTCGGACTGGTTCTTGGCGGGAAAGTTGCCGGTTTTGGGGGCGCTGGCAAGCGGGATGCTCGCTAGGGCAGCTTAGCGATCCGCCGCGAGCGGTGGGTAGGCTGAGAAGTGGACCCCGGCACGAGGCCGGGGTGACGGTGGGTTGCTTTTACGCCTCCTGGCGTGCCAGCCATTCTTCCAGCCACTTGATCGTATAGTTTCCGTCCTGGAAGTCGGGATCCTCGATCAAGGCCTGGTGGAGCGGGATGGTCGTGGTCGGGCCTTCGATCACGAACTCTTCGAGCGCACGGCGCAGGCGGCGGATCGCGCCGGCGCGGGTGGTGCCGTAGACGATCAGTTTGGCGATCATCGAATCGTAATAAGGCGGCACGCGGTAACCGGCATAGAGCCCGCTATCGACGCGGACGTTCATGCCGCCCGGCGCGTGATAGGCCTTCACCAGGCCGGGCGACGGCGCGAAGGTGCGCGGGTCTTCGGCATTGATGCGGCATTCGATGGCGTGGCCGCGGAACTGCACGTCTTCCTGGCGCAGCGTCAGGCCATGGCCTTCGGCGATGCGGATCTGTTCGCGCACCAGATCGAGCCCGGTGATCGCTTCGGTCACGGGATGTTCGACCTGCAGGCGCGTGTTCATTTCGATGAAATAGAACTCGCCATTTTCCCACAGGAATTCGATCGTGCCGGCACCGCGATAGCCCATATCGGCCATCGCTTTGGCGCAAATGCCGCCCATGCGCGCGCGGTCCTCTTCGCCCAGCACGGGCGAGGGGGCTTCTTCGAGCACCTTCTGGTGGCGGCGCTGGAGCGAGCAGTCGCGTTCGCCCAGATGGATGGCATTGCCATTGCCGTCACCGAACACCTGAAATTCGATGTGGCGCGGGTTGCCGAGATATTTTTCGAGATAGACGGTCGCATCGCCGAACGCGGCCTTCGCCTCGCTGCCGGCCTGCTGCATCAGCGTTTCGAGCTGATCCTCGGAGGTGCAGACCTTCATGCCGCGCCCGCCGCCGCCAGACGCCGCCTTGATGATGACGGGATAGCCCGCTGCCGCCGCGATTTCCTTGGCCTCGGCCAAATCGCTGATCGGCCCGGCCGAGCCCGGCACCAGCGGCAGGCCGAGCGCGCCTGCGGTGCGCTTGGCCTCGATCTTGTCGCCCATGGTGCGGATATGTTCGGGCTTGGGGCCGACGAAGATGATGTCGTGCGCCTCGACGATCTCAGCGAACTTGGCGTTTTCGCTGAGGAAACCGTAGCCCGGATGGATCGCGTCCGCGCCCGAAATCTCGGCGGCGGAAATGATGTTGGGGATGTTGAGATAGCTCTCGACCGCCGAAGGCGGCCCGATGCAGATCGCCTGATCGGCAAGGCGCACATGCATCGCATCGCTGTCTGCGGTCGAATGCACCGCGACCGTCTGGATGCCCATTTCATGGCACGCACGGTGGATGCGCAGCGCGATTTCACCGCGATTCGCGATCAGCAGTTTCTTGATTTCAGGCATTCGTAACTGTCCAATCCGCAAACCCAGGACGCCGTTCGCCCTGAGCCTGTCGAAGGGCTACCCTGCTCTGGCGAGCGGGCGCAAAAGGAGGGCAGGGCTTCGACACGCTCAGCCCGAACGGTTCTCTGGTCATTCCACCACGACGAGCGGCTGGTCGAATTCAACCGGCTGGCCGCTTTCGACGAGCACGGCCTTCACCGTGCCCGCGCTGGGCGCGAGAATCGGGTTCATCACCTTCATCGCCTCGACGATGAGCAAGGTGTCGCCTGCCGCAACCGTGTCGCCAACGCTGACGAACGGCTTGGCTTCCGGGTTGGGCGAGAGATAGGCAGTGCCAACCATCGGCGATTTGACCGCGTTGAACGTAGCCTGCGGTGCGGCAACGATCTCGGCGGGGGCCGTTACGGTCGCTACGGGCGCGCTGGCCGCTGGTGCCGGGGCATATTGCACGGCGGCGGCAACGGCGGCAGCCTTGCGCGCGATGCGGATCTTGCGACCGCCATCCTCGACTTCGATTTCGGTCAGCTGCGTGTCATCCAGCAGCTGGGCGAGCTGACGCACCAGATCGACATCGATCCGCATTGCATCGGTGTGTGTGTCTTCGGCCATACGACCCCATTATCTCCCTTATTGCGGCGCGTCCTGTCAGAGTCGCGCCGCCGCTTCAAGCGCCAGCAGATAGGAAAGTGCCCCAAAACCGCAGATCGTGCCCTTTGCCACAGGCGAGATACGGCTGATATGGCGAAAAGCTTCGCGCGCATGCGGGTTGGACAAGTGGACTTCGATCACCGGCGTGCGGATCGCCTTGATCGCGTCGTAGAGCGCGATCGAGGTGTGGGTGAAGGCCCCGGCGTTGAGCAGCACGGCCTTGGCGGGCAACGCCTGCGCCTCGTGCAGCCAGTCGATCAAATGCCCTTCATGGTTGGACTGGCGCAGATCGATGTCCAACCCGAGCTCGCGGGCGCGGTCTTCCAACTGACCGGCGATGTCGTCGAGCGTTTCATGGCCGTAGATTTCCGGCTCGCGCGTGCCGAGCAGGTTCAGGTTCGGGCCGTTGAGGACGAAGATGGTTTCGGGGCTGATTTTGGGCATCTGGGCTCGCTTTCTGATGGCAGCGCGGTTTCCCCGCCCTATATCAGCGTACACCATTCCTCCACCCGTTCGTGTCGAGCGAAGTCGAGACACTCGTCACGACATTGGCGCAGGTGTCTCGACTTCGCTCGACACGAACGGCAAGGGGAGCGTTCAACGGGATTGAGACGTACATGCACACCGATGGAACCCTGACGATCCAGATCAATGGCCAGCATCGCCGTGTGCGCGCGGGGTTGAGCCTGGCCGATCTTGCCGCCGACCTTGGCTTGCTGCCGGAAAAGGTGGCGGTGGAGCGCAATCTGGAAGTGGTGCCGCGCTCGACGCTGGCGCAGGTGCAGGTGGAAGATGGCGATACGCTGGAGATCGTCCATTTCGTCGGCGGTGGCGATCATGCCCCGGCGGTGAAGGCCGACACCTGGACGGTGGCGGGCCGGACGTTCCGTTCGCGCCTGATCGTGGGAACGGGCAAATATAAGGATTTCGCCCAGAATGCCGCGGCGCTGGAAGCCTCGGGCGCGGAGATCGTTACGGTAGCGGTACGACGCGTCAATGTGTCGGACCGCAATGCGCCGATGCTGACCGATTTCATCGACCCCAAAAAGGTGACCTATCTGCCGAACACGGCGGGCTGTTTCGATGCCGAATCGGCGATTCGCACGCTGCGCCTGGCGCGCGAGGCGGGCGGCTGGGATCTGGTGAAGCTGGAGGTGCTGGGCGAGGCCAAGACGCTGTACCCCGACATGGTGGAGACGCTGCGCGCGACCGAGGTGCTGGCCAAGGAAGGCTTCCTGCCGATGGTGTACTGCGTCGATGATCCGATTGCGGCGAAGCGGCTGGAAAATGCGGGCGCGGTGGCGATCATGCCGCTGGGCGCGCCGATCGGATCGGGCCTGGGCATCCAGAACCAAGTGACGATCCGGCTGATCGTGGAAGGGGCGAGCGTGCCCGTGCTGGTCGATGCCGGGGTCGGCACCGCGTCCGATGCGGCGGCGGCGATGGAACTGGGTTGCGACGGCGTGTTGATGAACACCGCGATTGCCGAGGCCAAGGACCCGGTGCTGATGGCGGCGGCGATGAAGGCGGGCGTCGAGGCCGGGCGCATGGCCTATCTGGCGGGGCGGATGGGCAAGCGGCGCTATGCCGATCCGTCCAGTCCTTTAGCGGGGCTCATTTAACCCACGCGCTGTTATTCCGGCGACGATCGGCCTAGCCTTGCGCGCATGATGCACCGCCTTCTTCCCATCGCCATGCTCCTGACGGCGTGCAGCGCGCCGCAGGCCGACACCACCGCTTCAGCGTTCGAGGCACCAGCCCAGGCGGTGACGCTGACGGCGGCGGATGGAAAGCGCGTCTTTGGGCGGCTGTTCCGTGCCGAGCATCCCAAGGCGACGATCCTGCTGTTTCACCAAGCGGGATCAAGCAAGGACGAATATCGCACGATCGCGCCGCGGCTGGTGGCCGCAGGCTATAGCGCGTTGGCGATCGATCAGCGCGCCGGTGGCACGCTGTACGGCCCGAACGAGACCAGCGCGCAATATCCGCATCCCGCAACCTATCTGGAGGCGGTTCCCGATCTGCAAGCCGCGATTGACTGGGCGACGCAGCAGCACGCCCCGGTGATCCTGTGGGGGAGCAGCTATTCGGCTGCGCTGGTCTTTGTGGTGGGGGCGAGCAATCGCCAAAAAATAACCGCGATTTTGTCGTTTTCGCCGGGCGAATATTTCGACGACAAGCAGCTTATAAAGCGCGCGGCGGCGCAGCTATCGGTCCCTGCCTATATTACCGCCGCCCCCAGTGATGAGGAAACCGCCGCCGCCAAGAGCATTGCCGATGCGATGCCATCCCGCCTGGTGACGCGCTATATCCCCAAGCAGGGCGTGCACGGCTCTTCGACGTTGATCCGCGCCAAAGACCCAAAGGGCGCGGAAGACAATTGGTTGCCTGTGCTCGCTTTTCTGCGGAAAGTGGCCCCTTAAGGCTTGCGCGCGAGCCAGACGCCCGCGCCGCCGCAACTGGCATCTTCGGCGACATACGCCATTTCGACCATGCCGCCAGCTTGGATCGCCGCGCTGTAATTGGCCGCCTCCAAGTCGGCGCGATAGGGCGTTCCACTGCGATAGTCGTCACGCGTCGGGTCGCGGTCGGGCGGCGCGTTGAACAAGAGCCGCCCGCCGCGTTTCAGCCAGTCGGCGGCGCGGCGCGCCATCAGCGCCTGGTCGGCGTGGGTAAACCAGGTCAGCGAGTTCCAGGCGATCACGCCGTCAAACTGCCCGTCGAGCGTGACGGTGCGCATATCGGCCTTGACCCAGCGCTCGCGCGGAAACCGCGTTTGCGCCAAGTTGATCATCGATTGCGCGTGATCGACCCCAACGACCGCGTGGCCGCGCGCGATCAGAAAGCGCCCGATCGGCTCGCCTGCGCCACAACCAAGATCGAGGATCCTGCCACCGCGCGGCAGCGGCTCGATCATGCGTTCGATCCAGTCGCGCGCCTCGAACGCGCCAGGGCGGATGGGTTTAGCCAAGGTATTTGGGAACCTGTTCGATTTTAAGCTGTTTTACAATCAGAAGCCGCTGATGTCGTCCAACCGACATCGCCCCTTCTTGGCGCAAGACGGAAAGGAAGCTCTCATGGGCGAACTCATCGACAAGATCAAAGGCAACGTCAACGAAGCCATTGGCAAGGCCAAGCAGCACAGCGACAATCCTGATACGCAGGCCGAAGGCGCTGCACAGGAGCTGAAGGGCAAGGCCCAGCAGACCGCAGGCAAGATCAAGGGCGCGCTCGGCGACGATATCTGAGCCAGCCTGACGTGGTGAAAGGAGGCCGCTTCGCTACCGCGAGGCGGCCTTTTTCATGGCGGTCAGCGTGGTGCCTGCGGTGATGGTCTCCACATCGGTTTTGAGGTGGAGCAGGCGCACGCCGGTCTGGCCCATCGCGCGAGCGAGGGCGGGGGCAAACTCTGCCGTCGTATCGACCGTTTCCGCCCAGCAGCCATAAGCGCGTCCGAGCGCCGCAAAGTCCGGATTGGCGAGCGTGGTGCCGCTCACGCGACCGGGAAATTCGCGTTCCTGATGCATCCGGATCGTACCGTAAGCACCATTGTCGATGACGAGGACGAGCATGTTTGCGCCGTGCGCCACCGCCGTCGCGAGTTCCTGCCCGTTCATCAGGAAGCACCCGTCGCCCGCGAGCGCCACGACGGTACGATCCGGATGGCGCAAAGCGGCGGCGGTGGCGGCGGGGACGCCATAGCCCATTGCGCCGGCGGTGGGGGCGAGTTGGCTGTTCCGCTCGTAGCGCCAGTAGCGGTGCCACCAGCCGCTGTAATTGCCAGCGCCGTTGCAGATGATGCTGTCCGCCGGGAGCTGCTCGCGCATTTCTGCGACGCAGGGGCCGAGATCGAGTTTTACGCCCTCACGCGAGGCGGGGGTGGACCAGGCGAGATAGTCGGCATGGGCGGCGGCACCGCTGTCAAACGGCGGATGGTCGATCGCGAGCACTGCATCGGCAAAGGAGGTCATGTCGGCGCAGATTGCGAGATCGGCGCGATAGGTCTGGTTAAGTTCGGCGGGATCGGGGTGGACGTGGATCAGCGTCTGGCCGGGATGATCAGAGGTGATCAGCGTATAGCCATCGGTGGTGGCTTCGCCCAAGCGGGGGCCGATGACGAGCAGCAGATCGGCCTGCTTGATGCGCTCGACCAAGCGCGGATTGGGGCCGTAGCCGAGATTGCCCGCCCAGACCGGGGAGGTGTTGGCGATCGCATCCTGACGGCGGAAAGCGGCGGCGACCGGGAGGCCCGTGCGCTCCGCCCAAAGCGTGAAATCGCGCGTGGCGGCGGTGGTCCAGCCCGCACCGCCGATGATGGCAAGGGGACGCTCCGCAGCCGACAGGGCACCCGCGAGCGCGGCGATTTGGAGCGAATCTGCAGCTTGCACCACGCGATCGATGCGGGGCCGGTCTACGGCCACCACTTCATCGAGCAGCATGTCCTCGGGCAGCGCCAGCACCACCGGCCCTGGCCGCCCGCTCATCGCGACATTCCAGGCGCGCGCGACATATTCGGGGATGCGGCGGGCGTCGTCGATCTTGGCGGCCCATTTGGCGATGGGACCAAACATCGCGGGAAAGTCGATTTCCTGAAAGGCCTCGCGGTCCTTGGTGGCGCGGTCGACATCGCCGATAAACAGCACCATCGGCTGCGAATCCTGCATCGCGACATGGACGCCGATCGAGGCATTGGTGGCACCCGGCCCGCGCGTGACGAAGGCGACGCCGGGCTGCCCGGTCAGCGCGCCATCGGCACAGGCCATGAAGCCGACTCCGCCCTCTTGCCGGCACACCACCAGATCGATCTCGGGCGTGTCGTGCAGCGCGTCGAGCACGGCAAGGAAACTCTCGCCCGGGACGGTGAAGATGCGGTCGCAGCCTTGCGCGACAAGCTGGTCGACCAGGATACGGCCGCCGGTGCGGGGGGTGGTGGAGCTGTGCATCGCCGGTTTTTAGCGAGGCGTTGGCGCTTTGGGTAGGCCGGGATCGCGGACGGCGCGGTTTTCAGCAGTGTCGGATTTCTTTACGGTCGGTGCTGTCACCGGCGACCGATTAACTATAGATCGTATTGGAAATCAGCGCTTTGCGGCAATTGGCACGCAGGCTGCATAACAATGAGCACGCCGAGCGGTAATCGCTTCAGCAGGGCGGGCCAGCGCTTCAGCGCGGCCCGCCCGACCCGGCCATCAACCCGCTTTCACGACACCTTGCTCTTCAAGCAACGTCGCAAGCTCGCCGCTTTCATACATTTCCATCATGATGTCGGAACCGCCGATGAACTCGCCCTTCACGTAAAGCTGGGGAATCGTCGGCCAATCCGAAAATTGCTTGATGCCCTGGCGCACGCCCTGGTCCTGCAGTACGTCGACGCTGTCGAACTCTGCGCCGAGATGGTTGAGAATCGCCACCGCACGGCTGGAAAAACCGCATTGCGGGAAGAGTGGGCTGCCCTTCATGAACAGCAGGACGTCACTTTTGCCGACGAGTTCGGCGATACGGATCTGGTCTGGGTCAGTGCTCATTATCTTACTCCTGTACAGGCACGGCGGTCGTAAGCTGGAGGGCGTGGAGCACGCCGCCCATGCGATCACCGAGTGCGGCATAGACCGCGCGTTGTTGTTTCAGCCGCGGCAACCCGCGAAAACTCTCGGCGGTGACACGCGCCGCCCAATGATCGCCATCACCCGCCAGATCGGTCATTTCGACGCGCGCGTCGGGAATGCCCGCGACGATCAGCGCCTCGATTTCGTCGGCCGCCATCGGCATTATTCGGACCCCATCAACTGACGGCGTGCTTCGATCGTCTTTTCCTCGATCGTGCGCCGGATCGCCGCTTCGTCGATTGCGACATTGGCAGCGGTCAGATCGCTGACGAGCTTGCGGATCACATCCTCGTCGCCAGCTTCCTCGAAATCCGCCTGGACCACGGCGGTTGCATAAGCGTCGGATTCTTCCTTGGTCAGCCCCATCTGTGTCGCGGCCCATTGGCCCAGCAGACGGTTGCGGCGGGCCACGATCCGGAAAGCGACTTCTTCATCGCGGGCATATTTGGTCTCGAAGGCGCGCTCGCGATCGTCGAAAGTGGTCATGTGGATGGTCCCTTGGGCCTGTCGAATAACCCGACCGAGATAAGCGTGAGCCGGGCCGTGCGCAACGCCTGCAATAAGCGGGCGCGCAAAAGGTGCCGTTTGCGCTGCTTTCGCGCGCTTGGCGGTGGCCCAATCGCCGTAGCGCGGTATAAACGCCGCCGACCGTATGTGCTTCAATCGGGAATTGCAAAACCCCAATGCCGCTTTTCCCCGACCGACCTTCCCCCAAAATTGTCCTTCGGCCGCCCGGCGCACAGGATTTTATCCCATCGCTGCCGGAGGCGCACCGCACGGTGAAGGTGTGGGAAACCGGTGATGCGAGTCAGCCGCGCTGGCGGCAATGGCTGGGTTTCGCCGGGCCGGGCTTCATGGTCTCGGTCGGCTATATGGACCCCGGCAATTGGGGCACCGATCTCGCGGGCGGCAGCCAGTTCGGCTATGCGCTGTTGTGGGTGATCCTCGCCTCGAACTTGATGGCGATCTTCCTGCAAGTGCTGTGCGCGCGGCTCGGCATCGTGACCGGGCGCGACCTCGCGCAATCGTGCCGCGATTATTATCCCAGGCCGGTGGTGATCGGCCTGTGGCTGTTGTGCGAAATCGCCATCATTGCGTGTGATCTGGCGGAGGTGGTTGGGTCGGCCGTGGCGCTGAACCTGTTGCTCGGTTTGCCGCTGTTATGGGGCGTGCTGGTCACCGGGCTCGATGTGTTGCTGCTGCTGCTGCTGATCAATTTGGGGTTCCGCAAGATCGAGGCGGTGGTGATCGCGCTCGTCTCCACGATCGCTGCGTGCTTCGCCTATACGATCTATCTCGCCAAACCCGACTGGGGCGCGGCCGCCCTTGGCGCGATTACGCCGTCCATCCCCAATCAAGCGGCCTTGATTGTTGCGCTGGGCATCCTTGGGGCCACGGTTATGCCGCATAATTTGTATCTGCATTCGGCGATCGTGCAGACCCGTGCCTTTGGCAAGGGGGTGCGCGACATCAAAGCCGCGCTGGCGTTCAACACGGTCGACACGGTGCTCGCGCTGGGGGCTGCGTTCTTCGTCAATGCCGCGATTCTGGTGCTTGCGGCGGCGGTGTTCTGGCGCAGCGGCGTAGTGGTGACCGAATTGCAGGACGCCCACCAATTGCTGCGTCCGGCGCTGGGCGGAGCAGCCGCGACGGCCTTTGCGCTGGCGTTGCTGGCGTCCGGACAGTCGAGCACCATTACGGGAACGCTTGCCGGGCAAATCGTTATGGAGGGTTTCCTGCGCATCCGGGTGCGGCCGTGGCTGCGCCGCCTGGTGACGCGCTCGCTCGCGATCATCCCGGCGTTGATCGTGATTTCGGCGACCGGCGGCAAAGACACGGTCGAATTGCTGGTCGTCAGCCAGGTCGTGCTGTCGATGCAATTGCCCTTCGCGATCTTTCCGCTGATGCTGGCGACGAGCGACCGCGCGCGGATGGGGGAATACGCCAATCCGCGCTGGGTGAAGGTGATGGGTTATACGATCTGTACGGGCATCGCCGTGCTGAACGTGTATCTGCTCTGGCAGACGATTGGGCCGGTGTGGGTTGCGGCGATGGCGACAGCGTTGATCGGATTTGCGGGATATGTCCGCTTCCTGAGCCCTCCCCCGACACCGGCCGAGGAAGGGTAGGGGGCCTATTCCGAGACGGTCACGACGAGTTTACCGATGGCCCCGCGCGCGGCCATCTTGGCGATGGCCTTGCCGCCATCTTCGAACGCGAAGGTCTCCGTCACGCGTGGCGCGATCTGGCCGTCTCTCCACAGCAAGAACAGCCGCTCGATATGCGCACGGTTCGCCTCCGGGTCGCGCGCCGCAAACGCACCCCAGAACACGCCGCACACGTCGCAGCTTTTGAGCAAGGTGAGGTTGAGCGGCAATTTCGGGATGCCAGCGGGGAAGCCGACGACGAGATAGCGTCCCTCCCAGCCGATGGAACGCAGCGCGGGTTCGGCATAATCGCCACCGACCGGATCGTAGATCACGTCATAGCCACCCTTGCCGCCTGCCTCCTTGAACTGTTCGGCCAGGGCCTTGGACTGGTCCTTGTCGAACGGCGCGCGGGCGTAGACGATCGTGTCGTCCGCACCGGCTTGCCGGGCAGCCTCTGCCTTTTCCTCGGACGACACTGCCGCGACGACGCGTGCGCCAAAGGCTTTGCCGAGTTCCACTGCGGCCAGCCCGACGCCGCCCGCCGCGCCCAGCACGAGCAAGGTCTGCCCCTCGGCAAGGTGTCCGCGGTCGAGCAGGGCGTGGATCGTAGTACCATAGGTCAGCAACAGCGACGCGCCTTCGGCGAAGCTGCGGCCCTCGGGCAAGCGGTAGAGGCTGGCGGTGGGAAGGGCGATCTTTTCGACCAATCCGCCCGACCCGGTCATTGCGATGACGCGGTCGCCGGGCTTCCACTCGGTCACGCCAGCGCCGACGCTGTCGATCACTCCGGCGATCTCGCTGCCCGGCGCGAACGGGCGCGGCGGCTTGAACTGATATTTGTCCTCGATGATCAGCACATCGGGATAGTTGATCGAGCACGCCTTGACCGCGACCACCACCTGGCCCGGCCCTGCCACCGGATCGGGCAGGTCATCGATGACTAGTGTTTCAGGTCCGCCCGCTGCCTTCGACAACAATGCCCGCATGTGCCCGCTCTCCGCTAATCCACGGCCGGTGTTCTGTCACCCCGGCTTCGTATTTCGAAATCTGGGTATCTCTTGCCAGTGTCAGACCGACTTCGTCCAGCCCTTCCATCAGGCATTGGCGGCGGAAGGCGTCGAGCTCGAACGGAAAGCGATCCTGATAGGGGGTCGTAACGGTCATCGTCTCGAGATCGACGGTGATCGGCTGGTCCTGCGCGACCACGAGCAGCCGGTCGATCGCATCTTGCGGCAGCACGACCGCGACGATCCCGTTCTTGAAGGCGTTTCCGGAAAAAATGTCGGAGAAGCTGGGCGCGATCACGGCGGTGATGCCCATATCGGCAAGCGCCCACGCGGCATGTTCGCGGCTGGAGCCACAGCCGAAATTGTCGCCCGCGATCAGGATCTGGGCTCCGGCGTAGCGCGGATCGTCGAAGACATTGCCTGCTTGCGCGCGCACCGTTTCAAACGCGCCCTTGCCAAGCCCCTCCCGCGTAACGGTCTTCAGCCAATGCGCCGGGATAATGACGTCGGTATCGACATTCTTCTGCCCCCACGGATAGGCCGTGCCGGACACGCGCGTTACCGCCTGCATCACTGCGCTCCCGCTGGGCGATAGCCGCCGGAGCCCATGCGAAACATCGTCATCATGGAATATTTTCCCTAGCTTTCCGGCCCGACCGACACGGCAGGCGGGCATGCGACACCAGCCGCGCGTTATTTTCCGGCGGATATGCCGATCGCGCTTGTCTTGGCGGTGGCGGCATAAGCGGCGAGACCGCTCAACACGGTGCCCATGATGAGCACAACTAGAACACGCTTCATACTCGATCCCCTTCCGCGGGATGTGTTACCAGATCTCGCACGTCACACAGTCTGCCGGTCACCGCCGCAGCCGCTGCCATCGCCGGTGACACCAGATGCGTCCGCGCGCCTGGACCCTGCCGTCCTACGAAATTACGATTCGAAGTGGAAGCGCAGCGTAACCCTGGCGGTACTTTATCCGGGTTCATCGCGAGACACATCGAACAGCCGGGCTCGCGCCATTCGAAACCGGCGGCGAGAAAGATGCGGTCGAGCCCCTCGGCTTCGGCCTGACGCTTGACCAGCCCGGATCCCGGCACGATCAGCGCGTGCACGCCATCGGAGACGCGGCGTCCGTTGGCCACGGCGGCGGCGGCGCGCAAATCCTCGATCCGGCTGTTGGTGCAACTGCCGATGAAGACATAATCGACGCCGATATCCTGCATCGCCGTGCCGGGGGTGAGGCCCATATAGGCGAGCGACTTATGCGCGGCATCGCGCTTGGCGGGATCGGCGAAGCTTTCCGGATCGGGGACGACGCCGGTAATCGCGACGACGTCCTCGGGCGAGGTGCCCCAGGTCAATTGCGGCGCGATGTCGGTGGCATCGAGCGTGACGACGCGGTCATAGACCGCACCGGGGTCGCTCGGCAGCGTCTGCCAATAAGCGACGGCCGCATCCCAGGCGGCTCCGCGCGGTGCCATCGGGCGGCCCTTGAGATAGGCGAAGGTGGTCGCGTCGGGCGCGATCAACCCTGATCGGGCACCGCCCTCGATCGACATGTTGGACACGGTCAGCCGCCCCTCGATCGACATGTCACGGATGATCGACCCGGTATATTCGAGCACATAGCCGGTACCCCCGGCCGCACCGATCTTACCGATGATCGCCAGCGTCACATCCTTGGGGCTGATCCCGAAGCCGAGCGTGCCATCGACCCGCACCTCCATCGTCTTGGACTGGCCGAGCAGCAAGGTCTGCGTGGCGAGCACATGCTCGACCTCGCTGGTGCCGATGCCGAAGGCGAGCGCCCCGAGCGCGCCATGCGCCGAGGTATGGCTATCGCCACAGACCAAAGTCGTGCCGGGCAGGGTGAAGCCTTGCTCCGGGCCGACGACGTGGACGATGCCCTGTTCGGGGGCGAGTGCGTCGATATAGTCGATGCCGAAATCGCGGGTGTTGGTCTGCAGCGCGTCAAGCTGGGCCGCACTTTCGGGATCGGCGATCGGCAGCGGAGCCCCGGCGGCGTCGCGGCGCGCGGTCGTCGGCAGATTGTGATCGGGCACGGCCAGCGTCAGATCGGGGCGTCGCACCGCGCGCCCATTGGCGCGAAGGCCCGAAAAGGCCTGCGGACTGGTGACCTCATGGACGAGGTGGCGATCGATATAGATCAGGCAGGTGCCATCGTCGCGGCGTTCCACGACGTGATCGGCCCAGATCTTTTCATACAGGGTGAGGGGACGGCTAGCCATTGGGGGTCTTTAACCGAAAGATGCGCTAGTTCAAGGTACAGGCGACAGAATGTTACACGGACCAAGCCGTTCGCGCGGACAAACGGCGAGGTCGGACGTCGTCAGCGAATATAGTGGGCCGTGGTTTTGGCAGCGATGTCCTCCACCGTCACACCGGGGGCCGTCTCGATCAGCTTAAACGGCGATTGATGGTCGGGCCGCTGGAATACCGCCAGATCGGTGATGATCATGTCGACCACGTTCTTGCCGGTCAGCGGCAAGGTGCAGGCCGGGATGAACTTGGGGTCGCCATTCTTGGAGGTGTGCTCCATCACCACGATGATCTTCTTGACGCCAGCGACCAGATCCATCGCGCCGCCCATGCCCTTGATCATCTTGCCCGGGATCATCCAATTGGCGATGTCGCCATTCTCGGCGACTTCCATCGCGCCGAGCACGGTCAAATCGATATGGCCGCCGCGGATCATCGCGAAGCTGTCGGACGAGCTGAAATAGGCGCTTTGCGGCAATTCGCTGATCGTCTGCTTGCCGGCGTTGATGAGATCGGCGTCTTCCTCGCCCGCAAGCGGGAAGGGGCCGATGCCGAGCATGCCGTTTTCGGATTGGAGCGTGACCTCGACCCCCGCCGGAATATGGTTGGCGACCAGCGTCGGGATGCCGATGCCGAGATTGACATAGAAGCCGTCCTGCAGCTCGCGCGCGGCGCGCGCGGCCATTTCGTCACGGGTCCAGGCCATTATTTGTCTCCTGCGGTCGGGGTCCAGCGTTTGTCCGCTGGGAAAACATCATCGAGCCCGCCTTTGAGCGCGGTGCCGTAAACGGGGTTGGGCAGCACGAACCAGTAGCGGCCCCACATGCCGTGGATGGCGGGGGAGGACACGGCGGCACGGCGCTGCTGCGGGGTGCCGGTGAACAGATCGGAGAAATCGCCGAGCTGATCGCCGCCCATCGCCACGACGCAATAGCGCGCGGCGATTGCCTGGCGGCGCGAGTCCTTGCCCGAGCCGCTGCCGAGATCGCCCTTCAGCCACAAGGTCTCGCCGTGTTTCGCGGGGCCCAGACCGGCATGCGCGATCGCGGCTTCGGTAAAGGCGGCGTTGGCGGCGCTGCGGTTGGTGTTGAACACCACGGTTACGCCCATCGTGCGGAGCTCGTTTACGGCGGCGATGGCGCCTGGCACGGCCGCGACCCGGTCGACCCCGGCTTGCTCCCATTGCAGCCAGTGCGCCTCGTCATAAGGGGCACCCGGATGCGTCGCATCGTCATATTCGAAGCCGAGATTGAGCAGCAGCGTCTCGTCCACATCGAACACCACCGCGCGCGGGCGGTCGCCGCAGGGAAGCGTTGCGGGCTGGTCGAGCGTTGCATCGGGGGTGAGCACCGCCGAGGTGCGGTCGCTCATCGCCTTGGGATCGGCCTTTTCGCTTGCCAAGCGGCGGCGCACGGCATCGACCAGCGTGTTATACGCCTGATGATCGAGCGCGGCGGCTTCGCCCGAGCCGTAGAGGAATTGCATGCCGGGGGGAACAGTGGCGGGTGCGACGGGGGCGGGCGCAACTGTTGCCTGCGGCACTGTCGTGCATGCGGACACCATCAAAGCGAGTGCAAGCAAAATCCCCCTCCCGCTTGCGGGAGGGGTTAGGGGAGGGGCGTGCCTGTCGAGCGCCGTGTTGGATTCAAGCCCTCCCCCAGCCCCTCCCGCAAGCGGGAGGGGAGCGGAAGGGTACAAGGGTGACGATCGCATCACGCCGCCTCGCGGACCGTGCGGAATTCGATCTTCTTGTCGTAGGGCGCGCCGAGGATGAGGCGCTGGACGTAGATGCCGGGCAAATGGATGCAATCCGGATCGAGCGCGCCGACGGGGACGATTTCTTCCACCTCGGCAATGCAGATCTTGCCTGCGGTCGCCATTGGCTGGTTGAAGTTGCGCGCGGTCTTGCGGAAGATGAGGTTGCCGCTTTCATCGGCCTTCCAGCCCTTGATGATCGACAGATCGGCGCGGATGCCGCGTTCGAGGATATAGTCCTCTCCGTCGAAATTCTTCACTTCCTTGCCCTCGGCGACGAGCGTGCCGACGCCGGTCTTGGTGTAGAAACCGGGGATTCCCGCGCCGCCTGCGCGGCAGCGCTCGGCGAGCGTGCCTTGCGGGCAGAATTCGACCTCGAGCTCGCCGGCCAGATATTGCCGCTCGAATTCCTTATTCTCGCCGACATAAGACGAGATCATCTTCTTGACTTGGCGCGTGCGCAGCAGCTTGCCGAGGCCTTCGCCATCGATACCGGCATTGTTGCTGGCGATCGTCAGATCCTTGGTGCCGGCGTCGCGAATCGCGTCGATCAAACGCTCAGGGATACCGCACAGGCCGAAGCCGCCCGCGCAAATCGTCATCCCGTCGTGGAGCACACCGTCCAGGGCGGCAGCGGCATCGGCGTAGATCTTGCGCATGGGCATGGCCTTTCGATTTTCGCGCCGATTAGGGCGGGGAAGGGCGGTGGGTCAAGCCGTGGTGGCTTCGGAAGATATGGTTCTCGCGGAGCCGCGGAGGCGCGGAGCGGGTGCGCCTGCCTTCATACTCAAGCCGGGGTCGCGGAGGGCAACACACAGCGGTGAGCTGCTCTTCTCCGCGCCTCCGCTGCTCCGCGCGATCAGATTTTCACGCGAAGGCGCGAAGGCGCGAAGACGAGTTTCTCTGCGTCCTCTGCGTCCTCTGCGCCTCTGCGCGCAAAAAAAAGATCTTTTCGCGCAGAGGCGCGGAGGACGCAGAGGGGAGGGAAATTAAGGCGTGTCACCGGGGTTTATGAGGGCGGTGTGGTGGGATTGCTTCGCGTCTTCGCGTCTTCGCGTGATCAAAAATTCACGCGACGTCGGTTGATCGGAGGAGGACCATCTCCGCGCCGCCGCGCGAACAACAACCGTTTAAACGCGGGTGCCGAAGACGTGGCCGATCCCGGCGGTGACGGCCATGGCGAGCGCGCCCCAGAACAGCACGCGGACCGCGCCCTTCCACAAATTGGCACCGCCGACATAGGCCCCGGCCGCGCCCAGCACGGCGAGCAGGACCAAGGTCGCGGCGACGACGGCCTCGACCAACACGGTGCCGCGGAACAGGAACGCCATCAGTACCGGGAAGATCGCGCCGATCGCGAAACTGGCCGCCGAGGCGAGCGCGGCCTGGACTGGCTTGGCCTCCATCGTCTCGTGAATGCCGAGTTCGTCGCGCATATGCGCACCCAGCGCATCATGCGCCATCAATTGCTCGGCCACCTGGTTGGCGAGCGCGGTATCGAGCCCGCGCTGACGGTAAATGGCGGCGAGTTCCTTGGTTTCGGCCTTGGGGTCTTCCTCCAGTTCCGCTGCCTCGCGGGTGCGTTCGGCGGTTTCGGTATCGGCCTGCGAGCTGACCGAGACATATTCGCCCGCCGCCATCGACATAGCGCCCGCGACCAGCCCGGCAATGCCGGTGGTGAGGATCGCGCTTTGGCTTTGCGCGGCGGCGGCGACGCCGACGATCAGACTCGCGGTCGACAGCAAGCCGTCATTCGCGCCGAGCACCGCCGCGCGCAGCCAGCCGATGCGCTGAACCACATGTCTTTCGCCGTGTCTGATCATGCGGGTGGCGTAGCTCGCGCGCGCGCAACATGCCAGTTGCAATCCGCCAATTTCGCACAGCCGTCTTTTGCCATATTGACTACAGGCGTAATCGGTATGATTACAGGCGTAGTCAGTACGGAGGCGAGTCGAATGGCCGAACGGATTAGCGATGCCGAACATACCGTGATGGAGGTGCTGTGGGATGAAAGCCCGCTGACCGCGCAGGATGTGGCCGAGCGTATTCCGGCCGAGCGCGAGTGGAGCGCCAATACGGTGAAGACCTTGCTTGGGCGGCTGCTTGCCAAGAACGTGATCGCGCATGAGGAAGATGGGCGGCGCTATCTTTATCGCCCGCTGGTGCAGCGCGAAGAGTATGTCGCGGGGGAATCGCGCAAGCTGATGGATCGCCTGTTCGGCGGCAAATTGAGCCCGCTGGTCGCGCATCTGGCCGAACGCGACGCGCTGACCGCGCAGGACATTGCCGAGATCGAGGCGTTGCTGAAGGAGCTGAAGGCATGATCAGCTGGCTCATCGAGAGTTTGATCGCGTCCACGCTGCTGATGGTGGCGGTGCTGGCGCTGCGCGTGCCGGTGCGCAAAGCATTCGGGCCCGATATCGCTTATGCTCTGTGGCTGCTGCCGGCGGCGCGGCTGGTGCTGCCGCCTTTGCCCGGCATCTGGCATGCAGCGGCGGTCGCGCCGGTGTTGCGCGCAAGCCAGGAGGTGACCGTTCTCTTCGTCGATCCGGTCGGCGAAAGTGCGGTCGGCCCGGCGGCGCAGCCGCTCTGGGCGATCCTTGCCGTGCTCTTGGCGATACTATGGGTTGTCGGTGCGATCGCGTTCTTTGGCTGGCACTGGCATCACCATGTGCGGTTTTGTCGCCGGATGGTGGAGCAGGCGGCGGCGAGCGACGACCTGGACGGCGTCCGTGTCATCGAAACCGATGCGGCCACGGGTCCGCTCGCCTTTGGCGTGCTGCATCGCTACGTCGCCTTCCCGCGCGATTTCGCAGAGCGTTATGAGCCGGAGGAGCGCGATCTCGCGCTGGCGCACGAGCTTGGCCATCATGCGCGCGGCGATCTTATTGCGAACTGGGTCGCGCTCGCGGTGCTGGCGCTGCACTGGTTCAACCCGATCGCGTGGCGTGCCTTCCGTGCTTTCCGCGCCGACCAGGAAATCGCCAACGATGCGCGTGTGCTGGCGGGCATGAACCCGATGCGGCGGCACACTTATGCCTGCGCGATCCTGAAGGCGGCACACCCGACCTTCCTGGGCGGGGCTGTCTCCGCCACGTGCCACCTCCACACCATCGACGATCTGAAAGGGAGATTGAGGATGCTGACGACGACCAAGATATCGCCCGTGCGGCTTGTGACTGGGGCAGGGGCACTGTCGCTGCTGCTGGTCGCGGGGCTGGGCCTGACCGCCTCGGGCACCGCCGCCGTGGCCAAGGTACGCAGGTCGGTCGAAACGGCGACGGGCGTCGATATCGCGCGCCTCGACCAGGCGACGGTGCCGCCGCCGCCCGCCGCGCAAGCGCAAGCGCCCGCCGATGCCGCAAAGCTGCCCGCCCCCGCCGATGCGGCAGAGCCGGTCGAGCCTCCGGCCGCGCCGCACTCCACGACAACGACCACCACGACGACCATCTCGGACGATGGGAAGACTCGCCGCAAGGTCGTGCACGTCGTCCGTCGCGACAAGGACGGCAAGGTGATCTTGGACAATCTGTCCGGGATGGACAACCTGCCCGACGTCGTTACCGCAAACTGCAATACCAGGGGCAACACAGGGCCAATGGTTCTGAACAGTGAAAAAGACGGCAAGAAGCATATTGTCATCTGTTCGGACCGAATCGAACTCGTTGCCGCCAAGGGCGCGGCGATCGCCGCCAACAGCAAGGATATCGAGCGCAAAGCCTATGCCAGTGCGCTGACCGGTTTGCGGGCGGCGCGCGAGAACATGCTGCGGTCGCCGGAAATGGGGGCGGAAGCACGTGCCCAGGCTTTGGCGGGGATCGATACCGCGATCGCTGAAGTTGAAGCGGATATCGCCAAGGCGGATTGAAGCGGCCGGGTCGTGCGGGCTTGCGTCTGCCCGCACGACCCGCCATCTCGATGGGTATGAGCGACCAAATCTCCGGCGTGCCCGAGCAACTCGAGCCCCTTGTCGCGCGCTTGCTTGCCCCCAATCCGTCCCCTTTCACCTCGACCGGGACGCAGGTGCATTTGGTCGGCACCAGCGATGTCGCGGTGATCGATCCCGGCCCCGACACACCCGACCATATCGCGGCGATCGTCCGCGCCATCGCCGGGCGTCCGGTGCGCGCCATCATGATCACCCATACCCACCGCGACCACAGCCCAGGCTCGCGCCCGCTGGCGGCGGCGACGGGTGCGCCGATCGTCGGTTGTGCGCCGCTCGCGCTGGATGACGATGGCATCCGCAGCGACGCCTCCTTCGATCGCGACTACGCCGCCGACCGCATTCTGGCGGATGGGGAGGCCGTGACGGGGGACGGGTGGACGCTGACCGCGCTGGCGACCCCCGGTCACACCTCCAACCATCTCGCCTTTGCCTTGCCCGAGAGCCGCGCGCTGTTCACCGGCGATCATGTGATGGGCTGGTCGACCAGCATCGTTTCGCCACCCGACGGAGACATGGCGGCGTATATGGCAAGCCTGGAAAAGCTGCTGCCGCGCGACGACCGTATCTATTATCCCGCGCATGGCGATCCGGTTACCAATCCGCAGCGGCTGGTGCGCGGGATGCTCGGCCATCGCAAACAACGTGAGGGGCAGATCCTGCGGCTGCTCCGCGTCCAACCGGCGACGATCGCCACGATGGTCGAGCGCATGTATGTCGGGATCGATCCGCGCCTGTTTCCCGCCGCTGAACGATCGGTGCTGGCGCATTTGATCGACCTCGCACAGCGCGGCGAGGTTTTTGTTGATGCTGAGCTTTGGAGCGCGAAAGCATGACGATCGTCGGCAAATTCGCAGCGGCGCTGGCGCTGATCGCCGTGTTCATCCTGGGGCTGGTATGGGGCATCGGCGCTATGGTCGAGCACAAGCTTGCCGGCCCGGATCCCGTGACGATCGCCAGCGGGTCGCTGCAGGGGTTGCGCGAGCAGAACCGGCTGTCGGCCTTCGCCGCGCGGTTCGTTGCGGTCTCAACCTCGACCCAGACGCAATTCGGTTTGCAGGCCAAGAAGACGCTGATCATGCCGGGAACGGTTGAATATCACGTCGATATGGCGAAGCTGAACGCGCGCGACGTGACGTGGGACGCCAAAACCCGCACGCTCGGCGTCGTGCTGCCGCCGGTCGAAGCCTCTGCACCGCAAATCGACATGACGCAGATCCGGGAATATGGCGAAGGCGGCATCCTGTCCAAAATCACCGATGCCGATGCGAAACTCGAGGCGGCAAACCGCGCCGCCGGTCAAAAGGAACTCGTACGCCAGGCGCATGAAGCGGTGCCCATCCGGCTCGCCCGCGACGCCACGCGCCGTGCGGTGGAGCGGAGCTTTGCGCTGCCGCTCAAGGCGGCAGGCCTGGATGCGACCGTCAAGGTGCGCTTCGCCGATGAGGGACACGACAATAGCGAAGTGTGGGACACCACCAAGTCCATCGCCGAAGTGTTGGCCAATCGTGAATAACGAACGGCGCGGTTCCTTCATCGCCGATTCAATGGTATAGCCCCCTATCGATTCGATTTCGTCGGGGGGCGAGCATGGCATCTTTAGCGGAATCTCATCGGATCGTTGTGAAAGACGATCGTTTCTTTTTCATCACGTCGCTTATCATGGCGGCGATTGTCGTCGCGGGCTTCTCGTTAATGATCGTCACGGGCCGGTCGAGCTTTGGCTCCCCGCCCATTATTCACGCCCATGCCGTGGTCTTCATGGGCTGGGTGGTGTTGTACGTGACGCAGAATGCGCTGGTCGCGCGGGGCTCGATCGCGCTGCATCGGCGGCTTGGGTGGATTGCTGCGGGCTGGGTCGTGGCGATGATCGTGCTCGGCACGGTCGTGACGGTGCGCGTGATACGGCTCGGGCATACGCCTTTCTTCTTTCCACCGGCCTTGTTCCTGGTGCTCAATCCGGTGATGATTCTGACCTTCGCCGCCCTGATCGTCGCTGCGATCGTGCGGCGGCGGCAGACGGAGTGGCATCGGCGGCTGAATTTCTCGGGAATGGCATTGCTGCTGGGGCCGGCATATGGGCGGTTGCTGCCAATGCCGTTTTTGATCCCTTATGCCTATGAGGTCGATACTCTGGCCGTGCTGATCCTTCCCGTCATCGGCATCGTCTTTGATCTGCGCCGTAACGGCACCGTTCATCCGGCCTGGTGGTGGGGTCTCGCGGCGATCATCGGATCGACGCTGCTCTCCGAAGCAATCACCTACAGCCCGCTGGGCACGGTCCTGTACCGCGTGGCAACGGAAGGATCGGCGGGCGCGTCGATTGCACCGCTTGCCTATCCGCCATTCCCGCTCTCTTGATCGCGCGGCCGCGCGCGTCCATGTGCAGCGCGCAAACGCGGGAGCATGGTGATGGACGCACGTGGTGGTATCGGCGGAAGCCTGACCGGGCTCGATTTGAGGGCTGAGATCGATCAGCTGCGCAAGGAGCGCAACGCCGTGATCCTGGCGCATTACTACCAGAAGCCCGAAATTCAGGATCTGGCGGATTTCGTTGGCGACAGCCTTGATCTGTCGAAAAAGGCTGCGGCCACGGATGCCGATGTCATCGCCTTTTGCGGCGTGCGCTTCATGGCGGAGACCGCCAAGATCCTCAGCCCCGACAAGATCGTGGTGCTGCCCGACATGGACGCCGGGTGCAGCCTGGAAGACAGCTGCCCGCCCGACCAGTTCGCCGCGTTCCGCGCCGCGCACCCTGATCATATCGCGCTGACATATATCAATTGCTCGACCGAGGTGAAGGCGCTCTCCGACGTGATCGTCACGTCGTCGTCGGCCGAGAAGATCCTCAGCCAGATCCCGCTCGACCAGAAGATCATCTTCGGCCCCGACAAGAATCTCGGCGGCTATCTGGCGCGAAAGACCGGGCGCGAGATGTTGCTGTGGCCGGGCGTGTGCATCGTGCACGAGGCGTTCAGCGAAACCGAATTGCTCAAGCTGCAATTGCAACATCCGGGCGCGCCGGTCGCGGCACACCCCGAATGCCCGCCCTACATTCTCGATCATGCCGATTATGTCGGGTCGACCAGCGGTATCCTGGCCTATGCCGATGCGATGGCGGGCGATACGCTGATCGTCGCGACCGAGCCGCACATCATCCACCAGATGGAAAAGGCCGCACCGCTCAAGAACTTCATCGGCGCGCCGGGGGCGGACGGCAATTGCAACTGCAATGTCTGCCCGTACATGGCGCTTAACACGCTCGAAAAACTCTACCTCGCCTTGCGCGACCTGACCCCGCGCGTGGAAATCGAGGAAGGGCTGCGGCTGCAGGCCAAGAAGAGCCTCGATGCGATGCTCGCCATGGCGAGCGGCACGGTGGGGCAGGGCGATCTGGGTCCTGTAAGAGCATGACCTTCCAGCTCGATCGTTTCGACCTCGCTAGCTTCGTGCAGGCGACGCTGGCCGAAGATTTGGGGCCGGGCGGGGACATTACCTCTGCCGCCGTCATTCCGGCGGAGGCGCGCTTTACCGGGGTGATGGACAGCCGCGATGCGATCGTCGTCGCTGGACTGCCGATCGCCGAGGCGGTTTTCCGCGCGCTGGACCCGGATGTCGAAATCGAGCGACTGGTGGAGGATGGGCAAGCCGTTGCGGCGGGCACCGATCTGTTGCGCCTCCACGGTTTGGCGCGGGCGATGCTGACGGCGGAGCGGTCGGCGCTGAACACGGTGCAGCATCTGTCGGGCATCGCGACGATGACCCGCGCTTATGTCGAGGCCATCGCAGGCACCGGCGCGACGCTGCTCGACACGCGCAAGACCATTCCCGGTCTGCGCGTGCTGGGAAAATATGCGACGCGCATGGGCGGTGCGACCAACTATCGCATGGGCCTGTGGGACGCCGCGATGATCAAGGACAATCACGTCGCGGTGGCGGGGGGTGTCGGCCCGGCAACCGCGCGCGCGAAAGCGGCGGGGATCGCGCGGATCATCGTTGAGGTCGACGCGATCGACCAGATCGAGCCCGCGCTGGCGGCGGGCGCGACGCATTTGCTGCTCGACAATATGGACGTGCCCACACTCCGCACGGCGGTGGCGCAGGTTGCGGGGCGCGTGCCGACCGAGGCGTCGGGCGGCGTGCGGCTCGACACGATCCGCGCGATTGCTGAAACCGGCGTGACCTATATCAGCGTCGGGCGCTTGACGCAGTCGGCTCCGGCGGCCGATATCGGGCTCGATTTCACGACAATATAAGGGGCGGGCGATGCGGATGTCTCTGGCGATCGGATGCGGGGTGCTGGCGATGCTGCCGGTGGCAGCGCAGGCGCAAAGCTATCAATGCACTGTCCCGGCGACGCTGCCGCGCCCGCACCCCGATGTCGCCTCGGCCAGCCAGCCGCAGCGTGTGCGCCCGATCACCGGCTATACCCTGGCGCTGACCTGGGCACCCGAATATTGCCACAAGAATTTCCGGGATCCGTCTGCCAAATTCCAGTGCCAGAGCGGCAATCGCTTCGGCTTCACGCTCCACGGCCTGTGGCCCGATGGGGTGGGCAAGGAATGGCCGCAATATTGCACCTCGACCGCGTTGCTGCCTGCGGCGCTGATCAAGGAGCACCTTTGCTCGACGCCCTCGCCGCAGCTGCTCCAGCACGAATGGGCCAAGCACGGCACCTGCATGGGCACGACGCCCGATGCCTATTTCAGCAAATCGACCGGGCTTTATGCCAAGTTGCGCTACCCGGACATGGATGCCTTGTCGCGCAAGCCGCTCAATGCCGGGCAATTGGCTGAGGCGATTGCCGCCGCCAATCCCGGTGTCCCCGCCAATGCTGTGCGCGTCACGGTCAACGCGATGGGCTGGCTGGATGAGCTGTGGCTGTGTCTCGACAAGCGCTTTGCCTATACGCGCTGCGAGACTGGCTCTGGCGGCATTGCCGACAATGCCACGGTCAAAATCTGGCGCGGCAAGCGCTGAGCGCGTCTCCGCGCCGAGGGATCAGCCGTTAATGGTGGCGGTCGACGGGTGATGCTTGTCGAGATGGCGCTTGATGATCTTCAGGTTGCGCGTGTTTGAGCGGAACAGGAAATCGGGAACGGCACCCACCACCGGAATGATCCCCAGCAGAAAATCGATGCCGACATTACCGAACATCCGGGCCATCTGGAGCTTGGACATGCCGAGATTGCGCGCCTCCCACACCATCCACGCGCCCATTGCGGCACCGATCGCATCGCCGCCAATCGGGATCAAGTCGAGGATGACGTCGAGCCCAATCTTGCGGTTGAGCACCGGCACCGTGAACAGCCCTTCGAGCAAATGCTCCATCGCCTCAATCCGCTTGCGCACTGCGGCCGGATCGCGCCCCGTATAGCTGGAGGCGAATGCGCCGAGGGGCGGGGGGCTCATGCGAGTGGTAGTGTCGGCCATGTCACCTCAATTGGTGTCGCTGCGGAGATGATTCAACGGGTGCCACGCCCGCGAGTTCCCGGTCCACGCTTTCAATCGGATACTGACCAGCGACCAGCGCAGCGGACGCGCAATCGGGATGAAGGCGACTTCGCTGGCAAGGGCAGCATCGGCAATGGCGATTTGCTGCGCGCGCATCCGCGGCGAATCCGCGTCGCGGGCGGCGTCGATCGCGGTTTGCGTTGCCTCGCTGCAAAGCTGGCAGGCGGTTGCCACGTACCAGCGGCCGCTATCATAAGGCGCGACCGCGTCGATCAGGCGGAGATCGGCCGGGGCCTCGGCCGCAACGCGCTCGGGCACGATGCCAAGCGATACCAAGGCTGCACCGACATAGCCGTAGAGCAGGTTCGCGCCGGGCCCGTCGGGAAGCGCGACACGGATCGTGATTTCGCCTGGATGGGTGGTCTTCCAACGCGCGATGCGGGCTGCGGGATCTTCGGCCGTGCCGTTTTCGGTTTGCGCCCATGCCGGGATGGCGGGGGGAGCCGCCGAATCGAGTTGCTCGGGCAGCAATTGCGATACCGGTGCCCAATCGGGGGAAATGGTGGCGGTGAACGCGGCTCGGTCAAAGGCCTGGGCGATCGCCGCGCGATTGGCGGGATCAGCCAGCACTCCCACGCGGTTGACGATCGCCAGGCCGAACAGGCCAGCGGCTGGATCGAGCCGTCGGTTGATGGGCGCAATCTGGGTAAGGCCGACCAGCGGCCAATCCGCGAAGGTGCCGCCGGTTACAAGTTGTGCCTCGCGCCGCTCGAACCGCACGATCGCGCGCGCCGCGCGCTCGCCAATCAAGCGGATGTTGGCAGCCGCAGGCGGTTCGACCGCATCTTCGTCGGGGCTGCGGGCCGGGTCGAACGCGGGGCGCAAGAGAACGCTGCGCCCGCGTTGTGCGGTGGCGCGATACGGGCCGCTGCCGCCGGGCGGTTTGGTGCGGAAAATCGCCAGCTCGGGCTGGGCGAACAGCTTGAGCAAATCCGGCCGTGGCCGCTTCAGGCGGATCTCGATGACCTCGGGCGTCATCTCGACGATTTCGTCGATCGCGGTCAGATACGGGCGCAACGCGTTGCGGGATCCCGCCGCGATTTGTCGGCGCAGCACCTTGACCACCTCGGCAGCGGTGACCTTTTCGCCGTCATTCCACTCGCTGTCGCGCAAGCGGAAGATATAGCTCCGGCCCTGGTCGATCACGCTCCACCGTTCGGCCACGCCCGGTTCGATCTGGCCGCTCGCGTCGAAGCGCACCAGGCCCTGCGCGGTCGCGTCGAGCATGAGCCGGGCGGGCGTGTCGAGCGCGCCGCGCGCCGGATCGGCCAATGCGGGAGCCGCTCCGATCGCGCTGACCGTCACCGGACCGTCGTCACCCCGCGCATTGCACCCGGCGAGCAGGGCAAGCGCGGCAAGGGCGGTATGGCGGATCCTCTCAGGGTGCGTGGGTACTCGGAGCATGGCCGCCCTTGTGCCACCCGGTCGCGGTGCGCGCCACCCGATCGTTCGCTATTCCATCGGGATTGGTGGTGTGGTCGTCTTACCCGAACGACCGGTGCGGATCGTGCGCGATCAACATCGTGTCGTCGCGCGCGATAACGGCGAGCGCCAGCCCCGCTTCGCGCGCGCGGTCGATGGCGAGGCTGGTGGGGGCGCTGATCGTGATCAGCATCGGGAAACCCGCCCGGACCGTCTTTTCCACGAGTTCCTGGCTGGACCGTGCCGATAGCAACACGAAGCCGGTGGCGCTGGAGATGCCGTGGCGTGCCAGCGCCCCGATCAACTTGTCGAGCGCGTTGTGGCGGCCGACATCTTCGCGCGCGAGCACGATATCGCCGGCCACGCTGCAAAAGGCTGCGGCATGCGTGGCACCCGTCGCGCGTCCGAGCCGCTGGTGATCGCGCAACTGGCCGAGCGCGCGTGCGACGGCAGCGCGCGGGAGCGATATCCGGGCGGTGACCGGGGGGAGCGGCGCAAGCGCGGCCGCGATGCTGTCGATCCCGCATATGCCGCAACCGCTTTCCGACACGCGCGTGCGGGCGCGCGCAAGGATGCGGGGGGTGGAGCGTTGCGGCAGTTCGGCGCGGACGATCCAGCCGCAGTCAACTGCCACGATGCTCGGCTCGGTCAGCTCGGCGAGCGTCGCCAGCCCTTCGCTGATCGTGAAACCGGTGACGAAGTCGGCCAGATCGGTCGGCGTGCCCATCATCACGGCATAGCCGATGCCGTTATACTCAATCGCAATCGGTGCTTCGACCGGCACGCTGCGATCGATCGCCGCACCGGGCGTGTTATCATAGGCAACCCGCAGCACCGGCACATCGCGGACCGCCGCGGTCAGATGCGCGAGGTCGTCGGGGCGGTTGATGTTGACCAAGCCCAGCTCGGTGTCGTCGATCCGGCGGGCGTCGGTGAGCGCGATCCAGGATTCGAGCGAGCGCGCGCCGGTGGCGATATGCGCGTTGAGCCGGGTGGCGAGCGATGTCGGCCACCAGCCGATCGCCGTCTGCCGGTCCAGCACTGCCGCGCCCGGACCGTCCAGCAAGCGTCGCAGCGTGGTGGGCAAGGGATGGACATCGACGGGTACGGTCAGCACGGCATCATATCCGTGCACGGCAGCATAATGCAGCGCGGCATTCAGCGCGCCGAGCGGCCCGAGCCCCGGTTCCGGCCGGTCGGCGACGCTCTCCAGGCCATCCCAGACGCGTCCGCACAGCACAACATGATCGACCTGTGGCGATAGCGCGGCTGCGCAGTGCGCGAGCAGCGGGGCACCGTTCCACTCCGCGAGCGCTTTGTCGGTGCCGAAGCGGCGCGACTGCCCCCCGGCCAGGATCGCGCCTAGCGCGCGCATGGCACGATCATTTCGCCTCCGCGTCGCTCCGCACCTGCGCGTGCGCCAGCAGGGCGAAAATGCCCGCGCCGCCGAGCAGATTGCCGAGGATCGCCGGGATTAACGACGACGATATCAACGCGAGCGCCGATGCCTTGCCGCTGAAGATCAGCAGGAAAACCTCGGACGAGCCAACGATCGAATGGCTGAACCCGGCGAGCGCGACGAGATAGGTGATCGCGCTGATGATAAGGAAGGATTGCGCGCGGGCGCTCGGCAGCGTCCAGGCGAGGATGGCGATGAAGAAGCCGGCCGGAACCGCGTTGACGAAGGTCGCGCCCGATCCGAGCGTCGTCACCTTGGTCGCGACCGCGATCATCGCGGTGCGCAGCGCGTCGTCGCCGATCAACCCGCCCGCCATCGCCGACGCGACCAGCGCAGTGCCTGCGAGATTGGCGAGGATCACCAGCCCCCACAGCCGGAGCGTAAGCCCCAGCGCCGCAAGCGAAGGCTTGGTGGCGAGCGGCAGCATCGCGGTGATCGTGCTTTCGGTGAACAGCTGCATCCGCCCAAGCACGACAATCAGGAATCCGATCGGATAGCCGAGCGACACCACCGCCGGTCGCCACGGTGCATCGGGCAGGTGCGCATAGAGCGCGCCTTCGAACAATAGCGAAGCGTTGATCGCGATCCCCGCCGCAAGGCCCGACCATAATAAGGCGGCGGCTGGGCGTTTGACTGCGGTTTCGCCCTCTTCGCGCACGGTTCGGTGGAGATCGGTCGCGTCAGCCGCACCGAGATCATCGTCGCTTTTGGGGGTCTCGTTGCCGGACGCCACGGACCGGCTGCCATGCGCAAAAGTACGACTTAGCCGCGATCGCGAAGCGGTCATCGCTCCGCTTCCACCCGCACCGGCACCGATTTCGACGCGGGCGTGCCCGATAGCGCGTCGTGGTGCTGCATCGGCACCAGCACGTTGCATTCGGGGTAATAGCCGGCGATCGTGCCGCGCGGGAGCTGGTAGGCGGTCAGTTTCAGGCCGCTCAGTCGGCGGTCGTGGCCGTCCGCGACATCAGTGATAAGCGCGATTGTCTGGCCATCGCTGAGCCCGGCCTCGGCAATGTCCTCCGGGCACATCAGCACGATGTCGCGCGAGCCTTCAAGCCCGCGCAGCCGGTCCGAATAGCCGTAGATCGTCGTGTTGAACTGATCGTTCGAGCGCATCGTGATCAGGCGGTAGCGGCCCGGCGCATCCTGAAAGCCAACCGAGTTGAGCGCATCCGGCGTGGTGAACACCGCCTTGCCCTCGGGCGTCTTCCACACCCGCTCATGCGCGCCATTGCCGCGATAGAAGCCGCCCGCCTGATACATGCGTTTGTTATAATCGCGGAAATCGTCAGGATAGGTCCGTTCGATCAAGTCGCGTACCAACCCGTAATTGGCGGTCCAGGCGTCCCATTGCAGTGCAGGCAGCGGCGGGAGCGTCGCCTTGGCGATGCCGGCGACGATCGCCAACTCGCTCTTCACGCTCTCCGACACTGGCGCGCGATACCCGATCGAGGCGCTGATCATCGAAAAGCTGTCCTCACTGGTGATGGTCTGCGGTCCGCTTGCCTGCTCGTCCGTCTCGAAGCGACCGAGACAGGGGAGGATATAGGCTTGTTTCGCCGGAAACAGGTGGCTGCGGTTGAGCTTGGTCGAGACCATCACGGTGAGGTCCTGCGCTGCCCAGGCCGCCTCCATCCGGTGTTGATCGGGCACGGCGCGGACAAGGTTGCCGCCAAGCGAGATGAACGCTTTCACTTTGCCCTCGAACAACGCCTCGGCGGCGTGGACGATGTTCATGCCGTCCTCGGTCGGCGGATCGAAGCCGAACAGTTCCTTTAATTTATCGAGCGGGACGAGATGCGCTTTCTCGGCGATGCCGACGGTGCGCTGGCCCTGCACATTGCTGTGCCCGCGCACCGGGCAGCAGCCGGCACCCGGGCGACCGATATTGCCGCGCAGCAGCAGCAAATTGACCAGCATCGCGATGTTGAGCGCGCCGTGCGCATGTTGCGTCAGGCCCATGCCATAAACGCCGATCACCTTTTCGGCGGCGATATAGATGGCGGCGGCCTCGCGCAGCGCGGCTTCGGTCAGGCCGGATTCGCGCTCGATTTCGGCCCAGTCCGCGTCGCGGCAGGACTGGATGAAGCTGTCGAAGCCAGTGGTGTGTTGCTGGACGAAGGCGTGATCGATCACTTCTGCGGTGCCCGCTGCCTTGGCGGCATCGTCGGCCTCGACCACGCATTTGCACAGCCCGAGGATCGCGGCGATGTCACCACCAGCCTTCACCTGGTGATATTGGTCGGAGATGGCGGTCTCCTTGCCGGTCAGCATTGCCGCCGGGCTTTGCGGATCGACGAAGGAGACGAGGCCCTGTTCGATGACGGGGTTGAAGGTGACGATCTTGCCGCCGCGATCCTTCAATTCCTTCATCGGGTGGAGGAAGCGCGGGCTGTTGGTGCCGGGGTTCTGGCCGAATACGAAGAAGGCGTCGGTTTCGGCGAGATCCTCCCACACGATCGTGCCGACGGGCGAGCCGATCACCTTGGTCAGCCCGACCGACGTGGTCTCGTGGCACATGTTGGAGCTTTGCGGCAGGTTGTTGGTGCCGTGCACGCGCGCAAGCAGCGCGTAGAGATAGGAGGCTTCAAGCCCGGCATGGCCCGAGGCGTAGAACACCGCGCTGTTTTTGGGCAGCGCGGTGAGCGTTGCGCCGATTGCGGCGAACGCCTCGTCCCACGATACTTCCTCATAGCGGTCGGTCGCGGCATTGTAGCGCAGCGGGTGCGTCAGGCGGCCGGTCTTTTCGAGGTCGTGATCCTTCCAGTCGCGCAGCGCGGTGACGGTGTGGCCTTCCTCGTCCCAGAAGGCGGGGGTGCAGCGCGCGCTGGTGAGTTCCCACAGCGTCGCCTTCGCGCCGTTTTCGCAAAATTCGAAGGCCGAATAATTGGCGGGCTTGGGCCAGGCGCAGGAGACGCACATCACGCCCTTGGGCTTGTTGATCCGACCGAGACTGCGCAGCGCGGCGGGGCTGGGCAAGGCGTCGCCATAAGCGTGCGCAATCCCTCGCAACGATCCCCAGCCACCAGCCGGACCAGCAGCGTGGGGAAGGTCCTTTTGCTCGGCCATGTCTGCGCGCCTTGTCGATACGATCGGGAATGTCAGATGCTGCTTACGCTGCAATCGCTCTCTGGCTCAACGCCGAATGCGCGACGAGGTTGCACGGCGGATCACCCGCGCGTTGGTGGCGGGGCCAGATTCTGGCCGGTTGCGGGCTTGTCAGCCGGAGGAGAGTCGAACATGACGCCGCGCAGTGGCTGTGCTGATGCGGGGTTTGTGCCCCGAAATTCCGGAGGTTGGATGGCGGACGTTGCAAAGATCGGCCCCGACGGGCGCGAAGCGGCGGCGCGATGACCGGATTGATCGGCATCGATTGGGGCACCTCCAACCTGCGGGGATTTCGCTTCGATGCACGTGGCATGGTGATCGAACGGCGCGTCTCGCCGCGTGGCATTGCGACGATCGAGGATGGCGCATTCGAGGCGGTGCTGGGCGAACTGGTCGAGGGGTGGACCGAGGATCGATCCCCAATCGTGCTGAGCGGGATGATCGGCAGCCGCAATGGTTGGCGCGAGGCCGCCTATCTGCCGTGCCCGGCGGATCCGGTCGCGCTGGCGGCGGCGACGCTCGGCTTTGATACGGCGCTTGGTCGTTGCCACATCGTGCCGGGTCTGGCGGTCGATCAGCCCGGTCGGCCGGCCGATGTGATGCGCGGCGAAGAGACGCAGATTCTGGGCGCGGGTGTGCGTGACGGCATGGTGGTCCTGCCCGGTACGCATAGCAAATGGGCGACGCTGGAGGCGGGCCGCGTGACCGGTTTCCGCACGGCGATGACGGGCGAACTCTATGCGGTGCTGCTGCGGCACTCGCTGCTGGGCCGCCTGGCCGAGGATCAGGGCGCGCGCGACACCGGCGCTGGCTTTGCCTGTGGGGTGGAGCGCGCGCTGGCCGATCCGGCGCTGTCGCTGCTGCTGTTCTCAGCGCGGGCCGAGGTGTTGCTGGGCGGGCTGTCGCCGCAGGAGGTTGCGGCGTATCTGTCGGGTTTGCTGATCGGTGCCGAAATCGGCGCGATGATCGGGAGCGCGCACAGCAGCATCACCATGATCGGCGATCCCGCGCTCAGCGCGCGCTATCGCACCGCCTTCGGCCTTGCCGGGCGACAGGACATCAATCTCGTCGATGGCGATGCGGCAACCGCCGCCGGGCTGTGGACGATCGGAAAGGAAATCCGATGACCTTCGAAGACGTGCTGCAAGAGCTTCCGCTGATCGCGATCCTGCGGGGGCTCACGCCGGCCGAGGCGGCACCGGTGGCGCGCGCTTTGTTCGCGTGCGGCTTCCGCTGCCTGGAAGTGCCGCTCAATTCGCCCGAGCCGTTTGCGAGCATCCGCGCCATCGTCGATACGGTGGGAGACACCGCGCTGGTCGGGGCGGGGACGGTGCTGCACCCGGACGATGTGCAGCGCGTCAAGGATGCCGGAGGGCAAATCGTGATCTCGCCCAATTGCAATATCGAGGTGATCCGCGCGACCAAGGCGCTGGGGCTGGTGTCGCTGCCCGCCTTCTTCACCCCGACCGAAGCCTTTGCCGCGATCGACGCGGGGGCCGATGGCCTGAAGCTGTTCCCCGCCGAAGTCGCCGGTCCGCAAGGCCTGAAGGCGATGCGGGCGGTGTTGCCGAAGGCGATGCCGGTGTTTCCGGTTGGCGGCGTCGATGCCGAGACGATGGCCGCTTATTGTGATGCCGGGGCGGCGGGCTTTGGCATCGGATCGTCGCTATATGCGCCGGGCCGTTCGGCTGAAGACACCGGCGCGCGCGGACGTGCGCTGGTTACCGCCTTCCGGGCGGCGCGCGCCACCGGGTAGGTCGCGCGCCGCCCGGTCGACGGGGCCTGTCGCTACGCGTTAGTGCGTGGTCGACAAGCGGAAGATCATCCGGTGGTGATAGGGATGCGCGGGATCGACGCGCGCCGATCCGAACGCCGGTTGGTTGGGCGTGTCGGGGAAGAGCTGCGGCTCGAGCGCGATGCCGTCGCCCATCCGGTACAGGTGCCCGCTTTTGCCGATCAGCGTGCCATCCAGGAAATTGCCGGTGTAGAGCTGAACGCCGGGTTCGGTCGTCAACACCTCGAGCACGCGACCCGAGGCCGGATCTTCCAGCCGCGCCGCGAGCTTGGGCTCCTTGGTCCGCCCGGCATCGAGCACGAAATTGTGATCATAGCCGCGGCCGAACACGATTTGCGGATCGGTGCCGTCGCGTATGCCATCCTGCAGCACGCGCCCGTGCGTGAAATCAAACACGCTGCCCGCGACGGGCTTCAGCACGCCGGTCGGGATCAGCTGCGCGTTGACGGGCGTGTAACGGGCGGCGGGGATGGTCAGCCGATGTTGCAGGGCACCTTGGGGCGCGCCATCCCCGGCAAGGTTAAAGATCGCGTGGTTGGTGAGGTTGACGATCGTCGGCGCGTCGCTGGTCGCGTCATAGTCGATCGTCACATTGCCGGTGTCATCGAGCGCATAGGTGGCGGTGACCGCGAGCGTGCCGGGATAGCCCTGGTCGCCCGCTGCACTCGTCAGCGCGAAGGTGACGCGCGCGGTGGGGCCGGAGCTGACCGAGACGACGCGCCAGGGCAGTTTATCGAAGCCCTTGGTCCCGCCATGCAGCGAGTTGCTTTTGTCATTCTGGGCGAGTTGGATGCTCTTGCCATCAAGCGTGAAGCGTCCGCCGGCAATGCGATTGGCATAGCGGCCAACGCTTGCACCCCAGAAATTGGGATGATCGACATAGCTTTGCAGATCATCATAGCCGAGTTCGACATCGGCAAGCTTGCCGTCCCGGTCGGGGGCCTTCAACGCCTGCAGCGTGGCACCGAAGGAGATGATCGTCGCGCTGACGCCGTTCGCGCCCTTCAGCGTCACCGCTTCGACGGCCGTGCCATCGGCCAGCGTCCCGAACGGGCGTCGTTCCGCCGACGCGGCAAAAGCGGGCGTCGCAGCGCACGTCGCGAGCGCTGCGAGCAGCGTTGTTTTCGTCCAACCCAGACCGTTATGCCGCATAAACTCTCCCGTCGTTGACCAGTTTGATCTTGCTATATACTCAGACAAAATAGATGCAAAGGGCAGTCGGCGCGATTGTGGATGCCGCCGGACTGGTCCGAATGACGGAGAAATAGAGTGACGGTTTCGCTGATTCAGATCCGCCAGCCAGACGGCGTGCGTGCCGTAGTCGTCGCGGAGGGCGATACGCTGCGGACCGTTCCGGGCGTGGCCACGGTGGTGGAATTGGCGCGCCGCGCGCTTGCCGAGCGGCGCAGCCTGGTCGAGATGGTCCAGGCGCTGGGCGAGGGCGCACCGGTCGATCTGTCAGGCGTCACCGTGCTCGCGCCGATCGACCACCCCGATACCGCGCATTTGCTGATGACGGGCACGGGCCTGACGCACCTCGGCTCGGCTGAAGGACGCGACAAGATGCACCGCGCCATCAACGATGCCGCGCAGCAGACCGATTCGATGAAGATGTTCCTGATGGGCGTGGAGGGCGGCAAGCCCGAGGGCGACGCGGTCGGCGCGCAGCCCGAATGGTTCTTCAAGGGCGATGGCAGTGCGTTGATCGCACCCGACGCGCCTTTGCCTTCACCGTCATTCGCGCTTGATGCCGGGGAGGAGCCTGAAATTGCGGGCATCTACCTGATCGATGAAGACGGTACGCCGGTGCGCCTCGGCTTTGCGCTCGCCAACGAATTTTCGGATCATGTAACCGAACGCGGCAATTATCTGTGGCTCGCCCATTCGAAATTGCGGCCGGCAGCGCTCGGCCCGGAATTGCTGATCACCCCCTTGCCATCGCATGTCGAGGGCAGCAGCAAGATCCTGCGCGATGGCGCGACGCTATGGGAAAAGCCGTTCGTGTCGGGCGAAGCCAATATGTCGCACAGCATCGCCAATCTTGAGCATCACCATTTCAAATATGCGCTGTTCCGGCGTCCCGGCGACGTGCACGTCCATTTCTTCGGCACGGCGACGCTGTCGTTCAGCGATGCGGTGCAGACCCAGGCGGGCGACATTTTTGAGATTGCGGCGGCTCCGTTCCGCTATCCCGTGCGCAACCCGATCGGTGCGGAACCCGCCACGCCTGTGTCGGTAAAAACCCTGTGAGCCCGATCCGCGTCGCCATCGTTGGCCTCGGCAAGATTGCCCATGACCAGCATTTGCCCGCGATCGCCGGGTCGCCCGAGTTTGAATTGGTCGCGGCGGCAACGCTGGCCGGGACGCTCGCCGATGTGCCGGTGTTCGCGTCGGTGGAGGCCATGCTCAATGCCGACATCGCGATCGATGCGGTGGCGATGTGCCAGCCGCCGCAAGTGCGCTTCGATGCCGCCGTGCAGGCGATCCGCGCGGGCAAGCATGTGTTGCTGGAAAAACCGCCCGGCGCGACTCTGTCGGAGGTCGAGGCGCTGACGCGTTTGTCCGAAGCGGCGGGGACGACGCTGTTCGCAGCCTGGCATTCGCGGTTCGCGCCTGCGGTGCACGACGCTCGCGCATGGCTGACCGAACGGCGCATCAACCATGTCGAGATCACCTGGAAAGAGGATGTCCGGCGCTGGCATCCCGGGCAGCAATGGATTTGGGAGCCGGGCGGGCTCGGTGTGTTCGACCCCGGCATCAACGCGCTGTCGATCGCGACGCGCATCCTGCCGCGCCATTTCTATTTGCACGACGGAACGCTCGACTTCCCCGCGAACCGTGCAGCCCCGATCGCCGCTGAACTCAACATGATCGGCATGAGTGGCGCGCCGGTCCACGCCGTGTTCGATTGGCGGCAGACCGGCCCACAGACATGGGATATCGTCGTCGATACCGATGACGGGACGCTGGCGCTGACGCATGGCGGCAGCCGCTTGGCGATCAACGGCGTGGTGCGGGACAGCGCCCCCGAGGCCGAATATGCCGCGCTCTATCACCACTTTGCGGCGCTGATCGCAAAAGGCGAGAGCGATGTCGATCGCACCCCGCTGCGACTGGTCGCCGACGCCTTTCTGCGCTGTCGCCGCCGCGATACGGACCCCTTCGACGATTGAATCGGCCTGAGCGGGCGCACGACGATCGTGATCGGCCGCACGGCGTTGCGGCCCGGATTCGTGCGCCGGTCTTCAACATCTTGCGCGCTGGCATTGTGCGCCATTCGCAGCGCGATCGGCGTTTGACGCGCTCGCTGGCCGCATATACTCAGACAATAGAGGATTGATTCAGGAGAGACAGGTAATGGCGATGGTGGCCCCAGTGGCGCGGATATCGGAAGGCGCGAGCGGACCAAAAGCAGGGCGGGCGCTGGCACTGCTTGCCAGCCTGTTCTTCATGTGGGGCTTCATCACCGTCATCAACGGTACGCTGTTGCCGCACCTGCGCAGCGTGTTCGCGCTGAGCTACACCCAGACCACGTTGATCGAATCGGTGTGGTTCATTGCCTATTTCTTCGCCTCGATCCCATCGGCGATGGTGATCGAACGGGTTGGCTATCAGCGCTCGATGGTCATCGGCCTGGCGATGATGGCGGTGGGTGCGCTGATCATGGTGCCCGCGGCAAAGCTGCCCTCTTATGAGGTCACGCTGTTCGCGCTGTTCGTGATCGCCAGTGGCATCACGCTGCTGCAGGTGGCCGCCAACCCCTATGTCTCGGTGCTGGGCAAGCCCGAGACCGCGTCATCGCGGTTGAACCTGGTGCAGGCGTTCAATTCGGCAGGGGCGACGCTCGCGCCGTTGTTCGGCGGCTATCTCATCCTTGGCCGCACGACCTCGGGCACGGCTGCGGCGGGGGCTGCGGCCTTGACCCCGGCCGAGCGGCTGGCCGACGCGCAATCGGTGGTACTGCCGTACGTCATCGTCGCTGTTGTTCTGGCGGTGCTGGCCGTCATCATCGCACGCTTCCCGCTGCCGCCAATGGGCGTCGCGACGCAGCGCGCCGCCAAAGCCCCCCCCTCGGGCAAGTCGCTCGGCTATCGCATCGCGCATCATCCGCTGTGGCAGCACCGCAATCTCGTGCTCGGCATCCCGGCGATCTTCATTTACCTGATCGCCGAGATCGGTGTCGGCAACCTGTTCATAAACTTCGTGTCGCAGCCCGAAATCGGCAATCTGACGCACCAGCAGGCGTCCAATTATCTGTTCCTGTTGTGGGGCGGGATGATGGTGGGCCGTTTGGTCGGGGCGTTCGCAATGCAGCGGGTCGAGGCCGGGCACGCGCTGGCAGTGGCCAGTATCGGCGCGACGATCGTAATGCTAATCGCCGCCTTCACCACCGGCCATGTCGCGATGTGGGCGCTGATCTCGGTCGGGCTGTTCCACTCGATCATGTTCCCGACGATCTTCACGCTGGGCATCAAGGGTCTGGGCCCGCTGACCGAGGAAGGGTCGGGCCTGCTGATCATGGCGATCGCAGGCGGCGCGCTGGTCGTGGTGCAGGGCTGGCTGGCCGACAGCTATGGCCTGCAGACGTCGTTCCTGTTGACCGCCGCGTGCGAGGTCTATGTGCTGTTCTACGCGCTGTGGGGCAGCAAGACGGCATAGCCGCGCTGAGGGGTGCACGGCCGGGTTGGCCGTGCGCCGGTTATGGGGTTCGTCTCGGTCAACGCTCAAGCGACCGGGACGCACCGCCTGCTCCTGCCAGGGCAGGGCGCATCGTTTCAGAGATATAAATGGTGCGGACGGCGGGACTCGAACCCGCACACCCTGAGGGCGAGGGATTTTAAGTCCCGTGCGTCTACCAATTTCGCCACGTCCGCATGTGCGAAAATTCCAAGCGTACCGCGCGGGTTGCGTCAAGTCGCTTAGACGTTGAGACGCGCGCGCATTTCCTTGCCAGGCTTGAAATACGGGACGCGCTTCGCGCCGACATCGACCAATTCGCCAGTGCGGGGATTGCGTCCAGTGCGCGCATCGCGCGCGCGGGTCGAAAAGGCCCCGAAGCCGCGGAGCTCAACACGTCCGCCCAGTGCCAGTCGCTTCGTGATCTCGTCGAAAAAGGTGGTCACCAGCGCCTCGATGTCGCGCATCGACAGATCGGGATTTTCGGCAGCCAGTGTCTGTACCAGTTCTGATCGGATCATCGTGTCGTTTCCCCCTGCCGTCGTGGCCATGCCCTTGCGGTACAAAAAGGCCGCTTCGGTCATGTTTTTTATCGCAATTCTGTCATTTACGATAGCCACGAAACGACGGGGAAAGACAGGGCAGGGCTACTCCATTTGGATGAATAACCCCGCCCTTTACGCTTACTTCTTGCTGTCGGCACCCTGCGCCTTGAGCGCTGCACCGAGGATGTCGCCCAGCGACGCGCCCGAGTCGGACGAGCCATATTGTGCAACGGCCTGCTTCTCTTCGGAGATCTGCATCGCCTTGATCGAGAAGGTCGGCTTCTTCGAACGGTCGAAACCGGTGACCATGGCGTCGAACTTCTGACCGGTCTGGAACCGCTCCGGACGCTGCTCGTCGCGATCGCGGCCGAGGTCGGTGCGCTTGATGAAGCCGGTCGCGCCGTCGTCGCCGACCTGCACTTCGAGACCCGCATCGCGGACTTCGAGCACGGTGACCGTGACGATGGCATTCTTGTTGAGGCCCGACGAAGCGTTGCCGCCTGCCGCTGCCGCACCGGCTGCCGGAGCACCACGCTCAAGCTGCTTCATGCCCAGCGAAATGCGCTCCTTCTCGGCATCGATGTCGAGCACGATCGCCTGAACGACCTCGCCCTTGCGATGCAGGTTGAGCGCATCCTCGCCCGACACGCCCCAGGCGATGTCCGACATGTGGACCATGCCGTCGACATCGTTGTCGAGGCCGATGAACAGACCGAATTCGGTCGCGTTCTTGACTTCGCCTTCAACGGTCGACCCGATCGGATGCGCTTCGGCGAAGGCTTCCCACGGGTTGCTGATCGCCTGCTTGAGGCCGAGCGAGATGCGGCGCTTGTCGGGATCGACCTCGATGACCACGACGTCGACTTCTTGGCTCGTCGACACGATCTTGCCGGGATGGACGTTCTTCTTGGTCCACGACATTTCGGACACGTGGACCAGGCCTTCGATGCCCGGCTCGAGCTCGACGAACGCACCATATTCGGTGATGTTCGTGACGCGGCCCGACAGCTTCGCGCCGACCGGATACTTGGCGGCGGCACCTTCCCACGGATCGCTCTCGAGCTGCTTCATGCCGAGCGAAATGCGCTGCGTGTCCTTATTGATGCGGATGATCTGGACGCGGACGGTATCGCCGATGTTCAGCACTTCCGACGGATGACCGACGCGCTTGTAGCTGAGGTCGGTGACGTGCAGCAGGCCGTCAATGCCGCCCAGGTCGACGAACGCACCGTAATCGGTGATGTTCTTGACGACACCGTCGATGATCTGGCCTTCAGCGAGGCTGAGGATCAGGCCGGAACGCTGCTCGGCGCGGGTTTCTTCGAGGATCGCACGACGCGACACGACGATGTTGCCGCGCTTGCGGTCCATCTTGAGGATCTGGAACGGCTGCGGGATGTCCATCAGCGGGGTGACGTCGCGCACGGGGCGGATGTCGACCTGCGAACCCGGCAGGAAGGCGACGGCACCGTTGAGGTCGACCGTGAAGCCACCCTTGACGCGGCCGAAGATGACGCCCTCGACGCGGGCAGTCTTGGCGAATTCGGTTTCGAGCGTGTCCCATGCGGCTTCGCGGCGGGCGCGGTCGCGCGACAGCATCGCTTCGCCGTGCACGTTCTCGACGCGGTCGACGAACACTTCAACTTCGTCACCGACCTTCAGGTCTGCCTTCTGGCCCGGCATCGCGAATTCGCGCAGCGGAACGCGGCCTTCCGACTTCAAGCCGACGTCGATGACGGCGAGGTCGTTTTCAATCGCGGTGACGGTGCCCTTGACGACGCGGCCTTCGAAGCTGTCGGCACCGCCGAGAGTCATTTCGAGAAGGGCGGCGAAATCGTCGCGGGTTGGGTTTGCCTGAGTGGCCATAAAGTCTTGTATTCCTAAATCATGTTCCGGCCAGCCGGTTGTCTCCGGCGGTCTTGGCCTATGGTGTCGGGCTGGCCGTATGCGCAACCCGACATCCGTCGATCGGAGTGGATGGAGGGGCAAGTCGCGCGAATGCGAAAAGGGCGCGAGAGGACATGCCTGTCGCGCCAGCCTCCGTGAACACCGCTCACCGGACCGCAGCCCTATAGCGGGATATGCGGCAGCGGGCAAGCCGTAGGAGGGCGTTGAAGCCACGGTGCCGGTGGCTATACCAGATAAGGAAAGATCATAGGGGGGCGATATGCGGAAGTACCGATCGGCGATGGGAATGAGCGCGGTATTGATGATCGGCGGCAGCGCCGCCGCGCAAGCCGTCGACGACCCGCTGACCCGCCCGATCGCCACCGATTATGCCGCGCGCTGGCTGGCCCCACAGCCGCCCAAGCGGATCTATGGCAACACCTATCTGGTCGGCTTCCGCAAGATGAACGTCGCGCTGATCGATACCGGGGCGGGGCTAATCCTGATCGATGCGGCGCTCCCGCAATCGGTGGCGGCGGTCGAGGCCAATATTCGCGCGCTGGGGTTCAAGCTGCGCGACGTGAAGTTCATTCTCAGCACCGAGCCGCATTATGACCATGCCGGCGGGCTCGCCGCGCTCGCGCGCGATAGCGGCGCGACGGTTGTGGCGAGCGCACCAGCCGCCAAAACGCTTCGGCAGGGGCATAGCGATGCCGATGACCCGCAATTCGGCCAATTGCCTGATCTTCCAGCGGTTACCGGCCCGCTGCGGGTGGTGAAGGATGGCGAGGTCATCCGGCTGGGCAAAGTCGGCGTCATTGCGGTGGCCACGCCCGGCCATACCGCCGGAAGCACGAGCTGGCGGTGGCGCTCGTGCGAGGCCGGACGCTGTTTGAACATGGTGTTCGCCTCCAGCATCAACCCGGTCTCGGTCGACGGCTACCGCTTTTCCGATCCGGCGCACCGCGCGATCGTCGCCACCTTCCGGCACACGATTGCGCGGGTCGGGGCATTGCCGTGCGACATCCTGTTTACGGCGCATCCCGACAATTCCGGCGGCGACGTGACGTTTGCGCGGTTCGAGCAGTACCCGACGCCCAATCCGTTTATCGATCCGGCCGCCTGTCGAAAACTGAGTGTCAGCTATACGGGGATCGTCGACGCCCGGCTGGCCAAGGAAGCGCAGCCTGCCGTCGTTCAATGAGCACGAGCGACCACCCTTCCGCCTGGGCCGATTACGCCTGGAGCCTAGCCTCCACAATCGCGATCGCGCGCTGCACGCTGGCTTCGATCGAGAGGAAGCTGGTGTCGAGCAACGCCGCATCGTTGGCGGGAACCAGCGGGGCGTTGGAGCGGGTGGAATCGCGTAAGTCGCGCGCGCGAATGTCGGCCAGCACCTTGTCGAGGCTGATCGTCGAGCCGTGCGCGCGCAGCTCGGCATGGCGGCGCTTCGCGCGGATATTGGGCGTTGCACGGATGAACAGCTTCGCGTCGGCATCAGGTGCAATCACCGTGCCGATGTCGCGGCCATCGAGCACTGCACCACCGGGTTGATAGGCGAAGCGTTTCTGCCGGTGAAACAACGCCGCACGCACCAGCGGATGCGCCGACACCACCGAGGCGAGCGAACCGATCGCGTCGCTGCGCAGGATCGGGTCGTCGAGCAGCGCCTCGTCAAAATCGCATGCGGCGACCGCGTCTGCCTCGATCGCGCCGTCCAGTTCGAGCCGCGCAACGTTCGCGGCGACGGCGCGATACAGCAGCCCCGTGTCAAGATGCGGCAGGCCATAATGCTGGGCGAGCGCCCGCGCGATCGTGCCCTTGCCGGAGGCGGCGGGACCATCGACAGCAATAATCATCGGCGAACACTCAAAGTACGTACCAATCCAAGGAGCGCGATCACCGCCCAGGCCAATTCGAGGGCGAGCGCGGGGAGGTTGTAGTTGACCATCAACGATATCGCCAGCAGCGATGCGCCAAGAAAATTCAGACCGTTCGACAAAAGGTTGGGCGCGGCATTTCGCAGCGTTTGATACGCGAAGCCGGCGAGAATGGTCAGGGCACCCACAAAGCCGATGATATCGGCCGCATGCGAATCGATCACCGGGCGTCGCCCTGCAATTGCCGGATCTGCGAGAAGAACGCGGGGTAACTGGTCGCGACCGGGCTCGCATCGTCGAGCGTCAGCGCGGCACCGGCATTGGTTTTGCGGCAATGGAGCGCCGCCACCGCCATGCTCATCGCAATACGGTGATCGAGCAAGGTCGCCACCGTGCCCCCGCCGGGAAGCGGATCGCCGCCGCTGCCGTCGATGATCATGCCGTCCTCGACCTCTTCGACGCGCGCGCCGATCACGCCGAGCGCGGCGGCCATCGCCGCGATCCGGTCCGATTCCTTGACACGCAATTCGTCAGCCCCGCGTGCGATCGTCCGACCGGAGGCGTAGGCGGCGGCGACGAACAGCACAGGATATTCATCGATCATGCTCGGGGCGAGATCGGGCGGGATTTCGATGCCGGTGAGTGCGGCATGACGCACGCGCAAATCGGCGACGGGCTCGCCACCAACCTCGCGCCGGTCGAGTTCCTCGATGCTGGCACCCATCATGCGGAGTGCCGTGAAGAGACCCGCGCGGGTGGGGTTGAGGCCGACATTTTCGACGACGATGTCCGACCCTGGCACGATCGTCGCAGCGACGACCAGGAAGGCGGCGGAGGAGGGGTCGCCGGGCACGACGATCTCCTGAGGAAGCAGTTCAGCCTCCCCCGTGATCGAAATGACCCGACCGCGCGGTGATGGCTCGACCGTCACCTTCGCGCCGAAGCCGCGCAGCATCCGCTCGCTATGGTCGCGGGTCGCCACCGGTTCGATCACGCGGGTGATCCCCGGCGTGTTGAGCCCGGCCAGCAACACCGCCGACTTCACTTGCGCCGAGGCAACGGGCAAGGTGTAGGTGATCGGAATGGCGGGGCAGATCCCGCGCAGCATCAGCGGCAACCGTCCGCCGGGGCTCGAGGTGAACTCCGCACCCATTTGCGACAGCGGCGTGATCACGCGGCCCATCGGACGCTTGGACAAGGAGGCATCGCCGATAAAGGTGGCGATAATCGGATGGCTGGCGACCAGCCCCATCAGCAGCCGCGTCGAAGTTCCGGAATTGCCCATGTCGAGCGCGTTCGCCGGTTGCAGCAAGCCGCCGACGCCGACGCCGTCGATCGTCCACACGCCGTCATCACCCCGGACGATGCTCGCGCCCATTGCGCGCAAGGCGGCGGCGGTGGCGAGGACGTCCTCGCCCTCCAGCAGGCCGGTGACGCGGCTGGTGCCGACCGCGAGCGCCGAAAACATCAGCGAGCGGTGGCTGATCGATTTGTCGCCCGGCACGCGGACGCGGCCGGTGAGCGGACCGGAAGGTTGGATTTCAAGCGGAGCGGGTGTAGGATGTGCCATCGGCCCCGCGCTTTGACAGTGCGCTTGCGCTATGGCAAGGCGCGCCCCACTTTGCGGCGTCGCGGTCGCAAGATCTCATTATCATCTTGAAGAAGGTCAACTCGGCATATGATCCAGCCGGAATGGGGCACGAAGCGTACGTGCCCGAAATGCGCCACCCGTTTTTATGACCTGGGCAAGGACGATCCCGTCACGTGCATCAATTGCGGTGCGCATTGGGAGCCGGAGCCGATCCTGAAGTCGAAGCAGCCGCTGCCGTTCGAGCAGGCCAAGCCCGAGTTGATCAAGAAGGACGATGATCTCGCCGGTGACGACGAGGATCTGGACACCGGTGAAGACGAAGAGCCCTCGCCCGACGACGAGGTCGATCTCGGCGGTGATGACGATCTCGGCGTGGAAGCGCCGACCAATGACGACGACCATTGATTTTCAGGTGTAATCGATGATTTTTTTGGCAAGCGGCGCATTGGCCGCTTGCCAAGGGCGCGCCGCCTCGGTAGGGGCGACGCCTTCCCGCTGAAGGGCCGGTTTAACGGACCTTCAAAAACGAGATGGGGCCGTAGCTCAGCTGGGAGAGCGTTCGCATGGCATGCGAAAGGTCAGGGGTTCGATCCCCCTCGGCTCCACCATTTTCCATATAAATCCTGAATGGCGTGTCACGGGACTAGAACCGCGGCACCGTCGAACCGGCCATGCCGCAAATCGTCCAATGCCGTATTGGCGTTTGGGAGCGGGTAGACCGTAGTCTTTACGACGATCCCGATTTTAGGGACGAGGCCGAGGAACTCGATTCCATCCTGCCGCGTGAGATTGGCAACCGAGACGAGTTGCCGTTCTTCCCAGAGAATGTCGTAGGGGAAGCTCGGGATATCGCTCATATGGATCCCGGCGCACACCACGCGGCCACCTTTGCGGACCGCCTTTAGCGCCATCGGTACAAGGTCCCCGGCCGTCGCGTAAATGATCGCGGCGTCCAGCCTCTCCGGCGGGCTTTCATCCGACCCGCCCGCCCACACTACCCCCAGGCTTCGCGCAAAGTCCTGCGTGCGGGTGTCGCCTGGCCGGGTGAAGGCGTAGACCGCGCGTCCCTGCCATTTGGCGACTTGCGCGACGATATGGCCGGCGGCACCAAAGCCGTAAATCCCGACCCGCTGGCCGTCGCCCGCGATTTTGAGCGACCGCCAGCCGATCATTCCTGCGCACAGGAGCGGTGCCAAGGACACGTCGCTACCTGTTTCGCCAAGCGGGAAGGCAAAACGCGCATCGGCGACCACCGACGTCGCAAACCCGCCATCGCGGGTATATCCGGTAAATTGCGGTGCATCGCACAGGTTTTCGCGCTGCTCCTGGCAATAGGGGCACACGCCGCAGGTGTGGCCGAGCCACGGGATGCCGACCCGTTCCCCGATCTGCAAGCCTGCAACGCCCGCGCCGATCGCGTCGATGCGGCCGACGATCTCATGGCCGGGAATGATCGGCGATTTCGGGTCGGGCAATTCGCCATCGACAACGTGCAAATCCGTGCGGCAAACCCCGCAGGCGAGCACCTTTACCCGGACCTCGCCGGGGCCGGGCGTACGATCGGGCAGTTCGGTCCATTCAAGCGGTGTTCCCGGGCGGTTCAGTACCATTGCCTTCATGGTCGCATACTCCTTGCACGGGTGTTTTGGCTTGCCCTGGACGGGCGCAGGTTCGCGATCGTTCAAACGAGAATTCCGACGATAACGGGCTAGGAGCCCGTCGGGAGGGTCGGATATTACGCACGCCTTTCGCCGGTCAGGGCCGTGCGGCGACCGGTCGGGATGGAGTGCGCAGCCCCGGTCTGTCGCATCACATCCCTCCACACCCCTAGCGTATCGGCGGGTCGGCGTTTACATGGACCGCCACGACTCGCTCCCCACCACGCGCAGGACACGGCATCTCATGGACATTCGACTCGGCTTAACTTTCGACGATGTCCTGCTGGTGCCCGCCGAATCGGACATCGTCCCCAGCCAGACCAACACCGCGACGCGCGTGACGCGCGGCATTTCGCTCGACATTCCGATCCTGTCCTCGGCGATGGACACCGTCACCGAAGCCGACATGGCGATCGTGATGGCGCAATTGGGCGGCATCGGCGTGCTCCACCGCAATCTCGAAGTCGACGAGCAAGTCGCTGCGGTGCGCGCGGTGAAGCGCTTCGAAAGCGGTATGGTCGTCAACCCGATCACGATCACCCCCTCGGCGACGCTGGCCGAAGCGCAGGCCCTGATGCTGCGCAACCGCATCAGCGGCATCCCGGTGGTCGAGGCCGATGGCAAATTGGTCGGCATCCTCACCAACCGCGACGTGCGCTTTGCCGAAAACCCGCTGCAGCCAGTGTCCGAGCTGATGACGCATGAAAACCTTGCCACCGTCTCGACGGGCGTCGGCAAGGAAGAGGCGCGGCGCTTGCTGCATCAACGCCGGATCGAGAAATTGCTGGTGGTCGACGAGCAATATCGCTGCGTCGGGCTGATCACGGTCAAGGATATCGAGAAAGCCGTCACCTATCCCAATGCGACCAAGGATGCTGCCGGACGGTTGCGCGTCGCCGCTGCGACCACGGTTGGCGACAAGGGCTTTGCACGGACTGAGGCGCTGGTCGATGCCGAGCTCGATCTGGTGGTGATCGACACCGCGCACGGCCATAATCGTGACGTGGCGCGCGCGGTTGAGCGGGTGAAGAAGCTCAGCAATTCGGTGCAGGTGATCGCGGGCAACGTGGCCACCGCGGAGGCAACGCGCGCGCTGATCGATGCCGGCGCGGATGGCATCAAGGTCGGCATCGGGCCGGGCTCGATCTGCACCACCCGCGTGGTCGCGGGTGTCGGCGTGCCGCAATTGACGGCGGTGATGGATTGCGCCGAAATCGGCCTGAAGGCGGGCGTGCCGGTGATCGCCGATGGCGGCCTGCGGACCTCAGGCGACCTCGCCAAGGCGCTGGCGGCAGGGGCATCGGCGTGCATGATCGGGTCGCTGTTGGCGGGCACCGAGGAAGCGCCGGGCGAGACCTTCCTGTACCAGGGCCGCGCGTACAAATCGTATCGCGGCATGGGCTCGGTCGGCGCGATGGGCCGCGGGTCGGCGGATCGCTATTTCCAGGGCGACATCAAGGACCAGATGAAGCTGGTGCCCGAGGGCATTGAAGGCCAGGTGGCGTTCAAGGGCCCGGCCAAGGACGTGATCCATCAGCTGGTCGGCGGGATTCGCGCGGCGATGGGCTATACCGGCTCGGCCACGCTGCAAGATCTGCAGGCGCGCGCGCGCTTTGTGCAGATTACGGGGGCTGGCTTGAAGGAAAGCCACGTGCACGACGTTGATATTACGCGCGAAGCGCCGAATTACCCGACGCGCTAACTGCATCTCCCTCTCCCCGCGTGCGGGGAGAGGGCTGGGGAGAGGGGCCGTGTTGTGCCACCTTCCCGTTGCGTCCCCCTCTCCCCGACCCTCTCCCCTGAAGGGGAGAGGGAGAAAGTTGCCATGACCCCATCTGCCCGCACCCAAGCCGCGATCGAACTGCTCGATCAGATCATCGCGGGCACCCGCGATTCGGGGGCGGCGGCGGATACGATCGTCGCGCGCTACTTTGCGACGCGGCGGTATGCCGGATCCAAGGATCGGCGCGCGGTACGCGAATTGGTCTATGCCGCGATCCGGGCACTGGGCGAACGTCCGGCCTCGGGCCGTGCGGCGCTGCTGGCGCTGGCCAAGGCCGACCCGGAACTTGCCGCGACCTTTGACGGCGTCGGCCACGGCCCGGCGGTGATCGGACCGAGCGAAACCCCGGCCAAGACCGGTATCGCGCCCAACTGGATCCTCGATCGCTTGCGCCAATCGGGGCTGGATGACGCCGAATTTCCGGCCTTGATCGACCGCGCGCCGCTCGACGCGCGCATCAACCGCGCGATCGACGAAGCGATCGAGATTGAGGGCGCCGAGCCGATTGCCGGGCTGCCCGACGGGTTGCGCCTGCCTTCGGGCACGCAAGTCGAGCAACTCCCCGCTTATAATCATGGCGCGATCGAAGTGCAGGATGCGGGCAGCCAGTTCGTCACGCTCGCCGCGCGCGCGCAAGCCGGGCAGCGCATCGTCGATCTGTGCGCGGGGGCGGGCGGCAAGACGCTGGCGCTGGCGGCGGCGATGGGCGGGCAGGGCGTGGTGCTCGCCACCGATACCGACCGTGCGCGCTTGTCCCGTCTCGCCCCACGCGCCGAACGCGCGCGCGCTGGGATCATCGAGACGCGACTGCTCAATCCGGGCCGCGAAGTCGAAATGCTCGACGATTGGGTGGGCAGCGCTGATTGCGTGCTGATCGATGCCCCCTGTTCGGGCACCGGCACCTGGCGGCGCAATCCCGAAGCGCGCTGGCGGCTCACCCCCGATCGGATCGAACGGCTCGTCGAGACGCAGCGCCATGTCCTCGAAGTCGGCGCGACACTGGTCAAGCCCGGCGGTGCCCTTGTCTACATCGTCTGTTCGCTGCTCGATGAAGAAGGGGCGGGGCAAGTTGCGACGTTCCTCGCGGCCAATCCGGGGTGGCGGGCGCAGCCGCTCGTTCTGGGCGCAGGACGGGCGCAGGGTGCGGGCACGCGGCTGACACCAGCGCATGATGCAACCGACGGGTTTTTTGTCGCGCGATTGCAACACGCGTGATAGCTCTGTCGCCGTGCCAAAGCTGGAGTATCTCATGCGCTATACGTCTGTCGCCGTCGCCGCTGCGCTGACGCTGCTCACCGTTGCGACTGCGGTGCAGGGGCAGCGCGGTGAGGATACGATCGATGGCCGATCGATGGCGCTGCTCGCGCGTGGCCGTGCGCTGCAGGCGGCGGGCAATCTTGATGCCGCGACCGATACGCTGGAAAGCGCGCTGGCGGTCGACCCGCGCAATCGCGGTGCATTCGTGACGCTGGCCGAAGTTGCCCAAACCCGTGGATTGCCGGGCAAGGCGATCCGCCTGTATCGGGAAGCGCTGTCGCTCGATCCCAATGATGTGGCGGCGCTCAGCGGGCAGGGCGAGGCGCTGGTCGCCAAGGGTGCCGTTGCGCGCGCGCGCGACAATCTGGCGCGGATCAAGACGGTGTGCGCCAAGCGCGCTTGTCCCGAGGTCGCCGCGCTCACCGCGTCGATTGCCAAGGGGCCGCCAGTGGTCACTGCCGCTACGACGGTTGCCGGAGCGACCGTAAAGAAGGACTGAGAGCGGTTTATCCTCACCAGAACGGGGAGAGACCCTTTTACGTCTTTGGCAAAGGGGTGGCCGGGGGCTATCCGTTAGGCGTCACGCTTGAGGCACGCCCCCTCCACCATTCGCTGAATGCTCATGGTCCCCCTCCCCGTGCCGGGGAGGATCAGGACAGCGCGTGCGCCAGGGCGACGAACTCGGCAACGCTGACGGTCTCGGCACGGCGGGTCGGGTCTATGCCCACGCGCTCAAGTGCATCAAGCGCGCCTGCCACACCCTTCAGGCTTTGGCGTAACATCTTGCGCCGTTGCCCGAACGCCGCTGCGGTCAGCCGCTCCAGCGTTGCAAAGCGCACGCCTTCGGGCGCATCTGCGGGCACGATATGCACCACCGCCGACATCACCTTGGGCGGCGGGGTGAAGGCCGAGCGATGCACCGGCATCGCCAGCGTGGCGCGCGACCGCCACTGCGCCAGCACCGCAAGCCGCCCATAGGCCTCGCCATCGGTCGGCGCGACGATGCGATCGGCGACCTCGCGCTGGAACATCAAGGTCAGGCTCTGCCACCACGGTGCCCATTCCGCCGACAGCCAGCGCACCAGCAACGCCGTGCCGATATTGTACGGCAGGTTTGAGGCGATATGCGGCTTGCCCTCGAACAGCGACGCAGCGTCGATTTCCAAGGCGTCGCCCTCGATCACGCGCAGCTTGCCCGGAAACGCCTCGCCCAGTTCAGCGAGCGCAGGGATACAGCGATGGTCGCGCTCGATCGCGGTGACGCGTGCGCCCGCCGCCAGCAAGGCGCGGGTCAGGCCGCCGGGGCCGGGGCCAATCTCCAGCACCTCGGCGTCGTTCAAGTTGCCGGGAATGCGCGCGATCCGCGCGAGCAATTGCGCGTCGAGCAGGAAATTCTGCCCCAGCGCCTTGCTCGCATTCAAGCCATAACGCGCGATGACGTCGCGCAGCGGCGGAAGATCGGGGGGCGGTGGTACCAAAGCGGGCTGGCTCACGCCTCGGCGGCGGCGCGGCGATCGGCGGCCTCGCCTGCCAGCCGGATCGCGGCGATCGTCGCGCCGGGCTCGGCAATGTTCTTGCCCGCGATGTTGAACGCCGTTCCATGATCGGGCGAGGTCCGCACGATCGGCAGCCCGAGCGTAATGTTCACGCCGGAGTCGAAATACAGCGTCTTGATCGGGATGAGCGCCTGATCGTGATAGCAGCACATCGCCGCGTCATAGGTCGCCCGGGCACGCGCATGGAACATCGTGTCGGCAGCAAAGGGCCCGGTCGCGTCGATCCCCTCGCTTTGCAGGATCTCGATTGCGGGGGCGATCAGGTCGATTTCCTCGCGACCGATCGCGCCGCTCTCGCCCGCATGGGGGTTGAAACCGGCAAAGGCGATGCGGGGCTTGAGAATTCCGAAATTGCGCATCAGCCCGCGCGCCGTCGCCCGGGCTTTCGAAACGAGCAAGTCGATCGAAAGCAGCCCGCTGACCGCAGCGAGCGGAACGTGGGTGGTAATTGGAACCACGCGCAAATCGGGGCCGGCCAGCATCATCACCGCGTTTTCGCCGGCAATGCCACAGCGTTCGGCCACGAACTCGGTCTGCCCCGGATGGTTGAAGCCGATCTTGTAAAGTTGTGCCTTCGACACCGGCCCCGTGACCAACGCGCGTGCCGCGCCCGAGCGGACCAGCCCGGCGGCAAGCTCGAGCGCACGCAGCGCACAGCGCGCGCCCTCGACATCGGGTACGCCAGGCATGATCTCGCCGCCATCCTCCACCGTCAGCACCGGCAACGCGGTCTCGAACACGCGGTTGGTGTCCTCGGGATGCGAAATCGGCTCGACCGGGCCATCCCACACCGCCGCGATCGCGCGAGCGTCGCCCGTGGCGAAAAACGGCGGCAACCCTTCCGCGACGCGTTGCGCCCAGGCTTTGGCGATGATCTCGGGGCCGATCCCGGCCGGATCCCCCATCGATATGGCGAGCGGCGCGAGCATGGCGTTGATCCCCTGGTCAGCGATATTCGATGATCGCGTCGCGTCGCAAATCGCGGAGCAACTGGTTCGCACGCAGGTTCACGCGCGAATTTTCCATCGACGTTCGCACTTGCTCGACGCCCGGAATGCGCGGGCCCGTCGCTTCGTCGCGACCGCACAGCACCAGCGAGCGAATGCCATCCTTGGCCGAGCCGAATGGCGGGGTCGATTCGCCGACCTGCAGTTTCAGCATGATCTCGCGCAGCGGCCCCGGCAGATCCTTGATCCGCACCGAATCATTGTCGACCACATCGGCACCGAGCGCGGTCGCGACCTTGGCGACTTCACCGCAACCATGGATCGTCTGGCTCAATTTGGCGAATTCGGTCACGCGCGCATCAGCCTGGGCCTGCGTCGTGCCTTCGGCAAAGCGCACGCTGAGCTGCTTGAGCGTCAGCTTTGCATCCATCGGATCGGCGACGCCGACCTTGCGCGTGTCGACCAGATAGATGATCGAGAAACCGCCCGGCACCTCGATCGGGCCAGCCAGATGCTCGGGCGTCATCGACTTGATCGCCTCGACCAGCGTCGGCGGCAATTGCGACAATTGCGTTTCGCTCAGCCAGTCGAGATCGCCGTCGGTCGCGCGGGTGGTGGCGTCGGACAGGCGCGCGTAATAGCCGAACGTGTCCTCGCCCTTTTCGCGCTTCTGGATCGATCCGATGATCTGTTGCGCCTGGTTGAACACCTCCTGCGCGCGATCGGGGTCGGCCTTCAGATAGATTTCGCGGACGTGATACTCGGTCGTGCCTTGCTGCTTCTTCAGCTTCTCGATGATCGCATTGACCTCTTCGTCGCCGACATTGATGTCGACCTTGCGCCGCAAATAGCGGTTCCACGAAAGCTCGGCCTCGATCTGCCGCTTCAGCGACCGCTCGGACGAGCCGATCCCGCGCAGATAGACGCGCATCTCGGCGACCGACTTGCCGAAGTTGCGCGCGACGGTCTCATAGCTCTTGTTGATCTCGTCGGGTGCCAGCTTGACCTCGGCGGTCTTGGCCTGCTGGATCTGCAGCGTTTCGTCGATCAACTGCCGCGCGATCAGCAGCTTGTACTGCGCCATTTCCTGGGGCGACAGCTTCAGGTCGCGCGCTGCCACCAGCAAGGCGACGCGCTGGTCGATATCGGTGCCGGTGATCACCGCGCCGTTGACGATCGCGGTTGGCTTGCGGATGTTGGGATCGACCTTGCCGAAAATCTGCAGGTTCTTCGGAATGTCGAGCCCCACGGCGGGCGTCGCATCGTCGGGAACGGTCTGCGCGATCGAGCCGCCGCTGGTCGAAACAAGCGCGACGAGCGCGGCACCGAGCGCCAGACGGCGGCCGAGCGAAGCCAGGCCGGTGGTGGTTGCGCCGGTCTTCTTGGTGATGTCAGTCTTCACGTAGTTAAAATCCCATCCCGCGCGGTCTGCGTTTCTGCTCAGCCCAACGAGCCCTTGGAAAGGTCCGTGCAACAGACCGCCTGAACCAGTGCTTAGCGGCCAAGATTTTTGAATGCCAGCGTCAACAGGAAGCTGTTGCCCGCGCGCGCGTCGCCAGTGTCCTGATAATCGCGTTTCCAGGTGACCCCGAGGCGGAGACAATCATCCTCATATTGGAAGCCCAGGCGGTGCCGCACGGGGTCGAACCCATTGGCGAGCGACAGCGGATCTTCGTTGCGGTCGGTGAGATCGATCACGGTCGAGCCGAAGACCGACCAGAATTTGGTGACCTGCACGCGCGCGCCCAGGCGCACTTCCTCGCGATCGCGCAGATCCTCAAGCGTCGGGTCGATGTTGCGATTGAGCCTTAGATAGCCAACAAGAATGTAGGTGCTGCGCGAGCCAACGCTCGCGTCCACCTCGTTCCGGCGAATCGCCAGGTTGCTCTTGTCGAGCCGGTAGCGATGCGTGATCGAAACGAAATCATGATAGCGGATTTCGGTACGCCCGACGATGTCGGAGACGCGCCCCGAAAGCCCTGTCCCATCTGGGAACAACGTTTCGCGATTGTTCAGGCGGTAGCTTTGGCCGACATTGGTCGAAATCGAAAAGCCGGGCAGGTCGGCTGCCCAATCGACGCCATAGGTGAAACGGGTCGAATCTTCGAACCGGTCATAGCCCGGGAAGCGGTTCAACGCGAACAGGTTCGAATCCTCAAGATCGACGGCGCGCGCATCTTCATTGGGCACGGCAAGATTGGTCGTTTGCGGCGACGCGACCACTTGGAAGCGTGGCGTGAGCCGCTGCGTACCGCCCAGGAAGGTGCCGATGAACGGCCACTTCACGTCGATCGCAAACGCGCCGATCGCGCGCGCGCTGATCCCTTCATTGCCGCGATAGCTCGCCACCGTCGTGGCCAGCGTGTCCTTGGCATTGTACACATCGCCGCGACCGAAGGCGGTGAACGTCACCTCCTGGCCCCATGGCGTCAATTTGCGCAGATCCCAGCGCGCGCTGGCAAAGGCGCGTTGCGTATCCTGACCGGCCGGACGCGAAATGGCGAGGCTGTTGGCCTGCAATTCGAAGGTGCCGCCCAGTAAACTGTCGGTGAAACGGTGCCGATAATCGATTTCGGGCAGCGCAATCGGTTGCAGGCCCTGCCGATCGGCGACGCGCAATGTTTGCACGTACCAGCCGGTGATCGCGAAATAGCTGTCGGTGTCGATGCGCTGCAAACTGGCGGTGGTGCGCAGGCGGTCGTCGCGCGAAATGTCGTAGCGGCGCAGGAACGTGCGATCGGTGGTCAGCCGCAGCGATCCGCTTAGGCTCCAATTGGGGCTGAGCTGAAACCGGCCGACGCCATCCAGATAGCCACGAAACGAATCGGGCGTGCCGGGCGGGGTGGGGGTGAGCAGATCGACGCTGCGCGGGCTGGCCGTGGCATAGCCGGTGATCGTATAGGCACCGAGCGTATTGAGCTCCTGATACTCCGCCTTCAGCATCGGCAGCACGGCCGTGAAGAAGCGCGGCGTGATCGTAAGCCCGCGATTGGGGGCCAAAGCAAAGTGATACGGCTGCGCAAATTCGAAACCGTTCACCCGGCCATAGCGGAAGTCCGGGGTGAGCAAGCCGCTGTTATTGCCGCCCCCAACCGGGTTGGAAAAGGCGGGCAGGGGCAGTGTCGGCAAGCCGAAGAGATTGATGCGCGCACCAGTATAATAAATGCGTTCGCGGTCGGGGCGATACAGCACGCGCACCGCCGTGATCTTCCACGACGGTTCTTTCGGGCAGTTGCTCGACGCGGTCACGGCGCACGGCGTGTAGGCGGCATCCTCGAGCACGACGACTTCATCAAGCGAGCGCGTGCCTTTGCGGGCCGCCAGACGCCCGCCCTTTTCGAGCACCAGCAGCATATTGTCGACGACGCCGTCTTTCAGCGCATCGGTCAGTTCGATCGAATCGCCATAAGCGGTGTCGCCGCCAGGGTTGACGACCGCGATATTGCCGCTCGCATGGACTTTCCCGGTCTTGCGGTTCCACACGACGGTGTCGGCGCGCAAACGGTCGCCCGAGCGATACATGCGGACATCGCCCGTTGCGGTGACGATATCCTCCTTGCTGTCATATTCCAGGTTGGTCGCGGTGAACTGAACCTGGTCATCGGGCGCGCTCGGCGTGGCGGAGGGCGGTGGCGGGGTTACGGGGCGTGTCTGCAGATCCTGCGCCAACGCCGGATTGGCGAGCAGCACAGCGGGAAACACACAAGTGACAAGGAGAACGGCACGCTTCACGTCGGAACAAGCACCCTGTTGCGAGAAGGCCCCGGTTGAACCCCGGTTGCCGCTGGTCGATCCCGCCCTATCGCATCGACGCCGCTTTGCTGCAATCGTGCTGCGGTGAATTCGGCGTGCCCGCTTTGCCAGCGACGCGTCGCTGTCCTAAGAACACGCGACTCATCGCATTTTTCGTAACCGAGGCCTCCCCGTAATGCAGATCGAATTTTCCAGCGCCGCGCCCGCGTCGGCCGCCGCCATTGCCCTTCTTGTCGAAAAAGACGGGCTCACGCGTCTCGCGACCACACTGATCGACGCCGCTGCGCTCGATCTGGTGAAGGCGGCGGCGCAGGCAAGCCGGTTTGAGGGCGAAGCGGCCGCTGTGGTGGAAACCTTCGTGGCGGATGGTGCGGGTGGCGTGCGCCGCATCCTGCTGCTCGGCACCGGCGCGGCCGGCGAGGCCGAGTATGAACGGGCAGGCGGCGCATTGACCGCGCGCTTGCTCACTTCGGGCGTTAAGACCGCGAGCGTCGATTTCGCCAGCGCCGGAGCCACGCCCAAGGCGGCTGCGCGTTTCGCAGCGGCTGCCGCGCAGCGCGGCTGGCGGCATGACGTCTATCGCACCAAGCTGCCCGAGAAATCCAAGCCGACGCTCAGCACGATCGTGCTGCACGGCGTGCCCGAGGGCACCGATGCGGCGTGGAGCAAGCAGAAGGCGCTGACCGAGGGTCTGGAACTGACGCGCACGCTGGTGGCCGAGCCGCCAAACGTGATCTATCCCGAAACCTTCGTCGCCAAGGTGCGCGCCGAGGTCGAGGGGCTGGGCCTGGAGATCACCGTGCTGGGCGAAGCCGAGATGCGCGAACTGGGCATGGGCTCGCTGCTGGGCGTGTCGCAGGGTTCGGCCAAGCAGGCGCAGTTGCTGGCGCTCAAGTGGAATGGCGCAGGCGAGGGCGATCCCGCGCTGGCGCTGGTCGGCAAGGGCGTGACCTTCGACACCGGCGGCATTTCGCTGAAGCCCGGGCCCGGCATGGAAGACATGAAGTGGGACATGGGCGGCGCGGGTGCTGTCGTCGGCGCGATGAAGGCGCTTGCCGGGCGCAAGGCCAAGGCGAACGTCATCGGCGTGTGCGGCCTGGTCGAGAACATGCCCGATGGCGATGCGATCCGCCCCGGCGACGTGCTCACCTCCATGTCCGGCCAGACGATCGAAGTGCTCAACACCGATGCCGAAGGGCGGTTGGTCTTGTGCGACGTCATCACTTGGGTGCAGCGCACGCACCGACCCAAGACGATCGTCGATCTCGCCACGCTGACGGGCGCGATGATCATCAGCCTGGGCAATGAACATGCCGGCTGTTTCGCCAATGACGATGCGCTGGCCGATCAATTGCTGGCCGCCGGTAAGGCCTCGGGCGACCTGTTGTGGCGCTTCCCGCTGTCGGATGCCTATAACAAGCTGATCGACAGCCCGATCGCCGACATGAAGAATGTCGGCCCGCGCGGGGCAGGGTCGATCACCGCAGCGCAGTTCATCCAGCGCTTCGTCGAGCCGGGCGTGAAATGGGCGCATCTCGACATTGCCGGCATGGTGTGGGCCGATAAGCCGGGTGCGACCTATGACAAGGGCGCGACGGGCTATGGTGTGCGCTTGCTCGACCGCTTCGTGGCGGACACGTTCGAGGGCTGAGCGCCAATTCCCGTCCCGCTGTGCGGGAGGGGTTAGGGGAGGGGTGTTTGATTATGGGCTACGTCACCGTTTGCGGCACTGCCCTCCCCCAGCCCCTCCCGCAAGCGGGAGGGGAGTAACAGGTGCAAGTCGATTTCTATCACCTCACCCTGCAACCGCTCGACCGCGTGCTGCCGCGCATTGCCGAGCGCGTGGTCGAGGGGGGCGGGCGGTTGCTGGTGGTGGCGGAGAGCCTGGACCAGCGCGCCGCGCTCGATCGCTTGTTATGGACCTATGCCCCTGACAGCTTCCTGCCGCATGCGCAGGCCGAGGGTGAGGGGGATGCGGCGCAACCGATCCTGATTGCCGAGCAGCCGGTGGCGGCGAACACCGCGCGCAACATCGCGATTGCCGATGGCCTGTGGCGCGAGGAAGCGCTGGAGTTCGACCGCGCCTTCCATTTTTTCGACGAAGACCGCATCGGCGCGGCGCGGGTGGCGTGGAAGGCGCTGGCTGACCGTCCCGGGATCGAACGCCGCTATTGGAAGCAGAATGAAAACGGCCGCTGGGAGCAAGCCGCCTAGACTTGCATCGCGATCGTGCGAAGACTAGGGACACGCGACTTTCCACATCCCATCATTCAACACAGGAGCTTCACGGTCATGGCCGCGAACCGCACGTTTTCGATCATCAAGCCCGACGCCACGCGCCGCAACCTGACGGGTGCCGTCACCAAGATGCTCGAGGAAGCCGGCCTGCGCGTCGTCGCCTCCAAGCGCATCCACATGACCCGCGAGCAGGCCGAGGGCTTCTACGCGGTGCACAAGGAACGCCCGTTCTTCGGTGAACTGGTCGAGTTCATGATCTCGGGCCCGGTCGTCGTGCAGGTGCTCGAAGGCGAGAATGCGATGCAGCGCAACCGCGACATCATGGGCGCGACCAACCCCGCCAATGCCGAGCCGGGCACGATCCGCAAGGAACTGGCCGAATCGATCGAAGCCAACACCGTTCACGGTTCGGATTCGGACGAGAATGCGGCGATCGAAATCGCCTATTTCTTCAAGCCCGAAGAAATCGTCGGCTGATCAGCTGATGCAATGGCGCGTGCGACAGGCAGGGATGGCGGATGCCGACCTGCTGTCGCTCGTCGCCAATGCGACCTTTCTGGATACCTATGCGCCGTCTTTGGAGGGTGCCGATTTGCTCGCGCATTGTCTCAAGAACAATCGCGCTGAGGCCTTTGCGACGTGGCTCGCCGACCCTGCGACCATCGTGACCGTGGCCGAGATCGAGCCGGGCCATGCGCCGCTTGGCTATGCGGTTCTCACCACCCCCAACTTCCCGATTGCGCTGGAGCCGAGTGATGTCGAACTCCGCCGCATCTATGCGTTACGCCAAGCGCATGGGACCGGCCTTGGGCCTGCGCTGATGGCGCGCGCGATCGAGGATGCGACCCGGATCGGCTCGCACCGACTGTTGCTCGGCGTGTGGGAGCACAATGCGCGGGCGCGTGCTTTCTACGAACGGCACGGCTTTCGCGTGATCGGCACGCGCGAATTCCAGGTCGGCAGCGAAATGCATATCGATCCGATCTACGCGCTCGACCTTCCGGTCAGGATTTCGGCTTCGGCTTGACGCTGGCCCATACGGCATCGATACGGCCTTGCGTACCGCCGAGTTCGTGCAGGTGCAGGCTTTCGAGCTTGAGCGAACGGCCAAACGGGAAACCGCCCTCCGCCTTCCAGCCAATATCGTATATGCCGCGCGTCGTGCGCGGGGTGTCGCCGTCCCAATAAGTGAGTGTGATCAGGACGGGCAGGCGGCCGGTCTTCTTTTCCGCAGCGCCATCGGTCGCTTTGAGCATTGCATGTTCGAACCAGCCGCGCTCGATCGTGTCACCGACGGTGTCCTTGCTGCCGATGCCGAGGTCGCTCGGAAAAGTGACACTCGCGTCGCGAATGGGGTGACGGTCGTCATGCTGGAGCAGCAACGCCGCGCCGTTGGACGTCGGCACCGCGCGGATATCGAAGCGCGAGGAGTCGCGCTGCGCCTTGACCGCGGCGACCTGCTTGTCGGCCTGGTCGGCGCGGTGATCGGACCAATTGAGATACAGGCTGCCACCCGCGATCAGCAATCCGGCGACGGCGATGAATTCGCCGAGGTTGATCCAGCGCCGCCGCGTTGCTGCGGCTTCGGCCTTGGCGACGGCTTCGGTCGCGGCGACCTGGAGCGCGGGGTCGTGCTGGGGCGGGGTCTTCGGCATGTCGTCGCTCATCGCGTTACGAACTCCGCTAACATTGTGGGGTAAAGACGATGCTCCGCCTTCAGGACGCGCGCGGCGAGGGTTTCGACGGTGTCGTCGGGGAGGATCGGCACTTCGGCCTGGCCCAGCACGTCGCCGCCATCGAGTTCCTCGGTGACGACATGGACCGAGCAGCCCGCCACCGCATCGCCCGCCGCGATCGCGCGGGCATGGGTGTCGAGGCCCTTATATTTGGGCAGCAGCGAGGGGTGGATATTGATGATCCGCCCGCGCCAGCGCGCGACGAAATCGTCCGACAGCAAGCGCATATAGCCGGCGAGCGCGATCACTTCGACCCCGGCGGCGCGCAGCGCAGCGTCGATCGCGGCTTCATAATCGGCCTTGGGCATGCCCTTGGGCGATTGGGTGAAGGTGGCGAGGCCGCGCTCCCGCGCCCAGGCGATGCCGGCGGCATCGGGCTTGTCGGAGGCGACCAAAGCGACGTCATAGCCGCGTGCGTGCTCGACCAGCGCCATCATGTTGGAGCCACGCCCCGAGAGCAGGATGCCGACCTTACGGGTCACGACTCCCCTCCCGCCTGCGGGAGGGGGAGCAGGCACGTGTCACCCATGATTGTGCGTCGCGGTCCAGGCGCTGCGGCCGCCCCAGGTTTCGAGCGAGCCGGTCACGGTGCAACCGCGCACGCCGGCTTCGACCGTGCCGATGGTGAACACGGTCTCGCCCGCTGCGGTCAGCGCGGCGGTGACCGCCGCGACCTGATCGGGCGCGACCGCTGCGACCATGCCGATGCCGCAATTGAAGGTGCGCGCCATTTCCTCGGGCTCGATATTGCCCTGCGCTTGCAGGAACGCCATCAGCCGCGGCTGCGGCCAGGCATCGGCGTCGATCCGCGCGTGCACACCTGCGGGGAGGACGCGCGGCACGTTTTCGAGCAGGCCGCCACCGGTGATGTGGGCGAGGCCCTTGATGCGGCGCTCGGCCAGCAAGGGCAGCAGCGATTTCACGTAAATGCGCGTCGGCGCCATCAGCGCGTCGATCAGCAGCACATCGGCATCGAACAAGGCCGGGCGATCGAGCTTCCAGCCTTTGTCGGCAGCCAGGCGGCGGACCAGCGAGAAGCCGTTGGAATGCACGCCCGACGAGGCGAGGCCGAGCAGCACGTCGCCCGGTGCAATGTCTTGCCCGGTCAGAACACGGTCGCGCTCGACCGCGCCGACGCAGAAGCCCGCGAGATCATAATCGTCGGCGGCGTACATGCCGGGCATTTCGGCGGTCTCGCCACCGATCAGCGCGCAGCCCGCCTGACGGCAGCCTTCGGCGATCGAGGCGATGACGCGCTCGGCCACGGCCGGGTCGATTTTTGCGGTGGCATAATAATCGAGGAAGAAGAGCGGTTCGGCCCCCTGCACGATCAGATCGTTGGCGCACATCGCGACGAGATCGATTCCGACTCCGTCATGCGCATTATGATCGATCGCGAGTTTCAGCTTGGTGCCGACGCCGTCATTGGCGGCGACCAGCAGGGGATCGACAAATCCCGCCGCCTTCAGATCAAAAAAGCCGCCAAAGCCGCCGAGTTCGGCATCCGCGCCCGATCGTCGGGTGGACTTGGCGAGCGGCGCAATCGCCCGGACCAGGGCATTGCCCGCTGCAATCGAGACGCCCGCTTGGGCATAGGTATAGGACGTCGCGTCCGGGTTCGTATCGCTCATGATGCCCGCCTAGCCATATCCTGCTTGGATTTCCACGCCTCCTTCGCCAAAAGGGCGCCGACATGTCGATCCGCCGCTTTTCCCGCCCCCTGCAGTTCGCCGCTGCGCTTGCCCTTGCGGCGACCGGCGGGCTTGTGCTCGCGCAAGTCGATGATCCCGATCAGGGCCTCGCATCTGCCGACAGTTCGGGCAGCTATGAAGTCAGCGGCATCGCGGTCGACGTCACGGGCAAGACCGCCGAGGCCGCGCGCTATGCCGGCTGGCGGATCGCGCAGCGCAAGGGCTGGGCGATGCTCGCGCAGCGTATGGGCCAAAGCGCCACGGCGCTGTCCGACGGTGCGCTCGATGGGATGGTGTCGGGCATCGTCGTCGAGGACGAGCAGATCGGGCCCAACCGCTACGTGGCGCGGCTCGGCGTGCTGTTCAGCCGCGCTAAGGCCGGGGCGATCCTGGGGATAGCCCCCGAAGCGGCGCGATCGGCCCCGATGCTGACGATTCCGATCGAGATCAGCGGCGGCGTCGCCACCGGTTTCGAACAGAAGACGGCGTGGCAGGACGCCTGGCGGCGCTATCGCACCGGCAACAGTTCGGTCGATTATGTTCGTCCAAGCGGTACTGGCGGCGATGCGCTGTTGCTGACGCTCGGCCAGGTCGAACGGCCCGGTCGCGGCTGGTGGCGCGTGGTGCTCGATCAATATGGCGCGAACGACGTGCTCGTCCCCAAGGTTACGCTGCGCCGCGAGTGGCCGGGCGGGCCGATCATCGGCATGTTCGAGGCACGGCACGGCCCGGATAACCGTCTGCTCACGCAATTTTCGCTGCGCGTCGATCGCGGCGATGCGCTGCCCGTGCTGCTCGACGCCGGGGTCAAGCGGATCGACGATACCTATCAGGCGGCGCTGCAGGCCGGGCTGCTCGGGACCGATCCCGGCCTCGCCTTCGTTGCGCCGACCGCCACGCCGACGCCAACCGACACGCCGAGCGATATCGGTGCCACCGACGCTGCGCTGGGTGCGCAAACGGGGGTGAGCGGCAGTGTCGTAACCATTCAGGTCGACACGCCCAGCGCAGGATCGGTCACCGCGACCGAATCGGCGTTGCAAGCGGTGCCGGGGGTCCGCTCGGCGGTCACTACCAGCCTCGCCATTGGCGGGGTGTCGGTGATGCGCGTCGGCTTCGATGCCGATCCGGCGGTGTTGCGCGCGGCGCTGGAGGCACGCGGCTGGACGGTCGTTGCCAGCGGCGCGACGCTGCGCATCCGGCGGTCAGGGCAGCCCTCTGCGGGCGGGCAGGCCGCGCCCCCGGCCGATAACGCGACGGGCTGACGCGATGCAGCCGGCCCAAATGGCGCTGCCGTTCGACTGGCCCGCCGATCCCCGCGATGACGAATTCCTGATTGGCCCTTCCAACGCCCGCGCGGTGCAGCAGCTTGAGCGCTGGAGCACCTGGCCGGTGATGGCCGTAGTGGTAACCGGCCCTCGCAAATCGGGCCGCAGCCTGCTCGCCCGGATCTTCGCCGCCAAGACCGGTGGCGGTTTGATCGACGATGCCGAACGCCAGAACGAAACCGCGATTTTCCACGCCTGGAACCGCGCGCAGGAAGAGCGCCGCCCGGTGGTGATCGTCGCCGATGCACCGCCCCCGGAATGGTCGATCAAACTCCCCGATTTGCGCTCACGGCTGGCCGCAAGCCCGACGATCCGGATCGGCGACCCCGACGAAACGCTGATGCGGGCGCTGTTCGAACGCCAGTTCCTGCGGCGCGGGCTCGATGCCCGGCCCGAGCTGATCCAATGGCTCGTGGTCCGGGTCGAGCGCACGCACGTAGCCCTGCTCCGCGCGGTCGATTTGCTCGATCAAGTTGTGCTGGAAAGCCACAAACGCTTGTCGATTCCGCTCGCACGGGCCACATTGGAAGAAGCGGGGTTGATCCCCGGTCGCCCACCCGAATCGATGGAAAACCCATGACCCGACCCGCCCATATCGCGAGCCTGGACCACGATGACGACCCCTTCGCAGGAAGCGAGGGGAGCGATCGCTATTTCAATCGCGAGCTGTCGTGGCTCGCCTTCAACCGGCGCGTGCTGGAGGAAGCATGCAACACGGCGCACCCGTTGCTGGAGCGGCTGCGGTTTCTGTCGATCTCAGGATCGAACCTCGACGAATTCTTCATGGTGCGCGTCGCCGGCCTGAAGGGGCAACAGCTGCAGGACGTCGCCCGCCTGTCGAGCGATGGGCTCACCTCGGGACAGCAATTGGCGGCGATCGTGGCCGAGGCCGATGCGCTGGTGACCAGCCAGCGTGATGTGTGGCGCGACCTGCGCCGTCAGCTCGCCGAGACGGGCATTGCCGTGCTCAGCTCGCGCACGATCGATGAAGCGCTGTCGGCCGAGGATCTGCACTGGCTGGAGACGCAGTTTCGCGAGCAACTGTTCCCGATCCTGACGCCGCAGGCGCTCGATCCGGCGCATCCCTTCCCGTTCATGCCCAATAAGGGGCTGGCGGTGATGTTCGATCTGGTGCGGATTTCGGATGACCAGCCGATCCGAGAATTGGTGATGATTCCGGCACCAATGCCGCGCTTCCTGCGCTTGCCGGGTGAAAAGGCGCGCTATGTCGCGGTCGAATCGCTGGTGAAGCGCTTCGCGCCCTTGGTGTTCCCTGGCTACCGCGTGATCGGCGGTGCGGAATTCCGCGTGCTGCGCGACAGCGATATCGAGATCGAGGAAGAGGCGGAGGATCTCGTCCGCTATTTCGCCAATGCCATCAAGCGCCGCCGCCGTGGCCGCGTGATCCGGCTCGAGCTGGAAAGCGGGATGCCCGAGGGGCTGGGCGCGGTGCTGCGCGACGAGCTTGGCGGATCGGACGCGTTCGTCACCGAAAGCGGTGCCTTCCTTGGCGTCGGCGATTTGGAGGCGATCGTCGATGAGGACCGCCCAGACCTGAAATTCACGCCCTTCTCGCCGCGCTTCCCCGAGCGCATCCGCGAATTTGGCGGGGATTGCTTTGCCGCGATCAGCGCCAAGGACATTGTCGTCCACCACCCGTATGAAACCTTCGACGTGGTGCTGGCTTTCCTGAAACAGGCCGCCGCCGATCCCGATGTGGTCGCGATCAAGCAGACGCTGTACCGCGCCGGCAAGCAGCCCGCCGTCATCAACGCACTGATCGCCGCCGCCGAAGCCGGCAAATCGGTGACCGCCGTCGTCGAGTTGAAGGCACGCTTCGACGAGGAGCAGAATCTGCTCTGGGCCTCCGCGCTGGAGCGCGCCGGGGTGCAAGTCGTCTATGGCTTTATCGACTGGAAGACCCACGCCAAGGTCTCAATGGTCGTCCGCCGCGAAAACGGCCAGTATCGCACCTACTGCCATTTCGGCACCGGCAACTACCATCCGATCACCGCCAAGGTGTATACCGACCTCAGCTTCTTCACCGCCGATCCCCGCCTTGGGCGCGATGCCGCGCAGATGTTCAACTACATCACCGGCTATGTCGAACCCGAGAATATGGCGCTGATCAGCCTGTCGCCGCGCGATTTGCGCCCGCGCCTGATGCGGCTGATCGACGCCGAAATTGCCAATGCGCGGGAGGGCAAGCCCGCCGCGATCTGGGCCAAGATGAATTCGGTGGTCGATCCCGCCGTGATCGAGAAATTGTACGAAGCCTCCAATGCCGGGGTCGAGATCGATTTGATCATCCGCGGCATTTGCTGCCTGAAACCCGGCGTTCCCGGCATGTCCGACAATATCCGCGTCAAATCGGTGATCGGGCGCTTCCTGGAGCACAGCCGGATCTGGGCGTTCGGCAATGGCAAGGCCTTGCCCAATGATGGCGCGAAGCTGTTCATGTCCTCGGCCGACTGGATGCAGCGCAATTTCGATCGGCGAATCGAATATATGCTGCCGATCGAGAACCGCACCGTCCACAAGCAGATCCTCGACCAGGTGATGGTCGCCAATCTGATCGACAATGAACAGAGCTGGGACTTGCAATCCGATGGCAGCTACGTTCGCGTCCAGCCGGGCGAGCGACCGTTCAACCTGCACCGCTATTTCATGACCAATCCATCGCTGTCGGGTCGCGGTGCCTCGCTCGCCGCCAGCGGGTCGGTGCCGAAGCTGTCGCTGCGAAACCGGCGTTAGTCGCCCAATGGCGACGCTTCTGTTCCGTAAGGCGAAACCCGAAGTCACGGGAGAACCGCGCACCGGCATTATCGACATCGGGTCCAACTCGATCCGTCTGGTCGTCTATCAGGGCCCAGAACGCTTGCCGGCGATTCTGTTCAACGAAAAGGTCATGGCTGGCCTCGGTCGTGGCCTGGCCGAAACCGGGACGATCGCCGAATCGGGGCTCGCGGTTGCCAGCGACGCGCTGGCGCGCTTTGCCGCTGTCGCCCGCGAGATGGAGGTGACGCGGCTGCGCACCGTCGCCACCGCTGCCGTGCGCGATGCGACCAATGGCAAGGTGCTGCTCGACACCGCGCGCGACCTTGGGCTCGAGGTCGAACTCTTGTCGGGCGAACAGGAAGCGACGGCGGCCGGACACGGTGTCTTGTCGGCGATCCCCGCAGCCGATGGGATCGTCGGCGATCTTGGCGGGGGCAGCCTCGAGCTGATCCGCATCAGCGGCGGCAAGGTGGGCGAACGCGTCTCTTTCCCACTCGGCGTGCTGCGGCTTGGCGCGCTGCGGGATAAAGGGCAGGGCGCACTCCAGCGCCAGGTTGCGCGCTTGCTTGATGCCGCCGGATGGACGGGCAAAGGCGCGGGATTGCCGCTGTATCTCGTCGGCGGATCGTGGCGCGCGCTGGCGCGACTGGACATGCATCTGGGCAGCTATCCGCTGCCCGTCATCCACGAATATGCGATGTCGGCCGAAGCGGTCGCGCGCATGGGGCGCACGATCAGCCATGTGAACAAGGCCTGGCTCCGCGCGATCCCGGGCCTGTCGGCGGCGCGCGCGGCGACGCTAGGCGATGCGACGGCGTTGCTGGTGGTGCTGCTGAAGCATTTGCAGATCGAGACCACCATCGTTTCGGCGTTCGGCTTGCGTGAAGGGCTGTTGTACGGCGCGCTGGATGAGAGCGTGCGCGCGCAGGATCCGCTGATCGTCGCGACGCGCGATGAGGGGCGGCGGCATGGGCGCTTTGCCGAACATGGCGATTTGCTCGACGGCTGGATCGCGCCGTTGTTTACCCGTGACGCGCCGGACCTGGCGCGGCTGCGGTTGGCGGCATGCTTGCTCGCCGATGTCGGCTGGCGTGCGAACCCCGAATTTCGCGCCGAACGCGGGGTCGAGATCGCGCTGCACGGCAATTGGGTCGCGATCGACGCGCGGGGCCGCGCGCTGGTGGCGCAGGCGCTTTACACCAGCCTGGGGGGTGGCATAGAAACACCCGAGCCGCTGGGCGTGCTGGCGAGCCCGTCCGAGCTGCGCCATGCGGTGTTGTGGGGGCTGGCGATGCGGCTCGGGCAGCGGATGAGCGGTGGCCTGGCCGGGCCGCTGCAGCGCTCGTCGATTGCCGATGACGGCACGACGATCACGCTGAGCGTCGCGGCGAGCGATCTCGCTCTGTACAGCGAAACGGTGGAACGCCGCCACAACGCGCTGGCGACCGCTTTGGGGCGCAAGGCGCTGATCCTTGGGCGCTAGCGCATAGCGTTTGCGGACATTTCAGTCCGGCGTGACGCCCGTGCTCGATTGGAGCGCGGTTTCGGCGGCCTGCATCGCGGTTTTGATCGCGGCATCGGCCGCTGCCATCGCGGCCTGCACCGCGCTTTGGGCCTGCTCTAGCGACTTTTGCATCGCGGTGTTTGCGGACGCCTGGGCCGCATCCATTGCGGCATAATGCTGCTGCTGCGCCTCGTTCACATTGTGCGCGGCATTCGCCAGCGCCTGAGCGCTCGCCTGATACAGGTTTCTGGCCATCGCCGGAGCGCCCGTCAGAACCTTGACGTTGGCTTGCGTCACAGCATCGGTGATCTGGTCGTTGATAGCGGTTGGAAAGGCCATGAGCGTTCTCCGTCTGCGAGCACGTTTCTGTGTCGAAACTTTGCACGCGCAACCTTGGCCGTCAACGATCGGATAAACGCCAAGAAACGCGGCGGATTTTCTGTCGGTTTACTCGGGATAGACGGGGACATCCTCGGTGCGGGTCATCTTCAACTTGCCGTTGACGACCGCAAAGGCGAGGCGCCCCTCGACCAGATCGAGCGCGTCGCGCCCGAACTGATCGAAGCGCCAGCCCTCCAGGATCGACAGGCCGCTGCGCTGCCCGGCGGCGAGCGCATCGAGATCGTCGGTGCGCGCCAGCAAGCGTGCCGCCACGTCGATTTCCTTGGAGCGGATCTTGAGCAGCAGCTTGAGCAAATCGGCGACCAGCGCGCCGTCCTTGCCCATGCCGGGCTTGCGGTCGTCGCGCGAGGGCAGTTCCTCGGGCGACATCGGTTGGGCATGTTCGAGCGCCGCCATCAGCCGCGCGCCGATATCGTTCTGCGCCCAGGTCGCGGAAAGACCGCGCACCTTGGCGAGATCGGCCTGTTTGCGCGGGGCGTGTCCAGCGAGATCGGCGATCGTCTCGTCCTTGACGATGCGGCCGCGCGGCAGATCCTTGCTACGCGCCTCGATCTCGCGCCAGCGCGCCAGCGCCTTCAGGCGGCCGAGCACTTCGGGCTTGCGGCTTGGCACCTTGATCCGGCGCCAGGCTTCCTCGGGGTCGTTGGCGTAATTCTTGGGGTCGCCGAGGCGCTCCATTTCCTGGTCAAGCCAGGCGCCACGCCCGGTGCGGCGGAGCCGTTCGAGCATTTTGGGGAAGATCTTGGCGAGATGCGTCACGTCGCCAATCGCATATTCGATCTGGCGCGCGTCGAGCGGACGACGGCTCCAGTCGGTGAAGCGCGCGCCCTTGTCGACGGTGATGCCGAGATAGGCATCGACCAGATTGGAATAGCCGACCTGCTCGCCTTGCCCCAGCGCCATCGCCGCGACCTGCGTGTCGAACAGCGGGTGCGGGGTGGTGCCGGTGAGGTTGTAGACGATTTCGAGATCCTGCCCGCCGGCGTGGAAGACCTTCAGCACGTCCTCATTGTTGACCAGCAATTGCAGCAGCGGCGTCATGTCGAGGCCGGGGGCGAGCGGATCGATCGCGGCGGCCTCGTTCACGTCGGCGATCTGGATCAGGCAGAGTTCGGGCCAGAAGGTGTTCTCGCGCATGAACTCGGTATCGACGCAGACGAAGTCGGCTTCGGCCAATCGGGTGCAGAGGTTGGCGAGGGTGGCACTGTCGGTGATGAGCGGATGGATATGCATACAGCCCCCCATAGCGAGCGCCGGGCGGGTTGACAAAGGTGGGTGAGGGAGGGAAGCGCAGCGGCTATATTCGCCGTCACCCCGGCGGAGGCCGGGGCCGCTGCGTTGTCAGGCGTTGCGCTTCGATACACAGCGGCCCCGGCCTTCGCCGGGGCGACGAACATGAGAAGATTTATGCACGCCTATCGCACTCATACTTGCGCCCAGCTCCGCGCCACCGATGTCGGGGCCTCGGTCAAGCTTTCCGGCTGGATCCACCGCAAGCGCGACCACGGAAACCTGCTGTTCGTCGATCTGCGCGACCATTATGGCATCACCCAGATCGTCACCGACAGCGACAGCCCGACGCATGCGGTGCTCGACAAATTGCGGCCCGAGTCGGTCGTCACCATCACTGGCGACGTGGTCGCGCGTTCGCCCGAGACGGTGAATGCGGCGCTGCCCTCGGGCGAGATCGAGCTGCGCGCGCGCGATGTCGTGGTGCAATCGGCGGCGCAGGAACTGCCGATGCCGGTGTTCGGCGAGAATGAATATCCCGAGGAAATCCGCCTCAAATATCGCTATCTCGATTTGCGGCGCGAGCGGCTGCACGCCAACGTGCTGCTGCGCTCCAACGTCATTTCGTCGCTGCGCCAGCGCATGATCGGCCAGGGCTTCACCGAGTTCCAGACGCCGATCCTGACTGCATCGTCGCCCGAGGGCGCGCGCGATTATCTGGTGCCGAGCCGCGTGCATCCGGGCAAGTTCTACGCGCTGCCGCAGGCACCGCAGATGTTCAAGCAGCTGCTGATGGTGGCGGGCTTCGACCGCTATTTCCAGATCGCGCCCTGCTTCCGCGACGAAGATGCGCGTGCAGACCGCAGCCCAGGCGAATTCTACCAGCTCGATTTCGAGATGAGCTATGTCACGCAGGACGATGTGTTCGCGGCGATCGAGCCGGTGCTGCACGGCGTGTTCGAGGAATTCGCAAACTGGCAGGGCAAGGGCCGCACCGTCTCGCCGCTGCCGTTCAAGCGCATTCCGTACCGCGAATCGATGCTGAAATATGGCAATGACAAGCCCGATCTGCGCAACCCGATCGTGATCAGCGACGTGTCCGAGCATTTCAAGGGTTCGGGCTTCGGCCGCTTCGCGTCTATGGTCGAGGCGGGCGATGTCGTCCGCGCGATCCCGGCCCCCGGCACGGCCGAAAAGAGCCGCAAATTCTTCGACGAGATGAACAGCTGGGCGCAGTCCGAGGGCTTCCCGGGTCTTGGCTATGCGACGCAGAAGGACGGCGTGTTCGGCGGGCCGATCGCCAACAATCATGGGCAGGAGGGCATGCAGGCGATTGCCGCCGCGCTCGGCATCGGGCCGAATGACGGCATCTTCTTCTCGGCGGGCAAGGCAGCGCAGGCGGCCAAGCTGGCGGGGCTGGCACGCACCCGCGTTGCCGAGCAGCTCGAGCTGATCGACCAGAAGCGCTTCGAATTCTGCTGGATCGTCGATTTCCCGATGTTCGAATATGACGAGGACGCCAAGAAGGTCGATTTCAGCCACAATCCCTTCTCGATGCCGCAGGGCGAGATGGAAGCGCTGGAGACGAAGGACCCGCTCGACATCCTCGCATACCAATATGACATCGTCTGCAACGGCATCGAATTGTCGTCGGGCGCGATCCGCAACCATCGCCCCGAGATCATGTACAAGGCGTTCGAGATTGCGGGCTATACCCAGGCCGATGTCGACACCAATTTCGCGGGCATGATCAACGCCTTCAAGTTCGGCGCGCCGCCGCACGGCGGCTCGGCACCGGGCGTGGACCGCATCGTCATGCTGCTGGCGGACGAGCCCAACATCCGCGAGGTCATCACCTTCCCGATGACGCAAAAGGCCGAGGATTTGATGATGGGCGCGCCCAATTTCGCCAGCCCCAAGCAGTTGAAGGAACTCAACATCCGCGTGACCGGTGACGGCGCGCGGGCACAAGAGGGCTGAGGATGCCCGCACGCGCTACAGCAGGGCAGTGGAGCCGCCGTGGCGTCATCGGCGCGGGACTCAGCTTGCTGGCGGCACCGGTGCTCGGTGCCGAGATCGCTTCCGGCACCGCAGTCAAGCCGCATATTCTGCGGCTGGCGCCAGGGCTCGACCGCATTCTTGATCCGAATGCGCCGATCGAGACGATCGCAACCGGAATCCGTTGGGCAGAAGGGCCGGTATGGGTGCCGCGCGGGGACTATCTGCTGTTTTCGGACCCTCCGGCAAATATCATGCGGCGTTGGTCGCGCAGCACCGGGACATCGGTATTCCTCTCGCCTTCCGATGCGGTCGCGCCTGACCCCGCGACAGTACGCGAGGGCGGCTCGAATGGGCTGACGCTGGACCATGCCGGAAACCTGCTGATCGCTGGCAGTGGATCGCGCGCGGTGGTGCGGCTCGATCTCAAGACCAAGCGCCGCACGGTGCTGGTCGATCGCTATCAGGGCAAGCGCTTCAACAGCGTCAACGATCTGTGCGTCGCGGCAGACGGTGCGATCTATTTCACCGATCCGCCTTATGGGCTGGTCGGCGGCGACCAATCGGCGCTGAAGGAACAGCCGCATAACGGCGTCTATCGCTGGACGCCCGGTGGCGCGGTGGAGTTGGTCGACGGCACGCTCTCCCGGCCCAACGGCATTGCGCTGTCGGGCGATGGCAAGACGCTGTTCGTGTCGGTCTCGGACGAGCAGGAGCCGCGCATCATGGCCTATGCGCTCGACGCGCACGGAATGCCGACCGCGCGCACGCTGTGGCTGGATGCCAAGCCGATGCTCGCCAAGGCCGCACCCGGCCTGCCTGACGGCATGAAGATCGCGCGCGACGGCACGCATTTCAGCAGTGTGCCGGGCGGGATGATGTTGCTCACCCCCGAGGCCGAGCCGCTCGGCCTGATCGCCACAGGCGCGCCGATCCCCAATTGCGCCTTTGGCGAAGACGGTCGCACGCTGTTCCTGACCGCGAACGACCGTGTGCTGCGCCTGCGGCTGAAGGTTTCCGCGCTGTGACGATCTCTCTGTCCGATTATGAGGCCGGCAAGCCCTATGTCGGCGATTACGAAGCCGATCTGCTCGCGCTGCAGACCCGGCTCGCGCATATCCAGGTCGCGCATATCGTCCATCGCAAGCGCGCGATCGTGCTGTTCGAAGGCTGGGATGCGGCGGGGAAGGGCGGGATCATCCAGCGCATGTGCGCCGATTGGGACCCACGCAATTTCGAGGTGTGGCCGATCAAGGCACCGACCGAGGAAGAGTTAGACCGGCATTTCCTCTGGCGCTTCTGGCAGAAGCTGCCCGCCAAGGGCGATATCGCGGTGTTCGATCGCAGTTGGTATGGGCGCGTGCTGGTCGAGCGGGTCGAGGGCTATGCCAGCGAGGCCGAGTGGAAGCGCGGCTATGACGAGATCAACGAGTTCGAAGCGCAGCAAGCCGATTCGGGCACGACGATCGTCAAGCTGTTCCTGCATGTGACGCAGGCCGAACAGGACAAACGGCTGAAGGACCGGCTCGATCATCCCTGGAAACGCTGGAAAACCGGGCTGGAGGACTATCGCAACCGGGAAAAGCGCGCGGCCTATCACGAGGCGATGCGCGATATGTTCAAGCGCACCGATACGCGCTGGGGCCGGTGGACGATCATCGACGGCAATGACAAGAAGGCCGCGCGGATCGCGGGGCTTACCGCCATCGCCGAGCAGCTTGAGGCGCAAGTCGATATGACGCCGCCAGTGCTCGATCCCGAAATCGAAAAGGTGGCGCGGGCGGCGCTGGGACTTCCGCCGACGCCCGCTCCCTGACCGTAGCTTAGATCCAGAGCAAAACGATCGGCACCACAGTGCCGAGTGCCAGCAGGATGATCGAAATCCGCCGCATGGCGCGGCTGGCAAGGGCGATCACGATGCCGGTGATGGTCGACAGGCTGAGCGCGATCGACAGCAGCACGACGAAGATCTTGAGCGGCAGCGGCGAGGGGCGTTTGGCCGACCCCGCGCTGGCTTCGGCACGTGGCTTCTGCGCTTCGGCAGCGTCGCCTGCGGGCTTGGGCTTCTCCACCTTGCGTTCGCGCGGCGGGCCCTGGTCCTTATGGACGCTCGCCAGCCATACGATCCAGTTGGGCGGCGTCCCGCCATACCCCTTGGCTTCCTGCAGCCGGAAGGTCTGCAGTGCGCCGCTGATCGCGAACAGCAGGATCATCGGGGCAAAGAACAGCCCGAGATAATGGTGATAGCGGCGGAGCAGCCGAAGCGTGTTGGGTCTCATGCCGAACGGCTAGCGGACCGGCGCGACGGGAGCAACCGCAACCGGCACGCCGAAGCCATGGCGACCTATATGTTTTCCCAACGGACGGCTTATGCGGCGGCGAACACGCCGTTATCATCCATCACGTGCAGCACGCCGTCGGCGATCGCGAAATACGCGCCGCGAAGCTTCAGCTTACCTGCGGCCTCACGCTCGGGAATGCAGGGGAACGTCCGCAAATTGGCGATGCTGACGCGGACGGTTTCGAGCTCCAGTTCATGGATCGCGTCAGGCCCCGACCCGTGCTGCGCCACGATCCGGTCGCGCGCCTCGTCGAGCATGTCGACCCAGTGATCGATGAAGCCGCCTTCGCCGGGTGCCTTGCCCGCGAACGCCTGGGTCATCGCGGCGTGAACGCCGCCGCATTGACCGTGCCCCATCACCACGATTTCCGACACTTCGAGCTGCGTCACCGCAAATTCGAGCGCAGCCGACACGCCGTGGCGTCGACCGTCGAGTTCGAACGGGGGTACAAGGTTGGCAACGTTGCGCACCACGAAGATTTCGCCGGGCGAGGTATCGAAGATCTGCGCGGGATCGACTCGACTGTCCGAACACGCGATCACCATCACCTTGGGACTTTGGCCCTTGGACAAAGTGGACCACCGATCGCGCTGGCGCGGCCAATCCGTGTCGCGAAATCGGCGATAGCCGCCGAGCATATCGGTAAAATCACTCATGAGTGGCTCTTATCAGCGGACAACAGGGGGTGGCAAGCGGGCGCACCAGTCGCTATCTGCTCCGCCATGAACGAGATGTCCCCGCTCGCCCGGCAGCGTCAACGCAAGCCCGACTGGATCCGCGTCAAGGCACCCGGTGGCGCTGCCTTTGGTGAAACCAAGGCGATGATGCGCCGCTTGAACCTCAACACCGTGTGCGAGGAAGCGGCTTGCCCCAATATCGGCGAGTGCTGGACCAAGAAACACGCAACGGTGATGATCCTGGGCGACACCTGCACGCGCGCCTGCGCCTTCTGCAACGTGAAGACCGGCATGCCGCGCGCGGTCGATGCGCTGGAGCCGCAGCACACCGCCGATGCCGCCGCCGAGCTGGGCCTCGAACATATCGTCATCACCTCGGTCGACCGCGATGATCTGCCCGATGGCGGGGCGTCGCAATTCGTGAAGGTGATCGAGGCGTTACGCCGCACCACGCCCAACACGACGATCGAAATTTTGACGCCGGATTTCCGCAACAAGACGCAGGCTGCGGTCGAGTCGATCGTCGCGGCGCGGCCCGACGTCTACAATCACAATCTCGAAACCGTGCCGCGGCTCTATCCGACGATTCGCCCTGGCGCGCGCTATTATGCCTCGCTGCGCTTGCTGGAGAGCGTGAAGCGGCATGATCCGTCGATCTTCACCAAATCGGGCGTGATGCTGGGTCTGGGCGAAGAGCGGCTCGAAGTGCATCAGGTGATGGACGACATGCGCTCGGCCGAGATCGATTTCCTGACGATGGGGCAGTATCTGCAGCCGACCCCGCGCCACGCCAAGGTGATGGACTTCGTCACCCCCGCCGTATTCGATGCCTATGCCGCGATCGCGCGCGCCAAGGGCTTCCTACTGGTCGCGAGTTCGCCGCTGACGCGGTCGAGCTATCATGCCGGTGACGATTTCGCCCGCCTGCGCGCCGCGCGGGAGGCAAAGCTCGCCGCGCGCTAATGCCACGCCATTCCGAAACGCGGCGGCTGCCTTACACGCCGGAGCAGATGTTCGATCTGGTCGCCGACGTTGCCCGTTATGCCGAGTTCCTGCCGTGGGTATCGGCAATCCGCGTCCGCTCGAACAGCGAAACGCAGATGGTCGCCGACATGATCGTCGGCTTCAAAGGCCTGCGCGAGACCTTCACGTCGAAGGTGGAGAAACACCGGCCCGATCGGATCGAGGTCGAATATCTCGACGGGCCGCTCAAATATCTGCGCAACGAATGGGTGTTCCGGCCCGACGGCACTGGGTGCGCGGTCGATTTCACGGTCGACTTCGCTTTCAAGAACCGCGTGTTCGAGATGCTGGCGGGCCAGGTGTTCGGCACCGCGCTGCGCAAGATGATCGGCGCGTTTGAAGACCGCGCCGCCGTGCTTTATGGGGCTTCCTCGGCCTCAGGCGCGGTATCGTCTTCGGACGGCAGCAGCAGTTCGAGCGCGCACAACGCGGCCTGAAGCCGCACGCCACCACGCCCCAAATCGCCGAAATCCTTGCGATCGGCCACGACATGGCCGGGATCGGCACCGCGTTCGGCGCGCGCGAACACGACCGTGCCGACGGGCTTCTTCTCGGTGCCGCCGCCGGGCCCTGCGACGCCCGTGATGGCGACGGCGACATCGGCACCACTCGCCTCCAGCGCGCCCTGCGCCATGCTCCACGCAGTCGCGACCGACACCGCGCCAAAGGTTTCCAGCACATCGGCGCTGACCCCCAGCATCTCCAGCTTGGCGTCGTTGGAATAGGTGACGAAGCCGCTTTCAAACATTTCCGAAGACCCGGCAATTTCGGTGATCGCGGCTGCGACCAAGCCGCCGGTGCAGCTTTCGGCCAGCGCGACGCGGCGGCCGGCAGCGAGATTGGCGGCAACCACCTTGCGGGCGGCCTCCACCAGTTCGGCGGGCAGGATGGTATCCATCGTTATCGCTCCCCTGGAACCCGGACGGTGGCGGCGGCCTGCGCCGCAATCCCCTCGCCACGCCCGGTAAAGCCCAAACGCTCGGTCGTCGTCGCCTTGATGCTGACCTGATCCGGCGCGAGCCGCAAGAGCTCTGCGATACGGTCGCGCATCGCGATGCGGTGCGGGCCGATCTTGGGGGCCTCGCAGATAAGCGTCAGATCGATGAAATCGATGATCCCGCCGCGCGCTTCGATGAGCGAGGCGGCGTGCTGCAGGAACTGCGCCGAATCCGCGCCGCGCCATTGCGGGTCGCTGGGCGGGAAATGCGTGCCGATATCGCCCGCCGCGATCGTGCCGAGCAGGGCATCGGTAAGGGCGTGAAGCGCGACATCGGCATCGCTATGCCCGGACAAGCCCTTGTCATGCGGGATCAGCACGCCGCCAAGCCACAATTCCTCGCCTGCTTCGAGACGGTGGACGTCGAAGCCGGTCGCTGTGCGCGAGCGCATCGTGGCGGCAAGGCGCGACTCGGCGGCGGCGAAATCGGTGGGATGGGTGATCTTTTCGAGCATGGGGTCTCCTTCGACCAGCGCGACCCGGCCACCGACGGCGCGCAGCATTTGCGCGTCGTCGGTCGGTTCGGCACCGGTCCAGCCGCGATGCGCGGCGAGTGCTGTGGCAAAGTGAAAGGCTTGCGGCGTCTGGATGCGGTGCAGGGCGTCGCGCGCGACGGTCTCGCCCAGCTCCGCTTCCCCGCGCGCCAGCGTATCGGCGACGGGCAGGGCAGGGACTGCGCCGTCCTGCGTATCGAGCGCGGCAAGCAATCGGTCGATCACGGCGGCGCTCAGGAACGGGCGCGCGGCGTCGTGGATAAGGACCCGCTCGACCCCAATCGTCTCCCCGGGCTCGTCCCGGGGCCCACTGGTATCCGCGCTTTCAGGCCGCTGGTCGCGCGGAACGGTGGACCCCGGGACGAGCCCGGGGTGACGATTGGAGGTCGTCAGTGCTTCAAGTCCAGCCAGCACCGAAAGCCGCCGAGTAGCGCCGCCGATCACATATTCGACCTCGCCAAGGGCTTCGTGCAAGGACGCTTCCTGTCCGGCACCGATCACCACGATCACGCGGTCGATCGCCGGATGCGCGCGCAGTGCGGCATAGCTGTGGGCGAGCACCGCCTTACCGCCAAGGCGGGCATATTGCTTTGGAACGGCGCTGCCCGAGCGGACGCCGGTGCCGGCGGCGACGATGATGGCGGCGGTCTTGGTCGAAGTCATGCGGCGCGCCTAGCCCAAGCCGTGGCCGCCCGCCAGCCCGCCTTGCTGCAAGACCGGCTTTCGCTTATAGGCTGCCCGTTTTTCAGGCAGATTCCATCCCGTGACTTCGCGTACCCTTGCCCCCCTGCACGTCGGCCCCGTGACGATCCCGAGTCCCGTGATCCTCGCGCCGATGACCGGCGTCACCGACATGCCGTTTCGCACACTGGTGCGGCGCTATGGCTCGGGCCTCAACGTGACCGAGATGGTGGCGAGCCAGGCGGCGATTCGCGAGACGCGCCAGTCGCTGCAAAAGGCGGCGTGGCACCCGATCGAGGATCCGGTGTCGATGCAGCTCGTCGGCTGCACGCCTTATGAGATGGGCGAAGCGGCGAAGCTGAGCGAGGATCGCGGGGCCGCCATCATCGACATCAACATGGGCTGCCCGGTGCGCAAGGTGACCAATGGCGATGCCGGTTCGGCGCTGATGCGCGATCTCGACACTGCCGCCGCCATCATCAAGGGCGTGGTCGAGGCGGTCAGCGTACCCGTCACGCTGAAGATGCGGATGGGCTGGGATCATAGCAGCCTCAACGCGCCGCAACTGGCGAAGGTCGCGCAGGATCTTGGCGTGAAGCTCGTCACGGTCCATGGCCGCACGCGCAACCAGATGTATAAGGGCAATGCCGATTGGGCGTTCATCCGCTCGGTAAAGGATGCGGTGACGATCCCGGTGATCGCCAATGGCGACATCTGCTCGATCGAGGATGCCGAGGCGGCGCTCGACCAGTCGGGCGCGGACGGCGTGATGATCGGGCGTGGGTCCTATGGCCGACCGTGGCTGCTCGGCCAGGTGATGGAATGGTTCGCCAGCGGCCGCCGCGTCGCCGACCCCTCGATCGAGGAACAATATACCGTTATTGCAGAGCATTACGATGCAATGCTCAGCCACTATGGCACCGAGACCGGCGTCAATATGGCGCGCAAGCATATCGGTTGGTACACGCGCGGCCTGCACGGATCGGCCGAGTTTCGTAACCGTGTGAACCAGATTGCCGACCCCAAGGTCGTCAAGGCGATGCTCGCCGAATTTTATGCGCCCTGGTGCAGTCGCGCCGCCGCGTGAACGCGCCAGAGGGTCCCGATTTCGCAGAACTGTTCGCCGCGCTGCCGGTGGCGGTGCTGGTTGTCGACCCCGAGTCGCGCGTTGCCCACGCTAATGCCGAGTGCGAGGCGCTGCTCAATCTGTCCGAGCGGGCAATGCTCGGCCAGCCCCTGGCGTCGATCCTGAAAGCCCCCGAAGACGAAAATCCGCGCGACAATCACGGTTTCGCGGCGTTCGATATCGAAATCGAGCTGCGCCGCGGCGGCAAGGTGCGCGTCGATTATGTCGAATCGCGGGTCGCCGATCATCCCGGCTGGCAGACCATCACGCTGCATCATGCCGCCGCCTCACGCCGGATGGGCCACAATGCCGATCGGGCCTCGGCCGCGCGCGCGGCGATCGGCGCGGCGGCGATGCTGGCGCACGAGATCAAGAACCCACTATCGGGCATTCGCGGCGCGGCGCAATTGCTGTCCAAGGGCAAGGGCGCGGCAGAACTGACCACGCTGATCACCACCGAAGTCGACCGGATCGCGGCGTTGATCGACCGGATGCAGGACTTCACTGACACGCGGCCGTTGCAGCTTGCGCCCGAGAATATCTATCCCCTGCTGGATCATGCCCGCCGTGTCGCGCTGGCCGGTTTCGGGCGGCACGTCGTGATCGAGGAGCGCTTCGACCCCTCGCTGCCGCCAGTGCAGATCGACCGTGATGCGACGCTGCAAGTGGTGCTCAACCTGCTCAAAAATGCCAGCGAAGCGGTGCGCGATCAGGCCGATGCGCGGATCACGCTCGCCACCGCTTATCGCCACGGCATGGCGATCGCGCCGGGCCCCGGTAAACCACGCCGTCCACTGCCAATCGAGATTTGCGTGATCGACAATGGCCCCGGGCCGCCCGCCGACATTGCCGAGCACCTGTTCGACCCGTTCATTTCGGGCAAACCCGAGGGGCAGGGGCTTGGCCTCGCGCTGGTCGACAAATTGGTGCGCGACATGGGCGGGATCATCCAGTTTGCCCGGGAAGGAACCCCGCCAATGACCGTGTTTCGCATCATGCTGCCGCGTGGGGGCGCATGACTCGCACCGGACGAATCCTGGTCGTCGACGACGATGCCGCCATTCGCACCGTGGTCGGGCAAGCGCTGAAGCGCGATGGCCACCGCGTGATCGTCGTGGCGACGATCGCCGAGGCGGAAATGCAGCTTGCCGCGACGGCTCCCGACGTGCTGGTCACCGACGTGGTGCTGCCCGACGGTAACGGACTCGATCTGGTCGAGCGCGTCGTCCAGGCGCACCCGGGTTTGCCGGTGATCGTGCTGTCGGCGCAGAACACGCTGACGACGGCGGTACGCTCGACCGAGGTCGGCGCGTTCGATTATCTCCCCAAGCCCTTCGATCTCGATGTGCTGTCGCGCACCGTCCAGAGCGCGCTCGCGCGAGGGGCAGGGGCTGTCGCCGATCCGATCGAGGCCGAAGATCGCGCTCTGCCGCTGATCGGCCGCTCGCCCGCGATGCAGGATGTCTATCGCATCATCGCGCGCGTCGTTTCGAATGACCTCACGGTGCTGATCTCGGGCGAATCGGGCACCGGCAAGGAACTGGTCGCGCGCGCGATCCATGATTTGGGGCCGCGCCGCCGTTCACCCTTCCTTGCGCTCAACATGGCCGCGATCCCGCGCGAACTGATTGAGGCGGAATTGTTCGGCCATGAACGCGGAGCCTTTACAGGGGCGCAGGCGCGATCAGCCGGGCGGTTCGAACAAGCGGCGGGGGGCACGCTGTTCCTCGACGAAATCGGCGACATGCCGATGGAGGCGCAGACGCGGCTGCTGCGCGTGCTGCAATCGGGCGAGTTCACCACCGTCGGCGGCGCGCGCACAATCCGCGCCGACGTGCGCATCGTCGCCGCGACCAATCGCGATCTGGCGCAGCTGGTGGCGGTCGGCCAGTTTCGCGAAGACCTGTTTTATCGCCTGAATGTCGTGCCGGTGCTGCTGCCCGCGCTGCGCGCGCGGCGGCAGGACATCCCATTGCTCGCCCGCCATTTTCTTGACCGCGCCGCCGAAGACGGTTTGCCGCGCAAGCAACTCGATCCCGACGCGATTGCGGTGATCGAGGCCTATGACTGGCCGGGCAATGTCCGAGAGCTGGAAAATATGATGCGGCGCATCGCGGTGCTGGCGCGCGATGAGCGGATCGATGCCGACGAGATGCGCGCGATGCTGGGTGGCGCGCTGCCGTCGACGCCGATGATCGGCGACGCCGGGATCGAGGCGGCGATTCGCGCACGAATCGATCGGCTGGCGATCGAGGAGCCCGCCGCGCTCGACGATGGCACACTGTACGATCGGATCATTGCCGAGGTGGAGCGCCCCCTGATCGAGGCGCTGCTGGCCCGCCATGGCCAGAACCAGTTGCGCGCGGCACGCGCCCTGGGAATCAACCGCAATACGCTGCGCAAGCGCCTGGATATGCTGGGGATAGACCCCTGATCCAGCCACACTGCTACGATCAATCGGTCACGGAGCGGGATCGCCCCCTTCATTTGTGTGTTTTCCTTGCAACGCGCGCGTTGTAGGAATGTCACGATGAGCGACCGACCGCCCCCGATGTCCATGCGCCGGATCCGGCCGGTGTGGTTGACGGTGACCCCGGCCATCGAGATTGGTGCGGTAGCCTTGGCCGCAATGGTGCTGTTCTTCAGTTGGCGGATCGTGGCGGGGACATCTGCTTCCCAGCACGTCCTGACTCCGGCGTTGGTTGCCCTGTTGCTCGTTGCGAACCTACTGTGCTGCGGCTCCGTGATCGTGCTCATCGGGCGGCGACTTGCCAGGCGACGTGCAGCGCGCGTGGGGGCGGGCGGCGGTGCACAGTTGCACGTGCGGCTTGTGGCGACCTTTTCGATTCTGGCCAGCGTCCCAACCGTGCTGCTCGCGGTTGTTGCGTCCCTTCTCTTTCAGTTCGGCGCGGAATTTTGGTTTTCGGGCAGCGCACGCGGCATGTTGGTCAATTCTCGCGATCTTGCGCAAGAATCCTATAGCCAACTTCTTAGCTATGTCGAAAAGGAGACAGTCGCGCTTGCGACCGACGTCAACAAGATGGCGGTGGGCCAGCATTGGAACCCAGGAAACCCAAGCTTCCAAGCTATCTTTGAACAGAGTGCCTTTCAGCGAAGCTTGTCCGCTGCAGTTCTCTTTAAAATCGATAGCAAAGGCAGGCTTTTGCGGTACGCCTATTATGGCTTGCCTGGCTATGATGCTGTTAAAAACATCGATGTTGGCGAACTGCAGCAGTTGTTGCGCGGCGACGGGATCAGTAAAACAGGAACGAATGCTTCTCGAACCCATTCGATGACGACGGTTCCTGAGACTGACTATCTCGTTTATACCGAACGTGAAATAGACGCAAAAGAGATGACGCGCCGTCTTGCACAAGCCAAAAGTGTTTTTAGCGATTATGAGTCGCTGCTTCGACGGTCACGATTGATAGAACTGCGCTTCAATGTTGCGTTGTTGGTTTTGTCGCTGTTGATTATTTCGATCGTGGTATTTGTCGCCCTTGCGGTGGCCGATAGGTTGGTGAGGCCGATCGGTGCATTGGTGACGGCGGCCGAGAAGGTTTCTTCGGGCGATTTCACCGCGCGCGTGCCAACGCCGAAAACCGACGACGAAATCGGCACGCTGACCAGCGCCTTCAACCAGATGACCGAGCGCTTGCAGGCGCAGACCGGTGCGCTGGAAAGCCGTCGCGCGTTGATCGAGGCGGTGATGTCGGGGGTGACGGCAGGGGTCATTTCGGTCGCCCCCGATGGCACGATCCGCCTGATCAATCGCTCGGCGATCACGCTGCTGGACGGCGCTGACGATATGCCGGTCGGCAAACCGCTGAAGCTGATCGCACCCGAATTGGCGGCGCTGCTCGATGGTCAGGATCGCGAGGCGATCATCGAAACCGGCACCGGCAACGACGCGCGTACGCTGGCGGTGAAGGTCACGCGCGCCGTCGAGGGGCCGATCCTGACCTTCGACGACATTACCGGCCAATTGCTGGATCAACGCCGTGCCGCCTGGTCCGATGTCGCGCGCCGCATCGCGCATGAAATCAAGAACCCGCTGACCCCGATCCAGCTCGCGGCGGAACGGCTCCAGCGGCGCTATGGCAAGCAGATCGACCCAGAGGACACCACGTTCGCGCGGCTGACCGACACGATCGTCCGCCAGGTCGGCGATCTGCGCCGCATGGTCGATGAATTCTCCTCCTTCGCGCGAATGCCCAAACCGGTGTTCCGTGAGGAATCTCTCGTCGATCTCGCGCGGCAGACGCTGTTCCTGCACGAGGTTGCACATCCGGGCGTGGTCTTTAGCCTCACCCACGAAGCCCCCGGCCCGATGCTGGTGTGCGACCGCCGCCAGATCGGCCAGGCGCTGACCAACATCGTCAAGAACGCGGTCGAGGCGGTGGAGGCCAATCCGGGTGCGGCGGAGGCGAGCGTCACGATGTCGCTCGACGAAACCCCCGATCGCACCACGATTACCGTCGCCGACACCGGCATTGGCCTACCCGCAGCGCGCGATCGCATCGTCGAGCCCTATGTCACGACCCGCGCGCGCGGCACCGGCCTTGGCCTGGCGATCGTCAAGAAGATCGTCGAGGAGCATTTCGGCACGATGACCTTTGCCGATCGCCCCGGCGGCGGCACCATCGTAACCGTCAGCTTCGACACCGCGATGCTCGCCAATCTCGACGCCGGCGATGGAGGCGATGGGGGCATCGCCGAAACGCCACCCCAGCAACTTTTGCAGAACCGGACCTGAACCCATGCCCCTGGACATTCTTGTCGTTGATGACGAACGCGATATTCGCGACCTGGTCGCCGGTGTGCTCGAAGACGAGGGCTATGGTGCGCGCGTCGCGGCCGATAGCGATTCGGCGCTGGAAGCGATTTCGGTGCGGCGGCCCTCGCTGGTGCTGCTCGACGTGTGGCTGCACGGCTCGCGGCTCGACGGGCTGGAACTGCTCGACGAGATCAAGCGGCGCGACCCGTCGATTCCGGTGCTGATGATCTCGGGCCACGGCAATCTCGATACCGCCGTCGCCGCGATCCGGCGCGGCGCGGCCGATTTCATCGAGAAGCCGTTCGAGGCGGAACGGCTGCTGCTGATGGTCGCGCGCGCGACCGAGACCGAGAGCCTGCGTCGCGAAATTGCCAGCCTGCGCGCGGTGGTCGGCCGCGACACCGATCTGACCGGCAATTCCGGCGCGATCAATGGCGTGCGCGCTACGCTGAAACGCGTCGCCGCGACGGGCAGCCGCGTGCTGATCATGGGCGCGGCCGGCGTCGGCAAGGAAGTGGCCGCCCGGCTGCTGCATGGCTGGAGCCAGCGGGCGGATGCGCCCTTCGTCGTCGTCAGTGCGGCGCGGATGACGCCGGAGCGGGTCGAGGAGGAACTGTTTGGCATTGAGGAGGGGGGGCAGCTCGTCCGCTCCGGCCTGCTCGAACAGGCGCATGGCGGTACTTTGTTCCTCGACGAAATCGCCGACATGCCGCTGGCGACGCAAGGCCGCATCCTGCGCGTGCTGACCGATCAGAGCTTCAGCCGCGTCGGCGGGCAGCGCGTGGTGAAGGTTGATGTGCGCGTGGTATCCGCCACCGCGCGCGATCTGACGCATGAAATCGCGGAAGGGCGCTTCCGTGAGGACCTGTATTACCGGCTCAACGTCGTGCCGGTGACCATTCCGGGGCTGGCCGAGCGGCGCGAGGATATCCCGGCGCTGGTCGATCATTTCATGGCGCATTACGCGTCTGAGCGGCGCGTTCCCACGCCCGCCGTGGCTGCTGACGCCATGGTGGCGCTGCAATCCTACGAATGGCCCGGCAATGTGCGCCAGCTTCGCAATATCGTGGAGCGCACGATCATCATGGCACCGGGCGACCGGATCGGGCAGATCGATCTCGATATGCTGCCGCCCGATGTGCTTGGCGATCCGGGCGAACTGGGCGGCGGGGCGACCGCGATCATGGGCGCGCCGCTGCGCGAAGCGCGAGAAACCTTTGAGCGCGAATATCTGCGGGTGCAGATCCGCCGCTTCTCCGGCAACATCTCGCGCACCGCCAATTTCATCGGGATGGAGCGGTCTGCGCTACACCGGAAGCTGAAGTTGCTCGGCATTACCGAGGTACGCGAGGATTAATCGACTGGATCGGTGGACGAAACGATCGCGCATCCCTAGATTAGGAGACGGGTACATCACCTAACTCGACGCCGGAACCGGCGCGCCGCGGGCACCCCCCGCCAAGAACAAAGGATCGACCGATGGCCGACAAGCACACCTCTCTCCAAGACCTGTTCCTCAACGCCCTGCGCCGCACCAAGACCCCGATCACGATGTTCCTCGTGAAGGGCGTCAAGCTCCAGGGGATCGTCACCTGGTTCGACAATTTCTCGGTGCTGCTGCGCCGGGATGGCCAGTCGCAGCTGATCTACAAGCACGCCATTTCGACGATCATGCCGGCCAATACGGTCGATATCGACGCGATCGTCAACGCGATCGGTGAAGCGCAGAAGAAGCAGCCGCTGCTGCAGGAAATCTTCCTCAACGCGGTGCGCAAGTCCGAAGACAATGTCACCATGTTCCTGGTGAACGGCGTGATGCTGCAGGGGCAAATTGCGGCGTTCGACCTATTCTGCATGTTGCTCCAGCGTGATGGCATGGCGCAGCTCGTCTACAAGCATGCGGTCTCCACCATTCAGCCCGCACATCCCCTTAATTTGGCTGATGAAACAGCAGGTTCGGACAACGATTGACCACAGGTTTTGAACGGGACCGCGACGATGTCGCGCGGGGTGCCAAGGCCGTTGTCGTTTATCCCGACACCGGCATTTCGTCGCGGGATGCCGATGCCCGGCTGGCCGAAACCGCCGGGCTGGCGATGGCGATCCATGTCGAAGTGGTCGATCGCGTCGCGATCAAGGTGCGCGCGCTCCAGCCTTCGACGCTGATCGGCAAAGGGCAGCTCGAGGCGCTGGCTGCCACGGTGCGGATGGCCGAGGCCGAGCTGGTCGTGTTCGACGCCAGCCTGACGCCGGTGCAGCAGCGCAACCTCGAAAAGGCGCTGTCGGCCAAGGTGATCGACCGCACCGGCCTGATCCTCGAAATCTTCGGCGAACGCGCGGCGACCGCCGAGGGGCGCTTGCAGGTCGAACTCGCGCATCTCGATTACCAAGCGGGGCGACTGGTGCGCAGTTGGACCCATTTGGAGCGCCAGCGCGGCGGCTTCGGCTTTCTCGGCGGCCCGGGTGAAACGCAGATCGAGGCCGATCGGCGCTTGATCCGCGACCGCATGGCGCGGTTGAAGAAGGAACTGGAACAGGTCTCGCGCACGCGCGGGCTGCACCGCGATCGGCGCCAGCGCGCGCCATGGCCGGTGATTGCGCTTGTCGGCTATACCAACGCCGGAAAATCCACGCTGTTCAACCGCATGACCGGTGCTGACGTCATGGCGGAGGATCTGCTGTTCGCCACGCTCGACCCGACGCTGCGGCAGATCGCGCTGCCGGGGATCGACAAGGCGATCCTGTCGGACACGGTCGGGTTCGTCTCCGAACTGCCGACCCAGCTCGTCGCGGCGTTCAAGGCGACGCTGGAGGAAGTGGTGTCGGCCGATTTGCTGATCCACGTCCGCGACATCGCGCATCCCGATACGATCGCGCAGAAGGATGATGTCGAGGCGGTGCTGCGCGATATCGGCGTCGACCTGTCGGTCCCAAGGATCGAGGCGTGGAACAAGCTCGACATGCTCGATGCCGATGATCGCGCCGAATTGCTGGGCGAAGCCGCGCGGCGCGACGATGTCGCGGCGATTTCGGCGCTGAGCGGGGAAGGGGTGTCGGCCTTGCTCGACACCGTCGCCGCGCTGCTGACGTCAAGCCATCGCCGCTACACCATCCTGCTCGATGCCGGTGACGGCGCCGGTGCCGCCTGGCTCCACGCGCATGGCGAAGTGCTGGAGCAATCGGTCGAGGGCGAACAGGCGATCTATGAAGTCCGCATGGCCGAGCGCGATTATGAACGGTTCTGCCAGCGCTGAGGGCGTCGATCGCGAGCTGATCGCAGGCTGGCTCCATGCCCGCTCGATCGCGCGGGCTTTGCCGATGCCAGTGGCCGAGCACGGTGGCTGGCGGGTGGATACGCGGTCGGAGCCGGAATGGTGCCGCTATGTCTTCGCCGATCCAACCCCCGCGATTGCCGACTTGGCGTACAGCATCACCCAGCCAAGAATCTATGTGAAGCTTTGCCAGGATAATGCTGTTTTAAGGTCGCTTTTGCCGTCGCACTGGCAAATCTGTGCGCCTTCCTGGATGATGACAGCGGGGACGTCGCCCCTTGCAGAAACGCCGCTGCCAGACGGCTATCTCCCGAAGGTGGAAAGCATCAGCGGCGTCGTTCGCGTTGCGATCACCTCCCCGGACGGCGCGCTCGCGGCCAGCGGTTATGCGGCGGAAGCCTCGGGCGTGTTCGTCTATGATCGGATCGTCACCAGCCCGGATCATCAGCGGCGCGGGCTGGGGCGGGCGGTGATGGGCCTGTTGCAAGCGCAGCGCCGCTCAAGCGCGTCGCGCGAAGTGCTGGTCGCAACCGCACAAGGGCGCATGCTTTATACCAGCCTCGGCTGGTCGGTGCATTGCCCCTATGCGACCGCGGTCATTCCTGACGCGGTGCCTTGATCGCTTGCCACAAGGCTTCCTTGTCGGCGAGGGGCAGGCCGGGAAAGGCGTCGCCAGCTTCGGCTTCCATCGCCTTGAAACGGCGTTCGAATTTGGCATTGGCAGCGCGTAGCGCCGCCTCCGGGTCGACGCCCAGCTTGCGCGCCCAATTGACCACCGAGAAGAGCAGATCGCCAACCTCGTCCTCGGTCTCGGCCGGGGTGGTGGCCGCTTCGATCTCGGCGATTTCCTCGTCGATCTTGGCGCGCGGTCCTTCCTGGTCCGGCCAGTCGAACCCCACGCGCGCCGCGCGATTCTGCAGCTTTTCGGCGCGGAGCAAAGCGGGCAGGCCCAATGCTACGCCGTCCAGCGCGCCCGGTGGGATATCGGGCTTGCCCTTGGCGGCGCGTTCGGCGGCCTTGATCTGTTCCCACTGATGATGGCCGCCCTCAGCGACATCGCCGAAGATATGCGGATGGCGGCGCTCCATCTTGTCGCTGATCGCCGCCACGACGTCAGCCAACGCGAAATGACCAGCTTCCTCGGCGATGCGCGCATGGAACACGACCTGGAGCAGCAGATCGCCAAGCTCGTCCTTGAGCTCAACCATGTCGTCGCGCGCGATCGCGTCGGCGACTTCATAGGCTTCTTCGATCGTATAGGGCGCGATGCTGGCGAAATCCTGCGCGACATCCCATTCGCAGCCCGACACCGGATCGCGCAACCGCGCCATGATCGTGACCAGCCGTTCGATCATCGACACGCTCCATTGTGGGTGAGGAACCGGCCCACGCTGGCGACCTCAACCAATCCGATAATATACATTATGTTAAATGCGGGCCATTTCATCAGAGCAGGCCCCCCAACACCGATCCAGCACCGAAAGCGCCCTGCCACAGCACCACCAGCACGAACAGCACGCCGAAGATCGCCACCCAGGCCAGCGCCATCTTGATCGTATCGCCGAGCGGCAATCGGCGCGCCGCGAGCGCACTGACCGGCAGGATCAGGACCAGCGCGTAAAACACCAGATCCATGCTGGTGTCGGTCATACCTGCAGTTCCAGCCCGTCATAGGCTGGTTCAATGCCCGGCGGCAGTTCCGCCAGCAGGCTCGCATAATCCATCGACTGGTCCATATGCGCCAGCACCGCATGACGCGGCTTCAGCATCTCGATCCAGCCCAGCGCCATGTTCAACGTCGGGTGCGACGGATGCGGCTTGCGGCGCAGTGCATCGACGATCCACAGATCGAGACCTTCATATAGGCTCGCCATATCCGGCGTCATCGCACTGATATCGGTCGCATATCCAATCGATCCCGCGATGCTGTCAAAGCGCAAGCCGGCCGATTGGAACGGCCCGTGCGGTTGATCGACCACGCCAACCGTAATGTCGCCGATGACGACACTGTCGGGCAGCGCCTCGATCGCGACGGTCGGCGGATAATCATCCCAACCGTGGAAAACATAGCCGAAACGCCGCTTCAACGTCTCCATCAGATCGGGCCGCGCCAGCCCGCGCACCGGCCGCCCCATCGCATGGAACACCTGGCGCAGATCATCGATGCCGTGCGTGTGATCGGCATGATCATGCGTCCAGATCACCGCATCCAGCGTCGACACATCGGCCGCCAGCAACTGTTCGCGCATGTCGGGACCGGTATCGACCAGAATGCGCGTCGTCTGCGTCTCGACCAGGATCGACGCGCGCATCCGCCGATTGCGCGGGTTGGTCGGGTCGCATGCGCCCCAGTCATTGCCGATCCGCGGCACACCGGACGAGGTGCCCGATCCCAGGATCCGCACCTTCATGCGCGCGTCTTGGTAAACAGTGCGTGAAAGTTCTCCGCCGTTGCTGCCGCCAGCGTTTCCAGTGGCTCGCCGCGCAGCTTCGCCAGGAATGCGGCGGTATCGGCCACGAAGGCCGGCTCGCCCGTTTTCCCGCGATGCGGCACCGGTGCCAGGAACGGCGCATCGGTTTCGATCAGCAGCCGGTCGAGCGGCAGCCGCGCGGCGGTGTCCTGCAGATCCTTGGCGTTCTTGAAGGTCACGATGCCCGAAATCGAGATATAGAAGCCAAGCTCCAGCGCGATATCGGCAAACGCCCCGCTCGCGGTGAAGCAATGGATAACGCCGGGATAGGCCCCCTTCCCCATTTCCTCGCGCAGGATCGCGGCGGTATCGTCCTCGGCATCGCGCGTGTGCACCACGATCGGCAGTTGCGTTTCGCGCGCGGCGACAATGTGCGCGCGAAAGCTCGCGCGCTGGCGCTCACGGTCGCTATGTTCGTAGTAATAATCGAGGCCGCTCTCGCCGATGCCGACGACGCGCGGATGCTGCGCACGTTCGACCAGCCGCGCGGTGCCGATATCAGGATGTTCATCGGCTTCATTGGGGTGGATGCCAACCGTCGCCCAGACATCTGGCTCGCGCTCAGCCGTCGCCAACACCGCGTCCCACTCGCTTTCGCGCGTCGCGATGTTGAGCATGGCGTGAACGCCGCGCGCGCGGGCACGGGCGAGGATCACATCCTGCTGCTCGCCCAGACCCTTATAATTGAGGTGGCAATGGCTGTCGGCGAACATCAGGCTTCGACCGGCGCTTCGAGCCGTGGGAACACGCCGACCGGTGCCGGCAGCGTCAGGCCGGGTGCGAGCGGGTGGCCCAGCGCTTCGAAGCGGCGCGCATCGCCCTGCTGCCCCAGCAGATCGAGCAGTTTGTCCGCCCCATTGGGGATCGCCCAACGCGCCAGAATCGCGATCCGCCGCACCGCATCGGCGGCATGATAGAGGATCGTGTCGGCGCGTGCAGGATCGGTCTTGCGCACGCTCCATGGGGCCTGATCGGCGAAATATTGGTTGGCGTCGCGCGCCGCCGACCAGATCGCGTCGAGCGCGGTGTGCAAGGCCAGATCGCCCATTGCATCGTGCATTCCGGCCTCGGCCGCGGCGACGCTGGCGAGCAGCGCGTCTTCGGCCTCGGTGCGCTCCCCGGCCTCCGGCACTACGCCACCGCATGCCTTGGCGATGATCGACAGGCAGCGTTGCGCGAGATTGCCGAGGTTATTGGCAAGGTCCGCATTACAACGGGTTACGATCGCTTCTTCCGAGTAACTCCCATCCTGCCCGAAGCTGACTTCGCGCAGCAGGAAATAGCGCAGCGCATCGACACCGAAGCGATCGGCCAATTCCATCGGGTCGGTGACGTTGCCGACAGACTTGGACATCTTCTCACCGCGGTTGAGCAAAAAGCCATGGCCGAACACCGCGCGCGGCAGCGGAATGTTCGCACTCATCAGAAAGGCTGGCCAGTAAACCGCATGAAAACGAACGATATCCTTGCCGATAACATGCAGATGCGCAGGCCAGAAGATTTCGTACAGTTCGACATCGTCGGGATAGCCGACGCCGGTCAGATAATTGGTCAGCGCGTCGACCCACACATACATCACATGGCCTGGGCTGCCCGGCACCGGCACGCCCCAGTCGAAGCTGGTGCGCGACACCGAGAGGTCGGACAGGCCGCCCTCGACGAAGCGCAAAATCTCGTTGCGGCGCGCCTCGGGCAGGATGAAATCGGGTTGCGCGGCATACAGGTCGAGCAAGGGCTGCTCATATTTGGAGAGGCGGAAGAACCACGTCTCCTCGGCGGTCCATTCGACCGGCGTACCCTGCGGCGACAAAACGACATCGCCCTCGCCCACCACCAGTTCCTTTTCGTCGTAAAAGGCTTCGTCGCGAACCGAATACCAGCCTTCATAGCGATCGAGATACAGGTCGCCTGCGGCTTCCATCGCTTGCCAGATCGCCTGGCTGGCGCGGTAATGGTCGGCGTCGCTGGTGCGGATGAAGCGATCGCACGAAATCTCCAGTTTCTCGGCCATTGCCTTGAAATAGCCGCTCATTTCATCGGCGAGCGCGCGCGGGGTCAAGTCACGCTTGCGCGCTTCCTGGACCATTTTCAGGCCATGTTCGTCGGTCCCGGTCTGGAAGCGGACTTCGCGGCCCAATTGGCGTTGATAGCGCGCGATCGCATCGGTCGCGATCGCCTCATAGGCATGCCCGATATGCGGACGTCCATTGGGATAGCTGATTGCGGTGGTGATATAATAAGGGTCGGCCATGGCCGCCTCCTAGAGCATCGGTCGCCGCAATTGAAGCCTTGGCGCCGCTTTCAACGCGCAAGCCGCGCGACGATCCCCGCCATCTCATAGACGGTGGCTTGCGCATCGAGCGTCAGCGCGCGTGCGGTGGCGGCGAGCGTGCGGGCGGCGTCATACCCGTCGAGCGCGATGCGCAGCCGTTCGCCCTGCCGTTCCGGGGCCACGCCCGCGATAAAGGCGGGGGCACGGTCAAGAAACGCCTCGTAGCGTGCCTGCGCGGCCTTCAGCGCCAGCGACTTGGCCAGCCGGACGCGACGACCATTGCCGGGATCGCCATCCCGCGCGATCGCCGCCAGCGCGTGGTCGATCGCGGCAAGGTCCAATCCGGCGAAACCGAGCGCACGACCGGGCGATCCGTGCGCGACGCGCATCAATGCCGCCACTTCCGCCGGGTCCGCAGAGGGAAGCTGTTCGCGCAGCACGGACGTCATGATGGCATCATCGAGCGGATCGAAACGCAATTGCCGACAACGCGACCGGATCGTCGGCAGCAAACGTCCTGGCGCATGGCTGATGAGCAGGAAGATCGTGCCCTCGGGCGGCTCCTCCAAATTCTTGAGCAAGGCGTTGGAGGCCCCCGGCCGTTCCAGATCGTCGACCGCATCGATGATGACGACCCGCCTGCTCGACATCGACGGGCGCGTCGCAAACATCGGCCCAAGCGCGCGCACCTGCGCGATCGGGATGCTGCGCGCGAGATCGAGTCCGGTCTTGTCGCCTTCCTTCGGCTGGCGCGTGAGCACCCGGTAATCGGGGTGCGATCCCGCCGCGATCAATTTGCGTTGCGGGTTGCTCTCGGGCACGTCGAAGCCCGGCGGCAGGTCGCCCCCCGCCCCTTCGGCCAGCATCCGCAGCGCTGCGGCGCGCGCGAAGGTCGCCTTGCCGATGCCTTCCGGGCCCGCGAACAGCCACGCATGATGCAGCGATCCGCTCGCCATTGCGGCGGCGAAGGCCTGGTGCGCGGCATCATTTCCGAGCGGCAGCGTCATGGCAGCAGGTCGGCCACTGCGGCAAACACCGCGTCCGCGACATCGTCGATCCCGGCAGTCGCCCCGACCAGGCGGAAGCGCTCAGGTTCCTGCTTCGCAAACCGGCGAAAAGCGGCCGCGACATCGGCATGGAACGTATCGCCGCGCGCCGCGAACCGATCCGCTGCAGCGCCGTCACGGACCGCCGCGCGTCTGCGTCCAAGCTCGGGCGATAGTTCCAGCACAAGCGTCCGGTCCGGCAGCAACCCGCGTGAACCAAAGGCATGCAGCGCCAGCACGGCAGCGTCGTCGATCCCGCCCGCTACGCCCTGATAGGCACGGCTGCTGTCGAGAAAGCGGTCGCAAATCACCCAGCGTCCAGCCCCTAGTGCCGGGCGGATCGTCTTTTCAACATGGTCAGCGCGGGCGGCGGCGAACAACAAGGCTTCGCTATGCGGGCTCCACCGCGCGACCTCGCCCTGCATCAGCAAGGCGCGGATCGCCTCCGCACCCTCACTGCCACCGGGTTCGCGCGTGACCAGTGTTTCGATCCCGCGCATCGCCAGCGCATCGGCAAGCAAGCGCGCCTGGGTCGATTTGCCCGCCCCCTCGCCCCCTTCCAGCGAGATGAAGCGCCCGATCGCCGTCATCGGCTCACGCGCCGAACAGGCTCAGCAAGCCAGCCCAGGCACGCCCGAAAAAGCCAGCCTGCGGCACATCATTGGCGGCGACCAGCGGCAGCCGCTCGGCCGGCATCCCCGGCGTTACCACCACCAGATCGGCAATATGCTGCCCGGCCTTGATCGGGGCCTTGATCGGGCCGTCATAGCTGACCGTCAGGCGCATTTCGCCTGCGGTGCCCGCAGGTACGGTCGCGGAGAGATCGCTCGGCGCGACGAGCCCGACCTTGTTGGAGGTGCCGAGTTGCACCTCGGCGGTTTCGATCTGCTTGCCCTTGGCGAGGATCGGCTTGGCCTGCCACGCGCGAAAACCCCATTCCATGAACTTGACCGATTCCTCGGCGCGCTGGCCCGACGTGCCAAGACCCGCCAGCACCATCACCAGCCGACGGCCATTTTGCTGCGCCGACCCGGTGAAGCCGAAACCGGCTTCATCGGTGTGCCCGGTCTTGAGCCCGTCGGCACCGCTCACCCGGCCCAGCAACGGGTCGCGATTGGCCTGGTCGATTGGCTTTTCCCCACCGAGCGTCTTGCCCCAGGTGAAGCTGCGCAGCGAGTAGAAGCGCTTGTAGAGATCGGGATAATCCTGGATCGTCGCGCTCGCCAGCTTGGCGAGATCGCGCGCGGTCACATACGTCACGCCATTGTCGGGCCAGCCATTGGCCGTGCCGAAATGGCTGTTGCTGAGGCCGAGCTTCGCCGCCGCGCGGTTCATCCGCTCGGTAAAGGCCGATTCGGTGCCCGAAATCCCCTCGGCCAGCACGACGCACGCATCGTTGCCCGACAGCGTGACGATGCCCTTGAGCAGATCCTCGACGCTGACATTCTCGCCCGAGGACAGGAACATGGTCGAGCCTTGCGAATGCCATGCGCGCCACGTTTCGGGGCGCACCGGGAATTTTGTGTCGAGCTTCAACTCGCCCGATTTGATCATCTGAAACGCGACATAGACCGTCATCATCTTGGCCATCGACGCGGGCGGCATTCGGCGGTCGGCATCCTTCGAATACAGGATCGCGCCGGAGGACAGATCCTGCAAATAGGCGACCGGCGCCGGCGTCTGGAACTCGGGTGCGGCCACGGCCGGACAGGTCGCGGCGACGGCGATGAGGGCTGAGGCGGCGATCAGTTTTTGGCGGGAAAGCATCAGGTCCGGTCTCGTTTTTTAGTCGGTGTGGAGGATTTGCGCGTCACCATAACCGTGCCGGGCGGCCCCGTCACGCGCGCGCTGTGCGCTGGCTTTGTCGCCAAAGGGGCCCAATTGCACGCGAAAAAGGCGTCCGAGCGGAACAACATGGCCGCCCAGGGCGTGCGCCATCGCAGCGGCGCGCTCCGCCGACGATAAAGCGGCGACCTGCACGACAAAACCGCCAGCCGTCGGCGGAACCGGTGGCGATGGAACCAGTGACGGCTTTGGCTTGGCGAGCGGCTTGGGCGCTGGCGCTTTGGGTATCGGTGCTTTGGCGGGGGCCGCACGCGGCACCGCTGGGGCCACTTGCTGCATCGGGACTTTGCGACGCAGCGCCGTGAGCAAAGCCGGCGGCGCATCCAGCCGCGCAGAGGCCGCCTGCCCCGCGCGCAATGCCGTCTGATCCTGTGGGCCGGCCACCACCGCCCGCACCCGCACCGGTGCCCGGTCGCCAACCCCCAATGCCTGGGCGGTCGCTGGCGACAGCGAGACCACCGCCCCGCTGGTCTCGCGCGCGACCACTAGCGCCAGGATCGTGCGGCCAGTGTCGAGCGCGGTGATCTCGACCGGTGTGCCCGGCGGGACATTCGGATGCGCGACCGTCATCGTCACCGCGCTCCACTGCGGATCGAGCGGCAGCGATGAAACCGCCGCAAAACCGACGCTATCGTCCCGCACTTCGCCCGAGGTGCCGCGCGGCCCGTCGCCCGGCGGCAAATCGCTAGCGGCGGCGATCGCGGGGGGCGAGGAGACGTCGTGAATTTTGGGTGCGCCGCGGTGTTGAGGGGGCAGCATCGCCGCCCCGCCGCCGCTTGCCAGCACCAGCGCCACCAACACGCTCATCTCAGCGCTCCACGGCATCGGCGAGCAGGCCGACCGACAAGGCATAGAAATTGGAGCAATTATAATCGAGGATCACGCGGTAATTGCCCGTCAGCAAATAGGCCGTGCGTCCGGGGCCATCGGGCTCCAGCAACGTCGCCAGCACCGAATCGCCCGGCCAGTCGCGCGTCAGCGGGACGAGCCCCAGCCTGCGCCATTCGGCCATGGTTTTCCACGCGCTGTGCCGCGCGAACACCTTGAGACAGCGCGGCGACAGCAAGCGATTGGTCACCTGGCTGCGGTCGAACGGCGCGGGTACGGAGACTGCGAGGCCCCAGGGTTGGCCGGGTCGCCACCCGGCATTCGCGAAATAATTGCCGATCGACGCGAGCGTATCGGCACGGCTCGACCAGATGTCGGCCCGGCCATCACCATCGCCATCGCGGGCGAGCCGCAAATAGACCGAAGGCAGAAATTGCGGCCCACCCGTTGCCCCCGCCCAACTGCCGACGAGTTGCGCGCGCGACACGCCGCGATCCATCATTTGCAGCGCGGCGATGAACTCGTCTGCGAACAGCTCGCGCCGCCGCCCCTCATAAGCGAGCGTCGCCAGCGCGCGTGGGAGATCGAAGCCGCCCATCACCCGACCATAGCTCGTCTCATGGCCCCAGATCGCGACCATGATCGATTCGGGAACGCCGATCTGCTGCTCGATCCGTTGCAGGCGCGACCGCTCGGCTTGATAGGCGTTGCGACCATTGGCGATCAGCGCAGCGGTAAGGTGCTGCGCCTGATACGGCGCGAAATTGGGAACCCCGGCATTGGGATTGGCCCCTGGCTGCGCCCGATCCAGATCGATCACGCGCTGGTTGAGCGTCAGCGTCGGCATCACCGCATCCAGCGTCGCCCGGCTCACGCCGCGCGCTGCGGCCTGCGCGCGGAGCGTCTGTAAATAGGCCTGAAACCCGGCTTCATCCTGCGCCGCCGCCGGCCCGATTATCGCAAAGCACGCCGCCAGGACGGCCAACGCCATGCCAATGGGACGCCCTAAAATACTGGTTCCTCGCATCGTCCGACCTTGGCACACCGGCCTGCCCACATGAACCCCAAAAGGCCGGACGCTGACCACAAACCTTGCACATCTCGTCCCGTGGCCGCTAAGCGGGGCACCGCTGCACGGCGGGCTGCTCTAGAGTCGGCTGCCCGATGTTGCTGAGCCGATGGGAAGAGTGTCCGAGTGGTTTAAGGAACCGGTCTTGAAAACCGGCGAGGGTGCAAGCTCTCCGTGGGTTCGAATCCCACCTCTTCCGCCACGGCGTTGTGCCGGATTGTCTTATTCGATCCTCTTGATTGTCCATTTGGCAGGGACTTGCTTTGCGTACCTCCCAAAAGAGTCAGTTCTGTCTGTCGGGGTACCGAAAAGCAGCGAGAATCTGGGGCATAGGCAATCCAAAGCAGCGTCCGCGCGATTTGTAGCTTCAAAGTATCCCCACGATCGGCGCGCCGAAACAAAGCGGGATCGATCGGTCAAACAGGCCGTAACGCGCGAACGGTCGCGCGCGCGCGCCAGTCAGCGGAACAAAGAGAGCTGCCCCTAAGGAACAGCGCGCGACGCTTCCGTCGGCATTTTTTGTAAAGCGTAATAATTGCGTGCTGCTATCACTTAGACCGATCGGCATTACAAGTTTGCCGCCGGGTTTGAGCTGGGCAAGCAACGGGGCCGGAACCTCTGACGCGCTCGCGGCGACGATGATGCCGTCGAACGGTGCGAACTCCGGCCAGCCAAGAAAACCGTCGCCGGTGCGAACCTCGACATTGGCAAAGCCAAGTCGGCGGAGCCGCTCCGACGCGGATGTCGCCAAAGGCGGAACGATCTCGATCGATGAGACACGTTTAGCAATTCGTGCCAGAACCGCCGCTTGATACCCCGACCCAGTCCCTACATCCAGCACGTTGGTACCCGTCGGCAAGTCTAGCGCTGCCGTCATGATCGCGACGACATATGGATCGGAGATCGTCTGACCGTAACCGATGTCCTGCGGAAGGTCGACATAGGCGGCGCTGCGACGGCCTTCACGCACGAACTCTTCACGCGGAATTACGCTAACGATGCTTAGAGCCGTCTCAAACGCAGGAGTGTCCGCCTTTGGAGCAAGGGCGCGTAGCTCGGCACGAATGGTATCAACCATCGCCTTGCGCTGGGCGGATGGGCTTCCGCCCGGCAGCCGCTTAGCCAACACAGTCAGGATGTCGACCGGCTCAGGCTGCGTTTTCCGGTGAACGCACGCGACCACCAGAAGCGCGCCGAGCATGACCAGGAACGAAGGGATACGCACACACGGTAAGGGGCGGATGGCCATCTGTGGGGCGGGTCCCACGTTTTATGGTGCTCGGCAAGTTGGGATCCGCCAAGGATGTCGGCGGGGGGCGGATCTGCGTGGCGGCATGCCTCTCCTTGCACGCCATGCCGACGCTGGGGCAGCGGACAAACCAACGGCACGGCCTTGAAGGCGGATAAATATCCCGTAAATCCAGTACCTTGTTCGGTTAGCGCAGGCGTAACGATCAAAATTTCCGCAGGTTCGGCGTTACCGCCAAATTGCTTCCTAGAATGGAGATGGGGAAGTCGAAGCACTGGCAACGGGAAGTCTGGCATCATGGGCACCTGCACGGGCGTAAGCGCGATATCGTCGGCATCGCCGACCTCTTCGACCGCGTCGAGCAACCAAATGGCGGCATTGCGACAACGCAGGCAGGATTATCTGAAGATGATGACGGCCGCGCAATCGGGTGACGTAACGGCGGCCAAAACGGCGTATGCGCGGATGACCGCCAACCGGACGCCCCCGGCCAAAAGCCCGCTCGCCGCGCTGGGAACCGCGCTACAAAATGGCGACACGGCGGCAATCCAGAAAGCTGCGGAGGCGTTGCAGCAAGCGCGTGACGCCCAGGCCAGCATCTCGGCCGATCCGAATGCGCCGCCACCGCCAAAGCCCATCCCCGCCGCCGCTTACGGATCGAGCCAGACCGACATCAATGTTCTCGCGTGATCGCGAGGTCAAAAGCCTTTCCCGAACGGGTAAAGGGCTGATTCGGACGATGCCGTGCTGATCTCGCACACCATGCCTTGGCGGCGCGGCTGTGGAAGGTCGGGCCCGGACGCCGCGTCCCCTTACGCCGCTGCGCGACTTGGCGCAGCAGATGCGACGCTGTGGTGATGTTCGATCCCGCCGTTCCGGTCGCGTCCGATTGTGGGGAGTCGGCGAGCCTCGGTTTCCAAACCGTGCGCGCGCCGCGCCGCGCGCCGACATCGCTCGATCCGGCAGAATGGTCGAGCCTGCGCGCGCAGGGGCATCGGATGCTCGATGACATGATCGATCATCTCGAAGGGCTCGCGGACGAACCGGTGTGGCGACCGGCCCCCGCGCACGTCCGCGCGGTGGCGCGCGAAGCACTGCCGGTGGCCCCCACCGATCTGTCGAGCGTGCACGCAACCTTCATGGAGGCGATCCTCCCTTATGCAGGCGGCAATCTGCATTCCGGTTTCATGGGATGGGTGCAGGGTGCCGGAACCCCGGTTGGCATGCTGGCCGAAATGCTGAGCGGCGGCCTCAACGCCAATCTGGGCGGGCGTGACCATATGCCGATCCTGATCGAGCGGCAGATCCGCGACTGGGTGCGCGAGATTTTCGCCTTCCCGGAGGGAGCCGATGGCCTGTTCCTGACCGGAACGTCGCAAGCCAATTTTGTCGCCCTGCTGGTCGCGCGCACACGGACATGCGGCATGGCGGTGCGACAAAGTGGTGTGGTCAAGGCAGCGCGCCTGGTCGCTTATGCTTCGAACGAAGTTCATGGCTGCGTTCCCCGCGCGCTGGAAATGGCGGGGCTTGGCTCCGACGCGCTCACCCGCGTCGCCACCGATGATGCGGGGCGGATCGATGTGGCCGCGCTGCGCGCGTTTATCCGGGCGGATCGCGCCGCCGGGCTGACGCCGTTCCTGCTGATCGGCACCGCCGGTACGGTGAATAGCGGCGCGATCGACGACTTGAATGCGCTGGCGGACCTTGCCAGCGAAGAAGGTCTGCACTTCCATATCGATGGCGCGCTCGGCGCGCTTGGCATGCTGTCGCCAGAAATCGCGCCGCTGCTGCAGGGCATCGAACGCGCCGATAGCGTGGCGTTCGATTTCCACAAATGGGGGCATGTCCCTTACGATGCCGGCTTCCTGCTGGTCCGCGATGGCGGATGGCTGAAAGACACTTTCGCGTCGCCAGCCGCCTATTTAACCCGCGCCGAGACCGGCCTGGCAGCGGGCGGAGACTGGCCCTGCGATATCGGCCCCGATCTCTCGCGCAGCTTCCGCGCGCTCAAGACCTGGTTCACGCTCAAGACCTATGGCACCGAGGCATTGGGTGCCTCGATCGCCGAAAACTGCCGGATCGCACGAGCGTTGGCCGAACGGATCGCGGCTGAGCCCGATCTCGAACTCCTTGCGCCCGTTGCGCTCAACATCGTTTGCTTCGGCTACGCGCCCGGCGGCGTTGGCGGAGACGGCGCGATCAACCGCGCGATCGTCGAGGAGCTGCACGCGGCCGGTCGGGTCGCGCCGTCGCTCACGCTGGTGAAGGATCGGCCAGCGATCCGCGCCGCCTTCGTCAATCACCGCACCACCGCCGACGACCTCGACGCGCTTGTCGAGGGCGTGTTGCGTTTTGGTGCCCGTCATTCGCCCTGGCGCTGAGGATCTATCGATGTCCGTCACCATCCCCCTTCCCCGCCGCCCGGTGGTGAACCAACGCACCGAGACGCAAGGCATGCACCGGCTTTTGCCCATGGCGTTTGAGCGGCGCGACATGACCGCGCTTTGGCAGGCTGCGATCGAGCGGATCATGGCGGATGCAAGCGACGCGGCGGCGATGATCGACTTGTCGATGATGCTCTATTGCCATTTTCGCGCGGAGGAAGCGCGCACGCTGCTCGACCAGGCGGTGGCGATCCAGCGTGACTATCGTGTCGTCCATGGTGACGGCTCGGGCCTGAAGGTGCTGGCCTTTGTGACGCCGGGCGATTTCATGGCCAACACGCCGGTCGATTTCCTGCTGAACGGCTCCAATGCTGTGCTGTGGCTACGCTATGTCGATGGCGACACCACCGATCTCGACGATCTGCCCGAATATGACGTCGCGCTCCTCGCCATTGGCGAGGCCACCGAGCATCGCCCGGTGTTGGCGCGCATGGCGGCCTTGTTGCCGACCCTCACGGGCCCGGTGATGAACGCCGCCCCCCGCACGATCGCAGGGCTGACGCGCGACGGCGTCAGCGCGCTACTGGCGTCAGAAGCATCGCTGTGCGTGCCGCCAACCACTCAGGTCGAGCGAGCAATGCTCGAATCGGTTGGTTTGGGAGCGAGCCAACTTGCCGACCATGTCGCGGGCCTCGCCTTCCCGATCATTGCGCGTCCGCTCGGCACGCACGCAGGCGGGGGACTCGATCGCCTGGACTCGCCCGACGCCGCGCTGGCTTATCTCGCCAGCAGTGAGAGCGCTGAGTTCTTCGTCGCGCCCTTTATCGACTATCGCGGACAAGACGGCTTGTTCAGCAAGCAGCGCGTGGTGTTCATCGGCGGCAAGGCCTATCCCAGCCATCTGGCGCTCTCGGACCATTGGATCGTGCATTATCTGAGCGCCGGCATGGCGGAGGACGCGGACAAGCGCGCCATTGAAGCGGCGTGGATGGAGCATTTCGACAGCGATTTCGCCCACCGCCACGCCGCTGCGTTCGCTGCGCTCCAACGCCGGATCGGCCTCGATTATTTCGGGATCGACTGCGCCGAATTGCCCGACGGACGGCTGCTGGTCTTCGAAGTCGATGTCGCGATGCTCGTGCACGACATGGATGACGGCACGACCTTTCCGTATAAGAAAGTGGCGATGCAGAGGCTCTTTGATGCCTTCGTCGCGCATGCCGGATCGGTGCATGGAATGGGATATGAACACGCCGCATAAGCCGTTCCGGTAAAACCGGTTTGGCGGCGCTCGGTCACGATATGGTCGCCTCCTCCATGGGTGGGAGAATGTCGGCATCCGCACACCAGCCGTAACGCGGCCTGCTTTCTCAATCGGATAGCGCTCGGCACCCCCGCATTTAGCACAGGCCGACACGCTCGCGCATTTTTGGCACGATGTCTGTCGAAGCACGCGCTATGAGGCCATGTCCGATATCCAGGAATGCTCCTAGCACGCGCATTCCGACGCTTGAGAGGAAGAACGATGTCCAACGACCCCGTCATCATCGCCAGCTACGCGCGTACGCCAATGGGCGGCTTTCAGGGTGCGCTTTCAGGCGTCACCGCCGTCGAACTCGGCGCGACGGCAGTGCACGCCGCGGTTGAACGCGCGAAGGTGGATCCGAACAGCATCGACCGCATCTACATGGGCTGCGTGTTGCCCGCAGGCCTGGGCCAGGCACCCGCGCGCCAGGCGGCGCTCGGCGCTGGCCTGCCTCAGTCGGTGGAAGCGACCACGATCAACAAGATGTGCGGCTCGGGCATGCAGGCGACCATCATGGCGACCGAAGCGCTGATGGCCGGCACCGTCGATGTGGTGGTGGCAGGCGGCATGGAGAGCATGACCAATGCGCCCTTCCTGCTCGCCAAACACCGCTCGGGTGCCCGCATCGGCCATGACGTCGTTATTGATTCGATGATGATGGACGGTCTGGAAGATGCCTATGACAAGGGCAAGCCGATGGGGGCCTTTGCCGAGGACACGGCGGGCACCTATCAATTTACCCGCGCCGAGCAGGACGCCTTCGCGATTGAAAGCCTGAGCCGCGCCAATGCGGCGATCACCGGTGGCGGCTTTGCCGATGAGGTGGTGCCGGTCACGGTCAAGGCGCGCGGCGGCGATGTTGTCGTTAGCGAAGACGAGCAGCCGGGCAAGGCCAAGCCCGAGAAAATCCCAGGCCTGCGTCCCGCCTTCGCCAAGGATGGCACGATCACTGCGGCCACCTCCGCCTCGATTTCCGATGGTGCGGCCGCTTTGGTGCTGACGCGGGCAAGCGTTGCCGAAAAGCATGGGCTGCCGCAGGAAGCGCGCATCGTCGCGACGGCGGCGCACGCCCATGCGCCCGCCTTGTTCACCACCGCGCCAGTCGCGGCAATTCGCAAGGTGCTCGATCGCGCGGGCTGGTCGGTCGACGACGTCGATCTGTTCGAGGTCAATGAAGCCTTCGCGACGGTGGCGATGATCGCGATGCGCGAGCTGGCCATTCCGCGCGAGAAGCTGAACGTCAATGGCGGTGCCACCGCGCTTGGCCATCCGATCGGTGCCAGCGGCGCGCGCATCATCGCGACGTTGGTCGCGGCGTTGAAGCGGCGCGGGCTGAACAAGGGCGTCGCGGCCTTGTGCATCGGCGGGGGCGAAGCCACCGCTATTGCCGTCGAGCTGATCCAAAAATAGCCCGACCGTAGCGCAATCCCGGCAGAGGAGCGGCCAGTCTCCCCTGCCGGGCAAGCGATGATCCGGCCGTCAGACCTGCCGCAAAAGCTGCTGTGCGCGGGAGAGATGCGGGCGATCGAGCATGCCGCCCTGGTATCCGATGGTGCCGACACCGGGGTTCGCCGCGAACAGATCGACGATCGCTTGCGCTTCGGCAATCTCCTCGGCGGTCGGCGTGAAGGCCGCGTTGATCACGTCGACCTGCGCCGGATGGATTGCCAGCATCCCGCGAAAGCCGTCGCGCCGGGCCTTGGCCGCGCGTGCCTTGAGCGAGTCGAGATCGCGATAGTCACCCTGGATCGTCTCGATCGCCGCGACTTCTGCCGCCGCCGCGCCCAGCAGGCAGAGCGAGCGCGCCAGTTCATAGGTAAAGCCATAGCTGCCATCGGCGTTGCGATTGGTGCTGGCCCCGATCGAATCCGCCAGGTCTTCCGCGCCCCAGCTCAGCGCAACGACGCGCGGCGCGGCCTTATAGTCGCCCGTATGGAACATCGCCTCGGCGGTTTCGGTGACCAACACGATCACCGGCGTCGATCCCTCGGCAAGGCCCTGTGCGGTTTCGAACGCGCTGAGATAATGATCGAGCCGCTCGACCTCCTGCCGCCCATAGACCTTGGGCAGCATGATCCCGCCGGGGCGCGCGGGCATGATCGCGGCGAGGTCGCGCAGGGTATGCGGCCCGTCGAGCGGGTTCACACGGACCCACAAGCGCGGCCGATCCGCCAGGTTCGCCTGCAGGCAATCATGCACCACCTGCCGGGCGAGCGGCTTATTCTCGGTCGCCACGGCGTCTTCCAGGTCGAGCAGCACGATGTCCGCCGGGCTGGCAATCGCTTTCGCCAGCTTTCGCGCGCTATCGCCGGGCGCAAACAACCAGGACCGCATCTTCAGCAAATCGGGCATGTCGGACAGCGCGTCGCGCATCATTCTGGGTTCCCACGCATTCGAAACAGACAAAGTGCATACGGCCTGTGGCGGTGCCGCGCCACCGCCACATTCCCCTACCCGAGCGCTGGCGATCTGCTAGAACGGCACCACGTCGCGCCCGCGTCCAGTTGGTCGCCGTTCCGGGGATAGTTTCATGCCACTCGTCATTGCCGGACTGCTGGTTGTTGCCGTGCTGCTCTATCTCATGCTCGGCATGAAGGTGGTGCGCCAAGGCTATCAATATACGATCGAGCGCTTCGGCAAGTTCACTGCGGTCGCGCAACCCGGGCTCACCTTCATCGTGCCGCTGTTCGACCAGATCGGGCGCAAAGTGAACATGATGGAGCAGGTGCTGGATATTCCGGGGCAGGAGATCATCACCAAGGACAATGCGATGGTCGCGGTCGACGGTGTCGTGTTCTTCCAGGTGCTCGATGCCGCCAAGGCCGCCTATGAGGTGAGCGACCTGTATCTCGCCATCATGCAGCTCGCGACGACCAATTTGCGCACCGTGATGGGCTCGATGGATCTCGACGAGACGCTGTCGAAGCGCGACGAGATCAACACGCGGCTGCTGACCGTGGTCGACCATGCGACCGAGAGCTGGGGCGTGAAAATCACCCGCGTCGAGCTGAAGGACATTCGTCCGCCCGCCGACATCGTCAACGCAATGACACGCCAGATGAAGGCCGAGCGCGAAAAGCGCGCCTCGATCCTCGAATCCGAGGGCGCGCGCCAAAATGCGATCAACCGCGCACAAGGGCAGAAGCAGTCGCAAATCCTTGAGGCTGAAGGGCGCCGCGAATCCGCGTTTCGCGACGCCGAGGCGCGCGAACGCGCCGCCCAGGCCGAAGCCGCAGCGACCAAGGCCGTGTCCGATGCGATCGAAAATGGCAGCGTGCAGGCGATCAACTACTTCATCGCGCAGAAATATGTCGAGGCGATCGGCAAATTCGCGACCTCGCCCAACGCCAAGACGATCCTGTTCCCGGTCGAAGCCACCCAGTTGATGGGGACGCTCGGCGGGATTGGTGAACTCGCGCGCGAGGCGATTTCGGGGAGTCCGACGCCGCCGCCGGCTCCCGCTGCGCCGCGCCCGCGCGGGCCGTTTGAGAACACGCCGCAATGATGCTGTTCGGCGTGGCATGGAGCGATGGTGCGCTGTGGTTTGCGGCAGCGCTCGCGCTGGTCATCGCCGAGATGGTGGCACCTGGCTTTTTCCTGATTTTCCTGGGGGCCGGTGCGGCCAGCGTCGGCATCATCGCGCTGATCGTGCCGGGCTTGCCGGTTGTCGTCCAGGCACTGATGTTCGCGGCGGTGACCGGGGCGCTGGTGGCACTTGGGTGGCGCTGGTATCGCCAGTCCGACCGGTCTTCGGCGGACCCGCTCCTCAACGATCGGGCGGCGCGGTTGGTCGGCAAGCGCGTGGTGGTGTGTGAAGCGATCGTCGATGGCGACGGTCGCGTGACCGTCGGCGATGGCGCGTGGAGCGCGACCGGGCCGGATGCCGCCGTGGGCACGACGGTGCGGATCGTCGGCGCGGATGGCAGCGTCCTGCGGGTCGAGCCCGCCTGACGCTGCCCGTCGCTTTATTTCTTGCCGAAGAAGTTGGCGGCGAGCCCCTCGAGTTCGCCAAGCGCGCCCTTACCTGCGCTCCCCATCGGCCCCTCCAACAGGGTCGCGAACTGGGCAAGCGCCCCTTCGCCACCGATGTGGCCGATGATCTGCTGCAGCACATCTACGGGGAGGCCGGTCGTCTCGGCCGCAGTCGTGGCCGTATCGGTCGGCGCGGCATGGGCCTGGCCCAGCGCGGTGATCGCCGATTCGACTTGCTCCGGCGACAGCCCAACCTTGGCGGCAAGGTTCTTTACGTCGACATTTTCAGTGACTTGGGCGAGCAGTCCGTCGAGCAATCCCATATGTGCATCCTTTCCAGGCTGGTCCGAGAGCCGCGAGGTTAGCATGGGCCCGGCAGCGAGGCGAGATCGGGCGGGATGAAACCGCGCCGCGCGGCGACCGAAAACAATCGATCGCGCGAATAAAAATGCAGCGGCCAATCGCGCCGTCCGGCCGCTGACCCGAGCAGGGCATTGACGCACGCGACCAGCGATTCCCCGGATGGTCGCGCCGCCACATGCGCCTGCACGCCGCTCAGATAAGCGCGGGTAATCGTGTCGTGATAGCCTTGCGTGTCGTCATTAACCCCGCCGACCGCGACATTGTAGCTACGGATGATCGTGGCAATCTCGGCGTCGATGGCAATGTCGGGTCGATCGCGCACCAGCCACGTGGTCGCGGCAAGATGCGCCTCATGCGTCCACTCCGCGCGCGGCAAGCTATGGTCGAGCAACCCATGCCCAACGCGGAGAATGGCAGCATCGTCGGGAAAAGGGCGAAAGGGCAGTTCCGTCATCGGATCGGGCTTTCCGGTTGGATGCGCCCGATCCGAACGACCGGGCCTTCAAGCTGGAGCGTGGACCTTGGGGGCCGATTGTCGGACCCCTTCATCGACATGATCGGCGAATTGCGCAAAGTTTTCCACGAACAGATCGACCAGCTTTGCCGCCGTGGCGTCATAGGCCGCCTTGTCAGCCCAGGTTTCGCGCGGATCGAGAATCGCGCTGTCCACGCCCGGCACCGCCACCGGCACCTTGAAACCGAAATTGGGATCGGTGCGGAACTCCACGCCGTTCAGGCTGCCATCGAGTGCCGCGTTGAGCAAAGCGCGCGTCGCCTTGATCGGCATACGGCTGCCGGTGCCGTATTTGCCACCGGTCCAGCCGGTATTGACCAGCCAGCAATCGACCCCGCCTTTGGCGATCCGCTCCTTCAGCAAATTGCCATAGACCGAGGGATGCCGCGCCATGAACGGCGCGCCAAAGCAGGTCGAGAAGGTCGCATCGGGCTCGGTCACGCCGATCTCGGTGCCCGCAACGCGCGCGGTATAGCCCGACAGGAAGTGGTACATCGCCTGCTCGGGCGTCAGCTTGGCGATCGGGGGCAGCACGCCATAAGCGTCCGCCGTGAGCATCACCACGTTGCGCGGCACCGGCCCCATATTGTGTTCGGACGCATTGGGAATGAAGTCGATCGGATAGGCACCGCGGCTGTTTTCGGCGAGGCTCGCATCGTCGAGATCGAGCACGCGCGTGACCGGGTCCATCACCACATTTTCGAGGATCGTGCCAAAGCGCTTGGTGGTGGCGAAGATTTCCGGCTCGGCATCAGCCGACAGGCGGATCATCTTGGCATAGCAACCGCCTTCGAAATTGAAGACGGCGGTGTCCGACCAGCCATGTTCGTCATCGCCGATCAGCGTGCGGCTGGCGTCGGCGCTGAGCGTCGTCTTGCCGGTGCCGGACAGGCCGAAGAACACGGCGGTGTCGCCATCCTTGCCGATATTGGCCGAGCAATGCATCGGCATCACGCCAGTCGGCGGCAGCAGGTAATTGAGCAGGCTGAACACCGATTTCTTCATCTCGCCGGCATATTTGGTGCCGCCGATCAGGATCAACTTGTCGGTGAAGTTGACAGCAATGATCGTTTCGCTACGGCAGCCGTGGCGCGCGGGATCGGCGCGGAAACTCGGCAAATCGATGATCGTGTAATCGGGCACGAAGCCGCGCAGTTCCGACTCCTCCGGGCGCACGAGCATGGTGCGGATAAAGCTGTTATGCCAGGCAAGCTCGTTGATCACACGGACGTTGACGCGGTGCTCGGGCTGCGAACCCCCGAACAGATCCTGGACGAACAGATCCTCTTTGTCCCGCAGTGCGGACAGAAAATCGGCCTTCAGGACAGCGAAATGCTCGGGCGACATTGCCTTGTTGGTCTTGCCCCACCAGACGGTGCTTTCGGTTTCGGCATCACGGACGATGAACTTGTCCTGCGCCGACCGCCCGGTATGCGCCCCGGTCTCGACCACAAGCGGGCCGTCGGCCGACAATTTCCCTTCCCCGCGCGCGATGGCGGACTGGATCAGGCGGGCGGTGACAAGGTTCCAGTGCAGATTGGCGCGGGTCTCGATGCCCTGGGCCTCCAGCCCTGCGGTGGGGGTGCGATCGCTCATTGCGTGGGGTCTCCTCAATGTCCCATGCGGGCCAATTGACCTCGCATTTTATGCTTTTTGCACATCGGCGCATATCGTTGGCCTTGCCTGCGGTCAAACGCGCTCTGTTCAGCGTGCATTGAGGCTGCGGGTGTAATCGATTACGCCGACTCGCGAATGACAAGGATCTACCCCGCCCGATGACGGCAACGATTGCTTTGGTCGATGACGACCGCAATATTCTGACCTCGGTCTCGATCGCGCTTCAGGCCGAGGGCTTTGTCACGCGGGTCTATTCGGATGGCGAGACGGCGCTGAAGGCGCTGATCGACAACCCGCCCGACATCGCGATCCTCGATATCAAGATGCCGCGCATGGACGGATTGGAACTGCTCCGCCGCCTGCGCGAGAAGAGCATGTTGCCGGTGATCTTCCTGACCTCGAAGGATGACGAGCTCGACGAGGCGCTTGGCCTGGCGATGGGGGCGGACGACTACATCGCCAAGCCGTTCTCGCAGCGGCTGCTGATCGCGCGGATTCGGGCGATCTTGCGGCGCACCGAAGTGGCGCAGGGCGGCGCGGGCGACGGTGAGGCCACTCCGGAGACGTCGCTGGTGCGCGGCCGATTGGCGATGGACACCGCGCGGCACCGTGTGACCTGGAACGGCGATACCGTAACGCTGACCGTGACCGAGTTCCTGATCCTGGAAACGCTGGCGCAACGCCCCGGCATCGTCAAAACCCGCAACCAGTTGATGGACGCGGCCTATCATGACGACATATATGTCGACGATCGCACCATCGACAGCCACATCAAGCGGGTGCGGCGCAAGTTCCGCCAGGTCGATGCCGAATTCGATGCGATAGAGACGCTTTATGGAGCCGGATATCGATTCTCCGAGGAATAGCGCCGTCGGTATCGATCTGGCCCGTGACGAGGAGGATGCGCGCGCGCTGTCGCTGCGCTGGTCGGCGCGCGTATCGCTTACACCCCGCATTCTGTTCGTGAACGTCTTCGCGCTCGCGATGCTCGCTGGCGGGTTCTTCTATCTCGATTCCTACCGCAGCCGCATCGTCGACGGCCGCGTCACACAATCGATCCGCGAGGCGCGTTTGGTCGCCGAAGCGATCGTCGCGGTGCCGCCGAGGCAACGTCCGGACCTTGCGCTGAAGCTGGCGCAAGACATGGGCGCACGCTTGCGGATCTATGACAAAGACGCGAAGCTCATCACCGACACGCGCGCGATGGGACTGCGCAATTTCGTGCTGCAAGACCCCGACAAACAGGATTGGCAACAGGCTGCGGCGCGTTTTCTGGACGCGGTGATCGACACCGTGGTCGGGGCCCCGCGCGCGCCGCTCTATCGCGAGCGGACCAGTGGAATGGCCTGGCCCGACGTTCGCACTGCCCGTGCCGAGCCCAAGGTCGCCGCGACGGTATGGCGCGCGCCCGATCGCACGCCCGTCATCACCGCGGCCTCGGCCTTTCCGGGCGGCGGCGTGGTGATGAGCACTATCAACGCGCGTGACATCACCCAGACCGTTCGAGTCGAGCGGTTCCGCCTTGGCGTCGTGTTGCTGATCGTCGCGATCGTGTCGGTGTTGCTGTCCTTGTTCCTCGCCCGCACGATCGTTCGGCCGTTGCGGCGGCTGGCGCGCGCGGCGGTGCGGGTGCGGCTTGGGCGCGCGCGCGAAGTGGTGGTGCCGCGCCTGCCCGAGCGGCGCGATGAAATCGGCATGTTGGCGCGGGCACTCTCCGACATGAGCCTTGCGCTGCGCGCGCGGATCGATGCGATCGAGGCCTTTGCCGCCGATGTCACGCACGAGATGAAGAACCCGCTCGCCTCGTTGCGCTCCGCCGTCGAGGGCATGGCGATGGTCAAGGATCCCGAATTGCAGGAGCGTCTGCTCGCCATCGTCCGCGACGATGTCCAGCGGCTCGATCGCCTGATCACCGACATCGCGGAAGCGTCCCGCCTCGATGCGCAATTGAGCCGCGCGAAGTTCGAGCCCGTCGATCTGGGCGCAATGATCACGGCCCTCATCGCCAGCCGGGACGCGCGCGGGATTGAGCGCGGCATCCGGATCCGGTTCGACAACAAGCTCGCTGAACCGTTGATCGTGCTTGGGGAAGGCGGACGGCTGGAACGGGTGTTGGAGAATCTTATCGAGAATGCCGTGTCCTTCTCGCCCGAAGGCGGCGTCATCACGATCACGGCGGTGCGCGATCACGACGTCTTGACGGTGTCGGTGGAAGACCAAGGTCCCGGCGTCCCGGAAACCGCACGCGAACAGGTGTTTCGTCGATTCCAGTCGCTGCGCCCGGCGGGGGAGGCGTTCGGGAAACATTCCGGTCTGGGGCTCGCCATCGCGCGCACGATCGTCGAGGCCCACCAGGGGACGATCAATGTCGAGAGCCGTAGCGACGGCGCGGAAGGTGCCCGACTGGTCGTTCGCCTTCCGGCGAGGAACGCGACGTGAAGCAGGTCCGACTCTATGCCACCGCTGTTGCGATCGGCAATCATGCGGTGCTGCTGATGGGCCCGTCCGGGTCTGGCAAGTCCGACCTTGCCTTGCGGCTGGTCGATCGCGGGGCATGTCTGATCAGTGACGATTACACGATCCTTGAGGTGCAGGATGGAGCATTGCTCGCCTCCGCACCCGATACGATTGCCGGAAAGATCGAGGTCCGCGGGATCGGCATCGTGGCGATCCCGCATATCGACAATGTCGCCGCCGCGCTTGTCGTGCATTTGGGCGGTCCGGTCGAACGGATGCCGCTGCGCCGCACCATGATGACCATCGCGGGGGTCGACCTGCCCGAAATCAAACTCGAAGCCTTCGAACAATCCGCCCCGATCAAGGTGGAATTAGCGCTACACCGCGCTACAAAGGAACTATAATGCGTGACCCGAAGGACATTTTGCTCGTCACTGGCATGTCAGGTGCCGGCAAGTCGACGGTGCTCCGAACGCTCGAGGATCTCGGGTGGGAGGTCGTCGACAATTTTCCGCTCCTGTTGCTGGATCGCTTGCTAGGTGCCCCGCTCCCGGAAGGAGCTCACCAATCGACCCAGCCGCTCGCGCTCGGCATCGGCGCGCGGACGCGCGATTTCGATCCCGAACGCGTCGTCCAGCGAATCAAGCAACTGCAGGAAGTCCACGGCCACGATATCGGCACGCTGTTCCTGGATTGCGCTGGCGGTGAACTCGAGCGGCGTTATTCGGAAACACGACGGCGCCACCCGCTGGCCCTGGATCGACCCGCGGCGGACGGCATTGCCCGCGAGCGCGAATTGCTCGCCCCCCTTCGGAAATGGGCGAACCGGCTGATCGACACCACCACGCTAACCGCCAATGAACTGGCGCAGCAGGTCCGCACGACATTTTCCGGCGAAGGACTGGGGGAACCCACGCTTTCCGTCACTTCGTTCGGCTTCGCCCGTGGGCTGCCGCGCAACGCGGACCTGGTTTTCGATATGCGTTTCTTACGCAATCCGCATTGGGTGCCCCATCTGCGCCCCGGCACCGGCCTGGACGACGATGTCGCAGCCTATGTCGCGGACGACCCCGCTTATGAAGCGGCGGTTACGCAGATCGAGTCGTTGCTGTTGCTGTTGCTGCCACGCTACAGAGCCGAAGGAAAATCCTATGTCACGGTCGCGTTCGGCTGCACCGGTGGGCGGCATCGCTCGGTGCATGTGACGGAGCGGGTAGGTGCCCGGTTGCGTGCGGAAGGATTTTCGCCCACGGTTACTCATCGAGATCTTGACGCTGCGCCCCAGGACTCGCTGGAAGGCGCGCCGGACGAGACGCAAAATAATGGGGCGCGTGTTGCATGAGCTGGGCGGAGCGATGATCGGGCTTGTTCTCGTGACTCATGGCCGATTGGCCGATGAATTTGTGACCGCGATGGAACACGTCGTGGGCAAGCAGGAGCGTGTTGCCACCGTCGCCATTGGCCCGGACGACGATATGGAGGCGCGCCGCGACGATATTGCGGCTGCGATCGCTCGAGTCGATGCTGGACGCGGCGTGATCCTGCTGACCGATCTGTTCGGCGGCACCCCGTCCAACCTCGCCATTTCGCTGCTGGAACGCGGGCGGATCGAGGTGATTGCGGGCATCAACTTGCCAATGCTGATCCGGCTCGAATCGGCGCGCAAGTCGATGAAGGTGGTCGACGCCGTTGCCGCCGCGCGCGAGGCTGGTCGTAAATATATTTCGGTTGCGTCCGAGGTGTTGGGCGAGGCGGCGGCCTGATGGCCGTTAGCCGCAGCGTCCTGATCACCAACAAGCGCGGGCTCCATGCCCGAGCGAGCGCCAAGTTCGTGACGCTGGCGGCGACACAACCGTGCGAAGTGCTCGTCGAAAAAGACGGCGCGGGATCGGTCACGGGCACGTCGATCATGGGCCTGATGATGCTGGGCGCGGCGATGGGCGACACGATCGTCATCTCCGCCGATGGCGAGGATGCCGAGACTGCGGTGAGTGCGCTGTGCGATTTGGTTGAGGCCAAGTTCGGCGAGGATTGACCGCGCTGCGCCTCACCTGCTTGCGGGCAGCGCTGGCGGAGGGCATGTGGCGGGCATGGATATCAATCCCCCCTGCCTAGCTCCCTTCCGCGCATCGGAGCGCCTGTAATGCCGCGCGAGATTACCGCTTATTCCAATCCGCTGATCAAGCGCGTGCGCTTGCTGCGCGAAAAGCGGCATCGTCGGGAGGAAGGCCTGTTCCTGGCGGAAGGCTTGCGCATCCTGACCGAAGCGCGGGAAGCCGGACGCATTCCGCAATATTTGTTCTTCGCCCGCGACAGTGCGGCGCATCCGCTGGTGCAGGCGCTGGTCGCCGATGTCGAAACGGCGGGCGGTGAAGCGATCGAGACGGTGCCCGACATCCTCTCCAAACTGTCGGGCAAGGACAATCCGCAAGCGGTGGTCGGAGTCTTCCCCGAATTTGCGCGCGATCTGGCGAGCCTCGATCGGTCGAGCGCGGCGATCTGGCTGGTGGCGGAGCGACTGCGCGACCCGGGCAATCTCGGCACGATCCTGCGCACCGGCGATGCGGTTGGTGCAGGCGGCCTGATCCTGATCGGCGAATGCGTCGATCCCTTTTCGGTCGAAGCCGTGCGCGCGAGCATGGGGGCTTTGTTCACCGTCCCCGTCGTGCAGTGCGAATGGGCGGCGTTCACGCAGTGGTTGCGCAGTGGCCCCGGGCAATTGGTGGGGTTGAGCCTCGACACCGACAGCGACTATCGCGCCGCCAGCTACACCGCACCCACCTTCCTGCTGACCGGAAACGAAGCGCAAGGCATGCCCGATACCTATGCCGCCGAGTGCGATCTGCTGGTCAAAATCCCGATGTTGGGCAAGGCCGACAGCCTGAATGCGGCCGTCGCCACGGCGGTGATGGCCTATGAGGTGCTGGCGCAAAGCCGGAGTGTATGACCGGCATAGGCTGGTGCCCCCGAGTGGATTCGAACCACCGGCCTGCGGTTTAGGAAACCGTCGCTCTATCCGACTGAGCTACGGGGGCGCCGGGCGCGGTGGTACTGTGCGGCGCGGATGAAATCAATTGACCGTATCGGGCGGAACGACCGGCAAAGGCAAAGCTGCGATCGGCACACCTTCCTCGACCAGCGCCTTCGCCTCGGCCAAGGTCGTCTCCCCGTGGATCGGCGTCGCGGCGGTTTCCCCGACATGCATGGCGCGTGCGCGATCGGCAAAGGCGCGCCCCACCCATTCCGACTTCTCCAGCGCTTGAGCCTGCGCTTGGGCGAGCGCGTGGAGCGCGGCCTTCATCGTCTCCGGCGTCAGGGCTGGAGGAGCCGCCGCCTCGACGTGTGGCGCGGGAACGCTGCGGCTGTTGCCCTTTGCGCCCACATTGGGGGCCATCACCGCCTTGACGATCCCATCATCACCGCACATCGGGCAGGCGAGCAGACCCCGTGCTTGCTGATCCTCGAACGCGGCGCTTGAGCCGAACCAGGCTTCGAACACATGCGCCTGACGACAGCGCAGATCGAACACGATCACGCCGATTCGACCTCCGGGATCGCACGACGATGCGCCAGCACCGGAATACGCGCGCGGACATCGACCACACGCGCCGGATCGATCTCGGCAAAGCCCACACCAGCCGCCTCGCCCATATCGAGGATAATATCGCCCCACGGGTCGATCACCAGCGAATGGCCATAGGTCGCCCGCCCATCGGCATGCACCCCGGTCTGTGCGGCGGCGATGACATAGGCCCCGGCCTCAATTGCGCGGGCGCGCAGCAGGATATGCCAGTGCGCCGCGCCGGTCGGGCGGGTAAAGGCGGCCGGCACCGCGAGCAGCGTTGCGCCCGCATTGCTGAGCGCCCGGTACAGATCGGCGAAGCGCAGATCGTAGCAAATCGACAGCCCCAGCGCGCCGATCGGAGTCTGCACCACCACCGCGCCTTCGCCCGGTGCATAGCTCGCGGATTCGCGCCAGCTTTCACCGGTCGGCAAATCGACGTCGAACAGATGCAATTTGTCGTAGCGCGCGCGGATTTCACCATGATCGTCGATCACGAACGCGCGATTGGCGAGCCGCCCGCTTTCCCCGAGCACCGCGAGCGACCCGATATGGACCCAGATCCCGTGTTCGGCCGCCGCGGCGCGCACTGCCGCCAATACGACATCCTCGGCTTCGCTGCGCAAAACCTGCGCGGCGCGCGCGCGGTCCCGATCGAGCAAGCCCGACATTTCGGGGGTGAACAGCATCGTCGCGCCGCCCCGTGCCGCCTCCGCCACCGCCGCAACGAGCGTTTCGGCATTGGCGGCGGGATCGATCCCGCTGGTGATCTGGGCGAGCGCGATCTTCATGCTGCGAGCAAGGCGTCCAATTCCCCGGCGCGCTCCAATGCGGCCAGATCATCCGACCCGCCGACATGGCGACCATCGATAAAGATCTGCGGAACGGTGGTGCCGCCGTTGGCGCGTTCGAGCATCTCGGCGCGCTTGGGGCCGCCCATGGTGATGTCATATTCCTCAGGCGTGACGCCCTTGGAGGCGAGCAGCTTCATCGCGCGCGAGCAATACGGGCAAAAGGCTTTGGTGTAGATTTCGATCTTAGGCATTGGGGAGAAATGTGGGGTGCGTGGGTGGTTGTCAATGTCGGGCGCATCAATCCTTCGAATCGATGACCCGCGCCCAGCACAGGATCGTCACCTTCGCCGCGCCTGCCCGCAGCAAGGCGGCGGTGCACGCATCGGTGGTCGCTCCGCTGGTGTAAATGTCGTCGATCAGCACCACCGCCTTGCCGCGCAGCTGCGCCTTCGGATCGACCACGCGGAACACCCCGGCGACGGTGCGCGCGCGCGCCTTTGCCCCCATCGCGCGCAGGGGTGGCGTGGCCTTCACGCGGCGCAACAGCAGCGGATCGTTCCCGATGCCGCTAACGCGCGTAAGCGCATTGGCGATCAGCGCAGCCTGGTTGAAGCCGCGCGACCACAGACGCCAGCGGTGGAGCGGCACCGGCACCAGCATATCGGCATCCGCCGGCAGCAGCCGCGCCATTTGCCGCCCGACGGTCTCGGCAAAGGCGGTGCGCCCGCCATATTTCAGGCGAAGCGCCACCGTGCGCGCGACATCGCCATAGGCCACCGCCGCCCGCACCCCGGCGTGGCGCGGCGGATCGGCGATGCAGGTCGCGCACTGCGCCTCTGCCCCGCGATCATAAGCGAATGGGGTGTGACAGGTTGCGCACCACGGCGGTGCGAGAAAGCGCAGCGCGCCCCAACAGGTGGCGCAGAAGCGATGATCCTCCCCCGTCACCGCACCGCACCCGGGGCAGCGCGGCGGCAGCGCGAAATCAGCGATCAAGCGCAAGGGGGCAAGCCAGGGCGACACGCCCCCTTGTCGCCCGCCCCCTAGAGCGGCACAAGCCGGGCGATGAGCGTCCCCGACATCTTCGACCGCGCCGCGCGCCGCCTCCACCGCGACCGCGCCGCACCGACTTTCGCCGAGTTCGATTTCCTGCGCGCGGCGATGCTCGACGGCATTGCGGAGCGCCTCGCCAGCGTGACGCATCGCTTCACCGACATGCTCGACCTGGGCTGCTTCGACGGGGCCCTGCCCGCCCCAGCGGGCGCGAACGTCACGCGGTGCGACGCAGGCGCACGGTTTGCCGCGCACTCCGGTGGCGTGCAGGCCGATGAGGACCGCCTGCCCTTCCCCGCCGAATCGTTCGATCTGGTGGTTTCGGCGGGTGTGCTCGACAGCGTCAATGATCTACCCGGCGCACTGACGCTCGCGCGGCGCGCACTTCGGCCCGATGGCCTGTTCCTCGCCGCCTTCTGCGGTGCCGGGACGTTATCGACCTTGCGCAGCGTCCTGCGCGAGGCCGAGCGCGATCGCCCGGCGGCGCGCATCCATCCGCAAGTCGATGTGCGCTCGGCGGGCGATTTGCTGATGCGCGCAGGCTTCACGCTACCCGTTGCCGATATCGAGCCGCTGACCGTCCGCTATCGCGGGATTGGCGGATTGCTGCGCGATCTGCGTGGCATGGGGGCCACCAACATCCTGCGCGAGCGCACGCCGCTGCGCCGCGATACGCTCGCGCGCGCGGCCGACCTGTTTGCCGAGCGGGCCGATCCCGACGGCAAGACGCCCGAGCGATTCGACATTATCTATCTGACCGGCTGGTCCCCGGCCCCGACGCAACCGAAACCGGCGCGCCGTGGCAGCGCGACCGCCTCGCTCGAGGGCGCGCTGCGGCGCTTTCCGCCGCGCAGCGACGCCTAACGCGAGAGCCGCACCAGCATTTCATCGAGCGCCGACAGGAAGCGCGAGCGGTCGGCCTTGGCAAAGGGCGCGGGCCCGCCCACGACATCGCCGCCCGCGCGCAAATCGGCCATGATCGCGCGCACCGCGATCGCATTGCCGATCGAGGCCGTGGTGAACGGCTTGCCATTGGGGGCCAGCACGCTCGCGCCTGCTTTCAGGCACCGGTCGGCGAGCAGGATGTCGTTGGTAATCACCACGCTCGCGCGATCGGCGCGTTCGGCGATCCAGTCATCGGCTTCGTCGAAGCGGTCGCCGACGACGATGCGCGATAGCAGCGGATGGGCGGGAATGCGGATCGGGCTGTTGCTGACGATCGTCACCGCCACCGACCGGCGCAGCGCGACCTTGTAGATTTCATCCTTCACCGGACAGGCATCGGCGTCGACATAGATGTGCAGGCTCATGGTGCGCGCCTAGGCCAAAAGCCGCGCCGGATCGACAGGAACCCGTCGCGCTGGCATCGATGGAGAAACCGCGCGCAGGAGACCGAACACATGCCGCTCTATGAAATTGACGGGTTTCGCCCCACGCTTGGCTACAATGCCTGGGTCGCGCCCAGCGCCGATTTGATCGGCGACGTCCAGCTCGGCCCCGATGTCAGCATCTGGTTCGGCGCGGTGATTCGCGGCGACAACACCCCGATTGTGGTCGGCGCGCGCAGCAACATCCAGGAAGGCGCAATGTGCCATTCCGATCCCGGCGCGCCGCTGACGATCGGCGAGGATTGCACGATCGGCCATCACGCCATCCTGCACGGCTGCACCGTCGGTGACGGCGTGCTGATCGGAATGGGCGCGGTCGTCCTCAACCGCGCGGAGATTGGCGCGGGCTCGATTGTCGGCGCAGGCGCACTGGTCACGGAAGGCAAGGTGTTCCCGCCCGGCAGCCTGATCGTCGGCAGCCCCGCCCGTGCGGTGCGCGCACTCGACGAAGACGCACAGGCGATGCTGCGCGTCTCCGCCGAACATTATGTTGCCAACGGTCGCAAATATGCCGCCGGGTTGAAGCGGGTCGATTAAGACCCGCTTTTGGCGGTTCCCCCCGTCGCCCAAGCGGCGATGTCGCCGCGAATGCGCGCATTGACCAGGCGGCGCGCCGCCATCGCCGCCACCTTGGCCTTCGCCGCCCCTCGCGCGGCGACCGGTAGATTCGCGGTCGCGAACGCCGTGATCTTGGCGGGCATCGCGGGATCATCCGACCCCGCCCCCAGACCCGCCACAAAGCCCGCACGGTTGCTGGTTTCTACCAGCGTGTTAACCAGCGCGAGGTTGCTGACGGCGAAGTCGAACGCCATGTCCGGATGGTTGCTGGCGACCGTTTGCAACAGGCTGGCCTTTTGCGGTGTGGTCAGATCGCCGGTCGACAGCAGGCCGAGCGCGCGCCGTGCCAGCGCGTCGTCATCGCTATAGCCCAGCAAGCGCACATAGCCGTTTTTCACCACCGGGTTCTTTTCGGCGAGCGTCAGCTTTAGCAGCGCGTCCCACTCGGCCGGGGTCGCATTATTGGCGTAGGTGCCAAGGATCGGCTGCCGGATCGCCGCCGGGATGGCGTTGGTGTCGGTCGCCAGCGCTGCGACATAGCGCCGCGCCGTCTCCGCCACGACCGGGTCACCATTGTCGCCCTGCACCGCAATCAGCGTTTCGCGCAGCGTGGAGATCAGCGGCGATTCGTCCTGCTTGGCCTGGAAGCCGACGCGTTCCAGCGCCGGTGCCAGCGTCGCGACGATGCGCGCACGCATCGCGGTCTTGGCAGCCCCCTTGGGCAAGCGACCGCCCAGGTCGGATAGCTGCCCGGCCAGCGTCTCCCACAAGAGGGGATTGGCGTCCGCTCCGATCGCGCCGACATCGGCGAAATAGCGGTCGAGCCGCTGATTGCCCCCCTTGGCCAGCGCGAAATCATCGCCCAGCGTGCCGAGTTGATCGGTCAGCGCAAGGCTGGCGAAATTGCGGACGATCGCAGCATGGGCAGGCGCATCATAAGCCACCCGCGCATAGCCGCCCTTGTCGCGGTTGAGCACGACGGTGCCACACCCCTGCACGGTGACCGTGGTCGGCTTTGCCCCGCGCACGATCACGCGCGTCACCGGTTGGCCGACCACGCCCAGCGTCAGCGGAACGCGCCAGGTCAGCATTTGCTTGGCGCTGCCGTCATAAGCGAAGCGCCCCTGCGTCATGGTGACCTTGGTTTCGGTGCCAACACAGCGCGCGCTGGTCATGGTGACAAGCGGCACGCCCGGCTGCAGCGTGAAATCATGCGCGATATCCGCCACCGGCGTGCCGGCGGCGGCCGACAATTCGCTCCACAATTGATCGGTCGCGGTGTTCGAATATTTGTATTTCGCCATGTAGCGCCGGATACCGTCGCGGAACGTGTCCGCACCCAGCGTCGATTCCATCATGCCGATGACGGCCTGGCCCTTGGCATAGGTGATGCCGTCAAAGCCCTCGCCAATCTGGTCGACGGTTTCGACATGGCGGATGATCGGGTGCGTACCCGACGTCGAGTCGACCTGCAGCGCGCTTTCGCGGTCCTGCGCCACTGCGGTTGCCGCCGCATTCCAATCGGGGTTGAGATCGATGCTCGACTTGTTCTCCATCCACGAGGCGAAACCCTCGTTGAGCCACAAATCATCCCACCATTTCATGGTGACCAGATCGCCGAACCATTGGTGCGCCATTTCATGCGCGACGACGGTGAAGATACGCTGCTTGCCGCTCTGCGTCGCGCGCTTCTGGTCGTAGAGCAACTCGGGCTCGAAATAGAAGATCGCACCCCAATTTTCCATCGCGCCGAAAAATTGGCTGGAGCCAGGGCCCGCAATCATGTCGAGCTTGGGCAAGGGATAAGGCTGCCCGAAATAGTCGTTATAATAGGTCAGCAAGCGCTTGGCCTGGGCGAGCGCATAGTCCCCCTGATCGACCACCCCACGCCGGGTGATGATGCCGATTTCGGTCTTGCCCGCCATCACCGTCTTGCGTTCGACGTCGCCCATGCCGAGGAACAGCAGATAGCTCGACATTTTCGGCGTTTCCGCGAAGCGATAGAGCTTGGTTCCATCCTGCTGCGGAGTGACACTCATCGCTGGCATGTTGGAAAAGGCCGTCTGAGCGCCGGGGGCGACGGTCGAAAGCGTGAAGGTCGCCTTATACTGCGGCTCATCCCACATCGGCGCGAAGCGACGGGCATCGGGAGCTTCGAACTGCGTGGCCAGCATCCGCGCCGCCGATCCATCCGGATTGGTATAGTCGATCGCGAAAAACCCGGACGCTGAGCTGTTGACCGTGCCCGTCCAGGCGAAATGCAGCTTGTGCTGGCCGATCGCAGCCAGTGTCGGCAGCGTGAGTGTCACTTGCTGTTTCACCGGATCGAGCGTGAACGGGATCGCCGCTCCGTCGAGGGTCGCGGTCGTAATTTTGAGGTCCGCCGCATTGAGCACGATCGCCTTGGTCGCGCGCGCCACGTCGACCGTAACGGTCTCCTCGCCCGAGAAACTCATCGCCTTGGCGTCCGGGCGGATGGTGATGTCGTACGAAACCGGGGCAACGCCCTCCGGCAATTGACCGACCGCAAAGGCGGGCGAGGCGACTCCAATCAACAAGGCGGCGGCAAGGGACAGCTTCACTTGGTTGCTCCGGAAACAAACGCAGAATTTCGATCCATACCCCTTTCGCGCGACGTGGCAAATCAACGCCGCTGGACAGGCGTTTCGGTTGCGCTATGAAACGGACATGAGCATTCCCCCCTTGTTCGCATCGCTGCGGCTTCCCGTGATCGGTTCGCCGCTGTTCATCATTTCCGGGCCGGAGCTGGTCATCGCGCAGTGCAAGGCGGGGATCGTCGGGTCCTTCCCGGCGCTCAACGCCCGCCCGCAGGGGGTGCTGGACGAGTGGCTGCATCGCATCACCGAAGAGCTCGCCGCACATAATCGCGCGCATCCCGAACGCCCCGCCGCGCCCTTCGCGGTCAACCAGATCGTCCACCGCTCCAATGAGCGGCTGGAGGCCGATCTGGCGACCTGCGCCAAGTGGCAGGTGCCGATCATCATCACTTCGCTTGGCGCGCGCGAGGATCTGAACACCGCCGTCCACGGTTGGGGCGGGATCACGCTGCACGACGTGATCGACGATCGCTTCGCGCGCAAAGCGGTTGAAAAGGGTGCCGACGGCCTGATCGCGGTTGCGGCGGGTGCCGGCGGCCATGCCGGTCGCTTGTCGCCCTTTGCGATCATCCAGGAGATCCGCCAGTGGTTCGATGGCCCGCTGGCGCTGTCGGGCTCGATCGCGACGGGCGACGCGGTGCTCGCCGCGCAAGCGATGGGGGCGGACTTCGCCTATATCGGCTCGCCCTTCATCGCGAGCGTCGAGGCGAATGCCGAAGCCGCCTACAAACAGGGCATCGTCGAGGGCAAGGCCGCCGACATCGTCTATTCAAATCTGTTTACCGGCGTGCATGGCAATTACCTGCGCGCGTCGATCGTCGCCGCGGGGATGGACCCCGATCATCTTCCCGAGGGCGACCTTAAGACCATGGATTTCGGCACCGGTAACGGTGCGAAGCCCAAGGCGTGGAAGGAAATTTGGGGATCCGGCCAAGGCATTGGGGTGATCGACCGGGTCGAACCCGTCGCCGATATGGTGGACCGGCTGGAGCGCCAATATCATGCCGCGCGCGAACGTTTGAAGCTCTGAGCTCGGCCTGACAGGCGCTCGCGCGACGGCAGCGTCAGAAGGCGAGCGCCAGGCGATCCTGCATCGTGCGCACCGGGCTTTCGAAGGATTCGATCTCATCCGCCTGAATTTGGTCGAGCCGCGCGACCCGGCGGTGGAGGTCGATGCTCGCCCAGATCAAAGTTTGTGCGACCGCAGGCATCGAGTGGATCACCGCGCCCTCAGTGGTCGGAGCGGTGCCCAACCGGCGCGATTCGTCGAGCGCCTCGCGCAACGCCATCTCCCCGGCATCGACCGCGCGTTGCGTGAGCAACCAGGCGATGACGTGCATCAGCCGAGTCGTGACCTTCAGCGATTCGCAACTGAACGATACGCGCGCAAGCGGATCCAGCGCTTCCCGATCCGCGCGCCCGCCTTCGTCAAAATAGCTGCGCGCTTCATCGGCCAAAACCATGGCATCGATGTACAGCGTATCGATAACGCGGCGCTGCATGCGCGAATCATAGGCTGGGGATCCCATGCAACCACCTTACATAAACAAAACCTTAACGGTAGCGCCGCATGCAGCGCGCACCGTATGCCAGCTGTCCCACATTGGGAACGCTAGGGAATCACGCGATAATATCGGGAACGAGCTGGTCTTCGAGCAAGGCGATCTCATCACGCAACCGCAGCTTGCGCTTCTTGAAGCGCGCCAATTGCAGTTGATCAAGCGAGCCAGCGCCGATCAAGGCCCCGATCGCCGAATCGAGATCGCGATGTTCGACTCGTAATACCTCCAGCCGCTTTGCGATCAGGCTCTCGTCCATCGTGCCCCCTTCGATGCCTCGCCTTAGCAAATCAGAGGCGCGCAGCACGGATAAAATCGACCGGTCGCATGAAACGGTGCGCGCGTCGTACATCGTCATAAAGGGGTAGAGACAAGCGCTGCGTTGCGTGTTCTATTGGCTTTCCCCAACAGCCCATGAAGGAGGTACGCATCCCATGCAGACCGCGCATCAATCGGCTCTTTCAGCCAAGCATGCAGTCCTCGATCGCCAGATCGCCGCCGAGACGCAGCGGCCCTTGCCGGACGCTGCGACTTTGGCTGCGCTAAAGAAACAAAAGCTTCGAATCAAGCAGGAACTCGCGCAAATCTGACGCGAGACGGGCCCGGGCGCAGACCGCGCTCGGGCTACCCTAACAATCTCGCAATGCTAGCGGTGTTGTCGGGGGAAGATCGGCTTCACGAAAACCGGGGTTTGTCCGCCCTGGCCGACCGGCTTTCGGGCGAGCATCGGGTCGATATGGCGGTCGAACGCGACCCCGATCCGCCCCGCTGCCGACCAGGCGACCTGCCCCGGCACCCAGCCAACGCCCCTGACGTCGAACTCGACTCGCAGCCCCTGCGCGAGCCCGTCCGAAAACTCCGCCATCAGCCCGCCGGCCGAGAGATTGCGCACCCGGACCGGTTGGGTAGCCGACTGCCCGGCCACACGAAAATCCGCCATCAGGAACAGGCTGTCACGCGTGTCCTGACGGTTGTGCGCCCCGTCCTCGATCGAGGGGTTGAGCGGATCTTGCGAGAAGTGGTCCATTGCGTGGGAAATGCCGATCTTGGTTCCCGTCGAGATTACCCGCGCAATGGTATCCAATACCTTAAAGCAGCGACCGTTCGATCAATCCTCGCGCGAAATCTTTTCATGCCGTTCATGACGTTCCTGGGCTTCGACCGTCATCGTCGCGATCGGCCGCGCCTCCAGGCGTGCGAGCGAGATCGGCTCGCCGGTCACTTCGCAATAGCCGTACTCGCCTTCGTCGATCCGGCGCATCGCCGCCTCGATCTTGGAGATAAGCTTGCGCTGCCGGTCGCGGGTGCGCAGTTCGATCGACCAATCGGTTTCGCTGGACGCTCGGTCGGTAAGATCCGCCTCGCGCAAGGTATCGACCTGAAGCTGTGAAAGCGTGCCCGCCGCCTCCCGCAGGATCGAGTCCTTCCAGCCCTGCAATTTTGCGCGAAAATACGCTTGCTGACGGGGGTTCATGAACTCCTCGTCCGCGCTTGGCCTGTAGCCGTCGTCGCTACCGACCTGCGGTACCGCGAATTTTTCGGAATCGTCCAATCTATTCAAGACAGTCGCCATCCCACTCTCTCCCCTCACGATCACCCGATGCTTTGCGCACCTCTGGACCGAGCCAAGGTCAACCCACCTGATGCGGGCCTATAGCCATGCCATTGAAGCACCACAAGCAATCCTGATGCCGCGCGACACGGGAAAATGGGATCGGACAAAATTGATCCTGCCAAGGGCTTACTCCGGCTCCGTTCGGGCGTGCGGAGACCAGGGACGCAGACTCGGCAGAACGTCTTCACGGTCGCGTGCAAAACAAATGTTAACGTGGAAGGCGATCCATAATGAAACGTTAACCATGCTGCGCACTGCTTAGTCACGATTTGTTGCCAAATGATCACGAAAAAGTTGGTTAATGCAATTGCACTTAACGCTTTGTTCGGCACTTTGCGGAATATCAAATGCAAGTCTGAGCGAAATGTATCGTCCAGGCGATACGTGCGCCGTTAGTGAGAGAATAGCATCATGTCCGTCCGGATGGCTTTGGCGAAACTGTGTGCATGTGCCTGTGGGGGGGCTATTGTCGGCGGTGGAGCCGTGCATGTAGCCGACGGCGCGCGGGCACGCAGCGCCTATACGCACAAGGTCACCAAGCGAATCGTGCGCCGCACGACAACGGTCGCCGCCAGCAAAATGCGGGTCGGACACGCTGGCGCGCGCGTTCGCAAGGTGGTGACCCAGACCACCACCACGACGCAGCCGCAAGTGGTGTATCTGACGGCACAGGGTGCCCCCGTTCCGGTGGACCCGCCTTATTCGGGCTCTGGCGGTGGCGGCGGCGGGCTGACCGTGATCGGCGGCAGCGGTGGTTTCGGCGGCGGCGGCTTTTTCGCAGGCGGCTTCTTCGGGGGCGGGAGCAGCAGCGGCGGCGGTAGCATCGTCATCTCTTCAACTTCGACCGGCGGCTCGACATCGAGCGGCGGATCTTCGACCAGTTCCTCCACCAGCGGCGGCTCTACCTCGACCGGTGGATCGTCCACCGGCGGATCGTCGACGTCGAGCGGCAGCGTTTCGAGCACGTCGTCCAGCGGTTCGGTCAGCAGCACCTCCTCGTCCGGCGGCTCGGGCGGATCATCCTCGTCCACGAGCACGGGCGGCGCAACGGTGTCGAGCACGTCGTCAACCGGCGGATCGTCGTCGAGCGGGAATGTCTCCTCGGCATCGGGCGGTTCCAGCGGCAATGTCTCGTCGGCCTCGGGTGGCTCGAGTGGGAATGTGTCGTCCGCATCGGGCGGTTCGAGCGGGAACGTTTCCTCGTCTTCGGCATCGAGTGGCAACGTCTCCTCGTCCTCCAGCGGCAACGTTTCCTCGTCCTCCAGCGGTAACGTGTCGTCGGCCTCGAGCGGGAACGTCTCCTCGGCCTCGAGCGGCTCTTCGTCCTCCAGTGGCAACGTATCCTCGGCCAGCTCGTCCAACGGTTCGAGCAGCAGCAGTTCGTCGGCAAGCTCAAGCAGCTACGGCTCGAGCAGCCATGGCTGGAGTTCCAACGGCGGATGGGGATCCTCGGGCAGCGGCAGCAACGGAAGCAGCGGAAGCAGCGCATCAAGCAGTGCCAGCAGCGGCAGCACGGGTTCCAGCGGTGGCCCACCGGCCCCCGTCCCGGCACCGCCCATGGTCCTGCTGTTCGGGGCGGCCGCAGCCGCGCTGGTGGCGCGCAAGCGCTTCGCCAAACCGAGCGCAAACCTGGCCTGATCGGACGAAAAGCGGCCGCCGGGCGGCTTCACCGCGCGAACGGGTTGCGTAGGGCACGGGGCGACGCCATAGCCCGGTCATGCACGATATCCGCCTGATCCGGGATGATCCCGCCGCCTTCGACGCAAGCCTCGCCCGGCGCGGCTTTGCCCCCGTTGCCTCTGAACTGCTCGCGCTCGACGAACGGCGACGCGCACTGATGACCGAGGCGCAGGTCGCGCAGGCGCGGCGCAACGAAGCCTCGAAAGCTATTGGCGCTGCGAAAGCAGCCAAGGACGAGGCGACCGCCGCCACGTTGATGGCCGAGGTTGCGACGCTGAAGGAACGGCTGCCCGCGATCGAAGCCGAAGAAAAGGCGCTTGGCGAGTCGTTGAACGCCCAACTCGCGGCGATCCCCAATCTGCCGCTCTCCGACGTGCCCGAGGGTGCCGACGAGGCCGGAAATGTGCTGGTCGCCAGCCACGGCAGCCCCGGCACCTTCGCCTTCACCCCGCGCGAGCATGACGCGATCGGCCCTGCGCTGGGACTCGATTTCGAAACCGGCGCGGCAATGTCGGGCGCGCGCTTTACCCTGTTGCGTGGTGCGGCGGCGCGGCTGCACCGCGCGCTTGGCCAATTCATGCTCGATACGCTGTCGGGCACGCACGGCTATGAGCAAGTGGTGCCGCCGCTGCTGGTGCGCGACGAAGCGGTGTTCGGCACCGGGCAGCTCCCCAAATTTGCCGAGGATCTGTTCAAGACCACCGATGGCCGCTGGCTGATCCCGACCGCCGAAGTCAGCCTGACCAATATCGTGCGCGAACAGATTTTGAGCGAGGCTGAACTGCCGCTGCGCTTCACCGCCCTCACCCCCTGCTTCCGTTCGGAAGCGGGCGCGGCGGGGCGCGATACGCGCGGTTTCATCCGCCAGCATCAGTTCGAAAAGGTCGAGATGGTGTCGATCGTGACGCCCGATGCTTCGGAGGCCGAGCATGAGCGGATGACGGCCTGCGCGGAAGGCTTGCTCAACGCGCTGGGCTTGCCGTTCCGCCGGATGAAATTGTGCACCGGCGACATGGGCTTCACCGCAGCGCGCACCTACGATCTCGAAGTGTGGCTGCCGGGACAAGGCCAGTATCGCGAGATTTCGAGTTGCTCGACGTGCACCGATTTCCAGGCACGGCGCATGAATGCACGCTACCGGCCCGCCGATTCTCTCGCGAGCAATTTCTTGAAAGCAGGCACGCATTCAAAGTTCATGGGCAAGGGGCCTTATCCTTTTGTCCACACGCTCAACGGCTCGGGCCTCGCGGTCGGACGGACGTTGGTGGCGGTTCTGGAAAACTATCAGCAGGAAGATGGCGCGGTGGCGATTCCCGACGTGCTCCAGCCCTATCTCAAGGGCCTCAACCGGCTGGAACCGGCACGCTGACCTTTCCCGTTCGCTCCGAGCCTGTCGAAGGGCGGGCCCTCCTCCCGCGCCTTGCTCGCAAGGGAGAGCGGTGCTTCGACAGGCTCAGCACGAACGGAAAAGCGCGTCATGCATAAAGGACGACACGATGCGGATTCTGCTGACCAATGACGATGGCTATCACGCGCCCGGGCTCAAGATCCTGGAAGCGATTGCCGCGAAATTTTCCGACGATGTCTGGATCGTTGCCCCCGCCGACGAACAATCGGGCGCGGGCCATTCGCTGACGCTGACGCGCCCGATCCGCGTGCGCCAACACGCTGAAAAGCGCTTTGCCGTGGCCGGCACGCCGACCGATGCGGTGATGATGGCGCTCGCACGGATCATGCGCGAGGCCAAGCCCGACCTGATCCTTTCAGGCGTTAATCGCGGGGCCAATCTGGCCGAGGACGTGACCTATTCCGGCACGGTTTCCGCTGCGATGGAGGGCGCGCTAGCGGGGGTGCGCTCGATCGCGTTGAGCCAGGTCTATGATCGCGAGGGCCTGGGCGACGCGGTGCCGTTCGAAGCCGCCGCCGCCTGGGGTGAGCGCGTATTGCGCCCGTTGATCGACGCCCCGCTGGAGCCGCGCAGCCTGGTCAACATCAACTTCCCCGCTGGACCGGCGGACGGCGTGAAGGGGATCAAGATCGTCCAGCAGGGCCTGCGCGATTACGGCCGCCTGCAGATCGTCACCAATCGCGATCCGCGCGGATACGACTATCACTGGTTCGCGCTCGGCCCGACGGAGGAAACACCGGCCCACGCCACCGATCTGGAAGCTGTGCAAGATGGGTACATTGCCGTGACGCCGCTGCATCTCGACCTGACACACCGCCCCTCGCTCGCTATGCTGGGCGCGTTGTACGCTTAGGGGGTAGAGAATGGGGCATCGCGGCAAGACCTTTGGCATCGCGATCCTGGTCCTGGCACCGCTCACCGCCTGCATTCCCAATCCAGACCGGCCACAGCGCGGTTATGACGCCCCGCCCCCCTATCAGCCGCGCGACGACCAGCGGCCTTACGAACCGCAAGGCGGGGATCGTCCCGACCGCGAGCAGGATCGCTACGAACCGCAACGGAT